>Ga0316204_10000055_pt1 | contig 486191 bp, 413 predicted proteins | sample 6monrhotite_MG_2_FD_205661 | JGI IMG/M metagenome (GOLD analysis project Ga0316204, IMG submission 205661) | Microbial mat bacterial communities from mineral coupon in-situ incubated in ocean water Damariscotta River, Maine, United States -... | ecosystem: Environmental > Aquatic > Marine >...
GCAGCAACAGGATGGAATCTCAAAAAAATGATGAGGCAACTGGCTAAAGAAATAAAAAAACACTTCTTTTTACCCGATTCTTTTTGCGCTTCAGAGGAACTGATTGTAGGTTGTTAAGGAACGACTACATATTGTGTAGTTTTGCTACTATTAGTGTAGCAAAAAATAAACACAATGGCACTACCCATACCCGGAAAACCAGTCAGAGGTTCTAAATCAGGAAATCATTTAATGGCATTATTTGATTTGCTTGGAAGAAGCTGGTCTATGGGAATTATCTGGAGGCTTCAAGAAGGCCCCTGCACTTTTCGGGCACTGCAGGAAAGGTGTGAGTCGATTTCACCAACGACTTTGAACAAACGGTTGAAGGAATTGACACAGGCATTTTTAATTGAACGGACTGTTGAAGGGTATCGACTAACTGCCAAAGGGGCGGAAATATTCCAACTACTTCATCCCTTGGAAAGTTGGGCCAGACAATGGGCTAAAAATTTTGATAACAACCATAAAATAACGAAAACATGAGTAAGGTGAATTTAATAATTGTGGCAACGATTAACCCCGAGGAAAAAGCAGCTATGGGTTATTATTTAGAGCAAATGGGTGGCCTGTACGAACGGGCAAATGCAAAATCAGTGGGGAAATATAAAATAGCAGAGGCTGCTATTGGCTTCTACACACCTAGCTTGGTCTCGGTGATGGAATTTCCAGATATGGCCGCATATAACGCTGTTTTTAATGGACCCGAATACAATGAGCTGCTACCTTACCGTGAAAAAGCTTTTTTAAAAGTAGAAGGGTTTCTCAGTACATAGAAATGGTTGGTCAACCACTCAAAATAATGGTTAACCGCTTATTTGGAGCGGAAAAAAGGGGAGAATAGTGCTTCATTGGCATATCATTTACTCACTTTAATTCTGTTATTATGATAAAAAAAATCATGGCATGCGCTTTTTTACTAGCGGGTGCGGCCGCTTTTGCGCCACAACTTCTGGCACAAGACGTTCTATTTTGCAATGCCACCCCATGTGGTTTTGAAATTAGTGGAAGAATTACCAACAACTTAGTCACGCCTTGTACTGGTTTTAGCACAGGTTCCTTCAACAGTTATGTACCTCCGGGATGTTCCTATACATTGCCTGTTGGTGCAAATTACACGGTAAGGAGAATGCGTGTGGTGGATCCCGGAGGTGCCGTGACATTCGTTAGTTTTTACAATTGCGGAGCTCCGTCAGTTACGGTTGGAGCGATTGAATGCAATGGAAACCCGGTCACGGTCAATTTTGTGCAGGCTGATCTGGTTGAAATAACCAATTAACTCCGCCATTTCAATGCCTACGCATATGTTTCATTCACTTTAATCCTGTTACTTATGAAGAAGTTATTTGCCTGTTTATCCTTGTTGGCTGTTGTCGCCTGCTTTGCACCTCTCACGCAAGCGCAAGATGTGTTGTTTTGCAATGCTACCCAGTGTAGCTATAAAATCGTTGGAAGAACGACCACCAACATTAGCACCCCTTGCACTGGTGGGGTGTTACAAACATTCAATGCTTTTATCCCTCCGGGGTGCTCATTCACCTTACCAGTGGGCCCCACTGCCACTGTAAAAGGAATGCGTGTTTATGATGCAGGTGGTATTTGGACCGTGGTCAGTTTTTACAACTGCAATGGAATTCCGTCCGTCACAGCAGGGGCAATTGAATGCAATGGAGATCCGGTCACGGTTAATTTTGTACAGGCTGATCTGGTTGAAATAACCAATTAGCATTCATCCCAGTTTTTCTCCGCTCCGCAGTTTATTCGATCTATACTGAGGCATTAGCCTTGTTAATCCCGAAGTAGCTGTCGTTAGCTTGAAGCCGCGCAATTTTTTTGCGCGGCTTTTTTTGTGCCATTTATGGAAACAAGGATCGGAATCAATCATATACAATGTCTGACTTTATAAACCCAAAATTCTGTACCATGAAATTGAACCGATCTTATCTTTTCTTGTTGGTGGCCCTCTTAGTAACCACTGGACTTTTCGCCCAAAATTCAAACGGCACTGTAAAAGGCACTATCACCGATGCCGAATCGGGGGAAGCTGTCATGTTTTGCAATGTGATGGCCGTTGGCACGAATTACGGATGTGCTTCCGATGTGAACGGTCATTTTTCCATGAGTTTGCCGGCTGGTCGATATGTGCTGGAAACCACTTTTACTGGGTATGAAAAAGACACGCAACAGATTGAAATTCTCTCAGGAAAGACGATCTCACTGCAAATTGCCTTAAAGTCGAGTGCTATTGAACTGCAAGAGTTTGAAATAACCAGTTATAGTGTTCCATTAATTAGCAGAGACAACATTAGCAGTATCCAAATGGTTCCTGCGTATTCTGCTTCCAGGAGATCGAGAAAAAAAGACAAAGGCTATTACGCTACTGTCAATGAAGGCCGTACCCCAGGCACCGAGCAATACGATCAAATCAACGAGAACAAATTTTTCACGGCTAAAAAAGAGCCACTTTCTACCTTTTCTATTGATGTGGATGTTGCGTCTTATGCCAACGTCAGACGGTTCATCAACCTGGGACAAACGCCACCCGAAGATGCCGTGCGCATTGAAGAAATGATCAATTATTTTCAATACGAATACCCGCAGCCGGTGGAAGAAGATCCGTTTTCCATTACAACCGAAGTGTCGGATTGCCCGTGGAATGCTGATCACCAGTTGGTGCACATTGGGTTGCAAGGCGAAAAGATTGCTTCCGAGGAATTGCCTGCACAAAACCTGGTGTTTTTACTGGACGTGTCTGGCTCTATGAGTTCCTACAACAAACTGGATTTGGTGAAACAATCACTCCGGTTGTTGGTGAATCAAATGCGCAAAGAAGACCGGCTTTCCATCGTGGTGTATGCGGGGGCAGCTGGACTCGTTTTGCCGGCCACTTCCGGTCAGCACAAAGACAAGATCATGGCGGCCATTGAGCAGCTCAGTGCCGGTGGCTCCACTGCCGGTGGTCAGGGCATTGAATTGGCTTACAAACAAGCCACAAAAAGCTTCATCGCGAAAGGCAACAACCGCGTGATTCTATGCACCGATGGCGATTTTAACGTGGGCCTTTCCTCCGATGATGCGTTGGTCCAACTCATTGAAGAAAAGCGGGAAGCAGGTGTGTTTTTAACCGTGTTGGGCTATGGCATGGGCAATTACAAAGACTCTAAAATGGAGAAACTGGCCGACAAGGGAAATGGGAACTATGCCTACATCGACAACATCATGGAGGCAAAAAAAGTGTTGGTCAATGAGATGGGAGCAACCCTGCAAACCATTGCCAAAGATGTGAAGTTGCAAGTGGAATTTAACCCGGCAAAAGTAGCTTCATACCGCCTTGTAGGCTACGAAAACAGGTTGCTCAACAAAGAGGATTTTAACGATGATACCAAGGATGCAGGCGAGTTGGGAGCAGGGCACACCGTCACCGCGCTTTACGAAATAGTACCGACAGGAAAAGCGAAAAAATCTTCAGAAAAGGCAAAAGAGGATCCACTGCGTTACCAAGACTCCAAGGTCAACGAAGCGGCCATTGCAGGAAATGAATTGTTGACAGTGAAATTCCGTTACAAGTCACCAAAAGAAACAAAAAGTAAATTGATCACCCGCTACCTGGTGGATGAATCCACACCGATTGCCTCGAGCTCCAACAACTTCCGTTTTTCTGCGGGTGTAGCGCTGTTTGGTATGCTGCTTCGCAATTCCGAATTTGTCGGGGATGGCTCCATTGATCAGGCCATTGAACTGGCCAAAGGTGGCAAGGGAGAAGATGAACACGGCTACCGGGCCGAATTTATCCGCATGGCTGAAACCTGGGAGTTGCTCGCTGCGAAATAAGTGAGGAGTTGCTCCTTGCTGAGGCGGAATTGGTCGAAACTGAGACAGTTAATTGTCGCTTGTTCGTTCGTTGCAGTTCAGCGAATGAATGAAACCATTCACGCCTAATTCCAGTGCCAGGCAAATCAACAAAGGGCCAGCCTGATTCTATCAAGCCGGCCCTTTTTAGTAGGGTGATGTGTGGTTATTGGGTTGTGCGGTTTAGAGAAATGTTGTCAAGTCTTTGATGAGGCGCATGACATCCTCCTTGTATTGCCGGGAGAAGGGAACTTGCATCCCGTTGCTCAGAATAACAAATCCACCATCCGTTTTATTCAGTTCCTGAATTTTGGAAGCGTTCACGAGGTAGGAGCGGTGCAGCCTGATAAAACCCAGTTGTTCCAACGCAGGTTGAATTTCTTTCAAAGTGCGTGAAATAATGAAAGGTCTGGCCGTGCCTTCCGTAAAAAATTGGGCGTAAGTGCCATCGGCTTTGATGCAGACTACTTCAGATGCATCAAAGTACAACAACCCGGAACGGCTGGGCACGACTATTTTGTTCTTGATTTTGGATTTAACAGACTGCAACAGGTTGCCGTAAGCAGGTTGCACGTTGTCTTTCACCAATTGCATCACTTTTTTTAAAGCAGCGGTTAGCTCGTCCAGGTTTACGGGCTTTTCAATGTAGTCGATGGCATCGGCCCGCAGGGCTTGCACCGCATAATGGTCGTAAGCTGTCACAAAAATCACGTGGGGGCGGTGAGAACCGAGTTGTGACAACAAATCAAAGCCTGTTCCGTCACCCATTTCCACATCCAGTAAAATTACTTGTGGTTGTTTGTTGCGAATAAGTTGCAAGCCGGTTTTTACCGAACTGGCTTCTCCCACAATTGCCACATTCTGCATCTGATCCAGTAGGATGGCATTTAGAAAAGAGCGGATTTTTGGTTCATCATCGATAATTGCTAATTGAAGCATGCGCATATATTTATTTAAGGGATCAATAGTTCAATTCGAGTGCCAACAGGAAGCGTATCAGCATACAGATCAATTATTTGGAGTGTTATATTTTTCTCACGTTGGGTGTTTATCAGTTGAATACGTTCGGTGACCGACTGGGTGCCGAACGAGCGGTGTTTTAGATCGCGTTGTGCCTTGTTTTGACTGGTATAACTTCGGCCTACGCCATCGTCTTCAATTGAGCAAAGCAATGCATCGTTTTGCAACTCAAAGTGCACTTTTAGCCGACCTCCGGCTGGTTCTTTGTTCAGCAAACCATGTTTGATGGCATTTTCCACAAAAGGCTGCAAAAATAGGGGCGGAATCATCCGGGTGTTGGGGTCGATTCCTTCATCCATATGGATGTCAAACTCAAACCGATCTTCAAAACGCAGCGCTTCCAATTTCAGGTAGAGGGTCAATGTTTCCACTTCTTCTTCCAGAGAAATGGCTTCCTGAGCAGAATGTGTCAATATCTTTCGCATGAGGCGGGCAAACAGTGCGATGTTGTTGACGGCAAATACCCGGTCCTGGTTAAACACCAAATCTTGAATGGAACTCAACGCGTTGAACATGAAGTGCGGATTCATTTGAGCCCGCAATGCCCGTTGTTCCGCTTTGAGTTTGTCAATTTCCAGCGCCATCCGCTTGCGCTGTGCCCTGAATCTGAGGTAAAAGAGCCACCCGATAAAAAGAATGGCCACACCAATGCACAAGGTGCGAAACCACCAGGTTTGCCAGTAAGGAGTGGCGATGAGAAAGGTGGTTTCTTTCATTGCACCCCAAGGTTCCCGGGCAATCCGTGCACGCACCTGAAATCGGTACAGCCCAGGTTCCAGGTTCGTGAATTGCAAAGCTCTGGTCTCAGGAACGGACCAAGTCGAATCCAGGCCCAGCAGGCGGTATTGGAAGTTTGGCCTTCTGGTGCGAAAGCTAATGGGCTCAAATACCAGGTTCAACGAATTTTGATGGTGCTCCAGTTCATATCTGGCTTGGTTCGGAAAGCGCTGGCGACCTATAAATACTTTGATTAATTCAACTGATGGTGAGCACCCATCTTTGACCAACGTGCTTAAAGACGTAGAAAAAAGCCCTCCCAAACCTCCGGAATAAAGTACATCCTTGAGCAGGATTAAAGTATTTGGAATTGAACCGTATTTCAGTGCGAGATCATCGTAATTATAGTTGTCAACTACGGGAATGTCATTTTCAATGTGAATGCGGTACAGACCCATATCATCGTAAAAGGACCGGCCCCATACTTCGCCATTTTCTGAAGCATAAAAGCCCGATAGGATAACGTCATCTCCGAATTCATTTTTGAGAATTTTTACAGTTTTGTCCTTGATTGTAATCAGTTTGTTTTGTTCGGTAAGGCACCAAAAACGATCAGAAGCATAAGCAATTTCCCAAATGTTCTTTTCAATGAATGCCGACTTATTGTTAAAAACAGGCCGAATAAATTCCTGATTTTTCCAAATCCATATACCGCTGGTCGTTCCAAGCCAGATTTCTCCGGACGGAGCTATTTTTATGCAAGAAATTCTCCTGCATCTTTGCCCAATGGGAGCAACCATATCGACCTTTCCATCCCGAATGGTGAATAAGTCATTGCGCGTGGTGCCGTATAAAGTTCCATCCGGATGAACTTCCATTCCAATGACTTTCGATGTAGAGAACCGTGGCTGATCCAAATGGATGGTTTCCCAATTTTGCCCATCCCATGTGGATATCCGATTCAGGAACCCGACACAAAGTTGTTGGTTGATGGTGTCGTAGTATAATGCAGTGGGATAAGAATTGGTCGTCACCTGGCCATCAAATAGTAGGAGGGGCGCTCGTAGGTACTTGATAGAGTCGCCTTGAATAACCGCAATCTGGTTTTCGCCTGCAAGGCAGAAAATTTTTTCTGAATCAGTAACAAGTTCCCTTACAATATCGCTTTCAAAATGACCCAACATTGCCGAGTGCCGTAAAATGTTGGGATTGGGCATGTAGGCGAACTCGTGCTCATTTGACTTAATCCACAGCCCTCCGTGCTTGTCTTCGGCTGTTAAGGCAGTGTTATAATTCCCGAAAAAGTGCTTCGCCTTGTCGAATTGGCCGTCAACTACCTGGTGGATGCCGTGACCAACCGTTCCCAACCACAAATTTTTACGCGAATCCTCAAACAACTTCATGATAGGAAATGGCATGGGAACTATTTCTATCAGAGAATCTTTGACGCCCCTTACGATTTCCCTGGCACCCATGGATAGGGTCCAGGAGCTGTCCACATGGTGAATCAGGGTTGATTCGTAAGGAGATTTTGTGCTATTCGTTTGGGCGACTTCGATGGTGGTACCATCGGAATGTTGGAAATAGACTTTTAACTTTACTTTTCTACTTTCCGGGCCAGAAGTCAAGGTGAAAAAATGGAAGGGGGTACCATCGTCCAAATAGGTGACTACGAATCCATTCAAACCATGGTCACGGCCAACTTCTTCCTTTACTTGTCCTGTTGGGGAAACAGTGAAATACCCCCGATCGCGTATGGCCAGATGCAACTTACCGGAAGCATCCATGTGGAGATCATCTATCTGATTGCGATTGAACCTTTCAAGGGAATCGCGAAATGGGTAGGTAATCAGACTATCTCTGGAAATGTAACCAAAACCTTGGGCGAAACTATGTGCCCAAATCAAGTCTCCGTCTTTGTAGAGCGATCGAAAGGCTGAAGTGCCCAATGCGCTGTCCATGTGCACTTCAGTCATGTTCAATCCATTGAACCGATAGAGGCCAAATGGCCCTACGAAATAAGCATATCCCAAAGAATCTGTTTCGATGTCGTAGGGTTCCACGGTTTTGAAACCATCGATAATTGGGTAGTCTGCAGCCGTGAGAAATGAAATGGATGGTGCTTGCGCCAGCGCGGGGCAGGCCACCGCCAAAGCCATTACCAGCATCAAAATTCGATATGTCAATCGGGATATTGGCATGGATGTTTTTATGGGATTAAGAACTCGATTCGTGTGCCGCATGGAGTTTCGCCATGGTACAAATCAGTGACGTTAAGGGTAATCTTTTTTTCCTGCTGTTTGTTCATCAAGTCAATGCGTTCATTGACGGATTGAGTGCCAAACGATCGGTGAGCTGGATTCTTTTGAGCCTGAACTCTCCCCGATTCCTTCCGTCCTACACCATCATCTTCAATGATGCAAAGCAAAGACTCTTCCTGTAATTTAAAAATAATCTGGAGAGAACCTCCTTTGGGTTCTTTGTTCAGGAGTCCATGTTTGATCGCATTTTCAACAAAAGGCTGCAAAAGCAAAGGCGGAACCATTCTAGTAGTTGGGTCGATTTTTTTATCTACCTCAATGTGATAGTCGAAACGTTCTTCAAACCGCAAGGCTTCCAGTTTTAGGTAAAGCTTCAGTGTTTCAATTTCCTCGGTCAAAGGGATGATTTCTTGCGCAGAATGCGCCAATATTTTTCGCATGAGCTTGGCAAATAAGGCGATGTTATTGACGGCAAATATCCGGTCCTGATTAAACACAAGGTCTTGTATGGAGCTCATTGCATTGAACATAAAATGAGGATTCATTTGTGCACGTAACGCCCGTTGCTCTGCCTTTAGTTTGTCAATTTGAAGCGTCATGCGTCTGCGTTGTGCCCGATTCCACAAGAAAATGGCAATTCCGATGAGCATACTTGCCAACAAGGTCATCAAAGTTCGGAACCACAACGTTTGCCAGTAAGGGGTTTGAATGAAGAATTCAACTTCCTTCATTTCTCCCCAAGGTTCCGACTTGATTTTTGCCTGCACCTGAAAGGTATAGTTGCCTGGGTCAAGGTTGGTGTATTGGGCTACCTGATATTCCGGTGAAAACCAGTTGGAATCCAAGCCCACCAGACGGCATCGGAATGTTGGACTTTTTAAGCGGTAGGAAATAGCTTCAAAATTTAAGTACAAAGAGTTTTGGTCGGGAGCTAATTCGTAGCGCTTTTGGTTGGGCATACGTTGTTGGTTGACCAGCACTTTGAAAATATGAATGTTTGGTGGTATTCCCCATAGTGTGAGTTTGTCAATGGGTATCCCAAAAACACCGCCTTTGTTTCCCATCAGAATTTTACCATCTATTACTGCCAAGGATTTTTTCGCTTTGCCAAATCTGGAGATGAGATGTTCAATTGCATACCTCTTTAGCTGAATAGAATCGTTGACTGCTGAGAAGTTTATTAAGCGCCTGTCTTCCTTGCTTGATAGCGCCCAAAGTTGACCATTAGGCGCCACGAAGAGTTCGGTCATATGCTCCGATTCTTTGTCTGCATCCATTACTGATTCTATTTGTCCGTCACGTATTGTAAACAGGGCCTCGTTGCTTGTTTGAACCCATATTCTATCCAAGGCATAGGATAAATGGACCACTCCTGTTAGTTGGTTTTCCTTGCAGTTCCCTGCTTTCAATGGACAACTAAGTCCTGTCGAATCCCATTTTATTATTCCCGAAACTCCGCCTACCCAAATTTCACCGGAAGGGGTTATGGCAAAGTCCCGAATGTATCCAATTTGCGGGATAGGAATAACTTTGGAGAAGCGTCTGTTTTTAATAAAAAAGAGTTCTCCCCTGGTACATCCGATGACCGTTGAGTCGGGGAGCGATTGAAATTTCCTGACCCTTGATTCATTAAACTGGCTGGTATCCATTTGGAGTGTATCCCAATTTACGCCATCCCAAATGCTAACCTGGTTCCAGGCTCCTGTATACACTTTTTGGCCAATCGAGTCGAAATGCAGAGCCGTTGCCAGCGTGTTGGGTATTTCTTGGAAGTTGTATGTAGTGCCTAAAGGTACCGGCAGTTGCTGCACAGAATCCCCCTCAACAATTGATAGCATGTTACGTTTATTCAGGTATAACCAACGTTTGGAGTCGGAACTGATAAAAGCACAATTGTTCGTGGCGAGGTGACCTGACGCTGTTGAATAGCGCAAAGTATAATTGTTGGGTATGTAGGCAAAAAAAACTTTGTTGGATTTCATCCAAAGGCCTCCATTGAGATCTTCTGCAACGATCGCTACTGCCCCTTTTTCTGCTATTTTCTTCGCTTCAGAATACCGTTCGTTTGTTACTTGGAGCATCCCATCTTGTACTGTGCCAATCCACATGTTTTTATGGGAATCTTCAAATAATTTAATCACCTGATAAGGCAAGGTAGTCGAGCTGATCAACGAGTCTTTTTTCGCTTTGAAAATGTCTTGGTTGCCTGGAGAGAGTGTCCAGGTTTGGTCATTATGTGAAATCAAAGTTGACTCGTAGATGGGTTTTTTATGAGGAGTTGTGGCAACCACGGTTAAGTCACCATTCGAATGCTGGTAATAGATTTTTAAGCCCGTATTTAGCACCTTGCTTTTGGGTTGGAAAATGGAAAAATGAAAGAGTGTTCCGTCTGGGAGTTGCGTTACAACAAAGCCATGTATTCCACTTGACTTGCCTGCTATTTCTTTCAGTTCTCCATTTTTTGAAACAGAATAGTGGCCCGAGCCTCGAGGAGAAAAGTGCAGCGTACTGTCACTGTCAAAATAAGTGTTCTCCCAGTTACTTCGGGGAAGATGTTCTATTTTATCGTTAAATGGATAGGGCAGTATGGAGTCACCAACGATTTGTCCTATCCCTCTGATGTAACCTTTAGTCCAAAGACGACCAAATCGGTCTTTTGTAAGAGCAGTAAAGTTCTGATTTTCAAGGCTTGAATGAGGTGTCAGAGGTGTGAGTTTGGTGCCATTAAAACGATAAGCCGTAGATGCTCCAACAAAAAAGGCGTGTCCCAGGGAATCCGTTTCGATGTCCCAGGGTTGGAATGTCTGTTGCTCTTCCAACAATGGGAAGCTACTTGCCCGAATCATTGAAGTGGGATAGATCTGTGCAAAAATGTGGTGGGAGCATCCAACCAACAGTAGCAGAAATGCCAGTGCACCGAACAGCCGAGCAAGAATCACAGAGCAACCTTTAGATAGATAGCGAGCATCCATTACAGAGATGAAGATAGCGTTTCAACTGAACAATTAAATTGTTGGAAAAGTAAATTTAGGTTCCCGGAGTTTCCTGAAAATTGAAACCCTAATTGCTGGATAACAGGGCTGCGTTTCGTGTGAAAAGAAATCTATTTTTACCAATACACCAACAGCTACCCAGTAGTTTGGCCATATGAACTAGTGAACGGCCTTTTTGAACGTGTGAATGACATTTTGGATGAGTGGCCAATTGTGAGGATTGTTGCGAAGTATGTAACTTTTCCCACGTTCGTTACACTTACCAGATAAGCACAACAAACGTGCGCTTCGATGACAGCCCGCCAACAACAGAAAAAATTTCTAACACTTTACGAGCCGGTACATGACCGGTTTGAACGCTTCTGTCGTGCACGGGTTTTTGGGAAGATGGATTACCAGGACTTGATGAACGAGAGTTTGTTGGTGGCTTATCAAAAATTGGATTCGCTCCAATCAGAACAAGCCTTTTTATCTTTTTTAATTGGGATCAGCAGGCGCTTGTTGGCCAACCAACACCGGAAGAAAAGTGAAGACACGCTGCACCAATTGGAAGAGCAAGATCAGCTGGACGTAAATGCCAATGCTGAGCGGGACATAGAAGTCTATCTGCTGCACCAAGCCCTGGCCACTTTGCCGGAAGAGCAACGGGAAAGTTTGATTCTATTTGAAATTACGGGCTTTTCCATCAAGGAAATTGCGGCCCTGCACCAAGCTTCAGAATCCGCAGTGAAGCAACGCCTGAAAAGAGGACGGGCCCAACTCACTAAAATTCTCACGTTTGAATCGGAGCACAAAACTACGGAGGTGAACAATGGAACAGCATAAAACGAACCGACTAGACGACCTTTTTCAGCAGGCACGGGAACAAGCGCCCCAGGTGTCATTTGAAGCGACCAAAAATCAATTTGCTCAGGTTGCGGCTGGTGCGACAGCAACTGCCGGGAGCGGGTTTGCCCTTTTGAAAAAAGGTCTCCTGCTATTTGGAGCAGTTGGTGTTGTGGCAGTTAGTGCCACCTTGTTTTGGCCCGAAAGTCCGCAAAAGGTGGCTGGTGAAGTGGAGCGTGTGGTGACCCCTGCAAAGCCTCCCGTTGAATCGCAGAATAATCAGGAAACAATGCCACCAGTTGAAATTCCCGACTCGCTGGAATTAGCCATTATTTATCCCTCCCAAAGGGCGCTGCGCAGTGATTCTGACTCCGTAAAAACGGTTAGAAAAAAGAGTAAAAAGAGAAAGAAAATACTGGATGGAATCTTTGTGTCTGAAATTGTTCGCGATTCAAATCAGGTGGCGACAGCGCAAGAAACGATCGAGCCGGACTCTGCGTATCGGTTTCCCGTTTTGAACATGGAACAGCAAGAAGCCAACGACAAGCAGAAAGCAAAAATGGTGAAGATGCTGTTTAAAATGAACAAGTCCACCTACGCCTTCATTCCCATGGGAACGATGGAACTGGAGGAGAAAAAGGTTTCGGTGCAGGCGTTTTACATGCAAACGACAGAAGTGTCTGTGTTGGAATACCGCACCTTTCTTTTTGACCTTCTGAAGCAAAACAGAAAAGAAGAATTCCTCCTCGCCAAGCCCGATCAGAACCAATGGACCAAAGACGGAATTGCTTTTATGGAGCCCATGAAAGAGCATTATTTCTCCCATCCCGCGTATGACAATTATCCGGTGAACAACATCAGCAGGGCAGGGGCAGAACTCTATTGCAAATGGTTGACCACAGAGGTGAACAAGCTGAATAAAAGTAAGGGCAAACCCCTTGTTGCCGACATGCGCATCCCCACCAACTATGAATGGATGTATGCTGCCTCAGGAGGGAATCCCGACAATGTCTACCCCTGGGGAGGACCTTACATCAGAAATTCTAAAGGAGCGTACCTGGCCAATCACAAAGTAAGATCAGATAGCTACACTGATGATGGCGGTTTTTTTACGGTGCAGTGCGAGTCATACTTTCCCAATGCTTTTGGACTCTATTGTATGAGCGGGAACCTTGCTGAAATGGTTTATTTACAGGGGGATGAAAACCGGCCCGGCACCAAAGGCGGAAGCTGGTCCAGCGTCAGTCACGAGCTGCAAATCAATGGTCCCGATCGGTTTGCGGGCCAAACGGGGCCTTCCATCGACATTGGATTCAGGCCAGTGGTTTCATACATAACTCCGACTCAATAACCCACACTCAAGGTTGCTCACTGGTTTCAGTGATAATGGCTGTTTTGAATGTTTTTAAGTAGGCGTCCCACTCGGTCGTTTCATATTTGTTGGCGGCTACAAAATCAAGCATTGGTTCCAGTTCGGCAGGGCCAACATACCCCGAAATGGGTTGTAACAGGTTCATTTTTTCGTCCAGAAACAACAGGGTCGGAAATCCGGTTACCTCAAAGTACTGGGCCAGATCATGAGTGGCTCCCCGACCTTTTATACCGGTGTTTGGATCAACTGCGCGGTTGATGAATCGCATGTTGTGAAAGATGACCGGTTCGACTGATTCGGCATCAAACTTTACCGCGTAATAATGGTTATTCAGTTGGTCGATGATGACGGGGTTGGTAAAGGTGTTTTTGGCCATCATCTTGCAGGGGCCGCACCAGGTAGTGTACACATCGATGATAATTTTTCGGGGTGCTGTTTTGCACCTTTTCTGTGCTTCTTCCAAACTGATCCATTCGATGTTGCTGATGTCTCCTGTTTTTTCCGGGCCAAAGCCCACCAGGCTGCAGCAGACCAACAGTCCGATAAAAGTAGTCGTAATATTTTTCATTTTTGCTGGTTATTGTGCCAATGCCTACTCTGTTTTTTTGATGCAGCCAACCAGGTTTTCGGCAGCGCCTGTCGGTTGATACTAACATGGACGTTTGTCTGGTAGAAATTGCATGCGCAACAACGGTCCAATGCCAAGAAACTTAATTTCTTAGTTGGCGGGAACCAACTTCTTGAATGCGGTTTTACTGGTACAGAATTTGCGTAGAAGCGTGTACCTTTAAAAAAAATGCCCTGAAACCCCTTTGGTCAATACTTGCTTTTTATGCCTTGTTGGGCTTTCATTCTGCTGCACTGGCACAGGATGCCAACATTTCCATTTCCAACGATAACTTCAACGAAAAGTGGTTGGAGCATTTGATCAAAATAAAAGTAGACAGTGTGCGTCTGGCGCATGACTGTAAGCCTCTAATCAATGATTCTATTCTCTACGTGGCTTCCGAATACCACGCTGCATACATGCAGGAAAAAGGTCGTATTGGGCACTATGAAAGTGACGATCCAATTAAGAAAACACCGCAATTAAGAGCGGAATATTTTGGGGCAAAGAATTATGGTGTTGGCGAAAATGTGCTGGTATCACCCTACAATTCGGTCATTAGGAATAAAAAGAAGAAAATTCGGCAAACCAACACTTATGAGGCCTTGGCTTTTGCCATAGTAGAAGGATGGGTGAATTCACCAGGGCATTACAAAAACATGATCACACCATCCTACCAAATAACTGGAGTGGCTGTAGCTTTAGATCAGGTTTCTAATAAGGTGTACGCCTGTCAAAAATTTGCCCGAATTCAATACCACTATTCCTTTTCTGAGTCAAAGACACTTTTCCCCCACTCCACTTTTGTGCCCAGGGAACCCCGAACTGATTTCAGTGGGATTCCGTCAGAGCTATTGAAGCATGATCACCCCTGGAAGGTGCGACACAATGAGCTGAAAAAGTGCGACCATTGTGAGAAAGTGGTGCGGCAACAACCCCCAATTACTTTGCGCTACCAGAAAGGGTATTTCATTTTGCGCGTTGAAGACTCCGAATATGTCAAGCAGCTGTTGAGAAAAAGGAAAGACGGTTTTGCGGTGGAGATTGTGGGCTTCGATGATTACGTCTGCGGAAATCCGGATTACTACGAAAAACCGAGCCGGAGAAACGGCCAATGCAAACTGAATGGTACGCTACTGAAACCAGTATATCGGAATGCTTCAATGATAGGGTACCGCAGAAAGAAAAGAGATAAAAATATTCGCTTTCTATCTTATATCACTTCAGCCGACTCTATCCCATTTTTTCAGCGTTTCCCACGTTACAAAAGTGCTAAGTTTTCGAGCGAATTTTTTGAATTGAAATTGGGCAAACTTCCCAAAAATATTACGGGGTATTGGGCGCATAATTTGGTCTATTTGCAAGACAAAGAGGTGTGTCATGTGGACTACTTTACAGGATATTGTGGTGCTATTTTTAGTGACACAGTTCCAACAAAATTTTTGGCGTTGGAGCCAGGTGGCGACTATCATTTTTCTCCCGACTCCGGCCATCTTGATTTTGAGGTTCCTTTTAGAAAGAACCAAACGACATTCGCCTCAAGTGACATTGCACCTTTCACAGATTCCCTATCCAGCTTGGTTTATACCATTGATTCCATTCGGGTAAAAGCCTACTCCTCCGCTGAAGGAGATTCCATAAAAAATGCACACTTACAGGTTGAAAGGGCCAAAAAAATTGTGGAAGTGCTGCAAGAACACCAGCAGAGACCCATCCCTTTGAAGATTGAAACAGCCACCTCCTGGGACGAACTCTATCATGGACTTAGGCTAAACCGCAAGTGGAATTTCCTGGGAAAGCTGACAAAAGAGGAGTTGCTTCAACAGTTAAATAATGGGTATGCTGATTCGTTGGAATTTATGCTCCAGGACCAACGCAAGGCAGAAATTACCCTGGACTACACGATAGATGTTACGGATGAAAATTTGGAGTACTACATCTGGAAGGAGTACGAAGATTATCTCCTTTCGCTGCGGAACCCAAGACTAACAGATCGCAAACAACTTCAACTCCTTCGTTCTATAACCGGACTTTATACTTTTACGCACCGATCGGTGGTGGAAGGGAAAATCGACACCGCTTTCCTTGCTGGATTACCGATGCCCAAATCCTATAAGACATACCTCCCGCTCTGCGAAAAATTCATTCTTTATGGTTTTCAATTTCCCACCGCGTTTCAACACAATGCATCTTGGTCGAAAAACAAGGACGCGCTCAGAAATACAATGGTTAAAAACCATGGAGAAAGGCTGTCGCGCAGATTTATCTACAATGATTGTCGTCTAAGGGTGGAGGAGTTGCATCAAAAGAAACTCGTTTCAACGGAAGATGTACAATTGATAATTGACGAAATGGAGCTGATTTCGAGGTTCTATGTTTCCTCCAGGAAAGTCGAATCTTACATTGATCAGCTTGTATTCAATTTGAATATGATTTTGCTCAACCATGTTTTTACCAGCCCCTCTGATGGCAGTGATCCGAATATTACCAAATGCCTTCGGCAAATTCATGCTTACTATGTCAAATATGATTTAATAAATGACTCTTTAGAGGTGGTTCTGGCTCGGGCATATGTGCACCATGGTGAAATTAATAAGGCAGTGGTATTGTTAAGAAAGTACGCCAACAATGAGGAGGCGTTGACCTATTTGATGCCCCTGGAATATACCCATTCAAGCAGCTTAGGCGCAGAAAATTATTATCAGCGCCTTATTGCGTTAGCCGATCAGATGGAAACAAAAAACTGGTGCAACCTCTTTTTAGCAGATTGTAAGATACCTTTTCAGGCATTTGACCATGAACAGCTGCGTAACGTTTTTTGTGCGAAATGCATGGTGGAGAATGATTTTATGAAAGAGTTGTTTGAGTAATTGAGCACCTGCTACGGAGCGAAAAATAATGCTGCGACCGCATGTTGGTAAGGCATTTGTTTTTTTAGTTTCTGGTAATTTTTTGGCTTCTGTGGCTTTCCATTTTTTTACCAAACACAGTTGGTTTCCCGAAGTCTTTAATTAGCAGGATTGTTTTACTTTGGTACATCAAATGATTCGTAAGCTACTCGTTTTATCACTCCTCTCTTGTTGGGTATTGGCAGGAATTGCTCAGTCTGCTTCGGGCACTGTTATATCTGAAGATGACGACCTTCCGATTCCGGGCGTGGCGGTAGTTGTGAAGGGAAGTAGCTCGGGCACTACCACCGATATGGGCGGTCATTTTTCCATTCCGGTCAATGCCGGAGATACCCTGCTTTTTTCATTCGTAGGATTTGAACCGTTTATCTATCCGGTTGGAGCGACCACAACTCCTTTTCAGGTGACCATGAAAACCGCTGTGGTGCAGTTGAATGCTGCTGTTATAACTGCCCTGGGAGTCACCAAAGAACGAAAGTCTATTGGCTATTCGGTCGCAAAGATTGATGCGAAGCAAATTACCACGGTACAAAACCCCAACGTGGTGAACAGCCTTTCCGGCAAGGTGGCAGGCATCCAGGTGAGCAAAACCTCCGGTGGGCCCGAATCTTCCAGTCGGGTGGTGCTGCGTGGAAACAGCTCGTTGCAAAAAGACAATCAACCGCTGTTTGTAGTAGATGGAGTACCCATCGACAACACCACTTTTGGCCAGGCGAGTCAGTGGGGCGGTTTGGATTTTGGAAGCCCGATTTCCGACATCAACCCCGAAGACATCGAGTCCATGACGGTGCTGAAAGGCCCCAACGCAGCAGCGCTTTATGGCTCCCGTGCTGCCAACGGAGTGATTCTGATTACCACCAAAAAAGGGCGATCCGGGAAAGGAGTGGGTGTATCGTTCTCCTCTACTTCCACCATGGAGTTGGCGGATATTCAGCATGAATTTCAGAATGAATACGGAGCAGGCACCAACGGGCAGTTTACGCTCAATGAAGATGGTGTACCAATCTTTGACAAAAGCACGATTCCCAAAAGCTGGGGTCCAAAAATGGAAGGTCAGGAATACATCGATTGGGATGGCGTAAAACGGACTTATTCTCCGCAGCCTGACAACTACAAGGACTTCTTTCAAACCGGTTACACACTCACCAATTCAGTGGCCATCGATGGCGGAACAGAGCGGTCCACCTATCGGCTGTCTTACAGCGATTTGCGCAACCGGGGAATTGTGCCAAACAGCACATTTGAGCGGAAATCGGTGAGTTTGCGCACGACCTCCAGGTTTGGAAAAAAACTCCATGCCGATGCCAAAGTCAACTATGTGCAACAGGCAGCAGTAAACCGCCAAAACCAAAGTGACGGCCGGGGGGCAGCGCGTAATTACAACTACATGCCGCGCAACATTAGCACTGAATCGCTCAGGGATTATGAAGCGGCCAATGGAGAGGAAAAAACCTGGAATGAGTTCTTTTCGGGGTATCAAACCAACCCGTTTTGGATGGCTTATAAAAACCGCAACGAAGACAGCCGGGATAGAATCATTGGGAATGTCCGGTTGAAATACGACCTGAACGAGTGGCTGTTCATCAGTGCCGGTTCGGGTATGGACATGTACTTTGAAAACCGCAGCAATTTAGTGGCAACCGGCTCTGACGGCAATGCTCCAGGCTCTTATTCGGAGAGTTACAACAATTACCGCGAAATCAATTCAGACTTTCTGGTGGGTGCGAACCAACAACTGCACGAAAACTGGAAGATCAGTGGAGCATTCGGAGGCAACCAGTTGCGGCAGGAAGGTGATGGCAACCTGATCGGCTCATCGCGGTTGGCCATTGAAAATTTGTACAACCCCACCAACGTGGATGATCCGGCCAATCAACAACTCGGTTTTTTTCGCTTTGAGAAACGCATCAATTCCCTCTACGGAACCACACGGGTCGATTACAAGTCGGTGTTGTTTTTGGATTTGAGTGGCCGCAATGATTGGTCCTCCGCGCTGCCGTCCGACAACAATTCTTATTTCTACCCATCGGTAAGTGTGGCCTACGCTTTTGCTGATCACCTCAACCTGCAAAACAAGTGGTTTAGCTTCGGAAAAGTAAGAGCCTCCTGGGCCGGGGTCGGCAGTGATGGACAACCTTACCTCACGACCAACTCTTTTGAAGTGTCTCCCGGTGCTTCCTTTCAAGGTCAACCGCTTTACCTCATCTCACAGCCGCTGGCCAACAAGGGCCTGAAGCCTGAGTTTACTTCTTCTTGGGAAGCGGGCCTGGATTTGAACCTGTTTGTGCACCGGGTGAGCTTAGACTTAACTCTTTATAATGCCATCACCAGCAACCAGATTGCGACTGTTCCCATCTCCTCAGCCAGTGGTTTCGGTTCGGCAGTCATCAACGCAGGTGAAATCCAAAACAAGGGAATCGAGGTGTTGCTCAACGTGTTCATTCTGGACGAAAAGAAATTTAAGTGGGAGACCACGTTCAACTTCTCTGCCAACCAATCGTTGGTGCGAGAAATTAAAACCGATGGAGACATTTTTCCTTTGGGAGAACAATGGAACGTAACGATTGGAGCCGAGGCAGGAGATGAATACGGCAACATCTACGGATACGGCATTCAAAGAGACGCCAGCGGCAACAAGCTGGTAGATGAAAATGGGTTGTTTCTGCGAACAGACGCTCCGGTGAAACTGGGGAATTTCAATCCCGATTGGTTGCTGGGTGTTCAAAATGCCTTTTCCTTTGGTAACTGGTCGCTGAGCTTTTTAATTGACATCAAACGAGGCGGACAAATTTATTCGGCTTCGAATATGTATGCCTACGGCTATGGTGGAACGGTGGAACAAACCCTCGAAGGACGCGAAGAATGGTATGCTTCCGAAGCTGCACGAGAGGCTGCGGGTGTGGCCCCGTCAGAATGGATCGCCACCGGGGGATATGCTGTAGAGGGTGTTTATGCTCAAGGGACTACCGTCAATGGGAACGATGTTGGTGGGGAGTCATACAGCGGTTATGTCAACCCAGAGCAATACTGGGGGCAATTTTCCGAATGGACCAATGAAATTCATGAACCGCATGTGTACGATGCGGGCTATGTAAAATTTCGGGAGCTATACCTGGGTTACCGTTTCAAAAAAGAACTGTGCGAGAAATTACATTTAAAAGGTTTGGAAGCAGGTCTCGTGGGCCGCAACCTGTGGCTCATTCAGAGTGATACGCCCAACATTGATCCCGAAGCAGCTTACAACAATTCCAATGGCCAGGGGCTGGAATATGGCACTTTTCCCATCTCACGCAGCCTTGGCTGGAGCTTTAAATTCAGTTTTTGATGCGAGTGGCTAAACATACTGCGTTGTTTTTGTTGGCAGGCCTTGTGCTGAGTTTGTTCAGCTGCCGCAAGGATTTTGACGAATTGCTCAACGATCCGACCAGGCCGGCTAATGTCAACCCGGAGTTTTTGTTCACCGAATCGATGATCCGCAGCACGAGCGATGACATCATCGGTATTCGCACCGAGATTTGGAACCTGATGGTGTGGAATCAGCAGGTAGGTGATATCCGAGGGGTGGAAGGCTCGGTCGATTTTTATAGTTACGGAGCGGCCGCAAGCGATGATATTTGGAACCGTTGGTACGTGGCTTCGTTGACGAATATTCGGGAAATAATTCGGATGACTGAAGCCGATCCGGGCAGTGTTAACAAGTTGGCCATTGCGCGCATTTGGAAAGTCTACCTCTTTCACCGAATCACCGATTTGTGGGGCGACATTCCTTACTCAGAGGCTTTGGAGGCCAACAGTGAAAACTCTAATCTGAGCCCTGCCTATGACAGGCAAGCCTTCATTTATGCCGACATGCTCAATGAGCTCAAAGCAGCAGTGGCCAGCATGGATGCAGACTTTGAAAGTTTGGGTGCAGCCGACCCGCTGTATGGTGGTGATCTCGACCAATGGGCACGTTTTGCAAATTCGCTGCGGCTGCGGTTGGCCATTCGGATTTCCAATGCCGATCCAGACTTGGCACAACAGCATGGAGTAGAGGTGCTGACCGCCAATCGGTTCATAGAATCAGAGTTGCAATCTGCCCGCTTTCCGCACGATGAAGCGCGCCCGTTGCCCATCTTCTCTTTGTTTAATGTGTTGGTAGACAACAATCCAACCATACACTATTATCCCAGTCAAACCTTCATCAATCTGTTGGAAGGCAAGGCTGATCCACGGCTTCCAATTTTTGCAAACCCAACGGAGGAATCGCGAATATTTGGGCTAACCGATTTTGCCGGAATTCCCAACCTGGCCTTGACCAGCGATGTGCAGAATTTCAGCAGTTTCAACACGTCCCGCATTGACGAACGTTTTTCCAACGAAGCGATGGAAGGAAATACCATGAGCTATAGCGAGGTTTGTTTTCTCCGTTCCGAAGCAGCTTTGAAAGGTTGGGGCGGCACACCACAAGAGTGGTACGAAGAAGGTGTCCGGTCCTCAATGCAGTATTACAGCATTGCCGATACGTCCATTACAGCCTACCTGGCCAATGCCGGAGCCTTCAATGGAAGCCTGGAGCAAATCATCACCGAGAAATGGATCACCTTTCAATACCGGGATGGATTCGAACCTTTTGCCGAATACAGGCGCACCGGATTTCCAATTTTGAAAGAGGTGGATGGCACACCCATAAATTCGGTTGATTTCCCGCAACGCCTTCCTTATCCCGAAAGTGAATTGCTCTACAATTCGGAAAATGTGAAGAATGTGAACGAGGGGATAAATGATTTGGCCAGCAAGGTTTGGTGGGCAAAATAGAGATGGATTGTATAATTTAGTAGTTAACGCACAGCAGATATGAAGCATTTTTGGTTGATAATAGCGGTATTCTTTTCTGTGGGCGCAATGGCTCAGAGCACTGTAATACCAGGGTTTGTAGGCGGTTTGCACCAGGGAGGAAATCTTATTACTGAAACGGTTGACTTTCCTGCCGATGTCTCCAATTTTTCGCAAGTGCTGATGGAGGTCTCGCTCGACTGCCCAGCCGGTGGATGTGACCCATGGGATCGATTTGCCAACCTGAGCATCGAGGTCGGTGGCCAAACAATTGAAATTGGCCGGTATGTCACGCCATACGGCAACGATTGGTGCAGCTGGACCATCGATGTGTCTGAATACCGGCACTTGTTAACCGGCACGAAAACCATCTCTTCGAAAATTGATACCTGGGAAAACGGGTGGTTAGTCAACACTGAATTTGAATTTGTTCCAGGAACTCCTGATTACGAATTTGTGCACGTGCAAAACTTGTGGGTAGACGACAATTTTGAGTATGGCGACACGGTCTTTTTTAGCATCAACCTGCCCGAAATAGTTGTCCCAATTCCAGACAATGCGGAAGAGGTAATCATGCGGGTTGTCAACACCGGGCACGGACAAGGTAATACCGACAATGCAGCTGAATTTTCTCAAAAGACCCATGCCGTGCATGTCAACGGAAGTGAAGTGGCCACACACTTTTTATGGAAGTCCGATTGCGAATCGAACCCTTGCTCACCACAGGGTGGAACCTGGCAATTTGATCGCGCTGGTTGGTGTCCCGGACAAGGTGTAACACCGTTTGATGTAGATCTGACCAATGATATAACTCCGGGCCAAAGTGCTACGCTGGATTACGTGTTAGAGCCTTTTTTCAACGAGTGCAGCCCGTGGAATCTGGCCTGTGTTGTGCCCACAACCTGCGCGGAGTGTACCTACAATTCCAATGGACATACCGAACCGCATTACAAGATGGCCATTCAACTGATCATAAAAAGCTCTACTCCGTTGGACATCGTTTCTGTTACAGAATTGGCAGAAGCAGACGGCACCAGGGTGTATCCTAACCCGAGCAACGGCACCTTCAATTTTGAGATGGCCCATGCTGATTTCTATCAAGTTGCGGTAACCGATGTGGCTGGGCGACTAGTCACCAACACCTCCTTTAACGGCCAATTCCACCAGTTGGATTTGTTGAACCAACAGCCCGGACTTTACTTTGTAGTGGCGAAAAGTGCCTCCCGCACTTACAGCAAAAAATTGATGATTCAAAAATAACTGACCAACTTTAACTACCCCATTATGAAACAAGTGTACCTGGCAATTTTCTGTTTGATTGCAACCTTGCCAACATTGGCGCAAAATCCAGCGGGAAACTGCTTTCGGGCAGATTATGATAGTTTTCAAAACGATGGTTTGTTGCGCTACTTCGACTGTGGGAACGACAACATGCTGAACACCGGAGACGAACTAACATTGGAGGTTTGGATTCAGTTCAGAGACCTGGGTGATAACCAGAAAATAATTGGAAAATTTGGCCTCAACAACAGCGGTTATCTCCTTGGTGTGGATCAAGGCCGGATCTATCCCGAAATCTGGAACCCGACTCAATATGGTCCGTTGGATGGGTTGATGAACCCGCTGGCATTGCATTGGCAACACCTGGCTGTAACGTTTACAAGAGGAGATTCCTTGCGCACTTATATCAACGGCACTCAAGTAGGAGCAACTGTTGTAACCAATCAACCCATTACTGCTAATACCGATAATTTGGTCATAGGCATCGCTCCCTGGGATGTGGTTAGCTTTCAATCTTTTGGAAACATAGATGAGGTAAGGATTTGGAATGTGGCCCGAACGGGAGCCCAAATTCAGGAGGCTATGTTCATGGAATTGAGTGGATCAGAAGCCGGCTTGGTTGCCTATTATGACTTTAACGAATCAACGGGCAACAGTTTGCCTGACCGCACGGGCAATGGCAACACGGGTGCAGGCACCAATGTGGATGCCAGCGAATGGGTGGATTCACGTGCTGTTATCGCCAATGACATGACCGAATCGGCCAGCGACCTGCACGGCATCTGGAATGGCCTTGCTTTCATGGACCCACGCGTTGCAGCTACCAGCAATGGAATGACCATGGTAGCCAGCAACCTCGATACTGCTGACTACGCGGTTTTCGGACACAATGGGAGTTCGGGTACAAACACAGATGATTTGGAGTCGAATGTCCCGGCCAACTTCACGCGCACCGCCCGCACCTGGCCCACGACCGTATTGGGAAGTGTTTCTTCCAATGTGTTGATGAACCTGAACGATGCTGCTAATGGAGGCACTGCTTTAGACAATGGCAAGCCCGCAGTAAATTATACCTTGCTGCACCGCAACGGAAACAGCGGCACGTTTAAGCTGGCTGGCAAGGGTGCTTCCATCACCAACGGAGTGGTCACCTTTTTGGGCGTTAACCTACAAGAAGGAGAATACACCCTTGGAGTAGGCGACACAGAATATGAAGGAACAGTGGGCATTGGAAACATTGCTATAGAAAAGGCGTTGGTGGTTTATCCAAACCCTTCCAACGGCTTATTCACGTTATCATCCAGCAACAGCCCCAATGGTGCAGCGACCATTTCAGTATTTGACGTCAGCGGTAAACTCATCGTTCGTGACACCTGGAACGGAGCCCAGAAAGTACTGGATCTTTCCGGGCACGAATCCGGGTTTTACACGTTAAAAGTAGAATCCGATCAAGGAGTGGCACACAAACGGTTGGTGGTCAAATAGGCTCGAACACTTTTATTGACTGGCAAAGGCGAGGTGAGTTTCACTTCGCCTTTTTTTGTACCCCAACATTCCTCTTCCTAAGAGCGTGTTAATAGCAGGCAAATCTCCTGAACTGGCATTGCTGTGATATTTCTTTTATTTTTCGAATACTTCAGTTCAGGTTAATCTAAAATATGCAATGAAAAGATTACTAGTCTGGGGATTAGTGAGCTTTTGGTGCCTGTGTTTAACCGGAGCGAACAACCTCTTATTTGCTCAGGAAGTTTCACATCAACGCTTCACGACCAAAGATGGATTGACCCACAACACTGTTTTTGGTGTGTGAAGCACCAAACCACGACCTGTGGTTTCAGTGTTACGATGGCTCAGTGAGCATCTGGAGCAACGACCAACAGTAATTTTCAGGTTTCTCGTGCAACAAGGAATTACGGGAAAATGTTAACCCAGGATGGGTGTCAGAAATTCTCTTTGAGGACAGTGTTGCCTGCTTTGTGCTGATCACCACAACTGGGGTTGTCCACCGTTATAACGGTGAGAAGGATGCCTTGAACACATCCCCAATGAAGTTTTCTTAGACACAGTTTATGATTTTGGCGAGACAAAAATAGGCTTGAAGCAGATGCGGGAACGCACCATAACTTGTCTCTGGCAGTCCGGACACATCGCTAAAAGGGCAGGATTGTAAGAAACACGGTGCGGCCTCCGAGGTGTTGACTTGTCCGTTTGTCATAAAGCCGCATTATGCACAAACGCTTTGGTTTCGTTTGTTGATGGTTTCAGTGCTGGTTGTTTTAATCGGTTACGGCATACGGGTTCGGGAAAAACGCCTGAAACAAGATGATAGGCACCAGCGCGACTTGCGCGATGCGCAGATTAGAACCAAACAGGCTGAATTGTCGGTGTTGCGCAACCAGATGAATCCGCATTTTATTTTTAACGCGCATCAATCGATTTTTCCGGACAGAGCTTACCTGGAGAGGATGTGGTAAGGAATGGGGAGATGGTTACAATTCTCAGGGATATGTTTGCCGCAACCCCGACAGCAACGAGTATCTATTGACATGTAAATATTCACTGAGCAATCAATGTGCAGGAAGTGGGATTGACAATTTGCTTTTTTCTTTTTGGGCGATTGTTCCTAAGCTCGACAATCAAAGTCAGGTCGAGTTTCGAAGAGTCGACATTAATCCGTTTTAGAATAACGTTAGTGCAGCAATTCCCGAACAGTATCCCGCAACCGCGGCAGTACCTCCGCATCGAACCACGCATTTTTTGCCCGCCAGATGTTGTTTCTTGGAGAAGGGTGGGGCAGCACAAAGTAGTTGGGCAGGTAATCTTCAAAATGACGCACTGTTTCTGTGAGTGTTTTTTTGTGGGTGCCGGGCAAGTAGTAAGCCTGCGCGTAAGCACCAATGAGCAAGGTCAATTGTACCTCCTGCATCTCCGCCAACAAAGGCTCATGCCATTGTGGGGCGCACTCTTTGCGTGGGGGTAAATCACCCGATTTCCCCTTGCCTGGATAGCAGAATCCCATGGGCACAATTCCAACCTTTTTGGGGTCGTAAAACGTTGGCTGGTCCATTTGCATCCAGGCACGCAGGTTGTCGCCACTCTTATCGTCCCATGGAATGCCCGTTCGGTGCACAATGGAGCCAGGAGCTTGTCCGATGATCACAATTTTACTTGTCGGATGGGCAGCCATAACCGGCCTTGGACCCAGGTCAAGGTGCTCAGCACAAATGGTGCATTGCGATATTTGTTGCAAGAGTTTTTCCATGGTTTGTTAATATGGAACGAGTTGTCAATAATACACCGACAACTCGTTCAATCATAATTCATGGCTGCTTATTGTGCGTTAAAATAGGTTTCGTTGGTGATTTGACCGGCATCGTTCCAAACTCTGCGGATGATTTCGTGCCAGTAAATGTCGCTGCCATCTTTCATCTTAAAGTCGAAAGTAAATTCAGAGGCAGAGACATTTCCGTCAACAAGGGTGTGGTGGTGCGTTATGCCATTGACAACAGCAATTGCCCCAGCAAAACCTTCCATTTTCTCAACCATTTGTGCCTTGTTAGAGGTAGCAGCATCCCCGTAATCAGAAGTGGTTGCGTTGTCCGCGAAAAAGCTTTTAACTGCATCTACGATGGCGCCTTGGGTCACGATGGCGTCTACTTTGGTCGCTTGTTCTTTAATGTTCATTTTGTGTGTTTTAATAGGTGAAATATTACGACACAAAGATGAAATACGACTGGCGCGGAGCGGCTACAAAAAAGGCGCTACGAATTGTACTTTTTGCCTTTGAATTCGGTCGGAGAGAGGCCCGTGTAGTGCTTGAAAAAGCTGGAGAAGTGGTTGGCTTCTTCGAAATTTAAATAGTCGGCAGTTTCTTGAACCGTGGTGCCGGAAGCCAGCATCTTCTGCGCAGTGTTGACCAGTTCAAATCGTATTAATTGCCCCAGAGAGAGGTTCATTTTAGCACGCACTTTTTTGGAAAGAGCCTTGACTGAGAGGTTCATTTTATCTGCATAAAACTCCAACCCTCTTTCTTTGGAATGATAAGTCCGCAGCAACTCCACAATGTTCTGGGAGAAAATATCCCTGTTGGAGTAATCGAAATCTTTCCTAAACTGAACCGGACTTTTCCCGGTCACATTTTTGAAGACACGGTTGAAATAAGCAGGATCTTTATACCCCAGTTCGAAAGAGATTTCCTGGATGCTTTTGTCGGTAAAAGCAATTTCCTTCTTGCTCTCAACCAGTCGTTTGTTGCTCAATAACGTTTTGATGGAAAGACCGATTTTGTCTTTGACTAAAGCTTGAGCGCGATATGGGCCATCGTTGATTAATGCAGCGAGCTGACCATTGGTCAAGTGGTTGGTGTATTGAGAGTCCACAACATCCTTGATGTCGAAAATGATCTCGTACTCATCCTTGCTAGCATCAAACGGATTTTGCCAATACCATTGCCGGGAAGACACGTCAATTATCTCACTCACTTGGTCTGAGAATACAGTCGTATTTAGGTACCTTCGGCAGTCTTCACATTCGTTAAAGTTGATGTAGCCCAATGAAATCAAGTGCTTGAAAAGAACACGAACCTCTTTGTTGCGAAAAACGGATTCGGAAGGAAATTTTATTTTGCGGACTGTAAAATCATCGGACAGAAATTTGATGTACTGTCCATTTTCAAGGTAAATGGCTTTGTCTTGCCAGTCCAGATAGTTTTTAAAATCCACCTGAATACTGCCAGTGCCAGCAAGTATATGAATCAAGGTGTATTCTTTGATGAAATATACTTCGTTGATTCGCGGTGTGAATTTCTCAACCATTTTTAATCGTTCGATTCCGCCTGGCGCTTGCTTTTGCGGTACTGCATTAGCTCCTGCTGAAAAGATTCGTTTTGTGGGTTGTCGTGAGCTTGCATGAATAGGCGCACGTATTCGCGATCGCCCCGGTGGTAAATCTTAATCAAACTTCGGGTGGGCACAAAGTAGAAAACACTGGTCAAGATGGCAACAATGAGAATCCGAGACAGCATCTGCTTGTAAAATGGAGATTGAGATGTTGAACGAAAAGACAGGAAATAAACAAGTGTGGTTATAGCGGCAATGCCAATCCCTGTCAACGCGATGGAAAGCATGCCTTGTGTGCCAGGCCAAACCTGTACCTTAAAAAGAATGGCGATGGTAGCAATGGAGAAAGCAATGCCTGTAATAAGGGCAATTACCTTGTGATCTTTTTCAGGTGTTTTAGGCAAGAAAAGCCTCCAGCTGCCTGCTACAAAAAAGACGCTTATCAAAGACAGGACCATCAAGGTCAGTAGTCCCGCGCCTTGAATTTGCAGCATTTTTAGGATGATAACGGCTCCAAATGCAACCACAATCCCCCCTTCCAAATTCTTCATATAATCCGTTTATTTGACTCAAATAAATTCAGCACCTCCTCCATGTTGTCTTCGTTAAGATTGTAGAAGAGGATTTGGCTGTATTGGGTGAATTCTTTGTCCAGTTTTTGTTTGGTCATCTTATGGCCCCAAAACCGGGGGTGAAAATGCACCGTGTATTCCAGTGAATTGTAAAATGTGGCTACTTTGTCTTGCGACCATCCGGTAGCCGTAACAAACAGCAATACACCTATTAGCAGGTTACGTTTCATCTATTCAGGTAATTCGACTATCGAAGATACCCAATTATCGCAGGAACCTCGTGCGAAGGCGAACCTATCGCTCGATACCAAATTGTTGATGAACGAAGTCGAGGTGGATGATGTGGTTGTTCATATTATCATTGGCCAGTGAACCAATGATATTGGGTAAGTCGTAGTCTCCGAACGGATGCACGTTATAGTCCATGTTTTGTCCGAGGAAATGGGATTCTCCGAAATTTAATTCGCCAATCTGAAAGGAGGCTGCTGTGAGGGTGCTCATGTTGTTTTTTTCCAATTCTTCGTGTTCAAACGGGCACCCAGCTTTTTGGGCTGCGGCAAGTGTGAGGAAATGGTACGTTGGGATTCCTGTGTCGAAATGGAAATATCCTTTGTAGGAATTGTTGATGTTGCCTTCAACAAAAATCATATGGTTCACCCACTTGAATTCCGTCACAGTGCCCTGCTTTCGAGACAATTGAATGGATTCGTCCATTTTTAGGGGCGGAGCCAGACTTAGTGTGTTGGCCTCTAAATCAATGATTGCATAGTAGTCACTAATTACAGGATAGTTTCCAATAATTCCTCCACAAATGAACGCAGGAAAATGGGGTCGGATCAGGTTCAGGTAAAAGTCGTTTTCGTCCAGATTGCTCCACAGGCCAAAGGAGTTATTGGTGATTTCCAGATCGCCCAATCGAAATTTAATCGGGTCACCTTTCTCTACTCCGAGCTTGTTTTTTAGTGATTTGGTGATTCCAAAACCATTGGTGCCAGTATCAAACAGAAAAATAACAGGCAAAGAAATACCTTCAAAATCAGCCTTTACAAAATAGTAATTACCCGATTGAATCAGTTCGATTGTATGCTGGTGTTCGCCTGCTTTACCGGCAGTAGCCGTTAGAACAAATGACAAAAAGACAATCAAATATTTCATAAATCCAGCAAATTTGGACGTAGAAGGTACTCAATTCCTAGGAATTTACTCCAGCCGTTCGCAATTGGAAATGTGATGTTGGAGCCTAAAATGAGGTGTCTCAATAATTAAGCTATTTCATCGAGTTCGCAAGAAGACAATGCGAAGAGACTTTTACACACTTTTACTCTTGAAGACCATCAACTTCTCGCGGGTCATTTCGTGCATGGAATATTGGATGCCACCCATGCCTATTCCTGAAGCATCGCGGCCGCCAAAAGGCATCCAGTCTACCCGAAAGGCCGTGTGATCGTTTACCATCACTGCTGTGGCGTTGAGCTTTTTTACTGCATCCAGGGCCACGTCAATGTTTTTGGTAAAAACGGAAGCCTGAAAATGCACGTCCAGATCGTTGGCAATGCGGATGGCCTCGTTTCGGTCGGAGTAAGAGTAAATACACACAACAGGGCCAAATATTTCAGAGGTCGACACCTTCGAATCAGGCGAAGGGTTCAGCAAAACGGTTGGTTCGTAGCAAGTGTCAGACATTCTTTTCCCGCCACAAAGTACTGTAGCGCCTTGCTCGATGGCCTCGTTTACCCACGCTTCAACCCGATCAACTTCCCGGGGTAAAATCAAAGGACCCACTTCGGTTTTTTCATCCATGGGGTCTCCGGTGACAAGTTGAGCGGCCATGGTCGCCAACTGATTGGCCACCGACTCGCAAATACTTTCGTGTGCAAAAACGCGCTGTACTGAAACACACACCTGGCCACCGTGGTAAAAGCCTCCCTTGAGCAAAGCCGGCAGCATCTCGTCAAAGTCAGCATCGGCTTCAACAATGACCGGAGCAGCTCCACCGTGCTCCAATGCACAGCGAGTCCCTGGCGAAAGTTTGGAGCGCAAATACCAGCCAACCTTGGCCGATCCGATGAATGAAAAGTAGTTGACATGTGGATCTGTGACCAATTGTTCAGCCGCCTCGTTTTCGCATACAATGGCCTGACACCAGCCTGCGGGAAGTCCTGCCTGCTCCAGAATGGCAACAAAGGCCAGGCAGGAAAGGGGCGTGGTGAGTGCCGGTTTAATAATGACCGGACACCCCGCTGCTATGGCTGTGACCGTTTGGTGAATGATCAGGTTCAAAGGGTGGTTGAAAGCGCTGATGGAAGAAACCACACCAATCGGTTCGCGCATGGTAAAACCCAGCCGGTTTTCGGACGACCTGGTCAGTCCCATCGGAATTTGTTCTCCTTTGAGTTGGGAAATGTGCTCTGCGGCAATCTTTACACCATTGATGGCGCGAAGCACTTCTACTTTCGAATCCACGTAAGGTTTTCCCCCCTCTTGTGCAGCGGTTTTGGTCAGCGTTTCCACCTGATCTTTCATCAATGCTGCCGTGCGCTCCAAAATGGCAATCCGCTCGTGAGGTGGAATCCATTGGCTTTGATCCTGAAACAATCCATAGGCCACTTTAAGCGCGTTGTCAACTTCAGCTTTCCCTACCAAAGGGATTTCTTTGATGAGCTGCTGATCAAAAGGGGAAAGTACTTTTAGCATAGTTCAAGGTGTTATAGAATGCACGTTTTTTCTTTGAGTAACACGTTTAGAATGGAATGGTTGAGGGAGTAGTCCACTGCGAGGTCAATCACATGAACTCCATCTTCGTTCAAACAGGTGTCCAGTGTTTGTTGGAATTCAGCATCACTCGCTGGACGGTGTCCCTGCGCACCATAACTTTCTGCGTATTTGACAAAATCGGGATTGTTGTAATCCAAGCCAAAGTTATCAAATCCCATCCCTTCCTGCTTCCATTTAATCATGCCATAGGCATTGTCGTTCAGAATGATGACGACCATGTTCAGTCCCAGCCGAACAGCCGTTTCCAATTCTTGCGAATTCATCATAAATCCACCATCACCACACACTGCGATCACCTTCTTTTTGGGGTTGATCAACTTGGCCAACATGCCCGATGGTAGTCCTGCTCCCATGGTAGCCAGGGCATTGTCTAAAAGCAATGTGTTGGGTTGGTAACATTTATAGTTGCGGGCAAACCAAATTTTGTAAATCCCGTTGTCAAGGGTCACAATTCCGTCCTCTTCCAACTCTTCGCGTACGATGTGCACCACTCGTTGTGGCAAAATGGGGAACCGGGTATCACCTGCATATTTGGAAAGGTGACTTTCCACTTCTCCTTTGATGCGCTCAAAATAAGACAAGTCCCAATTAGGCGAAATGCTGATTTGGTCGGCCATTTTTTGAATCGATGTGGCGATATCACCCACTATATTCAGTTGAGGAAAATACACCTGATCCACTTGAGCTGGAAAGAAATTAACGTGGAGTACTTTGGTGCCATTTTCCGTCATAAAGAAAGGTGGCTTTTCAATGACGTCATGTCCCACGTTGATGATGAGGTCGGCCCGGTTGATGGCGCAGTGTAAAAAGTCATTGTCTGACAGAGCAGCTGTTCCTAAAAATTGAGGGTGCCGTTCATCTACCACGCCCTTGCCCATTTGGGTATTAAAAAATGGAATGCCGGTTTTTTCAATAAAGGCTTCCAGGGTCATGGCGGTTCTTTTTCGGTTCGCTCCGGCACCAATAAGCAACAGCGGCATCTTTGCTTGCTCAATCATAGACACTGCCTGCTCAATTGTGGAGGTGTCTGCATCGGGTCTTTTGTGACCCACCACTTCAAAAACCGTAGCAGTCGTGTCCTCAGCCGCAATGTCTTCGGGAAGTTCCAGGTGTACTGCACCGGGACGTTCCTCGATCGCGAGCCGAAAGGCTTCCCGCACCATGGATGGAATGTTGTTGCCATCAACGATTTGACGCGCATACTTGGTAATGGGGCGCATCAGTTCTACAATGTCCACAATTTGAAACTGGCCTTGCTTGCTTTTTTTGATGGGTTTTTGACCCGTGATCATGATCATGGGCATGGCCCCCAGCTGGGCATAAGCCGCAGGAGTGGTGAAGTTGGTGGCTCCCGGACCAAGAGTGGCCAAACAAACGCCTGGCTTCCCTGTCAGCCTTCCATAGGTAGCCGCCATAAAGCCAGCACCCTGTTCGTGTCGGGTAAGGATGAGTTTAATTTTTGAACCTCTTAACGATTCCAGCATGTCCAGGTTTTCTTCACCTGGTATACCAAAGATGTATTCGACACCTTCATTTTCCAATGCTTTTACAAACAGATCTGATGCTTTCATGGTCGGTTGTTTTGTCTTTTTTCTCTGCGCTATCTTTCGTCAACTAGCGGGCAACTTCAAAAGTTACTGCATAGAACAGGAAAAGGTATGATGAAAGTATCATGAAGATGTCAATAAAGTATCATGAGGAATGAGAAAGTGCCTTATTTTCAGGAAATACTACCTTTTTTTGTTGATTAGGGTGAGCCTGCGTTCACGTTTGGCCCGGGCTCTTTTGGCAAACAAAACAGCCTTTTTGATGCGGCCTCTCATTACTTTGGCCCGAAAATTTTCCCGTTTGCGAATGCGCTTTCTATAACGCATGTATCGGGCATGGCGGATGTTTTCGATGATGTTGTCTTTGTAAAGCCATTTGCGGGACTTTCTCATTTTTCTGAGCTCCCTTTTCATCGTAGCCTCCAGCGAGGAAGTGGAGAGTGACAGTGTATCGGCTGTTTTTCGGCTTCTTTCCATATCGTTTTGAAACCGGTTGATGAGTTGGGCATAAATGCTGTCTTCATCCCGATTCTGCATCGATTTTTTCTTGGCATTCTCAATCAAGCGCAACTGTTTACCGGTCAACGAAGCATACTGTTTAATGCTGTCATATAGTGCCACATGGGTGTCGTAAAGGCTAAAAATAAAAGGAGCGGTAATGCGCCTGTTGAGTGTATCCGCCAATGCATGCTGTACACGAAAATAGTGTTTGCTCAAAGGGAGGCTGTCGCGGTAGATGAATGGCATCGACCACTTCCTCCTGCGGTACTCGATGTAGTTGAAACGCCTGTTTTGGTTGTGTATCCTGGCAATCATCTGTTGGTTTCGGGTCACACTGTCAGCACGTCCTTTGTGGAAGGGCCGTGGCATGGAATCGACCGAAGTCAATGTAAGCAACCCTTCCTGGTTCATGCTGTCTGCCTGAAACAACAGCCTCTTACTAAGCAAGGTGTCCGCCAAACTTTCTTTTCCAGGCCTTCTCACCCGGACAATGCGTTCTGACTTGTACTGCGTCTGTTTGTGCGCTGCATACCGCTGAATGGATCTGTTTTTACGGTTGATTTTGCGGAGCGTTCGTATTTGTCTTTTGTTTTCGCTGTAGCGTGTTTTCAGGTTGTTGCGGTGGGTGTTGTTGGAAGAACGCAGTTGGTGCTTCCATTTCAGGCTGCGCCTTTCGCGGGAGCGATATTCAGCTTCTGTATCCGCCTTGAAAAGTGTGACGAGAGAATCGGCTGTGTCGGCATGTGCGATGATAGAAACCAATGCTTCGTCTGACACTTCCAATGCGTGCGGGTCATTGAAGTACACCTTGCGGTAAAGGCTGTCAGCAATCATCAACCTGTAAAATGCTTGCAAGCGGTGGTTGTTGGGGTTGGTGAAGCTGACACTTTCCTCTTCCCAACGTTGGATCTGATCCTTCGCGAGAAATCGGTCGACATGTGAGTTGGTGTTATTTATGCCAGGATTGCGCAAAAGGTGCTGATCGATTTTTTCGTTGCCTCCTTCAAAGTCTGTGATGGATACCGGATTTTGCAACAGTTGGTGGTAGGAAATAACTGGGAGGTGCGTATACACCATCTCCTTGGGACTAACATTCAGCCATTTGGGACCTAATCTCTGTACCCATTTATATTTCGGGTCGTAGTCTTTATTAAAATAGACCCACAGCAATTTTCGAATCAGTTGCTTTCTGCGCACAATGTAGCCCGATGCCCAGGTCAGGTCCATCAGGGTCCACGCACCATTGATTTTGACCACACTCCAGGCATGTTCGGCCCGGTATAAGGTATCTCCATCAAAAAAATCAAACCGTTTCGTGTAGCCAAGCACCACGTCCGATTGCAGTCCGACTACATTGCCCATTTCCTGAAAGAGCCGGGAGTATCCACCGCACAAAGCCTGCCGCCTTCGAATCACGGAACGGCTGGGAACAAAGTCAAAATTTCCGGTAATAAATGCCTTGTAATCGTAGCTGATGTTTCGGGAGATCCAATAACTCAACGCCAGTGTTTTGCGCTGGTCATCTGAGTAATTTTTGGTCAGGTGAAGGGCAATCGAAGTGGTGTTTTTCTTTACCCAAAACGGAATGTGTTTTGACTTGCGGTAAATGCGGGTACTGTCAGCGGTGGTAATGGTTTGCGCGGCAGCCGTCAGCGGGTAAACTCCCAGGAATGCCGTGAGCATGCAGCCGTAAAGTAGGATTAAACGTATGGATAAATGGCAAAAAATGGGTTCGGTTTTTGGGTGACACGTGGACAATAAGCAATTATTGTGCCGCCACTCTGTCAATGCACAGTTATCCAGATAGGTCCGCTGCCGAAGTAATTTCCACAAGTGTGGCGGCAACGAAAATGCTTAATGGGGCAGTGAGATGAAGAAAGTGCTGCCTTTATTTTCTTCTGATTCAAGCCAGATGCGGCCACCGTGTTGGTCGATGATTTTCAAAACAGGTGTAGTTGGAGTGCACCTCAACAGGAAATACATGGCCTGTGTGATCGCGGTGCAGTGTCTCGAAAAGAGGTTGTTTGTTTTGAAAGATGGATTGAATATGCTCGTTTACTTCGGTTTCAGACGACTCCGCGGAAATGGTGGAGAAATCAACTGTTGGAACATCCGTTTGATCCAGGCCGTACCGTCCGCAAAAGGCTTTGTTGGCCAAAACAAAACCATCAAATTGGCCGTTATCACTGACTTTGTAGATTAGCACTGGGTCACGGATACTGTCAAAGAGTATCCGGTAATTTTTCCATTCTTGATGAGAATCCTGGGGCATTTTCATGGCTTGAGGTCAATTGAATTATAGCAGCCCTTGGCACAACAAATGCTTTTTTGACCGATTTAAGACCTTACGCAACCAAGCAAAAAAGGGTACTGATTGGGTGATTTAATTGGGCTATAATTGGTGTTAGGGTTGGAATCGCAGTACCAGAAAAGCATGTGGAGCCATCGATGCTGTTTGTATCTCCATTTCCAGATTTCAGAAAGCAATGAAGCCCTCCAACCAGGCAAGTGTTTGTTCACCTGGCAAGAGAGCTTCTTGTTCTTATTAAGATATGTGGCTTAGTCCTGGCGGTAAATTGCCTCGGTGCCGTTTGTAGCTTGTTCGTGGGAAATGTTTAAGTCGATCAGGTTGCCTGTGCCGATGTCAAAAACCCACCCGTGAACTGTCACTGGGCGCTCGCGCTGCGTGCGTTGAACGTCAATGTTATTGAGAACATTCGCACACTGTTCCTGTACATTCAACTCTACAAGGCGTTTGTACCGGTCGTCTTCTTTTTCAATTTTATCCAATTCATCTTGGTGCAGGCGATACACATCTCGGATATTGCGCAACCAAGGATTAAGAATGCCAAGGTCGGCAGCACCCATAGCGGCCTTCACCCCGCCACAATAATAATGTCCACAAACCACTACATGATTCACCTTAAGATGAACGACAGCATAATTGATAACGGAAAGTGCACTTACATCCAGATTGGAAACAACGTTGGCAATGTTGCGATGAACGAACACATCGCCAGGCCCTAAGCCCATTAGACCTTCTGCAGTTGCACGGCTATCTGAACAACCGATGTAAAGGATTTCTGGTGATTGCCCTTCGGCCAGCGTTTTGAAATAATTGGGGTCTTTACCAAGTTTCTCGTGGACCCATTCCTGATTGTTTTGAAAAATTTGTTGAATATCCATCTTATAATTTTGAATTTCTTTTGAACCAATAAAGTTATTAAATGTTCTTTATTGAGTTGTGTCAGCCTTGAATCAATTTCAAGCTCGTTCTAAACGAAATGACAGGTGTGCGCCTTTCCACGGGAACTCCCAGAACAAATGGATGACCTAAGGCATATAAAATCAATACCCCGGACCACATCAAACAAGTCTTTATACCCATCACTTCATGCATTTAGACGGAATTTTCAATTTAGGTAGTTATACTCTTTTAATTGTAGTTGCTACACTCCACTTTTGATACCATTGTTAACTTAATTTATTTTAAAATATGCTTAAAAAATTATTAATGTCGACAGGTCTGATAGTTGGACTTTCGATTTTTGCTTTGCAGGTTTCTGCTCAGTGTGCTCCGAATGAGGTGGCATTTGATAACCAAACACCTTGTCCAAAAGATGTAACGATCACCTATGGTATGCCAGGGCCTCCGTGCATGGTAGCGGGAAGCATCACCGTGTTGGGCTTAGGGCCAGGGCTAAATTGCATCCCTATTCCTATGCCGTTTGTTCCTATCTCTACAACCGTGACGGATCCAATGTCCGGAGGCTCAGGAACAGTTTCTGCACCTGGTTGCGGACCACCTGTGCCAGTCTTTTACCTGGATTGCACAGGCATGTGTAATGTGATTGATGCACCAAGCGATTGGTATGTGGTAAACCTGCCTGATTGATTTTACCCAATGAGCGAAAAGGCCTACTGGCAATTGCCAGTTGGGCCTTTTTTTATGATCTTTTTTTTAGGGAAGGGAAGCAGTAGAAATCCTTATTGAGATTATCTATCTTAGCGGCCCTCTGAATGAAAGTTTTTGCGCAAATAGCGGTGCTGCTTCTACTCGGCACAATTACTTTTCTGGTTAATAACCATGTATTTGATGCCACTTTAATGGAAGCGCGGAATTTCGTGACAGCCCGCGAAATTTTACTCAAAGACAATTGGTTGCTGCCAACGATGAACGATGAATTGCGTTTGGCAAAACCACCGATGCCTACTTGGTTTTCTGCCCTAACGGGCCAATTGGCTGGCAGTACCGACAATCTTACGGCTATGCGATTTCCGGCTGGTTTGGCAGGCATCACCATGGTCCTTTTCTTGTTTTATTACGTGCGTTCAATCACCGAAGACAAACAATTGCCTTTTGTGACGGGCTGTGTGCTGGCATCAGCGGTATTGGTGATTCAAATGGCACGCACAGGGTCCTGGGATATATTCTGCCACATGTTTATGGTTGGTGCGCTCTGGTGGTTATCCCTTGGGATCAAAAAACAGACCTCTGCCTATGGAGCATTTTCCATGGTTGGACTCTTGTTGGGGCTGTCGTTTATGAGCAAAGGCCCCGTTGCATTTTATGCCATATTGCTGCCTTTCCTCATTGCTTTTGGAGTGGTCTACCGCTTCCAAGGGTGGCGCAGCAAATGGAAAGAAGGGCTGCTCGCACTTGTTATTTGTATCCTGTTGGCAGGTTGGTGGCCGCTCTATATTTATCTGGCGCATCCCGAGGCTGCTGCCATGACGGCTGAGGCCGAGGCCAATGCCTGGGTCGATCGGCATGTGCAACCTTTTTGGTATTACTGGCCTTTTCTGTTTTTCATCGGTTTGTGGTCGTTGTTTGCATTGGCTGCTTTGATAGTTCCGTATGCCCGTCAGCGCATCAACAGCACCGGGGCAAAACACTACCTCTTTTTTCTGATTTGGGTCGCTGCAACCCTGGTACTGCTGTCTGTTATTCCTGAAAAAAAGGAACGCTACCTTTTACCCATCATGATCCCTGTTGCTTTGTTGGCCGGGTCGCTTCTGAATGCGGTCATCCAGCGGTTTCAAGCTGCTTCGGCCACCCGTGAAGATCGCTGGTTGTTGTGGGTGCATGGCTCAATCATGAGTGTGGCCGGACTGGGCATGCCCGTGGCTTATTGGATATTGCACGACAAACTAGGCGAACTTCCCATGGTCGGAGTGATAATCGGTCTGTTATTGTTTGTAGGCATCGGGGCGCTCAACCTGTATTTTACCCTGAAGCAAAAGGCGTTGCGGCTGTTCTATTCCAACCTGGGATTGATTGTACTGGCCATTGTTTTGTTGTTACCATTGGCTCCAGCTGTTTCCTACACCAACCCACTTTACCGCGACATTGCTGAGGTTAGAAAGATAGAGGCAATAGAATCCCTTCCATGGTACAGTGTCGGAACTTTTGATCTCAAACGCGTCTATTATGTGGGCCGGGCGGTCGCGCCCTGGGACTATCAAAATGACGAACAGCTGTTGACGAAACTACCTTTGGCTGTTTTCACGGATAAACCACCGTCATATTACTTTCATGGCGAGTTACTGAAAGAAGTAGAACTGGATTCTCTGGATGTATTTCATTACCACCGTACCCGCAAAAACCGGGAACGCTACATTTCCATTTTGAGGTTGAAGAAGAACTAGAAGGAGTTTTTTTCGATGGTTCCGAAGTCCAGAATTTGTAATTCTATCTTCAGATAATTGCAAGCAGCTTCCAATGTGGAAAAGATTTGTGTGTCGTTTTTTGAAGCCATTTTGCTTTTATAAATCATGCCCAGGGCCGTGTCGACAGTTTTGTTGGTGACAAGTGCTACTTTTCCCTGCGCGGATTCAGCTGATTCAAGAAAGAATTGCCCCAACGTTATCACTTCTTCATGGCTCATATTTAGTGTTGCCTTAGACATGTCGATCAGTGCATTGAGGGATGTATTGTAGGCCGGGTCTGCCCAAATTTCAGGAGTGATGTCGTGAATGTCGGCCATGGTTACCATACCCGAAAATTGCTCCCAGATGAATTTTTCCTGGGGGTAAATTTTGTATCGAATGGGCATATCAATGAAGATTTGCAGTTTGGTAGATCTGCTCAGGAATAGCAGGTAAAAAGGCTGGGTTGCTAATAAAGGTAGCGTTTTTTAGGTAAAAAACCAGTAATCTGTGCGGGGCTTTTTTTCCCAGCTATCCAGATGGTTTTTTATTTCAATTTTTCCGTCAGGGGCTGCCACAACAATCATAATTTGGGGCTGGTTGAGTTGAGGTACGCAGTCGAAATGCTCCATTCGAACGCCATACACATCCCGTCCAATCTTTTTGGGGTTGTCGCATACCCAATGAAACGTATCGTTACGTTCCAGCAGGCGCTTGGCCATGTCTTTGCCATTGCCTCCTGCTCCCCACAGCACCAGCGGCCGATTGAAGTCCCGGTCAATTTCATAGAAATAGGGCAACTTCATGTCAAAATACCGGTTGTCTTTGTATTCGTCCCAGGTACGGGAAATGCGATCCGACCGATCGCGCCAAAAGTGCAGAATGCGATCGATGCCCACCACTTTCAGGCCTCCCCGGTAAAATCGAAAACAAAGGTCATAGTCTTCCGGATATACTTCGGGGTTGAAACCATCGATGGCGTCTAAGTCTTCTTTGTGCAACATCCAGCAATGCGATGGGATCACGCACTCTTTATAAATCTCTTCGTAATGTGAGTTGTTTCTGGCCACATCGTTGAGCCACTTTTCGTAGCGTAAAAAACCACCGCCAACAACGCCCGAATCGACAAAGTGTTTGGTGCCACCAGCCACGACTGTCCCACGGCCATGTTGTTGCCAGGTATCCACCAAAGTTTGCAGCTTGTACTCAGGCATTTTGTCGTCCGAATCCATGCGGTTGATCAACGTACCCCGGCAAAACTGGTATCCATAGCGCAGGGTAGGAGTGAGCTTAGGGCGATCGCTGTGAAAAACACGAATGCGGGGATCTTTGGCGGCATACTCGGCCAGTATTTCTGGTGTTCTATCCACTGAATGATCGTTGACAGCGATCAATTCCCAATCTTCAAAGGTCTGGGCCAAAATGGAATCTAAGCATGCTCGAAGATACGGCTCGGTATCGCGGGTAGCCATTAAAATGGAAACAAGAGGTTGCACCTGTTTGCTCTTTGATTTCGTGCGAAGTTAAGGCAATATTGGCGGCAAAAAGAAAGCACGAAAGAAGCAAGGCAGAGCCTGTTTTTCTTCGTGCTAACAGGGAACTATTTGGGGTTAATATTTGATGATTTTATGTGTCTCCAAACAAAATGCTATTTAAGATATTCATGGAGCCACCACCTTCTTCGAAGATAGCCCCGCCAATGGCATTGCTATGGTTACCATAAAACTGCAATTTCCAATGGTTGTTGAGGAGCCCTCATCGATGTAGATGCCGCCTCCTTGACCAGAAGCACTGTTGCTGCAGATATAAGAGTTGATGAATTTAATCTCTGACTTTTCAAGGTAGATGGCTCCGCCTTTTTGACCAGCGTTGGACTCAAAGATGCAATTGACAAAGTGCATCGCCTGGGTGCCGTTACCTGCTATATTGCCATAAATAGCTCTTCCAATAGCTCCCTGGTTGTTGATGGTGTAAGAAGCTGTGGCTATGCAGCCGTTTGCATCGGTCATTGTGACACTGTAGTTGCCAGGGGTAAGGTTGGAAATGGTTGAAGTTGGTTGCGAATTGGACCATAGGAATGAGTAAGGGTACTGGCCACTGCCGTACACACCATCCACGGATATGGAACCGTCATTTGCACCAAAACAAGTTACATCGGATTGATACAAAAGTTGAATCTGGGGCGGGACAGGAGGGCCTACATAGGTGCTCTGTGTTATAGCACAGCCATTCGCATCTGTTACTGTTACGGTGTAGGTGCCAACTGATAGTCCCTGGTTATCGTAAGTCAAGGGACCATTTGACCAGAGGTAACTATAGGGGGCGAGGCCTCCTGTAGAAAAAACACTAGCCGAACCGGAGGATGGACCGTTGCAATTTGTTGGGAGGCCAAAGATAATTGTAGCCAATGCTGTTGGTTCATCAACTGTTACCGTATGTTGAGCAAGGCAACCGTAATTAGCAGGGTCAGTAATCGTTGCATCGTAGGTCCCGGCAGGAATCCCCGAAAGATCCTGGGTTGTTGCGTTGTTTGGTGACCACAGGTAGGTATAGACACCTCCCCCGGAAACAGAGAGATCAATGGACCCGTTGTTGTCTCCATTGTCAAAACCTCCGTAAATGTCTACACCTATTGGCAAATTGAAGGTGATGGTTTGATCGATGCCAGTGATGGGCACATAAGTGCCCTGAGCGACCCAGATGTCGTCACCGGAAGTGGCACTGGCCAAGGCGCTTTGCAAGTCGGTGTAGGCATTGGCCCACGAGCTACCGTTGTTTGATCCTGTAGTGAGCGATCCGTCAACATAGATCGTGGCGGCATAGGACGTTGCACCGAGGAGCCATAGCAAGGTACAGAGTAAGAAGTGTTGAACGTATTTTCGTTTCATAGCTTGGGGAGTTTTGGTTTTTAACTAAAATCATAACATTCGGAAAACCAAGTTAGATCCGTGATAAATGAAAAACCGGGCCTTTGAGTGGTCGGTCGTGTGAACCGGACAACTGGTAAAACAGCTTGATCAACTGGGGTTGGCAAATTTCCGGCTGAACCAGAATTCGATCGTTTATTATGGAATTTCAGACCGAACCGTACCAATCGTCAGGTTGCTAATACCAACCATCATGATTTTTCCACCAGCTGCCCAATTGTAGTAACCAAAGCATATCTACCTTCCTTTTTGGAGCTATATTTGGGTAAGCATAAAACCTTCGTACAATGAAATTCCCATTTCTCCTTTCCCTGCTTTTTTTACTATTGACCCTAACCGGACTTTCTCAACCTTATGGTGTTTGGGAAGACCCGAATTTAAATCAGTACTTCCTTGTACAGGTAGACCCTGTAACGGGCACTAAAACAAATATTGGTCCTGGCATTCCCGGCATGACAGGTTTGATCATTCCGGGCACATCAACCATCCAAATCGACAGCAATTGGTATGTTGTCCGAGGCAATTTTTCAGGCTCCTTCCAAATGGTGGTCGTTGATTTGACTACTGGCAATATTGTCCACAACAACGTCCAACCCGACAACATCATCGGACTGGAATACAATTACAACAACGACTCCATTTATGGCCTGCGCATAAGTGCTGGTGACTACTACCTGGGTACGGTCGATCCGGCTACGGGTGTTTTTACCGACATTGCCCTTCTGCCAGGTGTATCAGGTCATTCGGGAGGAACGTTTACCCTCGATACACAAGACGGAGCGTATAACTTTCAGGGTTTTGTCGGGCCAACCTCGACTTACCTCAACATCGATATTCAATCTGGAACAATCCTCAACAGCAATGCCTGGATGGGGAATGTGCAGGGACAAGAGTACAATTGTAACAACGACACGATTTACGGCATTTGGGAAGACCAGGCCATTAGCACCTATTTCCTGGTTGCGGTGGATCCAGCTGCGGGTACTTTTGCGACAATAGACAGTTTGCCGCCAGTTGATGGTATCGTCACCGAAACAGCGACCTTTGGTTCTCAAACCAGCTACTATGAGTTTGTTGGTTTCGAAGGACCTGCCACCAAACTTTTTCGGGTGGATGTGACGTCTGCATCGGTAGTCAACAATTCCGCTTTTGCTTTCAATCCGGCTGGGCTGGAAAATCCCAATTCATGCATGGCATCGGTTACACCTGTAGCTGACTTTCAGGCCAATGCAGTTTCAATTGTTGTTGGAGATGTTATAGCCTTCACGGATCTGTCCACCAATTTTCCCACCCAATGGAGTTGGACCTTTGCCGGAGGCACGCCTGCATCCAGCACTGCACAACACCCTTTTAATATTGCCTATGATAGCGCAGGCTGTTACGAAGTCACCCTTGTAGCGACCAATTTGGCAGGTTCAGACACAGAAACAAAAACGTGTTACATTCTGGTTGACCAAGGGCTTCCTCCTGATTCTGACTTCATCGCTGATGACACTACCATTGCGGTTGGAGGGAGCGTGAACTTTACTTCTTTGGACACATTGAATTCTACATTTTGGGAGTGGTCATTTCCCGGGGGGACTCCTGATACCTCAAATGCGCAGCACCCAACCGGGATAGTTTATGATACCTCGGGTTGTTATGACGTCATTCTCAAAACCTTTAATAACTATGGCGCTGACATTACCTTAAAGGGCTGCTACATCCAGGTGGGAGAGGCGGTTGGAATAGAAACACCTGGGGCTTTGGCAAACGTTCAGTTATACCCGAATCCAGCCAGGGAGCAACTCAACGTATCCAGCCCCAATGGAGCAGGTCAATTGACTTTGTTGAATTCGTTGGGCGCAGTGGTCGCTATTCACAAGGTATCCGCAGGTGTGAATACCTTTAACATCTCAGAGCTGACAGCAGGGATGTACATTTTCCAGTTTTCTGATAAGCAAGGAAACTTACTGCACGACAAATTGTTGGTCCGATAGCAGGTAGCACCAAACAAATGACGACACAAACGGTTTATAGGTAAAACATCTACCATGGCATTGAGACCCAAAATATGTGAGCACCTAAAGAACCTGGAAATAATTGAACCGGATAAATACGAATGCGATGAATGCGTCAAGAGCGGAGGTACCTGGGTACACCTTCGCAAATGCCAAGCCTGTGGCACCACTCTTTGTTGTGATTCTTCGCCACACAAACATGCCCGGAAGCACGCCTACCGTAGTGGGCATTCGGTCATCATCTCTTCAGAACCCAGAGAGAAATGGTCGTACTGCTACACCGATGATTCCTTGAACCCAACCGCTTATTAGTATGTCTGAATTCATTCGCAAACAAGAAGTAACTGACGATGCCGGAGAATTTCAGGTGTGGGAAGGTGATGAAATGTTGGCACACATGACCTATGCCCGGCCTTTTCCCGATCGCATGATTGTGCAACACACGCAAGTAGCCCATGGGCAAAACGGTCGCGGACTCGGCAAAATGCTTTTCGGGCAAATGATAGCCTTCGCCCGTCAGGAAAAAATTTCAGTAGTTCCGACCTGCCAGTTCACCCGCAAAATGTTCGACAAATTTCCAGAGTACAAGGAGTTGTTGTAAATACTTAATCTACCATAGGCAAGTCGTTTTACTTTTCAAATAAAACGACTTGCTTTTTTTAACCGCATGATTATGAGTAATTTACGTCTCCGTAATTTTTCAGTAATCCCTCCATATTAACTAAGGAAAACCTCCGTAGTCTTTCGGTAAGAAAAGGAGGATTTACTCCCTTCATTTGCTTCATCAATCATTTAAAACACAATGATTATGAAGCAATTTTTTTGTCCAATTATCAGCGGCTTTTTCATCGGTCGCAACAAGCACACACATTTTTACTGATGTCTCCTATCTAAGAATGGGAAACTACTTAGGGCACAAGCTGATCACTTCTGTTTTAACACCCGTTCCTGGAAGCAATCAAGATACCGGCTTTGATTGTTGCTGCTAACAAGTGTGTCCGGTAAACACACTTACCAACTGGCAGCTTTTTCCTACCTCCATTTTAAGGAGCGTTCGCTCCAATTCAAATCCATTAATCATCTGCTGAAGTCCGGCTCAGGTCGGCAAAACAACAGACCGCCTCTGGCCCTGAATGGGCTTGCTGTGTCCGGGTATCAGCGCAATCAATATTACCATGAAATCTTTAATATTAAATATCTTTTTAGCCGGAACCCTTCTTTTTGCTGCCAGTTGTGAAAAGGAGCATCAAACCTTTGAAAACTCCAATGTTACCGAACAAACTGTCGGTAAAGACAACTACAACGTGTCAGCGATACAGGGTGGAGATGAAGATGATCCACAACCCATTTTTGGCAATGTAAAAGGGGCTCAAAATGCTGCCCTTTCTGGTGCCACCATCAAGTTGCTTGAGGCTGGAACTTCAACTCTTGTGCAACAAACTACCACGAATTCCAGTGGAGAATTTACGTTGGACGATGTGGCCCAAGAAACCTACGATGTTGAATTTAGTGCATCTGGTTATTTTACACAAACACAGTACAACGTAACTGTGTCCAACTCTCCGGTAGATCTGGGAACAACGACTCTGCAGATTCAGTAGTTGCCTGATAAACCTTCACTCAACCCCGCTTTCCAGTTATCCTGGAAGACGGGGTTGTTTATTTGGGCTTATTTCAAAATCGCTACTTTTAAACTTCTTTCTATAAATATGCAAAATTCACAGACCTTCTTTAAAGAATCATTACGTCCAATTTTTTGGAAAGCGTTATTGGTGTTAGTTGCACTAATAAGTATTCTGGTTCCAGTTGCTTCTGCTCAGAGCGACCAGCAAATAAATGCTTCCATTGATAGCTTGAATGAGCTAGGACAATCTAATTATGACGATTCTAATTTTCAGAAAGCGCTTTCTAAATTTGACCTAGCAATTAAGAGAAGCAACAACACCAATTACATTCATGGGCGTTCATATGCACTGAATTCAAAAGGACTGATTCATTGGAAAAAAGCAGACCTTAAGTTGGCCATGGCATTTGTAAACCAAGCGTTAGAAGGGGCAATAAGTGTCAATGATAGCGGGATGATTGCCGTTGCACATAACAGCTTGGCGCTGATTTATGCCGATCTGGAAAAGTTTGATTTGGCGCAGCAGTCACACGAAATTTCTTGTTTGATATTTAGAAAATTAGGAAGAGATACATTGTTGGCATTGGCAGAATTAAATTATGGAATTGAAACTAGGAAGAAGGGTTATTACGAAATAGCTACCCAAAATTTACAAAATGCAGAAGACTACTTTGAATTGAACGACACTACCAGCTGGTTGTCAGCCCTGCAAGCACTGGGTAATCTGTATCGTGAGATTAACAAACTAGAAGGAGCACTTGAATACCACAAAAAAGTGCTGGAGATTAGGACATTGCAAAAGGACACTGTGGGCATGGCCAAATCGTACCTCAATCTAGGTTATGTACTGGTTTTTAAGGAAGATTATGAGGAGGCAATGAAGAAGTACCGATTGTGCTATGACATAAGAAAAAATCGGAATGACACATCTGGGCTGGCTTCAATTGTTGATAATATTGGTGAAGTTGATTTATTGGAAGGGCGTTTTGAAGAGGCAATTAAGCATTTTCAGGAGGCGAAGGATTTGGCTATACGATCCAATTGGAGTTCGAAAATAAGGGTCATAGAAACGGAACTAGCCCAAGCTTTTTTAGGGCTAAACGAGCTGGACTCTGCTCGTTATTATTGGGAGAAAAATAAGGGCCAAATTCTTAAAAGTGGCAGATTCAAATCCATCGTTCAGTTGTATGAAATAGGTCGCAAACTGAATAAGCAAGAAGGAGATTTGGAAAGAGCACTATTATTTGGGGATTCCATTGGTGCTTTCAAAGACAGCCTTCTCAACCAGGAAAAGGTACGTGCAATTGAGGATTTTCGAATAGTTTATGAAGTCAAAAAGAAGGATGATAAACTTTTACGCCAAGAGGCTGAAATGGGCTTGGACAAGGCTAAGATTAAGGCCAGAGATGAAAGGTATTATACTCTGTTGGCTGGGGCTTTGATAGTCTTGAGTCTACTTGGGTTAGGGTATCGGGAAAAGATGAAGTCAAATAAAAAACTAACGGATTCTAACCAGGAATTGGAACAAGCCAACGAGGAAATAGCCGACCAGAAGCAATACATAGAGCTGTTGAATACCGACCTGAAACACCGTGTGAAAAATGATTTTCACATGGCTGGTATTTTGATTAGCACACAATTGCGTACCTCTAATGACACCAACGTACAAGTGGCACTTAAAATTCTAAAAGGGCGCGTTGAATCCATGGGGAAACGCTACAATGGAATCTACATGAACCATTCAGGAAAATTCGCGGTGAATGCTCAAGAATACTTAACCCCAAAATTCAGTGAGATCAAAACCACTTTTGATGTTCCAGGCCGGGCATTGGAGTTGGACCTTCAAATAAAGCCCCTGGACCTGACCATCGAGCAGGCAGTTCATTTAGACATGATTTTAAATGAGTTGGTCACCAATGCCTACAAATACATCGTTGAGGTTGTAGAAAAGCCAGAGATACGTGTAGCCCTGTCGCAGATAGCAAACGGGGATTATGTGCTTGAAGTTGCTGACAATGGGCCAGGCAAAGATGAGTTGGCACCAAAGGAAGGCAATGGCACAGGCATAATAGAAGATATTGTTAGCATGTTGGGTGCTTCTGTTGAAACGGAGAATAGTAATGGATTAACCATCAGAATAGAATTTACTCCAGCCAAAGAAGAACAAATCTTCGATCCAACATTATCTTAGTCGAAAATTGCATAATGAAGCCACTACAAATTCTAATAGTCGAAGACAACCGCTTGCAAGCTCGGGAGGTTCGCTCTGTGTTGGAGGAACTGGAATATGAAATAGCAGGAGTATTCCACACAGGGGAAGAAGCAGTTCAGTTTGCGAGGCAACAACCACCTGATTTGGTTATCATGGACATCCAGCTCGAAGGCAACATGGATGGAATTGATGCAGCGGCTAAGATTCGCGAAAACCCCAGCATCCAAATCATTTACCTCACCGATCAACATGATTCTGTTTATCGCAAAAGAGCAATGCCTACAGATCCATCCAATTACCTGACCAAACCTTTCAACGAAACGGATTTGCAAATGGCCGTTGAGCTTGCGTTTCAAAAAATGGAGCAAAGGCAGTTGGAAAGTGCCGAAGTCGATTGGGTATTTATCCACGATGAACGCGCCCTCAAAAGACTGGACCTGGATGAAATTCTATGGATAGAGGCGTCAGGAAGTTACAATCATGTTATCACTGCCCGAGGTAAACATACCGTTTCCGGAGTCGGAGGATTGGACGGATGGATGAAAAAATTACCCCAACCCCGTTTCTTGCGGATCAGCCGATCGGTCATCGTTCATTCCCACAAAATTGAAGGTCTTGACGGAAACCAACTTGCCATTCGGGGAGCAGAAAAAGCTAAGTCTGAATTGTTTAACGAGGCGGGGAATAGACTCATTATCACAGCTTCCTACAAAGAGGCATTGGTGAAAATACTACCCACCATTTAGCCAGGGCCAAAAAACGAAAAGCAGCTTTCAGAAAATGAAGCCCCCGATTCAGAAATTGATTTTGGGTCAGGAAAGCGCATGATCTATCTCGCTGGAAAAAGAGCCTATGCCCTCTTTCCCAGTTGAACATATCGAGCAATTACTGAAGGAAGCTTTTCGCAAAGCCGAGATTGAACCAGATGCCTCAGGGGATTTCCGACATCGTGAGTATCAATTATTGGCTGATGCCATGGCTCAGCATCCGGATGATTTCCCTATTAGTGATAGATGGCTCTACGACAATGTAAGAGTAGAAATAAACCGGGTTAAGGACGGTGATAAGAAAGGCGTAAGTCTAAAAATGGATCTGGTAGATTGTTTGGCCCAATATGCAGGCCATAAAAGCTACAGCACTTACCGAAAAGAAATATCCAAAACGGAAGGAACCGGAACCCGGGAAAACCAAATTATTTCCAGGTTATCGCGCCTGGTGTGGTTGTTGCCGTTAGTAGCGGTGCTGTTGTTTTTTCGCCTGCTATTTCCTTGCCCTGATTCATCAGTTTACGTGTTTTTTCGGTTGCTCTCCGCAGTCACCATTGCGGGAGGACTACTAGGAATGTTTGCTCCTTTGATTTTGAACAAATGGAGGAAGCTGCCAGTGGGCCTGGCAATAGCCGGTGCTGCTATTCTGGGTTACGCCCTGGAAGCTCCACAGTGGATAGTGTCAGAAGCCTGCTTAAGCAAATGCGACCAGTATGTTGAGCATGGAGACTTGATGGCATTAGGAGCGGTCTTTTGCACAGAACCAGCTGGCCCCACGCTTGAATTCGTAAAGGCCGAAGTAGACAAACGGATTCATGAATTGGAGCAAAAAGTGGATGCGGAGCATCAGATACTGCTATTTCAAAATAGAGGAAAGGAAGTCCTGCTGGATACGCTGCTAGACTACTTTCAACGGTACGAAGCTCTACCCGGAAAGTATTCCAACGACTACCATTTTCGCGATGGTCGATCAACGGAAAAAGGCAAAACTAAATTGACGCAATTAAAAGTAGACCTCTCCACACCTGGTCCGTTTTACGGGCATGGCCTACAGGAATTTCAGCCTTATCTATTCATTGACAACCTTCGGTTTGACTCAACGCATTTCAATTGTTCCTATGCCATTCGCAGTATGGAAGAGCCCTCTTCGTGCATTGAGTCGTTGGAACGAAGTGGGCATTGCACCTGGACCGCCAAAGTAAGCTATACCAGTCATGTACGCTACCTATGGGTTCAAATGAAATTTCCAGACAAAGAGGGTAAAAAATGGCGCAGGTTCACCTTTACTGGATTGAGACCAACGGAGGAATTCATTTTTCAATACGATGATATTAAAAAGACATGGCAACGCACAGAGAAGTTGAGCCTGTAAAATCGCATACGACTGGATCTGGTTCCCTTCAGCAATTCCAAAAAAATGGATGACACCATCGTTCCAAAAAACGAAACCCCCGATTCAGAAAATGAAACCCGGGTTTCAGAAATGAAAATGGGTGGAGGGGAGAGCATGAAGTTACTTAGTGCCTAATCTAAGTTAAATCATGTCAAACTAAATCAGAGAAATAATGACAAAAGGTAAAACAGGTGAAATATGCCAACAAAGTGGAGTTTACAGGTGCAGTCTTCATTCCGACAGCGAGATTGCTTTGTCCAAGGGTAATAAGTTCCCCCCTTGTAACCCATACAACAATCATGGAGCTATTTGGATTTTGGTGAGACCCACGTAATCCTGCATTAGCCATGGGAAGAAAATGGCTAGTGAGGCCATTGTTGGCAGGGCTCCCGTAAGTAAACAATTCATTGCCAGCTATAAAGAGTCGCATTTAAACGCCTCAACTATCTACAGATTTTATTGAAATGAGAAATAAACTAAACCAGGTATTTTGGATTATGGTAGTAGGGATAATGCTCTGCACGCAATGTTCCAAACAGCAAGAATGCTCCAGCACCGTTTGCGATGACTTTGATTATCAGGAGTCTGCCCAGAATACCTACGATCTAGATAGGCAATGTTTTGGCCAATTGGATGCTGATAATGATGGTCTTGCATGTGAGCATCTGCCATCTAGAGGAAGCACTACCTCGGGTAGTACTTCCTCAGGCACTTCCAACCCAGGGAATGGTTGTCCGACTACCGCGAATTGCGGCTGTTCTGGAATTTCAAAGGCAAGTTGCAATACAACTTGTTGCAGATGGATCGTGGGTTCAGGTTGTAAATGCCGCTAATAAATACAATAATTATGACCCTCAGATTATTCTTAAATATTGTTCTGCTAGTGCTGTTTTTGGCTTCATGCCAATCAACGGGAAGTAGTCAGCTTGAAGTTGAAAAGGAGACAAAACCATTTGTCTCCTTGGAAGATAGGGTTGGTATGTATACTGATAGCGCTGAGTCGTTGACGGCTCGCCAAGACTATAGCAGGGCTGTAATGCTTTACGACAGCATCATTCTACTTCAGGCTAAAAACCCAGAAGCTTATTTCCTCCGGGCGCAATGTTACGTTCAACTCAATGAAAAACGCAATGCCGTTTCAGATGCCCGAAAAGCCTTAACATTAGGACATCCTGATGCTGAAGCATTGCACAATGAAATAAACCCCATCAAGAAAACCAAACGGCTAATCAGCCGATGCTGCGATGGAACGACCAGTTATTCAACCGGTCGTGGCACTTGTTCCCATCACCGCGGGGTTTGTGGGACAGAGAATGAAATCACGGAATATCGAGAATATTAAAAGTAACAGCGATGAAGCAAATATTTACAAATCAATCATTGGTGAAGCCAAATCTTCTTCAAAATATTTTCGGTATCAAGCGAAGAGGAAATGCCCTCATAGAAGTGAATAACCTATTGGCAAAGAATTTTCCTGAATCACTAGTTGCTAATGATTTGGAAAAAATTCGGCTCCGTTACAAGATTTCGAACAAGCGATTTTTTGGTGGCATGCTAATCGAATTCTACCAGAAGTCATTGACCTATTTTCTCGAGAAAAAAGAAATTACGGAAGAAGAATGGGTGCTGCTAAATGACCTACAGCGAACCTTTCAACTACCACCATCTCAGGCAGAAAAACTATTCAATAAGTTGGCGGGGGAAATTTATCAAGTCCACTTTTCAGAGCTTATTTATGATGGTAGACTGGGGTTGGAGAGAGAAGAAGAACTTGAACTCCTAAAAAAGAATTTGCGCTTACCTGAAACAGAGGCGGAGAAAATATCACATCAGGTGCGTGGAGCTTGTCTCGATCGATTCATCTATAAAGCAATAGAAGATGAGAGGATCTCTCCTGAAGAACATTACGAAATCAATGCAATTGCGGAAAGCCTCAATATAGATGCAAGTTTCGATGACCGGACTACGAAACTGTTAGAAAAATACCGCCATTACTGGAACTTGGAGAATTCCGAGCTTGATCCATTGGATGTGGATATCAGCTTGCCCAAGAATGAGCTCTGCTACTTTAGGGTCAGGGTTAAATGGTATGAAAAAAGAACAGTAACCAAACGTGTCAATTATGGAGGGCCCTCAGCCCGAATTAAAATCATGAAGGGTGTTTATTACCGGGCTGGAAGTATGGCGGTTCAGTCAGTGTCAAGCGAAGAAATTCGCTTGATCGATTCAGGGCAAATTTACCTTACAAACAAACGACTAATATTTACTGGAGGTAAGAAAAATAGCAACATTCGACTCAACAAAATACTGGATATAGAGCCCTTTTCTAATGGAGTCGAGATAGTCAAGGATACTGGTCGTAGCCCATTTCTGGAATTCAATTCAAGGGTTGATGTGTTTTGTTTGTTGCTCGAACGGTTCATAAGAGAATACTAGGAATTATGAAAATCTACTTTTTTATAGCAGTCCTGTTTCTCCCATTTCGGGCAAACACTCAACCTGCGATTGAGGTTGCCGATCTGACCATGCGGATTCAAGGTTTTGCGGGGATTCAAGAGGAATCCGTGTATTACTGTTTTGCTGCCGGGGATGAAATTATTTTCCACTTTCAAACAGAAAAAGGAAAGCTTTTAAAAGAATTGGAGATTTCGGAGTATCCCAATCATTCCAGGTACAAAGAATTTAAGGTGAAAAATGTGTCGGGTAAGCGGCTCAAAGTCGTTGACAAGGGAGTGTACCAATTTCGATTTTACAACTCTGCACTTACCAGTCGGATTTGTAAGGTAAAAATTGAACGAATCCCTGCCCATGACACCTTAGTGAATTACCCTACAAATGTCCAATGGGAATTACAATATGATACGAGTTATAGTACTTACCACAAAAATGTGATCATTGGGTACGATACTACTTATCGCACTGTTACCGAACTAGAGCTTGCAAAGCGAGATACGATTGTGGAAACAATCGTGGATAGGAAGGAGCGTGTTCATTCTTATTTTAATGAAAACCCCTCTCGTTCAGTTGTTCCTGTGACATTACCTATAACGCAATCATCCGCTATCAGGAAAGAAAAATTGATTTCATGGGCTTATTGGATTGGTGTTGGACCAGAAGCTCAAGAAGCCTGGAAAAAGGACAGGGAGAAAGTTGCTGAAGCGGCTGCTGGGTTGGCCGGGGCTATGTTTAGTCCCCTAGCAAGTTTTGCGGTCGGTGCCATTGCAACGTTCACGCAGCCAAGGGTCGGAGACAACGTCCATTTTCAGTTCATTGCGGATTATGGTAACGCGCAAGCTTTTTTAAATCGACAAGCGTATTCGCGATTTGATTTTGGGAATGGGGTTACGGCATTTGGTAAGAATACAAGTTTACTGCAAGGGCAATTCTTCATCGGATTATACAATGATAATGACATGCAAGGAATTGATGTCAACCTGAAAATTGCAGTGGTCAAATTGGTGGAAATATTTGAATATCGAAAATACCAGGAGCCAGTTATCAAGCCAATTACTGAGCGGAAAATGTTTTCTGATCCTATTGTGGTTCGAAGAAGGGTTCCATTATGTACCAACTAAAAATCTACGGTAATGAATGAGATTCTAAAAAGCACCCTTTACTCTTTAATGCTATTGCTCCTTTCATCCTGTTGCCTGGAAACGACATTAGAGGAAAGTTTGACAAGTCAGCTACAAATGGAATTATACGAAAGGGAGCATAGAGAACCATTAAAGTATCTGGAACTAAGCGAAGAATTGAAGAATGATATTAAAAAGGGAGGCTGGTTTAGTAGTGATAAAGTTATAGGACAATCTATTGTTGGAACTATAACAAACCAGGCAGCGTTTGCAGTTTACAAGGATATTAAAATCTCGGTAGTTTATTTCTCAAAGACCAAGGCAGAGGTGGGTCGAGATGTGTTTACAGTTTACGATTTCATCAAACCTAGAGCAGGGCTAAAGCTTTCTCAGAAACTATCTGTTCCGCCAACGGCCGAAAGTTTTGATGCAACCATCATATCCGCAGTTTCATCTATGGACGAACTAGTCCAATAGTTTTATTTGACTGCTCAATTGAATAAGGTTGATTAACAACGAATTCTAACAGCCCCACAACCATGAAACTAGAAAATAAATTGCTAATACCGATAGCTGTTTATTTGGTGTTACTAATAGTCTATACCGCCATGGCGCTTTACTATAATATAGGCTACAACAATGCGCAGTTCAATGCTCATATGGTCCAATATGATCTTGGTGAGGGTGGCTCTGTGTGCATCACTCCCAAAGGAGAAAAGTACCATACATGTGGACATTATACTCCTGATCGTAATATTCCAATGAGCTTGAAAGGAGCTAGAGATTTAGGATTGCGCCCCTGTAAAATTTGCCGTCCGATTGGAATAGATGCGTTGTACAAAGCCTTAGACGACATCCCCATGGTGTTCCGGCATTGGCTAATAGTCGCTCTTCTAGGCTCAATCTTCTATTGGTTGATCTTTTTAATAACCCTTTATCAACGCAAAAAGTCATGAGAATTAGTTTTCGCATCAAGGAGTATTTTTCGTCCAACGATCCGTGTCAAAAACGCTATGGCGCCCGCACTTTTGTGTTTTGTTTATTGGGGTTGTGGGGGCGTCCAAAAAAAGAGTTACCCGAAGAAGCTGCATTGTCTCAAAGCCACCCGATGGATACAGCATTAACGAAGGCAGAATCTGCTTATGAACAGCTGCATCAACAGACACTAAAGTTGGCGGCAGACAAGGGAGAGGACCATGGAAAAAGAAATGTTCCCAAAGTAGATGACAATTTTCTATCTCCCTATGAGCGCGAGCTTATCAGCATTTATCAGGGACAGGTATTTGACCAATATTCTCACGGCTGTCAGTTGTTGGATGATTTACACGATAAGAATTACAAACCTTATCTGGCAGAGCTGGAGCGCCTGGAAAATGATCCTGAAATCATCAGTCGTTTTTTGATTGATGCACAAGATGAAAGAGATAGAAAACTAGAAGAAGAGGAGTTGAATCACAAAGAACGAATCAGCGAATTGGAAAATGAATCGGGCTGGGATTTTGTACGTAGAGAATACAACAATGCTAAGCGCCATTACGAAGAATTAGCACAGGAAATAGGAAGAAGAGAACCACACATCCATTTTAAACCATGGGTTTATTGGCCCCTCATTTTTGTCATTGCAGCCTGTGAGTTTCCGCTAAACAAGCAAGTGTTTGATACCTTCCGGGAGTCCCATTTGATGACGATCATCATGGCAGGAGTATTGGTGTTAACATTGCCCTTGTTATCCCATGCCAGTGGTATGTTTCTGCGGCAAGGTCATGAGAAGAAGATTTACTACCTCCTGTTGGGGATTTCAGCTTCACTGATGGTTGGCATCACCTACTTTACCTCCGTTCTTCGCACCAACTTTCTTGCGCTCAAAGGAGAATCTCTGGAGCAATTAGAAACCGACTTTTGGACATTTATTGTCATCGGACTTATCCTGTATTTCGTGGGATTAGTTTCCTCCTACTTTGCCCATGACGACAGCGCCCGATTCATGGAAGTTTACAAAAGTTACAAGCGTGCGAGGCGCAAATACCTCAAGAAAAAGCCTTCAGTAGGTCGGTTGCTGAAAAGGGAGCGAGCTTGTTATAACGACTTGAAAGAATCGATTCAAGAGCAATATTCTGAAAAGAAGGCACAGGCCGATGGTTGGTTGGCAAGTGTGAAAGATGATCTCAATGAAGCAATTGGCCGACACGATCAGGTGCTTAATTTCTATCGCGGTTTGGGCAAGCGGATAAATCAAGGCGGCAAGGAATCGCTGAACCGCTACCGTGAGATGAATCTAACCTACAGGAAAAACCACGATCAGCCCAATTATTGGCCAGAACTAATTCCAAATCTTGAGTTGCCCTTCGATGAATACAAAGAACTGAGTCCAAACCCTAGAAACGAAAAACCATGAAAAATTCCAGTTACTTAACAGTTGTTGCGGGCCTCCTTTTTCTGTGCTTCCTGCAGGGTTGCGGAGAATCAGAGCCAGCATTAACCACCGAGGTCTATGTGTTTATTGACGTCACGGATTCCATTCATTTGGGCAATAAAGCACAGTACCACAAGAGCCTGGATGAGATTCTCGATAAGATGGGAGTAGACACTGCTTCAGCTCAACCAGCAGGAGGAGAAGTAAAGTTTTTTCTGTTAGATGATGTATCCAATTCAATTTCCAAGAAGGCATATTTAAGTACTGCCAGCTCTGGCTTGCTTGGTGAAAATCCTTTTGATAGAATGGACGAAATCAAGCAGTTTAGAAAAGAACTAAAAACAGGGATTAATGAGCTAATTGGCCAAGTAAATTGGAAAACCAAGGAATCTAAAATCTATCAAAATGTATGTCGGGAACTAAAACACTTAGCTACTAAAAAGGCCGATCAAAAAGTGGTTATTATCTTTTCAGACATGCGTGAGAATAGCAGCTTGTTTTCTTTTTATGGGCACAAAGGTGCCCGCATTGAACAGATGACAAAAAACATTGAAGAAACGCATGATAATCTTCTAGCGAAGGACTGCGAGTTGCCAAATTTGGAAGGCATTGATATTTATATTGTATCGCCCCGCAATCAAGAGATAGATGAACAAATAAACAAAGCAGAACGATTCTGGACCAAACTATTCGAGTATAAAAATGCTAAAGTGAATTTTGATTCCGAACTTGATTTTTGAGTTCTTAAAACCAATAATATGCAAACAAAATCAATACGATCAGCTGTAGTCATTTTGATCTTTTCAGCAGTTGTTTTCTCTTGTTCCAAAAAGACGGATGTTCGAAAAAAGGATCGAACGAAGGTTTCGATTGAACACCTCGCCTGTGAGAGTGATGATCCCTCCCGTTACCTGATTTATAAAGGATTTGTGGTACAATATAGTCGTGAGAGACGATCGCCCAATTTTACCATTCACAAATTGGAGCCGAAACAAATTGGTCCCGGATCTGGGGAGCGGGCGAAACGAAAAAACTTGTTTTGGGCGGACCAGGAGAAATTGGCAAATCAATCTGCCACCTCACAAGATTATCGCAAGAGCGGTTGGGACCGAGGCCATATGGTTCCCGCAGGCGATTTTACTTGGGATCAATCCTTAAATGATGAGTCATTCGTTTACAGCAATATCAGTCCCCAGAATCCTAAATTGAACAGAGGCAGATGGTCTGCATTAGAGACTGCCATGCGAACAAAGGTGCTTGATGAAGGGCATGCTTTTATAATTACTGGAGCCATTTATGGTGGGCAAAATGATTCAACGATTGGGCCCAATAAAGTTGGAGTTCCAACGGATCTGTACAAGATTTGTTATCTACCCAAGCAGGAAAAGATGTTCGCTTTTTTGTATAGCAATTATGGTACAAAGTATTTGCCAGATTTTACAAATTATCAGGTAACCGTTGATAGCATTGAGTCTTTGGTGAAAGAGGATTTTTATGACATGCTTCCTGATGACAAAGAATCCATTATGGAGAGCTCCAAAGAGCCTTTTTAGCTCCTAAAAATGACTACGCCCGTTGCTGTACTTCCACAAAATCCATTTGCGTTGATGCCTTGGTGTGGCCCCGGTGTACTTGGAGAATTTTTTCCTGGGCTTTAGCGCCTTGCCGTAAGTGAGCGAAAAGAAAATGTAAAAATCTTTGTTTTTGGGGTTGCCCCGAATGCCCCCCGGAGCATAATGACTCAACAAGCCGAACTGGGCATCGTCCTTTACTTCGGAGCTTCGGTTAGAAAGTTCGCGGGCCAGGTCGCTTTTCAGTTCGTCTGGTTGCAAGGGGAAATTGGTGCTGATATCATCCAGATAGTCCGTGAAAGTATAGCGCAGTCCCAGTTCGAAACCAAAACGGTGGACACTTCGCACAGAGCGATCGGAATTGCGCTGGGTCTTTTTACTAGACTTTCTGCGGTAGGTCACATAGCTGCCGATTCCAAAAGGTATGGCCGGTTGAATGGGACTGTAAGTTTTGTCGAGCCCTTCCGTTTGAAGTGGCCTCAAAGAATACCATTGACCGCGCAGTTGTGCCTTTGGGTCGTTGTAAAAAACAGCTGCCCCCAGAAAAATATAGGCATCCAGGTCCCACTGAAAACTGCCCCTGCTGCCCAGGTCACGAATGGTGATAAAGTTGTATTCTCCCTTGGCCGTTAATTCAATCAAGTCGTTGCGAAAACTAAGGTTGCGGCTGTACCGTAGGGTGTAATTGGTGAGGTTGTCCGACCCCTGGATGCGGCCGTAGTTGATGCCGCCATTCACGGCAAAATGATTGAGACGGTAACGTAGAAAGGCCCCAACCATCTGTCGGGTTTGATTGAGCTGCATGTCCCACCAAATGGGACGGGCGCCCCTATCTCGACCACCAATCTCACCCAGGTAATTAGCTGCACCCACGTGAATCCCATAATCCCATCGAAACTGAGCTGAAGCACACAAAGTGCCTAGCAGCAATGGAAACAAAAGGATGAATATGCGGGTCAATCGAGACACAATAGGGGACTGGGGTTTAGTTTAAAGTTAACAAATATGACCTTGGAAAAAACGCAATCGGCTTATGATTGTTTAATTACAAATAGGACGACACAACTTTACGATGAGTTGGTTGCGTATTTTTACTTTAATTTTTCAAATTGCAACAAACGATCGGGTCAAAAATACCTTTGCAACTACTTCAATTCACCGAACGCGGCATTTATTGCCCACAAGCCGATGTGTACATCGACCCCTGGCGACCGGTCGGGAAGGCGATTATTACGCACGGTCATGCTGATCATTCCCGGCCTGGAAACCGCCATTACATTTGCCACACACATTCTGAGCAGGTGATTCGTGCCCGTTTGGGCCAAGATATCCAGCTGGAAACGATGGGCTATGGAGAAACTTTTACCATCAATGGCGTTCGGTTTTCGTTGCATCCAGCCGGCCACATTATCGGCTCAGCTCAAGTAAGGGTAGAATACAAAGGACAAGTCTGGGTTGCTTCTGGCGATTACAAAACCGAAGCGGACGGTGTTTGTGCGGCTTTTGAACCGGTGAAATGCCATGTGTTCATTACGGAATGCACATTCGGCTTACCGGTGTATAAATGGCCAGCACAGGAAACCGTTTTTGCAGCGATTAATTCGTGGTGGGCGAAAAATCAGGCGGATGGAAAAGTAACGGTATTGAGCGGTTACTCTCTGGGTAAGGCACAGCGACTATTGCAGGGATTGGATACTTCACTTGGTACGATCTTTACCCACGGAGCCATTCACAACATGAACCACGTGCTGCGCGAGTCGGGCATTGACTTGAACCCCACGACTTTGGTCACACCGGAGATGAACAAGTCAACCTTTAAAGGGGGATTGGTCCTTGCGCCACCTTCTGCGTTGGGCTCCAATTGGCAAAAGCAATTTCAGCCTTTTTCAGAGGGCATTGCCTCAGGTTGGATGGGCTTAAGAGGCCCCAGGCGCAGACGTGCTGTTGATAGAGGGTTTGTGCTGTCCGATCACGCTGATTGGGATGGACTCAACGAAGCGATTGCAGCAACGGGTGCAGAAAAGATCATCACCACCCACGGTTCTACCAATGTGTTTACGAAATGGCTTAGGGAAAAAGGGTATGATGCTACCGCAGAGAGCACGGAGTTTGAGGGTGAGTTGAGCGAAATTAAGGAAGGAAATCAAAAGCAGGAGGAGCAAGAATGAGGCGCTTCGCACAGCTTTTTACCGAATTGGATCAGACCACCAAAACGTTGCAAAAAGTGGGGGCCATGGCAGACTATTTTCAAGAAGCTGCCGACCAGGATAAATTGTGGGCGATTGCCTTGCTGAGTGGCAGGCGTCCCAAGAGAACCATTCGTACCAACCTGCTCAAGGAGTGGGCAGCAGAGTCCGCTGGTATTCCATTTTGGTTGTTTGAGGAATCGTATCACATTGTAGGAGACCTGGCCGAAACGATGGCTGCCATTCATCCGGCCACCAACCAACATACCGACAGGTCACTCACTGATTGGATTGACACCATTCGCAACTTGCGCGATGCCGAAGATGACGCCAAAAAAGCGGCCATCACTGCTGTATGGAGCACCATGGATGCCACGGAACGTTTGGTTTTTAACAAACTCATTACCGGTGGCTTTCGGGTGGGTGTATCGCAAAAATTGATGGTGCGGGCCCTCGCCAAATATTCAGGCACAGAAGAAAATGTGTTGGCGCACCGCCTCATGGGAGAATGGTCGCCCGACAATACCACCTTTCAGCAACTGCTATTTGAAGAAAATCCCAAAGATCAGCTGTCCAGACCTTATCCATTTTACCTGGCCTACGCAGTAGAAGGTCAGCCGGAGGAATTGGGCGCCCCAGCCGATTGGTTGGCCGAACGCAAATGGGATGGAATCAGAGGACAATTGATTGTGCGCGAAAACCAGCTGTTTGTGTGGTCGCGTGGCGAGGAACTGGTGACCGATAAGTTTCCCGAATTTGGTGAGTTGGCTGATATACTTCCCTCCGGCACGGTGCTGGATGGAGAAATTTTACCCTTCAAGGAAGGCGCGCCACTTTCTTTTCAAGTGCTTCAAACCCGTATAGGCCGCAAAAATGTCACAGCAGGAATTCTGAAAAAAGCCCCCGTGGTACTGGTGGCCTACGACCTACTAGAACACAACGGAGAAGACATCAGGCACAAACCACAGGTGCAACGAAGAAAATTATTGGAACAAGTGGTCAAAGCCGCCAGTGATTGCACCTCCAAACTGCTGCTGTCCGAAACAGTTTCCTTCAACGATTGGGAACAGCTAAAAATAGAACGCAGTAAATCCCGGGAGTATTTATGTGAAGGATTGATGCTCAAGAAAAAAGATGCGCCATATGGGGTAGGGCGAAAAAAGGGCGGCTGGTGGAAATGGAAGGTGGACCCTTTGACCATCGATGCCGTGATGATTTATGCCATGCGTGGTCACGGCATACGGGCCAATTTGTACACCGATTACACTTTTGCGGTGTGGGACGGTGAAAAACTCGTTTCTTTCACAAAAGCGTATTCAGGATTAACCGATGCCGAAATCAGAAAGGTGGATACCTTTGTCAAACGCAACACCATCGATCGTTTTGGCCCTGTGCGCAGCGTCAACCCCGAGCTGGTTTTTGAAATTGCTTTTGAAGGAATCAACCGCTCCACCCGACACAAATCTGGCGTAGCACTTCGGTTTCCTCGGATGCACCGTTGGCGCCAGGATAAGTCCGCTGCAGAAGCCAACACCCTCCAGGATTTGCACGATCTGTTAAATGCCTACGGACCTCCTGACGCCCCATGAGAAAAACAGAACTCATACAATTGGGTACTGACTGGTTCAACCAGCGTGACTGGGAACCGCTCGATTTTCAGGTAGAGACCTGGGAGGCATACCTGGCCGGATACCACGGCATTCTCAATGCTCCCACGGGCAGTGGTAAAACATATGCCCTGCTCATGCCCATCGTATTGCAGTTCATCAATAAACACAAAGATTACCGGGAGCGCACCAACAATGGTTTGCAAGCCATTTGGATTGCTCCGATTCGTGCATTGACAAAAGAAATTGAATCGGCTGCGACACAACTTTGTTTGGAAATGGGGTTGCAGTGGCAGGTGGGGGTTAGAACCGGTGATACAACTGCCTCTCAACGCGAAAAGCAGCTCAAACAAATGCCGGAGATTTTAATCACCACCCCGGAGAGCTTACACGTTTTGTTGGCACGAAAAAAATACGTGCGCATGTTCAAGAAGTTGCAATCAGTGGTGGTAGATGAATGGCACGAACTGTTGGGAACCAAACGGGCTGTGCAAGTGGAATTGGCCTTGTCACGCTACAAAGGAATCCGACCCAAATTACAAGTATGGGGAATCTCTGCTACGATCGGCAACCTGGAAGAAGCCATGGAAGTACTGCTGGGCTCAGATGTGGAAAAAGGGCAACACAAAATGGTGTTTGCCGACATCAAAAAGGAGATTGAAGTGACCACGCTGCTGCCGGATGAGATTGAAAAGTATCCCTGGGCTGGCCACATGGGCTTGCGTATGCTGCCCCATATTCTGCCGATCATCAAACGAAGTAAAACGACCCTCGTTTTTACCAATACCCGGGCAATGGCCGAAATTTGGTATCAAAATCTGCTCAAAGCGGAGCCCGATCTGGCAGGGCAAATTGCCCTGCACCACGGCTCCATCGACAAGAACTTGCGCAACTGGGTAGAAACCGAATTGCACAGCGAACGGATGAAGGCAGTGGTGTGTACCTCTAGCCTTGATTTAGGGGTTGACTTCCGTCCGGTAGAAAGTGTGGTGCAAGTGGGCAGTCCCAAAGGTGTTGCGCGGTTTGTGCAGCGTGCCGGCCGAAGCGGTCACCAGCCTGGTGCCACCAGCCGCATCTATTTTTTGCCGACCAATTCACTGGAGTTGATCGAGGCATCTGCGTTGCGCAAAGCCATGCAGGAAGGCAATCTCGAAAATAGGTTTCCACACATTCGTTCTTTTGATGTGTTGGTGCAGTACATGTGCACACTGGCCGTGTCGGATGGCTTTTTTCCTGAGGAGCTTTACCGCGAGGTGCAATCGACCTTTTGCTACAACAGCGTGAGCCCGGAAGAGTGGGGCTGGTTGCTGGATTTTATTACGACCGGAGGCAGCTCGTTGCAGGGCTATGATGAGTACAGAAAAGTGGCGATTCAGGACAGCGGTTTGTATCAGGTCACCAACCGCAGGGTAGCGCAACGGCACCGGATGTCTATCGGAACCATTGTGAGCGAACCCATCATGCACATCAATTTTGTGTCGGGCAAGCGACTGGGCTCGATAGAAGAGTATTTTATTTCCCGGCTCAACCCGGGTGACATATTTGGGTACGCGGGTAGAAGTTTGGAATTGGTGCGTGTCTCAGGCATGACCGCTCAGGTGCGTGTCTCCAAGAAGCGAGCCACCAAAATTCCCAGTTGGAGAGGCGCACGGATGCCTCTGTCTTCGCAGTTGTCGGCCATGTTGCGTTTCAAAATCAATGAAGCCTTGCGCGGAGACAGTGACGAGCCGGAGTTAAAAACGATCTATCCATTGATTGCCAAGCAACAGGAATTGTCGCACGTGCCATCGGAGAGCGAGTTTCTGATTGAGAAGATGCAAACCGAGGAAGGGCACCATGTTTTTATGTACACGTTCGAAGGGCGGCTGGTGAATGAAGGCATGGCTTCGTTAGTTGCCTACCGCATTTCCTTGTTGCAGCCCATCACTGTGACAATAGCCATGAATGATTATGGGTTCGAATTACTTTCCGATCAGGAAATACCTATTGAGACAGCCATCGACTCCGATATTTTTACGGCAGACCACCTGCACGATGACATTCTGGCCAGCATCAATGCAGCTGAAATGGCCAGGCGGCAGTTTCGGGACATCGCCAATATTTCGGGCCTAATCTTCAAAGGATTTCCGGGGAAATGGAAAAAGGATCGGCACCTGCAATCGTCTTCTCAACTGTTTTTTGAAGTGTTTAACGATTACGAGCCCACCAACCTGTTGCTGCGTCAGGCCTTTGAGGAAGTCACTGAATTTCAGTTGGAAGAAAATCGCATGCGGGAGGCCATGAACCGCATCAACGAACAGGAAATCATCTTAACCTATCCCGAAAAATTTACCCCATTTTCCTTTCCTTTGTTTGTAGACAGACTGCGGGAATCGACCATGACTTCAGAAAAACTGGAAGACCGTATCCGCAAAATGAAATTGGAGCTTGAAAAGGATTGATACCACGTGGACGGAAGCGATAATTTGTGGTGAACAACTGTGGTTGCACCCCGACAAGGCATTGTTTTGGGAGCGGGAGAAAACGTTGTTTGTGGCGGATCTTCATTTTGGCAAAATCGCCCATTTTCGCAAGGCAGGCATTGCGATCCCCAAAGAAGCTGCCGAGCCCAACTGGACCCGTTTGCGCCAGGTCATTGTCGATTTTCTACCTGAGAAAGTGTGCTTTTTGGGCGACCTTTTTCACAGCAGCTACAACCGCGAATGGGAAAAGATGGGCGACCTGACCCGCGCATTTGCATCGATTGAATTTGAGTTGATTTCGGGGAACCACGATCTGTTGCATGGCACCGATTACGAACGGGTGGGCATCACTGTGTTGGAAGATGCCGTTGTTCGAGCGCCTTTTTTGTTAACGCACGAACCGGCCGAAACAATCGAAGCAGGATTGTACAATTTGGCGGGGCACATTCACCCCGGTGTTCGCATGTGTGGTTTGGGCCGACAGACACTCCGTGTACCCTGTTTTTATTTCGCTGAAAACCAAGGCATCCTGCCAGCATTTGGCCAGTTTACAGGGAAGTTTACCATGCGCCCAAAGAAAGCCGATCGGGTTTTTATTGTGGTAAATGAGGAGGTGTTGCCCGCGTAGAATAGGCAATTAAAAAAATTCACCAGGGACAGGTTTTACTTTCCTTGTGGATTTACTTAAATTTGACCCACATTAAAAGCACATTTTAGATGGAACACGATCACGACAATACGGATAAAAGGAGAGATTTTCTCGACACAGTTTTTGATCACACCATGGGTGGATTTGGCATAGTGTATGTCTCTGCTCTCTTAATAATCATTAGCATTATCCTCATTTTCGGATAATTTCCGAAAGCAATAGAACGATTTTATGGCAACCAATTGGCTGCCAGTACATCGACAATTATGGTCTGCAATGCAGGCCTTTTTTGTTTCCCGATGCCTCCCTTTTTTGTGCAGATTTTCCCGTATCTTTCGATAAGCAAACGGACGAGGATGAAGATTAAAATACCCCAGCATATCCAGGAGCTTAGGAGCTATAAGCCTGGAAAACCGATCGCGCAAATCATTGAAGAGCTTGAGTTAGCTGACACTGCGATTCTTTGGAACAATGAAAACAATTTCGGAGCTTCTCCAAAGGCGTTGGACAAAGTTCGGGAAGCGTTAGAGACATCCTATCTGTACCCTGATCCGACCTCATTGGAATTGCGAACCACTATCGCTAAACGTTGCGGAAGAACGCCTGATGAAGTGATTGTGGGCAATGGTTCAGAAGAGGTGCTCAACAATGTCCTGAAGGCATTTTGCTCAGGAGAGGACGAATTGCTTACATCGGAAGGAACCTTCGTGGCGATCTATATCTGGGCCAAGTCCAACAATGTTCCCTGTCGGAAAATTTCACTCACCGAGGGATACGGGTTTGATTTGGATGCCATTGCAGAGGGCATTAGTGACAACACCAAAGTCATTTACCTTTCCAATCCCAACAACCCAACAGGTGCTATGATTTCTGAATCAGAACTCAATGCATTTTTGGCCAGGGTTCCGGAACATATTCTAGTGGTGGTGGATGAGGCGTATTCAGAATATGCGGTGGAGTTGAGCGATGTCTATCCTGACAGCACCAAGCTAAAAAAGGACAACGTGATTACCTTGCGCACTTTTTCGAAAGCTTATGGTATTGCGGCAATGCGGGTAGGATATGGCATAGCGCATCACGAGGTGATTGAAGCATTGTCCAAAGTCAAAATGACATTTGCCCCTTCCAATGTGGCACAAGCTGCCGGGTTAGGTGCCTTGGAAGATTCAGATTTTTTGAATAAAACGGTACAAAGTAACAAAGAAGGTATCGAATACCTGTCCGCAGTGTGTGAAGACTTGAATTTGGACTACGTTCCATCTTTTGGAAATTTTGTAATGATAGATTTCAAGGATACTGAACGGGTGCAAGAGCTCTTTAATCAGCTGCTGAAATTGGGAGCTTTTGTGCGTCCATTAACAGCTTTTGGACTGCCTCATTGCATGCGCGTTACCGTGGGGTTGCCCAGGGAAAATGCCCTTTTTGCCGCTGCTCTGAACTCCTGTTTATAACTACACCCAATTGTTCATAATTCCGCTTGCCCTCTGGTGGTAAGGTTTTGATGCTTTTTTGCTGCACCAATCTACTGTGCGATTTTCTCACTTAGCCCACCTTTCTTGCACTTCCTGCGTCTAGTATATAGGTTCGCGTTGTCAAATGAACAATGACGGTGTCGAATTTGTTAATGATTGCCGATGTACCAACACAATAAAATAAATTTGGCACGGTTTTCACTGTATTAATGGAGTGTGTTTGGAAGCGCACAAAATTGGGTAACGGCTTATTGAATAAAGCCATGAACGAGAATAAATTTAACGACAGCAAATTAGCACAATTGTGGAACTCCCAGATGGAGCTCGCGGTCACTCCTGAATTGGAGTTAAACGATGCCCACCCCTACATTGATAGCATGCCTTTTCTCAGAAAAGCATTGCAATACTTTGAAGGAATGGAAGAGTACGAAAAATGTGCTGTGCTGTTTGGGAAAATCAGATCACTCAGCAGTCCCCAACAAGGATTCGAGGGTCTGTGCTAACGACTGTAAGTCTATCTGGTCAAACGGATGTTTGGTGTCAGGTAGAGCAATGAAATGACCATTGGGCAGCAATTCGCTGACCGCTTTGGTTTCCTCCTGACTCACCATGTTATCCTGCTCACCAACATGCAGCCATACTGTATGTTGAATCGCTTTGAAGTCTGATTCCTCCAGCGGGTTTTTATTTCCCATTTCAATCATCATGGCGGCTGTTTTTGACAGCAATTCTTTCCAGTTCCCTGCCTTGTGACGTGCATCCAGGAGCTGTGCAAAGGCGGGAACCTTCTCTTCAATGACCTCCGGATTTAACTTCCCCGTTTCTTTTTCTGCACTTTCAGGCGTCCACTCAAATTTGGTGGCCAACGTAATAATTTTGCCAATGCGGTGTGGGAAATGCCTGGCGAGATAAAGGGCAACGTAACCTCCCATGCTGTAGCCAAAAACATCCACCTGTTCGATTTTAAACAGGTCCATGCGCTGAATCATAGAATGGGCAAAACCAGCAATATCAAAAGTTTCTTCACCCAGTTCAGTAAAACCGTGACCAGGAAGATCCACCGTCCAGCAATTGCGGGTGGGAGGCAGAAATCCAATGAGTGGTGATACCTGTGAAGCGGCACCCAAGGCACCGTGCAATAGTAACAATGGATTGTCTGACATGAGGCTTTAGTAGTTTAACAGAGATTCCATGGCTTCGGAGACTTTGTCTGCGTTGGGCAGCATGGCAGTTTCCAGCGTGGAATTTAATGGAATAGCTGGCAGATTTTCCGAACCAATCACACGCACAGGACCGTCCAGGTATTCAAAGCAAGCATTGGCAATTCTGCCGGCCAAACTTTGTGCGAAGGAATTGTTGACGGGCTCTTCCGTTACCACCAGGCACTTGCCATGTTTTTTTACAGAGGCGACAATCGTGTCTTCGTCCAATGGAACCAAGGTGCGTAAATCGACAATCTCCACTTGATTCGGGAATTTTTTCGCGGCATTGGTCGACCAGTAAACACCCATCCCGTAAGTGAGTACACACATGGTCTCTGTATTTTGAGCTTGCTCGTCCGATACTTCCGTGACGATGCGGGCCTTGCCAAATGGAATCATGTAGTCTTCGTCTGGTTCCACCGTTTTGGCGGCTTCCGTGCCTTTGATTTTAGACCAGTACAAACCTTTGTGTTCCAGCATTACCACTGGGTTGGGATCGTAATAGGCGGCCTTCATCAGTCCTTTCAGGTCGGCACCGGTAGAAGGGTAAGCAATCTTAATACCGCGTATGTTGGTCAACACAGATTCTACTGAAGAAGAATGGTAAGGGCCACCGCTTCCATAGGCGCCAATGGGCACTCTGAGGATTGAGCTTACCGGCCATTTTCCGTTCGATAGGTAATAAGAGCGACTAACTTCGGTAAACAATTGATTGAGTCCCGGCCAAATGTAATCGGCAAATTGCACTTCAACAATGGGCTTGCAGCCAGTGGCAGACATACCCACGGTGCTTCCAATGATGAAGGCTTCTTGTATGGGGGTGTTGAATACACGGTCGTCACCAAATTGTTGGGCCAACGTTGCCGCTTCGCGGAAAACACCGCCCAATCGCCCACCAACATCCTGGCCGTAGAGCAAACACTCTTCGTGTTTTGTCATCAATTCCCGAATGGCAAAAAGTGCCGAATCCACCATCACGGTTTTTTCGCGCCCTTTGGGCTCACGCTCCCCCACTTCTTCGGTCACAGGAGTCGGAGCAAAATCGTGATCAAATAAATCTTCAGGTCTGGGATCTTCCGCTTTGAGCGCTTCGTTATAGTCAGCCTCCACTTTCTCAGCGGCTGCCGTTTCCATGTTCAAGATTTCACTTTGCTCAATGCCCAAATCGAGCAGTTGTCTCTTAATGATGGGATAAGGGTCGCGGGTTTTGTGTTCTTCCAAATCGTCCCGGTACCATTCCATGCGCACACCAGATGTGTGGTGGCTAAGGAGCGGCACCTTGGCGTGGATCATAAAAGGCCTGCGCTCGGTGCGCATCAGATTCAAGACTTCGTTCACGGTGTTGTAACACTCGATGAAATCGTTGCCATTTTCAATGGTGCGGACTTCGATGCCCTTAAAACCTTTGGCATATTGGGTGGCATCTCCAGCCCTTATTTCATCAGCACTGGCCGAGATATCCCACTCGTTGTCCTGCACCAAATAAAGTATCGGGAATTGTTTGAGGGCGGCCATTTGAAATGCTTCAGCCACTTCACCTTCTGTGATAGATGCATCTCCCAGAGAACAAACAACAATGGGCTTGTCGGCTCCGTAATCGGGCGCCAGATTGCGTTGTTCCATGTATTGAATGCCCATTGCTACTCCAGTGGTTGGAATGGCTTGCATGCCCGTTGCCGATGACTGGTGGGGTATTTTGGGCATGTCATCCCTGCGCAAACTGGGATGGCAGTAATAGGTGCGCCCACCGGAAAAAGGGTCGTCTCTCTTGGCGAGAAGTTGCAACATCAATTCGTAGGGCCGCATGCCAATGGCCAACAGAATAGAATCATCGCGGTAATAAGCAGAAAGGTAATCCTGTGCCTTTAGTTGCATTCCGACCGCCAGTTGAATGGCTTCGTGACCACGCGAAGTGGCGTGCACATATTTGGAAGTAACCGCGGCATTTTTCTCGTACAATTCGCACATAGCCTTGGCCGTTGACATCAAATCAAAGGCCTTTAAAAGGGTATCTTTTTCAATGGACATCTGCGCTTTTTCTTCTTTTGTTGGAGGTATTACGGTGCTTCCCATATGCTCGTTTCAAGTCGTTTTTAGCTGGCGGTTTCACACAAAATTAAGGCTCCCTTAACCGCAAGTTAAAAATAGGACTATTCACAGAAATTCCAAAGTTTTCAACAATTGCCAAATTATATAGAATCAAAAGCAATTAAAGACGAATAATAAGTGGTTTGTTCCAAATTATGTTTGGGAGGTAGAAACATTGTATTTGATATGTTTGGAGATGGCAATGGAGGTTTGTCATCAAAAAGAGGCGCCAACCCTTCTTTTCTCCATTTTTCCTTCTATCCAGCTTTTGAAATCGAGGTAATCGAGCGTGTTGGCATCGAGCTTTTCGTGCCCTTCCGAAAACAACTCTGCGTGTAGTTGACCAAACAAGTTTTTGTATTCGTAAGCATGGGCCATGCTTATTTTGGAGAAGAAGCGAAGCAGGATAATTTCAAAATCTTGTAGCTCCCGTTTCTTTTTCAGAAAACGCCTTGTGGAGTCTACTGCATATTTGAGCACAGTGATGTTGCCCAGTTCGAAGTGAATGATGAGGTTGAGCATGCGGGCGATGGTTTGGAGATCCTCGCGCATCTCTTCAAAATGGCTGTCGAGAATTTTGTTGGTCCAACGCAAGGCAGGCGAAAGGTCGTTGAGCATAAAATAAACGTACGCTATCTGGTAAAAGATGGCCACATAATATTCCGGTGGGATGGCGTGCCGGTTCTTTTCCAGAAACTCGTTGATTTCTGGAACCAGTGCGATGGCTTCGTTGAATCTTGCTTTGTCGCGGTAGGCTTCCAGTTCCACGTTGTAGGAACGGGCAATGATTTTTGCTGTGACTTTGCTGTGGCCTTTCAGTGCGTACTTCTCCGGGATGTTTCTGATTTTTTGAATCACTTCGGGAATTTCATCGTGGCGCCCACTGTGGAGCAACAGGCCTATCAGGTTGTTGAGTGCTGTGATGTACGCATCGGGCTCGTCTTTTATGCGGTGGGGGTGTTCTTCCAACATAGTTATCAGCGCCAGGATGTGTTTTTCTCCGATCTCTGGTTGCGCGCTGATGGTGCCATAGGCGTATTCCAAATGATGAAAGAGAATACGCGATTGGAGGCTGTTGGCCATAGATGGATCATTGACAAGTGGGTTGGCCTCGAATTCGGTGAAATCATTCTCGCCAAATCCGTAATCAAACATCCCCATGGTCAGTTGCCAGTACTCGTTGTGTCGGATAATTTTGTTGAGGCAGTCTGCCTCCTGGGTCAGGATTTCGCGCACTTCCTCTTTGCGTTTTGTCGGACCATGCCGGTTTAAAAGCAGTCGCCTTTCCCAATTGAGTACTTTTTGGAGGGCATCATATTTCTCGTACTCCCCGGCCAATTTTTTTGCTTTTTGAATTTCATAATGGCAGTTGTCGTAAAGCTCCTTGCGAAACAAGATCTCAATGTTGCGCAACAAATCACTGACTTCCGCTTCCTTGGATAATTTGCTGTGGTAATTGCGCAAGCTCTTCAAAATCAGTCGGCTGAGGTAGTTTTTTGTGACGTGCAGCTGCTTTGTAAATGGCGCACCTTCGAATTTTTTGACGACAGCAGCTTCATCATATTGCTCTTGCCGGTCAATGACCTCAAAAAGGCGCAGGTAAACTTTGTCGGTTCCACCGGTGGAGGCAAACAACTTGAAATGCCGTTTTTCTGCCTTGCTGAGCGATTTAATCAATGAAAAAAGGTTGCCCTTCTTGGTCATAGAGTACTACGTTTTAAGTCAAATAAAGATAGTATTGTTCTTTATAAGTTGGGATTTTTATAATTTTATTCAAAATAGGTTCCTACGTTTTTATAATTTTTTAACGGTATTGTTCAACATTCCATTTTATGTTTGTTGCTGAGCTCAAACCAATACCCAATTTATTCACAACACTAAAAGTTTAGATTATGGCAAATGCAATTAACTGGTTCGAAATTCCTGCATCGAATTTTGAACGGGCAGTCAATTTTTACACCCAGGTTTTAGGTGCTGATATGCACCACCAAGAGGTAATGGGCACGAAAATGGCCTTCTTCCCACAAGGCGAACAAACCGAAGTGGGCGGTGCGGTGTGTCACGGAGAAAACTACACACCTTCTGATTCAGGTTCTAAAATCTATTTGAATGGCGGTAGCGATTTGAGCGATCCTCTATCGCGCGTAGAAAGTGCCGGAGGCCAGGTCGTGATGCCTAAAACCAAAATCTCTGAAGAGATTGGACACATGGCCATTTTTATGGATACAGAAGGAAACCAGGTAGCGTTTCATTCACCCAACTAATGGATTGACCGTCCTGAGGGGGCAACTTCGGGACGGTTGCTTTTTTACCTAATTCGCCAACCATGCAGTATTTTTCAAATGACTTTGTTGCCTTTTTCAAGGAACTAGCTGCCAACAACAACAAAGATTGGTTCGATGCCAATCGGAAACGCTACGAGTCTTCGGTCAAAAGACCTTTCAGTGAATTTGTGACGGCCTTGATAAACGAGGTACACAAAGATGATCCCGCTGTTATGATTGAGGCAAAAGATGCGATTATGCGCATCAACAGGGACATTCGTTTTGCAAAAGACAAAACGCCTTACAATGTACATGTGTCGGCCATTGTTTCTGCAGGTGGTAAAAAAGACAAAACGATTCCAGGTCTTTTTATCCGCATCACTCCGGAAGAAATTCAGATGCTTGGTGGAGCCTACGTGCTGGAAAAGGAGCAGTTGCACCAGGTGCGTTCTGCTATCGCCAATGATCCCAAAGGCTTTGAAAAACTGCTAAACGACAATCAATTTGCGGAACGGTATGGCGAGTTGCAAGGAGAGAAAAACAAACGACTACCACCTGAATTTGTGGCCGCAGCGGAAACGCAACCTTTGCTTTTTAACAAAGGGTTTTACTACAGTTCCACATTGCCGGTTAAGTTGATTACCAGTGATGAATTAGTCGCTGAAGTGATGGAGTTGTACAAAGCAGGTAAGCCGATGAAGCAATTTTTGTCCTGGGCTTTGGGGCACTAATAAAATACCCGGACTTTTTTGGCCTCCAGGGCTTTGAGCACCGGTAGGAAAAGTTCGTTTGCCCCCGTTTCATCTTCCTGGATATTGTTCCTGAAAAACAGCACTTCCAACTTTGGCATGTCCGCTAATTCACCTGGCAACTCGTCCCACAAATTGCCGGACAGATCCAGTTCTTTTAAAACGGGCAGTGCCAGCACTTCTTCCGGGAAGATGACAAAGTTGTTGTTTTGGATGTGCAGAATTTCCAGCGTTTTTATGGCTCCAATGGTGGTGGGCAAGGCGGTGAGATCGTTGTCGTGCAGGTAGAGTTGCGACAACTGGCCGAGTTGGCCCAATGATTCGGGCAACTCCTCCAATTTGTTAAACGACAGGTAAAGCTGTTGCAGCGTGCTCAGTTCACTGATTTCTTCCGGCACTTCTTCCAGCTGGTTGTAATAAAAATCCAACTCCCTCAAGCTGTCCAATCGGCACACTGCCAGTGGAATGTGCGTGAAATTGTTGCGGTAAAAAATCAACGTTTTTAAGGTGCTCAACTCTTGAATGGATTCCGGGAGCGAGCTCATCTGGTTGTTGGAAAAGTTGATGACCTGCACCCGTTTCAAGACAGCAATATTCTCAGGCAGTTCCGAAATATCTGAATTGATGAATTGCAGGTGCTCGACCTGCCGAATGCGTTTAAACGATCGCTTGTTGAATTGCAGCCGCATCTGGCTGAGTTCCAGTTTGCGCAGACTTTTAATGTGTTTGACGTGCTTGGGTACATCCGAAAATTGGTTGCTGTTCAAGCGCAGTTTGTCCAGTTTTTTCAATCGCCTGACTTTCCGAGGAAGGCGATCCAGTTGGTTGGCACTCAGATCAACCGTTTTAAGTTTAGGAAGTTGGTACAGAAAATCAGGTACCGTTGTTAGCTGGTTGTGCGAGAGGTCAACCCAGGTCACCTGTTTGTAATCACCGAGCCAATCTGGAAGGGTTTTGAAGTGGCCATTGGGTAGACTTATTTCAGTGACAGAATCCACCGGTTGTGCTTTTAACTTCGCCAGATACAATTCCGCATTGATCGAGTCGAGCAGCATTTGAACCTGGGCCAAAGAATCGATTTGTGCCTTGGTGAATTGCCGTTGCCCCTGCACCAGTATGCGCGGAGCCAAGACCAACAAGGCCATAAAAAATACATGCAATATCGCTCTGTGACTGCTCATTTTTCGATCGCATCCATTGGATTGGGATGCCACCGAAGATACCAAAAAAAGCAGCCTTCCACGTTGGGTTGTGGAAGGCTGCCAGGATTCTTTTCACAGTAGAGCGAAGAATCAAATTAAGTAGGTTATTGGCGGTTGATCAAGCGCTTAGTCAGGACTTGATCGGAAGTCTGAACTTTCAAAAAGTACACTCCGGCTGGCTGGCTGGTCAAATCAACCTGCGTTTTGTTGCTGGTCATGTTGAGTTGTTGAATCCGGTTGCCAAGGATGTCCATTATTTCAATGTTTTCGAGGGGCAAGGGCGCCTCTACTTGAAAGATGCCCCGCGCTGGATTAGGATAAACCTTCAACGATGTTGCACTCAAAATGGTGTTGATTCCAACGGGTCCCAGGTCGTAGGTTGTGGTGATGTAGCACTGATCATCATTGGAGATGACAACTGTGTACTGACCCGCAGGCACGTTGGTCAAATCTTTGGCGGTTGAGCCATTGGACCACGCGTAGTTCAGGCTGCCACCAGCATTGGTCACGTCCAGTAAAATGTTGCCATCTGCATTGGTGCCGGTCGGTTCATTTAAAGTGACTGCAATCAATGGTTCGAAGTTTTTGCAGGAAGTGCTGTCGTAAAAATCTGCAACAGTATCGGTTACTGCTTTGTAGCTATCCAAATCCTCGCAACCGCCACCATTGGCAAGTTTACGGTGCCAGATAGCGGCATAGGTGAAATCCTGTGATTCGCCAGGCGTAAAAGTGAAAGGACCAAAAGACATGATGAACTTGCGCTCTCCGGGGGCATTGCCAGCGGTGCATTCAGACCATTGTGTCGTGTCGGACGGATTGCCGGGGTACACGTATTTTGTTGGTAGGGTACCACCATATCCTGGGCCGCCCTGGGTCATTTGGGAACCATCGCGCCAGGTGCCGCTGAGGTAATTGTAGTAGTGACTCGAAATCAAAGGTTCAGCAGCAGGAGAGGTCGAGCCAAAACCGCTAATGTGTTGAAAAGAAGACATGCCTACCTGGCCATTGGCGTCTTCCACACTTTCGAGAAAGCGCACACCCGATACCGGAGGATTGGCACCATATCCCGAAGAGCTGCCAGTCGTGGCATCAAAAGGATCTCCGTTGTAACAAATGCCCAGGTTGCGGCTGGAATCACTGGCAACATAGTCGTCCTGTCCGCCACCGAGATCGGGGTCTACAAACAACCCGATGTAGGTGTCGTTCAACGGTTGCCCGGATTTGTTGTGCAAAGTGTATTGGTAGAAAGTCGTGTTGTTGATGTGATCATTGGTAGCGTAGGCGTAAGCCATCACATGTATTTCCATACCGATTGGGTTGGAGCCCGTTTCTGTGTGGAGGTTGCCAACATCGTTGATGACCCACCAAATGGCCTGGTCTCCTTTGATGGCCGGGTAATCTCCATTGGCGGGGTTGTAAATTTCATCGCCATCTGTGTCTACAAAAGGTGCTAAATCCCGGTTCGCAGCGGCTGGTAGGTTGGGGTTTCCTTTTCCTGGCCAGTCGAGAATGGATGCTGGAATACTGGTAGTATTTCCCGACACAAAATCATCGATGGTGGAGCGATCCACTTTCCAAAATCGGTCAAATTCGAGGCAATCCGTCATGGTTACCTGACCTGCACTGTCCAGCGGCCCTGGCCAATAGTCGTTGCCATTCTGACGGTATCTCACACCCGCCAGGCGCAACGAGCCTGTTGTGTCCAAACCTCCTACCCAAAGTCCGTTGGAGAAAAAGGGAGAGATACCAGATCCTTTGGGAATTTCATAACTGGCATTGTTGAAGTCCCACCACATGTCGCCTCCATTGAGCATGGTGGCGTTCACATTGTTGATATCTAAGGCTACTTGTGCAGTGCCTGGGGCGCATTGTGACCAGGCGGTCATGATGGATAAGCTTCCTGCAAGGGCCATGCACACGGTCAGGTAAATTCTTCTCATAGCGGTCTTTTTAAATTTTCGATGAAACGAATATCAGGAGCCGCTATGACTCTATCAACCGAAAAGCGCTGGCCGGGTGGGTTTGGTTACTGATCGGTAGGAAATTTCTTCTGGGTGGAATGAAGGCAAGTGTTTGTGCTGTTCAGCTCTTAAAACCGCTTTTTTCGGCAATAACAATCCGATTCTTCAAAGGCAGCACCGCGCAACAAAGCGTCAAAACCCTGCTTGTCCGGGGATAGGATGTAGTCGTAGCCAGTTACATCTCCTTCCTCGTTCAACAATTCCTCCTTTTCTACAAAGTCAAAGCGCATGAGGGTGTCTGAAGCTGTGATGGTGCTGATTCTTAGCGTATCACCCTCCAACGAAAGAAGCTTTACTTTCCACAAACCCGGTTCCAATTGGGTGTTCAGGACATGTTGCCCCTGGAATTTTTTGATCCGGTGAGTTGCGTCCATCAGAAAGAGGGTGTCGAGGTAGCTGCCATTGAAGACGATGCTATCGCCTTTAATCTTCACCTTGTCAGGATCCCATCTATCCATGGTCTTTTGCACATGCCTTTTCTTAGCTCTTTTGCTGGCTGTAGAATCAATGTCCCACGCGTCTTGATGGGTAATTGTTTCGAAGGGCGTCTCATTGACCATCTTGTGCGCATCAATTATCAAGAGGGGCGAGTTGCCTTCACAAGGAAAGTATTTGCCCCTGATTTTGCGATCAAAAGAAGGTGCAATGGCCGTGTTTACGGGTTGCGGTTCAGTAAATTTTGCATAGTTGGAATCTCCACAACTGTAAAGGAACAGTGCGCCACCAACTAAAATACTCAGGGTGAAAAGTTTGTTTAAATCCATGATGCCTCCATCTTAATAGCGCCAATGCCTGTGGTTTATTGTGTTGCCGATCGGTCCTCCAACGGGGTAGCCGGCTTCTTGTGGTTGAAGCCCCCACCTAACGTGTCATAATAGATGTAACCTACTTGTGAATTCTGAGTGGCATCTTTGAGTTTCTCCTTGCGGATCAGCTCCACTTTGTAGCCACCATAACCAAATCCAAATTGCTTTTCTTCTACAGGAACATTGTGTGTGTTGACGACAATGGTTTTGCTGTGAAAGTGCTTTTTGCTAAAAATTAAGTGGTATTCTTTGTCGAATTCGAGGATAAATTTGTGAAACCCGTCCTCCTCAGTGCAATACGATTGGTCCAACACAGAATCCGCCAGGATGTTGATGGTAACACCTTTCAACGGCTTAGTGGTCGTGTCGGCTGCTACAACGACCGTTCCGTCCATTTTTAGGTTGCTGTAAAAATCAGGAGTTTGAGAAAAAACCGGAATGTTGACAAGCAGAAACAGCAACAACGTGCAATGTAAAAGCTTCCTTCTATTCATTTTTCTCCGGCTTTTTGAAGTTCAAGTCCTTGATCTTGGTGTCGTAGTAGATGGTGCCAAAATTAATGCTTTGGGTGGGCTCTTTAGGAGTAGTTTTTAGCAAGAGATCAACTTCCAATTTATATTCCGGGTAGTTGCTTTGTCTTGTGTCCGGAAGGTCTTTTGTTGTAACGTTTAGCACCTTGGTGTGGAAACCGATTTTTCCAAAGGTAATTTCAAAGTCTCGCCACTGGGGCACTGCTAGTTCGAAATGTCCAACTTCATCACTGCGCACAGTATTTAGAATTGCTCCTTCTTCCTTAAGAATAACCCAAGCTTGAGATATCCCCATTGTCGCACTCTTCGATTTACCGATGACAGTTCCGGAAAGGATTATTTTTCCATTAAGAATCTCTTTTCCCGGTTTGAATATCTCATAGTTAAAACCTCCAGCGCTTGTGTCAAAATAAATGCGTCCGGTCAAAGTGTTTTTGGTGGTTTCGAGTACAGAATTTTTAAGAGTTAAATCAATCTGGAATCCACCGAATTCGAAGCCATATTCCTGATACTCTTTTGGTACGTTCCGGGTATCAACCACTGTAGTTTTACTGTGAAAGTTAATTTGACTTGCTGTAATTTCATAGACTTTTCCGAATGCAAATGGCAACTCAAAAAAGTGGTTTTTCCCAACTGTACCAATATGTACTATTTTTCCTGACTCACGGACAGTAATTGTGGGGTCCTGAACGTTTTTTATCCTTTTGCCTAAAGTGTAAACGACTCGTCCATCCATGGAAAGTTCTGCCATTGAGGTACTTTGCAATTTTGGCTGCTGTTGCCCCGAAACTCTCAAAACAATCCCCATCAACAAAATGACTAGCCACCACCGCACCTTACAATTCGTTTTTGGTATTTAAGTCGAAATCTGCATAAAACCCGAGGTCTCGGTCTTTGAGCAACTTGGTCCAAAAGGCAATCTGGCCGGTGTGGTAGGAGTAGTGTTCCATCACGTGCAGGATGATGCCCACTGCGCTAAACGAGAAACCCTGCACCGAACGTTGCCGGAGCATGTCTTCCTCCTGCAATTGCCGTATCACCGTTTTGGCCTCTTCCACCGTGCCGTTGATTTTGTCGTAAAGAGCCGCCTTGTTCATCGAACCCTCACCATTAAACTCAGCATCCCGATCGCGGCTATCAGGCACTTCGCCCAACGAAGAAACGATGTATTGGCGGATGTTGCCACACAAATGCAAGATGAGGTTGCCCACGCTGTTGGAAGAGCCGTTGGGCCGTTGCCACACCTCTGCCTCACTGAGCTGATCCAGGCATTTTTGGATGCGTGGAGTATTTTCATCCATTCGGAAAATGGCCTGTTCGATGAGTTCGTTTTTCATGGGAGTTAAAACTACCAAAATTTACCGGGAGAAGGCAGCGGCATGCGTTACCCGTTTTGTTTTTGGATCAGCACCTGTGCCCGAGCCGAATCGAGGTGCGCTTCAACCGAATCACCCATCGATTGATGGTAAATTGATCTTAACTCATAATAGTGAGGATGGTTGGGATGTTGGGCGATCAACCATTCGATTTTTTCTTTGGCTTCTGGGCAATGGAGGTTTTCAAGCTGGCATTGGTAGGTATAAGCAGCAGCCATTCCCTGGTGCGCTTCGATCGATTCTGTAAATATGCCAAGCGCCTTTTTGTACTGAAAGAGGGCATTTTTGTAGTGACCTTTTTGCATCCAACTTTCAGCATCACGGATGAAAAAATCGTGTTTGGCGCGCTTTTCCTGCGGAGTCTCTTTTTTCACAACTGGCACCGCAGCATTTTTATCAGGAGGAAGCGGACTTGTAAAAAATTGAACTGCGGGGAAAAGCATCCCTGCAAACACCATGATCACCAACCCGTAGACGAGTACCAACTTTAGCCTTTTCTCTTCGCGGTCGGCTATCACTTTTTCCCGCACTGCCGCCAATTCCGCTTTGGTGGCATCCCGAAACTTGATTTTTCGTTTTTCGGCAACCGCCAGCATTTCTTTGCGCAGTTCTGCCTTGCTTTTGTTGAACATGCCGCCTTGGCGCAGCAAATCGCGGTTGTATTTTAACCGCGCCTGAAGTTCCGAAAATACACTACTGACTAGCACACGGATGGATTTTCATGGGATGTTAAAACTATTAAAATTTTATGGTAAGTGGGATAGGTAGGTACTGCCTGTGAACACAAAGTTAAGGTCAGCCATTTCGAGGCTTTAACATCATTTGTGCCCGAATAACATCCAATTCTGCCTCAATCGAATCGCCCGAAGACTGATTGTAAACAGCCCTGAGCTGGAAATAATTGGGATTTGTTGGTTCTTGCTCGATCAACCAGTCGATGTTGAATTTTGCTAATGGACAGTTGTTATGGTGTTTCTGACAGAGGAAGGTATAAACAATGGCCAGGCCTTGACGCGCCTCCATTGATTGCGGGTATAGTTCCAGCGCTTTCTTGTATTGAAACAGGGCATTGTGGTATTGGTTTTTGCGCAACCAACTTTCAGCATCCTGGATAAAAAAATCGTACCGTGCCTTATTTTTTGTTTCCAACCCGGTCAGGTATGTCCGGTCCACAAGCAGTTCGTTAAGAGGCATGGGACCCAGATAAAAACCAGTGATGGGGATGGCAAGCACAATAAAGGCTATGGTTATCATACTGTAAACAACCGCCATTTTTCTGCTACGCTTCCTGCGATCAGCCAGTACCTTTTCCCGCACTGCTGCCAATTCTTCTTTGGTGGCATCCCGAAACTTGATTTTTCCTTTTTGGGCGGCCCGAAAGAGTTCTTCCCTCTTTTCCCGAAATGATTTTTTGAAAAAACTCTTTTTTCCCAACAGCTTGTTGTTCTCCCGAAGGCGAACAATCATGTCCAATATAGAACCGCTACCACCGCCTAACATACCAATGGGAGTGTTAGTGGTTTCACAGGGCTGTGAGCGTAAATATCAAGCCAGAGATTGATTCCCCAAAATGCCACCAGGCCAACAGCAATCATCGCCACCGCAAAAAGCAGGAGCACTTTTACCTTCCTTATTTTTTGTGCTGCAATGACCTGGGCGCGCACCAAAGCCAATTCATCTTTGGAAGCCGTACGGAATTTAATGGCCCGTTTTTCCGCGACCTTTCGGTAAGCTTCCCGAATGTCGAAAAACTGGTTGCGGATGCGTCCTTTTTTAGAAAGGTGGGCATCGTTCGCCTTAAGGCTGCTGATCATTGCAGAAATATGTCCGGCTCCTGAGCCTGGCATGTTGGGTAGGGTATTAGGGTTTTTATAAGATAAGAAATTTAGCTGACTTCTGCAAGCAGAGCGGGCTGAGTGGGTTCTGGCAATTGTGCCAGTATATCGGGGAATTGGGGATTGCATGGCCTTCATTTAAGGCAGACCTTTGTTTGTATCACAACTAACTAACCCCGGATCTTATGAAAAAGCTGTTTATCCTGTTTCTGTTTGTCCAGTCTATGGCCAGCGCTTCGGCCCAAGTTGCCTGCGATTCGATTTACCCGGTGTGCGATTCCATGAGCATCGATTCTATCTATGTGTCACACAACCAGTTTGGTGATCGGCTTCAGGTACTGCTGCATTCTCAACATGCCCAGGTTTATGCCCCTAACTTTGTCGTTTGCCCCGACAACCCGGCTGTCCAATTTGACAACAATACGAAGTGGCTATTTGGGATTGGCGGGCCTACGGTGAACCCCATCAACCTCTATTATCAGTTTCAGAATTTTGACACTACGCTTCAATCTATCTCGGGTAAGATGATTGCCGGTTTTGGGGCTATTCAAGCTCAAGTTTGCGAGATGACATTTACCATCCCTTTGGATGGCGGCACTCCCAATGGAACAACAGAAATTTCTGAAGCGGAGGGTGTGCGCATTTTACTGCATCCTGTTTCGCAAGTGCTCACGGTGGAATCCTTGAATGCTGCCAATCGGTGGGTAAACATTCAATTGTTTGACGCGGCCGGCCGTATGCAAAAAGCTGCCACCAATAAGAATCCGATCGATCTCAGTGGCTATCCAGCCGGGCTGTACATTGTGCGGGTAGCGTTGGAAGATCACCGTTTGGTGACCAAGAAAGTGTTGGTGCGTTAGGGGATCGCTCGCTTTATTTCACGCAGTCGTGGGCAACAAAGCCTTTTTTCATGGCCGTGGCTTTCGGAAGTTCGTGATCAAAGACCTCGAGGTGCTCACAATGTTCGGTAGCGTGGTAACGCATTTTGCGATCGTGGTCGCCTGCTTTGGCCCAATAAACGGAGGTCGCTTTCTTTTTGGGTTTGCACAACTCACACTTTTCGTAGCTTTTCTCAGACGCAGCCTTGGCGGTAGATTGGGTGGTTTTTCTGAATGTTTCTTCGCACCCTTTTGCGTGGGCCATCCAGCCACTTCCTGCAATTATGCTTGAATCCAGCTTAAGCAAGGCAGATTGCACGTAAACGTTTTGCGTGTGTTCTTTTTGTGCCAGTGTCGCGCAAGCAATCAGGCAAAAAAGGAGGGAGGAGAGCATTTTTTTCATCAAGAGCGGTTTTTAGTATTCACGCGTTTTATCTGCTGCGGGTTGGTCCTTTGGGAACAAACTTCTGGCCGAAGATGGAAATAAAATTAATTTTTCTGTAAGGTTTTGAAAGGTTGTGCAACTAATGCAGTGTACCATAATTCAAAACACCATGAAAACGAAAATCTTATTACTCACTTTTCTCACCGTCTTGCTATTTGCTGGGCCCTCCTGTAAAAAAGAAAAAGATCCATTGATTGAATCAGACAATCCGATTGGGTCAGTCGACACGGTGGTGACCCCCGATCCTGTTGACACGGTGGCAATAGATCCTGTTCCAACCAAACCGGAGTCGTCTATGGCCTGGGAAATTTCAGGGAATGGGTTGACACAACCCGCTATTTTATTTGGAACTTTTTTAAGTGATGGACTTTTGAGTGAATAATACCTGGAGATTATTTTTTGAATGAGGCATTGGTAATCGCTTCGGAGGGGCATATATTTGTGTCAGTCCCTATCATTTTAGAACAACGACCATGCGCAAAATTTGCTGTGCAGCACTGGCCCTGTCTTTGATTTTAGGTGCTGCTGCTGTTTCGAATGCTCAAGAAACCCCAGGTGATAGTTTAATTCAGGCCCTTAACAACACCCCGAAAGGAACTGAGAAGATTGACCTCCTCGATGAATTGACCCAACATTTTCTGAACAAAGCCAACCTCGAACAGGCGGAACATTACCTGGAACAGGAATGGACCGAATCAGTAGAAATGGATTACCATTTGGGGCAAGGCCGGGTTTATCGTACCAAGGCAAGAATAGCGAAAACCCAGGGAGATTGGGAAACAAGCCGCCTGTATGGTGACTCTGCGCTGGCGATAGGTGCTGCCTATAATTTGCCCGAATTACAGGCTTCGGCATCCATCTCCAAAGGGATTTGGTTCATCCATTTTGCTGAATTGGATTCTGCGGAACGGTACATCAACCAGGCATTGGTAGTGGCAAAAAACATGGCGTCAGACCGATGGCAGTCGGTTGCGCTGATGAACCTGTCTCGAATTGCCAATTCGCGGGAAGAGTTTGAACGTTCTCTGGCGTATGCCTTCAATGCTTTGGCGTTGTTCGATAAAACGGGCTCCGTGCGAAATCAGGCCCTTGCCCAAGAAATGATGGGGATGAATTATACCGCTCTGCGTGAGTTTGAAAAAGCCCATACTGCCTTGGAAAGAAGCCGTAAAATCTACGAACAGCTTGATTATCCAGGCGACATTGCCCGGCTATCGCTAAATATTGGCAGCGTTTATAAAAAACAAGAAGACTATCCGGAAGCATTAAAATGGATGAACAAAGGGTTGCGGATAATGGAAGAGTTGGGCACTCCAGCTGCTCATTTGGCGGGTTTTTATTTCAACATCGGAGAGCTGTATTCCCACATTTGGGAACATGAAAAGGCAAAGGCATACATCAACAAAGCATTGGAGGCAAGTTTGCAATCCGGTGAAAAAATGTTGGAAGCATTGTGTCGGATAAAGCTCGCTGACGTCTATTTCAATACTGGGTTTATTTCAAAATCATTGGAAATGGGCATTGCTGCCAGGGAAGCTTCTGTAGCCGCCAATTGCAAAGAGTGCCTGCAAAAATCTGCCTTGATACTGTCGGAGATCCACAAGGAAATGGGCAATTATGATCTGGCATTGGCAGACTATGTCGAATACAAAAGGTGGGGAGATTCCATCGCTGCGCAATCGAATCTGGCCGCGATTCAGGCCATGCACGATGAATTTGAAGCGGGTTTGTTAAAGAGCGAGGTCGCCCTGGCACGGAAAGAAAACGAGGTTCAGGAAATAGCCATCAAGCAGCAAAATACCTGGCTTGTTGCTACCGGGAGTGTTGTTTTGTTGTTGCTCCTATTGACTGCGCTGATGTTCCTCCGTGTTCGGGAAAAGCAACGTTCTCTTGTTCAATTGGAGCAGGCGAAAGGGCAGTTGCAAGATCGCAACGGAGAACTGCAAGGGTTGCTCAACCAAAAAGAAAGCGCTGTTGTTTCAGTCGATGATTACTTCTGGATAAAAGAAAAAAACAGGCGCTGGGTCAAGCTCATCATCGATGACATTGTCTACATCGAGGCACAAAACAACAACGTAGACATTGTGACCACGGACAAAGTGTACCGGGAAATTGGCGTCAATTTACTGAGTTTTACGCGGCAGGTTTCCAACACGAGTTTGATTCGTACCCACCGTTCCTTTTTGGTCAATGTGGATCATTTGAAGATGATGGAAGACAACATGTTGTTTCTTTCCACGGGTCGGGTTCCCATTGGAGAGTCATTTCGAAAGACACTTTTCAAGCAACTTCATTTTTTGCGTACCTCTCGGGCAGAAACCGTTCCATCGGCTTAATTTTCGATTTATCTCACCAGAAAAAACACCCGATTAACCAGTAAAATGACTGGATTGGCCCTGAGTCATTTGTTTCGTTTTCAATTAGTTAAGAACTATGCTGAGGTAATTTTTTTATTCATTCTTAACTAAATTGAAATATGAAAAAGTGGATGATTTTTTCAGCGTTTTTGGCGCTGATGACAGTATCAGTAAGTGCAACGGCACAGGTAGTTCTTCCGACAACCTTCCCGGTTATTTTGGAAAATGCCAGCAACTGTGATTATGAGGTGAAGATTAACCTTGTGCCAACGACTGGTTGCACTGTTATGGGGACGGGCCCGCTGCGAATTGTGCCTGCAGGAACAACCATTGTGGTCAATGTTCCGAATTTTATTGGAGGTGTTGCGCAGCATGTTCCAGCTTTTGGAGTGCAGCAGCTCAACTTTGGTCGGCCTTGCCCTCCAATTCTTGTTGGAGATGCCTGCTCACCTTATCCCGGAATGATTTGCAACTATTGCACATGTGATCCTTGTGTTCAATACAACGGACCACCTACCAACCCAAGACTACGGATTTTCTAATAGCAGCGATCATGTTTTGTTTTGGAGGCCGTTTCAATAAATTGAGGCGGCCTTTTTTAGGAGCACGCTATCGAGCTCCTTGCTTGAACTGACCGATGGCGTTGGTGGTAAATTCTGAAAGCACCAATTTGCCGCTCATTTCAGCACGGGACTCCAGCAATTGATCCCAATCTTCGGTGCCTTTCCAGGCCGCTTTTTTGAGCAAGTCCATGGCTTCAGGATTACTGGCAGCCAATTTACCGGCCAATTCTGCTACTGCTGTATCGAGTTCTTCCACTGTGGTGAAAATGTCTGCATACAATCCTTTTTCTTTGGCCCATTGTGCCGACTGCCAGACTGTGGCATTGATGGCCAATTGTGAAAACGGTCCGCTGCCAACCTTGCGTTCCACGGCTGGTCCTACTACAAATGGTCCAATGCCGATGGCCAATTCACTGAGTTTTACGAGGGCGTGTTCCGTAGCGAGGCAATAATCTACAGCTGATGCCATGCCCACTCCGCCACCTACAGCTTTGCCTTGCACGCGGCCAATGATGAATTTGGGACATTTTCGAGCCGCGTTGATGACGCGGGCAAATCCCATAAAAAACTCTTTTCCCGTGGGGTAATCTTCGATGGACAGCAATTCATCAAAGGAGGCTCCGGCACAAAAAGCACGTTCGCCAGCGCTCTTGAGTACGATGACCTTGGCGGCATCATTACCTCCTAGTTCAGTGATTGTTTCTGCGAGTTGGCGCAACACCTTTCCCGGCAGCGAGTTGCTTTTGGGGTGGGAAAAAGTAATGGTGGCGATGCCGTTTTCTATGCTGGTTTCAACAGCTCCTTGTTCGATGATGTTTGTTTCCATAGTGTCCGATTAACGGGACAAAGGTAAAATTTCTGCTCAAGTTGTCCGATGTGATAGGGGTGGATTGTTATGCAACAAATTAAAACAGACAATCATGAGAAATTTAGGAAGTAAGAAAGCCAGAGTCTTAAAGATAATTGGAACGGTGGTAGGTGTTTTGCTATTGGCGGTCATTGTTTTTTCCAAAGCCAAACACGTTTTGCCGTTGGCCTGGGGCATGCACAATGAACTCAACCTCAATTCAGGGTTGGTGCTGAGCGGCTACGATGTCGTGAGCTATCATGTCGATCAGAAAGCTGCGGTTGGTTCAGAAAAGTTTCAAACGGAGTGGGCTGGAGCAACGTGGCAATTTGTCAACGCTGAGAACAAAAGCTCGTTTGAAGCTACTCCAGAAAAGTATGCCCCACAATTTGGGGGGTATTGTGCCTTTGCGGTGAGTAAAGGTTTTACTGCCAACAGCAACCCAGAAGTGTGGCATTTGGAAAATGGACAGCTGTATGTTTTTGACAGTGAGTCGGTTCGTGACGAATGGGTGGCAGAAATTTCGAATGGAGTTATTGCTGAGTGCAAAGTCAATTGGAATTCTTAACGTGAGGACTACGGTAGTGGGCACACCGGAAATAGCATAAAATCCAGTGTGCTTCCTTTTATTGAACGCGGCTGAAGATCCAACCTAAAGCGGTTCCAAACAAACTGAATTGAACCAGTCCTACCAAGCCTTCTACAGCCATCCAGGCCCCGACAGACGGCACGATGTATTTAGACGGTTCGACCAGCGCGGGGTAGCTAACAAAGAACAACGCAATCAGCAAGCCAAACAGAAGCCCATTGCCAATTCCTGTGTTTTCACGGCTGAAAAAGCCATAGAGGTAACTGAGCACTCCCCCCTGAATGATCATGGTCAGAATACCCAAAATCATGATGGGTTCAGTGCGCATAAATGGTATGGATGCGTAGTGTTCCGCGTTGATGGCGAAATGCGAAGTTGCCTGACTTGCAAAGGAAACCAACACGTAGGCCAATGTTCCGATCAATATCCTTTTCATCCTAAGCTTGTTGAGGCATTTTGGTCATAAATTCATTGAATTTAGCCGTATCAAAGTGGATTTCAAAAGAGCTTATCCGGCCATCGCGGGTGCTAATCCATTCTGAAGCATCCATGATAAAAGTATCACCCGTGGGCAGTGCCATTTGGTAGCGGGAGAGAACGGAAACCCATTCATCCTCTGCCATGATTTGGCGAATGGAAGAGCTGGTTACCAGCATGCTAAACTGTTGGGTCATTTGCACAAAGGGCTCTTTGCCTTCAATCGTGCCGGCTGGACCGATGAATCGAATGTCATCTGTCAATAATTCTTCCCAGCCTATTTTTTTGTTGAAAGTATCGAAATAGTGTTGAACGATTTCTTTTGATTTTTTCATTTTTCTAAGATTTAAAAGAGGTGTATTTTTGTCACTTGTAAAAAGCAAGTGAAGCAAAAATATGTATTAACTTGCAAAAAACAAGTGAATGGCGAAGGAAATTGAAAAACGCTCGAATTGCCCTATCAGTTATACTTTGGATTTCTTTGGAGACAAGTGGACTTTTTTGGTCATGCGCGACCTGGCCTTCAAAGGCAAGTGTTTCTACAAAGAGTTTTTGGAAGCAGGAGAAGGCATTGCGACCAATATCCTGTCTGACCGGCTCAAGCGGCTGGAAGATCAGGGTATTGTAAAAAGTGAGGTTTTTGAAGCGCTGCGGACCAAGAAAAAATATACGTTGACAGCCAAGGGCAAGGCGCTCATTCCCATCTTGGTAGAAATCATAGTGTGGGGTGCTACCTACGATGCCGAAACGGATGCGGGCCCTGAATTTGTGGAACGTGCTAAAAATGACCGGGAAGCACTGATCGCGGAAATCTTGGCGGAGCTGGAATAACTTGTGGCTTGGGAGACTTGCAGTGCCTACTGTGCCGTGATGATCGTTTGGGTCAATCCCTCAAGATAGCTGTCCCAACCCGAATCGTGGGCTTCACGACTCTCTTTGGAGGTAAAGCCAGTGTGGTTCAAATCTATCCGCGTTCCCCCATCCTGATCCACAAAATGAACAGTGACAACGGTTTTTTCTTCCGTTCCTTCCCAATGCCAGGTGTATTGTAGTTTTTGATGTTTTACCACTTCGATGAAGGCGCCAATCATCACAAACACACCTTGGGGTGATTCAGCATGCAGCTTGAAATGTCCACCTGCAACCGGATTGCTTTCAACCTTGATAGCTGGGTAGACCACCATCTTTTCGGATACCCACGACTGGAATAAGGTAGATCGGGGGATGGGGGAAACGTATGTTTTATTGATGTCAGTCACGGTTGTAGTTTTTCATTTTACTGCCCCAGGGAGCATATTTTAGGTCCAATGCCTGCATCAGTTGGCTTACTTTTTCTTCTGCCAATTGGATGTTTGGGAGGTCGAATAAAGCCAGTTGTCTGCGCTGATCGATGCCTGTTATGACTACCCTGTAACTATGGTCAGAGACCTCTGATGTTGGCATAAATCCTACAATAATAGAGTTTCCTGAGATTCCGTAGGTTTTTCTAATACGTTTGAGGGTAATTAGGGGGTAGGAGGCTCTTCTATACCACGTTCCCTGATTGATGCAAAAAAAAATTTGTGTGCGCACCCGAAACCTACCCGCAGTAGCGTCCACTAAAATTCTGACCGAAACGATGTAGGTGCCAATCAGGGCGGGCATTAGCGCAATCAATGCCGTGTTAATATCAGTTGGGGCAACCGCCAATATAACCAGAGAAGCCAGAATCAGCAGGATTCCGAAGATCCGCAATGCCTTGTTAAAAACGTATTTGATAAAAGTGGTTTGCATCAATGCAGGGCTGTTCTGCTAAAGATAAATTATCTGTTGGCAAGGAATGCGATTTTTTTGCCAATATCAAAACACAGCTTTCCTAGCAAAAGTAATAGCCCACTTGAATGTAGGCGACTCCGCCTTCTCCTTTCCCAACCAGAATGGACATGTCGCAATACGTGGGCTGATGGAAGGTGCAAAAAAGCATGGATTCGCTGGATTCCAGATCGAAGGCTTTATCAGCCAGCAGTGCTTCCATCATGGACCATTCAAAATCGGGTAACAGCTTCATAGTTGGGCGGATTCGGTTCAGCCAATGGTCCAGGTCATCCAGCTTGGTCGAGTCAACGGGAGAATGCAACGTAACATAGTAGCCGTAATGATGACAACCACCTTTGCTGATTTCAATGACGTCTCCATTTTTCTGCGGGATCATGGCCACCTTCATGGTGTCGTTCCAGGTATAATTTTGAAGTTGCGGAATGGTGTCTAAAAACTCAGTAGTTTGTGTGGCGAGGTCAAATATGCAATCGTCTTCGGAGAATGCTTCGGGCTCCGTTGCAACCGGCTCCGCTTTAGTTTCTTGTTCTGCTTCAATTGGTGGAGGTGCTGATTCTTCTTGCTTGGGTACATTGCAGGCGGCAGCCAAGAGCAGTACAAAGAGAAAAGAAAAATAAATTTTGGTGCCGGGAATCATGGTGATTATTATTGGTTTGCACAATGATTCAAATTAGGCATTAATCAGGAGGATTGGTCCAACCGCGTGATTTTTTCTTTCAGGAAAGCTTGCTCTTTTGCCGATGGATGGCACTGCATGGCTTGTTGAAATGCGGCCAATGCTTTTGAGTGGTTGCCCAATTGCAGGTGCACCTCGCCCAGGGTCGCATGCAGCAAATGGTAGTTCGCCAATTTTCTTTCTGAAAGGAGCAGTTGGAGTTGTTTCAAGGCTTCCTTTGGGCCGTTAACCTGCCCGGCAACAATGGCGAGGTTGAGCAAAATAACAGGGGAAGGTTTTAGCTCATAGAGTTTTTGATAGAGCGTTTGGATGAATTTCCAATTGGTCGTTTCAAGGCTGGTGGCGTGGCAGTGTTGGGCGGCTATACTGGCTTCCAGGTGGTACGCACTAAAAGTGTCTCCTTTGGAAGCTTCTGCCAGATAATACATACCCGATTGAATGAGTGAAGTGTTCCAGAAACTACGGTCCTGATCGGCAAAGATGATCAAAGCCCCTTTGTTGTCGATTCGGCTGTCAAAACGTGCTACATGAAAACACATGAGTGCCAACAGGGCTGGAAGTTTGGTTTTATCAGGGAAATGCACCAGCAGCAATTGACACAATCGCATGGCTTCGAGGCACAGGTCTTTGCGAATGAGGGTTTCGCCCTGATGGGAGTTGTAGCCTTCGTTGAAAAGCAAATAGAGTCCAGTGCAAACAGCATCCAACCGCTTGTTTAAGTCCGCTCCTGTGGGGACTGTGAGTTGGAGTTGCTGTTTCTTAAAGGTTTGTTTGGCGCGGTAGAGTCGTTTGTTGATGGCTTCTTCTCCCAACAGCAAGGCCCGTGCGATTTCCTTGTTGCCAAATCCACACAACGTTTTGAGCACCATGGCGATTTGATCTTCTTTGGAAATGGCCGGATGGCAGCAGGCAAACATCATTCGGAGCTGGCTGTCTTCAATTTCTGCTGCGCCAAAAAAATGGTCTAAATCATCGGGTCGATGAGACTCGTATTGTTGCGCCTGATATACTTTTTGTTTGACTTTTTCCCGCTTCAGGGCATTCAAAGCCTTGTTTTTAGCAACCAGCATCAGCCACGCTTCGGGATTGGGCGGCACCTTGCCGTAACTCCACCGTTGAAAGGCTTCCAGCAAGGTGTCTTGCACCATATCTTCGGCCATGCCGAGGTGCTCCAGACCAAAAATGGAGGTTAGCACAGCGACCATCTTTCCATATTGATTGCGGAAAAGATGGTCGACTAAAGTGCCTATTTCAGTATCCTTAGGAAGGGACATTGACCAAAGGTCGCACGTGGATGGCACAGTGCTCGATCAGTGGACAGGTTTTGGCAATGGCTGTGGCCTCGTCCAAATCGGCTGCATCGATGATGATGTACCCGCCAATGATTTCTTTTGGCTCCAAAAACGGACCATCGGTAATCACCGTGTCTTTGTCGATGAGCAATGCGCCCCGTGGCTCCAGCGGTTGACCCGCTTTCAGTTTTCCACTTTGTTCCATTTGCTGCATCCAGCCCATGTAGTCTTGCATGCGCTGTTGCATCTCTTCAGGAGAAGCTTGTTGTGAATCGTCTCCTTGCATCAATAACATAAATTCTTTCATCGTAATGTTGTTTTAAGATGGATATTCAAGGAGGTAACAATTGAACTTTCCTCCATCGGACAATTGGTTCACTTTTTTGTATCGACCACATAATCAGTGGCCAGAATGATGATTTCAGTACGCCTGTTTTGCTGGTGTGCAGCTTCCTTTTCAGCAGGAGTTTGCATTTTAGAGATAGCATCGTCTGAGACTTTCGGGGTGGTACCTTCATATCCTTTGGGTATCAACCGATCGGGAGCAATGCCTTTGGCGACCAAATAATCTGCGATCGTTGTAGCTCGTTTCTGCGACAGGATGGTGCTGCGGTTTTTGGGGCCACGGGAATCAGTGTGTACACCAATTTCTACGACCAGGCTATCGTGCTTTTGCAAGAATGCTGCAAAGATGTCGACCCGCAATTTCGAGGAATCGACCATTTCCCATCGGCCCAACTCAAAGAGAACACGGGAAGTGAAAGTTTCACCAACAGCCAGGTGGGTACTTTGAAGGTCAAATGTTTGCGCGGTGGCTCCGGACAAGCAGGTGCAAAAAAGCAGTATCGGAAACAGTTGGCTCAGGCGCATTTGTCCATTCAATTATTCGGCATCATCAAACTCTGCAAAGACGAGGTGGTAGCCGCTGGGATCTTTAATCGCAACTTCCGTGGCTTGGTAAAAAGTCTTGTGGAGGTCGACTACAATGGCATCCAAAGCATCGGCCTTGTCACGCATTTCCTGAACGCCAGTCATGCGAATGAAGAGTGTAAAACCACCACCGGGTTGGCCCAGTCCTGGTATCTCATCCTGTAGGCTGCCTGTGCGCTGAAACATCAGTTCGATTTCTCCCATTTTTACCATGGCCCAGTCAAAAGGCCCCTTGTCGGGTACCGTCATTTCCAGATTGAAGCCCAGTTTCTCGTACCAGTCGATCGTGGCCTGGACATCGTCAACGGCCAGGTTAGGAGTAAGGGTGTGAAGGTGCATGCTATTTCCTGATTTTAATTACCTGAGAAAGGTATAAAAAATTGGAAATAGATGAAATGGGTTTTGGTGTACTGTTCTCGATACAATTTTGTTGCAGACTGAGAACCCTGAGGTTGTTGCTGAGCTAAGTCGAAGCACTCGAAGGGTTCTCAGCCTGTAGCAAAACCACTCGAACTAACACTCATAGATGAATGTCAGTTCGAGTGATTTCAACTGAGGCCTTAGCGGAAGTTGAAATTGTATCGAGAACAGTATGAATGCAACTATGCCCAACTAGTTAGAGATTTCAGCTTCTGGAGCGGCTTTTTTGACGAGGGCCTGAAACTCTTGCATGTTTGATTGGAAGGATCGTACGTAGAAATAAACCGTCTCCTGAATGCCTTTTTCGTTCTTGAAATCAATGCAATATTCAAGGTATTCTACTCCCATTCTTATTCTGGTGCCCCTAATTCGACTAACATGGACTATTTGTGCAAGGTCAATTGTGCGTTGGTTTACTTTGTTTTTGAGGAGTAATACCCAGGAGTTGTATGACAGCTTGTAAGTGTTGGAAGCAATCCTTTGTATCCAATAGTAGCAGAGTCCCCAAAGTGCTAAAAGGGGTGCAACTTTCATAGCATGGTTTTGCACGGTCAGGCTGATAAAGAAGAATGTGCCGAAAAACGCTGTAACAAGCGGGAAAAGCATTTTCAATTGGAGCATATTGGCGGATAGTGGCTTCATTGGGTGCTTCTTCCTGGTATTATTTTATGCAGTCAGTTCTCGATATAGTTTTGGTGCAGACTTCGAGTACCTCAGCCTGCAGCAAAACCACTCGAACTAACACTCATAGATGAATGTCAGTTCAAGTAATTTCAACTGAGGCGTTAGCGGAAGTTGAAATTGTATCGAGAACAGTCAGAATGCAACAAAGACCTAAGAACTCTGGTCGTGCTTCTTAATCATGGTGAGGATAGTCGCAATGGCCACGGTCTCACCAGTCTCGTCATACACGTCTACCAAGAACTTGACAATGCCTTTCGCGATATCGTCTTCGCTGCGTTTTTCCTGATCGATTTTTTCTTTCACCGTAAAGCGCACACCAATGGTGGCTCCTGCATAGACCGGCTTGGTGAACCGGCATTCTTCCAGGCCGTAGTTCAACAACACAGGTCCTTTTTTACCATCGACAAAAAGTCCGGCAGCGGCAGATAAAACAAAATAACCATGCGCTACACGTTGTTCGAAAATGGTGCCCTCGAGAGAGGTTGCGTCTGTATGCGCATAGAAATGATCCCAGCTCACATTGGCAAAGTTCACAATGTCAGCCTCGGTGATGGTGCGCTTGCGGGTAATGACTGTTTCTCCAATCTCCAAATCTTCAAAGTGCTTGCGGAAAACATGCACGTCTTTCTCGATTTGCTCGCCTCCATACTGGTACACGCTGGTGACTTTGGACAAGGTGGTAGGTGAGCCTTGAATGGCTGTGCGTTGCAGGTAATGCATCACACCGCGCATGCCGCCCATTTCTTCGCCACCGCCTGCTCGTCCAGGACCTCCGTGCGTCAGCATGGGCATGGGTGAACCGTGCCCCGTGCTTTCTTTTGCGCACTCTTTGTTGAGCACCAAAATACGACCATGGTGCGATGCGGCACCGAGTACAAAGTCGCGGGCGGTTTGGTCATTGCCCGTTACGATGGAGCAGACCAGCGAGCCCTTGCCGAGCTTCGATAATTCAATGGCTTCGTCTGGTGTTTTGTAAGGAATGATGGTGCTCACGGGGCCAAAAGCCTCAATGCTGTGCACGTCTGTATTTTTAAAAGGATCGTTGTTGAGGAGCAATAGAGGAGACATGAATGCACCCTTTTTGGCATCTGCTCCAACGACTTCTACGTTGTCGAGGTCTCCGTAAACCAAGTCGCACGATTCGAGCAGTTCCTTCACCTTTTCGCGTACTTCTGCCAGTTGTGTTTGTCCTGCCAAAGGACCCATTCTCACACCTTCTGTTTGTGGGTCACCAATCACGGTTTTTGCCAGGCGTTTGCCCAAAGCAATTTGTACATCCTCCACCAGACTTTCAGGTACAATTACCCTTCGGATGGCCGTACATTTTTGCCCGCACTTCACGGTCATTTCGCGGTGTACTTCCTTGATGAAGATGTCGAACTCTTCGGTGCCGGGAGCAGCATCTTCTGCTAAAATGGAGCAGTTGAGGCTGTCGGCTTCCATGTTGAACGGAACCGCCTGGTCCAAAATTTGGGGGTGTGATTTCAACATTTTACCCGTGGTTGCAGAACCGGTAAACGTCACCACGTCCTGAGAAACGACATGCTCCAGAATGCCGTTGGCCGAACCGCAGATGAGTTGCAATGCTCCTTTGGGCAAGATGCCTGAGGCAATGATTTCCTTGGTCACCAATTCAGAGAGAAAACACGTTACTGTTGCTGGTTTTACAATAGCCGGAACACCTGCCAGGAGGTTGACGGCTACTTTTTCGAGCATGCCCCAAACTGGAAAGTTGAAGGCATTGATGTGAATGGCCACACCTTCTTTGGGCACCATGATGTGGTGACCGATAAAGGAACCACTTTTGGATAATTTAGCCGCATCGCCATCTACAAAGTAGGGCTCGTTCGGAAAGTTTTTACGCAGACTGGCATAGGCAAACAGGTTGCCAATGCCGCCTTCAATGTCAATCCAGCTATCGATTCGGGTGGCGCCTGTGGCATAGCTCAAGGCATAAAATTCTTCCTTTTTGCTGTGTAAGTGCAAGGCCAAAGCTTTGAGCATGCGTCCCCGCTCGTGGAAAGTCATTTTACGCAAGGTAGGTCCACCAGTGGTTCTGGCGTAATGCATCATGGCATTAAAATCCAATCCTTTTGAAGAAGCTGAGGCTATTTGTGCCCCGGTTATCGCATTGTACAATGCCTTGCCATCTCCTTCTCCATCGACCCATTGGCCCTGTGCGTAGTTCTGTAGTTTCATACCCTCTTCTTTTGTAGTGGTGATTCAATAACCTCCTACAAAGTAAGGGAATTTTAGGGTTTTGAAAAGGGGGGCAGGATGGGCTGAAAGCGTTAAAAGAGTTGAGGAGTTTGAAAGAGTTTCTAGTTGAAAACAGTTTCGAAGTTGTTGCACTGGCAGTGCTGGATACTTGTGTAGTTGGGGTTGTAGTTTTACTGGTTCCGCATTCCCGTGTAGACGGGAATCCATTAATGAGCAGCGTGGCTACTTCATTCTACCAACGAGCAATTGTCTTTTACTTACGAATCAGCAGCCAGTTGGATTGGGTCTCTGTTGCTTTTTGCTTTTCACCAATGGTAATGGCCTCGCCCGCTTCGTTGCGGTACCAGCCTTCACTCAAAAAGCTCATTTCGAGGTAAACGGCTTCTTTGGCGCCCAATTCTTTTAAGCGGCCAACAAACTCATCCATGGTCACCGGGTCTGTGTTTTCGACAATGGCCGGGCCATCAGGGAACAAAACGAATGCCCGTCTTTGGTACTGATTGTTGTCGTCAAAAAGGGTCACCTGACCATTTTCTATTAAGAGGGTTTGTTGGAAGAAGCAGCCTTTTTTCTCTTCCATCCGCCCGATAAATGTTTTGGAGACTTGCCCCAACGGGAAGGTAAAAAATTTGGGCTCATCCTCCATGATGGTGACGGCACCCACCAGGTTTTTATCCGATTTTTTCTTGTGGTAGGTCTCACCACTCACAATGTACAGACCTCTTGGTTCAAGTGTATTCTGATCAGTGTAGGCGCCAGGTACACACAGCAAAACGTTTGGGTCGCCACGTTTGGGTCGCTCATTGACAAAGTCCAATTTAAAGTTGTCAAGGTAAAAGAAACGGTACACGTCTTTGCCACGAACTTTAGGCTCCATCCGCAGGGTCGTGCGCTCGGGCATGGCCGGGACTTTTTCAATAACCACTTCTTCCTCAACTACCGGAGCAACGGCTTTTGAAGTATCGGCAACGATAACAGTAGTATCGGTTTTGATAACTGAATCAACCTTGGTGGGTACAGGAGTCTTCTGCGCAGTGACAGAAAAAAAAACGAGCAAAGTGAAGAGGGTAAGAATAAACGCTTTCATAATCAATGTGTTTTCGACAGGCAAAACTACGATCGTTTTGTTTACGAACGAAAATCGCGTGCAATCAGTTCGTTGGACATGGTCGTTTAGAATCCTAATGTCCGGCCTTTTTCATTTCCTCAACGATGTCATACACGGCTGGACAAAGGCTGATGTTTTTGAAAGTAAGGTCCAAGATTTCTTTCATGTTACGCCTGTCGGTGTGTGGGTATTCGGCACAGGCTTTGGGCCGTACTTCGTAGATAGAACAATAGTTGTCGCTTCCTAAAAAGGGGCAGGGAACAGATTGCAGCACATGATCCCCGTCTTCATCTACACGCAGGTACTTGGCTTCAAACTCAGCCGGTTTTAGCCGGAAATGTTTGGCAATGCGCTGAATGTCTGAATCGGTGAACAAGGGGCCAGTTGTTTTGCAGCAATTGGCGCATTGCAAACAATCGGTGCAGGCGAAAACTTCCTCGTGGGTCGCGTGAAAAAGCTGGTCAACTTGCCCCGGCTTTTGTTGTCTGAGTTGCTGAAAGAACTTTTTGTTTTCTTTCTTTTTACCGGCTGCTTTTTGCTTGATCTGTTCGGGAGGTACCATGGCGCAAAGATGTGGAAAATGGGATTTGCCTCGACAATGGGAAAATAACAAGCCTTGTTTTAACCATCTTACCTAGGAGTAAACAAACCAATAATTCCAATTAAGACGTTTACCAGAAAAATAGCATGTGCAATCAAAGCTCCTAGCGTTCCTACCAATGTTAATATTATTATAATCGAATAAACGACTGGTTGTGCCTCGAAACTAGAACCCGGGTAAAAGGTCTCTAATGCTGGAGTGATGCACAGGACAACAGTTAAGGGGGCAGTTAAAAAATATTGAATCAAGGCCTGTTTCCCAGAAAGTTGGAACCGTAAATTTTTATCAATTACCAGAAATAACGCACCCAATGCAAGAAAATAGAGCCCCACGAAAAATATAAAGTCAGAAGCCCAAAGAGAAGATTCTAGGCTTTGAAAATTTTTACTAAAATCAGGATTGTCCAGAAAATATTTAACTACTGGAGAATAGGTCATCAAGGAAATTCCAGTAAAGAAATTCAACTCCGAGGCAGGGTTTATATTTTTTAGGAGAGCCATAAAACGTTGTCTCAATGGTAGGCAAAATTAGCGTCCTGCTTATTCCTTCTCCACAATCTCCTTCCCAAAGGGAGTGAGAGCCAGACCAGCCAATTTAAAGTGCTGTTTGGCAAACGGAATGCCGATGATGGTGATGCCAAACAGCAAGCCAAAGAGGACGTGTGAGAGGCTGATCCAAATTCCACCGACAAGGATCCAAATGATGTTCATGAGCACATTCAGGCAGCCCGAACCGCGATTATGTTCTCTGACCTCCTTGCCAAATGGCCACAGTGCCAGTCCTGCCAATTTGAATACTTGAATGCCGTGTGGAATGCCAATGATGGTGAGGCAGAGAAGCACGCCTGAAATGAGGTAGTTCAAGGCCATGATGAATCCTCCAAAAACTACCCAGATGATGTTGGCGAGTGTGCGCATAATTTATTATTTATTGACGTTGTCACTTTAACTCAAAAACTCTTTCAACTCCAAACTCCTACTTCTGCCGCACCAAATCCTTGGCCTTGGGTGCAGCGATGCCGAAGTTTAAGGTCGCCAGCGATATGAGGTCTCCGTTGTAATTGAGCAGCGGATTAAACTGTTTCCCAAAATTGTAGGAGATGCTCAGGTTTTCCTTGATTTGATAGTTGAAGTTGCCGAGGTATTGAAAGTCCGTATCCGTTTTTGACTTTTTGGTGGTGAAGCCATCGGCATCTGTAAATTCTTCAATCACCGTTTCACTGGACCGGCCTACGCCTTCAAACTCGATGGTGAATTTTTGCCATTTGAAGGCCAGCCGCACGCCATAGTCAATGGTCTGATCAAATACTTCCACACCGGGCAGGTATTTGTTGTAGAAGTCAAAATTATAACGAAACACCCGCGCCACGCCCAGCACTTCAATCCAGTCGGCATTGTAAGGTTGAAAAGAAGGGGTGATCCAAAACCCGTATTTTGGTACCACCGAAAAATCCGTTTGATTGGTCGGAAAATCCAAGGCCATGGCACCGGCCAATTCGAGCTTAAACCCTTTGCGGTCTTTGCGCAAGGCAGCAGTGTTGCGAATCAAAGCATCCAGCTTTAAAAAATCATCGATGATGTCGCTAATTTCAAAGGCCATTTCCATTTTGGAATCCGCGTGTAGGTTGCGCCTGATAAAGCCTTCCATCTCCTTAAGAACCCTTTTGCGGCTGGCAGTACTCACGCTCTCGTCAAAAATGTCAGCCTGTTTTTCGCGGATGACCGCCATTAAGTTTTTAATGAACAGCTCTTCCGTGCAAGGTTCGCACTCTACTTTCCTCGCCCATTGAAATATCTTACTGGATATCTTTAGGTTTTTCATGATAAGCAGCCCGTTGGAAAGTAGCTTCTCCTTTTCGCCCTTTGAACCCGACCAGAGCATGGTGCGCATGCCAAATCCCAGCGCGTTGCTGTTGATGGAATCCTGAATCACAAAGTTTTGAGTGGACGAAAGGGAAATCGAAAAATTCTGGGCTATCGACTGTCCCATAGACGGTGCCAGGTAATCTGCCATGGGCACCTGAATGTCATTTCCGGCCCAGTAAGGTGAAAACTCCAGCGAATAATTATTGGGAATCACCAGATTCTGGTTGTCGGTACTGGTGAAGTTGGTAAACAGGCCCGTTTCCAATGCCTGAAACGTCTTTGGCCGGTTGACAACACTGGGCTGATTCCCAACAATGATAGCAGCCGGAGCGCTCGGAGCTTTTATATTCGAGATTTTTTCATTCAGCTGTTTCGATGTCGGCTTGCTCGATGATTGAGCCAACGACCAGCTGCTGATCAACATACACCCAAGGAGGGGCAAGGCGTAAAGCAATCGCATATTAGTCAAAGGTTAAGACAACGACAATTTGGGGGCTTTCATCTTCCGATTTGAGGTTGCTGTGTGTCAGCTCCACCCGGCCATTCACTACAAAATTAATATTCACTTTGGGGTTGTCGGCATCCAGGTTAGCTGCCTTGGAAAATACCTCGGTAGGAGCAGCTCCTTGCAGTGTTGAACCTTTTCCCAGGGTAGCGGAGCAAGGGGCTGGGTAAGATTGTGAGTCACCACCTGAGACACATATGTCGTTATAGGCAGAAGTGCCCGGATCGGGGAATTGAATCTCCAATGTAACGTCTTTGTTGGGATCTACCGTTATTGTTTTTTCGTACTCATAAACTGGCATGGCATTTTTTTTGGGAATAAAACATGGGAGCCACCAGGGGGGGATGGTCGCAGCTAAAGTAGGGTATTGGGGGCAAACCGCCAAGGGTAGAGAGGAGGGGCATTGAGCTATTGTTGGCAGACTTCGACTCCTTTGTCTGCCACAGAATGGGTCGTTTTTTCTATTTAGCCGGTCTCGATACAATTTTGAGAGGCCACTTTGTGTCGTCTCAAAACCACTCGACCTGACATTCTGTTGAAAGTGTCAGGTCCGGTGATTTGTTTTGCAGACTGGCTAAAAAGCCTACAGTCCGGTAAACTTCAAATGCAAGGCAAAGGAATTGGCATCCAACCCATTGCTACGCTGGTAACGGCCGTAACGGAATTCCAACGCATGCAATTTGCTTTTGCCAAAACGGGCCAATCCGTTCACTGGAGAGATGCGCATGTTCATGCCAAAATAGTGACTGTCAAAGGTGGACAAGTCAAAATCGCTGGAATAAAACTGGTCCGTAGCTACGTGCTCATGGATAGGAGCAAAGTAGTCCACAGCCGATTGCCGGTAGTACCGGTAAAACGGAGCCAACGAGAAAAACGGACTAATCTTGACTGGAAGCTCGATGCTCGCAGTGTGGGCAGTCAAACCCCAATCGTCCCAGTAGTATCGGTAATAGGTGCGCACCACGAGAGCACTTCCAATAAAGTAGTTCGCCCTGATTCCAATCGGCAACTTAAGTCGATTTTCGGGTAGCTTTTCTACCAACAGGGTAGTCGTGTCACTAAAATACACCCGATGATAAGGCGTAGAAAGCAAGCCATTTTGTGCCACAACATCCGAGATAACAGCGGCCTGCATGCGCTTGCTCACTGTCCAGGAATAAGAAATTGTTCCCGAAAAAGAATTCCGGTTTTTCCCGTTGCTCCCAGGCAAGTCAGCGGTGCCACGTAACTCAACAGGGTAGATGGTTTGCCAGGTATCAAAAAAGGCATTTCCCTTTAAGTTCAACTCGCGGTTTTTATCCTTGGAAGTGAGTGTGTAAGAAAGACCACCGCCCACAGAAGTGTAGTCGTACTCGTTGGAGAACGAAACGTTGGCACCCCATGAACCCAGTTTTTTGAGGTTCTTGCGTCTGTAGCTAACGTTGGCATGCGTGCGCGTATCACCGGCAGATTCAGAAGAAATGGTGTTCGGGTCAATCTTGTCCGAAGAAGCAGAAGAATACACGTCCAGCCCGGCATCGATCACCCAGTTGTCTTGAATAGAATCCTTTTCAAACGGCAGAAAAACCACCACGGCAGGCGTGAAGTCAGTCAATTCCTCCGTACCAGTGCCCCCCGTCACAGCCGAGTTGTTGCCCGTCTGTTCGTAGTAGCCAACCAAAAAGTCAACCTCCACCCCTTTGAGCGTTCGCTTTTTGTATCCCGCGCTGTCTTCTTGCCCAATGGCCATACTTGACAATGCCATCATACCGCCCAGCAGCAGGGAGCATTTTTGAACTAGTTGCATCCGCAGCCTCCTCCTGTTTTCCCACTGCTGGCACCAGAAGCACCCTCGCGGTATACCTGAAAATTGGTTTCAAACCGTTCCAGGCTGCGCGCCTTCAACTCCATCTCAGTATCGTTGAGGTGGGCTTTTTGGTATTCCTTCACAGAAGCGCAAGAACTGAGAAAAGCCAGTCCACACACGATTCCCAAAAGGCACAGTTTTTTACTGATTATCATTTAGCGCGATGTTGTTTGAAGTGTGTAATTGGTTGTTGTCGTCAATCAGGAGGCATTCGACCCCTTTCATCTGGTCAATGAGGTTGAGGCCCACTTCTTTGCCCATGATGAACACGGAAGTTGCCAGGGCATCAGCCAACTCTGCATTGGGGCAGATGATGGTAACACTTTTTAAACCCGACACAGGAAAACCGGTGCGCGGGTCAATGATGTGGGTGTATTTTTTGCCATCAATCACGACAAATTTTTTGTAGTTGCCAGAAGTCACCACCGCATTGTCGTTGATGTTGAGCCAGGAAAATGCTTCGTCTTCCAAACCTGGGTTGGCAATACCAACATTCCAGGGAGCACCGCCCGGTTGTGCACCCCAGGCTGTGAGATCTCCACCGGCATTCACAATTCCATTTTCAATGCCATCTGCTAATAGCAATGCTTTTGCTCGTTCAGCAGCGTATCCTTTTCCAATGGCGCCAAACCCAATCTTCATGCCTGCTTCTTTCAAAAAAACAGTTTGGGCTTGCTCATCCAACACCACGTTTTGGTGGTTTATCCTGCGGACGGATTGACGCGCAGTAGCACTATCGGGCAGTTCAGTCATGCTGCCATCAAAATGCCACAGTTGATCATCAACCGAACCGAAACTGATGTCAAAAGCACCTTGAGTCAATTCGGATACACGTTTGCTTCTGGCAATGAGGTCGAAGGTTTCTTTGGATACCTTCACCGGTTTTTTGCCCGCATTTTTGTTGATTTCAGCCGTTTCACTGTCGTCTTTCCAGGAAGAAATTTTGTCTTCGATGCGTTGGATTTCTGCGATGGCTGCGCCAATTTCCTGATGGCCTTTTTCGGCATTGTCAGCAACAACGGTAATTTCAAAACGGCTGCCCATCAGCAACAACTCTTTTTTGTATAACTGCATGCTCGAACTGTTGTCAGCAGGAGTGTGCTTTTTAATGGCGGCAATAAACTGTTCTACCGTTAAGTCGGGAAAACCACTCCAACTGGTCAGTTTTTTGCCATTGGCATCCAACAGGGCGGTAAAGGGAAAGGCACCAGTTCTGTTGTATTTTTCTGCCAGGGCATCGTTGTGTACCTGTTGCTCAGGACTCGGTCGGTTGGCTTTTCTGCGTGGAAAATCAGCCATCAGCAACACCAGGTTTTCTTTGGCGTAAGCTGAAAAAGCCTCGGACTGAAAGATTTCTTTTTTCAGCTTGATGCAGGGAGCACACCAATCAGAACCCGAGAAATATAACAAGATCGGTTTGCCTTCAGCAGTTGCTTGTTTTTTGGCAGTTTCAAAATCAGTTATCCATTCGGAAAATCCGAACAAGGGTGCCAGCAATGCCAGCACAACAATCCACTTTTTCATGTTTTTGCTCTTAGGTAGGTACTATGTAATGAAACTGGTGGTAAGGAAGGAAATTGTACCAACTACAACGGATCATTGTTTCAATTATTGAGTGGTCTACACTGGAAGATGAACGGGCAAACAGCCAAATTGTAGGGTTCAAAGTTTATTTTTTCAAGACAAAACACAAAATAAAGTCGACCGATATACTAATTGAGCAGGCGAATCGTTTTCCGAAAAAAATGATCAGCTATGAAATTTTTATTCCTCTGTATCGCTCTGCTGTTTGCCAGTGCGGCCTCCACGCAGGATTTTGGATTGCTCAACAATCAACTGGATTCTATTGCAAAACCTCAAAAATTTATTGGGCTGTCGGCCGGTGCAGCATTCTACGAAACAAATCAATCGCACAACGATTCTACTTACCTCGAACCATGGTCCACCTTTTTTGGCGGCCATTTCCGAAAAGTGAACTCCAAGGGCGTAGTGAATTCCTTGGGGCTGTCGCTGCACGATGTGCGGGGGTTTGTGTTTTGTGATTCCGTAGATGGACTGCACAATTTTGGGGGAGAAGCTACCTGTTATCAAGCTGTGGAAGAACGCCTTTATTACCTCTCTGCATCCTTTGAACACGGACGACTGATTCCGGTGAATGAGCGGTTAAGTTTCTTAGCCCAGGCCCATTTTCGCCCGGGTATTTTGTTGCCTTTTCTATCGCGCATGGATGATCGGCATGTTGTTTCGGGTTGGTTTGTTAATGGAGGGGGTAGTTTAGGTGCGACTTACTGGTTGACCAGACAGCTGGTAGTCGAAGGAAAAATGGTCGGTGAGTTTTCCTACAATGAAAAGAACAACAACGAATTCCGCGATATTTTCACCATCATAGGATCGCAGCTGTCCGCTTACTATCGCTTTTAAAGCATTAGCCAATCAAGCCATCGATGCGGCTTAGGATGGGTTGCACCACACTGAAACTAAAAGGGTCGAGGTGCAAGGCCGACTTGTTGAAAGCGGTGCGCAATGCGCTGGCCTCGGCAATGGTGAGGGCAAACCTGTTTTTGGGAGCAAGCACAATGGCTTTTTTTTCAATGCGGAGCAGCAGTTGCAGAAAAGCAGCTTCAGTGAGCACAGCAATGTTTTTGTCATCGTATTGCAGCCAGGGCTTTTCAGCGTTGATGCTGTTAAGGCACGCGCGAAAGGCTTCTAATTCTTTGGGCTTGAGTTGAAAAACGAGCTTTTTCATGTGGTAAGAGGTGGTGCTAAAATAAAAAAAAGGCCGACAATCAAGCCGGCCTTCTCACCTAGAAATTGAAAAACTCACTCTGCTTCCGTATACCAATCTCTTTCAAACTTTAGTTGGGGCTCATTGTTAACTTAATCGCCTGAAATGTTTTGGTAACTAGCTTACGTGCTGGAGAAAAACGGTGTTAAGTGCAAATTTGCAAAGCTCAAAATGCAAGGGGGGCACCTAACCTCGCCAGCTTTCTCCGACAGTTTCAATACAAATATACTGAGGGATCATTGATTGAGTGCAATTTTATCGATGACAGTGAAGGATAAGGCGGTGAATGGACCGGTGGGTGGTTAAAACCTGTTTGCTCCGACCTGATGAGCCTGACTTTCGGGGTGAACCTCCATTCTTTTGATGTCCATCTCCTGGCGTTCTTTGATGGTTTCTTTGAGTACCTCAGTAGCTTTTTGGGTGTAGTAGAGGTCGTAGCGAAAAGCATTTGACGCGTAACGCACCTTGCCAATGGGTGAATCAAAACTAGCATACACAGGTGTGTTGCCTGTTTCGAAAAGGTCAATCTCACAATCGAAAACGAAGTCATTTCCAATTGCAGATTTTGGAACATCGGTGTTTATCTGAAATACCTTGGAAACATGGTTGTCTTTGTAAATGACCACATAATACACATCGTTCAAGTTAAGTTTCGCTTTAAATCCTCCGCGTTCTCCTGATTCCAATTGTTTCACCAGGTTGTGTCCCTGATACAGGTTAACGGTGGCTCCTTTTAAAGGTTTTTCAGCATGGAATACTTTGCCACGGATTTTTAATTGCCCGGAGGTTTCGCCAGCAAATGCGGCTACAAACAAAAAAGAGATGGAAAGAGTTAAGAGTAACTTTTTCCATCTCGCGATTATTTCAAAGGGGACTAGAAATGTGGTTATCATCAATTTGTTTTGTCAGTTGTTCTGGGCTTGGACGCAACAAAAATGGTACTTAATCTAGGATGACGATTGGTGAAAAATGTGTAGCTGAAGATATAATCGTCAAGGTCCATTCAACGGTTTTAATTGCATTTGGTTACGATTAATGTGACTTCAACAAATTGTAATTTTTTGTGGCTACAAAATACCAGGGTTAAACGGTAATATAGTTGGCTTGAATTGTGCAAAACTCCTTTAAACAGGACGATGTAATTTTTTTCGTTTTCGTTTTATGGAATCGGTTATGGCCTTCCACCTCACTGACATAATCAACAAAAACGAACATGTTAGCGAAACACATCACCACCCCGTTTTTAAAAGACGCTCGCCATTTTCAGATTGTCTACCTCTCCCTGTTTTTATGCTACGGCATTTTTGCCTTGGGCTGGGATGCAAACCTGATGCAATACCTGGCCTTGATTGGAGGATGTTTGCTTACTCAAGCCATTGGAATTGGATTTACGACCAAAGACTTTCGTGGACTTAAGAGTGCTTTGATAACAGCTCTTGGCCTGTGTTTGCTGCTCAAAACCAATGGAGCTGCCACTGCCTTTTTAGCTGCAGTGTTGGCCATAGGCAGCAAATATGTGATTCGGATAAACAACAAACACCTCTTTAATCCAGCCAATTTCGGCATCATCGCTGCCGTTGTGCTCACCAACGATGCCTGGGTCTCTCCCGGACAATGGGGCAACGAAGCTTTGATGCTTTACTTTATGGGGGCCGCGGCCCTGATGGTGTTGCTCAAAGTGGGGCGAATCGATACTTCATTGGCTTTTCTAAGCACGTTTGCCGTGCTCGAATATTTACGAACCATAGTTTACCTCGGATGGGAGTGGGATGTGCTGACCCACAAATTAGGGAACGGCACCATACTGCTTTTTGCTTTTTTCATGATAACCGACCCGATGACTACGCCCAATGCCTCAAGGGCTCGGCTCATCTGGGCTGCTGCTGTGGCGGTTGGTGCTTTTGTGTTGACGAATTGGGTCTACCTGCACACCGCTCCTATCTGGGTACTCTTTGTGGTGTCACCCATTACTGTGCTGCTGGATAAACTATTTGTGCACAAGCGCTACCAGTGGCTGCCTACTCGAACTCAATTGAACTCAACTCCTACAACCAAATCGATCTAACATGGAAAATAGAATCAAACAGATAAGAAAAAGGCTCTTCAGCAGAAGCGTGCGGGCCGGAATATTGGTCACCTTCTTCATGGCGACCGGAATTATGGAGTCGGTAGCATTTTGCGGCTTTTATGTTGCGAAGGCCGATGCCACTCTTTTCAACAACAAGTCTCAGGTAATATTAGTGCGGGATGGCCGTAGATCGGTGATCACCATGGCGAATGACTTTAAAGGTGATGTGAAAGATTTTGCCATGGTGGTTCCCGTACCGGTAGTGCTCGGACGCCACGATATTCGAACCATCCGCAACGATGTGTTTGAAAAATTGGACGCTTATTCTGCTCCCCGAATGGTAGAATATCACGATGAAAACCCTTGTGAGCCGGTAGTAATGTTTGATTCTTTTGAGCACGATCTGGCGCCTCCTGTTGAAAAAGCTTTAGAGTCAACTATGGTAGAAGACGTAGATGAGGAGTTGCAAGTAACCATCGAGGCAGAGTATCAGGTCGATGAGTACGACATTTTGATTCTGTCTGCCAAGGAGTCGGATGGTTTGGAAACCTGGCTAAAACGAGAAGGGTACAAAATTCCCGAAAAGGCCAGTGCCGTGTTAGCACCTTACATCAAAAGCCAGATGAAATTTTTTGTGGTGAAGGTGAATATGGACAAGATGAAAGACATTGGCAACGGTTACATCCGTCCCATCCAGATTTCCTTTGAGTCGGATAAATTTATGTTGCCCATCCGATTGGGCATGGCCAACTCCAAAGGATCTCAAGACATGGTGGTCTATGCTTTTACCCGCACTGGTCGTATTGAAACTACGAACTATCGCACGGTGAAAATTCCTTCCAACCGCAACATTCCGTTGTTTGTGGAGCGCGATTTTGGCAAATTTTACAAAAACCTGTTTGACAAATCGTACCGCTATGAGGCGAAAAAAGCAGTTTTCTTAGAATATGCCTGGAACGTCAGTCCAAATGCGGGTGTGAAATGTGACCCGTGTGTGGCACCACCACCCATCTTTGCCGATTTCAAAGAAGCTGGGGTGGATTGGGTTTCTGGAAACAACTGGAACAGCAGCGTCTTTTTTACCCGCCTGCACGTGCGTTATACCCGTGACAAGTTTCCGCAAGACCTGCAATTTCAGGTCACTCCCAACCGCGAAAATTACCAGGGGCGCTACATCATCACACATCCTGCTACCGGAGACTTGAGTTGCGAAGCTGGTGAGGAATACCTCCGCAAATTGGAAGCCCGCAGGCAAAATGAATTGGATGAATTGGCGGTGCTCACCGACTGGGACACAGATGGCTACCAAAGCTATGTGCAAAAGCATTCGCGCAGGTACCACAAGGCATTTGAGGAAAATAATGTGGTGCCATTGGCTCCTGGTTCTGGAACCGATGGTCCTGGCAACAATGGCCCCACCACTATTGAGCCGCTCAACCCCGATCCGGTGAACAATCCTTTGACGGAAGGCCCGGGTAACACCTGGCTGGTTTTGAGTGGACTGCTTGGACTGCTTGGACTGGTGTTGGCATTGGCAGCTTTTCAACTCATTCTCAAACAAACTTTTTTAATCGCTCGGTCCAACCGCAGCAGAAGACGATTTGCCAACGAATTGGCAGCACAACAGAAATAATTAATAACCCCGATCTACTATGAAAAAGAAATTAAATCAATCAACTCGATGGGCTACCAAGCTCAAAAAACGCTTGTTGAGCAGAGGCATGCGCGCTGGAATTCTGGCGGCATTTTTTATGGCCTCCGGCATTTCTGAATCCGTTGCTTTTTGCGGCTTTTATGTTGCAAAAGCTGATGCGAGCCTCTTCAATAATAAATCTCAAGTAATCATGGTGCGGGATGGCCGTAGATCGGTGATCACCATGGCGAATGACTTTAAAGGTGATGTTAAAGATTTTGCCATGGTGGTTCCCGTGCCTGTTGTGTTGGGGCGCCACGACATCCGAACGATTCGCAACGATGTGTTTGAGAAGCTCGATGCTTATTCAGCGCCCCGCATGGTGGAGTACCACGATGCCAACCCTTGTCAGATGATCCATTATGAGTCGCTGGCGCGAACAACAGCTTTTTCTGGAACGGCTACAAATTTGATGGAAGTTAAAGCCGTATCAATGGATATGGCGACTTCGGTAACGGTAGAAGCGCAGTACCAGGTGGATGAATACGACATTTTGATTTTGTCTGCGGAAGAGTCCGATGGTTTGGAGACCTGGCTAAAGCGGGAAGGGTATAAAATTCCTGAAAAGGCGAGTGCCGTGCTGCAACCGTATGTGAAGAGCCGCATGAAATTTTTTGTAGTGAAGGTGAACTTGGACAAAATGAAAGACCTTGGCAACGACTACATCCGTCCCATTCAGATTGCCTTTGAGTCGGATAAATTTATGCTGCCAATTCGTTTGGGCATGGCCAATTCTACGGGAGAGCAGGACATGATTGTCTATGCCTTTACGCGCACCGGCCGCATCGAAACGACCAATTACCGCACGGTCAAAATTCCTTCGGATCGCAACATTCCCTTGTTTGTGCAGAAAGATTTCGGTCAGTTCTACAAGAGTCTGTTTGACAAATCTTACCGCTATGAGGCGAAAAAGGCGGTCTTCCTGGAGTACGCCTGGAATGTGAGTCCCAGTGTGGGTGTGAAATGTGACCCTTGTGTGGCACCGGCCCCAATTTTTTCTGACTTCAAAGAAGCGGGAGTCGATTGGGTAGGCAACAACATGAGTAGCAGTGTCTTTTTTACCCGCTTACACGTGCGTTACACCCGGGATAAGTTTCCGCAAGATCTGCAATTTCAAGTCACTCCCAACCGTGAAAATTACCAGGGGCGCTACATTATCACACATCCTGCTCAAGGCGACATGAGCTGCGAAGCAGGTACCGCGTACCTAAAAAAGTTAGAAGAGCGCAGGCAAAACGAATTGGATGAGTTGGCCGTTCTCACCAACTGGGATCCGGATGATTACCGCACTTATGTGAAGCAACACACGCGGAGGTATAAAAAGACAACCGATGAAAATATTATTGTTCCGGTAGCTCCAGGCTCTGGAAATGGTGGCCCGGGCAACTGGTGGATGGCATTCTCCGCTATGGTTTTGTTGCTCATGGCCATCGCCTCCTATCAGTTGTATTCGCGACAATCACTGGCAAGGAAATTGCTCACTCAGGTCAATTAGTTGATTTTTCGTTAACCCAGCCAAAGCAAGAGGCTACTCCCGTCCGGAAGTAGCCTCTTCTTGTAATCAATTATAAAAAGGAATGCCTAGTGCGACTCTGCAACTGCCTTGTCGGCTGAGGGCAGTGATTTGATGCCCATGTTGTAAAACAGAAACGACCAGATGTCAGCTTGCTCCTCAATAATTTTTGAGGTAGGCTTGCCCGCACCGTGTCCGGCATCGGTTTCAATGCGAATCAACACTGGATTGGTGCCTTTGTGTTTTTCCTGTAAGGTGGCAGCAAACTTAAATGAGTGAGCTGGTACCACACGGTCATCATGGTCAGCAGTTGTGACCATAGTTGCAGGATAGGAAACCCCTTCTTTCAGGTTGTGCACCGGAGAAAAGGCGTAGAGGTTTTTGAAGTGATCCGCGCTGTCGCTGGAACCGTATTCCGGAATCCAACCAAACCCAACAGTGAACTTGTGGTAACGCAGCATGTCCATCACGCCCACGGCTGGGAAAGCGACCTTAAACAACTCAGGGCGCTGTGTCATGCAAGCACCTACGAGCAGTCCACCGTTTGAGCCACCGGCAATTGCGAGTTTTTCACTGGAGGTGTACTTTTCTTTGATGAGGTATTCGCCTGCAGCGATGAAGTCGTCAAACACATTTTGTTTGTTGTGCAGCATGCCGGCCTTGTGCCATTCTTCTCCGTATTCACCACCACCGCGCAAGTTGGCCATGGCAAACACCCCGCCATTTTCCAACAGGATGATGCGGGAAGAACTGAAAGAGGGCGTCAGGCTGATGTTGAACCCACCATAACCATAGAGGTAAGTCGGGTTGGTGCCGTCCATTTTTAACCCTTTTTTGTGTACGATAAACATTGAAACTGGAGTACCGTCTTTGCTCGGATAAAAGACCTGCTTCGATTCGTAATCTTCTGGATTAAACTGCAACTCAGTTTTGTAAAATACCTCAGATGTTCCGCTGGCGATATCGTATTTGAAGATAGTAGGAGGGTAAGTGAAAGAAGTAAAGGTGTAGAACAGGGTCGTGTAATTTTCACGTCCTGAAAAACCACCAGCGCTGCCTGGTCCAGGCAATTGAATTTCCTTTTTGTTTGAACCATCGTATTCCATTTCGAAAATTTGAGTGGTCGCCTTGGACAGGTAATTCGCGTATAGTTTACCACCGCCTGTGTTCACGCCATTCAGCAAGTTTTCAGACTCGGGAATGATGTCTGTCCAGTTTTCTTTGGCCGGGTTGTTCGGGTCAATGGAAACCAACCGGTAATTGGGTGCATCGATGTCGGTGTTGACTAAAAAGCGGCCATCAACGTGCTGCAGGATGTTGCTTTTGTTTTTATATCCGGTGAAAAGAGGTGTGAAGTTCCAGCCATTAGTGCCTAATTCTTTGTAGTGACATTCGTAACCATCTGTACCTTCTGCTGCATAGAGCACGAGGTATTTTTCATCTTCCGTTACGTCAACATAATGATACAAGCGAGGATTGGTCGTGTTTTCGTACACCAATTCATCGTTGGTTTGATCATCACCTCGTTTGTGGTAAAATACCTGGTGAAAGCTGTTGGTAGCAGAAAATTCCAGGCCCTCTTCTGGCGCAGGATAGCGGCTGTAGAAGAACCCATCACCGTACCAATCGGCTCCTGAAAATTTAACCCATTTCAACACATCCGGGAGTTCTGTTTTGGTCGCCACTTCCATGGTGTGCAACTCCTGCCAGTCAGAACCAGCTTCGGAACGGGAATAGGTGACGTACTTGTAGTCGTGTGAAAATCCGACCAGACCAATCGACACGGTACCATCCGGGGAGAGGGCGTTAGGATCGAGAAAGACTTCTGGTGTTCCATCCATTCCTTGTTGGAAGTAGATGACAGATTGGTTTTGCAGGCCGTTGTTTTTGTAGAAGAAATAGTAATCGCCCGCTTTTATCGGGGAAGATAATTTGGGGTAGTTGTAGAGCTCTTCAAAACGGGAGCGAATTTGTTCCCGGTAAGGAATCTGACCCAAAAAGTCGAAGGTCACTTTGTTTTGTTCTTTTACCCATGCTTCGACATCCTTGGCGGTGTCATTTTCGAGCCAGCGGTAAGGGTCGGCTACAGATGTTCCATGGTAGTCGTCTACCGTTTCCACTTTTGCCGTGGTTGGATAAGTCAGTGTTGGCATTGGCATTGGATCACTTTGTTTTGGTCCTTCATTTTGGCAGGCTGAAATGCATAAAGCAATCGCCAAAAAAGGGAATAACTTTTTCATAATGGATGAATTAAGTAAAAGGCGGATACTAAGGCTAAGGAGCGTTCGATTAACTCGAAACCGAAAATACTAGAAAAATCCCTATTCAGAAAATTTTGACGGGATTAGATAAGCTCTGTAACTAGGGCTATTTGTCTTTGATTTCGTTCCACGTTTTGAACATGGATTCCTGGGGCGGTCGATTTGCCGGAACTTCGCGCAAAGGTTCACATGCACGCAAGGTGTTGTGGCATTCTCCTGGCAATGCCTGATAAAGCTGCGTGCCTTTGGTTTTCCAGGCAATCATGTCGTCACTCACATCTTTGATGACTTTGGCAGGATTGCCAACGGCCAACTTTCGCCCTGGAATGATGGTGTCGGCAGGCACAAAGCTCAACGCACCCACAATGCTGTTGGCCCCAATTTGCACCCGATCCATGATGACGGCATTCATGCCAATGAGGGCATTTTTACCAATATTTGCTCCGTGGATGATGGCCCCGTGGCCGATGTGTGCGCCTGCTTCTAAGCGCACCGTCACACCGGGAAACATGTGAATTGTGCAATTCTCCTGCACGTTACATCCATCCTCGATCACGATTTCGCCCCAATCTCCGCGAATGGCTGCTCCGGGACCGATGTACACATCTTTGCCGATAATGACATTGCCGGTGACTGTTGCATTCGGGTGCACAAAAGCACTTTCATGTACCACAGGTTGGAAGCCGTTGAATTCGAAGATATTGGCCATGATAGTTATACGCGCTCGATGATGGTGGCATACCCTTGTCCGACACCTATACACATGGTGCACAAGGCGTAACGTTTGCCCGTTTTTTGCAATTCAATAGCAGCTGTTTGCAGCAACCGTGCTCCACTTACGCCCAAAGGATGACCAATAGCAATGGCTCCTCCGTTCGGGTTTAGGCGAGCGTCATCATCGGCAATGCCCCATTCACGGGTGCAGGCCAATGCTTGTGCAGCAAATGCTTCGTTGAGTTCGATGATGTCCATGTCGGCCAAAGTGAGTCCGGCACGTTGGAGGGCTTTGTTGGAGGCGTAAACCGGTCCAATGCCCATGATGCGTGGCTCTACTCCAGCAACTGCTGCGGAAACAATGCGGGCCATGGGAGTGAGGTTGTGCTCGTTGACAGCTTTGTCTGAAGCCAACAACAGTGCTGCCGCGCCATCGTTCAGGCCAGAAGCATTTCCAGCGGTTACAGAGCCTCCTTCTTTGCGGAAGGCTGGTCTAAGCTTGCCCAATATCTCAAGGGAAGATTTAGGCTTGATGAATTCGTCTTGGTCAAATATAATCGGGTCGGCCTTGCGTTGTGGAATTTCCACGGCTACAATTTCTTCAGCCAACCGACCGGAAGCTTGAGCTTTGGCTGCTTTCATCTGTGAGTTGTAAGCAAAAGCGTCCTGGTCTTCACGGCTGATACCGTATTTGTCGACCAGGTTTTCGGCTGTTTGTCCCATGCCGTCAGTGCCGTAAAGCTCCTCCATTTTGGGGTTGATGAAACGCCATCCGAAGCTGGAGTCGTGCATTTGTGCATCGCGGCCAAAGGGCTTGGATACTTTTGAAATTACCCACGGTCCGCGGGTCATGTGCTCTACGCCACCGGAGATGTACAAGTCACCGTCACCTGCTTTAATCGCGCGGGCTGCATTGATGGTTGAGGCCATGCCGGAAGCACATAAACGGTTCACTGTTTCTCCACCCACTTCAAAAGGCAAGCCAGCCAAAAGCAACGACATACGCGCTACGTTGCGGTTGTCTTCTCCTGCCTGGTTGGCGCATCCAAACAACACATCTTCAATGGTTTTGGGATCGATGTTGGGGTTGCGTTTGACCAATTCCCGGATAACAATGGCACCCAAATCATCGGTGCGAACAGGGGCTAAGGTTCCGCCAAAGTTGCCAACGGCTGTGCGGATTCCATCTATGATATAAGCTTCTTTACTCATGCTTTTGCGGTTCTGGATTATACTTGCAAAAGTACTGGCTTTTGGTTCGATGGGCAAATGGTGGGGGAAGTGAAAATGATTCGGTGTTGTATCTTGTAGATTTTACCAGCATTGCTCTCTTGATAGCAACATGTAATGATCCGTATCCCTGACCAGCTTGATTCCAGGCGCGCTGAAAAGGAGGGTCAGGCTTCATTTATACATTGCTCTCTGTCCTTTCAAATACTTCAGAATAGGCTTGCTCCATTTGCTCGATTTCATCATCACTCAGTTCGTTGTAAAATTTTCGTTTTCGCTTGGCAAGTTTTCCTTTATGCTGATGAAGGAATAAAATCATGCGATCAACTTTATTGTCTGGCATGTCTACTATACTCTGAATATCCCGCTTAAGCTCATCATAGCATTGAAGGAAAAGTAGTTCTTCCGGAACATCTTTAGTTAGCGTGGATTGTATGGCTCGCGCCAAAAATACAGTGTGATTTGTTAAGTCTGGAAACCGGTACAATGCCTCTAAATCGGATGCGTTATTAACCGTCATTTCGCCAGAAGCATTCAGGTTATATTTTGCCTTTCGTTCAATCAACTTAGAAAGCATTTCCAAAACAGCATCATATTCATCCATATGAGCAAGAATTTGAGCAGAAACCGGGAGTATCGTGCTGTTCGGAACAATGCCGTCACGTACTAGAATATCATGAATAAGAAAGCGATGAATTCTTCCATTTCCGTCTTCGAATGGGTGAATATATACGTAGCCAAATGACACCATTGTGGCTTTGACAACAGGTGTGGTTGAAGTGTTTTTTGTATTAAGATCAACTATTCCTTGCATAAGAGACTCCACAAATTGTGGTGGTGGACAGACAAAGTGTATTTTTTGCGAGTAGTCTCTCATTGTTTGACCTATGTAGTTTTGAAAGTTTCTAAAACGACTGTCTGCATATCTTGGGTCAACAATAACGTTTTGTAAACGAACCAATTCTTTTTCCGATAATGATTCTTCAAAGGATTTTTGTCCTGCTTCTTCTAATAAAGAGATGAACTTTTCCATTCTGTCTTGCGATGGTTGTTCTTTCTCTATTTCACTGGATGATTTTGACTCTTTTTTATAGAGGTAATAGCTGGCTCTATTAAAAATTTCCGGAGAATATTTGTGTTTTAAATCTTCAATCGCTTCTTCAATATTCCAATCAAGTAACTCGCTGAGTTCAGCAGTTTTTCTGATGACTGGGCAGAACTTTTTTGTCCCTAAAAGGTTATCGTTTACTTTCCATTTGGATATTTTTTTGACACTTCCTGTTACATATCTGGAAGGGTCCAATACATCCTCGTAATTAGTGGTGGTGACGTTAACATCTATTGATTTGCCTTCGGTAAATTCATATAGATACCCAATGATCCTTGGATATTTTCGATTTGATTTTGCTTGGACGTATTCTACAATTGTCCGATGTTCAATGGAGGTGAAAACTTCTTTGATAAATGCCAGATTTAAATCGTCATATTTTAGAGCAAACTCTAAATGAGACATTGGATTATCAGCACTTACATCATACTTTGATTTGAATGTTTGTATAACAGAATTGGTTGAGCTTAATTCTGTTTTATCATTTGTTCCGATGTACGATTCATGTGTTAGCCGGAAACCCTGAATATTTAATTTTTCCTGAAGCCATGCAAACCCTGCTTTTTTCATTTTTTTCTGTTTACCGGGGGTAAATTTAGTTTTGCAGGGGTAAATATAGTTTATTTTAATTTTTTGGGGTAAAATTGGTTTTTGGGATAATTTTATTGATTTGAGCTTTTTGGGGTAAAATTAATTTTCGAAGGGTAATTTTAGTTTTTTAATATAAAGGAGGGGTAATTTTAGTTTTTTAAGCTTGTTGTCAAAACAAACTGCCAGTAAAAAGGAAGCTTTTTGAGTGTTAGCATGAATCCGGCAATAGATGACTATGATTCGTTGTCCCTTTATTCTGTTGCCGGCAATCCTCTCAAAAGCTCGCTAAAACCAGCCGTGTCAGTCACCATTTCGCCCCAAAGGAAATAATTGTGTTTATCCCAGCCATCGAATGCCCTTCCCTCCAGCTCAAAGTACCCGACTTGAAAAGATTTTGCATCGGCTCCTTCAACAGATCCGTTTCTATTGTGATACACCAGGTTTCTGTCTTTGCCATATGCGGAATTTTCAAAATAAACGAAAGATGCTCTTTCTGCTTCATCTAAAGGGAACAAGAGTAAACCATCAGAGATAAGGTACTTGCAAAAACCATGTTCTTATCAGCTAAAAACACACCCATATCTTCCAGCGTGGCAATGTCAATGCCCTCCTTTGCGTAATCTTTATACACATAAGATTCGTCCCGTGCTTTGTCAACAATAATGAGCGTGGAACTGTCGTCTGGTTTTAAATAGAAACTATAATCTTCTGTTTCTTGAAGGGGCGTTCTGAGAAAGACCAGAATCGTCAAGACCGCTACCGCTATCAAGGCAAATAGTAAATACTTTATCATTTCAAATGGTGTTCTGTGGTCTTTGTATAGGAGGCCTTGCCAAGAGCGGGTTGCTTGATGAAAGTGATTTTGTTGGCACTAGTCTTTTAACGCGATTCATAGATCTTAACGTTCAGTACGATGCGCAGTCGGGCGCACACTTTTTGTCCATTTTCGACCGCAGGAGACCAGCCGTCTAAGGTCTTAAACCAATTTAAGACAAAGTCGCGACAATCCTCATCAAAATCATAATTGTACAATGTCACCTCTTGAATTTGACCCAATGTATCGATGATCAAACTGGCGTATACTTTATGGTCTACATGATGTTTGATCGTTGATTCGCAGTTACTATTCAGATACATGCCCACTTCATTCATGTATTTGTTGCCAAGATCGCCTGATTTATATTCAGGTTGAATATCCAGCTCGAACGACTGACCATTTATCCCAATGCTGGTATTCGCGTGATAAATTGTGTCGCACTGGCAGTTTGCGTTCAGGTAGAAAATGCTAATCAGAAGAAGGAGGAATACTTTTTTCATCTTGAATGTGGGCTAGCTAGATAGCTTGCTGCTGATGATTGGAGCGTTATTGGAAATGTTGTTTGGGTTTTGTGGGAGGTAGTTTCAAGTCTTTTGCATTCCACTTCGTCCTTTGCTCCATAAATTCAACAAAGGTGTTAAGTCCGACCAAATGTTGATGAATTTTGACAGCCGCTCCTTGTTGGTCCATTACCGATATTAGTCCTGAAAAACTATTATAACTGATTTTGGATATTTCTGACCACTTAATTGAATTTGATTTCCCGAATGCGTTGGAGGCTTTGATAGTTTCTTCATTGAATTTGACTCGGTGGTTTCGATACCATAACCAGCAATACAATCCCAAATACGCAAATCCTAATGAGAGAATTACGATGGTGATGAATGCAGCGGAATCCCTTTCACCAATTAAGAGGTACAAAAATGAAAGCCCCATAATTCCGACAAGAACACCAACAATTTGATAGAGCCTGTTCATTCGAAGTTCATACCAGCCAAATTCATTTAAGGTTGTTTGATTACTAGCTGCTTTGTTCAGAAATGCAAGTGCAACAGCTACAGCTATTCCAATTAATCCGTACAGTAAAAGATTCTCCATTCAGTTGATTCTTGACTTATTTGTTATACGACCTAACCAAAGAATAAACGCAAATTCACCTGGAGAAGTGTCCGAATAGGAGCGTGTTTATTGCGCTATCCCAAAACATTTAAAGAGCCATTAATGGGGCTGCTTTAGTCACATGCCGGTCGTAAACCCCCACATTCAGTGCCAATTCTTGGGGCCAGAAAATCTCGTTCGGGTGGAGGCAGTCCCGCTTGAAGGCCGTAAAGTTCTGACACAGCGATGTGGAACATTTCATGAACAATCAAAATCCTGACTTGTGTTTGAACTTCTCCTTCAAATCTTTCAGGGCATAAATGCACTATAAACTCGTTGCTTCGAAGATCGCGTTCCAAAATTCTACCAAACGTTCCATTAATGTTGCAGGGAAAACCATCTTCTATCAAGTCACATTGGATTGTTAATGTTGCTGTTGTCACTAGTTCGACCATTTTGTCGGTGAGCGCAACGGGGTCAAAACCGTATTCTTCCATAAGGCCTCGGCCTTGGCAAATATCGGGGATACACCCATTTTGCAGGCTGTCATAAATCCGCTCAAAATGATTGTCTCGCAAGATGATTTCACTCAATGGTAGTTCTTGATCCTCGAAGTCAATTAGTGCCCGAAATTGCTGGTTACAATCCAGAATGGCAATGTTGTCACCCACTATACAACGACCGCTTGACGGGTTTTTATTGACCCCGTAATCATAAAAATTTGGCTGGTGATGCACTGAACTTCATCCCTACTTAACCCATTTCGGAGCAGGCCACCTGCAATGATTGCCACTGCTACTAAAACAAATACTAAGAGTCCACACCCTAACCTTCTTCGTTGCATATTTTGAAGTTTCAAGTAAAAATTGGGAGGCTTGAACCAAATGTAGCATAAATTGGGATTTTACCATTTGGCAATAATCCCCTCAAATTCCTAATCTATGCGCGAAATATAATGGGTAAATTGGGAGGAAACCGTAAACGCAAATTTCATGAAACGATTGATTCTATTTATAGCCCTGTACACATTCGCTCCGATTTTAGGATTTGGACAGGTTACTGTTGATGGTGTTAACATCAATAAATTGAGCATTACCTATTGTCAATTAGAAGCTGCAAGGAAAGTGTCTCTTAAAAGCTATACGGTTACAATTGATTACGGGCAGTCCCATGTTCCCTTAAAACCGCAAAAAATTGCAGGGCCTGATGGCGAATTGATGGACTTTAATTCAATGGTTGATGCCTTGAATTTTATGGATGACAATGGGTGGGAGTTGATCTCCACTCATTCCAATACTCCTGTTCACTATTATTTGCTCAAACGAGAAGAGTGATTTTGGAATTACACCACCGCCAGCACTCGCCCGACTGTGCTGCGGCCTTTGATCTGGACCTCCACAAACTGGTCGAATTGTTCGGTTGGTGGGGTGTCTAACTTGTCGTAAAGTTCTTCCGAAATGACCAGTTGAGAGCCGTACTGTTTGTTGAGTTGCTCAATGCGAGCTGCGATGATGACGGTATTTCCGGTAACAGAATATTGCTTGCGCACATCAGTGCCCACGTTGCCTGCAACCACACTGCCCGCATGCATGCCAATGCCAATTTTAGTGGCAGGGATTGCTCCCGACTCACTTTTTCGGTTGACTTCTTCGATGATTTTTAAAGCTGCATCGTAGGCATTTTGACAATCGTTTTCGAAAGAGAAAGGCACTCCAAATGTGGCCATGAAGCCATCCCCCAAAAATTGATTGATGTTGCCGTGGTGTTTGTCGATGATGTCGATCATAAATCCAAACACATCATTCTGGTAGGCAATCAATTCTTCTGGTTCCAGCTTTTCAGCGAAAGGGGTAAATCCCCGAATGTCGAGAAACATGACACAAACAAATTTGCGTTCTACCTTTTGGACTTCTGCGCTGGGTGTGGCCAAAAGCGTCTCTGCAATCTCTGGAGAAACCTGCTGTTTCAACAACGTCTTAATTTTTTCTTCTGCTACGACCAATTCATTTCTGGTTTCATCCAGGTCGGTGTAAGCGACTTGCAGGTTGTTGTGCGCCCTTCGTTTGGTGATGAACAGAAAGTAAAACAGAAAAAGGAGTGCAACTGCCAAACAAATGCAGGCGATCAACGTAGTGCGGAACTTTTGTTGTTCAGCGAGTTCCACCTCCTGCTGATTGATTTCCAAGGATTGAATGTTTTTTTGCTGTTGCAACAGTGTTACTTGCTGCACTTTGTTTTCCAGTTCATGCGTTTTGGAAAGCAAGGCTAGCTGGTGCCTTCGCTTTTGTTCGCGAAGCCGGCTGTCGAGTTCAACATATTGTTTGTAGTATTCCAGTGATTTACGGTAGTCCTTTTGTTCTTCAGCCGATGCAGCCAGGCTTTTGAATGATTCTTTGTCTTCTTCAGCTTCGGCCAGCTCCGTGGAATCAGCAAATAGGACCATGGCATCCAGGCGGTTCTGTTCGTTGGCGATTTCACCGTAGATCTGTCGAATGCTGTCCAGCGATTGTCGCATGGTTGCGGTATCGCCCACCAACTCTTGCTCTGAAAGAGTGATGTCGTAATATTCCAGTGCCTTTTCAGTGTTGCCCGCCTTTTTGTAAGCCGCTGCAATGTTGCCGTGCATCTCCGCTATGCGTTCGGCATCGCCCAGATCCTCTGCCAGGTTTGCGGCTTTCTCGTATTGCTTGATCGCCTTTTCATAATAACCTTGCTTCTCAAAATTTTGCCCAATTGTAAATGCAGAAGCAATGTTAGCTTCCACCTTTGCATCGACTATCTTTTTGCCCAATTGCAGGCCTTTTAATCTGCTGGCAAAAGGTTTTTTGGCAGCGGTATCTTCTTCTACCTGAATTTTTGAAAAGTCGGGCAACGGGAGGTTGGTCGCATCTGCCGCAGAATCAGTTTTGGCCAGCCATTGTGAGGCGGTAGCAATGCCGGGGTTGTATTTGGACCGTTTCGAAAATTCTAACCCTCGGTAAAGATTTTCGTGCGCTTCCAGGTATTTCTCGCGGGCAAAGGAAATCTTCCCCAGGAGGATGGTCACTTCCGCTCTTACCTTCCAATCTTCCGGTTGCAAAAACGCGTTCTCCTGCTGAAAAACATTGTCGATCAACCGCAGTGCCTGCCGGTTATATTTATTGGCCTTTTTAACATCCTTGCCGAGGTAGTTGTCCGTGAGTTGATTGAGTGTTTTGATTTTGGTCAACCCATACACCGTGTCCAATTGCGCCTCCAGCGCTTTGGTGCTTTGTTGTGCCCATGCTCCTAACGGAAGCAGTGCCATCAGTAAAAAAATCGCTATTGCATTCAATGATTTGCTGCTCATGCTAAAACCAGTTTTTGCTGGTGCGGTACACGGAGCCCTTGAACAAGGCCACTTTGGTTCCTTCCTGGTTGCTGATAGTGATGTGGTACACGCCAATTTTGTTGGTGAGGTTCATCTCTTCGGTTATCGCAGTAAGGACATCTCCTTCCTTCACAGGTTGCAAATGTGAGATGGAAGTTTCCACAGAAACGCTTTTTCGACCGTGTGCGTTGGAAGCAAAGGCCAGCGCACTGTCAGCAAGGGAGTAGGTGATGCCGCCATGAGCGATGGCAAAACCATTGAGCATTTCTTTTTTTACAGTCATCTGCAACACACAATGCCCTGCGTCTTCCTCGATGCGTTGAATGCCCATCCAAAGACTAAACGGGTCATTGTTGTACATCTGGTCAATGACTTTGGTGGCGAGTGTTTTGCTTTCTTCGGACATGAAACAAAAGTAAAGAATGCGATCTAAAAGAGACTCCCTTGCACTCCTCCGTTTTCGAAGTTGAGCAACCATTCTTTGCGGTGCATGCCGCCAGCATATCCTGTCAGTGATCCATCGCTGCCTACCACACGGTGACAAGGAATGACGATGGCAATGTCGTTTTTGCCGTTGGCATTGCCCACGGCTCTGGTGGAATTGGGATCGCCCAAAGCATTGGCAATGTCCAGATAAGAACACGTTCGTCCAAAGGGAATGTGGAGAAGTTGTTGCCACACCGTTTTTTGAAAATCGGTGCCCTGCGGATCCAACTGAAAAGTGAATTCAGTGCGCTTGTTCTGGAAGTACTCGTCCAGTTGAGAAAGGCTTTCCACCAATGAATCGGGTTGCTGTTCCTTTCCTTTTTTATCCACAAATCCGATACGGGAAATACCTTGCTCTCCGCCAATGATTTCAAGCCAACCGATGGGCGATTCGTAATAAGCTGTTGCCATGATTACTTGATTGTAATTTCATCGGCAAAAATCCAGGTATCTCCGCCTGCTCCAAGGTGCCATTCAGGACATTTGCCGTAATTTTTTGCCACGACCTTGACATAGCGTGCCCGTTTTCCTTTTAGGGAAATGGAAAAGTCTGCACGGTGCCCATCGTACAAATCGTCTGGCAAGGATGAATTCATCCAACCTATGGGTTCAAAATAGATACCATCCATGGATACGAAATATTCTACTTGAGATGGTAGCCAAATCCACGAACCTATGTCTTGCAAAAATCCGGTAGAGATGAGTTCGATGTTTTTGATTTTTCCCAAGTTGACGATGGCGACCAAATCTTCTCCTTGGTAGCCTTGCCAGGTGCCTGTGCGGAAGTTGACCCCACCTTGCAAATGATCAATCAAGGCATTTTGTCCGCCAGCAGCGTATTGGTTGGCATAAGGTGTTTGCACATCAATGCTACGTCCTCCTTCGATCTTGTAGAAATCGGCTGATACTACATTACTTATGCCGCCTTCCGCGTTTCGGACAAATGCTTTGATGGTGGTACTTTCTTTTAAGGTAATTGGAGTGGTGTAGGGCTGATCCGGCTCCGATGAATCTGTGCTATACATGATGGTCGTACCCTCTTTTGGAGTGTGCAACTCCACTTTCATAGAGTCAGTAAAGGTGCGTGATTCAGATTCGAAATAAGGTACCACCACGATTTGATCAGTCTCAATGCTGGAGACTGGTAAGTTTTCTGGTTGAGTGCCCCAGTCTTTGTTTGGTTCGGGACCCATTTCAAAAACGAGGTTGCCACCTGCCATGATTTGACCGTGCTTGAAATAAGATTGATTCAGCGCTGCTCCATTTAGAGTGGCGGATTGCACATACTTGTTGGTGGCCGAAACATTGTTTGCTGCAATGGTAAATTGGTTGCCGTTTTCCAGGCTGATGGTGGCTTTGTCAAACAGTGGCGTGCCGATAATGTATTCATCTGTTCCAGGACAAACGGGATAAAAACCCATCGCGCTCAACACATACCAGGAAGACATTTGTCCACAATCTTCGTTGCCGCTCAGGCCATCTGGGGCTGCGTGATACAACTCATTCAATACCTGGTGCACACGCTCCTGGGTTTTCCAGGGTTGTCCGGTGTAATTGTACAAATAGGCCATGTGGTGGCTGGGCTCGTTGCCGTGGGCATACTGACCAATCAGCCCGGTGATGTCGGCTTGTTCGCGGCCAGTTGTTTCTGATTTTGCCGTGAACAGGTTGTCGAGGCCCTTCTCCAGTTCGTCCATTCCGCCCATCATGTTTGCCAGTCCGGTAACATCCTGGGGCACAAAGAAACTGTACTGCCAGGAGTTGGCTTCGGTGTAGTTGAAGTTTACCTCAGCTGGGTCAAAAGGACCGAACCAACGGCCATCCAACTTGGCGCGCATAAACTTCGTTTCAGGGTCGTAAATGTTTTTGTAGGATTGTGCCCTGCGCATGAATTGAGCATAATCATCTGTGTGTCCAAGAGCCTTGGCCATTTGTGCAATGCACCAATCATCGTAGGCGTATTCCAGTGTTTTCGATACGGACTCTGGTTCCTGATCGCCTGGGATGTAACCGTACTTCTTGTAGGAATCCAGTCCCAGGTGGTCCAATTCCGCACTGTGTTTCATCGCCTTGTAAATGGTGTCGACATCGTAGTCGGTGATGCCTTTGGCATACGCATCAGCGATCACTGGAATGGCATGATAACCAATCATGCAGCCGGTATAGTTACCCGCCAACTCCCAAATGGGCAATGCGCCACCTTGCTGGTACTGGCGGATAAAGGTTTCGATGAACTCGTTGGTGCGCTCTTGTTCGATGATGGTGAATAGGGGGTGGGTGGCCCGAAAGGTATCCCACAAGGAAAAAACTGTGTACTGGTTGCCTTTTTCCAACCGATGTGTTTTTCCATCCATTCCACGGTAGTCTCCGTTGAGGTCAGAGAATAAATTTGGGTTGAGCATGGAGTGGTAAAGCGCGGTGTAAAAGATGGTTTTTTGCTCATCTGATCCGCCTTCGATTTTTATTTTACCCAAGGCCTTTTCCCAGGTGCTTTGTGCGTCAGCAAGTACCTTGTCAAAATCCCAATCGGGAATTTCGGTGGTCATGTTTTCGCGGGCATTTTGCATGCTGACCGCGGATATTCCCACTTTCACAATGATGGGTTTGCCGGAAGTGGTGTTGAAGCGGGCAAAACCACTTAGGTTGGTTCCCTTGATGCCGTCCAGGGTGTTTAACAGGGTATCGGTGCCGTCATAAAGGCCCACAGTTTCGAAAGGTTGTGAGAAATCAGCTACAAAATAAATGCGTTGATCGGTGGCCCAGGCCATGGATTGCCGCATCCCTTCGATGGAGGCTGGGCCCGTGGCTTTGAGGTAGGAGTTGATCACTTTGTCGCGGTGACTAAGGTCAAAGATGATGTTGGATTCGGTGCCTGCCGGAAAGGTGTAACGGTGCATGCCTGCGCGGAGGGTAGTCGTCAATTCAGCTTTGATGCCATAATCATCCAGCTCCACAGCGTAGTAGCCAGGTGCTGCCGATTCCTTGTCGTGGCTGAACCGGGAGGCATATCCGTTGTCGGGACCTTCCTTGGCTCCGTTGTTTAATTGCACAGCGCCAACAGTCGGCATCAGCAGAATGTCGCCATAATCCGACACACCCGTACCGCTCAAATGCGTGTGACTAAACCCGTAAATGATGCTATCAGAATAGTGGTAACCTCCACACCCATCCCAGCCATCGAGCCGACTATCTGGACTGAGTTGTACCATCCCAAAAGGCATTGCTGCACCAGGGTAAGTATGTCCGTGACCGCCTGTGCCAATGAAAGGGTCAGCGTAATCGATGAGCTTTTTTGCCACCGGCTTTTCGCAGGACGATAGGACCACAATGCATCCTAAAAAGAGCATCCAACGGACAGTTGGCTTGCAAAGAATTGAATTAAGGTTTTTCATAAGAATCGTATAAACTCATCCAACTTAATTGGGCATTTGAGAGGGCAGTGCCGGCTTCTGTTTCAAAGATAATCTCCTTGGTCTCACCTTTGATAAGATCAAAATAATTATCTAAAAAATGACCGTCAACACCTGGGAAGTTCAGGTATAAATCTTTGATGAATGATTCTGCCGTTAAGGAAATGATTCCTCCGGTGGCGGTGGCTTTAAAATGCCAATCGAGTTTTGGAGTCGGCAGCTTTAGTTCCTTGGGTGGAACAAAATAATAATAGGAAACAGCGTCATCAAAATTTCCTCCTTCTAACCGAACTTTTACAACGACCTCTTCTTTTCGATGGTCTTTGAGCCAGCTTTGTGTTGCCTTTTTGAAATGTACTTTGCTTCTGTAGACTCCAAGTAACTCGGTATCGGTGCGATCAATTAATTCTCCAGAAAGTGTAAATAGTTGAACAGTGAAATTACCTGTCACCCCTCTATCTCGATCACTGATAAGGTAAACTGTAGTAGAATCTCCTTCTTCAACGACAGAAATGGCCACTTCCGAAAAAGCTCTTTTAGTCGCATAATGTGCGGCTTTTCTTCGGCCGTAATAATCCATGCTCGACCAGGATGCTACCGGCCAACAATCGTTCAACTGCCAATAAAGAGTCCCCATGCAATGCGGCATATTCCTTCTGTGTGCTTCCAATGCTGTTTTCATTCCTTTGGCCTGCAATAATTGGCTCACGTACAGAAAGGATTCAAAATCTTTGGGCTCCCGGTAATTCTGATCCATGTAGCGCTTGATGCGCACATTTCCTCCTGGGCTTTTTTGGTGGGCTTGCATCACGTCCGATTCCAAGCTCCAGCCAGTTGAATCGCTGAAGGCCTTGACAGTGGCCAACTCCGGAAAGGACTGAAATCCAAATTCGCTCATGAAACGTCCCACATTGGTGTTAAATGCCGACAACGGTTCGTTTCCATGCCACACGCCCCAGTAGTGCATGTCACCATGGTTGAAGTTTTCAGGTGTGCCCCAGTTGCTTATGGGGGAGGAAGGCAAGTAAAACCGGTGGGAATCATTTTCTGCAACAACCGCAGGCAGGAGCTCTTCGAATAGTTTTAGGTAGTCACTCCAAACCTGTGTGGAGTCTTCTGATGAGTAGTTGAATTGATTTTGCCAACCCCAATTGTGCCAGGCCACATCCACCTCGTTGTTGCCGCACCAAAGGGCAAGGGAGGTGTGGTTGCGCAAACGCCTGATGTTGTCTTGTGCTTCTGCTTTTACTTCCTCCAAAAAGGCTGAATCGCCTGGATACATTGCGCAACTGAACATAAAGTCTTGCCACACCAAAATGCCTTTTTCATCGCACAAATCATAAAAACGTTTGTCCTCGTAAATGCCTCCGCCCCACACGCGCAGCATGTTCATGTTGGCGTCCAACGCTGCATCAATCAATTCGTCATAGTCTGCCTGGGATACATTGGGCAAAAAGTTGTCCAACGGAATGATGTTCGCACCTTTCATAAAGACTGGCTGTCCATTGACCTTCACGTAAAAACTGTGTCCGATGCTGTCGGGTTCGTTCACCACTTCAATGGAGCGCAAGCCCAATTTGTCGGTTCTTGAATCGATCACAACACCATCGATAATCAATTCACTTTTAATGGTGTAGAGGTGTTGTTTTCCGAGACCATTGGGCCACCATAGTTGTGGCGATGGAATGTTTGCATCGAGATCGATAATGTTATGGCCCTTTTTTAGATCCGTTTGAGCGAGATAGGTCATATCGCCAATGGTCTTTTTCAACGTGGCTTTGGTTGCAGTATAAGACTCAACTTCAAAACGACTTTTTATGCGGGCTTCGGGTGCGTTAATTGCTTCCGAATAATGGTGCACATTGGTTATTTGGGCGAGGCTCCACGTAACTAATGAAACGGGTTTCCAAATGCCGGAAGTGACCAGTCGTGGGCCCCAATCCCAACCAAAATGATAGGGAGCTTTGCGGCTGTAAACGCTGACACGCACATCGGCTTGGTCGTTACCCGCGGGCAGCTCGTAGCCGTTTTCTTTGAACCGTTCTTTTGTTTTTTCTGTGGGAGAGTGGAAAACGATGCGTAACTCGCTTTCTCCTATATTGAGGTGAGCAGCAACCGAAATTTCAAACCCCCGGAACATGTTCTGTCCTATGAGGATGCAATCGTCATTTAAATAAACATCCGCGTAGGTGTCGAGTCCCTCAAAAACCAAGGTTGCGTTGGGCGATGCTAGCTCCTGTTCGGAAGGAGTGAAAAGTAGTCGGTATTCCCAGTCTTTTTCTTCTACCCATTGTACAGCCTTTTCGTTCGTGCCATAAAAAGGATCGGGTATCAATCCATGTGCGAGCAAGTCAGTGTGCACACATCCGGGGACAGTAGCAGACCTCCATTTTTCTGTTCCAACCTGACGAAACTCCCAACCCGAATGGAGCGAGGTGGTGGTTTTTGGTGTTGTTTTATAAGGCTTTGAACAGCCTGCCAACAACAGGGCGACCACCAAGGAGATGTAGAGTAGAAGTTGACTAACGACCTTCATCGACTTTTTTTCGAACGGCAGCTATTTTTTGGGTATCAGCTACCAGCAATTCATATTCAGCGGGCAGCCTGCCTCCGCCCATGGAAATGTGTGGGTTGCGAAATTGCATTTTACTATCAATGGATCCTCTGCCTGAAGTATGAATGGATTGAACTCCTGTTTCAAGGATCTCCTGTACGTTTTCTGCCGTGATACCGCTGCCCGGCATGATCTCAATTTTATCGCCAACCGCTTGCACCCACTGAGCAATTTGTGTTTTGCCTTCAACAGCGGTGGTTTGGGTTCCGGAGGTGAGCAATTGGTCAACTCCAAGTTCAATCAGCTCCTGCAATGCTTTTTCCGGGTCAACCGTCATGTCAAAAGCCCTGTGACAGGTGACGTTCATGGGGCGGGCCAGGTCAATGAGCTCCTGCATGTTAGCAACATCGATGTGGGCTGCTTCGGTGAGCAATCCAAAAACAACTCCGTCTGCGCCCAACGCTTTGACCATTTGAATGTCTTGTTTCATTACTGCCAACTCTTCTGGTGCATAGCAAAAATCACCCCCTCGGGGACGAATCATTACTTGCAATCCAATGTTGATGGAGGTCCGCACTTGCTGAATCATGCCCGCACTTGGAGTAGTGCCACCCTCCACGAGGTTGTCGCACAATTCCACCCGGTTGGCGCCTCCTTCCTGCGCGGCAATAGCCGAACGCACCGAGTCGATGACTACTTCGATGAGCACTTTTTGACTCATTTGCTGCGGGCTTTGGTGAGGCTAAATTCGGTCAGCTGCTTCAGGGCGGGCAACACGGCTAATTCACAACGTCCGCCTCCTTTTTTTGCTTTTTCCCAGGCCTGTTGCCACATGAGTTCCAAATTGTTTCTGGGCAGTGTGCCGCTCTTCCCTGCGCGCATGGCACCAATGGCCAGCCGCGACAGTTCGTTCAGACTTTCAGACAAGTTTTTAGCTTCCGCCAGTTCCGGTGTTCTTTGCAGGTAGGGCGTTAAGTCTTCATGGTTTTGCTGCCAGCTTTGAAGCACGGCAATGAGCTCGTTGTAAGTAGATTCCTGTTGGTCAGCCAGGTAATCTTCTACTAAAAATCGGAAACTCAGGGCGTCTGGTGCATCGGCCGTTGCGGCATCCGCAAGCAAGGTGAATGGAGAATAAGATTTATACATGGTCCCTCCGGGATTCCGCGTATAACCTTTGAGCGGTTCGATGAGGTTGATCAGGTTTTTGAGTGGCTCGATATTCTCTGAATGAACCAATCCACGCATGATGCGTTCGCGGTTGGAAATGTGGGTCAATCCCAGTTCTTCTAACAACAGACTGTGGGCCTGTAATCGCGCATAAAGGTCGCGGGTATTTCCACTTAAGCTAGCTGGTTGCGACCAGAGCCGTTCGGCAATGGCAGCGGTTCGTGGCCAAATGCGTGAATCAACGGTCGTGGGCGTCACTAACTCGGCCCACATGGTCGCCTCTCCACCCAAAATATTCTTTTTCTCTGCTGCTGTCAATGGAGCATCAGCGGGAATCGGGTCCACGGCATAATGGTTTTCCGCGGGCAGTAACAAATCAATGTAGTAGCCGTTGGACAGCACGGTTTGATAACCTTGTTTGGCGGAATTGTAGAGGTAGTCGCGTCCTCGCCAGGAGTGAATGACCGTAGCTTTGGGCAGATCAGGTTGTAGAATCTCGTCCCACCCCATCATGTTTTTGCCATTTTTCTCCAGCATCTTCAGCAGCCGTTTGTTAAAATGCGTTTGAAGGGCATGGTTGTCAGCCAGGTTGTTGGCTTTTTTGAACGCTTGAATTTCTGCGTTGGAGTCCCATTGTTCTCCTGAATTTTCGTCCCCACCAATGTGGATGTAACTGTCGGTGAATAGGGCGCTCATCTCCGCGAAGAATGCTTCCAGGAACGTGTAAGTGTTTTCTTCAATCGGGTTAAGGGTGGGTAAAAACACACCAGCATTGCGCTCGATGACAAACGGTCCCGGCCCGCTGGCCAATTCCGGATGGCCCACGACCCAGCTTGTTGCATGACCGGGCACATCAAATTCCGGCATCACACGAATGCCCCGATCAGCTGCATATTGAATCACTTCCCTGACTTGTTCGTGCGTGTAGTAAAACCCATCGGAACCCATTTCGTGCAGCTTGGGGAATGTTTTGCACTCGATTCTAAATCCTTGATCATCCGTCAGGTGCCAATGAAATACATTCATTTTGAAGGCAGCCATCGCATCCAAATTCCGCTTGATAACATCCAATGGCATGTAATGACGTGAAACATCCATGAGCAGGCCACGCCATGGAAAGCGAGGGGCATCTTCAATATGAACCCCAGGAAAATGGTAGGCATCGGCATTGTGCATGAGGAGTTGTAATAGCGTTTCCAATCCGTGCATGGCGCCTAAATCGGTGTTGGCAGTTAGTTCGATACGCCTGTTAAGAATGATTAATTTGTACGACTCATCCTCGTGTAATTCTACCTTGGCTTGCCGCTTGACCCGAATCACAAGCCCGGCACTTTCCGATTGATCGGCCTTGCTGATATAACCTTGCTTAAAAAACAGGCCGGTTCTCCCTCCCAAACGTTGCAAAAATCGGGTAGCTGCCTTGTAAAGTCGGGGGTGTTGCTCCCCTTCGATGGCGAGTTGAAAGTCTTTGTTTAGGTGAAACTGGTCGGCTCTAAACTCAAGTTTTGCCGGAATGGGCATGAGTGGCCACGGCTCGCTGGCATGGCTCCATCCAAATGCCAGTAACAAAAGAAAAGTAAAGACAAGTCTTGGCAGGTTGAACATAATTAAAAGAGGCTTATTTGACCCAGCTTTTGGCTTTCACTTGTATCAGCGAATCCGCAGTTTTGACGGCATAAGTGAAGCCTTTGTGGATGGCATACCCACCGTGCTGACCTTGTTTGTTGATCGCGATATAACCGATTTGGAAGTCGCGGTAAGTGTCGGGGTGTTTTTTTACGGCTCGCTCTACGGCCAGCCTGCAGGCTTCCTCAGGAGAATTTCCCTGACGCATCAACTCAACCACGGTGTGACTTCCTGCCGTGCGAATGATGCCTTCTCCCAATCCGGTTGCGGTGGCGGCACCAATTTCATTGTCCACAAATAATCCCGCGCCAATGATGGGCGAATCCCCCACGCGGCCGCGCATCTTATAACCCAGTCCACTGGTGGTGCATGCTCCGGATAAATTCCCTTTTCCATCCAGGGCCAACATGCCGATAGTGTCATGATTTTCAATGTTGATAATGGGCTTGTATTCTGATTTTTTGAGCCAGGCTTGCCACGCTTTGCGGGCAGTTTCGGTGAGCAGGTTTTCTTTGGGCATACCTTGCGCCAATGCAAATTGCTGTGCTCCTTCTCCCACCAGCATCACGTGCGGACTTTTCTCCATCACCAGCCGTGCTGCGGTTACAGGATGCTTGATGTTTTCCAGAAACGCAACGGAGCCACAATCACCTTTTTCGTTCATGATGCAGGAATCGAGCGTTACACGGCCTTCGCGATCGGGAGTGCCTCCGTATCCAACACTGCTTATTGTTGGGTCACCTTCCGGCACTTTTACGCCTTGTTCGACCGCATCCAGAGCAGAGCCATCTTGCGCAATGACATTCCATGCTGCCTCATTGGCTGCTTTGCCAAAATCCCAGGTCGAAATAACGATGGGAGCTCCCGGTTCTTGCGAAATGGGAGACTTTTTGCCAAATGCACTCAGAGAAGGCAAAGCGCCCAACAGTGCCCCTCCGAAAATTGAATTGCGAATGAATTTTCTGCGGTTACCCATTATTGCTGAGAAGGATTGATGGAAGTTGAATCTGGAGCCGGGGATTTTTTAGAAGATAGTTTCCCATAGAACCAAATATAACCGTAGCACAGGAGGATGAGCGTAAACGCAATTTTGAAACTTGAAATATCCGTGATGAACCCGAAGAGCGGTGGAATAAATGCACCACCTGCGATGGCAGTGCACAATACCCCAGATCCTTGTGGTTTTAAATCACCCAAATCTTCGATGGCAATGCTAAAAATCGTTGGAAACATGATGGAGTTGAAAAACCCAATAGCAAGGACAGACCAGAAAGCAAGGAACCCATTTGTGAGCATAGTCGTTGCTGTAAAGGCGATGGCCAGAAATGCAAAAACGCTCAGCACCTTGTTGGGTCTAAATTGGTTGGTAAGGTAGGAACCAATGAATCTTCCAAGCATAGCTCCGCCCCAATACAGGGTTACAAAGGATGCAAGTATGGCTTTTGGCTCTGTTGTGGATAAATCAGAATGATAAAGCGATGCAATCCAGCTCATTAATTCATTTTGCTGAATGGCTTCTACCATGTTCATTTCCAAAAAATAGTTGACAGCATAGGTCCCAACTGCTACTTCAGCTCCAACATAGAGAAAAATTCCTATTGCCCCCAGGCTCAATTTTTTGTTTTTAAAAGCCTTGCCGTAATTGCTTGTTGCCGCAGTGTTGAGCACTTTAGGTAAACCCACCATTAAAACAATTCCCGCCAGTAAAAGGAGCGCACCGGCCAATATCAAAAAGGGCATTTGAATAGTAGAAGCTTCCAAACTAAAATAGGCCTGTCGCGCCCCTTCATCCAGTGCTTTAATTTCATCCTCTTTCAGAATGTGGTCGCTTAAGATGAAAAGAGCACCAAGGTGTGGAGCCAAAGTGGTGCCCAAAGAATTAAATGCTTGGGATAAGTTCAGTCGACTGGAAGCATTTTTTGGGTCACCCAGAACAGTAACATAGGGGTTGGCTGCCACCTGCAGAATCGCAATACCTGATGCAAGCACGAAGTAGCCTAGCAAAAACAACGAAAACAATCGCATTGAAGCGGCAGGCAAAAATAAGAGACACCCGGCACCCATTATTCCGAGCCCCACCATTATTCCTTTTTTGTAACCGATACGGTTCAGGAACGCACCTGCTGGAATGCATACGAGCCCAAAGGCACCAAAAAAAGCAAATTGAGCAAGCCCCGCCTGGAAATAGGTGAGTTCAAAAATGTCTTTTACTCTGGGAACCAGTGAGTCAACTAAAACAGTAAGCAAACCCCACATAAAAAAGAGGGAAGTCAGCAGGGCAAAAGCACTGGTATATTTGCTGTTGGAATTGGTCATTCGGATACTTGGAGACGGCTCGGGCAAGATACTACAATCCTACGAATGTGTGCGTGGTGTTTGTCGAATTTTACACGGCCAATGCCTCCAATTCCAGAGGTCAATTACCGAAAAACCACAGTCTTTTTCCAACCGGAAATTCTTTTCCATCTCGGGAGATCGGCCCACATATTAACAGTGGTGTATTGACGGAAATGTGCTGGGAGCAGTTGGGCATTTTGTCCAACCCTATAAATTTGGCGCATGAATGGAAATGTGCTCCGGTTGTTTTGTTGTTTTTGTACCGCGATTGTTCTGGTGGCATCGACCACTCCGCTTTTAGGACAAGAAACTACTGCTCCCAATGCGGTACAAAGGGAATTGGAGAAGGTGGCGCAACTGCCGGAAATGACGCACGCTTCTTTTGGGTTTTACGCCTCCTACCTGGACTCGAATGAGCTGGTGGCTGCACACAATGAAGCCCTGAGTTTGGTCCCGGCTTCTACCATGAAGTTGGTAACGACTGCAGCGGCTCTTGAAATTTTAGGTGATTCTCACCGCCTCGAAACCCGGTTGACCCATACTGGCAAGATTGACTCCAACGGTGTTTTGCATGGAAACCTGTACATCATGGGGGCAGGTGACCCGGCATTGGGTTCGAAGTATTTTAACAAAACCTGGAAAGAGCAGCAAGCCTTTTTAGGACGTTGGTCTGAAGCGGTGAAAAAAGCCGGAATAGATTCCATCCATGGAAGGGTGGTGGCGAATGCGCAATTGTTTGATGATTATAACACCTCCCCCACCTGGGTGTGGGGCGATTTGGGCAACTACTATGGTGCGAGCCCTTCGGGGGTTGCCATCTATGATAATTACTGCTCCATTGAATTTACTTCACCGGCCAATGCCGGAGCGCGCACCAAAATAAACCGCATTATTCCCAACATTCCAGGTTTGACGTTTGATAATTTGGTGGTAGCTGCTGACATCCGTTACGATGATGCCTATGTATTTGGAGCGCCCTATTCATACCAACGGTATGTCACCGGTGAAATCCCCCGTGCGAAATCAACGTTTTTAGTGAAGGCCGCAATGCCCGACCCTGCCCATTTTGCCGCCTTGGAGTTGACGCGGGTACTGCGCGAAAATGGCATTGGTCTTTCTGAGGAGCCAACCACCTTGCGCCTTTCAAAAGTGGATGAAAAGGAAAAGTATCCCACGCACACTGTGCTGCTCACAGAGGCCTCACCCACGGTCGGTGAAATGGTGTATTGGACCAACATGAAAAGTGTCAACTTGTTTGCAGATCATTTGGCGATTCATACAGGTCAGCAACTGAAATCAGAGGGCAATGTGGCTGCCGCAGCAGATAAAATCAATGCATTTTGGCGGGAGCAGGGCGTATTTACCACTGGTACCCATTTGTTTGATGGTAGTGGTTTGTCGCGATTCAATGCGCTAACACCGCAACAACTGCAGCAACTGCTGGTTTACATGGACACCAGCGAACATGTGGAGGTTTTTAAAAATTCCTTGCCCATTGCCGGGCGCACTGGGTCGCTTGCTTCACTTTGCAAAGGCACCAAAGCTGAAAATAACTTGCGTGCAAAAAGTGGTTCCATGACCCGTGTGCGCAGCTATGCCGGATATGTCACTTCCCAAAGTGGTCGGCCCGTGGCCTTTGCGATGATCGTAAACAACTACGATTGTTCCGGCAAGGAGATAAAAAAGGTGCTGGAGCGGCTCATGGTGTCGCTTGGAAATCTGGAGTAATACCTTCTAAATCTCCCTGTTCTAGGAAATTTTTTCACCATTCGAAACTTTTTTGCAACATCCTCGGGATGCCTGCTGTCTAATGAGGCAAACCAATAAAAAAGTAGAAATTATGAACCACATGTTACCCGTTTTTGTGCTGGCAGTAATTTTTGGAGGAATCGCTCTGGTGATTCATTTGATTACTTCCCACAGATTAAAAGTCAGAATTATCAATGCTGGCAAATTGGAGTTGGATCCAGAAATGGTCAAAGCACTCTACCGATCTTCTTCTGACAATAAACTGGCTTCTTTGAAATGGGGCCTGGTCTCGCTTCTTGGAGGAATTGGATTGATTATCATTGAGTTCTGCCAGTTTGAAATAAACAGCGCGCTGCCTTGGGGAATTGAATTGGCTAGTGTTGCCACCGGATTCCTGCTTTACTTCTTCATCGCGAAACAAATGGAGTCGGAGTAATTCATTGAGTTGCTGCCTTTCAGGATGGAAAACGACCCGCAATTAGTTAAGCTTGCCTCGAAAGGAGACTTGAGGGCATTCAAGCATTTGGTGCAGCAGCATGAGAAACTTGTTTTTCATGTTGTTCGCAGAATGGTGGGTCAACAAGAAGATGTAGAAGATTTGTGCCAGGAGGTATTCATCAAAGTGCACAAGAAGTTGCCCCAATTTAAAGGAGATTCAAAAGTTTCGACCTGGATTGCATCCATTGCCTTCAACACCACGGTGAACTACCTGAAGAAAAAAAGAATACCGACCACCGGTTTATCTGAAAGTGAGTTCCTGGAAAATGCCGAACTTTCGGCAGAAGCGAGCATGATACAGCAGGACCAGCAGGCTTTCATTCAGCAACAAGTCAATCGATTGCCAGCTCAATACAAGGCAATCCTGACCCTTTATCACCTGGAAGAAATGAGCTACAAAGAGATAGGAGTCATTACCAAATTGCCCGAAGGAACCGTTAAGAATTACCTTTTTAGGGCGAGAAAATTATTGAAAGAACAGTTGACACGCCATGTCAACAGAAATGCCAAATGGGATGAAAAAATTATCTGATCAAGACCTGCAGGATTTATTGGACTCAGACAACTTCAATACTGATGCAATACCCGAAAATTCAGAAGACGCCAAGCTGTATCAATCAGTGTACAGTGCCCTTCAGGAAGAGGAATCCGATTCATTGCCGTTGAGTTTTGCTCCCAATGTTGCCCGAGCAGTATTTTTGGCCAATGAACGCAAGAGAAATGGGATGTATCAGATCGTCATGGGCGGCACTGTTGCCCTTGTTTTTGTAATCATAGCAGTAGCTTTTCCATTTTTGGGATGGTCTTTCGAAACGGTGTTCGGTGATTATGCTTCCCCTCTAACAGCTGGTGTGGGCGGATTTGCACTTCTTTTATTTATTTTAATTCAGGTGCTGGATCAAAAATTGATTTCTAAAAGTTAGTGCTACTGTCCTATAAACGAAACGACCGCCAGCGCAGGCTCTATGGGCGATTGGCAATTGTTTAAAGCGGTTGGACATAAATGAAAAGCCCTCCCGATTTTTCGGGAAGGCTTTCCTGAGCTGCTCTGGCAGAAAGTTATGTAAGCATCTACCTTACCTTGATGAAGGAAAATGTTTTAACTGTCTCGCCTCCGTTACTATTCGAAAATCTAAGTATCCATTTCCCTGCCGGAAGGTTCGTGCAATCGACTTGCCCAAGGTATTCCGAATCAACACCAAAGGCAGGAATTTGAGCGACCTGCTTTCCAGAAATGTCATAGACCGTTCCAGAAAGTTGCATCGATTCCTGACTGTGAATTTGAAAATTCAATGTTTCATTGACAGGGTTTGGATATACAATGAACTCGCCCAGGAAAGAATTTTCTGAGATTCCGGTGACAGTAATATCTCCTTGCTGAAAACCTTCCACCAAAATGAGGCTGGTCGATTCTTCTGTCGCAACAGCGACTTCACCAAGTGTCCACGATAGACTGATGGATGGAGTGCTTTCTACCGTGCCAGCGCTGCCGGTCACTTCCCGATCCAAGGCGACCTGAGCAGAGAGAAGACCTGGCGCAAATAGCATGGCACAAATGAGTTGGATTGTCTTTTTCATCATGTGTTCATTTTAGCCTATTTGTTTTCAGTTGCCTGCTTCAACTCTTCCAGTTGTGCTTCGAGAGCCGTCACTTTATCGTTCAATTCCTGAATCGCTTTGATAGAGATAACAGCAAATCCATCATACACCAAACCTTTATATCCATCGTCCGTGTCTCTCACCAAATTGGGGAATATGGCCTCCACTTCCTGCGCCACAAATCCTGTGGAACGAGGGTCAGCCTCAGTATTGTCAATGTAGTGGTAAGTGGCAGGTTTTAATTGGGCTACTTTGGAAAGTACCGGGCTCATGTATTCAATGTCGCGTTTCAATCTGCGATCGGATGATTGGGTATAAGAACCGTCAACGGAAGAAATGTCCGCTCTGAAAATACCGTTGTAGTAGAACTTGTAATTTTTTGTTGTGGTACCGACACCTGAGTCCCAATAATCAGCGGTACTTTGGTGTTGTGTACGAATGCCCCTGTTGGCAACATTTTGTCTAACGTGAAGCATCTGCGAGGGACTGGTAACATTAATACCCACTTGTCCGATGTCGTCAATTCGAACCTGTGTTATGCCGTTTGTTCCTAAGCTCAACGTTTTGGTTGGCTCATCGTTGATGATGTAGGCGTTTCCGCTACCACTCATGCCCATTCGCAGTCCAGATGAGGGGCCCGTGGTGAAGTCAGAAACCCGGATATAGCTTATGCCTGCATTGGTGTGCACGGAGAGTGCCTGGTTGGGAGCATCGGTACCAATTCCCACATTACCTTGATTATAGAAGATGTCGCCTGGCAATATTCCAGGAAGCCAGGTATCTGGTGCGCTGGTCGTTGATATCCATTCGGTGCCGCTCCAACTCAGCACTGCTCCTGGTGCAATCATGGTCCCAAGTGTTACATTTTGTAAATCACCTAAATTCATTGCCGTGGCTGTCTCAGCGGTACTGGCATGAAAAGCATACGGGACTGTAACCAGTTGGTTGGTGCCCAAATGAACGTAGCCTGTGCCATCGTCAGCTTCCACTTTGAGGTGGTATTCGTTGCCTTCCCAGGAGATGGTTGAGAAGTCGCCAGTAACGACAGTGCCTTCACCCATCTTTAAGGAAAATTGGCCAAACTGATTGGTGGTGATGCTGTGTGTTTCTTCGTATACCTGCACCGCACCGCCTGCTCCGGAATAAACGCCAATTCGGATATCCAGGTTTTCGTTTGCCAGCAAAGCTCCTGCTCCATCTCGGGCTACTGCTTGATAGTTGACTGCATCCGGGGATTGAGCAAATGTTGCTCCTGTCATGGCAATGAGTAAAATAAGGGGTAGAAATATTTTCTTCATAATTATCAGTTTAAGGATTGAGAATTCAAATTTCGGTCTCGATCCACGGTTGGACAATGATGGCGGTTGCTGGCACCATTGATAATTGTCACTGGTAAGAATGCTGTAGGTGTTTGCCGTGTGTCAATGCGCTACGTCAACAATTAATTCACAGGTAATCCCGGCATTTTTCATCAGAAAAGTGGGTGATCGAAAAAGGCCATTCGTCAGTTGACAGATGGCCTTTGGCAATAGGAAAACTTTAGCGGAAGCTTCCCATGCCTTTTCGATTGATTGGGAATTACATTAATTGTAGTCCACACCCATTTCTTTGAGCATGGCAATGGAGTTGGCCTTCACCGCATCGGGTGGGTTCATCGACAATGATTTTTTCAAGGTTTTGATTGCTTTTTCTTTATCACCACTTCGGTAGTACCCTTCTCCAAGACTGTCCCACAGGTTGGGGTCTTCAGGATGGTGTTCCACGTTTAGCTGAAATGCTACCAAAGCTTTGTCAAACTTTTTGGCGTTCATCATGCGGTACCCATAGGCATTTAGCTGAGCCTTGTTAGCAATAGGAATCGCCTTTTCCATGACCTCATCCGCTTCCTTGTCGTTTCCTTTCTGTCGCAACAAACCGGATTTTACGCTGAGGTTGTTGAAGTTTTGTTGCCGGCTAATGGAAAGGTCAGCCCACTGCAGCGCTTCATCGTGGTTGATGTTATTTTGCAAACAATAAACGGCCGCCTGATGTGGTCCTTGCCAGCCCCAGAAAGGCAATGATTTTAACTCACCGCGAATATTGTTGAGTACCACTTCGTGTGCGTTAACACCCACTTTGAAACCTACTTTTAATTTCTCCCACTGCAATACTGCCATGGCCGAGTTGCTTTGTCGATCTTCAAATGAGTAGTTGAGCCATTCTGTAAATGGACCTGCCGCAGGTACAACCTGCACGCGCAAAGCATCTTCGTCCTGGTTGTAGAAAAAGCTACCCCAGGCAGTGGAGGTGTTGGAGAAAATGATGGTCCACTCCTTTTCGGAAGGAATCATGTGTAATCCATAGGTGCCGGCTTTGAGCGGTTGGCCTTCAATGGTCACATCGTCAGTAAATTTAATGATGGTGTTTTCGTTGGCACCAGCGCGCCAGGGGAAGGGTTTGCCTTCATTGTAGGGAACGAGGGTTCCCCAGATTTCCCGATCATTTACAGCGGGACTGGAGTAATGAATGGTCACATCAGTGAGGCCAATTCGTTGCATAACCGTTGCTTTCTGACTTGCTTGTGGAAGCGTAACTCCTTGGGCTTGCGCAGGTGTCGCAGGCATGCAAAGAACCGAACCCAGCAACAAAGCAAAAGAGGGGATAAGTTTTTTCATGGTGTTAGTGATTTAGTGAATCGATTCAATAACAGGCGGACGAAAGACCTTCAATAAAGATGCCGGTCAAATTACCTTTCTGATAATCAGAATGTTATAGAAAATGGAGTCCTAAAAATCCCGAGAAGTGTTCGTTTTTGGATACAGGGATGTTCGATTTCGTACAGTTTTAGCTTCACCAAAGTGGATGAACTTTTTTTTATGGTGCGATCGAAACAATCAGACATACTTATCCAGTCAACTCCAATGTCGTGTACGGAAAGGTGTTGATAATCAGGTGCTGATGCTCCTAGCGGATAGTTCCACCAGCCCGAACGATCCTTTTGAGCAATGGGCTAGGACGGTAACGGTCTTCGCCATATTCTTCGTAAAGGGCTTGCAAGCTGTCCAACACATTGTTAGGGCCAAGTTCGTCCGCCCATTGGAGCAATCCTTTGGGGTAGTTGACACCTTTGGTCATGGCCAAATCGAGGTCTTCGGCTGTAGCGATATTTAAGAAAAGGGCATCCACAGCTTCGTTGATGAGCATGGCAACAATACGGTGCACGATGGACTGACCTAAATCTTTGTCCATGTTGGGTGTTGGCTTTTCAGCACCCTCGCTATAGTCATAATAGCCACGACCTGATTTACGGCCCAGCAAGCCCGCTTCAAAAAGGCGCTTCTGGGTAAAAGCTGGTTTGTAGCGAGGGTCGAAGAAAAACTGTGCAAACACGGTTTCTGTAACGGTGTAGTTGACATCGTTTCCGATGTAATCCATCAGCTCGAATGGCCCCATTCGAAAGCCGCCTATTTCCTTCATTGCCCAGTCGATGGTAGCAAAATCGGCCACACCTTCTTCGTAAAGGCGAAGTGCCTCTCCGTAAAAAGGCCGAGCAACCCGGTTGACAATAAAACCGGGAGTGTCTTTGGCCATGACTGTTGTTTTGCCCCAGCTGTCGATGAGCGCTTTTGCTTTTTGCAGCACGTCAGCATCGGTGGTCAAGGCGGGCACAATCTCTACCAACGGCATCAGTGGTGCCGGGTTGAAAAAGTGGATGCCCAGCATACGGTCTGCTTTTTTACAGCCTGCAGCAATCGCAGCAACGGAAAGGGAAGAGGTGTTGGTAGCTAAAATACAATCATCAGAAATGACGCTTTCGAGGTTTTGAAAAACGCTCTTTTTAATGTCGAGGTTTTCGACAATGGCTTCGATGACGATGCCACAGTTGGCAAAAGTGTCAAGACTGCTGGCGTAAGTAATGCGTCCGGCAATAGCGGTTGCTTCAGCGTCTGATAGCCGACCCTTTTCAACGAGTCGCGCCAGTATTTTGCCCAGTTTCTGTTCAGATTTGCCCAACGCACTTTCATTGTTGTCGTAAAGCAAAACTGCGTGTCCTGAAGTAGCGGCTATTTGGGCAATGCCCGATCCCATTGCGCCCGATCCAATGACGCCAACAACTGTCTCTTTATTCATGTCTCTTGATTGATCTAACTAATGAATTATTCTCCTTTGAAAACGGGCTTTCGCTTTTCCAGAAACGCGTTGACGCCTTCCTGATAATCGTAGGTGCTACCTGCTTCTGTTTGCAAGGCTTCTTCCACATTTAATTGTTCCGTCAGGTCATTAGACCAGGAAGCATTTAGCGCTCTTTTTGTTAACCCCAAACCTTTGGTGGGCATGGCGGCTAATTTGGTTGCCAGGGCCATGGCTTCGTCCTGCAAATTATCATTTTCAATGGCCTGATAAATCATGCCCATGGCCACTGCTTCTTGAGCACTCACCCTGGTGCCCAGCATCGTCAAAGCCGTGGCGCGCTGCATGCCAACTAGTCGTGGTAAAAAGAAAGTACCACCGCTGTCGGGAATCAATCCAATTTTGCTAAAGGCTTGAATAAATGATGCTGCCTGAGCGGCCAAAACAAAGTCGCAGGCCAGAGCAATGTTAGCACCGGCTCCGGCCGCAACGCCATTCACAGCGCAAACAACTGGCTTTTCAACTTCTCTGATTTGTCGTATGATGGGGTTGTAATGCTCTTTTACAATGTTTTGCAATTCCGGGCCATCTTCCGATGTAGCTTCCTCGAGGTCTTGACCAGCACAGAAAGCACGGCCGTTGCCGGTAATGAAAATGGCACGAACAGTTTTATCATCTGCTGCATCGCGCAAGGCATCTTGCATCTGGAGCGCCATTGGACGGCAAAAACTATTTAATACATCGGGTCGATTCAACGTGATTTTCGCGATACTATCGACCTTTTCATAAAGAATATAATCAGCACTCATAAGTCTGTTTTTTCAATTTTATGCGGCAAAAGGAGTGGGTTAAAATTAGAGAAATTGACCGGAATTATGGGTGCTCAAAGGCACTTGAAATAATCAAAAGGTTCCTGGCAATCGTTGCAAAAGTGAAGTGCTTTGCAAGCAGTTGAGCCAAATTGACTTTTCATAATGGTGTTTTTGCCGTTGCAATGGGGACAGGAAATGACCTTTTCGATGCCCATAATGAAGTTTTTGTCTGCAGTGGTTTCTTCGGGAGGGGCAATGCCAAATTCCTTGAGTTTTCTTTTGCCTTCTTCAGTGATCCAATCGGTGGTCCAGGCGGGTGATAGTACTGTGGTCACTTTCACCTGTTCGAACCCATTTCTGGTGAGCTCCGCAATGATGTCGTCTTCAATTTCCTTCATGGCCGGGCAGCCACTGTAGGTTGGAGTAATTACAATTTCAGGGTGTTCTTGGGTGCCTTTGATATCGCGCACCACACCTAATTCAACAACACTTATAGCGGGTACTTCCGGGTCTTTCACTGCTTCCAGTAAAAGCCACAATTCGTCCATTTTGCCGGATACAAAAGTTGCCATAGTTTCTTAACAGATCAGCTGTAATAATTGTTGTCACTTTCTGGTAAAGCAGCTAACAACGCAAATGGTCGGGTTAATACCCTGACACTACCAGGTAGCTCCCGGGTAGGTGCGCTGCAAGTATTGCATTTCAGCCAGAATGTATCCCAGGTGCTCGGTATGTTTACCGGTTTTGCCACCGTAGAACATATACCCATCAAAATCAGGCACGGTCAACGTAGCTTGTTGTAAAACTTCGGAGACTTGCGTACGCCATTGTTTTTTGATGTCGGCCGTGTCCACACCAATGCCTGCTGCTGCCATCAATTCGTCCACCTCATCGGTGTAAAACAAATCATCGGTAAATCGCCAGAGTTCAGTCAATGCATTCGTCATGCGGGTATGGCTTTCCTCGGTACCATCGCCCAATCGCAGCACCCATTGTGTGCTGTGACGCAAGTGATAAGTCACCTCTTTGATGGCCTTTGCAGCGATGGCTGCAATGGTTTCATCTGTGCTGTTGCACAATTCCGTGTAAACCAAAAAGTTGTGTGCATCAATGAGGAATTGACGCATGATAGTTTTGCCAAAATCACCGTTCTCTTGTTCGATCAGTGTGGCATTTTTAAAGTCAGTTACATCGCGGAGGTAGGCCAAATCATCTTCCGAGCGGCCTTTGCCTTCCACTTTACCAGCGTAGGTGAGCAGGTTGCGTGCTTGTCCCAATAGGTCTTGTGCCACATTGGCGATGGCAATATCTTCTTCCAGAATAGGTCCGTGACCACACCATTCAGATAGGCGGTGTCCAAGAATCAAACTGTTGTCACCCAGTCGCAGGCAATACTCAAAAAGTGCTTCCTTTTCGGTCATAGCGGCTAAAGGTGTTTGATGCCTTCAGGCACCTCGTAAAACGTAGGATGGCGGTAGACTTTGTCGTTGGCCGGATCAAAAAATGAGCCTTCATCTGCTGGGGTGGAAGCAACAATTGCCTCTGATGGCACAACCCAAATATTGATGCCTTCACTTCTGCGGGTGTAAACGTCCCGGGCGTTTTGCAAAGCCATTTCTGCATCAACGGCATGAACACTTCCAGAATGTTTGTGAGGCAATCCGGGTCGGCTTTGAACAAATACCTCCCAAAGAGGCCATTGAGTGTCTTTTTTGTCTTCGCTCATGAGAGAGAAATTTGAGTCGTTTGAAATCAGGCGGCTTGTGTTTGAGCTTTCTTTTTTGCGGCATATGCCACAGCGGCATCCCGCACCCAACGGCCATTTTTATCAGCATCGTTGCGGGCTTTCATCCGTTCGTTGTTGCAAGGGCCATTGCCTTTGATCACATTGAAGAATTCTTCCCAATCCAATGCACCGTAGTCATAGGCATCACGTTCTTCGTTCCACTTCAGGTCAGTATCGGGTACATTCAAATCAAGGTATTCTGCCTGAGGGATGGTTTGGTTGATAAACCGTTGACGCAAGGCATCGTTGGTTTCTGCCTTCACCTTCCAACTCATCAGTTCGGCTGTGTTAGGAGAGGCATCATCAGCCGGTCCAAACATGGCCAGGGTAGGCCACCACCAACGTTCGAGTGCTCCTTGAGCCATTTTCTTCTGTTCGGGTGTTCCCTGAGCGAGGGTCGTCATAATTTCATACCCCTGACGCTGGTGAAAACTCTCTTCTTTGCAAATGCGAATCATCGCTCTGGAATAAGGACCAAAGGAGGCTTTTTGCAGCATCACCTGATTCATGATTGCCGCACCATCAACCAACCAACCAATGGCACCGATGTCGGCCCAGGTCAGAGATGGATAGTTGAAAATACTCGAATATTTTGCTTCCCCCGAATTCAGTTGTCGGACAAGTTCTGTGCGATCTGTCCCAAGAGTTTCAGTAGCACTATAAAGGTAGAGACCGTGACCGGCTTCATCCTGAATTTTGGCCAATAACGAAGTCTTTCTGCGCAAAGAAGGAGCCCGGGACAGCCAGTTGGCTTCCGGTAACATACCTACAATTTCAGAATGCGCATGTTGCGACATCATTCTGGTAAGCTGTTTTCTGTAACGGGCTGGCATCCAGTCCTTCGGTTCAATCTTTTCGTTTCGATCGATGCGCTCTTGAAAGGCGGCTACTTTTTTAGGATCTTCCTGTTGGTTTTCCATAATCTGTTTTGAAAGGTAGCTGAATGAGCTACAAGTTTATGAAATATTACTGATAAGTCAGACAAGGATCTACTCTTGCAGACCTACTCAATACAACAACTTGGAAAGAAAAGTGTTCGAATAAAATGCTGGCGAGGAGGGGGGTGTCACAGTTCGCTTCCCAGTAATTTCTTGTACCAGTAGCCGGAAGATTTGATGGTACGCTTTTGCGTTTTGAAGTTCATGTGAATCAATCCAAACCGTAGGGTGTAACCCTCTGCCCATTCAAAGTTGTCCACCGTTTAAAATGATCTTTTTTGGCCAGTCGAAATCTGAATTTTCCAGAAAATCGATGAATGCTATTCATTCTGAACAAAGACCCGTAGGAAGCTGTTTTTCTAAAAAACAGTTGGAACAATATATCCTGAAAGAAATTTTCCAGGTGGAATAACGGGTTCATTTGAAAGGTCGGGTTGCCAAGGAGTTGTTCGACATGGGTTTCATGACAACAATATTACGGCCCGACTTCACCGTTTTCTTAGGAGGATGCGATCAAAATAGTGTGTTGTTTGTAGCTGAAAGACCGCTCTTTATCAGAAGTTCAATTTTTTGTTATCCAAACATTGGATGCGTTCAACCGAGGGATCGATTTCCGGTTGGGAAGAATACAGAAGAAACCTTACTTTTGCGCCTCCAATTAATAAGTCAATCATGGCAAAGTTTTTTCAGTTGAAAGTGGAAGATGTCAGGAGAGAAACACCTGACACGGTATCGATAGCATTCGAGATTCCGGATGCGGACAAGGCAGCGTTTCAATACAAGCAAGGTCAGTACCTTACTTTAAAGATGGATGTAGAAGGAGAGGAATGCAGACGTTCCTATTCTTTGAGCAGCAGTCCTGATGCCGACAATGAGTTGAGAATTGCAGTGAAGCAAGTGGAAAATGGAAGAGTTTCTACCCGCATCAATCAGCACCTAAAAGCTGGTGATGTGTTGGAAGTAATGGCTCCAATGGGCAACTTTTTTACAGAATTGAACGCCAGCCAGGAAAAACATTATGTGGCATTGGCAGCGGGCAGTGGAATCACACCTGTGATCTCCATTTTAAAGAGTGTATTGATGGTAGAGGCCAACAGCCGCTTCACCTTGTTTTATGGTAACCGTAGTTCAGAGTCAATTATTTTCAAAGGAGAATTGGATGCATTGCAAGCCAAATACGGAGACCGTTTGACAGTTTGCCACATACTGAGCCGGGAAGATACAGTCGATCCACTTTTTTCTGGTCGAATTTCCGGTGCTAAAATTGGTCAGCTGCTTGATCGTTATGTAGACGTTTCCGAAGCAGCAGAATATTTCCTTTGTGGTCCTGAAGAAATGATAAAAGAAGCTACCCGCTTGTTGCAAAACCTGCGCGTAGACAAATCACACATTCATTTTGAATTGTTCACCACACCTGTAGCTGAAGAAGGTACCAAAGAAGAGGCTGCACCAGTTGCTGGCAATGGTATTAGCCAAATCACCGTCATCATGGATGATGAAGAGACGGTTTTTGAACTGGCTACAAAAGGCAAAAACATTTTGGATGCGGCACTCGATCAAAACGTGGACGTTCCATTTGCGTGTAAAGGAGCTGTTTGTTGCACCTGCAAAGCCAAAGTGACCGAGGGACAGGTGTCGATGGACATGAATTATTCCCTCGATGATCAAGAGGTTGCCGATGGATTTATTTTGACTTGCCAGTCGCACCCGCTAACACCTAAAGTGGTAGTTGACTTTGACCAGGCGGTCTAATCGATTCGGTTGATATTTCTTATTTCCAGCTCTTGTAGAGAATCTTAATTCCATTGGTATGAAAGCATTTCTGGAAAAACAATTCTATAACAACACCCTGCAGGAATGGGCTTTTGCGCTGTTTATAGTGCTGGGTTCTATTCTTGCTGCCAAAGTTGCGTATTGGCTTTTTCGAAAAGTCATCAAGCCGCTCACCGATCGCACCAAATCAAATTTCGACAACCTGCTCATTGACCGGTTGGAGGAACCTGTTGTTTTCGGACTGGGCCTTTTCGGTATTTGGATGGGGATGGAGCAGCTGCACTTCGAAGAGTGGCTGCAAGCATATATCAACGGAGGCTTTAGATTTGTTTTAGCCATCAACATCACCTGGATGATTGCCAGGTTGGTGGATGCCTTGATTGCTGAATACATCGTTCCGCTAACGGAAAAAACGGAAAGTGATCTGGATGATCAGCTCATGCCAATTGTGCGCAAGGGGATTCGCACCATCATTTGGATGTTGGGTGTCATCACTGCGCTAAACAATGTTGGTTTTGACGTGGGGGCGCTGATTGCGGGACTTGGTATCGGAGGTTTGGCATTGGCCATGGCTGCAAAAGACACGGTGTCCAACTTCTTTGGAGGCATCATGATTTTTACGGATAAACCGTTTAAAATTAAAGAACGTGTAAAGATTGGCGGCTACGATGGGACGATAGAAGAAATAGGCATTCGAAGCACGCGCTTAAAAACATTGGAAGGCAGAATAGTAACGATTCCGAATGCGAAGTTCACCGACAGCATGGTGGAAAATGTGACTATGGAGCCGTCCCGGAAGGTGGTGCTCAATTTGGGCATGACTTACGATACTTCGCACGATCAAATGGAATTGGCCATGCGGTTGTTGCGCAACATTGCTGTAGCCAACGACAACCTGGAAGAAAACATCACGGTTGGTTTCAATAGTTTTGGAGATTTTTCCCTCGGTATTCTCTTTGTTTATTTCATCAAAAAAGAAGCCGACATCATGCAGACGCAGACAGAGATCAACATGTCTATTTTAAAGCTTTTTGGTGAAAACAACCTGGAGTTTGCTTTCCCCACACAAACGATTTACACGATAAAAGGAGAAGCCTGATGAGCTGGTACAAGAAGCACGAAGAATTACTCAAACGTGCCGGTCAGGCCATTCATGAACGGACCTTTTACACTCCCTATCCTGAGCACCATTCAGCTTGGGGCGAAGCTGGAATCACAGAAGGCTTAAAAACCTATGAATCGTTGCTCAACGGTCGGTTTGGGCTGCACGGCAGTGAGGATGCTGCCGCATGGACAGGTCAAGAAGAATCGCCCTATACCCAGGAAGAATTAGGAGTGCTTTACCCATCTTTTGAGGTAAATACATTGGTGCAAAATGCCCAAGCCGCAGCCAAGAGTTGGAAAGCCGTTCCGGTAACTGAAAGAGCCGGCCTGCTGGCGGAAGTGCTGGAGCGCATTCAAAGCCGGTTTTTTGAGATGGCTTACGCCACGATGCATACCTCGGGCCAATCATTTATGATGGCTTTTCAGGCATCCGGACCTCATGCCAGCGATCGGGCGTTGGAAGCAACTGCGCTCGGTTTGATGGAATTGCAACGATTTCCAGCTCAGGTGAAATGGGAAAAGCCAATGGGCAAAAGTACCATCGAGTTGGAAAAATGGTTTGTTCCCGTGCCCAAAGGAGTGGCCGTGGTGATTGGGTGTTCGACCTTTCCGGTTTGGAACACTGTGCCTGGCTTGTTTGCCAGTTTGGTGACGGGTAATCCGGTGATTGTCAAGCCACATCCGCAAGCAGTTTTACCCATCGCTCTTGTTGTAGCTGAATTGCAAAAGGCATTTGCAGAGATGGGACTGCCTGCAACGACTGTTCAATTGGCGGTAGATCAGTTGGGTGCACCCAAGGCAAAATTGCTGGCCGAAGATCCAGCTGTCAAAATCATTGATTATACAGGTGGCTCCACATTCGGAGACTTTTTGGAGACCCTTCCGGGGAAAACCACTTTCACCGAAAAGTCAGGCGTCAACCCCGTCATCATCGATTCGGTAGAGAATTTGGATGCGGTGCTGCAAAATCTGGCCTTTTCAATAACACTGTTCTCGGGGCAAATGTGCACTGCCCCCCAAAATTTCTTTATTCCAGAAACAGGAGTTAGGGAAGGGGAGAGGCTGGTGCCCTATGCAGAAGTCGTGCAGCGGTTTCGTCAAGCCATCAGCGATTTGGCCAACCACCCTAAGATAGGAGCAGGGACCTTGGCTGCACTTCAAAATGAAGGGACCCAGACGCGCGTCAAAAGGATGGAAGCAGAAGCTGAATCGGTTGTGTTGGCATCCAAACCCGTGCAGCAACCATCCTTTGAAAATGCCCGTTCACGAACACCCTTGTTGTTAGAAACAAGTGCGGACAAATCAGATTTTCAGGAAGAATGTTTTGGCCCCATAGCTTTTGTTGTCAAAACGAAAAGCACCCAACAATCCATCGCGCTGGCCCGATCAACAACTGAAGAATTTGGAGCGATTACCTGCGCAGTATACACAACAGATTCCACTACCGAAGCGCTAATTCGCGAAGAAATGGAAGCAGCCTTCACGCCAGTATCCTTTAACCTGACCGGTTTTATATGGGTCAACCAGGCAGCGGCATTTTCTGATTTTCATGTAACGGGAGGGAATCCTGCGGGCAATGCTTCATTTGCCAACCCTGAATACCTCAACAAACGCTTTGTTTGGGTAGGTCATCGCAAGAAGTATTAAGGTTTGGTTCTTGAAAAGTTTTAATAAGGCTTCAACGTGTCCGATGGATTTTGCCTAATTTTAATCAATGCTGTTCCACCCCGGTATGAAACCGTTCTGGTCTCTCTTTCAATTTATGCGCAAATTGGGTAATGGTCCCTTGCTCCTTTGTTTCAGCGTTTTGCTGTTCAGCCTGGGGGTGGTCGCTCAACCTCCCAACGATGATTGTGCTACTGCGCAACAACTCTGTCCAAACACCAGCACAAATGGCACCACGGAAAATGCCACCTTGGAATTTCTTGGTTCTGAAGGAGACGGTCTATTAGCCGGAACATGGGGACAATGCTACGATGTTAACAACTCAGTATGGTACACCTTTCGAACGAATTCCTCAGGAGGTTCAGCCACCGTAACCATCGCCAATGTCAATTGTATCAACGGCAATAACCTTCAGGCAGTGATGCTGGAAATGGGCACCGCCTGCGACCCAACAACCTACAGCCTTCAAGCATGCAACACAGGAGTAGTGGGCGGTTTTTCGTTGGTGGCCAATGGGCTCGCACCCAACACCACCTATTGGGTCAATGTGGATGGAGCGGCCGTGTCACTGAATGGAGCCGAATGCACCTTTGACATCACGGTTACCGGTCCAGCCGTACAGTGGGAAGTAACGGTTCAAAAGCAAGATGCCCTTTGTAACGGAGTCAACAGCGGAAACATAGCCTTGTCTACCAGTGGAGGGTTATCACCCTATACTTATCAATGGAGCAATGGAGCAACTTCCGCAATTCTAAGCAACCTGGCACCAGGGGCTTACACGGTCACTATTACAGATGCAGCAACTTGCGACACAGTATTGACCGTCATAATTGACGTTATGTCGGGCATTACCGACATGACGTTAACACCAGTAAATGCCTCTTGCAGCGCCAACGATGGAAGCATCACAGTGAGCAACATCGTTGGAGGTACAACGCCTTATGAATACTCCATTGATGGAACAGCTTTTCAAACTTCCAATGTGCTTGGTAATCTGTCCTCAGGAGTTTATACTGTCACCGTGCGTGATTCCAATGACTGCATTTACACGGAGAACACTGCTATCAATCAACCGCAGCCACCAACAGGTCAATTGCAACCCACTCCATCGAGTTGCAATGAAGCCAATGGTTCGCTCACGGCCGTTAATGTCACAGGTGGAACGCCACCCTATCAATACGGGTTGTTGGGAGGAAGTTTCCAATCGAGCGAAGTGATTTCGAACCTCGCGCCAGGTACTTATTCTGTAGTGATAATAGATGATTCAGCGTGCTTGGATACAGTAATAGGAGTGGTTACCGATGCCGGCACACCACAAGCTGAATTGATTCCAACCCAAATTCTGTGCGAGCAGGAAAATGGGAATATCATGGTAACGGAACCCAGCGGAGGAGTGCCACCCTACACCTATTCGCTCAATGGCGGTGCACCACAAACGGATCGCTTGTTTTCAGAATTGACAAATGGCCTTTACAATGTTTTGATAACAGATAATCAGGGTTGCGACACTTTGCTGTCAACGGTGGTAGAAGACGAATGCCCTCCCGTGGAAGTTTTTACTGCACTATCCCCGAATGGCGATGGATTCAACGAAACATGGAACATCCTGAACATCGAGCAATATCCTGACAATAAGGTTTTTGTTTATGATCGATGGGGACAGCCCGTTTTTCGGGAGGAAGGTTACAAGAACAAATGGGATGGGACCAACCTTGGATATAAGCTTCCTGATGGCACCTATTATTATGTCGTTTTTCTGGACAAAGATGACAAAGGGCTGGGTGTGTTTACAGGTAACCTTTCAATTATACGATAGTGAAAAAACGGTTGACATACCTTGTTTTGTTTGTTGCCACTTTGGGGTGTGCTGATATTGCTTCGGGGCAGCAAACCGAACAGTTTTCGCAATACATCTTCAACCGGTATGCCCTTAATCCTGCAGTAGGTGGAAGTAAGAAATGCTGGGATGTGAGAACCGCTGCCAGGCGTCAATGGTGGGGCTTCGAAGGTGCTCCTCTTACCGGAACGTTAACTTTGCACAAGGCTTTCGGTCGTAAGGAAGGGTACCGAAAAGGATGGCATGGATTGGGCGTTTACTTCTTAGGGGATCAAGTAGGGCCAACAGCTGTGAGGGCGTTCTATCCATCGTACACCTATCACTTGCCATTGAAACGGGGCAGTGTTTTGTCGTTTGGTGTTTTTGTCGGTATTCGCCAGCAGATCTTTAATGGAGGAAGTCGCACCTATCAGGATTTAGGAGATCCGGTTTTAGGCGAAAACCAATCTGAATTGCATTATCCCGACATTACTCCGGGAATTTGGTATCAGGGGAATAGTTTTTTTGGCGGCTTATCCGTCAAGCAAATTTATAAGAGCAAGTTAGGTTCCATTGGCTCTCCTTCTAAGTTGAAGCCACATTATAACCTGATTTTGGGAAAATCGATTGCTTCCAAAGCGTACTATTACACATTTGTTCCGTCTTTACACCTGAAGTACACCTTGTTGTTCCCGCCTTCATTGGATTTGAACCTGATGATGTATATGAAAGATAAGATTGGTTTTGGTTTGGGAATAAGGTATCCGGATGCGGTCATCGCAAATATTGATGTTGAATTAATCAAAAACCTGCGGCTGGGTTATGCATTTGACTTTACCACTTCCAAGATTAGAAATGGCGGATCCAATGCCCACGAAATCATGCTGTCATACTCGCCCTGTAGTCGTTCGGGCTCTGGCTCTGGTTCGGGTGTGCGAGGCAAGGCAGCTAAAAATTGTCCTGCATATAATTGATTGATTTAAATAACTGATATTTAGATGTTTAGCGTTGAATTTAAATCTTAAATGCCTGGATAGCTTTATTTTTGGAGGAATTACCCAACCGGCACACAAAAAAAATCGTGTATGTAATCGCAACGCCTTGATACAGGCTAAGATGACAATAGATTTGAATAAAATTATTTCGCTATATTTACCGGTTATGGTATCCACTGCTTTCACGAAAGAAGTTGGATACCATGCTTATTTAATTGATGGATAGATGAAAAGATTACTGACGATTTTCTCCCTTTTAGGGCTGATGTTGGTTGCAGGGCTACCTAAAGCTTCTGCTACACACGTGGCTGGTGGCGAGATTAAATGGGAATGTATTGGTGGAAGCCAATTCATTATTACCATGGATCTTTATGAGGATTGTGGAGGTTCTGCAACGCTGCCTAATTCGGAAGTTATAGGAATTCGCAGTTCGTGCGCTACCAATACGATTCAGGCAACACTGCCGATGGTTCTCAATACCGAAATTTCGCAAATCTGTGCGGCACAAATTGTACAGAGTGAATGTAATGGGGGGACATTGCCTGGAATTAATTTGAAACGTTACCAGGACACCATTACATTGGGAGCTCCTTGTAATTTTTATACCATTTTCTACCGAAGACAAAATCGGAATACTTCGGTCAATGTACCTGTTAGTATCGGCAGTGCTTTTTACGTAGAAGCAGAAATCAATACTGTCGCGAATGCGTGTGATGACTCTCCTACATTCTCATCCACACCAATTCCTTACTACTGCACAAGCCAAACAGTTAATTACAACTATGCTGCTATCGATCCTGAAGGAGATAGTCTGGTTTATTCATTTGACACCGTCCAGGGATTTGTTCCGAATGGCATTACTACTGGTAATCCGGTTCCTTTGGCCTATGCCGTAGGGTTTAACGCTTTGAATCCAATGACAGGTATTACTTTAAATGGTACTACTGGAGAAGTGAATTTTACACCGAGCGCAACGAGTGGAAATTACATTGTAAAGATGCGGGTGGATACCTATGATACGCTAGGTGTTTGGAAAGGAGCAATTTTTCGAGATATGCAAAATGTTGTGGAGTCTTGTACCAACAACATTCCTTCCGCTCCACTGACGTTAATTGGTACCACCGGTAACTCTCAGGTAACTGGCCCATTGCAGATTACTGCTGATATTGGCGAAAATTTCTGTACCACTGTTCAATTTACTGACCCGAATCTTGGTGACAATGTAACGTTGACATCTAACGTTACAACAGTCCTCACCGGAGCAACAGAGACCATTACCAATGGCAATCCATCCTCTTCCAGTTTTTGCTGGACTGTTCCGTTGACTCAGGCTCCTGGAACTTACAATGTTGCCTTCTCTGTAGTGGATGATGCTTGCCCAATTAGTGGCAGTAACTCCATCAATGTAGAGGTCATTGTTCCGACACCTCCAGCATTGGGGGTTGTGGTAACTTCGAATGATGTTTCCTGTAATGGTTTGTGTGATGGTGATATTAATATTAATGTCACCAATGGTTCAGGTGGGCCTTATACATTTGCCTGGTCAGGAACTGGGACCGGTCAGGGAACTGCTAATTACACCAACCTTTGTCCTGGTAGCTACTCTGTTTTTATTCAGGACCCAGGCAATGGTACGGATACTTTGGTGAGTGGTATTACGATTAGTGAGCCAGCACCGCTGTTTTTTGCTTCTTCTTCTTTTACTGAAATTTCTTGTCATGGGGATTGTGATGGTACAGCGACTGGTAATGTTGTTGGCGGTACCACTCCATTAACTTTTTTATGGGATGACCCAGCAGTCCAAACAACAAATGTTGCTACAGGTTTATGTGGCGGGACGTATGAATTGCTCGTCACCGATGCCAATGGCTGTACTACCAATCGTTTTTTTACCATTGTAGAGCCACCTGCTATCATTGGTCAAGTTGATTCCAGTACGAATGTTTCTTGTAACGGAGGCAATGATGGTGAAGCGACCATCTCCGGGCATGGAGGTTCAGGAGCTAGTACTTCTACTGCAGAATACATTATTGATCAAACAGGTCCTTTTGCACCTTACGGAACAGGCTTGTCTACTGCAACTTCAATTGTTTTGGGAGATGATGCTGTATCAGCGTCACAACCTATTGGTTTTACTTTTGAGTTTTTCGGTGTTGCACAGACCAATTTTTTTATCTCTTCCAACGGATTTATCGGCTTTAGTGCTGGTACTCCAAATGGATGCTGTACCGGACAGTCGATTCCTACCGCAGGTGGTCCTAATAACTTTATTGCGGCTGCTTGGGAAGATTTGAACCCGACCTTGGGTGGAGCAATTGATTATTATACAGCTGGAGTTTCTCCAAACCGCATTTTGGTTGTTAACTATACTGGTGTTCCTCATCACCCAGGAGGAAATGCTGTTACTGCTCAGATAGTTCTTTTTGAAACATCCAATATTATTCAGATTCACACGACCAATATGCCAAGTGATGGTCAAAACCATACCATGGGTATTGAAAACGCTACTGGGACTGAAGGGCTTGCTGTTCCCGGCCGGAATGCTGCGAACTGGTCTGCTACGAATGATTTTGTTTCTTTCATCCCTTCCACCCAGGCATTTACCTATGCGTGGCCTGGTGGTGGAGTTAACCAAACTCAAACTGGCTTAACAGCGGGGACCTATTGTGTGACAATTACTGATGTCGGTGGTTGTTCTGATACAGCTTGTGTTGTTATTTCCGAGCCAACTCCACTCGCAGCTACTTTGACCAATACTCCTCCCAGCTGCAATGGATCGAATGATGGAACGGCAACCGCAACGGCATCAGGTGGCACTCCTTCTTATACTTTCGCCTGGTCAAATTCTGGTACTACGGCTACAATTAATGGGTTGACTGCTGGGACTTATACGGTAACGGTAACTGATGCTAACGGATGTACAACGAGTGCGTCTACTATTCTTACCGAACCAACTGCTGTTGTAGCTTCGGCAACAAGCACAAATGTCAATTGTAATGGAGATAATGACGGAACTGCTACAGCGTCTGGTTCTGGTGGAACACCGGGGTATACCTTCCTGTGGTCGACAGCGGCAACCTCTGCATCAATTACTGGACTGGCTCCAGGAACTTATAGTGTTACAGTTACAGATGCAGGATCGTGTACTGATTCAACTTCTATTGTTATCACCGAACCAACAGTGCTTTCATCTTCTGCTTCAACGGTTACGAATGTGACTTGTTTTGGTGGCAATGATGGCAGCGCCACTTCAGCCGGTGCTGGTGGCACGACTCCTTATTCTTTCTTGTGGTCCAATAGTTCTACTTCTACTTCTCCTTCTGGTTTGACTGCAGGTACATATACTGTGACTGTTACTGATGCAAATGGGTGTACAGATACTTCTCAGGTTACTGTTTCGGAACCACCTACGGGTGTTACTGCTGCGATTCTTACGAGCACCAATGTTTCGTGTAATGGTGGCAATGATGGAACTGCAGCAGCAGCTGCTTCTGGAGGTTCCCCCGGGTATACTTTCTTATGGACAACAACATCTACCGCTTCTGCTGTCTCAGGTCTGACAGCTGGAACTTATACAGTAACTGTTACTGATGCCAATGGATGTACGGATACCGAGCAGGTCGTTATTACTGAGCCTGCACCTATTAACATTACTATCGCAAGCAACGATGCCAGTTGCAACGGTGGTGCTGATGGTGATGCAACTGCTACTCCTACGGGTGGAACTTCTCCTTATACTTTCCTTTGGAGCACGGCAGCAACGTCTGCTGGTATTAATGCACTGACGGTTGGAACATATACGGTAACGGTTACCGATGCCAATGGTTGCACCAATTCACAGTCAGTAGTAATTGGCGAGCCAACCTTATTGGCTGCGAACACAAGCATAGATGCACCTATCTCTTGTAATGGTGCCAGCGATGGTGGTGTTTCGGCTTCTGGTTCTGGTGGAACCCCTGGATATACTTTCTTATGGTCTAATGCTAGTACCAACTCTTCCTTAACTGGCGTTTCAGCTGGAACCTATTCGGTAACAATAACTGATGCCAATGGGTGTACGGTTACTGGCGCAGCGACCTTGGGCAATCCTCCTGCAGTTGTAGCAGGAATTACTGTTACCAATGTTAACTGTAATGGAGGAGCCGATGGGACGGCAACAGCTTCAGGCGCTGGTGGTACTCCTGGGTATACCTTCTTGTGGAGCACCGCGGCCACAACAGCCACAATTAATGGTTTGACTGCAGGTACATATACTGTGACTGTTACTGATGCAAATGGGTGTACAGATACTTCTCAGGTTACTGTTTCGGAACCACCTACGGGTGTTACTGCTGCGATTCTTACGAGCACCAATGTGACTTGTAACGGTGGTAATGATGGAACTGCGGCAGCAGCTGCTGCCGGAGGTTCTCCCGGATATACTTTCTTATGGACAACAACATCTACCGCTTCTGCTGTCTCAGGTCTGACGGCTGGAACTTATACGGTAACTGCTACTGATGCCAATGGATGTACGGATACTGAGCAGGTTGTTATTACCGAGCCGACACCTATTAACATTACTATCGCAAGCAACGATGCGAGTTGCAACGGTGGTGCTGACGGTGATGCAACTGCAACTCCTACGGGTGGAACTTCTCCTTATACTTTCCTTTGGTCCAATGCTGCAACGACTGCTGGCATTAATGGACTAACAGCAGGAACGTATACGGTTACAGTTACCGATGCCAATGGTTGTACCAACACACAATCAGAAATAATAACCGAGCCAACTTTACTTGCAGCGAACACAAGCATTGATGCACCCATTTCTTGTAATGGTGCCGGTGACGGTGGTGTTTCGGCCTCTGGTTCTGGTGGAACACCTGGATATACTTTCTTATGGTCCAATGCTAGCACGAATTCCTCTTTAACTGGCGTGCCAGCTGGAACCTATACAGTAACAATAACCGATGCCAATGGGTGTACGGTTACTGGCGCAGCGACCTTGGGAGATCCTCCTGCAGTTGTAGCCGGAATTACTGTTACCAATGTTAATTGTAATGGTGGAGCCGATGGAACTGCAACAGCTTCAGGTGCTGGTGGTACTCCTGGGTATACCTTCTTGTGGAGCACTGCAGCCACAACAGCCACGATTAATGGTTTGGCTGCTGGTACCTACTCAGTTACGGTAACTGATGCAAATGGCTGTACTGCTTCAACTTCAGCCACTATCACAGCCCCTTCTGCTCCTGTTTCGGCTAGTATTCTGGCTAGCACCAACGTAACTTGTAATGGTGGTAATGATGGAACAGCCTCTGCCGCTGCATCGGGTGGAACGCCTATTTATTCCTTTTTATGGAGCAATGCTTCAACTGCTCCCGGAATTTCTGGATTGATAGCTGGAACTTATACGGTGACAATAACCGATGCCAATGGATGCTCGGATACTGCTCAGGCAATCATTTCTGAGCCTGCAGCGGTGGACCCTGTGGTTACTTTTACTAATGTTAGTTGTAATGGTGGAAATGATGGAACAGCTACTTCTACACCGACCGGTGGTAATGCTCCCTATACTTTCCTTTGGTCTACTGCATCCACATCAAACACGATTTCAGGTTTGACAGCAGGAACTTATACTGTAACTGTAAGTGATGCTAATGGATGTACTGGTTCCGGGTCCGCTACTATTACTGTTCCAAACCCAGTTATTGCTAGTATTAATGGAACCAACCTTTCTTGTAACGGTGCAAGCGATGGTTCTGCTACTGCGTCTGGTTCAGGCGGCACCCCAGGATATACGTTCCTATGGAATACGGCTGCTACAGGTGCTACTATTAATAGCCTTCCAGCTGGCACATATTCAGTGACTGTTACAGATGCTAGTGGTTGTACCGATTCAACTTCTGTTACACTCACACAACCAACAACTGTTATCGTTGTTGCAGGGGTGGTTAACCAGGTGACTTGTGGTGGAGGCAATGACGGTTCTGCTTCAGCCGCTGCTGCAGGTGGCACACTGCCTTATTCTTTTCTTTGGTCGACCAACGGAACGGCTCCTATTATTACTGGTTTGATTGCCGGAACATATACCGTAACTGTTACTGACGGTTCGGGTTGCACTGGAACTGATCAGGTAACGATTACTGAACCAACGGCAGTAGTGGCTACCGCAACATTGGGTAACAATGTTTCGTGTAATAGCTTTACAGATGGAGATGTCTGTGCTTCCGCAATTGGTGGTGCTGGTGGATATACTTTTTCCTGGAATACTGGTGCAACTTCAGCTTGTATCTCAGGATTAGGAGCTGGCACTTACTGTGTTACTGTTACCGACTTAAATGGTTGTACAGATTCAGCTTGTGTCACGGTTACTGAGCCTACTCCATTAGTGTCTTTCGCTGTTGTTGATAGTAACACTTCTTGTGCGGGTTCGACTGGGGGGGCAACAGCTTCTGCAACCGGTGGAACAACTCCTTACTCTTTCCTTTGGAGCACTGCGGCAACTACTTCCTTTATTACAGGCGTGGGTGCTGGAACTTATTCCGTAACTGTTACTGATGCAAACGGATGTACCGATTCTTCTTCTGTAACAATTATCCAATTGGCTAACACAGTGGTTGCTTCCGCTGTAACTAACACGAATGTCAGTTGTTTCGGTGGATCTGATGGTGTGGCTACAGCGAGTGCTACCGGAGGAACACCTGGTTATACCTTCTTATGGTCGACCACAGCAACCACGGCAACAATCAATGGTTTGACGGCAGGCACTTACTCCGTAACTATAACGGATGCCGGTGGGTGTACTGATACAACTTCTACTGTTGTGACTGAACCGACCCTGATGGTCGCTTCTGCAACATTGGGCAACAACGTGTCCTGTAATGGGGGGGCTGATGGTACGGCAACTGCTGCTGGTGCTGGAGGTACTCCTGGGTATACCTTCTTTTGGAATACTACAGCGACTACTCCAACGGCTTCCGGATTAACTGCCGGAACCTTCTCAGTTACTGTGACTGATGCAAATGGTTGTACTGATTCAGCTTCTGTAACGATAACAGAACCTACTGTGCTGGCTGCATCTGCTACCTCGACAGATGTAACAACATGTGGAGGTAATGATGGAACTGCTACTGCTTCCGGAACTGGAGGAACACCTGGTTACACTTTCCTTTGGTCGAATGCAGGGACTTCTGCTGGAATTACGAACCTTGTCGCAGGAACATACACAGTAACCGTTACTGATGCTAATGGTTGTACAGACACAACCTCTGTTAACATTAGTAATCCACCAAATAGTACGGTTGCCAATATTCTTACCAGTACCAATGTTTCTTGTAATGGATTAAGCGATGGTGCTATCACAGCAGGTGGCTCAGGTGGCACGGGTACTTACACATTCATTTGGAGTAATGCTGCTACTTCTGCTACTATTTCTAGTCTGTCAGCTGGTACTTACTCTGTTACTGTTACTGATGGTAATAGCTGTACTGATTCAGCTAGCGTGACAATAACGGAGCCAACTATTTTTGTTGCGTCAGCGACTGTTGATGCAAACACTGCTTGTGCTGCTCCAACAGGGCAAGCGACTGCATCTGGAACCGGAGGAACAACTCCTTATAGCTTCTTGTGGAGTACCTCGTCAACAAATGCGACTATTTCTGGAATTGGTGCAGGACAGTATTGTGTAACCATTACCGATGCCAATGGCTGTTCCGATACAGCTTGTGTTAATATCACTCAAATTGGAAATACAGTTGTAGCGACAGCTGTTGTAGATAGTAACACTTCCTGTGCAAGCCCAACGGGTGGAGCAACGGTAACTGGTGGTGGTGGAACAGCACCTTATACGTTCTTGTGGTCGAATTCTGTAACCAATTCATTTATCACCGGTGTTGGAGCAGGGATTTACTCTGTAACTGTGACAGACGTAAACGGTTGTACTGATTCCGCCTCAGTTTCGATTATTCAATTAGCAAACACAGTCGTGGCTGCCGCAGTTGTCGACAGTAATGCAACTTGTAATGGATTGGCAAATGGTGGAGCCACTGCTTCCGCTACTGGTGGAACTGCTCCTTTTACTTTCTTGTGGTCTAATGCTGCGATAACAGCTTCGATTACTGGTGTTCCTGCTGGAACTTACACTGTGACCGTAACAGATGCTGGTAGTTGTACGGATACTATCTCAGTAATTATTACGGAACCAACAGCAATAATTGCGTCTGCAGCGGTTAATTCCAATGTCAATTGTCTTGGAGGCAATGATGGGAGTGCTACTGCTAGTGCTACGGGTGGAACTCCTGGTTACACCTTTATTTGGCCAAATGGTTCTTCTTCAGCTACCGTAACGAATTTAACTGCAGGCACACATTGTGTGACTATAACCGATGCAAACGGTTGTACAGACATTGCTTGTGTCAACATAACTGAACCTCTTACCGGAGTGATTGCTTCCATTGTTTCAAGTACGAATGTTACTTGTAATGGAGGAAGTGATGGTTCTGCTACAGCATCAGCCACTGGTGGTTTAACTCCCTATGTGTTCTTATGGCCTGGAGGTACTGTTAATGCAACAGTCAACTCATTACCTGCCGGAACATATTGTGTAACAGTTACTGATGCAGGTGGTTGTACTGACACTGCTTGTGTAATTATCTCAGAGCCTCCCGTACTTGTAGCTTCTATCATGAGCTTTACGAATCCATCTTGCCCTGGCGACCTGGATGGTACTGCTATTGTAGCTGGTTCAGGTGGAACCGGACCTTATACATTCTTATGGCCAAGTGCTAATACGGCAGCAACTGAGACTGGCCTTGGAGCAGGAACATACTGTGTGACGGTAACAGATGCTAACCTTTGTACCGACACTGCTTGTGTCATCATTACAGACCCACCAGCAATTTCCAACACCTTCACTTTGGTGTCGGATGCAAACTGTGGTGTATGTGATGGAAAGGCGACAGCTAACCCAACTGGTGGAGGAGGTGGTCCATATACTTTCCTCTGGAGTAATGGTGTAACTGCTGCATTGGATACAACACTTTGTGCTGGCTTGAACGATGTTACTATAACTGATGCCAATGGCTGTACTGCAGTATTTGTAATACCAACCAGTTCAATTGGTGCGGACACTGCTACACTTTCTTCAACTCCAACATCTTGCCCTGGTGTATGTGACGGTTCGGTAATAGCCACTTACACGTGTACGAGTCCAACTTGTACTGTGAACTGGGTGAGCATTTCCAGTGGTTTGTCAGTTGGTACAACGGATACTGTTACCGGACTGTGTGCTGGACAATACTTTTTAGAATTAACAAATGGTTTAGGTTGTGTCGATATTGATACTGTTACAATTACAGGGCCTGCTCCGATTGTTGCCAATGAAACATTTACCAACGCCTCATGTGGTGGTACTTGTGATGGAACGGCCACTGTGAATCCTACTGGTGGAACATCTCCTTATACCTTTATCTGGCCTAGTAGTGGTACCGCTAATACAGAAACAGGATTGTGCGCTGGAACTTACACCGTAACTATCAGTGATGCGAATGGTTGTGATACGACTGCTACAGTAACTATCATCGAACCTGCCGCCATCACGGTTATTCCAACAGCAACAAACCCAAGTTGTAACGGAGTTTGTGACGGAACAATTTCCGTTAGCCCGTCAGGTGGTACTGGACCATACACTTTCCTCTGGTCTCCAACGCCTGCATCTGGACAGAATACTTCTGTGGCCGGTGGCCTTTGTGCAGGACTGTGGGTTGTTACTGTAACTGATGCTAACGGTTGTACAGGTGTTGATTCAACTACCTTAACTGAGCCTCCAGCAATTGTGATAGATACTGCTATTGTTACCAATGCTACTTGTGGTCTTTGTGACGGTTCAGTTGCCTTGACTGTTTCTGGTGGAGCCGGTGGTTACACATTCCTCTGGAGCAATACGCAAACAGGCAACACTGCAACAGCCTTGTGTGCTGGATTGTATGGAGTTACCGTTACTGATGCTTCCGGTTGTACGGCAGAGTTCCCGATTCCTGTTAGCAACGTAGGTGGACCTACAATCGCTTTGTCAACAAATGATGCCAGTTGTGGTGGAGTTTGTGACGGAACGGCTGCTGTTTCTATTGTGGCGGGTACTGGACCATTCACTTATCTATGGTTACCTGGTCTGCAGACTACAGACAGTATCTCAAACCTTTGTGCAGGAATTTATGGTGTTGCAGTAACGGATGGAAGTGGCTGTGTAACTGTTGATACGGCTACGATTATTGAGCCACCTGCGTTGAACCTGAACTTTACAACTTCTTTAATTACCTGTGCTGGTGGTGGATGTGATGGAAGTATCATTGTTACCCCTGCCGGAGTTATTGGACCGTTTACTTACCTGTGGTCTAATGCTGACACAACAGATTCAATTGGAGGGCTATGTTCTGGAACTTATACAGTAACTGTAACTGCTGCAAGTGGTTGTACTGCAATAGATAGTGTTACATTGGTTGACCCAGCTCCATTCCTCTTGACTTTAGGGGTTGTAGATGCTTCTTGTAACAGCGTTTGTGACGGACAACTTGCCTTGTTTGTAGGTGGGGCAGGTGGAACTCCTCCTTACTCTTACCTCTGGTCAAATGGGGATACTACTGATAACGTTACCGGTCTATGCGCTGGAGCATACGTTGTGACAGTAACTGATGCAGCAGGTTGTTCAGATACTGCTACTGCAACGATAAACGAACCAACTGCAATTGTGACTACGATTACCAACATTACGACTCCTGGTTGTGGTTTAAGTGATGGTGATGCTACCATCAATTCTACTGGAGGTACACCAGCCACCGTTGGTCAGGCTTACACTTACATGTGGTTGGATGCAGCATTTGTTCCATTAGCTCCTGCTCAGACTACAGTCACCGCATCTGGATTGAGCGCAGGTATTTACAATGTTATCGTAACCGATTCGATTGGTTGCGCGGATACAACTGTTGTAATTGTGAACAATACTGATGCTCCGGTCATTGCACTTGATTCAATAAACCATGTCAGTTGCTTTGGAGCATGCGATGGAGAGATCTTCGTCTCAGTTACCAGCATCAATCCTCCTGTTGCTTATCTCTGGTCGAATGGAGACACCATTGAAGACCCAACCGGACTGTGTGCTGGAAGCGATACATTGACTACAACAGATGCATTGGGTTGTTTAGCATTCGATATTTACGAAGTGCTTGAACCGGCTGAACTGTTTGTGACTTACACGGTAACTGATGTGAATTGTGGAAATGACTGCGATGGTATCATCGTTGCTCATGCTACTGGCGGCACAGGTCCTTACACTTATTTGTGGGACAATGCTGAGACGGACTCAACCATTATTGACCTTTGTGCAGGAGACTACATCCTGACATTGACCGATGCCAATGGTTGCTCGATTGTTGATACTGTTAGCGTGCAAGGACCTTCCCCGATTGTCATCACAGTGGATGCGTTAGTGGATGCTTCTTGCAACACCATCAACGATGGAGAGATTAGTATCACTGTAACTGGTGGCTCTGCGCCTTACACTTATGCCTGGAATGGTCCTGGAGGAGCATTGAATGTGGAAGATTTAACGAACATCCTTTCAGGTGTTTACACTCTAACCATTACCGACACGGGTGGTTGTTCCATCGATACTACTTTCACTGTCGGTTCTGACGCCTTTGTTTCTGTTTTAGCGATGCCTGATATTTCGATTTGTCCTACTGACAGTTTCCTCGTGACCAGTACAAGCATTGGCGCCACGGCATTGCAATGGTTAGACACCAATGGAGCTTTGTTAGGAAATGATTCCAGTGTATTTGTCAACCCTGTTATTGGAGTGAACAAGTACGTAATCATTGCCTCAGATAGTCTGTGTATTTTTAGAGATACGGTAATCGTTACGGTGTTGCCTGGACCTGGTGTCAATGCAGGTGCTGACCAATCCATTACGTTTGGCAGCTCTGTGGTGATTGGAGGCAATCCTACGGGCCCTTCAGGCGCAGCTGTTGCCTGGTCACCCGCGACTGGTCTTAATGGAACTACGGTAAGTAATCCAATAGCCAGTCCGGCTGTGAGTACGACTTACACAGTCACTATAGTCGATGGTGATGGATGCTTTGGAGTAGATGAGGTCTTTGTTGAGGTTGTTCCGATTGCTGTTCCAGTAACTGGTTTCTCTCCAAACGGAGATGGAATCAACGAAGGCTGGGTAATTGACTTCATTGAGGATTACCCCAATGCAGAGGTTGAAATCTACAATCGCTGGGGTCAGTTGTTGTTCCGTTCGGTAGGTTATAATACTCCTTGGGATGGCCAGTACAAAGGCGAGAAATTGCCAATCGGAACCTACTACTACGTGATTGATTTGAAAGATCCGAATATCAAGGAACCGGTTACCGGACCTGTAACTATTCTGCGTTAATTGAAAGAAGATAGAGCCATGAGAAAGGTTATTATTACCGGGTTGTTGATTGTTGCTGGAGCTTTTATGCTGCAAGCACAGCAGCTGCCTCAGTTTACTCAATACCTTGTCAATGACTACGTGACAAACCCTGCAATTGGAGGGACCAAGCCATACTTTGAAGGCAAGTCAAATAGTCGTAACCAATGGGTTGGAATTAACGATGCTCCGCGAACTTATATTTTCAGTTTGCACGGACCTATCATTGATGATAAAATGGGTATAGGAGGGTATTTCTATTCAGATATTACTGGCCCCACCCGGAGAACTGGAGCTCAGTTGTCCTACTCATACATCATTAAGATCAAAGATGGAATGAACCTTTCTTTCGGTGCTTCCGGTGGGCTGATTCAGTTTGTTGTGGATGGTGGAAAAATCACGTTTGATCAAGATGGAGACATTGCATTGAGCAATGGAATTCAGTCAATTACTAAGCCAGATGCCTCTGCAGGTGCATACCTTTTTGGAGACAATTATTTTGTCAGCCTGGCCGCTCCACAGGTATTGGGAGGGAAAGTTGACTTTTTTGAAGACTACGATCCAGATGAAAGTGAATTGTCACGTCACTTCTCGCTTTCCGCTGGTTATACTTATCACATCGATGATGAGTTTGATGTGCAACCATCTTTTTTTGCAAAGTATGTATTTCCTGTAGCAACAGTGGTAGACCTGTCTGTTCGAGGTATTTATAAAGAGCAAATTTGGTTGGGTGGTTCTTACCGATCAGTTGTTGGAGGAGAAGATAAAACATTGGCCAGCGATGCCATTGGTATTATGGCAGGCTATACCTTTCAAAAAAACCTGATGGTTGGGTATTCTTATGACATTCCAATGTCAAATATCAAAGGGTTTACAACCGGTTCGCATGAATTGATGCTCGGAATTCGCTTCAAGGGCAGTTCTGCAAATAACACTCCTCCTGCGATAGAGTAATATAGTTTAGTTGTGATTTGGTGAATCCCGATAGGAAATTTCCTGTCGGGATTTTTTTGTGCCTACCCGTAGGTCTCGGGTAAGGATGAACATTTGGACAGCACTTGGTGCTGCTAATTGCGGACAATGCGCTATTTTTGATAGAAGGATAAAGGAGGAACACTATGCACATTGAACAACTATACACAGGATGTCTTTCAGAGGCAGCTTACTACATTGAATCAGAAGGTGAAGTCGCCATAATCGACCCGTTAAGAGAGACGCAGCCATACATTGACAAGGCAAACGGGCGGGGCGCAACCATCAAATATATTTTTGAGACACATTTTCATGCTGACTTTGTTTCCGGACATGTGGATTTGGCGCAGCAAACCGGGGCAACGATTGTTTATGGACCAACCGCGAAAACGGGCTACGAAATCCATGAAGCTACCGATGGCGAGGTGTTTCAATTGGGAAAAATCAATTTCCAAGTCCTGCACACACCGGGGCATACGCCAGAATCTTCTACTTTTCTTTTGAAGGATGAAGCTGGAAATAATCATGCAATATTTACTGGAGATACCTTATTTATTGGCGATGTAGGGCGACCAGACCTAGCCATAAAAGGAGATCTTACGAAGGAGGATTTAGCCGGACTGCTGTATGATTCTTTGCGGAACAAAATCATGCCACTGGAGGATGAGGTGTTGGTTTATCCTGCTCATGGTGCAGGCTCTGCATGTGGAAAGAACATGAGTTCTGAAACCTTTTCTACGTTGGGAGCACAAAAGGAATCCAATTATGCCCTGCGGGATATTTCGAAAGAACAGTTTATTAAAGAGGTAACGGAAGGGATTCTGCCACCTCCTCAGTATTTTCCTAAAAATGCCATGATTAATAAGTCAGGCTATGAAAGTGTTGACGTGGTGATGGACAGAGGAACAAAGGCCTTGTCAGCAGTTGAAGTGCAAGTAGCCGCGCAGGAAGGAGCATTGATTTTAGATACGAGAACCAATGACGATTTTAGGGGAGGCTTCATCCCCGGCTCATTGTTCATCGGACTGGATGGTTCTTTCGCTTCATGGGTTGGAACGTTGATACAGGATTTAAAACGGCCTATTGCCATCGTTGCCAATGAAGGGCAACAGGAGGAGGCTGTGATGCGTTTGGCAAGGGTCGGATACGATCATGCTATCGGTTACCTCAAAGGAGGAGTAGCCGCCTGGAAAGAGGCTGGATTTGAATTGGATACTTTAACTTCTATCAGTGCTGAATCCTTAAAAAAACAATTGGATTCAGTTCAGGTTTTGGACGTTAGGAAATGCTCGGAGTACGATGCAGGCCATGTCACTGATGCCATCAATTACCCCTTGGATTTTATCAATAACGAAAAAAGGGAATTGGACGAGCATACCCCTTACTACCTGCACTGTAAAAGTGGCTATCGATCGGTTATCGCTGCATCGATTCTAAAGTCCAGAGGATTCAAAAATGTTGTTGATGTAACCGGAGGGTTTGAAGCAATTGAAAAAGTCGGCATCCCCATCCAGGAAAATAGTGTGATATGAGATCTCTTAAATTAATTTTACCGTTAATACTGGCCATTTTCTGGTTGACTGTTGGTTGTAGCCAACAATCTGATGAAGCGAAGCAGCATGAAAAAGGCATCGTTCAATTGGAGGCAGCTGCATTTAAATCCATGTTCTCTGAAAAACCTGGGACTGTGCTGGATGTTAGAACTAACCAAGAAGTAAGTACTGGAATGATTGAGTCAGCGCAGCACATCAATGTGTTAGACGCGGATTTTGAAACGAAAGTGAAAGACTTAGACAAAACAAAACCAGTTTATGTCTATTGCAAATCCGGAGGAAGAAGCAACCGTGCTGCTAAACAAATGCAGGCACTTGGCTTTGAACAGATATACGACCTACAAGGCGGGATGACTGCCTGGAAGGCGGCAGGCTATCAAACTGTTACACCCAAGTAATATGGCATCATTTCAAGATATTATCAATTCAGATACACCCGTATTGGTGGATTTTTATGGAACATGGTGTGCTCCTTGTCAAACCTTGGCTCCAATTCTGAAGGAGGTAGCAGAAGAGGTTGGGGATAAAGTGCGCGTCATCAAGGTCGATGTGGACAAGAATCAAGCTGCGGCTTCTCATTTTCAAGTGCGGGGAGTACCCACGTTGATTCTCTTTAAGAAGGGCGAAATAAAATGGCGGCAGGCTGGTGTGGTGCCCAAGGACCAGCTGGTTTCCGTGATCAACGAATACGCCTAGTTTTTCTTTTCCGGAAGAGGTAAAAACCGATACCCAAGATTTTGAAAGTGTGCCAGCACTTTGGGGAGCGCATACCGTAATTTCTTTTCTGCTTTAAGGCTGTCGTGGAAAACGATGATTGAACCGTTCTCAACGTTATTAACCACGTTTTTTAAACATTGCTCGTTGCTGACATTGGAGTCGAAGTCGGCACTGAGCACATCCCACATAATGATGGAGTAAGTGTCTTTGAGCTGTGCTATCTGAGAGCGGCTGGCTTTGCCATAAGGCGGACGAAAGAGGTTTGATTGAACTACCTCGCTGCATTTGGCCACATTTTCCAAATAATCAGCTTCTGAACATTTCCAGCCATTGATATGATCAAAGGTGTGGTTGCCCACCTGATGACCCTTATCGATAATATCTTGCAACAGATGTGGATGATTGTGAACATTGTTGCCGATGCAAAAGAATGTTGCCAAGGCATCATACGCTGCCAATGTCTCTAGTACCCATGGTGTAACTTCAGGGATGGGGCCATCATCAAATGTCAGATAGACAATGCGTTCAGAGGTTGGGAAGCTCCAAACCAAATGCTTTGAAAGTGGTTTTAGAATGGATGGAGTTTTGACCAGATAAGGCTTCATAGTGCGGTAGTACGAAAATAATGAAATATTCACCGATTAAAATTGAAACTGGATTTTTGGCAGACAAAGATTATTGTTTAATTTTGCGCCACTCTGCCCGATGGTGTAACTGGCAACACGTCTGTTTTTGGTACAGAAGAGTCTAGGTTCGAGCCCTAGTCGGGCAACAAAAAGCTTCCAAGAAATTGGGAGCTTTTTTTGTTTCATAAAGTTTGATCTCAGAGAGGATGTTCTCCGACTAGGGGGAGAAGTTTATCCTGAGCGAGGTATGAGTCGAAGGGAGCCCTAGTCGGGCAACTCGAAGAATAAAGCCTTGCATATCGCAAGGCTTTATTCATTTATGGACTTTTGTAGGACGAGAACGTTTATCCTGAGCGAGGAACGAGTCGAAGGGAGTCCTACTCCCGCAACGAAAAGCTTCCATGTAAATGGGAGCTTTTTTTGTTTTGGATGTGTCTAGTCCTGAAATAAAAAGGCTGCCGCAAAGCACGAAGCCTTGCGACAGCCTATGATCAATCAGGTTGTGCGTGAAGCAATTGGTTTACTGCACCAACAGTTTACGCGTCACCTCAGACAACCCATCAGACACATGCAGAAAGTAGATTCCAGGATGCACCGATTCCAATTGGAGTCGAACAGGTGTTTGCTGCAGGTACACAGCTTGCTGCTGGTGTACAAGCCTTCCGTGCAGGTCGTAAAGGCTCAGGTTGTATTCGCCATCGTAACCGGTTTCGGTAAACTGCAGGGTCAACGCGCCATCTGCAACCGGATTGGAAATCGCGATGGGAAATGCACCCAGTGTTTCGCTTTGAGGACCGGATTCCTCCGAACGCTTAGTCCAGGTCATTCCCCGGTCGTTGGAGATTCTGGAAGCGCCATCCAGTTCCACAAAGACAATCTCATTGATCTGGTGTGAAGCGTTTTTCTCGATCCAGTTTTGGCCTGCATCAAAGGTGATGCGTTCGTAGCCGTCCAATTCGATAAACGTCACAATTCGATGTGTTTGGGCATTGCTGAGTCCTGTGTATCCAAACAGAGCCGCCAGCAGCAGCCATAAGCTTATGTTTTTCATATAGCAGTTGTTTTTAGTTGCAAACCTCGTAGCATGGATAGATCTGAAACGGTGATGGAGGAACCGGATTTGGGCACAGGCCAGGTGTATTGCTAAGGTGGGTGATTACTTTTTGGCCGTTTACGATGCACACCTGGAAAGCATCCAGGCAACAAGTGGTTTGCGGGCAAGGCCACAAGGGTGCTGGAATGATCTCGGTGCTGCCGGTGTAGGTACCAACAGAAATCTCTCCACCTCCGACTACCTTCACGATCGCAAAAGTGGGATACCAGCAATTTCCCTTTGAGATGCGCCAATTGATTTCACATTGCCCCTCACCAAATGGTGGGAAATTCATGGGGTTTTGGATGATCATCTTCTCCATGACATCGTCCATCATCTCTTTGGCGGTCATCGTGTGCCCACAAAGCCAGCCTTCATAAGGCGAGTTGAATTCAAAGGACTCAATGTACAAATCATACCAAGTATTGCAGGCATACCTGGTTCGGTAATATACGGTCACGGTTGCTCCGCAATCCAGCGTGATGTTGGTAGTCCAGGCCGGAGCTGGGTAAACAGGTTGGTAAATGGAACTGGGGCAGTCCGGGTAACAAGGAGGACCCGATTGTGCCTGAATATCGGGTCCAAAACCGAGCAGAAACAAGGACAATACCAGCATTTGGCATGTTCGCACCAATGTGCTGTTCCAGCCGAAAACACCGCCCTTGGTGTTGTTGCCGGAAATAGAGAAGGCATATTTTCTCATAATAATAAAAATTTAGTGAATAAATAGATGTTTACCCTAATTTACTAATTTAATTGATTCGTACCCGAAAAATGTTTTTTCTGGCACCGGTAGTATTCGTTTTGATAACGGTAGGTTTCATCTTGACATCAGTGGGTAAAATGCAAAATCAGAACGGTAGATCAACTGAATTTTGACAAAATTCGGGATCACGACACCTTATATGATCAGTCATTTTTCGTAACTGATATGCATATTTTGCATTTCCAGATCAGGCCCGTTCCGTTTTCACCCCAAGTATGGCTGAAAAAGAAAAAGGCTGTATCAAAACCGTTCATTCCGCCCATGCAAGCATGATACATCAGGACTTTTTGATGGAGGAAGCAATAGAAGAAGAGATGAACCAAAAAGCAGAGAATTGACGCTTGTTGATCACCTTCATTGGTTAACCATCGCGGATCATTTCACCCTTCAATAGGGCTTTCAACTGGAAAATTTTGTCGATTCCTTTGATGAATTTGAAGGCTTCAGGGTTCGATTTCAGTCCTCGACAGGCAACAAAAAGCTTCCAGGAAATTGGAAGCTTTTTTGTTTTCCAGTAGTTTCCAAAAATATACTGCCGGGCACGGTAGGACACAAAAAAATCGGCTAGTAAAGCCGGTTTATAATTCGTTGCATCGCGATAGCGACTAGCGCTGCAGAAAATCAATGCTCACCGAACTGCTGTCGTACCAGGTATTATTAAAGGTATCAGCGTGGTAGCTGGTAGAATCAATTGGCGGGATGCTGCCTCGCTGCCCGGTTGGCATACTCACCCAGAAAGTGCTGATGAATGCAATCGTCAGCAAACTGGTTTTAAATGCCAAATGTTTGGATGAGAACAAGAATACCAACAAGCTGCCGAAAGAACTCTGAGTAGCTACTTTAGGCTCAGGCTGTGGTTGCATCGAAAGTGTCTGTTGCAGTCGTAACTCGATAGCGGGATCTGGCTCAACAGAAAGCGTGTCAGCAGACAAAACTCCTTCTACATGACTGGTGTGGTGTCGAATAGATTCGTATTCCGCTTCCGAATCAAAAAAACGCAGAACGAGCTCCCGTTCCCCAGAAGAAAGTTTGCCAAACGGTTTAGTTTGGAGCAGCTGTTCAAGCAATGTCAAATCGCGGTCAGAACGTTCCATAATTAGTAATTATTAATAGGGTTAAATGCCTCTAATTTTAAGGCCAATTTTTTGTTCGTATAAAACACACGTGACTTAACGGTTCCTTCCGAACAATCAAGCACCTGGCTAATCTCTTTGATGGAGAACCCCTCCCGGTAACGCAGTAGAAAAGCTGTTTTTTGCTCCTCCGACAATTGGTCTAACTCGCGAAAAAGTTGATCCGTAAATAAATTCAAGTCCGTGCGGGTCGCACTATCAGTCTCATTTTGTTGAGCAACATCCACGCTGGCTTCGTTGTCAATCACCTTGCGCACGGCCAGTTTTCGATATTCATTTTTACACATGTTGTGCGCAATACTAAACAGCCAGGTAGAGAAGCGTTTAGAGGTGTCAAAGTACTCGGGTTTTTCCACCAGCTTCATGAAGATATCTTGCAGAAAATCTTGCGCCTTTTCATCCACACCGCCCAACATCCGATAGAAATAGTAAAACACCCTGCGGTGGTAGCGGTGATAAAGTTCGTTAAATGCCTGTGCATTTCGTTCACGCACCAAGCCCATTAAAGCCTCGTCTTTTAGTCCACTGTATATGTTCTTGCGTGCGCTCAAAGAAGGCTATTTTGCAGCTTTAAAAATGGCAATGACGGCTAAAGTATACCCGGATAAAATGACCACCGGAGCCAAAGTAATGTGCCAAAAACTAAAAACGGACGCTTCAAAAACTGCGGGATTTTCAGAGCCCCCTCCAGCCATCAACAAAAAACCTAAAACAACAATTGCAAATGCAGCAGCCAGTAATTGGTAATTCTGTTTTTTAAACCCGCTGTGCCAAGACATTCCTTTTTCCATCATCCGTCAATTTTCAACCAGTACAAACAAAAGAAGAAAACGTTCAAAACCAGCGTTACATTTTTCCTCTTTTGTTAAACATTGTTAATGCGAAGTCGATAGAAATTCCGGTCACAGCTTGAAAACCAGTATATTTGTTGACATGATACCCGGATGGATAAAAAAAGGTTTTGGAGCAGTGTTGCTGATGACATTCTTTGTTGCTGCGCATGCGCAAAATGACGAGTTCTCCTTCTCATCAAACAAACTAAGTATCATCAACTATGGCGAAAGATTGCAGACGGGTATCGCTTCCCCTTGTACCGTTCATTTTAATTTAAGGGACTCATTGATAACCTTTTCCTGCAACGAAGGAGAAGTGGGGCGCTTTCTGGAGGGGCAGAATGAGTTTAAGATTCAAGGCACCCTCGGAGTAGAAGGAACATCCGTTCAGGCTTTTTTGGTAGACAATGACTTTGTGGTAGCCATCAACTACCTTTTTAATTCTGTTTTTGTGAGCAAACGCAGAATGAATGTGCGCATGCATTCCCTCGAATTTCGTGAAATCATCCGCGACTGATTCGCCACCACCTTTCGTATCAACAATACGACCTGAATAAGTTTCGTTCTTCCTATAGAAGCAAGTATTCTTATTTGGTTAGTTTTATCCGCATGATTCAGATGGTTCGATTCGCTATTACTGCCCTGTTTGTATTGGGATTTTTTGTGCAATTAAAAGCGCAAAATCAAGTGCCCGAATACACACCTACCGTTCAGCATTACTTTGATTACTGGGATCACAATCAGAAATTCAAAAGAAGTGAAGGCGATTATAAATACGGCTTGGAAGATGGAAAGTGGAATTTTTGGTTTTCCGATGGCACACCTCGTGAAGAAGCGCATTACAGCGAAGGTCAATTAGATGGACAAGTCACCATTTGGTATAGAAATGGTCAGAAAGAAGCAGATGGCTACTTTGTCAGACGGTTTTATGAAGGCCGCATCCATAGCGTAAGAGATAGCATATTTCACAGCTGGTACGAAAACGGTCAATTGAAGGAATCCGGGCATTACTATTATGGTGTAAAGGACAGCACATGGACTTATTGGCGAGAAGATGGAAAAAAGAGACAAGTAGAACGAAGAGAAAAAGGGCGAATTTTTCTGATGGAAGCCTGGAACGCGCAAGGCACTAAAACCATAGACAAGGGGAATGGAACCCAGACCACCTTTTACGAGGATGGTACCACTCAAAAGGAACAGGCGACCTATGTGGCAGGGCTAAAAACAGGGCCGGCAACAATCTGGGGAGTCAATGGAGAAATCTTAGAGCAAGGCGACTATTCCGATGGTAAAAGGGTGGGGCGCTGGGTCTTTTCCTATGAGGATGGCAAAAAGTGGAAAGAGATTGATTTTGCTGATGGCAAACGACACGGTCAGTACATCAATTATTACCCCAATGGTAATTTAAGTGTGGAAGGCAACTATGTGCATGGAGTCAAAGAGGCAAAATGGATTTGGTACAACAGCGACAAGCAAGTCTACATGGAAGGGTATTTCGACAACGAATTACAGGATAGCTTGTGGACTTATTATTTTGAAAACGGAGCAATAGAAAGCAAAGGTTATTTCCAACAGGGAAAAAAAGAAGGCCAATGGGATTTCTTCTACAAAGATGGAAGCAAGTGGAAAGTGGGAACATACAAAGCCAATTTGAAAGAAGGCATGTGGACCACTTGGTTCGAATCAGGACAAAAATTGCAGGAAGGGCCATACGAAGCAGGCAATGAGCAAGGGCACTGGACAGCATGGTATGAGAACGGACAAACAAAGGATGAAGGCGATTATGTCAAGGGAGAAATGGATGGAGACTGGGCAGGCTGGTACCCAAATGGGCAGCAAAACTATGTCGGAAAATTATCCATTGGGCTGAAAGAAGGAGCCTGGCAGTTTTGGCACAGTGATGGCAAAAAGCGGCAGGAAGGGAGTTACAAGGATGGATTACAACAGGGTAAATGGACTTATTATGTGCCCAGAACCGAAAAGGTTGACTACACGGGCAGCTATTCTGAAGGAGCCAAGCATGGACTGTGGACCTATTACTATCCATATGGTGTAAAGCAGCGCGAAGAGAATTGCAGCGGAGGCAGGCTGCATGGGAAAAGTACGATCTGGGGTCCATCAGGAAATTTGCTCTCAGAACGCACGTATAGAGACGGTTACCTGCATGGTCGAGCTGTGGATTATGATGATAAGGGCGAGAAAATACTGGAGGTCGTATATAAAGAAGGAACCAAGGTAAAGCAGGCACCCAAATAGTTTTGAAGAAATCAAGGTTTTAATTACCTTTGCAAGGCTTAAATAACGAGAGAACGAGGAAGAGGGGTGCAGCCCCTCTTTTTTATTACAATAAATACGGTGATTACCATCCAACATGTTCAGGAATTAATTGACGAGCAGATCGAAGGGTCTGATACGTTCGTTGTGGATGTGCAAGTGAAGCCGGGAAATAAGATTCAGGTGTTGGTGGATGCTGACCAGGGATTGAGTATCGACCGTTGTGTAGCGATAAGCCGACACATTGAAGGCACCTTCGATCGGGAAGAAGAAGATTTTGAATTGAATGTTTCGTCTCCCGGTTTGGATCTTCCTTTCAAGGTGTGGCGACAGTACAAAAAAAATGTTGGAAGACAAGTAACGGTCCTAACACATGAAGGCGAAACACTGGAAGGTGTTTTAAAAGATGTTTCGACCGATGATATAAAGTTGCTCATGCGCATAAAAAAGCGCGAAGAAGGCAGCAAAAAAAAGAAAACGGTAGAGCAGTTAGTGAAGCTCACCTTTTCAGCAATCAAGGAAACAAGAGTTGTTATTTTATTCAAATAGTTTGTTAAAATGGACACAGTAGAGTTAGTTGAATCGTTTTCGGAGTTCAAAGAGTTTAAGAACATTGACCGTGTAACGATGATGAACATCCTGGAAGATATTTTCAGGAACATGTTGAAGAAAAAGTATGGGACAGACGATAACTTCGATGTTATCATCAACCCTGATAAAGGTGACCTCGAATTGTGGCGAAACCGCATCATCGTTGAAGATGGAGCTGTTGAAGATGAAAACGAAGAAATTGCCTACTCCGATGCCATCAAAATTGAGCCTGACTTTGAAATTGGAGAAGACGTTTCAGAAGAGGTAAAACTGGATGATTTTGGGCGCAGAGCAGTTTTGGCTATGCGTCAAAACCTTGTTTCCCGTATTCAGGAACTCGAAAAGGATAGCGTATACAAGAAGTACAAGGATCGTGTAGGAGACATCATTACCGGTGAAGTCTACCAAATCTGGAAAAAGGAAATTTTGATTTTGGATGACGAAGGCAATGAGCTTATCATGCCAAAATCAGAGCAGATTCCTTCCGATTACTTTAAAAAAGGGGATTCAGTTCGTGCAGTAGTTTCCAAAGTGGAGATGCGCAACAACACCCCGGTTATTATTCTTTCCAGAACATCACCAGTATTCCTGGAACGTTTGTTTGAATTGGAAGTTCCTGAGATTTTTGATGGCTTGATTACCATCAAGAAGATTGTGCGTGAGCCAGGTGAAAGAGCAAAAGTAGCAGTTGAATCGTACGATGATCGCATCGATCCGGTTGGAGCATGTGTTGGAATGAAAGGTTCAAGAATTCATGGCATCGTTCGCGAGTTGCGCAATGAAAACATTGATGTTATCAACTTTACCAACAATTCTACGCTGTTCATTACCAGAGCATTGAGCCCTGCAAAGATTATCTCCATCAAATTGAACGATGAAACCAGCCGTGCGGATGTATTCCTGAAGCCCGATCAAGTTTCATTGGCCATTGGTAAAGGAGGCTTTAACATTAAATTGGCGAGCAAGCTTGCCGGATACGAGATTGATGTCTACCGTGATGCTGAAAACGATCACGAAGATGTTGACCTGGAAGAATTTGCCGATGAAATCGATCACTGGATTTTGGATGAACTGAAAGCAGTCGGTTGTGATACAGCGAAAAGTGTTTTGGAGCACACAGCAGCTGATTTGGCAAAACGAACAGATTTGGAAGAAGAGACAGTAGCAGAAGTTATTGCGATTCTTCGAAATGAATTTGAATAAGGTATTGCCCAATTGCGATTCCCTTATTATTATTAATTTTGCGCTCCAAGTCCGGTTAATTAAATATTTTATATGTCAGACGGTACCGTAACAAGAAGATTGAGCAAAGTTGCTCGGGAATTGAACGTTGGAATTTCTACCATCGTTGATTTTCTGTCGGACAAAGGGATCAAGATTGAATCCCGCCCGACAACGAAAATCGATGAAGCAGCCTATATGCAGCTGGTCGAAGAATTCCAGTCGGATAAAGCTGCTAAGAATGAGTCGCAACAGTTGAATCAGACGCGTATGGTTCGGGAAACTATCTCTCTTGAGAATACGGACCGTAAAGATGCCCGTCATGGCAAAGAGCAGGAAGAGGTAGTCATTAAAAATATGGGTACCTCCGGCTTGGACGACATTATGAAGCCTCGCATTGAGGAGAAACAAGTAACGGTCGTTGGTAAAATTGATTTGGACGCTATGGATTCTTCCACGCGGCCGAAGAAAAAGGAAGCTGCTCCAGTAGTAGAGGCGAAAGTCGAAGCTCCTGTTGAAGAAGTTGTTCCAGCTCCAGTGGAGGAAAAAGTTGAAGCTGCTCCAGTTGAAGCTCCTGTAGCCAAAGTGGTTGAGAAAAAAGCCGTTGAAGAGCCCGCCAAAAAAGAGCCGGAAGCTGTAAAAGCTGCTGAGCCAGAAGCAAAGGCCGAACCAGAAGTAAAGGCTGAGCCAGAAAAAAAGGTTGAACCAGAAAAAAAGCCTGAGGATACGGTTGTAAAAGCCCGTGCCCAAAAATTGAATGGACCAACAGTTGTTGGAAAAATCGTTCTTCCCGAAAAGAAAAAACCGGTAGCTTCTTCTTCAGAATCGACAGAAGTAGAAAAGCCGAAGAAAAAGAAAAGAAAACGCATCGCTCCAACGCAACCTTCAAGGGTGAGTTCCAATGCTTCTTCAGGACCATCACGTCCTACGAAAAAGGTGGGTGGAAGAGCTGTGAAGCAAGAACTGACGCCTGAGGCGATTCAAAGCCAGGTGCGTGAAACGCTGGCTGCGCTGAAAAACAAGGGCAAGTCCAACCGCTCCAAATACAAGAAAGAGAAAAGAGATCAGGTCAGCATTCAAATGCAAGAGGAACTCGAACAACAAGAAGCAGCAAAGAAAAAGCTGAAAGCAACTGAGTTTGTTACGGTCAACGAATTGGCGACCATGATGAGCGTGCAGGTGACAGATGTAATTTCTGCGTGTATGTCACTTGGAATGCTCGTTTCCATCAACCAAAGGTTGGATGCTGAAACCCTCACTGTTGTCGCTGATGCATTCGATTTTGAAGTTGACTTCGTTAGCTCCGACATTGAAGAAGCCATCGTTATGGAGGAGGATGATCCAGATACATTGGTGGCTCGCCCACCAATTGTGACTGTGATGGGACACGTTGACCACGGTAAAACATCGCTGTTGGATTACTTGCGTGAGACGAAAGTAATCGATGGTGAAGCCGGAGGAATTACCCAGCACATTGGAGCATACAGTGTAACGCTGGAAAATGGCAAAAATATCACATTCCTGGATACACCGGGTCACGAGGCCTTTACCGCAATGCGTGCCAGAGGTGCTCAGATTACAGATGTTGTTATCGTAGTAATTGCTGCTGACGACAATGTGATGCCGCAAACGAAAGAAGCGATAAGTCACGCACAAGCCGCGGGTGTACCGATGGTTTTTGCTATCAATAAAATTGACCGTCCCAACGCCAACCCTGAAAAAATCAAGGAAGAATTGGCTGCCATGGATATCCTGGTGGAAGAATGGGGTGGTAAGTACCAAAGCATGGACATTTCTGCTAAGGTGGGAACCAATGTAGATGAGTTATTGGAAAAAGTGTTGCTTGAAGCTGAATTGCTCGAGTTGAGCGCGAATCCTGATAAAGGAGCTTTAGGCACCATCATCGAATCTTCGTTGGATAAAGGGCGTGGTTATGTGACCACCCTGTTGATCGAGGCTGGTACCTTGCACGTGGGTGATGTGGTTTTGGCCGGCTCGCATTTTGGTAAGGTCAAAGCCATGCACAACGAACGTGGTCAGAACATCGAAGCTGCGGGTCCATCTACTCCAGTCTCGTTACTCGGATTTAACGGAGCGCCCACTGCCGGTGACCGCTTTAATGTGTTTGAAGACGAGCGGGAAGCGAAAGAAATTGCCACCAAAAGGATGCAATTGCAGCGCGAGCAAGGTGTTCGTACTCAGAAACGTAGAACGCTGGAAGATATTGGCCAGATTCTGAAAATCGAAGGATTCCAGGAACTTAATATTATTGTCAAAGGGGATGTGGATGGTTCAGTAGAAGCACTTTCAGATTCACTTTTGAAATTGTCTACGGAAAGCATCAAGATCAATGTGATTCACAAAACAGTTGGTGAAATTACTGAGTCAGATGTATTGTTAGCCACGGCTTCCGATGCCATCATCATTGGCTTCCAGGTGCGCCCTTCGGGCAATGCGCGTAAACATGCAGAGAAAGAAGGAATACAAATTCGTTTGTACTCCATCATCTACACCGCCATTGAAGATGTGAAAGCAGCGATGGAAGGTATGTTGGCTCCGAAAATTGAAGAGAAAATAGTTTGTTCGCTTGAAATTCGTGAGACATTCAAAATCTCGAAAGTCGGAACCATTGCAGGTTGCTACGTAAATGACGGAACCATTACCCGGCAAACTAGAGTTCGGATTATTCGTGATGGAGTAGTCGTTTATACGGGTGATTTGGGATCACTCAAGCGTTTCAAAGATGACGTGAAAGAAGTAAAAGCAGGTTATGAATGTGGTTTGAACATCCAGAACTACAACGACATCAAAGTAGACGACATCATCGAAGGATTCGAACAAGTCGAAATCAAACAAACACTGAGCTAGTTCAAAGCCAGAGTTTTTACCAAATAAAATCAAGGATTAACGTCAATCTTCTTCAGAAGGTTGGCGTTTTTTTTAGTGCTGAAGTGGAGGAAGCTCAATTTCCTCCCGCACGACAAATGAAGACGGGAAAAAATCCTGGATGTCCTGGTGAAATTGAATGGCATCCAGCCTGGTTCTGAAATCACCAACACGAACCCTGAAGTTGGGTTCCAACCAATCGAGGTAGCTCGGTACATCAGGGTAATTCTTCAAAAAGTCTGCTTGTATCTTTTGAGCTTTGGTGCGGCTCATTTCCCCTGAACTAGAATAAAGGTGGATGCGGTAACCGTCAATTTTTTGACTTTCTGCATTCACCGAAACATGCTTGTTGAGCAACTCCCTAATTCCTGGCTCCTCAATAACTTCCGAACTTCCAAATTTTTGTTTGGAGGTAGAGTCTTCAACAGACAACGATTTACTGGCCATCTGGTCCTCGGTTTTTGTGGCCGCAGATGTGGAGCTTGGTTCCATTTTAGGGTAAACGTTCCAGTTTTTGTGCTCGTTATTTTGTGCAAACACAGTTGTTGCTGATAACAGGCAAATCGAGAGGACGAAGGAGTGGTTGAAGATTTTCATTGGCACAAAGTTATAAATTCAACGAGAAAGCCGGGGTGATTCTTGTGCAGTTCATCAAGCAAAATGGATAGGCGGGCGGGCTATCTGTTGTAAGAGGTGCTAAGGGTGAAGGGGGGAATAGGAGTACAGATCTCCAGTTTGAATGGCAAAAAATGCATTTCAATCGATGATTTTAGATGCCGGGTTAACATACTGTAATTCAGCGCATTGCGGATGTTGAAAAATGTTAATTTAGAATCATTCTAAATTGAATACCAGAGGTAGAATTTTTCGGCATTTATTAATCAAGAATTAATGTTTCTTCTAAATTTGCCCACAGGAAAAATGGACTGTAATGTCCGGGTGGTATTAAAACGTTGACAATGAATTGGACCTTCTCCCGACCCTTTAGATTTTCCCTTTCTCTTTTAACTCTCGCACTGGTTTTCTCTTTTCAGACTTCCCTGAGCTTGGCTCAAGATGGGGAAAAACTGTTTAAAGCTAACTGTGCAGCGTGTCACCATCCTTTATTGAAAAGGACTGGACCGGCACTAAAAGGAGCTCGAGAACGGGTACCAAGTGATGAATGGCTTCTTGAATGGGTCAAAAACCCTCAGCAGAAGTTAGACGCTGGCGATGACTACGCATTGAAAATTTATGCGGAAAGCAACAACGCCAATATGACGCCTCAAAATCTTACAGATGATGAGATTTGGGCCGTTATGAACTATGCTGACAACTACGTAGATCCCAAACAGGATAAGATTGCTAAAGGTCCAGTTGTGGGCGGAGGCGAACCTGAGCCTGAGGGTAACGTCTTGCTCTGGATACTCATCATTACAGTTGTCCTCTTTATTACGGTAAGAGTACTTTGGGGAGTTAGACGTTCCTTGTCAAACATTGTTCGTGAACGCGATGGCCTGGAGCCAATCGAAGACGTGGACATGTTGGATTCAGCGATGGCTTACTTGAAAGCCCACAAAAAACTGACTATCGTGTTGGTTGTTGGTGTGCTCATCTATGGTGGTAACCTCGGTTGGAACACCTTGTCAGGAATTGGTATTTACCAGGGATACGCACCTGAGCAACCCATTAACTTCTCGCACAAAATTCACGCAGGGCAAAACGGCATTAACTGTGTTTACTGCCATAGCAGTGCTGAGAAAGGCAAAGCTTCCGGTATTCCATCCGTAAACGTTTGTATGAACTGCCACAATGCAATCAACCAGGGGAAGGTGACTGGAACTACGGAGATTGCCAAGATTTACGAAGCGGCAGGTTACAATCCTGAAAAAGGCATTTACGACAAGCCAGAAAAGCCCATCAAATGGGTGCGCATCCACAACCTACCAGACTTTGTTTATTTCAATCATTCGCAACACGTTGTTATAGGCAAGCAAAAGTGCCAAACATGCCACGGTCCTGTTGAAACGATGGATGTAGTAGAACAATACTCTGAGTTGACCATGGGATGGTGTGTAGATTGTCACCGTGAAACCAATGTGGACCAAGGCAATGGTTATTATGAAGACATGCACGCTGACTTGTTGGAGAAATACAAAGATCAAGGAATAGAAAAATTCACTGTAGAACACATTGGCGGTTTGGAATGTGCCAAGTGCCACTATTAATTAGGAAACACTGGTTCTTTTAAGCAGTCATTGATAGCGAACAATAAACGCATATGAGTACTACAAAAAAATACTGGCAGAGTGTCGAGCAACTTCAGGAAGACCCTGAGTTCATGGCCCGTGCACACAACGAATTTTCGGAGCCAGTTCCCGTAGATGAGTTTCTGTCGAAAACAAAACTGGACGAGACATCCACCTCGCGTAGAGATTTTCTCAAATTTTTGGGATTCTCAGTAACTGCCGCTTCCCTGGCAGCATGTGAGACACCGGTAATGCGCTCTATCCCTTACGTGGTAAAACCAGATGAGATAACACCAGGCATAGCAAACTATTACGCCAGCTCTTATGCTGACGGAATGGATTACGCCAGCATTCTTGTTAAAACAAGAGAAGGTCGACCCATCCATATTTCTGGAAACAGTAATTCAGGAGTAACACATGGCGGAGTCAATGCCCGTGTTAACTCATCAGTACTGTCTTTGTATGATTCAAAAAGATTGCAAGGCCCGCAGAAGGCAGGAACCGCAGCAACCTGGGATGAAGTAGACGGAGAAATTGGAGGAAAGCTTCAAGCCATCGCCAACAAAGGAGGCAACATCCGTATTCTTTCCAACACCATCATGAGCCCATCTACCAAGATGGCCATAGGCGCATTTGCCACTAAGATGAGTGGAGGAGCAATGAATGCAGATGAAGGTGCTACGGATGATGCACCAGCGGCAAACGAAAATGTACAACACATTACCTACGATGCCGTTTCGGCCTCTGGTATTCGAAAAGCGAATGAAGCTTCTTTTGGAGCTGCCATCATACCTGGCTACCATTTCGATAAAGCAAAGGTGATTGTAAGCGTTGGAGCAGACTTTTTGTCTACCTGGCTTTCTTCTATTGAATATGCCGTGCAATATGGCAAAACGCGTAACCCGAATGGAGCGTGGATGTCAAAGCACTACCAATTTGAATCCAATCTATCCCTGACCGGTTCCAATGCAGATGTACGCGGAGCAATTCGCCCATCAGAATATGGAGCAGCCGTAGCAGCACTTTACAACGAAGTAGCGAAGCAAGCCGGAGGATCAAAAGTAAGTGGACCATCTTTGGGTGAAAGCGACAATGGAGCCAACGAAAAGATAGCACACGCAGCCAAAGACCTTTGGAAAGCAAAAGGCTCCTCTTTAGTAGTATCAGGTTCGAATGACATAGCCGTTCAAACGCTTGTCAACGGAATCAACGATATGTTGGGCAACTACGGTTCAACAATTGACCTCAACATGCCCATCAACTTCCGTCAAGGAAACGATGAAAAAGTAGCAGCGTTGATTGGCGAAATGAAAGCAGGAAAAGTAGATGCGCTCATCGTTTATGGAGCAGATCCTGTTTACAGCATGCCAGCAGCCTGGGATTTTGCCGGAGCTATGGCCAAAGTCGGTTTGAAAATTTCATTCGCCAGCAAAGCAAATGCCAGTTCCGCAGCATGTGATTATGTATGTCCAGACCACCATTACCTGGAGTCCTGGGGCGATGTGAATCCTAAAGCCGGATACTATAGCTTGACGCAACCAGTTATCAATCCATTGTATAACACCCGCCAGGCGCAATCAACATTGTTGAAGTGGGCAGGAATGGATGAAGACTACCACAACTTTGTGAAAGGTACGTGGGAGAAGTATGGTTACCCAATGGCGCAAGACCAGTTTGGCACATTTGCATCTTATTGGGCAAAATGCTTGCACGATGGAGTAGGAGAAGTTCCTTCCATGGTGGAGAAAAAAGAATTCGCGTTTACAGGAGATGTTAATACTGCTGCCAGCAAACTTCCAAAGCCTTCTACAGATGGTTGGGAATTAGAGCTGTACATGAAAACGAGTATTGGTGAAGGAAATCAAGCTGGTAACCCATGGTTGCAAGAATTGCCAGACCCAATCAGTAAGATAGTTTGGGACAACTACGTGACCATGAATCCTGTGGACATGCACAGAGAGGGTTTCAACATCAAATTGGCTGAACAAACACCTGCTCACGTTGCCAAAGTGATGGTTGGAGATCAGGAATTAGTTCTTCCTGTTGTTCCGATACCAGGTCAAAAATTGAAAACAATCGGAATTGCTGTTGGGTATGGAAACGAGGCTATGCACCTCGATGCGCAAAGCACTGAAGATTTGGATAACGCTAAAAGAAATGCATTCCGTGCAGTTGGATACACCAACTCAACACTTTCATATACTCATTCAGGAGTATCTGTAGCTAACACCGGAGTGACTTATAAAATAGCGTCAACACAAACGCACGACACGATGATGGGTCGTAAGATTGTGAATGAAACTACGCTGGATACTTTTAAATCTGTCCCATTTGACGATGCTCACGATGGTTGGAATCCACCAATCACAGTAGCGGATGCTTACGGAAAGCAGAAACCAGTACGCGAAGTAAACCTTTGGGCAGATCACGGCATTGAAACCGGTCACCGTTGGGGAATGGCTATTGACCTGAACCTCTGTAACGGTTGTGGTGCCTGTGTTACTTCTTGCCACTCTGAGAACAATGTTCCAGTCGTAGGTAAAGATGAAGTAAGACGCACACGTGCGATGAGTTGGTTGCGTATTGACCGCTACTTTAGCAGTGACGCTGACCCAGCTACTTATCATCACGAGGAGAAAAAAGATTATGCCAAAATGGAAATTCCATCGGCATATCCTGATGTAGTATTTCAACCAGTAATGTGTCAGCACTGTAACCATGCTCCATGTGAGACGGTTTGTCCAGTTGCTGCAACTACCCACAGTGATGAAGGTCTGAATCAGATGACCTACAACCGTTGCGTTGGAACCCGTTACTGTGCGAATAACTGTCCTTACAAAGTGCGAAGATTTAACTGGTTCAACTACGTTGGAGACTCTAAGTTTACCGGTGTTAATCCATCGCAAGATGATTTGAGCCGCATGGTATTGAATCCGGATGTTGTTGTTCGCTCCAGAGGAGTTATGGAAAAATGCAGCATGTGTGTGCAACGCATTCAATCTGGTAAATTGGAAGCCAAGAAAGCTGGCGGACCAGTTGAAGATGGAGCCATTCAAACGGCTTGCTCCAGTGCTTGTCCAACACACGCGATTACATTTGGTGACTTGAATGATTCAAAATCGAATGTGCGCAGCAATGCAATGAAAGAACGTTCTTACCACTTGATGGAAGAGATTGGAACACAACCCAATATCTGGTACATGACCAAAGTGCGGAATGCAGAAGCAGCTGCTCATAGCAATCATCACGTAGAAGAAGAAGTATCCTAAAAACATCATAATGCATAAAGAATCAGCGATACGAACACCTCTCATCCTAACGGATAAAACCTATCATCAGATTACTGAGGATGTGTGCGCACCTGTTGAGGGGAAAGCAAACAAGTATTGGTACATGGCTTTTACTGTAGCATTAATTGCTGCTGTTTGGGGACTTGGATGTATTACTTACACCGTTGGTCGTGGAATTGGAACCTGGGGTCTGAATAACACTGTTGGTTGGGCTTGGGACATTACCAATTTCGTTTGGTGGGTTGGTATTGGTCACGCGGGAACTTTGATTTCTGCTGTACTGCTTATCTTCCGCCAAAAATGGAGAATGGCCATTAACCGTTCTGCTGAAGCGATGACCATCTTTGCCGTAATGATGGCAGCCCTGTTTCCTGGGATTCACATGGGACGTATCTGGATGGCTTACTGGGTTTTTCCACTGCCAAATGAATTTGGTTCATTGTGGGTAAACTTTAACTCGCCCCTTCTTTGGGACGTTTTTGCCATTTCTACGTACTTCTCAGTATCATTGGTTTTCTGGTACATCGGTCTGATTCCTGACTTTGCAACGGTACGTGACAGAGCTATTCACCCGGTCGCTAAAAAAGCTTACAGTATTTTGAGCTTTGGATGGTCAGGAGATGTGAAAGCATGGATTCGCTTTGAAGAAGTTTCTCTGGTTTTGGCCGGTATCGCTACACCACTTGTATTCTCGGTTCACTCGATTGTAAGTATGGACTTTGCTACTTCGGTTATACCGGGATGGCATACAACCATCTTCCCTCCATACTTTGTGGCAGGTGCGATTTTCTCAGGATTTGCAATGGTACAAACACTGCTGCTCATCGTTAGAAAAGTAGTTAGCCTGGAAGCTTACATCACCATTAAGCACGTTGAGTACATGAACATCATCATCGTAATCACAGGTTCAATGGTTGGAGTTGCCTATCTCTCGGAATTGTTTATTTCCTGGTACTCAGGTGTTCCTTATGAGCAGTATGCATTCTTAAACAGAGCAACCGGTCCTTACTGGTGGGCATATGCCTCTATGATGACTTGTAATGTAGTTACACCACAGTTGTTTTGGGTGAAAGGAATCCGAAGAAGTTTAATTGCTTCTTTCATTCTTTCCATCTTCGTGAACATCGGAATGTGGTTTGAGCGTTTTGTAATTATCGTTACATCGCTGCACAGAGATTATATTCCTAGTAACTGGTCTATGTTTCACCCAACCTTTGTTGACATCGGCATCTTCATCGGAACGATTGGAATATTCTTCGTGTTGTTCTTAACGTACGCACGCTTTTTCCCAGTTCTTGCATTGAATGAATTGAAATCCATCCTCAAAAGTTCCGGGGAATTTCATAAAAAACAGTAATAGGCTATGAGTAATAAAATCATCTACGCCCTTTATAATGACGATGAGGTATTGGTCGATGCAGCTAAGAACTTGGTTGCGCAAAAGATCAGCATCCGGGACGCGTATTCTCCTTTTCCAATTCATGGAATTGAGAAAGTGTTGGGAGTGCCCTGGACAAGGTTGGCAATTTGTGCATTCCTCTACGGATTGACCGGAACAGCATTGGCTTTATTCGGTATCTGGTATTTCATGATTGACGATTGGGCCATGAACATTGGAGGTAAACCAAACATGGCATTTTACCAAAATATCCCAGCCTTTATTCCGGTGGCATTTGAGTTTACCGTGTTGATGGCCGCCCACGGAATGGCGTTGACCTATTTCATTCGAAATGGCATCTTCCCAGGAGCTGAAGCACGCAACCCTCATCCACGCACGACAGATGATCACTTTGCTATGGAGATTCATCCTTCGGACAACGCTGGAATGAGCGAGGAAGACATCAAGAAAGCTCTTGAGGCTACTAGTCCAGTTGAAATTTTTGAAAAAGAAAATCATTAGGAAACAAGCGAAGAAAATGCAAACGAAAAAGGACAACATATTCTCAATAAGCAGATGGGGAATACTCGGCACAGTTCTTATTGCAGCTGTAACTGTATTCAACGCTTGTACTTCGGACCCGTTGAGCCCGGGTGTTGAATTCATGCCTGACATGTACCGCACACCCGCTTTGGAGCATTACGGAAGTAACTCGTTTTATGCTGACAGTATGGAAGCCCGCCAACCAGTGGCTGGAACTGTACCCAGAGGCCAAATGCCTTACCAATATGAAAATTCAAATGCTGGCTATGTTCTGGCAGGTGAGCAACTGAAAAATCCTATTGCCGCATCAGAAGAAGTGATGAAACAAGGAGAAGTACTCTACGGGAAGTACTGTTTGCATTGTCACGGTAAAGAAGGAGCAGGAGATGGATTGGTTGTTACCAATGGAGGTTTCCCTCCACCACCATCTTATGCTGATGGTAATTCAGGTCGAGGCGGAAAAATGAGCGATTTGACCCCAGGTAAAATTTACCACACCCTTATGTATGGTTTGAACATGATGGGATCACATTCTTCCCAACTTACTATTGAAGAGCGATGGAAAATCGTTCATTATGTAGAAAAGTTACAAGGAAAAGAAAAGAAGAAAGATGATGCTTCGGCAGAAGGAGAAGCCATGACTGAAGGTGATGCTCCAGAAACAGGAGATTCAGAAGCCATGGAGGCGGATGAAGCAGCACCGGAGTCAGTTCAATAGTTAGTAGGAAGTTAAATTATAACAACAGTATAATGGACCAGTATACTTTTCCAGATAAGCTCAAACGATGGACCTTCATTTTGATGGCTATTGGAGTTATCGCAATGGTAGTAGGTTTTTTCACATCAGGTGAACACGCAGGAAACCGGATATGGACCAATGTTTTGGTGAATGGATTCTTTTTCTTTGGGATTGGCCTTGCCGGTACATTCTTTCTGGCTTTACAATTTGCTTCCCATTCAGGTTGGAGTGTTGTTGTCAAGCGGGTAATGGAGGCAGTTAGTGCTTACATGCCGATTGGTGCAATTTTCCTGATTTTGGTCTTTTTGGGAGGAACATTCGAATGGCATCACATCTACCACTGGATGCAAGAAGGAGTAATGGACCCTACGCATGCTGACTACGATGCAATCATCAAAGGTAAGGAGCCCTATCTAAATCAAATATTCTTCTGGGCAAGAACTTTAGTCTATTTAGGAGTGTGGAGTTACTTTACCTATATTTTCCGCAAGCGTTCATTAGAAGGAGACATCAATGGAGATGACAAATTCCACATGAAGAATGTTGTTTTGTCGGCTATCTTCCTGGTATTCTTTGGATACACATCAATGACTGCTTCCTGGGATTGGTTGATGTCTATTGATGTGCACTGGTTCAGTACTATCTACGGTTGGTACGTCTTCTCTGGAATGTGGATTAGCGGTATGATTGTTATGACGGTTATTACACTGTACCTGAAAAGTCTCGGGCATTTGCCAGAAGTCAACGACAGCCACATCCACGACTTAGGAAAATGGGTGTTTGGAGTTAGCTTTTTGTGGAGCTACTTGTTCTTCTGCCAGTTCATGCTGATTTGGTATGCTAACATTCCTGAGGAAGTTACCTACTACGTAGCACGTATTGATGATTATCGTTGGTTGTTTTGGGGAGTATTCGCCATCAACTTTGTTTTCCCGATGATCATTTTGATGTCTCGTGATGCCAAGAGAAATGCCAAATACCTAATTCCAATCTGTGTTATCATCTTTATTGGACACTGGCTGGACACTTACCTGTTGATTACTCCAGGGTCGATGAAACAAGACTGGCACCTGAACTATGTCGAGATTGGCATGTTCCTCGGATTTTTAGGATTCTTCACATTCATTGTGTTGACTGCGTTGTCGAAACGTCCTTTGATGGTGAAAAATCACCCAATGTTGAATGAAAGCTTGCACCATCACATTCAGTAGTGATTGGAGTTTGAAATTGATAGTACAAAACAAATTTTGATATGACCCCATTCTTAACGGTAGTCGTTCTCATTTTAGGAGTTGTAGCACTGATTCAGTTGATCAGGGTGTTTGAATTAACCTCTGTTTTGAAGGGCAAGGCCAGTGAGTTACCGAGCTTCAGCGAGACCAAGTTTCAAGCGCGGATGATGATTCCATTGCTGATTGGTATGTTCGCCTTTTTTACCTGGTGTTATTTTAGGTATAAAGATCACTTGCTTCCAGAAGCTGCTTCTGAGCACGGTGGAAGCTTGGACACACTGCTTAATTTCAACTTCTTGATCATCATTGTGGTATTTGCCATCACACATGTTGTGTTGTTTTGGTTTGCTTACAAATACCATGCACGTCCTGGTCAAAAAGCAACCTTCTTTGCGCACAGTAACAAGCTGGAATTAATTTGGACGACTGTTCCGGCATTGTTCCTGGCAGTTATCATCGTTTATGGATTGAAAGAGTGGAATACTATCATGGACAAAGCGCCTAAGGATTCTTTGACCATTGAGCTTTATTCTAAACAATTTGACTGGACCGCGCGTTATGCTGGTGCAGACAGTACTTTGGGTAGTGCCAACTACAACCTCATCTCAGGAACAAACCCTTTGGGTGTTATTACCGAGGCTACCATTATGGAGAAGCTGGCGGAACTTAAGAAGAAGGATTCGGTGCTCGTTGACAAATTGGCAACTGTTCCACAGGATGGAGAAATAGCCGAAGACATTAAAGATGAAATTGCACGATTGGCTCGCCACAAGTCTAGAGTGATGGTATTTAAAGACATGCAAGCATCAAAAGACTTTACTGCTGCTGATGACGATATGGTGATGAAAGGGGAGTTTCACCTTCCTAAAGGCACCACCGTTGGTTTCCAGTTCCGCTCACAAGATGTTATCCACAGTGCTTACATGCCGCACTTTAGGGCTCAGATGAACACAGTTCCAGGTATGTTAACCAAGTTCGTTTTCAAGCCTATCTACACCACGGAGGAAATGCGCAAGAAGACAGGAAATCCTGACTTCAACTACTTGTTGCTTTGTAATAAGATATGTGGAACTGCACATTATAACATGCAAATGACGATTGTTGTAGATGAACCAGAAGACTACGCACGCTGGGAGGCAGAGCAGAAAGCATTTGACGGTTCTGTAGTTGGAGAAACGGCAACGACAGTGTCTGGAGAACAGACTCAATTGGCAGTAAAAGCAAACTAAGCACAAAATTATTCGATATAATCATGGCATCTGAAAGTCACGAACATCACCACGAGGAAACATTTGTTTCCAAGTATATTTTCAGCCAAGATCACAAGATGATTTCCAAGCAATTCCTGATTACAGGGATGGTGATGGCAGTTATCGGTATGGTCATGTCCAGTTTCTTTAGACTACAGTTGGGGTGGCAAGGCGAAAGTTTTGCAATCTTAAACTGGTTTCTTGGAGACAAATGGGCACCAGATGGAATCCTGGATCCAGGCATGTACCTCGCTTTGGTAACCATTCATGGTACTATCATGGTATTCTTTCTGTTAACAGGAGGATTGAGTGGAACTTTTGCCAACCTGCTTATTCCATTGCAGTTGGGCGCCAGGGATATGGCATCGGGATTCATCAACATGCTTTCCTACTGGTTCTTCTTGATTTCTAGCGTTATCATGATAGCGTCAGTGTTTGTGGAAGCAGGACCTGCATCAGGTGGGTGGACGATTTATCCGCCACTAAGTGCATTACCGCAAGCAATTGGAGGTTCAGGACTTGGAATGACACTGTGGTTAGTTAGTATGGCTCTCTTTATTGTTATGGGACTTTTGGGTGGTTTGAACTACATTGTTACCGTAGTCAATCTAAGAACAAAAGGTATGACGATGACCAGGATGCCTTTGAGTATTTGGGCGTTGTTTGTAACAGCTATTCTGGGTGTATTGTCTTTCCCGGTCCTGTTATCTGCCGCACTGCTTTTGATTTTTGACCGTAGTTTCGGTACGAGTTTCTATTTGTCCGACATCCACATTGGTGGTGAGGCATTGGAATACAGTGGTGGTAGTCCAATCCTGTTTCAACACTTATTCTGGTTCTTAGGTCATCCTGAAGTATACATTGTACTTCTTCCAGCCTTGGGTATTACATCAGAAGTAATTTCAACCAACGCCAGAAAGCCCATCTTTGGTTATCGTGCGATGATTGGTTCTATCCTGGCAATTGCCTTCTTGTCATTTATCGTTTGGGGTCACCACATGTTTATGACCGGAATGAATCCATTCCTTGGTTCTGTCTTTACGTTTACAACACTATTGATTGCGATACCTTCAGCGGTAAAAGCGTTTAACTACATCACCACATTGTGGAAAGGTAATTTGCGTTTTACACCAGCAATGATGTTCTCTATCGCGATGGTTTCTACCTTCATCTCTGGTGGGGTAACGGGAATTATTCTGGCTGACTCTGCTTTGGACATCAACTTGCACGATACTTACTTTGTTGTTGCTCACTTTCACATTGTGATGGGATTGTCTGCGGTACTGGCAATGTTTGCCGGGGTTTATCACTGGTTCCCTAAATTGTATGGCAAGATGATGAACCGCAAAATGGGTTACGCTCACTTTTGGCTGACCTTCGTCTGTGCTTACGGAGTATTCTTTCCACAACATTTCTTGGGATTGGCTGGGGTTCCCAGACGGTACTATACCAATTCTGAATTCCCATTGTTTGATGAATTCATTGGATTGAATGAAATGGTGAGTGTCTTTGCCATCATTGGAGCCTTGGCTCAGTTCATTTTTATCTTCAACTTCTTCTACAGCGTATTCAGAGGACCTAAGTCTTCTCAGAACCCTTGGAAATCGAATACATTGGAATGGACTACACCTGTTGAGCATATTCATGGAAACTGGCCTGGTCCTCTTCCTACTGTTTACCGTTGGCCTTACGATTACAGTAAGCCTGGTAAGGAAGAAGATTTTGTTCCTCAAACAGTTCCACTGGAGGAAGGTGAAGAAGATGGTGGTGGAGGCCACTAATCGACACGATACAAACAATTCTATAAAAATGTCCTTAACTTTCTAAGGGCATTTTTTTTGTGAAGAAAACGGCTATTTTCCTGTTGACCAGCCTGGCGTTGGTAGTTGCCCAAGAGGGGCACAGTCAGTTTTTGGACTCAATCCAAACCAGCTTTCAACACCGACCACGCCTCGATTTTCGGATCGACACACGCAATTCGTTCATCACGACCCAATTTGCACGCATCCTTGGTGTAAAGGTCGGGCTGGATTTTAATAACAGAGTGAAGGTTGGATTGGGTTACAACCGCCTGATCTCAGACATCGAACGAAAACAGTTCCTGCGGGTCAATGATATTGTTGTTGATACCATAGCGGCCAACCTGGATTTTGAATATTTGTCCCCCTACATGGAATACACCTTTTTTCGGGAAGGCAAATGGGAGATGAGCATTCCTGTGTTGATTGGTGTGGGGAGATCCCGTTTTGGGTATACAGGGCTGGATGGGAAGAAGGCATTTTCCAAAGGACAACTGGTCATTTTGTATGAACCGTATATGACCGGGCAGTATCGGTTTTTGAATTGGTTTGCTCTCGGGGCTGGTGTAGGATATCGATTGTTGTTTGTGGGGAGTGGGAGTGTTCAGGAAAATTTTAATTCCCCCATTTATGTGCTGAAGTTCAAGTTTTATTTTGGCGATTTGTACCGAACCGTTTTTCCCACTGATGAGTAATCCCTCACGGTGAATTTATTAGTTTTGTTAGTGATGAACGAGCACCTCAATCCAGACCAGGAAAATCTATCTTCTACCGATAACGATATCGAGAAAGTCTTACGGCCCAAGTCATTTTCGGATTTCACGGGCCAGGTGAAGATTGTGGACAACTTACGTGTTTTTGTAGGGGCTGCATTGCAACGTGGAGAAGCGCTGGATCACGTTTTATTGCACGGTCCTCCGGGGCTGGGTAAAACCACGCTGGCACATATTATTGCCAATGAGCTCGGGGTTGGAATTAAAATCACCTCGGGTCCGGTTTTGGACAAACCCGGAGACTTGGCGGGACTACTGACCAACCTGGACGAGAACGATGTGTTGTTCATTGATGAAATCCACCGGCTGAGTCCAATAGTAGAGGAGTTCCTTTACTCTGCCATGGAGGATTACAAGATTGACATCATGATTGATAGCGGTCCCAACGCCAGAAGTGTGCGATTGGAATTGGCTCCGTTTACATTGATTGGAGCGACCACTCGGTCAGGACTCCTGACTTCACCCTTACGAGCGCGCTTCGGTATCAATTCACGTCTGGCTTATTACGATGCGAGGCTGATTTCTACCATCTTGAAACGATCAGCTGAAATCCTTCGAATAGAGATTGACCACCAGGCAGCTGTTGAAATCGCTGGAAGGAGCCGTGGAACACCGCGTATTTCGAACGCATTGCTACGTAGGGTGCGCGATTTTGCACAAATGAAGGGTGATGGTGACGTAGACCTTAAAATCGCTCAATACGCCTTAGAAGCGCTCAATGTGGACAAGCACGGATTGGATGAAATGGACAACCGCATCATTTCAACCATTATTGACAAATTTGCTGGAGGGCCTGTGGGAATCACGACCATTGCTACCGCGGTGGGAGAACAGTCTGGAACAATTGAAGAAGTCTATGAGCCTTTTTTGATTCAGGAAGGTTTTCTTTCCCGTACTCCGAGAGGTAGGGAAGCAACAGAACTGGCCTACAAGCACCTTGGACGACTCCCACCTCAAAAACAATCGGACCTGTTCAGTTAGGCCTTCATCAGAAAGTATGAACGGCACGGCCAGAGAAAAACGCGCTCACCTTATTAAAGAGGAAGCTGCGCGTTTGGGTTTTTCATTTTGTGGTATTTCCAAAGCAGAGTTCCTGGAAGCGGAGGCTCCTCGGCTGGAACAATGGCTGAAGGCAGGAATGCATGGTGAGATGAGCTACATGGAAAATTACTTTGACAAGCGCCTCGATCCAAGGTTGTTGGTCGATGGAGCGCAATCGGTTATTTCTTTGTTGTTGAATTACTATCCTGCTGCCACACAACGACCGGATGCACCTCAACTATCAAAATACGCTTACGGGGAAGACTATCACTTTGTCATCAAGAGCAAGCTGAAGGAATTGATGCACTTCATTGAGCGTGAGATAGGAGAAGTAAATGGGCGCGCATTTGTTGATTCGGCACCAGTATTAGACAAAGCCTGGGCAGCCAAAGGTGGCTTGGGCTGGGTTGGAAAACACTCTAACCTTATCAACAAGCAGCAAGGTTCTTTCTTTTTTATAGCCGAATTAATCGTGGATCTCGATTTAGCAGAAGACGGCCCTGTTGGCGATTTTTGTGGAACGTGTACCAAGTGCATTGATGCCTGTCCTACTGAAGCTATAGTCGCTCCATATGTAGTAGATGGTAGCAAGTGCATTTCTTACTTTACCATTGAATTGCGGGAAGCTATTCCTGAAGAAGTGAAGGGTAAATTTGAAAACTGGGCTTTTGGTTGTGACATTTGTCAAGATGTTTGCCCGTGGAATCGTTTTTCCAAGCCACACCAGGAGCCGCTGTTTGAGCCGCACTCAAAGTTGCTGGGGATGTCACAAGGAGATTGGGACGAGATAACGGAAGATGTCTTTTCGGAGCTCTTCAGGCGTTCTGCAGTGAAACGCACCAAGTTTAAAGGGCTGAAACGGAACTTGGATTTTTTGAAATAAAAAAATCCCGATAGAGAGGCTCCAACGGGATTCGATTGGTTAAAATTTACAGTTACAACATAGTCTCAAAAACTTCAGTAATAATTTCGTCATACTTCCCTGCGAAGGTGATTACGCACCACGCCTGCAACAATAACAACTCCTCTTTTTTGAGCCATGCTTTGGATTTAATAAGTTCCTTTCGGAATAGTTTACGATCAAAGCTAACCTTGCGCAAAACTACTTTAGTCATCTCTAACATGGGCTTCCTGATGTTTGATTTAGATCACTTATTGAAGTTCAAATTACAAAAAAAAACAGGGCGGTCCAAGGTCAATTTGGGGTCAGATTGTGAAAAAAATGTTAAATTTTGGCTAAATAAGATCAAAATCCATTGATACCGAGCAACTTTGCTCAGACGAAGCTTGTTAATAAATAACTACTTCAGAAATTGATAGTGGAGCGCGAAAGAAAGGGTTTGATTGTAAGAACCTCCTCGGGGCCCGAAGCGGGTAACTTCAATTGTGTTGGCTATGGGCAACACGGAGTGAAAACCACGAACATTCAGATGAAATGACCGGTTGATAGCAAAGTTGGCACCCAGGTTTAGGCCGGTATCAGTGGGCTTGAAGTCAAAAATGCTGGCATTAACATTTCCGTTTTCATCAAACTCCCGTTCGGAAATAAGTATGCCAATAGAAGGACCTAATTCGAACAGGAACTTTTTGTAAGAGAATTTTAGCAATAAAGGCACCTCCACATAATTGAGGTTTATCTGGTAAGAATCCAATTTTCCGGCATCGGGATCGATGGGGTTGCGACTGCCTTTTTGGATAAACAACATTTCAAACTGCCCGGTCAATTTCTCTGAGATGGGAGTGTTCACGAGAAAACCAGCTAAAAAACCAGCTTTGTCAAAGCCTGAGTAGCCATCACCTGAGATTTGGGTAGTGCTAACACCTACTTTGATACCCGCATTAAACCGGCCCTTGGATTCTTCTGTGGTTGTCGCATCATTTTGCGCCTGAAGCGAGAAGGAAAAGAGGAAGCAGGTGAGAAAAACGGCTGAAGCAATCCAACTAAAAATGTTAGAGTATGCGTTGCTCCTCGGCCTGGATGATTTCCTTTGTTTCACGGTTGTAAATATAGGCGATTACCGCACATTTGGAAACGTCCCATTCATCATCCAAAACAAAGTTGGTAGTTGAGTGTGTCGCATTATCTCCGGAACTAATGTCACCAGCTGAAATTTCTGTACCCATTGGCTCGCCAATAGAACCTCTCAGTACGTTGCGGTGGGTATATTCATCCTTCAGCGAATTGCCGGAAAAACCAAAAGTAACTTGCGGACCAACAAGACTGTCTTCCACCAAATAGTAAACAATATTTACCGGATCAGTGAGGTCAGATAGGTAAGTGACCGTTGAGCTAATGTCAACACTTTTGCTGCCGCTGTTGTAGGTCAATTCGATTTCCAATGAGGCTCCTGGCGCAGGATAATGAGTAACATTCACCGCAGAATACCAAGTGCCGTGAGCGATGAGCCGATCGCTGGTATCTTTGGTAATCACGGTAGAGCGATTTACGAGTCCATTGGGATAAAGCCCCGCTGAGTTGAAAATACTATCGTATACATTACCAGCTGGTGTAGTCCAGTCAATTGAAGTCGGATTTGCCAAAGTAGGGTCGGCAAATTGACCAGCGTTTATGGTGACATAAATCACTTGTTCAGGAAAACTGTCGTTCAGTATCAAAGCATCTGCGTCTGCATTGGGGCAAAATCCACAGCCAATTCCGCCAAATGATTCGACCAATACTTTTCTAAATGGGCCGTTGCCACCAGGGCCACCGCCACCCGGGCCATCTGGGTCAGCCGGTTGCTCGATTGGAGTTTCTACTTTGTCGCAGGAAGCGAATGCAGCAACCGCAGCAAAAAGAACAAAAAATCGAAAGACAACGAATAACTTCATAAGACTCAACTTTTACTCTATAACGTGTATTTCTTCAACCTGAATTATTTCCTTCGTCTCTTTGTTGTAAACGTAGGCAACAATAACGCATTCTTTCGGATTGTATTCATCTTTATATAATAAAGTCTGTGGCAGCCAACTTTACAGGCTCGCCAGCGATGACAACTCCTTCAATTATAGGAGTGCCCCAAGTGCTGTTTAAGTTGCCACGAAAAACGTGTTGGTGGACGTAATCGAGAATCTCACTAGGCTCTTTCCGACTATCCTTTTGTGGGCCAACAACGTTATTTTCAACCAACGACAATACCAAGTTGTATTTACCTTCCAGCTCAACCAACGGATAGGTGGTGGAGGTGACGTCAATTGAATTATTTTCGCTGTTAAATGTTAGGGCCAATTCAATGGAAACCTCCGGTTCTAAGTCTTTTAGACGCTCAATGGCTGTTTCCCAACTGTTGTGTTTGATTTGTACATTATCCTGGGTATTGTTCAAGATAGAGGAACGGTTGACCATTCCGTTCGGATAGGAAACCGTAATTCCCAAAAAGGTTAGAGCATATTCCTCGCCCCCTGGAGTGCGGGAATCTTTTTCAAATTGATTAGGAATGTCCGGGTCTGCAAAAGGATCAGTGTTTAGGCCGATCGTTGTATTTTCCAAAACAAGCGAATCGATCTTGTCACAGGAAAGAAAAATGCCCAATCCCAGAAGAAGGACCCCAAAAAGTGTTTTCGAAGAACTTTGCATATACTATTGTTCCTCTACTTCTACTTCAATTACATAAACTTCTTCTACTTGAATAATCTCATCCGATTTCTTGTCATGAAGATAAGCTACGATGAGACATTCATTGGGGTTGTAATCTGGGTTGAGTACAAAATTTGTGTTGACAACCTCGATTGTGTCGCCAGCGACAACGGCTCCATCAATAACTTTTTCGCCCCAGGTGCTGTTAATATTGCCTCTATATACGTGTTTGTGGACGTAGTCATAGATGTCTTCCGGATCTTTGCCATAATACTTTTGTGGCCCAATGACGTTGTTTTCAACCAGCGACAACGCCAAGTTGTATTCACCCTCCATGTTTGTCAGCGGAATCATCATCGTAGAAATGTCAACACTGTTGCTTTGAGCATTGTAGACAGCATCGATTTTTATGGATATTTCCGGGGCGATATCCTTTAATCGTTCGATGGCAGTTGACCAACTGCTATGTCTGATTTGTAGGTTATCGGTGCTTCCACTAATAATTGATGAACGGCTGATCATACCGGTAGGGTATGTGGCTGATACGCCCAAAAACGTTCCAGCAATTTCATTTCCATCATCTGTTCTCCAATCTTCGTCATAAGGATTTCCTTGACTTGGGTCGGCAAAAAAACCTGTATTCAAGGCAATGACGATAATCTGTTCTCCATAGAGCTCTTGTAATTGGGCCGCTTTTTCAGCTGCAGGTGGGCAAAAACCGCAGCCTAATCCGGTAAATTCCTCAATAAGTATTTTTCGAACATTTACCCCCGTATCAGTTATAATTGGCCCATCACTCGTTCCTGAAACAGGAAGGTCCACCTTGTCGCATGAGAAAAGGGCAACTGCAAAAATGATGGCAAAGAGTACGTTGGCTATTCTTTTCATAATTCGTGTAATTTAAATTCTATTAGAAGCTACTTGTAACGGAAAGAGAAACCCCGTTTGAGGCTGGTACATTCCGACACACGCCACCAACACAGAAAATACCCGCCCTTTGTCGTCCGAAACCGAGTGTGAATCGGTTGGCGTTGCGAGCATATACAATGTTGGTAAATGGATAATGCAATTGAAATTCTTCGTTAAAATGGCCGTAGTTGTATTGATCAATAACCGAGAATGACCAATGCGGTGAAACGGTGTACTCAATAACTCCTGTCACCCAGTTCCCTTGATCCTGATTGGTGCGGAGATGCTGTGCCTCGACACGAATAGCATGTTTCTTGTTGATCTTATATAAAACGTCCGCAACGAAGATATCGGCATAAATGATGGGCGATTTTTTTGCACGAGCAGTGTCAGCACTTAAGAAACCTTGTACCACTTCTTTGTTGTAAACGAAGTTGATATACGATGCTTTGAGCTTCAATCTTTTGGAAACCTTTCTGGCCACCTCAATGTTAAAATCTCTAAAAAATACTTCGTCACCTATGCCAAAGAATTTGGTTTCATAGCCTTTTCTGCCAGGGTCTGCAATTAGAAATGTATCTCTGTTTAGATCAATGGCAGAGGATAGTTGATTCGTGTCCAGGCTATTGACACCTGAAAAGTTGATTAGGATGCTTGTGCCATACTTGCCTCCCAGTTTTGTTTTTTTAGGAATCTTATAGACGACATCAGCCTGCATTCCTACCTCTCCATTCGGTTGGGTTCCATAAGGATAAAGGGTGGCTGCGAGGTTATAAGTGTGTTGCTTGGTTAATGCCGGTAGGTAATTAATGGTAAGGTTATTTATAGACTCTCCACGATCTGATCGAAAGCTCATGTTATCGATTGTTTTGGCAGAAACAACGATGCCTAGCCCTTTTTTAGAATAGCTGGCTGAAACCAGAGCCGATTGACCCTCCTTGTATATGAAATTATTGTCAGAAGAAGGGTCGTTGATTTTGTAAGCATATTCACCGGAAAGACCGAATTGCCCATATTCAACGTTTAAACGACCACCGTAGGTACTCACATTTTCTGGTAGTTCCTTGACAGCGTCTTCATCTTCCTGGTATTTGCCTAGAAAACTAGCACCAAGGGTTACTCTTGCCTTTGATTCGGCCAAAGCCCCCACAGCTTCGTTCAGTATCAATTCTCCATCAAATCCGCGTACAATGCCAGGGCCTGTTTCAAAAAAGATACGTTGTTTACCGACCAACCCTTTCAGATATAAGCCTGGCATTGGGCTATACTTCAGGCGAACACCATCCATCGCATTGTCGATACCAAGTGCTCTTTCTTCGTAAGAACGGAATACCATGCCACTGCCAAACTGCTCGTAAAAATTTCCTACCGTAACATCCAGTCCATCTATGTTGTATCGTGCATATCGGTAAGGCACACCACTTCCTTTGTAACGGCTGTCAAAACCTTGCAATACATTGTTATAGGTTTCGTAGCGAACTCCTGCTTCGAAATTGCCCCTGGTATAAATCAGGTTGGCAAATCCATTGAACAAAAAGTCTTCCGGCACAATGGGCGCGCCAATGAGCGAATCTTCCCGGTAATATTGACCAATAGCGTCAATATTACCATGGATCTCTCCGGCATTACTTTTTCCCTCTTGCTCCTGGGCGGTTAACGGATTGTTAATACAAAAGCCAGCAACGAGGCATGCTAATACGATTTTCGCTCTTTTCAAAACAGATAGGTATTAAAGAAAGTAATTAGTGGCCATCAATGCTTTCACCATCGCTAAGCTTCTGCACCAATTCGCGCAATTCCTCTTCGTCTCCAGGAGTATAAGAGTTGTGTTGCCACACAATTTCATTCTTTCCATTTAGTAAAAAAGTATGAGGGACATTGTTTACATTCATAGCACGTTTGAAATCGCCATTTGGGTCCAGGTAAACATCATAATCCCATGATTGTCCGTTAATGTAAGGCTTCACTTTGGCCATGTTACGAGCATCGTCAATGGAAATGGCAATTAGTCTCACACCAGTTTCATCCACCCAATCATCCCAGTCTTCTGCTATCGTGTTAAGCTCGCGTTTGCACGGGCTGCACCATGTGGCCCAAAAACTAATAATAGTAGGAGCTCCTTCATTGTCAAAATTTGCGGTATTTATAACCTTTCCATCCAATGTTTTTATGCTTGCAGAAGGAAGTGCTCTTGTTTTACCCTGAGCAAATGCTCCAGTCGCAAAAACAAAAGTCAATCCAATTATCAATAATGATTTCATAAGAGTGTCAGTGTTTTAAGAGTTAGAATTTAATCGAATCTGTGCAAGGTACGATTCAAACTCTAAGCCAAAGTTCCTCCTTTTTTTGGGAATGTCCCAACAACTAATCCGTCAAAACGGGGTTGCCTAACTCTTAAAAGTTGTTTAAAGCTTTGATTTTCAAACTATATTACTTGCTAGTAAGTGATGTGTCTTGTAGGAAATGTTTAAACATTTCAATAAAATGAAGTTGGACTCCTATGATAACAAGTTGTTCGAATTCATTTGAAAAATTCAAAGGATTAGAAAAAAGAATCGATTTGAAATGGCGTATATTTGTTTGGAGTTCACCTTAAAGTATCTGTGATTATGCGAAACTGGCTTCTTTTGTTATTCTGTTCTCTAGGCTTTATTGGTGCGATTTCTGCCCAAAGTCCGCTTCAATTTGAAGACGAGAAAAATGATATTTACGGATGGGCTGATCAGGATTTGATTACAACATACTTCAATGTGAGAAATACAGGTTCTGAGCCAATGGACATTATAGTTCAGGTAGAAGTTGTAGCTCATATACCGGGAACTATCAATTATTTTTGTTGGGGTGAAGATTGTTATCCTGACAATGTCCGGTTAAGTCCAAATCTGGTAACTATTGCGGCAGGAGCACTTGAAACTACCTTTATTGGTTACCATAAGCCAAATGACAATGTTGGGACAGAAATTTTAAAATATTCCTTTTTTGACAAGAAAACGCCTTCTGAAGCATCTTCTGTTATCATTGCTTTTCATGCGCTGGATGCACCGAAGATTGTTGGCTCCAGTACGTTTTGTTCTGGTTCTTCAACTCAGTTGTCTTTGAGTCATGAGTTTGATTCATATGACTGGTCAAATGGTTCCTCAATGGAATCGGTTGATGTTGGAGCAGGTACCTACACGGTTGAAGTCTCCCTTTACGATGAATTCAGGACGACAGACGCGATAGTTGTTACTGAGACCGCTGAATTGACGCCATCCATAGCAGGAATTGCCTACTACTGTGAACAAGATGTCTGGTTGGGGGAAGAGTTTGCTACATTGGATGCTGGATCTGGATATGACAGCTATTTGTGGTCTAATGGAGACACAACCTCTACAATCGAAGCAACTAATGGTGCATATACGGTTACTGTGACGAGCGGAGCATGCGTGGGCGTGACGAGTGAATTAACGGTAGAAATGTATTTGAACCCACCAGTACCATCTATCTTTCAAAGCGGCTTTATGTTAACTGCCACTAATCAGCAAAGTCACCGTTGGTATAAAGATGGTTGGTTCGTGTATGGTGGATTGAACCAATGGTTTGAGCCAGAAGAAATCGGTACTTACCAGGTGGTGGCTGTAGACGATAATGGATGCGGGACATTTTCTGAAGAGTTTGTGATGGATCCTACTGCGGTTGGCATCAACGACCTGGAGGTGACAACTTCCAATATTTCGTATTATCCAAATCCTGCTACTCATCGTGTGCTGTTGAATTATGACGGACTCTCTTCTGTAGATTACGTTGAAATTCAAGGCCTTTTAGGAAACCTTGTGGCTAAGTATGCTGTTTCTGAAGAGCAAGGTCAGTTGGTGATTGAGACATCATCCTGGGAAGCTGGAATTTATCTGGTGTCTCACACCAGAAACGGAGAACCGCAGCCAAGTCAAAAGCTGGTTATCACGCGTTAGTTCAGCCGCTTTCTATCCATATTGTATGGACGCACCTTTGGTCTTAAGGTGAGTCGGTTTCTTGGAAAAGCAGGAGAGATAGTATCAGCCAGGAAGCATGAATTAGTTGCCTTACTGTAGCGTGAGCGTAGTCATGCAGCCAAGTTGCAAGCGGGTGCTTTCACACCAACAAAATTTTTGAATTATTACACTTTGAGGTCTGCCTCAAGCAGGCGGTTCACCACTTTGGGTACTCCCGAAGTAGCATTTTCTTTGAGGTAAATCAAGCCATTCATGATGTCGCTCACAGCCACGTCACTGGGGTCGATCAGGTATTTTTCAGATTTAGGCGGACAGTAGTGTATCAGTCCTGCAGCAGGATAAACATTTAAAGAGGTTCCTATCACCAGCAGGATATCGGCTTTTGAAATCAATTCTTTTGCTTCAGGGATAAAGGGGACCGTTTCGCCAAACCAAACCACGTGAGGTCTGAGTTGTCCGCCCATTTCGCAAGTGTCGCCCATCTTGATCTCTTCCTTGTCCAGGTCGTAGAGTAAGTCGGGAATTTGAGTGCTGCGCGCCTTTTTTATCTCCCCATGTAAATGCAATACATTGGAACTGCCCGCACGCTCGTGTAGATCATCAATATTTTGCGTGATAATTTCAACGTGGTACTTTTCCTCCAAACCTGCCAGAGCGATGTGCGCAGCATTTGGTTGTGCAGCTATGGTTTGCTTGCGTCTAAGGTTGTAGAAGTGCAGTACCAGCTCCGGATCGCGCTCCCAAGCCTCTGGTGTTGCTACATCCGTGACCTCGTATTCTTCCCAGAGTCCATCTTCGTCTCGAAAGGTTTTGAGGCCGCTTTCAGAACTGATGCCAGCACCTGTGAATGCAACTACCCGTTTCATGTAAAGCTAATTTTCGTAAAAATAGTGTAATAAACCCGTAATCAGTCACATAGTATGCAATAATTAGTTGTCTGAAGCATGGAGTATTTTCTTAATTTTACCTCCTTTTTACGTATCCTCGGAACATGATAAAAATTCGGAAACAAGAGGCACTGGATTACCATTCGCAAGGTAGGAAGGGAAAGGTGGAAGTGGTTCCCACGAAACCTTACTCTTCACAACGAGATTTATCCCTGGCGTATTCTCCTGGTGTAGCAGAGCCTTGTTTGCGAATTGCAGAGAACCCGGAGGATGTCTACAAGTACACTGCCAAAGGAAACCTGGTAGCAGTTATTTCAAATGGTACGGCTGTTTTGGGTCTTGGTAACATTGGCCCGGAAGCCTCCAAGCCTGTGATGGAAGGAAAGGCGGTGCTGTTTAAGGTGTTTTCCGACATTGATGTTTTCGATATTGAACTGGATGCGCCAGACACAGAGTCTTTTATTGCTGCAGTAAAAGCCATTGCCCCCACTTTTGGTGGCATCAACCTGGAAGACATTAAGGCTCCCGAGGCTTTTGAAATTGAAAAACGATTACAAGAAGAGCTGAACATTCCAATCATGCACGATGACCAGCATGGTACCGCAATTATCTCAGGTGCTGCACTGCTCAATGCGTTGGAGATTACAGGAAAATCTATTAGTGAAGTACGTATTGTAGTGAGTGGGGCTGGAGCTGCTGCCGTATCTACCGCACGTCTTTACCTTGTGTTAGGAGCGAAGAAGGAAAATATCGTCATGCTCGATAGCAAGGGAGTCATCAAAAATGATCGTGAAAACCTCCCTTCTACAAAGGCGCAGTTTGCCAATGACGTTGAAGCATCAACATTGGAAGAAGCAATGGTTGGAGCGGACGTCTTTTTGGGCCTTTCCAAAGGAAACATTGTTAACAAAGAGATGGTTCAGTCCATGGCGAAATCGCCCATCGTTTTCGCCTTGGCCAATCCCGACCCAGAGATACCCTATAAGGAAGCGATGGATGCCCGGGATGATGTGATTATGGCTACCGGCCGGTCCGATCATCCGAACCAAGTCAATAATGTGTTGGGCTTCCCCTATATTTTTCGAGGTGCGTTGGACGTAAGAGCCACTTGTATCAACGAAGCGATGAAGTTGGCAGCAGTAAAAGCCATTGCCGATTTGGCAAAAGAGCCCGTTCCCGATGAGGTGAACATTGCTTACGATGAACGCAACATCACCTTTGGTAGCAGTTTTATCATTCCCAAGCCGCTCGACTATCGATTGATTACTTCAGTAGCTCCGGCAGTAGCCAAAGCAGCAATTGATTCGGGAGTTGCTACGGAACCGATTACTGATTGGGACCAGTACCGTAAGGAGTTGAGTGCCCGCATGGGACTTGATAGCAAGTTGGTGCGCAGCATCACCGAGAAGGCCCAGCGAAACCCCAAACGAGTAGTGTTTGCCGAGGCAGACAACTACAAAATATTAAAGGCCGCTCAAACGGTCTACGAAGAAGGCATTGCGCACCCTATTTTATTGGGGAAGAAGGAAAAGATACATGCCTTGATCGAAGAATACGGCATGGACTTAGGGGAAATTTCCATTGTGGACCCGCGCAGCAAAGAAGAGGAAAAGCGCAGAACGGAATTTGGGCTGATGCTGCACGACAAGCGAAAAAGAAAAGGATTCACCCTGAGTGAAGCTTATAAGATCATGCGCGAGCGCAACTACTTTGGAGCAGCCATGGTAGAGATGGGGCATGCGGATGCGCTCATTTCTGGTTTGACCAGGAATTATCCTGCGACCATTCGTCCGGCTTTGCAGGTAATTGGGAAGAATGAGGCTACAGATGTCATTTCTGGTATGTACATCATGATTACCAAAAAAGGGCCTTTGTTTCTGGCGGATACCACCATTAATTACAACCCTACGTCAGCGCAACTGGCAGAAATAACGGTTCAAATTCACGAAGCAATATGTCGGTTTAAAATTCAGCCTCGCATCGCTTTGTTGTCATATTCGAATTTTGGTTCTTCTGATGGGGAGGATGCACGCAAGGTACGCGACACGGTTAGCATTTTGCACCGTGACCATCCTGAAATCGTTGTAGATGGAGAAGTGCAGGCAAACTTTGCACTGGACAAGGAATTGATGAACGAGATTTTTCCGTTCTCCCAATTGGCCGAGAAGGATACCAATGTGTTGATTTTTCCCAACCTTTCTTCGGGGAATATCGCTTATAAGTTGATGCAAAAGATGGGGGCCAACGAGTCTATTGGTCCCGTGTTGCTCGGAATGAAAAAGCCTGTGCACATACTGCAATTGGGTAGTTCCGTTAGAGAAATCGTTAACATGGTCACCATTTCGGTGGTTGACGCTCAAACAAGAAAATGAGATGATTGCGCACGTACGCGGCAGATTGATTGAAAAGTTTCCAACCCACGCCATTGTTGAATGCAACGGAGTAGGATATATGGTACACATTACCCTCACTACGTTTTCCAAAATCGGTGATACTGAAGAGTGTAAGTTGTACACCCATTTGGCCATTCGGGAAGATGCACATACCCTTTACGGTTTTGCCGAAGAGGAGGAGCGCCAATTGTTTCGACACTTGATATCAGTTTCCGGGGTTGGAGCAAGCACGGCACGTATGATGTTGTCCTCTTTATCGACCAGTGAAATTCATCAGGCCATCGTTGGCGGAGATGTCAATTTATTAAAGACGATCAAAGGGATTGGAGCAAAATCTGCTCAGCGCATTATTGTTGATTTAAAGGACAGGCTTCAGAAAGAAGAGTACCTGCAGGGTATTTCTGCGCCATCAGGCAATACGAGTAGGGAAGAAGCGTTATCAGCATTGATCGCGCTGGGATTCGACAAAACATCTTCAGGAAAAGTGCTGGATAAAGTACTTGCTGTAGATGGAGAAAATCTTACTGTCGAAGACCTGTTAAAGCGGGCATTAAAGCATCTATAACTGGTATAGCAGAACCATTATCCATTTTTGAAACTTTCATTTCAATATAAAAGCCCGATTATTCGGCTGACTTGTTTTTGCTTTCTGTTGTTGAAGGTAAGCTTGTCAGCATATAGTCAAGGCTCCAAAGATCCGGATAGCAATAAAGTGGATTTACGCTTTCCTTACAAGGAATCTAACTTCAACCCTTATTCAACAACTCCTGAGCGGAAATTATTTTTGGAGAACCCCTCAAATATTAAATCGGAAGTAGAATATAATCCTGAGACGGGGCAATACAACTTCTCACAGAAGGTGGGTGACAGTATTAAATTCAGGAACCCGACCTACATGACATTCGATGAGTATCAAGACTACGAGAATGAAAAGGCGGTGAAAGAATATTGGCGGGAAAAAGCTTCGGGGGATTCTGCTTTTAGTCAAAAGTCTGCGAAAAATTTCCGTCCTTCTCTCACGGTTCCAGGTGAAGGATTTGACCGCATTTTTGGAGGTAACACGGTGGACATTCGTCCAAGTGGATCGGCTGAGTTAATTTTTGGGGTAAACATTTCCAAGACGGAAAATCCACAAATACCTGAGCGCCAAAGACGTATTACCACTTTTGACTTCAACGAGAAGATTCAGCTCAACGTAATTGGAAATATCGGAGAAAAGTTAAAACTCACCACGAACTACAACACCGAAGCAACGTTTGATTTCGAAAACCAGATGAAACTGGAATATACCGGCTATGATGACGAAATCATCCAAAAGATTGAATTGGGAAATGTGACGCTTCCCCTCAGCGGTTCATTGATCACCGGTAGTCAAAGTTTGTTTGGGGTCAAAACGCAACTCAAATTTGGCCGATTAACTGTGACCAGTGTTTATTCGCAACAACGTGGCGAAAAATCAGAAATAGAAGTTAAAGGCGGAGCCCAAATCAGTGAATTCGAGCTGAAGGCAGATAGCTACGAAGCCAACCGTCACTTCTTCCTGTCACAGTTTTTTCGGGATAACTACGAGCGGTCAGTTACCAATCCTCCATTTATCGGCTCGGGCATCAACATCCTGCGGGTAGAGGTGTGGGTAACCAACACCAACTTCAATACCAACAACACCAGGAACATTGTTGCCTTTCAGGATTTGGGGGAACCAAACGTGATCTACAACGAGACTTTTGCCAACACTACTTTTCCGAACCTGCCGGCCAGCAACAATGCCAACAATATTTACAACGACATTCGAAACGATGTACAGCTCAGAGGGTTTACTAACTCTAGTAACCGCTTAAATGCACTGGGGCTTCAGTCACGATTGGATTACCAAAAGGTAGAATTGGCGCGTCAGTTGACCGAAACAGAATATACCCTTCAAACACAGCTTGGCTACATCTCCCTGAACCAGCAATTGCAGCCCAATCAGGTGCTGTCGGTAGCTTATCAATACACCTTCAACGGACAAACGTATCAAGTGGGGGAATTCTCCACAGATGGAATCAATGGGAGCGATGCCCTTTTCCTGAAAATGCTAAAAAGCACCGAACTCAACACCAAGATTCCGATGTGGGATCTGATGATGAAAAACGTGTACAACATTGGTGCCTACCAAGTGGAACGACAAGGATTTCGATTAAATATCTGGTATTTGAGCCAGGAAACTGGAGTGGATGTCAACTACATTGCTGAAGGGCCTATTGACAGGGTTCCTTTGATTCAGGTGATGGGGTTGGATAAAGTGAATGTCAACGGTCAGGCAACTCCGGATGGAGTGTTTGACTACCTCGACAATCCGTTGGTCACCATCAACTCCAACAATGGGCGGGTTTATTTCCCCGTGCTGGAACCCTTCGGGCAAACCTTGAGGGATGCTTTGAACAATACCACCCTGGCGGATAAGTATGCCTTCGATTCGCTGTATACTGTTACACAAGCCAACGCGCAGTATAATTTTCCGGATAAAAACCGTTTTACGATCAAGGGAACTTATGAATCCTCTTCGCAATCTGATATTTCGCTCGGAGCCTTTAACATCCCTGAAGGATCCGTGACTGTGACGGCTGGTGGTGCTCAGTTGATTGAAAACCAAGATTTTACTGTAGACTACAGCTTGGGTAGGGTGAAAATTCTTAACCAGAGCATCATGGAGTCGGGTACGCCCATCAAGATTGCTTTGGAAAGTAATTCGTTGTTTAACATTCAGTCCAAGGCTTTATTCGCCTCTCGGTTTGACTATAAGTTTTCTGACAATTTCACCTTGGGTGGAACAATCATGAACTTGACGGAAAGACCACTGACGCAAAAGGTGAACATAGGCAATGAACCCATTTCCAATACGGTGGTTGGAATCGATGGAAACTTCTCCACCGAGTCGCAATTGATGACCACGTTGGTAGACAAGATTCCCCTCATTGATACCAAAGAAAAATCGAGCATTACGGTTTCTGGGGAGGTGGCGAAATTGATTCCTGGCCACTCCAAAGCCATTGGCAAAGGAGGAGTTTCCTACATTGACGATTTTGAAGGAAGCCAGTCTACGATAGACCTGCGCTCTTTCACTACTTGGGTGCATGCCAGTACACCACAAGGCCAACCAGATCTGTTTCCGGAAGGTTCTTTGACCAGTGACCTGGCTTTTAACTACAACCGTGCAAGGTTTGCCTGGTACGTGGTTGACCCATTGTTTTACCGCAACAACAACCTTACTCCCGATCACATCAAGAACGATGCAGAAATGCAGTCGAATCACTTCATGCGGGAAATTTTTGAATCAGAGGTTTTTCCAAATCGTGAGTTTGCACCGGGTCAGTTCACCAACATCCCCATGTTTGACCTTGCTTTCTATCCCGAAGAAAGAGGTATTTACAATTATGATGTAAACGGTCAAAGTTTAACAGGTGCCAGTTTTGGGTACGGTTTGAATGCAAACGGTTCCTTGAAAAGGCCGGAAGAACGTTGGGGTGGGATTATGCGGAGAATTGAGACCAACGATTTTGATGCCGCCAACATTGAGTTCATTCAGTTCTGGTTGATGGATCCTTATGCGGAAGAAGAAGCTGCTGGTTTCCCTGGTTCTGCCGGAAATGAAACAGATGGAGCCTTGTACTTCAACATCGGTAACATTTCAGAAGACATTCTACGCGATGGAATCAAGAGTTTTGAGAATGGCTTGCCAACAACAGAGGCTGGATCTGCCAACCTGGCAGGGGACACCTTAACGCCATGGGGACGCGTTCCCAGTACGCAGCAAATCGTCAACGCGTTTGACAATGACCCAGCATCACGGCCATTCCAGGATGCTGGTATGGATGGACTTCGAACGATTGAAGAACGTATTTTCTTTCAAGAAGCCTACCTGGATAGAATTGCGAATGACGGAACGTTGGGAACAGGTTCTCAGGCATTTACCAATGCAAATCAGGATCCCGCTGCGGATGATTACAACTACTTTAGAGATGACGATTATGACGATGATCAATTAAACATTCTGGAGCGGTACAAGCTTTACAATGGTATGGAAGGAAATTCTCCTTCGGCCGAGCAGTCTTCCAACTTGAACGGTGCAGGTTACCCAACTTCGGCTACCACTATTCCCAACGTGGAAGACATTAACCGAGACAACACGCTGGACGAAGTAGAAAGCTACTACCAATACCGTGTAGATGTGAGCAAACGCGCACTGAATGTGGACAATGTAGGGCGTAACTTTATCACGGATGTTTTGACGACAACCGTTACAACCAAAGACAATCAAAAGCGGGAAGTTAACTGGTACCAGATAAAGATTCCAATTCGCGAATTTGAGAAGCAGGTAGGAAACATCAGTGACTTCCGTTCCATCCGTTTCATGCGTATGTACATGCGTGGATTCGAAAAGCCGGTATTCCTTCGTTTTGCAAGGTTGGAACTGGTGCGTGGCGAATGGAGACGTTTCCTCGGAGACCTGGATGAAGAGGGACCACACCTGGTAAGACCTACCGAGCAAAACTTCGATATTGCTGCTGTTAACATTGAAGAGAACTCGAGCAAGAAGCCAGTAAACTATGTATTGCCTCCAGCTATCAACCGCGAAGTTGCCATCGGAACGGCCAATTTACAGCAGTTGAATGAGCAATCGTTGTCATTGAATGTATGCGATTTGAAAGATGGATCAGCCAATGCGGCATACCGAAATGTGAACTTTGATGTTCGCTCTTACAAGAAACTACAAATGTTTGTCCATGCTGAGGCAGCTGATCCCGATCAGATTTTGAATGATGGAGATGTCACTGTTTTTATTCGTTTGGGAACGGATTTTACCGAGAACTATTACGAATATGAATTGCCACCAAGCATAACGGCTCCAGGTACATACGACCCTAACTCATTTGCCGGTAAAGAAGGTGTGTGGCCTTTGGAGAATGAAATTGATATTGAGTTCCGGGATCTGCACCAGGCAAAAGCGGCCAGAAACCTGAACATCGCCCGAAATGGAGGGGCTGCTTTGAGAGGTCGATACATGGTCGATTTGGGAGCAGGACGTAAAGTTTACGTGGTGGGGAATCCCAACCTGAGCGATGTAAAAACCATCATGATCGGTGTTCGCAATCCCATTAAAAGCCGCAATCCAAACGATGATGGACAGCCGAAATGTGCTGAGGTATGGGTCAATGAATTACGGTTAACTGAATTTGACGAACAAGGTGGCTGGGCGACTATAGGACGTGTCACGGCTAGAATGGCTGATTTTGCGACTTTCTCCGTTTCTGGAGGGCTGAGCACACCAGGATGGGGAAGTATCGATAAAAAAGTCAGCGAACGTCAACGCGAAACCCTCAAGAATTTTGATGCTTCAACCACCATCGAGCTGGGTAAGTTTTTGCCTGAGAAAACTGGTTTGAAAGTTCCGATGTACCTAGGCTATTCTGAGCAAATCAGCAATCCACAGTTTGCTCCGTCTGAGCCTGATACTCCTATGGAGGATTTTCTGGCAGGGTTCGAAACAAGCAAACAGGATTCAGCCAAGCGATCCTCGCAGGCTTTCACAAAACGGAGGAGTGTGAACTTTACGAACGTGCGCAAGGAAAGGACAAATTCTGAAGGGAAACCGCATTTCTACGATGTGGAAAACCTTTCGGCAACCTATTCTTATTCGGAGGTATTTATGCGGGACTATACCACCGAGTTCAACAAAACACGGAACGTGCGTGGAGGGTTGAGCTACAACCACAGCGCACAACCTAAAAACTTTAAACCCTTCTCCAAGTTCAAGCCTGTGAGGCGTTCGAAGTGGTTGCGGTTAATCAAGGATTTTAACTTTTACCTCACACCAAAGCAACTTTCTTTTCGCTCCGATTTGAACCGGGTTTATACCGAGCAAAAAACACGGAATACCACGCCCGGACTATTTGCGCCATTGCCCATTTTTGTGGATAAAACCTTTACCTGGGATCGAAACTACAGCGTATCGCACGACATCACCAAATCTTTAAAATTTGACTTTACAGCCAACAACCGGGCGTTGATCGAAGAATTTGTTGGGGAGCAGGTGAGCCGGGAAAGAAACTTGGGTGGATATATTGGAGACTCGGAGGATGCTCCAATTAACGATGAAAGAAGTTACGACCTGCACAAGGAGCGCGTCTGGAACAGTATTCGGGATTTTGGACAAAACCTTGATTACAACCACCAGGCGAATTTGAATTACACCATCCCGTTCAACAAATTCCCCATGACGGACTGGATTACCTCTACGGCCCGTTACAGTGCTACTTATCAGTGGGTTAGAGCTCCATTTGCCGCTGACTCATTGAAACATACAATTTCCAATTCCAATCAGTTATCATTGAATGGTACCCTCCGCATGACCTCCCTTTACAACAAAATAGGGTACCTGCGAAAAATCAACCAAAAACGACCACCTCGCAGGAATCAGGCTGCTCGGCCAAAACCACCAGTTAACGAAGCCGATACCACCAAAAATGGTAAGCCGAAAAAAGAAAAAGATCCAGGTAAGCTGACCGTTGTAGAACGTGGATTTAAGTTTTTGATGAGTGTAAAAAGTTTGAATGCAACCTTCTCACAAAGTCGGGGGACATCACTGCCCGGCTATAATTTGGAAACCCGAGTCATTGGAATGGATCCTGGATTGTCTGCTCCAGGCGTTGGTTTCTTGTTTGGGCAACAGGATAAATTTGGTCCCAACCGTTCACATTTTGCTGAATATGCCGGAAATGAAAAGGAATGGCTGGCAAAGGTGCCAGGAATTGCGACCCAGTATACCAGAGGCAATACCAAGAGTTTGAATTTACGTGCTTCCATTGAGCCCATTAGGGATTTGAAAATTAATCTGACTGCTACCCGAATGAAGACCCAGCAAATGAGCGAGTTCTGGCAGTGGGATCCTGATACATTAAATCCGGAAGGAGAGTTGGGATGGTTTTCGGGCAATAGTCCTCAGGAGACCGGTAATTTCAGCATCTCTGTACTTACCTGGCGCACTGCGTTTGTGAAAGACAACAGCGACAACATCAACAGTGTTTATGAAAAATTCCTGGAAAACAGACGTGCCATTTCGGGGAGATTGAGCGATGAGAATCCCAATTCCGGTGGAGGGCATGCTGCAGATGCTGGCTACAGCGATGGTTACGGTCAGACGCAACAAGACGTGTTGATTCCTGCATTCCTGGCAGCCTATTCCGGGCAAGGGGCAAATGGAATAGGTTTGAGTCCGTTCATCAACATTCCCAAACCCAATTGGCGCATTACATACAACGGTTTGTCGAAAGTAAAACTGTTTCAGAAGTACTTTAAAACGGTGACGTTGAACCACGGTTACGTTGCGAATTTCAATGTTTCTCAGTATACGAAAAACATCAACGAGGGCCAATATGGCCTAAATGGAGAAAACTTCGTTCCTGAATTTGCGATTGCTGCTGTTTCCATCTCTGAGCAGTTCAGCCCACTGGTGAATGTGGATGTGCAGTGGGCAAGTTTTCCCAGCCTCTCCACCCGGTTTGAGTTGAAACGAGATCGCACATTGACCCTGAGCATGGCCAACGCTCAGTTAACGGAAGTTTCGGGCAAGGAAGTGGTGATTGGAGCAGGATACACCCTCAAAGAAATTCCATTCTTCGCCAAAATTGGAGGCAAAAGACCAACCAGCAACCTGGTGTTGCGCACGGATGTGTCTTTCAGAAATACGCAAACGGTTATCCGAAGAATTGTAGAAGACAACAACCAACCCACTGCCGGTTCGAGAATTATCACCATCAAGATTACTGCCGATTACCAATTGACACAGCAGTTTAATATCCGGGCTTTTTACGACCGGGTGGTCAACAATCCAGTTATCTCCAATTCATTCCCAACAGCTAATACCAATGCGGGAGTCAGCCTGCGATTTACACTGTCTGGATAACCGTTGTAAAAATAGGATTGGAGCGTTTCCATCTTTTTCGATTTGATCTATATTTGTCCAAAACCGATACACTTAGAATATGAATTTTCCAGAAGAATTGAAGTACACCCCAGATCACGAGTGGGTAAAAATTGAAGGTAACGTAGCTATCATCGGAGTTACTGACTTTGCCCAAGGCGAGTTGGGAGATGTAGTTTATGTGGAGATTGAAACTGTTGGAGAGACACTGGACAAGGAAGAAGTGTTCGGAACAGTTGAAGCGGTAAAAACCGTTTCTGATTTGTTTATGCCTGTTTCTGGAGAGGTGTTGGAAGTGAATGAGGTGTTGGAAGCAAATCCTGAAACTGTCAATGCAGATCCATACGGAGAAGGTTGGATGGTGAAAGTGGAGCTGAGTGATGCTTCTCAAGTAGATGCTTTGCTTTCAGCAGATAAGTACAAAGAACTAGTAGGAGCGTAATCCTTCGCCCTTTGGGGCGCTCATGTTTTTCAAGCACAACTACCTGGGCATTGCCTGGGCTATCTTCATTTTAATATTGTGTGGCCTGCCTGGCGGTGAGTTCAGGGAGACATCGTATCCATCCGGACTCGATAAATTCATCCATTTTTCAATGTATGGGGTGCTGGTCATCCTATTTATCGTTGGCTTTTTTAAGCAGCATCAATTCAAATTGTTGCGCCAGCGCCCAGTGGTATCGGCACTTTTGCTGGGTATCCTTCATGGTTTATTAACCGAATTCCTTCAAGGCACAGTTTTTGTTGACAGAAGCATTGAAGTACAAGACATCCTGACTAACGTGGGAGGCAGCTTAGCCGGTGTTCTTTGCTTTTATATGATTTATGGAAACATTAAAAACTGAACGCCATGAGCAAACACCTTTCTGGGAAGGGACCGCTGGAGAAAAAGCGGGGTCAATTCTTCCTCATTGGGCTGGTTATAGCCCTTGCTGCCACCTTATCTGCATTCGAGTGGACCACTTATTCTGACTATGTTCGGTCCGAGCTTCCGCTTATAACATGTGGTTGGGCACCCATTGAACAAGACATCATTTCAACATTTCGAAAGAAGGAGATTACCAGGCCTGCAGTGCAGGATCGAAGCAATCCGGAAATTGTCATTGGAGACGATAACGACAACACTAAAACTGATCGCAAAATCGATGATCCCTCAGATCTACCAGATCTGGAAATCTTGGGGTTGTTAGGTTTGGAAGAGGGAGAAGAGGTGGTGATAGAAGACACCATCATTCTTATTCCACAAGTAACGGAGTACCCGGAAGTGTACCCACAATTTCCGGGTGGAGACCTGGCCCGCGTCCAATTTTTGGGAAACAATGTGGACTACCCTGAGTTGCCTTTGGCTGAAGGTATTCAAGGCACGGTTTATGTTGAGTTTATCGTCAGTGAACGAGGAGACCTTTATGACTTTAAGGTTATTCATGGAGTGAATCACTACCTCGATAAAGAAGCGATGCGCGCACTCCAACAGATGCCCGATTGGGTGCCAGGAAAACAAGGAGAACGCAACGTTCCAGTTCGAATGCGGTTGCCAGTGAAGTTCACCTTGATCGATTAGTATTTTTTTCGCGCCTTTTTTATAACCCTTAATCCCAAGTATTATGAACGTCAAAAAAAATCAGAGGAATGCCCTCGAGAAGCAGCGAGGGAAATTTTTTCTAATTGGATTGGTCATTGCCATGAGCAGTGTGTTGGTGGCCTTTGAGTGGACCACTTATGAGTACATTCCAGTCTTGAAGGAGTATGCGCATGCCGAAGTAGATGAAACGGAAATGTCACCTGTTACTTTCGTCAAGAAAACGAGACCGAAACCAAAGTACAGCAAAGCTCCCCCCGCACCGACTCCTGATCCAATTCCAGAACCGGAACCCGAACCAGATCCTGAGCCGGAGCCCGAACCAGATCCAGAAATTGATTTTACGGATTTCGAAGATACGGCCGAATATGTGGACAATACAGAGCCACAAGCCCCGTTCATTATTGTGGAAGATATGCCTGAGTTTCCAGGAGGCGAACCAGCACGAATGGAGTATATGGCCAATTCCATTAAGTACCCCCGCATGGCTGTTGATGGTGGTGTTGAAGGGACCGTTTACATTGGTTTTGTCGTTGAGAAATCAGGAGAAATCTCCGAAGTTAAGTTGCTGAGAGGCATTGGAGGAGGTTGTGATCAAGAGGCCCTGCGCGTTATCAAAAACATGCCCAAATGGGAAGAAGGTCGACAAAGAGGCGTTCCGGTCAGGGTGAGTCTAAGTACACAGGTAAAGTTTACACTGAACTAGGCAAATACTTTGGTAGCGGCCCTTATAGCCGTGTCGCTGCCAAAGTGCAGAACATTATTTTTAAGTTAAAATGAACCGATGCAAAAGCAAAAGTTATTACCTTAGCATGGCTATAATTTTGATGGTATGGAATTGAAAAAAAACCCCGAAGCAAATCTCGAAAAGAAACGTAGTATGTTCTTTCAGATTGGCCTGGTTGCGGCTTTGGCAGTTGTGCTGGTTGCATTTGAATGGTCTCAATATCAAGGAGACGCTTCTTCCCTGGGTCAACTAAACTTGGATTTGGAAGAAGAGGAAATGATCCCTATTACACAACAAGAGCCACCTCCACCACCTCCACCACCACAACAAACCCAGGTCATCGAGATTGTGGAAGATGATGAGGAAATTGAGGAAGAACTGGAAATTGAAGACACTGAAATCGATGACGAAACGGTTATAGAAATCGTAGAAGTTCAGGAAGAGGTGTATGAAGAGCCAGAAGTGTTTTTGATTGTGGAGAAAATGCCCAGTTTCCCAGGAGGTGAGGGTGAATTGTTCAAGTACCTCGGTAAAGAAACCAAATATCCTAAAATGGCCATGGACGCTCAAATCTCTGGTACTGTTTACGTAGGGTTTGTTGTGAACGAAAAAGGAAATATCACCAAAGTAGAATTGCTGCGAGGCATCGGTGGTGGTTGTGATGAAGAAGCTTTACGAGTTGTGAAAAACATGCCGAGGTGGAGTGCTGGTAAGCAACGTGGAAAACCAGTTCGTGTTCAGATGCGATTGCCGATTAAGTTCATTTTGAAATAGGCTATTCCAGATAAAACAAAAAAAAGGCATCCGTCAGCTGACGGATGCCTTTTTTTATGTCCAATTTTTAAGCGGGATTTAGAGAATCATTCCCGCTCCGACAGTTTCATTGGTGCCTTCATCGATGATGATTAAGCTACCAGTCATACGGTTACGGCTGTACTTATCAGTCATCAAGGGCACAGTCGTTCGAATGGTAATACGACCAATGTCGTTCATGCCAATTTCGTTGTCGTCTTCCATTCGGTGCAACGTGTTGATGTCAACTTTGTAGCGAATCTCTTTCACAATGCAACGGGCATCACGGGAAGTGTGCTTGATACCATACTTCCCATTCAATGCTATTTTTTTGGGGTGCAACCAGCAAACCATCAATTCAATGTCCTGGGTAACATCAGGCGTGTTATTTTCCCTCACGATGGTGTCCCCCCGGCTAATGTCGATATTGTCTTCCAATGTGATGGTTACCGACATAGGAGCAAAAGCCTCCTGCAACGGTCCGTCAAAAGTGTCGATGGATTTGATTTTTGTGGTAAAGCCTGAAGGGAGAGCCATTACACTATCGCCTGGCTTAAAAATGCCTCCGGCAATTCGGCCGGCATAACCCCGGTAATCGTGATGCTCAGTGGTTTGAGGGCGCACCACATATTGAACCGGAAAACGGCAATCGATGTGGTTGTGATCACTGGCGATGTGCACGCTTTCCAGCGTGTATAACAAGGTAGGGCCATCGTACCAGTCCGTCTTTTCTGAACGGGAAACTACATTGTCACCAAGCAGCGCGCTGATAGGAATGTAACGAACATCACTTACTTCCAGTTTGGAACTAAATGCCTCCAGATCCTGGCAAATTCTGTCGAACACCTCTTGATCATAATCCACCAAATCCATTTTATTCACACAGAAAACGATGTGCGGAATCCGGAGTAAGGAGGCAATAAAAGCATGTCGGCATGTTTGCTCAACCATGCCGTGTCTGGCATCAACCAAAATGATGGCCAGGTTGGCGGTCGATGCTCCAGTCACCATGTTTCGGGTATACTGAATGTGGCCTGGAGTGTCCGCAATGATGAATTTTCGTTTCGGGGTGGCAAAGTATCGGTAAGCCACATCAATGGTGATGCCCTGCTCACGCTCAGCACGCAGGCCGTCTGTCAGCAAAGCCAAATTGACTGTGGTATCACCAGATTTTGCACTGGCCTTTTCGATGGCCTCCATCTGGTCTTCGAAGATCGATTTACTGTCGTAGAGCAACCGACCGATTAGGGTGCTTTTTCCATCATCCACACTACCTGCCGTGGTAAACCGAAGCAGATCCATGTCGAGATAACCGTCCGTAGAATTTGAACTCATAATGTTTGTAAACTGGGTATTGTGACTAAAAGTATCCTTCTTTTTTTCTATCCTCCATGGCAGCTTCCGAGCGTTTGTCGTCCGTGCGTCCACCTCGTTCTGTCACTCTGGTTGCAGCCACTTCTTCGATAATATCTTCGAGGGTAGCAGCTCCAGAAAGTACAGCCCCGGTGCATGTCATGTCGCCAATGGTGCGAAAACGAACCTGCATTTCTTCTACTGTTTCGTTTTCCTTGAGTTCCATGAAATCGGAGTATCCCAGGATGGTGCCATCCCGTTTGTAGCAATTTCTTTTGTGCGTAAAATAGAGGGAAGGCAAATCAATTTTTTCATGGAGAATGTATTGCCAAATGTCCATTTCTGTCCAGTTGCTGATAGGGAATATCCGAAAATGTTCGCCTTGTTTTTTGCGACCATTAAAGATGTTCCACAATTCAGGGCGCTGGTTTTTTGGGTCCCACTGACCAAAGTCATCGCGGTGTGAAAAGAAACGTTCCTTGGCCCGGGCTTTTTCCTCATCTCTTCGGGCGCCACCCATGGCCGCATCAAATTTGTAATTTTCGATGGAGTCAAGCAACGTAGTGGTTTGAAGTCCGTTGCGGCTGGCATTTACTCCTTTTTCTTCTGTCACGCGTCCTTCGTTAATGGAGTCTTGTACCATCCCTACCAACAATCGAGTTCCGGTCTTTTCCATCAATTCATCGCGAAACTGGATGGTTTCTGGAAAATTGTGACCCGTGTCAATGTGCATGAGGGGAAAGGGTAATTTCGCTGGCCAAAAAGCTTTGCGTGCCAGATGAAAACAGACAATAGAGTCTTTTCCACCCGAAAAGAGCAGCACAGGATTTTCAAACTGAGCAGCCACTTCGCGAATCACGTAAATTGATTCAGCTTCTAATTCTTTTAAATGTGTCAGGTTGTACGCCTTCATGTGAGCGTTATTTTGGGGATGATGAATTCTAAAATAAGTTGAACCGAGGCTTCAACAGTCAGTTGATCCGTTCGGATGTCAAGGTCGGGTTTGGTCGGAGCTTCAAAATCGCTGTGAATTCCAGTAAAATTTTTGACCTCCCCCTTGCGAGCCTTTTTATACAATCCTTTGACGTCTCTTTCTTCACAAACGTTGACAGGAGCATTCACAAAAACTTCAATAAAGTCAGATTCTCCAATGATGGAACGAGCTTGCTCACGCACCGCGATAGTAGGACTAACAAAGCAATTGATCGTGATAACCCCAGCACTTAAAAACAATTTAGAGACCTCCGAAATTCTGCGAATATTCTCTTGTCGGTCTTCCGTTGTAAAGCCCAGGTTGTTGTTAATGCCACTGCGAATATTGTCACCATCCAGCACTTGTGTCAGAAAGCCTTTTTCGAGCAGGGCTTTTTCCAGTCCTTTGGCCAAGGTTGTTTTTCCAGAGCCGGACAAGCCCGTCATCCAAATCGTTTTGGAGCGTTGCTTTAGAAACGCCTCTTTGTCAGAACGTTGCAGCAGCTGGTCAAATACCGGATAAATATGACTTTCCTTTTTCTCCATAAATTGACTGCAAATGTAAGAATTTAAGTGTCTCTCTTTTGATAAAGGAGTTGCGCTAGCTCGTCCCTTTGCCGAGCTGAATATTTTTATCTTTGATTGCTCAAAATCACTGCGGATGGCCAATTCGACCAAACAAACTTCCAGAATTCTTTCAGACCTGAACAAGGTGCCTGCCATCGACCAGGTGGGAGTGACCGAAAGGGTTGCCCGATTCCAAACGAGAAGCATAAAAAAGGAGTCGAAATTGGAAGGGTTAAAAATGGCTCTGAGCATGATCGACCTGACCACTTTGGAGGGCATGGACACGGAGAACAAAGTGCGCCAATTGTGTTACAAAGCACAGCACCTGCACGATGCACACGCTGATTTACCAACGGTAGCCGCAGTTTGTGTTTATCCGTCACTTGTAGCCGTTGCGAAAAAAGCATTGAGCACGTCTGCCATCAATGTCGCTTCAGTGGCGACTTCTTTTCCTGGGGGACAATCTAACCTGGACATTAAAATTCAAGAGACCCAATTTGCTGTTGACAGCGGTGCCGATGAGGTAGACATGGTTATTTCAAGAGGGCGTTTTCACCAGGGGGAATACGCCTATGTTTTTGACGAGATAGCAGCGATCAAAGCCGCTTGTGGAAAGGTACGGCTGAAGGTGATCCTGGAAACAGGTGAGCTTGGCAGTCTCGATAAAGTGCGCGTAGCCAGTGATATTGCCATCAAGGCGGGAGCAGATTTTATTAAAACTTCCACCGGAAAGATTAGTCCCGCAGCTACTTTTCCTGTGAGCCTGGTGATGTTAGAAGCCATTCGGGATCATTTTTATGCAACCGGACAAATGGTTGGGATGAAGCCGGCAGGAGGCATCTCTACTGCTAAACAGGCCTTGCATTACCTGGTTATGGTGCAGGAAACGCTCGGGAGGGCCTGGCTCGACAAACATTGGTTTCGATTTGGGGCAAGCCGACTTGCCAACGATCTTTTAATGCAATTAGTCAAACAGGCAGATGGACGCTACCAATCGGCTGATTATTTTTCGAAGGACTAACGATTATGTCAAAAGAACATCACCTGGATTTTAAAAACAATTGGGGATACGACCCTGCTCCTGAAAGCACCGGCCACGTCCAATTGAAAAAGCAATACGAACTGTTCATCGGTGGCCGGTTTGTAAAACCTGAATCAGGAAAATACTTTAATACAGTTAATCCTGCTTCGGAAGAAACCATTGCCAAAATTGCGCAGGCCTCTTCTAAGGATGTGGACAAGGCGGTGAAAGCAGCCCGTAAAGCCTATGACAATGTTTGGTCTAAAATGCCTGGAAAAGAACGGGGCAAATACATATTCAGAATTGCCCGATTGCTCCAGGAAAAAGCACGGGAATTTGCAGTAATCGAATCATTGGATGGAGGCAAGCCCATCAGGGAGTCAAGAGACATTGATATTCCGTTGGCCGCCAACCACTTCTTCTATTATGCCGGTTGGGCCGACAAGCTGGAATATGCTGTTCCTGGTCGAAAAATGGCTCCTCTTGGTGTTGCAGGGCAAATCATTCCCTGGAATTTTCCGTTGCTAATGGCCGCATGGAAGTTGGCACCAGCACTGGCTGCCGGCAATACCGTGGTACTCAAACCTGCCGAGACCACGTCATTGACTGCGCTGAAGTTGGCGGAGTTGATTCAGGAATCCGGATTGCCCGAAGGCGTGGTTAATATCGTGACTGGCGCTGGTGAAACCGGAGCTGCTTTAGTCAACCACCCTGGAATTGACAAGATTGCTTTTACCGGCTCCACGGAAGTGGGGAAAATCATTCAGCGCGCCATTGCTGGTACTCCCAAGCAGGCAACACTTGAGTTGGGCGGAAAAGCGGCCAACATCATTTTTGACGATGCTCCCATCGATCAGGCAGTGGAGGGAATTGTCAACGGCATTTATTTTAACCAGGGACATGTTTGTTGCGCTGGTTCACGCCTGTTTGTGCAAGAGGGAGTCGCTGATATCGTCATTCAAAAGCTGAAAGACAGAATGGCCACCTTGATCGTGGGCGACCCATTGGATAAGAATACGGATGTTGGTGCCATCAACTCGGCTTCACAACTTGCTACAATTCAGGAGTACATTGCTATTGGGAAGGAAGAGGGAGCGGAGATGTACCAAACACCGGGGTCGGTTCCTCAAAAGGGTTACTGGTGTCCTCCGACCTTGTTTATGAATGTTTCGCAGTCGCACCGAATTGCCCAGGAAGAAATTTTTGGTCCAGTGCTGGCCATTCAAACATTTCGAACCATCTCAGAAGTGGTGGACAAAGCCAACAACACACCTTATGGCCTTTCGGCAGGAGTTTGGACGGATAAAGGGTCTAAAATATTTAACCTGAGCAGTCAACTTCGTGCCGGTGTTATCTGGGCGAATACCTATAACAAATTTGATCCTACCTCGCCTTTTGGAGGATACAAAGAGAGCGGGTTTGGACGCGAAGGAGGATGGCATGGTTTACAGGCATATTTAAAAACGGTATAGTTCGATGGCAAAGAAAACAACCAGCGGGAGCCGCTTGGAGGTCGCAAAAACATACAAACTTTACATTGGAGGTAAATTCCCACGCACCGAATCCGGACGGTACTATCAGGCGCGATTTGGAAAGGATACCGTGGTGAACATTTGTCAGGCATCCAGAAAAGACGTGCGCAACAGCGTTGTTGTTGCACGGAAAGCTTTTGGTGGCTGGAGCAACAAAACGGCCTTCAACCGCAGCCAGATTTTATACCGCATTGCTGAAATGCTGGAAGGAAGAAAGGCACAATTTATAGAAGAATTAAAAACACAAGGAACCGCAGCTGCCAAAAAGGAAGTGGAACAAACAATTGATTGTTTTGTCTATTATGCGGGTTGGTGCGACAAGTACCAGCAAGTGTTTAGTTCTGTGAATCCCGTTGCTTCTGCCCATTTTAATTTCTCGGTTTACGAGCCGATGGGAGTGGTCGGTATTTTGGCCACAGACAAAACTGGATTACTAGGAATTGTTAGTGCGCTGGCACCCGTGATTGCCGGAGGGAATGTCGCCATTGTGTTGGCGACCGAAAAATATCCCCTTAGCGCGATTACCTTGGGAGAAGTTATCCATTCCTCCGATGTTCCTGGTGGGGTGGTGAATATATTGACTGGAAAGCAGGAAGAATTGTCCGAACATTTTGCTTCTCACATGGACATCAATGCGTTGGTGGTGGACGAAACTGTTGGCGATCTCAAAGCAATACAGATAGAAGCCGCCAACAACGTTAAACGCATTATCGTCAATAGAGAGGGTTCCGAGAAATGGAGTCCACATGACATTCTACAAACACAAGAGGTCAAAACAACCTGGCACCCCATCGAGAAGGTTGGTGGCTCAGGCGCTGGATATTAGTCCATTAAAAGTTCTGTTGAAATCGATGGCGACAACCTTTTTTCTGAACCGCCATTAATGCGTTATTTGCACTTGCTGAAGATCACATTAAAGGTATATTGAGGAATATGACTGAATTGAAAGAGCATTTTTTGACTGCGATCAAAGCGGCAGTTGCTGCGGGCAAAGAAATTTTAGAGGTGTATGACTCCGAATTTGCCGTAGAGCACAAGGAAGATCGCAGTCCGTTGACCCTGGCGGACAAAAAGGCCCACGATTGTATTGTTGCTGCTTTGAAGGAGATTGGCCTTCCCGTTTTGAGCGAAGAAGGGGCTGAAATTGCCTACGAACAACGGAAAGACTGGCCCTTGTTTTGGATGGTTGATCCGCTGGACGGAACCAAAGAATTTGTTAAGCGAAACGGTGAATTTACCGTTAACATCGCATTGATTGAAAAAGGGCAGCCCATTGCTGGAGTCATCTATGTTCCTGTGAAACAGACCCTTTATTTTGGATTAGCCGGAACAGGAGCCTTCAAAAGCGAAGGCGTTGAAAGTATAGCGGCAGCCAATCTGGAAGAACTGATAAATAGTGCCAGTCAATTGCCCGTTTCCGGTGAAAGAAGCGTGTTTAAAGTGGTTGGAAGCCGGTCACATATGTCGGAAGAAACAACCGCCTATATTGAAGCATTAAAAGCCGAGCATGGAGCCGTAGAAATGGTTTCAATGGGCAGCTCTCTGAAGTTATGTTTGGTAGCCGAAGGGGTGGCGGATGTGTACCCTCGATTTGCACCAACCATGGAATGGGATACTGCCGCTGGTCAGGCCATTTTGGTCGCTGCGGGCAAAGAAGTGGTAACCTATCCTGAGGAAGTTCCCATGGTATACAACCGCGAAAATTTGAGAAACGGGTGGTTCTTAGCCCGTTGATTACCGAACGAAATATTCTAACTATTTTTGCCCAAACCCGCAATCTATGAAGAAGATAGCATTGATCACAGGAGTAACCGGACAGGATGGAGCTTATCTCAGTGAGTTTCTTTTGAACAAAGGATATATTGTTCACGGTATCAAACGGAGAAGTTCACAGTTAAATACGGATCGTATCGATCACCTGTATCAGGATCAGCACGAAGAGGATGTTAATTTTTTCTTGCATTATGGCGACCTGACAGATGCTACTAACCTGATTCGTATCGTGCAGGAAGTGCAACCAGATGAGATTTACAACCTGGCAGCGCAATCCCATGTTAAAGTATCTTTTGAATCTCCCGAATACACGGCCAACTCGGATGCTCTGGGCACCCTGCGCCTTCTGGAGGCAATTCGTGTGCTTAAACTGGAAAAGAAAACGCGTTTTTACCAAGCTTCTACCTCCGAACTATTTGGTGAGGTGCAGGAGATTCCTCAAAAAGAAACAACGCCATTTTACCCAAGGAGTCCTTATGGCGTGGCGAAATTGTATGCTTTTTGGATAGTGAAAAACTACCGGGAAGCATATGATATTTATGCTTGCAATGGCATCTTGTTTAACCATGAGAGTCCGTTGCGTGGCGAGACATTTGTGACCCGGAAAATTACCAGGGCCGCAGCCAGAATTAAGTTGGGCTTGCAAGAGAAATTTTACCTCGGCAATCTGAGTGCTCAACGCGATTGGGGACATGCCAAAGATTACATCGAAGGTATGTGGATGATGTTGCAGCAGGACATCGCAGATGATTTTGTTTTGGCAACTGGTGTTACAACTACCGTGCGCGACTTTGTTTCCATGACGATGAAAGAACTCGATATCGAGATACGTTGGGAAGGCGAAGGAGCCAATGAAAAAGGAATTAATGTAGCAACAGGTAAGACGATCGTTGAAGTAGACCCACGTTACTACCGGCCCACCGAGGTGGAATTGCTGATAGGTGATGCCTCCAAGGCCAAAGCCGAATTGGGCTGGGAGCCAAAATATTCACTGGAAGAGTTGGTGAAAGAGATGGTTCAGGCAGATTACAAATTGTTCCAGCGAGATAAATACTTGTTGGATGGCGGCCATGAGATACTCAACGCCCACGAATAGTATGGAGAAAGAAAGTATCATCTACGTAGCAGGCCACAATGGGATGGTGGGTTCCGCCATTGCCAGAAAACTGCGAAAAGAAGGGTATACCAACATTCTTGAACGTTCATCTTCTCAGCTGGATTTACGCGATCAAAATGCAGTAGCCGAATTTTTTAAGGCCGAACAACCTGAATATGTTTTTCTTGCCGCTGCCAAAGTAGGCGGTATTCAGGCAAACAATATTTACCGGGCGGAGTTTTTGCACGATAACCTGATGATTCAAAACAACGTTATTCATCAGGCACATATGTCGGGAGTGAAAAAGTTGTTGTTTCTGGGTTCGTCTTGCATTTACCCCAAATTAGCCCCGCAGCCCTTGAAAGAGGATTACCTCCTGAGTGGCCAGTTGGAACCAACCAACGAACCTTATGCCATTGCAAAAATTGCCGGCATCAAGATGTGCGAAGCTTATCGGGCTCAGTATGGTTCCAATTTCATTTCGGCAATGCCAACAAACCTGTATGGTCCCAACGACAACTACGACTTGCAGAACTCCCACGTTTTACCTGCTCTGCTAAGGAAGTTTCATACTGCTAAAATGGAGAATGCTCCAGCAGTGGAAATTTGGGGTACAGGTTCTCCGTTGCGTGAATTTTTGCATGTCGATGATCTAGCCGAAGCTTGCTTTTTCCTCATGCAGCACTACAACGAAGAGCAATTTGTAAACATTGGTTGCGGTGAGGACATTTCCATTCGCGATTTGGCTTTGCTCATCAAGAAAATTGTTGGATATGAAGGTGAGCTAACGCATGATACCTCAAAACCCGATGGCACTCCACGGAAACTGATGGATGTTAGTAAAATCAACGGGTTGGGCTGGAAATACAGCATTTCTCTCGAAGAAGGAATCCGTTCGGTGTATGCCGATGTAGTGCAAGCTGAGTTGTTTGCTTAACGAAAGAATCAAATTCACGATGTATTGGCAACGTATCTTTTTCACGTTGATGGTCGGGCTACTTGTAGTTCCGTTGCTACACGCGCAGCGGTTGCCAATAGGTCAACAGTTTTCCTTGCCGCTGGAGCGCTACTTGAGTGAATCTCCTCAGCTCCATTCAGCTTTGCGCCCTGGCGTTTACCCAGGAGTAAATTTTGATACCATTGATTTACGCGCCACCGGCAATTGGGAGCGCAAGCAGTATACTTCATTTTTTGGCCGCAAACTGCGCAACGAAAACCTGGTCGAAGTAGACACAAATTCCTTTAAGTTGGTCATTAATCCCCTGTCAAACATCTGGCTCGCACGCGATAGGGAGGATACATTGTCTTCGAATTACTTTCTAAATACCAGAGGGTTTGAATTACACGGTCAGATAGGAAGGAACTTTTACTTTGAATCTTCTTTCTATGAAAATCAAGGGGTGTTTCCCCGGTACATTAGCAACTTTATAGCGGCAAACGATGTGGCGCCAGGAGCTGGACGCGTGAAGCTCTACCGCGAAACAGGCTATGATTTTGCGATGGCTTCAGGAACGATTTCGTACAATCCCTCTGACCATTTTAATTTTCAGTTTGGCCATGGAAAAAACTTTATTGGGGAAGGATACCGATCGTTGATGTTGTCAGACAACACCTTCAACTACCCGTTTTTACGGATCACCACCACTTTTGGGAAAGGACGTTTTCAATATACCAACCTCTATACTTTTATGCAGAGCGTGGATCGGGTTCCCGCTGGCGCTGAAATTAACACCGAACCGCTGTTCCAACGCAAAGCAGGCAGCTTTCATTACTTGAGTTGGGCGCCCGCAGATTTTTTGCAGATTGGACTGTTTGAAGGATTCATTTGGCAGCGCTGGGACTCTACCGGAACGAAAGATTTTGATGAAAACTACCTGAATCCGGTGATAGGTGTGAACGCATTGACACAGGGATTGAATGATAAAAACAATGGACTCCTCGGATTAAATGCAAAGGTGGTGCCGTTGAAGCATATTGTATTATACGGACAATACATTTACGACAAATCAGATCGCAGCGGCTTTCAAACCGGGGTGAAATGGTTTGATGTGCTGGGTGTGACCAATCTGACAATCCGCGGAGAATACAATACTGTTGACAACTACACTTACGGTCATGGGACGACTTTGCAGAACTATGCACACTACAATCAAGCCCTGGCGCATCCGCTCGGTGCAGGTTTTTCTGAGGTGATTGGCAGTCTGCACTACCGCTGGCGAGATTTTTACGGAGAATATCAACTCAATTTGGCCACTTATAATGTAGACTTTAGTGGTTTTAATGTTGGTACCGATATCTTTGTTTCGGATACAGCACCGGTTTCGAGCTCGGCAACCATTGAAGATGGACAATTGAGCATGCACAGGGTGCAGGGAGGATACATTATCAACCCCAAGACGAATTTGCAGGTGTTTGGTGCTATCACTAGCCGAGTGGCGACTGTGAAGCCTATTTCGGCAATAACTGACAAAACATTGTTGGTACAATTTGGCGTTCGCACGAATTTGGCGAATGCTTATTACGATTTTTGATAAATATTGATCGACTAATACTTAGAGCAGTTTGGCAACAATCGTACTTTGTTTTATTACAGCCCTGGTGGTGGTCTTAATTTCCACACCTGCCCTCATCAAGGTGGCCTACCTGAAACGTTTGGTGGATGAGCCAGGCGAAGAGCGCAAATTGCACGTGAGACGGGTGCCAACTATTGGCGGGATCATCATTTTTGCTGCAACCCTGTTTGCATTTCTACTGTGGTCATTCTCCGAATTTTCGGAAATTCCCGATCCAGCGCGTAGCATCAACGACTTTAAATACATTGCCGCCTGCATGCTCATTCTCTTTTTTATTGGAGTGAAAGACGACATCATTGGCATGGCACCGACCAAAAAATTAATGGGGCATTTAGTGGTCGCCTTTATTTTGGTGATCATGGCAGATATCCGCATCACCAGCATGCACGGCATCATGGGAATCAACGAGTTGAACGAATGGGCCAGTATTCTACTTTCTGTCTTTACCTATACCGTTATCGTGAATGCCATCAACCTCATTGATGGGGTGGACGGACTGGCATCTGGTGTTGGATCCATTACGTGTTTGGCCTATGGAATCTGGTTCTTTAATGTAGGAGCAACGGAAGACGCCATACTTGCATTCTCTCTTGGAGGGGCGTTAATTGGTTTTTTGATGTTCAATTTCGCTCCCGCCAAAATATTTATGGGTGACTCGGGCTCGCTGACCATCGGGCTTATCGTGTCTGTACTGTCGATCAAGCTGATTGAATTTGATATCAACGAAGTGCCTTTGTCGATGACACATATCTCAAAACCGGTTTTTGCTATGGCAGCCCTGGTCTATCCATTGATTGATACCCTGCGCATTTTTATTTACCGGGCCACAAGAGGGATTTCTCCGTTTGCAGCGGATAAAAATCACCTGCACCATCGTTTGCTGGAACTCGGTTTTACCCACGGTCAAACCACCTTTATTATTTATGGCTTTAGCATATTTATTATTGGATTGGCTGCCTTATTGCCATTGGAGCCAACCATTTCTTTTCTAGTAGTGGGGGGTACTGCCATCCTGGTTTCTCTCGTTCCAGTGCTATTAGTTCGTTCAAAAAGAAAAAAGCAAAGTATTTCACATGCGGGCTAGTACCCTTTTTGGTTGGTTGAGCTCTATGCTTTTTGTCGCCTTTCTATTTGGTTGGTCGACTCAGGCCGTTTCGCAAGAAAATTTGCTGCTCGAAAGAGCCTTTTATCAGCCACTTGGAAAAATACTCAACAATCCTGAACACCAATTTCATACTGCTGTAAAGCCCTACCTGGTTTCAGAAGTCGGCACCATTGTAGGTGAGGATTCCATTCATGGGGCTTACGGATATCCGATCAGTCGATGGGTCAATAAAAATGATTCCATCATCGATCGGAGCTCTCGCTTCGGAGGTGGACCCTTGTTTGCTTTTTTGCCCGGTTATGAAATTGGGGATACAAAAAGCAAATACCTCAGCAACAGTTTTTTCGGAGCCTACATTACAGGGAAGTATAAAGACAAGTTTTACCTGCGGGGGACATATGCCACCGCCAACTACGTGCAGCCTGAATTTTTAAAAAACTACTCCACCGCTCAAGGTGTGGTTCCCGGAATGGGCTATGCTTTTGGCACAGAAAACGGGCACCACTTCAAGAATGCGACAGGGTATATTTCCTACAGCCCTTCCGAAATTTTTAACCTGCAATTGGGGCATGGGAAGAACTTTTGGGGGGACGGTTACCGATCGTTGCTCTTGTCGGATGTGGCCAACAATTACTCGTACTTAAAGATTACCACTACCATTTGGAAGTTCAAGTACATCAACCTGTTTGCGGACTTGTATAACATTCGAGGTTCCGGTGGAGATAGGAGTGACTTCACGAAAAAGTACGGGGCCTTCCATTTGCTGAGTTACAATGTGTCCAAAAGGTTTAACATCGCGCTCTTCGAAGCGGTCATCTGGGGAGGAGAGGATTCGCTCCTTTCACGGAGATTTGATGTGAACTACCTCAATCCCGTGATTTTCTTCCGACCGGTTGAGTTTTCGCTCGGATCGCACGACAACACACTTGTTGGTATCAATATGTCTTACAAGGCCGCAACCTGGCTGCAACTGTATGGACAAATTGTGATTGATGAATTTTTTGTCAAGGAGGTGCTGGCGCAAGATGGCTGGTGGGGTAATAAGCAAGGCTTTCAAATTGGGTTCAATTATTTTGATGTTGGCGGAGTCCCAGGGTTAGGTTGGCAAACAGAATTCAATTATGTGCGTCCTTACACTTACAGCCATGCCCGGGAAGCGCAAAACTATGCGCACTTTAACCAGTCTTTGGCGCATCCGCTTGGAGCAAACTTCACAGAACTGATCGTTATTGGGAGCTATGCGAAGAACAATTGGATGTTGGAAGCGAAAGGGCAATTTGGGCAGTATGGAACCGATTACGCAGGCCGAAATTTGGGTCAGGATATTTTTAAAAGCAACCTGGAACGCGACAACGAATTTAACAATACTACTGGCCAGGGTATACAAAATGACCTGTTGACCGCTGGTTTGAAAATGAGTTACCTGATCTTGCCAGCCGCAAACCTGCGCTTTTCGGGAGAATGGATGTACCGCAATCACAAAATAGGAACGACCGCTCAAAATACCCAGTTTTTCATGCTAGGCTTACAAACTTCGCTGGGTAATTTTTATAACGACTTTTAGTGCTAATTTAGAAGCCGTTTAAATAGTTGAATCCCTTTGTTTGAGACCAAATTAATTGATAATTTTGTCGCTCATTAAGGGGCTTTTAAGCTTGTTGACAAACCGTGTACATAGGGCAAGCGTAGTGCATCTGACTGTTGCCAGAGTTAAAGACTACGCTCAATTTGCCAAACTTCGATTAGCCTCTCTCGTAGTTTTCTCCGCTTTTCTATCTTATTTGTTGGCTGCCGGCTTTATGGGCATCGACTGGTTCAAAGTGTTGGCTTTGGTGATAGGTGGCTTTCTGGTTACAGGGGCTTCTAACGGAATCAACCAAATCATTGAAAAAGATCTAGACAAGCTGATGCACCGCACGCGCAACCGTCCGTTGGCGGCCGGTCGTATGTCCGTTTCAGAAGGTGCTATGCTAGCTGCCGTGATGGGAGTTATTGGCATCTGGACACTTTGGTATTTTCTGAATCCACTTAGTGGAGTCCTGGGAGCCTTAGCCCTGTTGCTTTACACTGCCATCTATACTCCGCTCAAACGCATTACTCCTTTTGCTGTGTTGGTTGGTGCTTTTCCTGGAGCCATTCCACCGATGCTAGGTTATGTAGCTGAAACCGGAACATTTGGATTGATTGCAGGGTTGTTATTTGCCGTGCAATTTATGTGGCAGTTTCCCCACTTTTGGGCCATTGCCTGGAAACTGGAAGAAGATTACAACCGAGGAGGATTCAGTTTGCTTCCTTCGAAAGGAGGCCGCGACAAGGCTTCGGCTTTCCAAATATTGATTTATTCCTTGTTTCTTATTCCCGTGAGTTTATTGCCGGTGTTGTTTATGGACATGGGTTGGATTGCGGGAGGAATTGTTGGTGCAAGTAGCCTGTGGTTTTTTTGGAAGTCGGTAAAATTATTTCACTCCTGCTCCGACAAAGATGCTACGGCATTGATGTTTGCTTCTTTTATATACTTGCCCGTTGTGCAGTTAACTTACCTCATTCACCTAATTTAATTTGAGTATGGCAACAGCAGCTATTACACCTGAGGAAAGAAAAGAAATAAAGATAAAAACCGCCAAGCCGATGCTTTGGTTGGCCATCGGGAGTATGATTATTTTCTTCGGTGGATTGACCAGTGCATACATTGTTAGTAGCAGCGATGCTTCCAGCTGGTTGGATTTTCAGATTCCATCGGGTTTTCAATACAGCACAGTGTTGATTTTGATTAGCAGCCTCACCATGATGTTTGCTTCCTTCTCTGCACGAAACGATAAGCCGGTAGGCGTTCAAGTAGGAGTGTTGCTCACGTTACTTCTTGGTTTTGGATTTACTTACTTTCAATTTGTTGGCTGGGCAGAACTGGTGGAGCAAGGTATATTTCTGGCAGACAAAACTTCTGCTTCCGGATCGTATATCTACTTCATTACGGGAGCGCATTTGGCGCATCTCTTTGCGGGCCTCATTGTGTTAATTGTTACGTTGATTAATGCACTCATGAACAAGTACAAATCAAACGATTATCTCGGTCTGCAACTGTCAGGAATCTACTGGCATTTTTTGGATGTTTTATGGGTGTATTTGTTATTATTTTTAGTTTTTATTCGTTAAACTTGCAGAGCAAAAATCAGATCAAATCATGTCAGGAGAAGCTACTCAGGCAATAGATAAAGACATCCTTTGGGGAGGCGGAAGATCGCCCTACAGCATCAGCTACGGAAAGATGATGATGTGGTTTTTCCTCATTTCTGATGCACTTTCATTCGGAGGATTGTTGACCGCATTGGGTTTCGCCCGGCATCACCATGCTGACGTTTGGCCAATCACAGAGCAAATCTTTTTTCACTTCCCATTTACTCATGCGCACTGGCCGTTGGTGTATGTGGCGTTGATGACGTTCATCCTTATTGTGAGTTCCGTTACGATGGTATTAGCTGTTGAAGCTGGTCACCGAATGGACAAGAAAAACGTAATCAAGTGGTTGGCTTTGACCGTAGTTGGCGGAATTTTCTTCCTGTGTTCGCAAGCATGGGAGTGGTACACATTTATTGCCGGACCTGATGGACTGATGTCTACATCGTTGGACAATGCTACCTTAAGAGGTAACATGTATGGTCAGCAAGTCGTGGAAAATGTTGCTACGGTAGGACCACCTTTGTATGGCGACTTCTTTTTCTTCATTACAGGCTTTCACGGCACACACGTATTGAGTGGAGTTATACTCAACTTCATTATTTTGATTCGAGTGATACAAGGATTGTACGAGAAAAGAGGCCACTACGAAATGGTTGAAAAAGTAGGTCTGTACTGGCATTTTATCGACTTGGTTTGGGTATTTGTATTTACCTTCTTCTATTTGGTTTAATCATTCTTATTAGAAAGTTATGGTACGGGACGACATCATCGAATACTCACTGAACTCACACCACAGCGAGGAAGAAGGTAAAAAAATCCGCAAGAACATTTTGTTGGTCACACTCTTGTTGACCGCAATCACGGTTGTTGAAGTCATCATGGGTATGGTTTGGGGTAAGTCAGTTATTGACCCTGCCAGCATGCATTGGTCAATTGTAAAACTCTCTTTCATTGTTTTGACTCTGGTTAAAGCTGGATACATTGTTATGGTGTTTATGCACTTAGGCGATGAGCGAAAGAACTTAAAATGGACGATTCTGGCCCCTTATGCCATGTTCATTCTTTATTTGATTTTCATCTGTCTCATGGAAGCCAGTGCCGTTAGCTATATCAAAGACGCTTTAGGCTGGGTTTAATTCAATGAGTCAATTCTCCTTAAAAAAGGGTTCCTTCTTAATTGTTATTCTGCTTTTCCCATCGTTGATCTATATGATCTTTTCGGTGGGCAAACACAACGTGGCAACTTTGGGCTACTTCGGCCCCAAAGAAGTTGTCCAACAAATGGTAGACGGTGAAGAAGTCGTTGATACCATTTACCACACTATTCCCGCGTTTAGCCTGACCGATCATACTGGTAAAACCTTTACCCAGGAAGAGATGAAGGGAAAGGTCTGTGTCATTGATTTCTTTTACACCGGTTCTGAAACGCGTTGTCCCATCGTTTCAGCTCAAATGGCCCTGGTGCTTAGGAAGTACGAAGACCACAAAAACGTGCTGTTTCTTTCGCATTCTCTCGATCCCGAAAATGACACACCGATGAGGATGCAGGCGTATGCCGAAAGTCTGCTGGCACCGCCTGAAAAATGGCGCTTCTTAACTGGAACGCAAGAAGAAATGTATGACCTTCTGGCCAATGCGTACCTACAGCCAATAGAAACCGAAGGAAAAAATTTAGAGGAACAGGTTAAACAGATTCGCTTGGTACTTGTTGATCAGGAAGGAAGGGTTCGCGCTTACTTCGATGGAAGGATGTTCAACGAAACCCGCAAATTGCAGGATGCCATTAAATTGCTCCTGATGGAGCCATTTATTCCACGAAAAGAGAAAGCATGAGCAGTGCAGAAAAGAAAACCAACAGCCACCTTCCACTCATCATTGGGGCGTCTGTGGCATTACCGGTATTAATAGCCATTCTTTACTTCTCTCCAAAATTGAAGGTAGAAGGCATTGATTTCAGCATACTCGCCTTGGTGAATGCCACCTTGAACGGAATGACCACCATGATGTTGATAATGGGGTTGATGGCAGTCAAAAGTGAAATCATCATTTTACACAAACGTTTTATGAGTATGGCACTGGTGTTTTCATGCCTGTTCTTGCTCAGTTATGTGATGTATCATTTGACAACGGAAAGCCAGTCCTTTGATGGGGAAGGATTTATTCGATACGTCTATTTCACCATTCTGATCTCACACATTGTGTTGGCTGCGGCTATTGTTCCGCTGGTGTTGATTACCTATTCCAGAGCACTTTCAGCGCGCTATGATAAACACCGGAAAATTGCCCGAATTACGTATCCTTTGTGGCTCTATGTTAGCATTACCGGAGTAATCATATATATGATGGTCCATCCCGAAGGGGATTGATGACAAAAGCGTACATTTTACCTAAATTTGTACTTACCATGAATTCAAGGCAACTCTTAGTACAATCGGCCGTTTTGTTGGTGCTGGTGTTCATTGTGTCCGATGCGGATGCTCAGTGTGCTATGTGCAAGGCGATTGTAGAGTCTGACGAAAGTGGTAACTCAATTACTGCAGGCTTAAACTCGGGAATACTTTACCTGATGAGTTTGCCGTACATCCTTCTAATCGGATTGGGCATCATGCTTTTCCGAAAAGCTGCAAAGAATAACCAGTCTTAAGGATTCTAATCGCTTGAAATTGCTACGTTACATACTTGTCTTTATCGGACTGCTGTTGCTTTCTACCTCTGCTTCGGCCTCTCATATTATTGGTGGAAACTTCAGTGTTCAGTGGATTAGTGGGAATGACTTTGAAGTGACCATGAGGGTTTATCGTGACTGCGGAACCCCTCCAAAGGCTGAATTTCTTCTTTTAGATTCCATGTACATTGGATTGTTTGATCTAAAGACAGATGAGCGTGTACAGGTCGTTCGTCCAACGTCATTTGTCCGGGATACCGTTGCTATTGGTACAGCATGTTTTTCCCCAAAAGATTTATGCGTGGAGGAAGGGCTTTTCAGAACAATAATCACCATTCCCGACAATCCAAATGGGTATTATTTGTCGTGGGAAAGGTGTTGTAGAAATGCCATAATCAGAAATATTACAACACCGGGCTTCGTTGGAATGACCTTTTACGCGGAGATTGCAGATCCCGCCTTAAAAAATTCTTCACCCGACTTTGGGGACTACCCGACCGATTCCTATTTCTGTGTCAACTGGCTGACTTACACGAATTTATCTGCTACCGATGCTGATGGAGATTCATTGGTGTATTCTCTGGTTGACCCTAAAAGTTCGCCAAATGCTCCCTTTACGCTTTCATGGAATACGGATCCGCAATCGGGCAATTACCCACCTATAGCCTGGGAGCCTGGGTATAATGCAAATAACGTGACCGGAGGGACACCGGATTTGTACATTAATCCAAAAACCGGCATTGCTTCGGTGGCTGTTGATTCGTTCGGAGTATATGTTTTTGCTGTGAATGTAAATGAATATCGGGATGGCATAAGAATTGGACGTACGAGGTTTGAATTGCAGTATGAGGCGGTTTTATGCGAAGGGAACCAACCGCCTCAGTTTTCCTTAAACCCTGGTGACACCATCTTCTTGATTGGCGAGATTGGTGACACATGTCTTTCCATTGATGCGATTGATGCAGATACTGATAATCCATTGTGGCTCCAAAGCTTTGTTGTGCCAGGAGAGAATGGCAATGGTGACATCACTTTTACAAATACAAATGTTGCCAATGGTGGGGCGATAGGTTCTCCATTATGCTGGAACCTGGGTTGTTCCGATATTCGTGATGAACCGTATGAGCTCAATTTTTTTGCTTCTGACAATTCAATTTGTGGTGCGGATACATCCTATTTGGATTTATACATCAAGGTAATTTCGGGGAACGAACCGCCTGAAATTAGCATTCCTTCAGTAGGGCGGGATACCGTTAAAATTACCGCGTTGGATAGGTTGATTTTTGATGTATTTGTGACAGATCCGAATGATTACGACAGCATTACCCTGGAAGGTTTTTCACCCTTGTTTGAATCCAATAACGGCATTGTCAGAGCGTCCTTTCAGGACAAAGTTGGTTCAGGGGGAATTCTGATTTCCCAATTTGATTGGGAAACCATCTGTGCAGATATTAGTTCCAATACCTACAATACCCGATTCAGAGCTTTTGATGATGGTTGTTTCCCGGACACGGTAGACATAGAAGTAGAAATTGACGTTGCCTCAATTTTGCGCGGAGTCATTGATGCTGCTCCGAATGTGATTACCCCGAATGGGGACGGTCTCAATGAGCGTTTTAAACTGAATGCGTTGAGAGACCCATGCTTCGATAAATTTGAAATTAAGATATTCAACCGTTGGGGGAAAGTTGTTTTCGAGTCAACCGATATTTTCTTTGAATGGGACGGTAAAACGAAGTCCGGACGGGATGCTTCGGACGGTGTGTATTTTTACATGATTGAAGGTAATTTTAGAGGTACTGAGTTCAAAAGACGAGACAACGTTCATTTGATTCGTTAACAGGTGTTTGCTTGTTAACAGGAAGCTGCGTACCTTCGTAAAAGTTCTTTATTCGTACTAACTTATCAAGAAAGGTGGAGGGATTAGGCCCTTTGATACCTTGGCAACCTCTGTAACGACTCTGTCATACGGAACGGTGCCAATACCTACTTCAATTGGAATAATATTGAAGGGAGATGAGTTGGAAGATTGGTTGATACTTATTACTAAATCATACTAAATCTCTTCCAGCTGGAAGAGATTTTTTTTTTGCGCATTATGAAGAAAAATATTCAAAAGATACTGGAGGAGCGGATTTTAATCCTGGACGGTGCGATGGGTACAATGTTGCAACGATATGAGCTAAAAGAAGCCGACTTTCGAGGCGATCGTTTTAAAGATCATTCGCATCCACTACAAGGTAATAATGACCTGTTGTCGATAACCCGACCAGAAATTGTAAAAGAGGTACATGCGGCCTACTACGCGGCTGGAGCAGACATTGTTGAAACCAACACATTTTCTTCGACCGCCATTGCTCAGGAAGATTACAATCTGGAACATCTGGCGTATGAACTCAATTTTCAATCTGCTAAAATAGCGCGCGAAGTAGCGGAGGAATTCACCGCAAAAGAGCCCCACAAACCACGTTTTGTTGCGGGCTCTATTGGTCCTACCAATCGAACAGCCTCGTTGTCTCCAGATGTGAATAATCCAGGCTTTCGGGCGATTACTTTCGACCAATTGGTGGCCTCCTACAAGGAGCAGACCAAGGGCTTAATTGATGGAGGAGCTGACTTGTTGCTGATTGAAACCATCTTTGATACACTCAACGCAAAAGCTGCTTTGTTTGCTGTGCAAGAGGTGATGATGGAGCTGCAAATCGAAATACCGATTATGGTTTCGGGCACGATCACCGATGCCAGCGGTAGAACTTTGTCTGGCCAAACAACCGAGGCATTTCTGGTATCACTTTCCCACATGCCTCTTTTGAGCATTGGGCTCAACTGCGCTTTAGGGGCAAATGACATGCTTCCTTATGTAGAAGTGCTATCTCAAAAAGCAAATGTATTTGTGAGTGCGCATCCCAATGCAGGTTTGCCCAATGAGTTTGGAGAATACGATGAAACGCCTGAGCTGATGCGGGCGCAGCTTAAGAATTTTCTAGACAAAGGTTTGCTCAACATTCTGGGTGGCTGCTGTGGCACCACACCCGAACATATTCGTGCCATGGCCGAATTGGCGAAGGAATATTCCCCACGAAAGCTCAATGAGCTGGCCGAAGTCGCTGAATAAATCAATCAAAGACGAGTCGATAAAAATGTCCAATCGAATACCTTATACCCGCCTGAGTGGACTGGAACCACTCATTATTACCCCAGAATCTAATTTTATCAATATTGGGGAGCGTACCAATGTGACCGGGTCCCGTAAGTTTTTACGGTTGATAAAAGAAGAATTGTACGAAGAGGCCTTGGAAGTAGCCCGCGATCAGGTAGAGGGCGGTGCTCAAATACTGGATGTCAACATGGACGAAGGTATGTTGGATGGGAAGGAATGCATGGTGCAATTCCTCAACATGATTGCAGCCGACCCGGATATCTCCAGAATTCCGATTATGATTGACTCGTCTAAATGGGAGATTATTGAAGCCGGCTTAAAATGCGTTCAAGGAAAAGGAGTGGTCAATTCCATCAGCCTTAAAGGAGGCAAGGAGGAGTTCGTTTACCAGGCCACCCGGATTAAAATGTATGGTGCGGCCATCATCGTCATGGCTTTTGATGAGAATGGGCAGGCTGATTCCTACGAAAGGCGCATCGAAATTTGCGAACGCAGTTACCGAATATTGGTAGATGAAGTTCATTACCCTCCGCAAGACATTATTTTCGACCCGAATATTTTTCCTGTTGCAACCGGTATTGAAGAGCACCGGGACAATGCGTTGGACTTTTTTAGAGCAGCTAAATGGATCCGGGAAAACCTGCCGGGTACCCACGTCAGTGGTGGAGTAAGCAATGTGTCTTTTTCATTTCGTGGCAACAATGTGGTGCGTGAGGCAATGCATTCTGCTTTCTTGTACCACGCCATCCAGGCTGGGATGGATATGGGGATCGTGAACCCAACCATGCTCGAAGTGTATGATAACATCCCCAAGGATTTGCTGGAAAGGGTGGAAGATGTGTTGTTGAATCGCAGGGATGACGCTACCGAAAGGTTGTTGGAACTTGCAGAGTCTGTAAAAGGACCGGTGCAGGGCAAAGTACGCGATGAAGCCTGGCGAAAAGGAACAGTGCAGGAACGATTGAGTCATGCGTTGGTCAAAGGAATTGTCGAATACATTGATGTAGACACCGAAGAAGCGAGGCTTGGATACGACCGGCCATTAGAAGTGATTGAAGGTCCGCTTATGGATGGAATGAATGTGGTTGGAGATCTTTTTGGCTCGGGGAAAATGTTTCTACCACAGGTGGTGAAAAGCGCCCGGGTAATGAAAAAAGCAGTGGCGCACCTAATGCCTTACATCGAAGCTGAGAAAAAAGATGGAGTTTCCTCCTCTGCCGGAAAAGTACTGATGGCCACGGTTAAAGGTGATGTGCACGACATTGGCAAAAACATTGTTGGTGTGGTATTGGGATGCAATAATTATGAAATAATCGATTTGGGTGTGATGGTCCCAAGCCAGAAAATTCTGGAAGTGGCCAAAGCGGAGAATGTCGATATTATAGGACTCAGCGGATTGATTACACCTTCGTTGGATGAGATGGTCTTTGTAGCCAAGGAGATGGAGCGGGAGGGCTTTGACATCCCGTTATTGATTGGCGGAGCCACAACTTCAAGGGTGCATACCGCTGTGAAAATTGACGAACATTACCAGCGTGGACAGGCAGTTCATGTATTGGATGCTTCCAAGGCAGTACCTGTAGCAGGAAGTCTATTGGGAGGTAAAAAGGGCGCTTTTGTAGAAAACGTGCAAGCGGAATATGAGCGGATGCGCATCAATCATCAGAAGAAACGTCAACAGAAAAAATTAATCCCCTTGGGACAAGCGCAGGAAAATCGGTTGCCAATCGATTGGAAAGCAGCAGACATGTGTCAGCCCAAGAAGCTGGGTGTAACCGTACTAGATGATGTTGCCCTGGATGAATTGGTTCCTTTCATTGATTGGACACCCTTCTTTCAAACCTGGGAATTGCATGGCCGTTATCCTCAAATTTTGCAGGATGAGAAAGTAGGCGTGGAAGCGCAGCAATTATTTGACGATGCTCAGGTGCTCCTCAAGCGGATAGTGGATGAAAAAATGCTGCAAGCTAAAGCAGTGATTGGGCTTTGGCCAGCCAATGCGGTGCAAGACGACATTGAACTTTATACAGATGACTCCCGAACGAAGGTGCTGGCCACCGTGCATCATTTACGTCAACAAGCGCAAAAGACACAAGGTGCTTACAACATGTCTTTGGCTGATTTTACTGCACCCAAAGAGACGGGTCTGGCGGACTATATAGGAGGCTTTGCGGTAACAACTGGTTTGGGCATTGATGAACATGTCGCGCAGTTTGAAAAGGATCACGATGATTACAACAGTATCATGCTCAAAGCATTGGCTGATCGGTTCGCTGAAGCGCTGGCAGAGCAGATGCATGAAAAGGTGCGCAAGGAATATTGGGGGTACGGTGCTGACGAGGAGCTCACGAACGATGAATTGGTAAAAGAGCAGTACCGCGGAATTCGTCCTGCTCCAGGCTATCCCGCATGTCCCGATCACACCGAAAAACCCCTCCTTTTTGATCTTCTAAAGGCCCAGGAAAAAACCGGCATTGAGCTGACAGAATCCATGGCGATGTTTCCTGCCGCTTCTGTGAGTGGATGGTATTTTGGTCATCCTGAAGCGCGCTACTTTGGCCTGGGTAAAATTGGCAAGGATCAGGTGGTAGATTACGCCAAAAGAAAAGGCATGTCAGTCGAGGAAGTAGAACGGTGGTTGTCGCCCAACCTGAACTACTAATTGTCGTAGTTTTTGGGAGGTGAAATTTTTGTTTCGCCATTCATCCTAACATCTGACCAGTCAGCAGGAATCGGCTCCATTTGTTGATTATTACTTTCGCAGCATTCAGATAGTGCTACTTTTGTAAATTCTTGACACGACTGAATGATTCGAATGAGAAAACATAGTTTCTTTTTACTGGTTGCCACCTTGTTTCTTTGCGGAGCTGCTGATGCTCAGGAGGCATGGAACCTGGAACGCTGCATTAAGTATGCTCACGACAACAACATTCAAATCCGGCAAAGTGAACTGAATGCTGAACTAGCCAAAGAAAATCTAACCGGAGCAAAGGGAGCAGCACTTCCCAACCTCAACGGTTTTGCCAGTAACAACTACAACTTTGGGCAACGCATCGATCCCTTTACCAACCAGTTTGCCAATACCAAAGTTCGGTCAAACAGCTTTTCACTCTCTTCTTCGGTGACACTGTTTGATGGGTTTCAAATAGTGAATACTGTTAAGCAGCGCCAACTGGATTACCAGGCCAGTAAATTGGATGTCGATCAACAACGCAACGATATTTCCCTGGCCATTGCCGCAGCTTACCTGCAAATACTTTTTAATGATGAACTGGCGAATGTGGCGCGTGAGCAAATTCGTGTCACCAAACAACAGAAAGACCGCATCTCCCGACTGGTGGAAGCTGGAAGTGTTCCAAAAGGAAACCTGTTGGATGTAGAAGCTCAGCTAGCGGTGGAGTCGGTGAATGTTGTCAATGCTGAGAATCAACTCACCCTGGCCAAATTGCAACTGCGCCAGTTGCTTCAACTGCCAGTTGAAACAGAGTTTAACATTGTTCAACCAAACCTAAATCCTGCAGAACAGGATTTGTCCATTGGCACAGAGCCCGGAATGGTCTATCAAACTGCTTTGGATGCCATGCCCCAGGTGAAAGGTGCTGAAGTGCGATTAGCAAGTTCCGAAAAGGGAATTTCCATTGCCAAAGGAACGCGCAGCCCAACGCTGACAATTAGCGGGTCTTACGGAACTGGATATTCCGGTGCAGCGCAAGAGGTGCTTGGGGTGACACAAGACGGCACGCAAGTGATTGGCTTCACGGAAGTGGGAGGCGAAACAGTTATCACACCTTCCTTTACCACCGAGACGGAGGTTATTCCTTTTGGTGATCAGTTCAGCGACAACCTCAACCGTTCTTTTGGTTTCAGTCTGACCGTTCCAATTTTTAACGGGTTTTCAACGAAAACGTCCATTACCAGAGCCAAAATTTCACAGGAGATTGCCACGGCCAACCTGGAGTTAACAAAGAACAATTTGCGCCAGGATATTGAGCAGGCTTATGCCGATGCGCAAGCCGCTTTGAAACAATTCAGGGCCATGGAGAAATCCGTTCAGGCACAGCGCGAGTCGTTTAAATATGCCGAGCAGCGGTTCAACCTCGGAGTGCTGGTAGCCTTTGATTACAACAACTCCAAGAATCAGCTGGCAAAAGCTGAGTCGGATTTGGTACGTGCCAAATTTGATTATGTCTTTAAAACCAAGGTGCTCGACTTCTATCAGGGCAAAGCCTTGACGTTTTAGGATTTTCCCTATCCGCTCACAAGTCTGTTAATTTTAGCCTTTTTTAGAAGTCGAAGTGTTGCTTAACTTTGCATCAAATTTGATTGACCATGTCATTGATCCTGCATTTAGAAACCACCACCACCATGTGCTCTGTAGCATTGGCCAGGCAAGGAGAATTGTTGGCAGAAAAGTCTATCAATGAAGGATACTCCCACGCAGAAAAACTCAGCCAATTCATTGATGGTCTCTTTCGGGAAAACGATCTGAAGCCGTCTCAATTGGACGCTGTCGCTGTGAGCCAGGGGCCTGGTTCCTACACCGGATTGCGCATTGGTGTTTCTACAGCAAAGGGAATTGCTTACGCTTTAAAAATTCCGATGCTGGCGGTGGATACGCTTCAGGCAATGGCCAGAGAAGTGACCTCAACCATGCCTTCCGCAGACCAGCTGTATTGCCCGATGATCGATGCGAGGCGCATGGAAGTTTTTACGGCCGTTTACGATGGCCATAACAAGGCGGTTGAGCCAATTACAGCTAAAATAATTGACACCAGTAGTTTCCAGAACTTCCTGGTGGAAAAACCGGTGGTGTTCTTTGGCAATGGAGCAGCTAAATGTCAGGAGATGCTGGGTAGCAGTACAAACGCCATCTTTTTAGAGGACAAGCACCCATCAGCTTCATCGATGATTCCTTTTGCCGCAGCTGCCTTGGAGGCAGAGCAATTTGTTGATGTTGCCTACTTCGAACCTTTTTACCTCAAAGACTTTGTGGCAACAACCCCCAGGAAATTAATTTAGTGCCGCTGATCGCCCAGAGAGGAATCGAAAAAATCGTAGCGGTAACGAATGATGGTGATGTCCTCAGTAGGTTCATCCTTAATAAGTTGAACCTTTAGCAGGAAGGTCTGCTCCTCGTAGATAAACTGTTTTACAGTCATCAGCTTGCCATTTTTGTGAATCAATTCCTCCATCACGTTGCCAAACTTATCGTACTTGTAGATGTAGAACATTTCAAGTGGCCCCGATAGATTGGAATAATCGCGCAACATGTGCAATCGGCCCAGATCATCGTACGTGTAGGTTACTTCATTGCGCTTGCCCGACAGGACATACTTGATCGTTTCTTTGGCCACATTGCCCAAGGTATCGAAATCAGTGACTGATTCTTTGTAGGCCTTTCCACGGTTGTTGATGAAGGTCTTTTTGATGCCTCCGTTGGCGAGGGTCTGGTAGGTGTACTTTTCAGAAAATAGCTCGAATGCAGGCTCATCCCGTCCCACAAATTCGGCATAACTGATGCGCTCTCCGCGGCTGTACGTATGTGAAATCAGATTCCCGCTGACATCGTATTCGTAGTTGTAAGCGCTAAATCCAGGTTGATAATCGCGTGACTTGGAAATCAATTGGTCGATGTCATCGTAGTGGTACAAGATGGAGGTGCTGTCGATTACACCGCCACGCTTCCGGAATGTTTCCACCTTTCGGGTCAATTGAGCTTCTCGATCATATTCATATTGGTGTACCAAACCCTGGTCAACAATCACTTCCAACGATTTTTTTTCGGAGATTCCTCCCTGAATAACTTTGATGTTGTTGTTTTTGAGAAACTCCTGATTGAAGGCGGGCTCATTGTCGAATAGCTTGCCTTTTTGAGCATCCAGAATTTGTGCCTGGGCTATTAGTCCAAAAACAAGGAGGAGGGAGGTAATGAAAATTGTCTGTGTTTTCATTTCATTTCAGCCATTTGGTTCACAGCTTTTTCCACCTCCGAAACAGGAAGCTTACACACCTTGTTGATGCAGACGTAAATCATCGTTTCGCCCGCTACATGTTTGTATTCAAGCAACGGCAACTGACTGTCCGTTTTACTGCCAATAAACATCCGGTTGGCAATAAAGTGTTGCCCCATATCTTGTCGTTTGGCCAATGCATCGTCACCTATAATGGCAATTTCAAAGAAGGGATGCGTGTGGTGCAGCAACAATTGTAGCCAATTGGAGAATCCGCTCCCGTAATTTGGGATGCCGGCTTCCACATTGTTCAGCATCGTTTCCGAGCGTTGCAGGAAGTCCGCATTGTCAAAGTAATGCCCCAACAGAAAAAGGCCTTTCGCCATGGACGAGTTGGAGGAAGGAGTAACGTTGTCATAGACTTCGGTTTTTCTGGCGACCAGAGCTGGGTCCAGGTCAGAAGTGAAATAGAACATTTGGTTGGTGGGGTTCGAGAAGTGTTGGATGGAATAATCGGCTAACTCACGGGCCGTTTGCAACCATTTTTCATCGAAGGTAACTTCGTAGAGTGCGATCAAAGCTTCAATGGTAAAGCTGTAATCTTCCAGGTAACCATTGATGGTCGACCGTCCATCTTTGTAGTTGTGGTTGAGTCCTCCATCAGGTCTGCGCTGTGTTTCAGTGATGAACTTAGCATTTTTTAAAGCAGCTTCCAGAAATTTTTCTTCACCAAAGGCGGCATACGCGTCTGCGTACCCTTGCAGCATCATGGCGTTCCACGAAGTCAGCGATTTGTCGTCCAACCCTGGTCGAATACGTGTGTCCCGCACCGCCATCAGTTTGCTTTTGGCAGCGGCCACCTTCTTGTCTAGTTCAGCAACAGAGATGTCGTTTTTGGCAGCCACTTTTTCCTTCGATTTGTCGCGCAACAAGATATAGTTGCCGTGCTCCCAAAGCCCTTTGTTGTTGATGTTGTAATAGTCTTGAATCACTTCAAAATCAGCGCCAAGTATTTCTTGCAATTCGGCTTTGGTCCAAACGTAAAATTTGCCTTCTTCTCCTTCGCTATCCGCATCCAAAGCAGAGTAGAAGGCACCAACGTCAGCAGTTAACTCCCGCTCAATGAATTCGAGGGTTTCATACACCACATCCTTGTAAAGCTCATTTTTAGTCGCGGTATAAGCCTCAGAATAAAGCGATATCAGTTGGCCGTTGTCATAAAGCATTTTTTCAAAGTGGGGGACTTTCCAGAGAATGTCAGTCGAATAGCGGGCAAAGCCACCTCCAGCCTGATCGTAGATGCCGCCATAGGCCATTTTGTCCAAGGTCAGTGTCACATGGTCCAGCAATTGTTGATCGTTGGCAATAGACGCATAACGCAGCAAAAACTGGTAGTTGTTGGGCAATGGGAATTTAGGAGCCCGGTTGGGACCACCTTCGTCATTGTCAAAACTTTGTCCCCATTTTTCCAGTGTGGCCTGGGTTGTGGCATCACTAAAAGCCGAAGGTTCAGGATTGATTTGGATCAGGTCATTGCTCTGAACTCCTTCTGTCAACCGATTGGCAAACTCTTCGACCTTCTCTGGGTTGCCCTGGTACTCTTTCGAAACTTTGTCGAGTACATTCATCCACTGCTCTTTCTGAAAATAGGTGCCACCATAAAAAGGTCGGCCATCAGGCAATGCAAAACAATTCAAAGGCCATCCACCCCGCTGGGTCATCAGTTGTACCGCATCCATGTATATTTGATCAATGTCGGGACGTTCTTCCCGGTCCACCTTGATACAAACAAAATTTTCATTCATCAATTGGGCTACCGTAGAGTCTTCAAATGATTCATGTTCCATTACGTGACACCAATGGCAGGCGGAATAACCCACACTAATAAGCAGCGGCTTGTTTTCCGCTTTTGCCTTTTCCAGGGCTTTCTCCCCCCAGGGATACCAGTTTACCGGATTGTGCGCATGCTGAAGCAGGTACGGACTGGTTTCATGAATAAGTTCGTTGGTGTGAGCGTGTTGCGCGGTGTCCATGAGGTGGTCGTTGGCTTCTCCGGAACCAGTGGGTGATTGCCGTTGACAGGACAATGCCAGCATCAGTGAGAGAAGCGTGAAAGAAATAGATTTTAGCATAGGTGGTGGCTTGATGCCGTAAAGTTACGATGAGAGCAGTGCCTTGATAAAGCCAGACAAGTCAAGATATACAGACATGAGTGTTAGTAACCTCTATAAGATTTGACGTTAGTTTTAATTCCTTGCAACTGAAAATTGAAAGTTTTTTTACCTTCCCGACCAAAATATCGTTTTGATATTGGTTGTTCCCATGCCCAAACTCCCTATAAGAACCAATGATCGGTAGTATTGTTGTTGCCGTACTTTTATTTCTTTTGTTCGGAACCTCTGTTTTTTCGTGGGGCCGGATAAAGGAACCCTTCGTGACTTTTTTTTACAACCGGGTAAAATGGCACACGTCCATTGACAGGAACGAGTACCTGCGTATTTCAAAAATGTTAAAACGGTATGTTCCTTATTTTACAGCCCTTTCCGCAAATGGCAAAGCCAAATTTATCAACCGTTTAAAACACATCCAGGAGGAAAAGGCGTTCGTAGGCCGGGAAGGCCTTCAGGTAACGGAAGAAATGAAGTTGCTGATAAGTGCAGCGATTGCACAAATAACGTTTGGGCTGGACGACTACCTATTACTGAAATACGATCGATTTTTTCTTTATCCTGACATCTATCACTCCACCATTATGGGAGCGGATTTAAAAGGGGGGACATCCACAACCAACACCATTTCTTTCTCGTGGCGACACCTGAAAGAAGGTTTTGACGTGCCGGATGATAAGGTGAACCTGGCTTTACACGAAGTAGCGCATGCCATGAAGTTGAGCGTGCTGAAAGGGCAGGATTTTGACAAAAGGTTTGCGGCCTACCTCGATCAGTGGTTTGAAGTAGGTAGAAAGGAATTTGCTCGCATGAAGCAAAATAAGCGCTCGTTTCTGAGGCGTTATGCCAGACGCAACAAGCACGAATTTTTTGCCGTTTGCATGGAGCATTTTTTTGAAGCACCCGAGGCTTTTCAAGCGGAGTTGCCTGATGTTTTTAATCATTTTTGTGTGCTGCTGCGGCAAAATCCGCTGAACAAATTGGGAGATTATGAATTTACTGAATCATTTGTAGAAGAGGTAAATCAACAGAAAGAGTTGCTCCCGATTCCTTTCATTGTGCGCAAAACGATTAAATACGATTCCTGGCATTGGTCCCTCTCCATCTGGTTCTTCGGCTTTTTGGGAGGAGGAATTGTCTTTTTAGGCAATTGGGACAACTTTGGCGCCTCCAATTCGGAGTTGTTTACATTTCTTTCGTTGGTGGCTATTAGCGGAGGACTGGCGCAAATCAGATCGCTGGTGTTGTCAGGATTTATGAATTGGATAGCGTACATCTTTTACATTCTCCTGGGGTTTACGCCCTTTTTTGCCAGTATTTTTCTGTTGCTGAACATGTTTACTCCCATGACTCAGGAGGTAGAAAAATACCAGATAACCCATGTGGTGGCTGGTGTGAACCAGTATGTGCTAACCTTGGAAGAAGGGGCGTATGAACATTGGGCTTTGGTGCGAACTGTAAGCTCATACAAGTATGACCAACAACGTCTGAGCCAGGAAGGGATAGGTCCTCCGAGTCACATACAGCTCACGTTGGCAAAAGGAATAATGGGGTGGAAAACGTTTGAGAAAAGCGAGTTGATTTTTTCTGAAAAGGATGAGCTTACAGCTTTACCCGCTCGGTAATATCGACAGGAAAAGTTTTGGATAGAAAACGGGCTTTGGCTTTGATTTCTCCTTTCAAACGAACTTCAGGGCTACGCTTGCCCAACATCGAAAACAAGGAACTAATTCCGCCTTTCATCAACAAATTCTGATCTGTTTGCACGGTGAAAGTTTGCAATTCGTCTGATTCTGCAGGCAGCACAATGGCGTTTTTGATTTTTGCAGTACCCATGTTTTTATCATCCATGAAAACATCAAAATCGCTACCAGTGATAGTTATTTTGTAATTATTAGGGTTCTTTATCCGCATTGCTACGTCTATCTCTATAGCATCCTTTTCAAATTTAGAAACACTAAATTGCTCCACCCGGCCAATGTCAACATCCTCGTATTGCATACAACCTGTTGAAATGATCATCAAAAAGGCGAAAAGGCCTAAGATTAGGCGGTTTGGAGAGGGAAACAAGTTTGATTGCATAAGATGAATATTTGGAGCAGGAAAATTAACTATTTATTTGCGAAGCGAGACTGATTTACCTCAGGGCTAATTGCCAACTGGAAGCGGTTGGGATTATCTCCGTGAGTGAACCGTCTATTTCGCTATTTTTGTCACATGGACCATCGATTATTATTTTGGTGTTTTGTACTGCCCGTTTTTTTAGCGAGCAGCTTGCTTCCTTTGGGAGCTAATGCCCAAAACCGTGCCAACGTTTGGTATTTTGGAGTTGGCAACGGTATGGATTTTAACGGTGGAGCACCGGTAAATATTACAGGAGGCAAAGTCTTTAGTGATGAAGGTTCGTCTGTAATGTGCGATGTGAATGGCAATTTGCTGTTCTATTGCAACGGAGATACCATTTGGGATCAAAACCACAATCCCATGCCGAATGGACAAGGCCTGTTGGGCAATGCGTCCACGACACAATCGTCTGTCATTGTGCCAAACCCTGCTTCCAACTCCCGCTATTATGTATTTACTCTCGATGAGCTAGGTGCAGGAAGTGGACTGCAAAGCTACCAGGTAGAAATGGTGTTGAACGGAGGTTTGGGAGATGTTATTGTCGGTTCCAATCAAGCCTTGGTGATGCCGGCAACAGAGAAATTAACTGCAGTACAACATGCCAATGGCACCGACTATTGGGTAGTTGTTCATGAATGGCAAACCAATGCTTTTTATGCTTTTTTGGTCGATCTGTCTGGCATCGGTGTGCCGGTTGTGAGCAATGTTGGAACGGTGCATGGTGGTGCCTTGGCCAATTCTTTGGGACAAATGAAAATTTCGCCCGATGGAAAACGCATTGCTGTCGCAGGGCGAGCGAATCATCTGTTGGAGGTTTTTGACTTTGATGCGGCAACAGGCATTGTGTCCAACCCTTTGACGCTGCCCACAACAGCGGATTTTCCTTATGGACTGGAGTTCTCGCCCGATGGAACCAAAGTATATATGAGCTATTGGAATACCTGGGTGCCGCGCATTTTGCAATTCGATTTAAACGCTTGCTTCCCGGATGGGGTGGTGAGCTCAGAAATTGTAATTGGTACGAATTTCTTTGGCGATCCCACTGCTTCGTTGCAATTAGCTCCCGATGGACAAATTTATGTGGCCACACAGCTGAACGGATACCTGGGAATTATTCATGACCCCAATGAGTTAGGTTTGGCCTGTAACTACCAGGATTCAGCCTATTTCCTCGGAGGAGGCACCTGTGGTCTTGGTTTGCCCAATTTTGTTACGAGTTATTTTCAACCTGCTTTCAGCTACGAAAACCATTGCATAGGAGATGTGACCAGTTTCAACGTAACCGATACGACTGGGTTGGACTCCATTACCTGGAATTTTGGGGACCCTGCAAGTGGCGGCATGAATACTATTGCCTCATTAATGCCGGGTCACGTGTTTTCTACCAATGATACATTTCAGGTGCAAATGGTGAAGCACCTCACCGGAGGTGGAACCGATACAACCATCAGGAGTGTCATTATTTATGGATACCCCACAGCAAATATTGGGGCCGATACGACACTGTGTGTTGGTGATTCGGTGATATTAAATGCCAGTTCTCCCGGAGCTTCCTACTTTTGGGTGGATAGCGCAAACACCGCCACTGTTGTGGCCGACACGGCTGGTATTTATTGGGTAGACATTTGTTTGGTGGGGTGTACTTTCAGAGACTCTATCGAAATATACTTTGACAACGCGGCTCCTGTTTTTAGCTTGGGGCCTGATGTTTCCATTTGTGCAGGAGATTCACTTTTAATTGACCCTGATTTACCGGGAGTAGGCTACCTCTGGCAAGATGCCAGCACCGATACCACGCAAGTTGCATTTGGGGCCGGAACTTATTGGCTGGAGGCTTCTAACGGGTGTGGCTCCAACACCGATACGCTGATCGTTTCTGAAAACAACGATGTTCCCCCAGACTTAAATTTTGCGGAAGATACCTTGCTGTGTGACATTGGCACCCTGAACCTGGATGCTACGACCAATGGCGCCTCCTACCTGTGGCAAGACAACAGCACCAATCCCACTTTTACCGTGACGACACCGGGCATTTACTGGGTGCAGGTGGCAAATAGCTGCGACACCATCACCGATTCGACAGTCGTTAGCTACGGAAATTCTCCCGTTATTAACCTGGGAGCCGATACTGTCATTTGCGATGACGACACTTTGGCGCTGACTATCAGTGTTGACACGGCCGCCATTCTTTGGCACAATGGCAGCACAGATTCTTCCTTCACAGTGGAGGGGTCAGGACAATTTTGGGTGCAGGCTACCAACAGTTGTGGTACTGTTTCTGACACGATTTCTGTGACGGATTACAGCACAAATCCACCTGTTTTTGAATTGGGACCTGATGTTGAACTGTGCATAGGAGAAACTGCGGTGTTGGGCGATAGCGGCTTGGTTTTGTTCAACTACGTGTGGCAGGATGGGTCGAATCAACCGACCCTTACCGTGTCTGAGGAAGGAGTATATTCTGTTGTGGCTAGTAATCCATGTGCCACAGAGCAAGATTCAGTTCAGGTATTCGTCAGCAAAATTATCGCATTGCGGATGCCGATTGACTCGCATTTGTGTGAAGGAGAAACCGCTACATTAATAGCATCGGATACCTTGGGTGCTACCTTTTTATGGGAGAACGGTAGCATTGGTTCCGTCCGCTCGGTGACGGAGGCAGGAGCATATTGGTTTACGGCTACGGATATCTACGGCTGCAATTACACCGATTCAATTGTTATCACCGATAAATGCCCCGGTGAGTTTTTTGCTCCCAATGTTTTTACTCCCAATGGAGATGGTTTGAACGATAATTTCACCATCAACGCGCGGAACATGCTCAAAATGGAACTGCGTGTTTACAACCGTTGGGGACAGGTAGTGTTTTCAGTAAACCAGCCAGGAAAAAGTTGGGATGGTACTTCAGAAGGAGGAGATCAACCTGCCGGAGTGTACTATTGGCAAGTCCAATACACAGGCAGTGATCAGGTGGAGCACGATGCTACAGGAAATGTGACACTCATCCGGTAAGCTACACTACTGCGTAACCGTGATGACTGAAGTGGGAACCGTATTGCTTTTATTTCCAGCCCTATCTACCACATAAACGCTATAACCAACCGACTGTGAAGCGGAGCCATCAGTAATGGCCGTGTTGGTCAGTTGAATGGGTATCAAGCCTTGAATGGCAATCGATGAACCGGTCGGGGCTAATTGCGGAATTCGGAAAGCATAAGTAATCTGATCTCTACTGTCCGTTACAAAAAGATTCTCCACACCATCTTTGTTTTCACCAAGGTCTCCATCTCCATCCCGATACCAAATAACGATTTCGATTGAATCGGCATATTCCGTGACGCTGGATGGGTTGATGCTCCTAAACTCGATGGTAGGCGTATCGCTAAGTTCTTTGCTGTCTTTTTTGCAGGCACTGATAAGCACCAGGCAAAAGGTGCATAAAATAGCGGAAAATAGGCGAATTGACAGGCTCATGGTGCAACGATAAAACTCCACAATGTTTTGTAGGGCAAGCTCAGGTTATCAGTAGGGAACTGTGTCGGACTGGAATGATCCCCATCGTTCACAAAATAGCGTGTGTAGTAGATCGTGTTTGGATTAAAATTCCCCGATTGAATCGTGAAGAGGTAAAACTCATCTCCATTGGTTTCCAGGTAGGTTCCGGTGAATGTTTGAGCGGCCGAGAAATCATCCGGTTGAAGCGATACTTTGAGTTCGTTGATACTTAAGTCTGCTACTTTGGTGCTGTCATCGGTTACCGATACAATCAACAGTATTTCTGAATTGTTGGGAAAAAACATTGGGTTGTAAAAGATGCTGTCCAGTCGGTTTCCCGGAACACTGTAATCGTTTGTGTAAGTAGGGTCGGTGGCAAAAAGAAATAAAACCGTTGGTTCGGCATTGGGTAGGGATGGAGCCGTTCCGAACATATCTTTTGCTCCGTTTTGAATCCATGCTTTGATACGGTTCAAATCCTCGGTTGGCAAAGGCTCTCCAATGTTGTCTTGCGGCATGCGATCGTTTTGATTTACAAAGCAGCAGTTGGTCAGACGCTCATACAACACGGAGTTTACGGCATCAAATGGAACGACCCGGTAAGTAAAAGTGCTGTCCAGGTTGTTTTTAATGACTGGATGATAGACCAGCGTGGAGTAAGCAGACTGCACCGTTCTAAAGTCTGGTTCAAAATGACCATCGTGGCATCCCGGCACCGCACAACGGGTGAGGAGTATATCGTTGTGTATGGCCACAAAAGAATTGGGATCGAGCGTGTCCACCGGTTGAACGATTGGCCGTGTGATGGTGTCGAAAGGGTTTGATGTTGGGGCATCATCGTCTTTTTTACAGCTGTTTACCAGCAAAATGGCTACCACAAGGCCGAAGACAAAAAGGGTCGCTATGTTCCTGGATCCAATCATGAGAAGGCTTGTTGCAATACTTGTCCCATGTTGTTGCGATACTGCATTGGAATGTCTGAGTCAAATCCCAAAATGTTGGCCATCGTGGGGACAATGTCAATGCTTTGACCTTCAACCGAACCAATGCTTAAATTTTGGTTCACCGTTCCTGCAGGACCTAAGACCAGGCAAAAGATCTCCCGGGACATGTCATCGTTGGTGTGATCCAACGCAAATCTGCCAAATCCATCTTGAAGTGTGTTGGTGGCCAGGTTGCGTCCATGCTCTGGGGCAGCAATGAGGATGGTGTCATTGGCCATGCCAGGAGTACTCTGAATGGTATTCCACAAATGCGCCAATGCATAGTCAGATTTTCGCAGGTTGTTGCAATACTGCGTGAAGTTGGAGTGGGCAATGTCCACGTCTTGCATGTTGACGACCATCAGTTCCGGTTGAAATTCCTGAATGATTTTTTCGGCAAAAAAGACATTAAACATGTCGTTGTTCATGGAAGCTCCGACTCCCCAGGGATCGGCATACATACCTGATGTTGCCTCCTGAAACGTTGTTTGAACAAAGGATTCGATGGCCTCTGCATCAGTTGGATTGTTCACGATTCCAGAGCTCCCGGTCAACGAGCGGTTGCCAAAGTTCTTGTCGAGCAGTGATTTTATACTTTGCGTGTTTTCGGCTTCACTTGGGTCAAAAGATTTAGGATTTCCCAACACGTTAAATCCGGCTTGGTTTACCAAAGACAATGGTTGAATGTAGTTGGCGCCATACCCCGCCCCATATTTTGGGTCGTTGCTAAAGTTGAGAGCTGGGTAAGGGCCCAATGCATTTGAAACCCACCAGGCATTTAAAGCCGAAGTAGCAGGGGAGTTGTGTTTGCGGTAATATTCGAAAATCGTTGGAAATTGTGGAGGAGCCTTAATGTTCAGGTCAGTGGTGGTATAAACACCTGTCATGGCGGCAGTATGAGCACTGTAATGCCCCGTTGGACCCAGACCGTAGCGAAATTCCTTGAACAGCGTTCCGGAATTTTGAAGGGCACTTCCACCCAACAAAGGCAACGGGTCCATCCCACCGATGATGTCTCCAGAGATTGGCTCAGTTCCATCAATCAGGTTGGTGAGCAGGTTGCCCTCTGATTTTTGCATGGCCTCCAGGTTGCGGACACCGCCTGCAAACAAGCAAAAAACAACGTGATTGACTTTTCTCGCACCTGTGGCAGCAAACAACCTGCCCGAAGGCAAGATATACGGGATGGTGAATGCCGCTGCAGTTGCCAGGGAGGTTTTCTTTAAAAAGTTTCTACGTTTCATGCGCGTTTAATAAAACCGGTATTCGTCAGAAGTCATAAAGCTGTAATAGGCCAATTCAGGAGTAATGGAAGGATCTTTTTCCAGTAAGTTTTGCAGTTGCCAGGCCTCTAATTCATTGGGAGCGCGGTTGTAAAATTTCTCGTAAGCTTCTTCAATGAACAGCGGTAGATCCGCTCGCATTTCGGCCGATGAGGGAAAGGAGACTCCGGGCTGGTTGAGGAAATTGCGAATGATCATGTCCTCTATTAGTTTTTTGTCACCGAAAGCATCGTAAACTAGCGACAAGTCAGTCAGGTCACTTTGGTTGATGGTGGATCCAAACAAATCAGAATGGGCGATGGAGATAAACTCTTTGGTCGATTTGAGGTTTTGTTTGTTAACCCCCGACTGAGTCACCGCCACATCATTCACCTCGTAAACATGTTCCGTGTCACGCTTGCAGGAGGTTCCCAAAAGGAAAAACCCCAGCAGGACAACTATGATCGATTGGTGCAGTTTATTCTTCCAGTCCGACATATTCATCCAAAGACAAGATTGATTGTTGCAATACCAGGTAGTCAAGTTCTTCCTTGTAAATCTGAGTAAAGTAGCTGATTTCGCTGGGGGTAGGTTCGCGAAACAAATGCCGTGAAAATAAATCCCGCACCTGCCCCTCGTAATAGTCATCTGAACCAAAGAAAATAGAGTAATAGTCCGTTTTTGTTTTGCCGGATTTGAAGAATAAAATGGCCTCAAAACCATCCACAATCCGTTTGCCTTGATCCAGTTCTGTTTGAGTAGGATAGCGTAGTAAAAATTGCTGAAAGGTAGAAACCACAAAGTTTTCCGTGCCCATGTTGATTTGGTCGTAGAAGTAATTGTCAACACATCGCTGATGCAATTTCGTGACATCCAATGAGCTATCCGAAAGGTCAGCTGGAATGGATTTCATCTTTTGTAGTCGGCCTATCTCAAAGTGCAGGAAGTCAAAAAATGCAAGGTTCGTAGAATCCGTGAGCAAGAACTCAAAAATGGCAATGTTCTCTGTAATCTGTCCCGTATCTAAAGCATTTAACAGCTCATTTCGGGCAAGTTCGTAGAGGTTGATGGTGTACTGATCCTTTCCCTGAACCGTCTGAATGAAGTCCTTTCTGCTGGCTTCCGACAGGTTGTCATCTCTGAGGAGGAGAACCCCCGCTTCCAACTCACTGGCAACAGGCTCACGGCCAACCAAGCTGACATAAACCTTGTTCACGTAGGTCTCTATCAAAACTGCCGGAATGGTGTTGTCTGGCGGAGCAGTATTGTCGGGAATAACAACGATTTCAGGATCCTTTTTACAGGCCTGAACCGCGATCAATAAAACCAAAGAAAATAAATGGAATCTCTTCATGACGACCAATCTAAAGGTACACAATTCCAATTACGTTCTCCGGTAAACAAAGTTTTCGAACGCAAGAAAGTGCGTGAAATTAGGAGCTGAGATCCTTGAAATGTTTGTAGAACATTGGAATGGTTTCTATTCCCTTGAAATAGTTGAACAGTCCGAACTTCTCATTCGGGGAGTGGATGTTATCTGAATCCAGGCCAAATCCCATCAGGATAGACTTAAGGCCCAGTTCCTCTTCAAATAGCGCAACAATCGGAATACTTCCTCCACCCCTTACAGGAATAGGTTTTTTGCCAAATGTTTCTTCCATCGCCATGCTGGCTGCCTGATAACCAGGGAAATCGGTTGGAATAACCACTGCTGTGCCTCCGTGCAAAGAGCTCACCTTTACTTGTACGGCATCTGGAGCAATGGATTCGAAGTGTTTTTGGAACAATTCGGCAATCTCATGTTGATCCTGATGAGGTACCAACCGCATGGAAATTTTTGCATAAGCTTTGGACGCAAGTACCGTTTTGGCCCCTTCGCCTGTGTAGCCACCCCAAATGCCATTCACATCCAGGGTCGGACGAATAGAGGTGTGCTCTGGAGCAGAATAGCCAGCTTCTCCATGCAGGTCCTTGACGCCCAATTCTGCCTTGTATCCGGTTGCATCAAAAGGTGCTTTGCCCAATTCGGCCCGGTCATCAGCCGAAAGTTCATCCACCAGGTCATAAAAGCCTGGAATAGTGATGTGGTTGTTTTCATCTTGCAAGGAAGCAATCATGTTGCAAAGAATGTTTATTGGGTTTCCAACTGCACCTCCGTAAACTCCTGAGTGCAAATCACGATTTGGTCCCGTTACTTCTACTTCCATGTAGCAGAGCCCGCGTAAGCCAACGCAAATAGAAGGGGTGTCATTGGCCAAAATGGATGTGTCAGAAATGAGGATAACATCAGCAGCTAATTTGGCTTTATTTTCCTTTACAAAAGTGCCCAGGTTTTTTGACCCGACTTCCTCTTCCCCCTCAATCATGAACTTTACATTGCAAGGCAATGAATCGTTGCGCATCATCATTTCGAAGGCCTTCACATGCATGTACATTTGGCCTTTGTCATCACAGGCGCCACGGGCATAAATATTGCCGTCTTTGATGACCGGTTCGAATGGAGGGGAGTCCCATAAATCGAGCGGATCCGGTGGCTGAACATCGTAATGACCATAGACGAGTACCGTGGGGGCGGAGGGATCAATCATCTTTTCGGCATAAACAATTGGGTGCCCATCGGTTGCGCAGATTTCTGCCTGGTCTACCCCAGCTTCAACCAGTCTGGCTTTTACCATTTCCGCTGTTTTTTGAACTGCGTCATCGAATTGAGGGTCAGCACTTACGGATGGGATTTTGAGCAATTCGACCAGCTCGCTAACGAATCGATCTTTGTTGTTTTCCAGGTAGGATGTTAAGTCGTTCATGCAGTATATTTTATTGTTGCCTGCGAAAGGCAACCATTTATGATTTTTTCGTTATTAAAAGGCAGCATCACAAATGTATTAATTTATACACAGGAGTTCAGCAAGGAGCAATTATTGAAAATCCTTTGTTACAGGGAATTGCGGCCATTCTGATAAGCTTAAAAATTGCTCGAAATTTACTATTATTGTATGTTAGGGTATTGTTAATTAGGCCATTCCATGAAAAATATTTTTACTTCATCCATAATTTGTTCTCTGGCGGTGTGGTTTTTTCACATCGGAGGTGCATTTGCCATCGAAGGAGACTCCGCTCAGGTTAGTTTTACCGTTGCTAAAATCAATGATAACGCTGTTGTTAGGTGTGCGCTTCATCCAGTTGAAGTAGCAATTGTTGTGGATGACTGGACTCCAGGCATTCAATACCTCTGGAGCAATGGTTCTACTGACTCCGTAACCAATATACACGCTACCCTCATCAATACGTATTATGTCACAGTAACACAGCCTTTAACAGGGCAATCGGTTATTGAGACCTTTTCTGTTAACCTGGATTACACTCCTTTGGATGTGACAGCTCATGGGGCAGTGATACCAAACGATGTTTGCCCAGGCTCTGAAGCAACATTGTCGGTGGATGTCGCAAACGGTTTGGATAGCTATTGGATTAAATGGAGCTCTGGTGGTAACGGACTGACTGAAAAAGTAAGCCCTATCCACACCCAGGAATACGAGGTACGTGTTTCCGATGCCTGTGGTGTTGATACCATTCGTGAAACAGTGACAGTAGAAGTTCCCAAGTTTGAACCACTGGAGATCACAGGATTAGATGACAAAAGTTTACTGTGTCCAGGCATGAACCTGACGATGGCGGTGGATGAATCCAATGCAAAAGGCGGATTTGGTTCGGGCTACGTTTTTTCCTGGGATGACTGGCAATCCACTGAAAAATTCATTGCAGAGAGACCTGAAACCCACAAAGAGTACAGCCTCCAAATGACTGATGCTTGTGGCATTGACACTGTCACGAAGAAAATCATGGTGACCATCACCAGCCTGGATGTAGATTTCGAAGAACATGTCTCCATTTGCAAGGGACAAAGCGTTCAGCTACAAGCAGGGATTGAAAATATGGATGGTGTATATACCTTTGTTTTTGAAGGAGCAAGCCACCACGCTCCCCTCACTGTTCGCCCAAAAGAGTCGGTTGTTTATGAACTTGGGTATCGTGACATATGTTCTGCGGAACGCGTAAAGTATGTTTTTGCTCAAGTGAACGCTCCCAGCGCTGATTTCGAATATGATTTGCAAGCCGATCGGGGCGATTTGATTCAGTTTACAAACGCTTCTTCCAACACTGTAAAGTGGAACTGGTACTTTGGCGATGGTGAAACCAGCTCTGATGAGCACCCAATTCACGTGTTCTCCTCGAAAAAATCGTTTCCAGTGACCTTGATCGCAACGGATGAATTTGGTTGTGTGGACAAGCACAGAGAATTGATCAAGTTTCCGGAAGATATTTTTGCACCAACAGCATTTACGCCTAACAATGACGGAGTAAATGACGTTTTTAAGACCTACACCACCCTCGGATTAAAGAAATTTCGCATTGATGTATATGATCGTTGGGGAACATTGATTTTCTCTTCTGACGATCCCGATTTTGAATGGGATGGAAGTACCTTCAAGGGTAAGGCTTCAATGGGCACTTATGCCTACAAGCTGAAGGCTACGACTTTCCAGGGTAGTACAATTGATAAATTCGGTTATTTGACCGTAGTCATGGAATAATCACCATATAAGCATGAGGAACTCAAATCAAATTTTATCAGTGCTAGCAGGGGTGTTTGCCTCGCTAATCACGGTAAATGTTTCAGCGCAGGTAACGATCAATAACACTGCTCCGAACAATACAGCTAATCACCTGATCAACAATGTCTTGTTAGGACAGGGTGTTACTGCCTCCAACATTACTTCTTACGGTAGCTCAGTGCAACGAGGCCTTTTTACGAATGGTTTGATACCTGTTGGGATCGATAGCGGAATTGCGTTAGCTTCCGGTCAGGTGGCCAGTATTAGTCCTTTTGGGCCATTCGCAAGTACTGCAATCCCCAATGCAGTGGGGCAGGGTGCAGGAGATGCTGACCTTCTGGCTGTTGCGGCTTCGGTACCCGCTTTGATTGGTCAAACATTCAGTGTTAATTCTACCTGGGATGCTTCGATTATCACCTTTGATTTTATACCCTATTCGGATACGATAAGCTTTAATTATGTTTTTGGTTCAAGAGAATACACAACTTGGATCAATACGCAGTACAACGATGCATTTGGATTCTTTTTATCAGGCCCTGGCATTACAGGTCCCTATTCTAACAGCGCCATCAACGTTGCGATAGTTCCTGGCAGTAGCCCTCCTTTGCCTATTTCCATCAGTACCATCCACCCTGGATTAAATGGACAGTTTTATAATACCGGTGGTACTGGTATCAATTACAATGGATATACCGATGTTTTTACTGCGATTTTGCCAGTAACTGAGTGCGTTTCGCATACCATGAAATTGGCGGTAGCGGATGGTTCAGATAAAATTCTCGATACAGGTGTTTTAATCGAGGGTGGAAGCTTTGGTGCCTACAGTGGATTGACCATAACTGCCTCTCCGACCTACAACCCAAATTCTAGCGATACTGCTATATATGAAGGTTGCGGATCTGTTACGGTCAGCTTGGTGAAAGATACCATTGATACGGTTGCTGATACGGTGTATTTTCTTCCAATTGGGGGAGCAGCGATAAATGGGGTAGATTATTCTCTGATTCAAAATTTCGTGATTTTCCCTGCCTTTTCTGATTCAACTACCATTTTGTTTGATGTTTTCTATGACAGCATTCCCGAACCACTGGAAGATATTATTATTGAAATTGATACGCTTGCTACGAACTCCAACGTAGTCTCGTGCGGCAACAATGCTGGAGGGATTACCTTGTGGTTGAAAGACCAGCCTCCGCTAACCGGTTCTACCTTTGGAGATACCACCATAAATTGTACGGATGACTCAGTGGCAATTGGGATTGTGATGGATTCAACGAACTTGTTGTATCCCTTGAGCTTTACTTGGAGCGGGCCACAAATCGATTCCGCATTCAATGTGCAACCCCTTACATCGCAAGTCTATACTGTCACAGTCGAGGATGCTTGTGGGCAACAATCCCTGGAAGATAGTGTCATTGTTAACGTTGTGACTCCACCTTTTACCCTTACCAAACATGGAGACAATCAAACCATAAATTGTACAGATGGGCCGGTAGTACTGTCTGTTTCAGTGGATAGTAACTGGCTTCCGGGCATGACCTTCGATTGGAGTACAGGTTCTTCGGATTCAACGATTAATGCTTTTTCATATGCTTCAGAAACGTATACTGTTACAATTTCTTTGCCTTGCAGTGGACAGCAGGAAATAGAAACATTTAGCCTCAATGTTCAAAACGATCCGGTTGTTACCGAAACGGATAACATTCAGGAGTCTGCCTTTGTTTGTCCTGGCGACTTGGTGACCATGTCGGTCGATGCTTCGGGTGGATATCCTGGATATACCTATTCCTGGGACGTAGGGGGAACTTCAGCAGATAAAGATGTGACTCCACTGGTAACAACAACGTATTACGTTACGGTTCATGATACCTGTGCATTGGTAGATTATGTTGATTCGGTTGTTGTTAGAGTGCCGGTTCCTGATCCGTTAGAAATTTGGGGATTGAGAAATGATACCGTTCCATGTCAGGAGAGCTTTGTTTCTTTTGGCCCTCCAATTGCTTTGGGTGGTGCTGGTCCGGGAACTTATTCTTGGTCTTGGGATAACTGGGTGACCACGAACCCTTCTATTGACGACATCATCTTTGAAACAAAGAGTTACACTGTTGAGCTGACAGACGTTTGTAACTTTGATACTACTAGCTTCACTGTAATGGCAATTATTTCCGACAAGAATGATCTGGAGCTCAAAATGCCTGAAGACATACTTGTTTGCTACGGGGATGAAGTAGAATTGGTTGCAGAAGGTCTTGAAGGTGGTGGAGAATATACTTTTGAGTGGGATAGGTACATTGACGGAGATACGCTTCGGTATTTTCCTGAAAAGACTCAAACGCACTTCGTAAGATTGACAGACAATTGTGATACCTCGCGTGTGGATTCTGTGACCGTTACAGTTTCGAAGGTTATACCAGCCTTTACGTTCGAATACACACACGATTACATTGTTCAGTTCCACAACCAATCACGGGCCACATACGCCATTGACAGTTACCGATGGGATTTTGGAGATGGTTCGTTTGGTGCTGAGAAAGAGCCACGACATACTTATCCTCATGGCGAAGGGTTCCCCGTTGTGTTGACTGTCAAAGATGAATTCGAATGTATTGATACAGCGCAAGTGCAGGTTGCACCTAGCACCTACTTGTACATTCCTTCAGGTTTTACCCCTGATAACGATGGTATCAACGATGTCTTTACAATCAAAGGACTTGGCATCAATGAATTTAAAATTGAAATCTTCAACCGGTGGGGAGAGCGAGTCTTCAGAAGTTCTGACCGTTATTTCGAATGGGATGGAACCACTGGCGGTGAAAAAGCTCCAGTGGGTATGTATGTCTATAAGATTTATGTAGGTGGAGATGATGGACAAGTTGTTGAAAGAACAGGTAACATCTCCATTCTACGATGACACCTTTATTAATCAGTTGATTCTCTGAAAAATTTCTTACATAAAGGCATTCTGGTAATGCTTCTGCAATTGTGCGTCTTCCTTGAGGTTGACGCACAATTGGTTGTTACCAATGCCTCTCCCTACGATGATCAAAATCATTTGGTGCAGGAAGTATTGCTGGGAACTGGTGTGACAGCTTTTAACATTCAGTTCAACGGAGCTGCTGTTCCTGTTGGTGGAATCCCTTCCAATGCCATCGGTTTTTTTGACAACACCAATGCAAATGTTTTGGGCATTGGTATCGACAGTGGAATCGTAATGACCTCAGGAACCATACAGAATGCCGTTGGTCCCAATCTTGCCGGAGGAACCACTGGGGCGAATGGCCTTACCGGAGATGCCGACCTAACCGCTTTGGGTGGAGATCCGACCTTTGACGCTTGTATCCTGGAATTTGATTTTGTTCCCTCCACGGATACCGTTCAATTTAAATACGCTTTTGGATCAGAGGAGTACCCTGAATATGTTGGAGGCTCGGTAAATGATGTATTTGGATTCTTTCTGGCGGGACCCGGTTTGACTGGACCTTATACTGCACCTGCGGCTTATCCCAATGGCTCCATAAACATTGCTTTGATACCAGGGACCACCACTCCGGTGTCTATCAACGATGTAAACAATGTATCTAACAGTCAGTATTATGTTTCCAATGGTGCCAGTGGCAATGGTGCCGGAAATGCCACCGCCAACCCCGATGTGCAGTACGATGGTTTCACATCAGTACTAACCGCTATGGCGGTCGTAATTCCCTGCGATACCTACCACATTAAATTGGCAATTGCAGATGGTGGTGATGGGATTCTGGACTCGGGTGTGTTTTTGGAGGCAAAGAGTTTTACCAGTGGACAAGTAACTGTTTCGGCCCAACCTTCCTACAACACTTTTGGAACGGATACCAACCTTTACGAAGGGTGTGGTTCGGTGAGTTTGGCTTTTCAACGCTACCAGGATATTCAAAATCCGCACACGGTGTATTTTGACATATTGGGGCAAGCTATTAATGGAACAGATTATTCATTTATTGCTGACAGCATTGTTTTCCCGGCAGGACAGTCTACGTCTGCTCTGACGTTTACCGTATTTGAAGATTTTTTGGTGGAAACTCCTGAGTCTTTTATCATCAAAATACACCCTGATCCGAATGCGCCTTGGTGCATCGCTGGAGATACCGTGGTGGCCACTTTGTACATCAATGATCGACCGCAGGTCAATGTGATCCCCCAAAATGACACCCTCACCTGTGTAGACCTTTTCGCCACTTTGTATGCCAATGAGATTAGTGGCATTCAGCCTTTTCATTATTTATGGTCCACTGGAGATACAACGGACAGTATTATTTTAAATGCTCCGTCTGTTGATACAACGATCTTGGTCACCATCACCGATGCTTGTGGTCACGACACCGTTTATCCGGTAGCCGATATTATCTTATTTTCTCCACCATTGGTCGCTTCTGTGGTAGATGATACAATGGATTGCACCGAAGACTCCATTCTCATAGGTCCTATCCTAATCTCTTCTAGTGCCCCTACGTTTCTTTGGGACAACGGTTCAACCGATTCGGCCATTTGGGTCGATCCAGTGGTGGATACAACCTATTACATTACGGTTACTGACACATGTGACACGGGGGCAATATTTGTAGATAGCATCCATGTATTTCAGTTTTCACCACCCATTATTAGCATTGCTTCCTACGATACGATTGGATGTTCGGAAGATTCTATACAGATAGGTGTCGTTGTAACTGACGCTACCCAACCTTTCTATAATTGGGTCGGCATAGCCAGCACAGATTCAGCCATTTGGATAACACCACCGACTGGATTGGATACTATTTATGTGGTGGAAATAGGGGACAGTTGCAATGGCTCAACGGTATTCGATACCGTCTACCTGCACAAGCTGTCGCCCCAGGTTTCGTTGAATATGAGCGATACGACCGTTCTGTGCCCGGGCGACTCAATTACTTTGATTTGCAATACGCAAGGAGGCACAGCGCCCTACACCTATAATTGGAATACAACGTCCGATTCCTGTTCTATTGTGGTTGCTCCATCTGACAGTACAACGTATACCTTAACCGTGGTTGATGCTTGTGGAAGCACTGATATTGCCACTGTTTCTGTAAATGTGCCAGAATATTCCCCGGTAAATGCATTGATTCGCGACACGACTGTTGTCTGTGCTGGAAATTCTTTTTCGTTGCTGCCAGATGTTGATGGTGGAGCAGGAGGGTATGCGTTAACCTGGGTTTTCAATGGAGATACTATTGTTTCTGATTCGGGAACTTCGCTGGCGTTGCTTGGAACCACGAACGTGACGCTCATTGCCACGGACGTTTGCGGCAATGCAGATACCAGCATTGCAACGGTGACAATTCCGGTTTACGACTCTATTCTGGTATCAGCTTTGGCTGTTACTATTTGTACCGGAGATCCTGTTGATTTGATTGCAACGGCAGTTGGAGGAAAACCTGGTTCGGCTTACTTCTATACCTGGACTGGCGAGGGAACAATTACGCAGTCCGGTGATACGGCTTTAGTCGTGCCGCCCGCATCGGGTTTCTATACTGTTGAAGTAACAGATGACTGCGGGAACATTGGCTCTGGAGAAATGGAAGTAATACTGGAGCCTTGCAACCTGGGCTTTCCTAATATCATTACACCCAATGGAGATGGATTCAATGAGTTTTTCATCATCGAAAATCTGGAACGCTTCCCTGGAGTGGAATTTAAGGTTTACAACAGGTGGGGCGTGAAGGTATACAGTGATGACAATTACCGCAACAACTGGGATGGCAATTTCTTGCCAGATGGAACTTATTTCTACATCCTAACGGTGGGCGATAAGGTGTATCAAGATCACGTCACTATTCTTCGCTAGGACTAGCTTACCAAGGTCGCTCCCGTCATCTGGTCGGGAATCTCAATACCCATCATCTTCAGAATCGTAGGAGCCACATCGGCCAAAATACCATCTTCAATTTTTGAAAATTGGCTACCTGCCAAAATGCATGGTACCGGGTTGGTAGTATGGGCCGTATTGGGCGTACCGTTGGCATTGATAACGAAATCTGCGTTACCATGGTCGGCAATGATGATGAAGGAGTATCCATGGGCTAAGCCCGTTTCAACAACTCGTTGCGTGCAGGAGTCTACTTTTTCGACAGCCTTTACTATAGCATCGTAAACTCCAGTATGGCCTACCATGTCTGGGTTGGCAAAGTTGAGACAGATAAAGTCAGCTGTTTCGTTTTGCAGTTCCGGTAAAATGGCCTGGGTCACTTCTTCCGCGCTCATTTCGGGTTGCAAGTCGTAAGTGGCCACTTTGGGTGAATTTATCATGAGCCGACTTTCACCTTCGAATGCTATTTCACGCCCTCCGGAAAAGAAAAAGGTAACGTGGGGATATTTCTCTGTTTCTGCAATACGAATTTGCTTCTTTTGCGCTTTTGAAATGGTTTCTCCCAAGGTCATCTCGAGGTTGTTCTTTTCAAAAACGATGTGAATGTTTTTAAAGCTCTTATCGTAATTGGTCATGGTCACATAATACAGCGGCAGTTTAGACATTTGATGCTCTTCCATGTCCTGCTGTGTGAGTACACGGGTTATTTCGCGGCAACGATCAGTACGGAAGTTAAAGCAAACGACCACATCGTTCGGGGCAATTTTTCCAACCGCTTTGCCGTCATTCCCAACTCTGACAATGGGTTCGATAAATTCATCGGTCACGCCCTGGGCATAAGACTCTTTTAAATCTTTGATTAGATCGGTAGACTGCTTGCCTTGACCATGTACCAGCATATCGTAGGCCTTTTTGACCCGCTCCCACCGGTTATCCCGATCCATCGCAAAGTAGCGTCCGATCATAGAAGCCAGAATACCTCCTGTTTTTTCGAGCTGCGCTTCCAATTTGGTCATATACTCCAGTCCGCCTTTTGGGTCGGTGTCGCGGCCATCGGTAAAGGCGTGGACGCAAACATTTTGCACACCGGCATCAGCCGCCATTTGACATAAAAAATGCAGGTGTTCCTGAGAGGAATGCACCCCACCATCCGAAACCAATCCCATAAAGTGAAGCTTGGAGCCACTGTTTTTGGCTTGTTCAAAGGCTTGCTGTAATACAGGGTTTGCAAGAATGGTTTTTTCTTCAATGGCCTTGTTGATACGGGCCAAATCCTGGTAAACGATGCGACCAGCACCAATATTCAGATGACCCACCTCGGAGTTGCCCATTTGTCCGGGAGGAAGTCCAACTTGCTCACCGGAAGCAAGCAATTGAGAGGAAGGGTATTGTTGCAGAAGACTATCAAAAAAAGGCGTTTTAGCTTGGTGAATTGCGTCCGCTTTTGATTTGTCTCCATATCCCCAGCCATCCAGAATGATGAGGCCGACTTTATTCTGTTGCATCCGATTGAAATTGATTGATGTGTACTTCAAATACCGTCCCTTTGGGTTGGTTGTCGCGAACGATCAGTTGTCCGTTGTGTGCCCTTACCAGGTATTTGGTGATATAAAGGCCCAGGCCGGTTCCTTTCGTTTTGCGGGTATCTTCGTTGCCTACCCGGTAGAATTTGTCAAAAATGCGGGCTTTCTCGGCCTCTGAAATGCCGGCCCCTTCGTCTGCGACAGCCACGATCAGTTTGTTTTGCTGGCTGGTAAGAGAAACCGTAATGGTGCTTTTTTCGGGGCTGTACTTAACAGCGTTTTCCATCAGGTTGGCCAGAATGGAGGCGAAGGCTAAAAAATCAACTGCTGCAAAATGTCCCTTTTCAATTTTCGTAATCAAATGATGGTTGGACAGTTTTGGAGCAATGGACCGGTCCAGGTTGGATTGCAGCAGTTCAGAAAGGTCGATCTTTTCTGTGTGGAGTTCAAAATTGCTGTCATCAATTTTAGTCGTCAGCAAAATGTTGTCAACCAGACTGGCCAGACGGCTCGTTTCGCTAAGTGCGTTGCTCACCAATAAATTTCGTTTTTCATTGTCGAGTGTTCGCTTCTCCAATGTTTGCAGGGCCAGCTTGATGGAAGCAATGGGGGAATTGAGTTCGTGGGTGATCGAAAGCAGAAAATTCTTGTGCATTTTACTCAAAGCCATTTCCTTCACGAAGGTTTTCCGAATAGTCAGAGCGCCAAGAATAAGAATGAGTAAGAAAATACTTCCCTCACCGATGACCATCCAAAATCGTTTATCCAGCTCTTGAGTAAATACTCCATGGTCGAGAAGGGGGGCATCAAAGTGTTCGGTTTCCAATTGAACAATTTCCTGCTTTTGCAGCAAAATTTGCTTGTTCAGGTCGTAGATCAGGTAAGCCCACCATCCAAATTGTAGAATGACATAGGTTACCAGCAGGTAAAATACCAACAAGGTGGTTGACCACTTTTTCTTTGGTTTCACCTTGCAAAATTAAGGAAAGCTTTTGGTTCAGCCTTGTTTGGAAGCTCAGTGGACAAGGAATTATCCTGCTCGCAGAATACCGTATTTTAGGATGCAGTAGATAGCCCGAACACCATCTTGCCAGTTGATCTTTTTTCCTTCGGCATAAGTACGGCCGTAATAGGAAATACCAACTTCGTAAATGCGCACATCCTTTATGCGGGAAATCTTGGCTGTTACCTCTGGCTCAAACCCAAACCGTCTCTCTTGCAGGCGCAGACCCTGGAGCATTTTGGTGTCAAACATTTTGTAACATGTCTCCATGTCAGTGAGGTTCAGGTTGGTTGCCATATTGGAAAGCTGTGTGAGAAACTTGTTGCCCAGTGTGTGCCAGAAGAAGAGAATCCGGTGCGGTTTGCTTCCCATGAAACGAGAGCCATAAACAACATCCGCCATGCCCCGAACAATCGGAACCAGCAAATCATTGAATTCTTCTGGATCGTATTCCAAATCAGCATCTTGCACTATCAGGTAGTCTCCAGTAGCCTTCTCAATGCCTGTGTGCAGAGCAGCCCCTTTTCCCTTGTTAACCTCGTGTGCAAAATATTGAATGTTCATTTCCTGATGACGTTCCTTGTAGGCGAGAATTACCTTTTCGGTCGCATCGCTTGAACAGTCATTAACCACAATTACTTCCTTGGAAATGTCGTTGATCAGAGTGACCTTTCTTAGGCTATCCAAAATAACTTCAATAGTGGCCTCTTCGTTGTAAGCAGGAACTATGATGGAAAGTGTCTTAACCGATTTCACAGTAGAATAAATTATGGGTTTAGTCTGCGAAAATAAGCAATAGGATTCACTTATTTGAAGAGAGGCTGTATGGGACTTGCAAAATATGGCTTATGCCGCCTCCGCCAATTTTCTTGGGTACAAGCGTGTAAATATCCAACCGGCTATCATAGCCAGTAAAAAAGAAGGTGCGAGCACGTCCAACTTTTCGAAATAAGGACCAATAAAATCCATGTTTTGGACGACAAATTTGAAAATAGGCACTGAGAGAAATCCCGTTACCATAGAGGCGATGGCCCCCTTTTCAGAGTAGGCAGGCCAGAACAGGGACAGTATTACCACGGGGCAGAAGGTGGCGGCAATGCCTGACCAGCCAAAAATAACGAACCAAAATACCGTGCGATCAGGGGTGCTGATGGCCACTATAGCGGCTGTTGCTAATGCCAATAGGGCCATCACCAGCGTAACCCATCTGGAGATATTAGCCATTTTAGAGTCCGCTAAATTGGGACGGAATATTTGTTGGTAAAAATCACGTGTCACCGCAGAAGAGGCCAATATCAGCAAGGAATCAATGGTCGACATGATGGCAGAAAGAATGATGGCAATGTAGATGGCAATGATGGTCAGCGGGAAAACGTGTTCTACCATCTGCACCAACACATTTTCTCCTCCGATGCCTAGAATAGCCTCTGGATCTTGACCGACTTCAGTAAACAGATAACGTCCCAGAATGCCTATGGTTACGGCAGCAGCATCTGTTAGTAACGTGAAAACGATGGCCACCCATTTGCCTTTGTCAATTTCATTTTCATTCTTGATGGAAATGAATCGCACATAAATCTGCGGTGAACCAAGAAAACCAAGTCCAATCATGGAGAAGCCCAACAACGTAAATATTTGCATCCAAATGTCGTCTCCTGCGCCAAACACAGCAGTCAGGTTTGGGTCAATTGCATTTAACCCACTAATGATTTCGGTGCCATTGTCTATGGACCAATAAGCTACTATTGGCAGTGCCACTAGCCCGAAAAACATCAGCAAACCCTGGAAGAAATCTGACCAGACAACTGCTACAAACCCACCCGCAAAAATGTAGGCTAATACGATGACGAAGCCTACAATTGCTCCGGTAAAGTAGTTGATGCCCAAAAGTGATTCAAAGGCTTTGCCGGTAACATCAATCTGAGCGCTTACGTAGATGATCACAAAGATAGAAAGTGCAGTGGCCGCCACGATACGAAGCACATGTGACGAAGATTTAAAGTGGCTTTCGAAAAAGTCGGGAATGGTAATGGATCCGTATTGGTCGCTTAGCCTTTTGAAGCGTTTGGCCATAAAAAACCAGGAAAGGCCCACTCCTAAAAGTTCACCTACTACCACCCAATAAGAAGAGAATCCAGCGATAGCCCCCATTCCGGTAAGCCCTAATAACAACCAACCTGATTCTCCAGTAGCCCTGGCGGAAAAAGCGACCGCCCAAAAGCCTAGTTTTTTGCCACCAACGAAAAAATCGCTGAGACCATTGATACGTCTGGAGGCGAGTATCCCGATTAAAAAGAGGATGCCAAAATAGATACCAAGTACGACCAGTTTGGTGATCATGCGCTAGCTATTGGTTACTGCTTCTGTTTGAGCCAATTGCTCGTAGTGTGTTTCAACAAATCCTTCCAATGTTTCAAAAAACCGAAGAATATCTGATTCCTCATTGTCAGAATTGATGGTGATCAATCGAACAAACGTGTTGGTTTTGAAGGTGCCAAACCCGACCATCATAACGGACTCTTCGTAAAGAGCTGTGCAAATCGTTTCAGCCGGAATATCCTTGTAGTTGAAGCAAACGGAAATTGAGTTGTCGTAGCTGTAAAGCGTGTAGTCGGGGTGGTTTTGGACGTAGTCCCGAGCGATACTTGCCAAGTGGAATTGGTGGTCAACCAGTTGCTCCAGGCCGCTGGTGCCAATGGATTTCCAAAGCGTCCAGAACTTTAGAGCATCGTTTCTTCTTCCACATTGAATTGAAGTTTTTCCCAGATTATAGTCGTCCCCGTCTGTTTGGTAAAGGTACTTCGCGTCACTCGCAAATGAGTTGTAGAGGTGTTTTTTGTCTTGTGTCACAATGATAGAACAGCTCAATGGAGTTCCCAGCATTTTATGTGCGTTGACACTGAAAGAGTTAGACCGATTAAGTCCTTGGACCAGGTGTCGGTACTTCTTGCTGAAAATTACGGCCCCGCAATAGGCGCCATCCACATGCAGCCACAATTGGTGCTTCTCACACACATCGGCAGCGGTATCAATTGGGTCAAATGCTCCAAGAACTGTTGTTCCTGCAGTGGCATTTACGAAAAAGGGTTGCAAGCCGGCTGTTCGGTCAGATTCGATTTGCTCTTCGAGGGCGGCCATGTCCATTCTTCCATAACGATCAGATTCAATGTGTCGAATCTGTTGTTTCTCAAGACCAATGAGTTGTGCGTTTTTTGGTGTGGAATAATGAGAAGACACAGAGGTATACAACACCAGTTTCTCCTGTGAATAATTGAGTGGATTTTTGTCCTTGTAGGCATCTCGTGCCATGACCAATCCCATGAAGTTGCTCATCGAGCCTCCAGGCGCAATGGTTCCATTGGCGCGCTCACCGTAACCAATCATCTGGCATATTTTTGTCAGCAACATTTTTTCCACACCCACCATTGGGCCTGCTACCTTGTAGGTATACATGCTGTTGTTGAGCATTACGGCCAGCAAGTCGCCCAAAACTGCTTTGCCTCTTCGGCCACCAAATAACTGATTGAAAAATTTATTGCTTGCGGTGCGAGGGGTGCTCATCACCAGGTTTTGAAGGGTGGCATAAAGCGCTTCATCGTTCATGCCTTCCTCGTTGAGGCTGAGGTCCAGTTGTTCGTTGAGGTCCTCAACGGCTATCGGTTGGGCAACTGGGTTTGTTTTTTCAGTTTTTATTAATTGTTGTGCAATGGATTGAAATTCGGATAAGTCCTCAGAAATCATAAAAGGTTTTTACGTGAAAAGAAACAATTGCAACCCAAACGTTTCTTAAAAAATGGCCGGTTCAAATGATGAAAATTCGAACTGAAAAATCACAAAAAGCAGTATGAATGTTCTTCCATGAAGGTAATTTTGTGACGGAAAGGTTACGCTAACTATACGGGAGTGCAAGTTAAGGAACTTTTGCCCTGCCAAGGAATCAGAGTCCAATTAGTTCTAAATGACCAGAGAAAGGTTGCTAGGATATTTGCCTTTTCAGAATGGCCTCGTATCCTTCTACCAACAGTTTTAATCCTTCAGAAGTGTCTTGAGGAGTAATCGTGATCTCTAGTTTGGCCCTGTTCCTTTTTGGTTTTTTCATAAAACTCAGACCAGTATCCTTCACAAAATTAAGTTCAACCTCTCCATCTACCACTTCCATCTCAAAATCAGCTGAGACCACCGCCTTTTCAACTTGCGACATTTGCAGCGGGACCAAAGTAATGAGTGGAACCTGCACCTCAGTGTTTATCTCTGTCCCATCTGCTGCAACAGTCGGGTATTGCAGCGCGACCGTTTTTGGTATAAGAATCGTTTTTTTACTGACAGTTCCGGAAGTTGCATCAGTGATGTCTTCGCTGCTTTCATCAAAGTACTTATCCAACAAGCCAACATTTTTGTCCATGAGTGAGTCACTCGCGCCAATGATAGCATCGTGGATGGCCGATACAAAGGACTTTAAACTGATCATAATTTTATAGTCTAGTCAATGTGAATGGGGTGTGAACAATGTTCGAGGATTTTGACAATGCCTGGAGGCAATGGTCGATAAGCGGCACTCACATATACAGCAACTCCCCATTTGTTTGATCTAGGTTGAAGGTTCTCTGTATCTGAATCTGCACCTCTGTGTTGAACGCAATGTATTTCCCCGGCTGCTAAAACCGCTTTGTCCAACTGACTGGGCGCAATCGGAGCCTTCGTTAAAAGATCGTATTCGAGATTGGTGAGTTCAGAGCTGGGAAGGGGATGCCCTTGCTTGAAACTCCAGTTCCATAGATTTTGCCCAAGCCTGCTGGTTTTAGCAATGGCACGCTGAACTAATTTTGCTATCGATTTGAAACTAACCAATGGTATTTCTTGTAGCTTTTTCCTGAAGTTATTCCGACTTTTTTGAGAGCTTCTCCTTCAAGTCATCAAATTTATTCATGGTTTCCTCAACAATGGGTTTGCTTTGCTCGGCCAGCCCTATTGCAGCCTGACAGTTTGGACACACAAATTGTATACCCATTAGAAGTTGTTTGGTGTCAAAGGGGATTTTGGTTTGGCACACCGGACAAGGGATAGTTTGATCTGTATTTATCATGGCGATACTGTGTTTGCAGCAGAATCTTCCTCTGGCTTTTGGGCACTTGGCAGCGGCTGGATAGATTTGGTATACAAGTCAAGGATGGCAAGTACACCAACAGGCAACGGGAGAGGGCCTGCATGAATGCCAACCTTTAACTTGCTGCTCATTTGGCTGCTGTTTTTATTTGGGTTGCTGGCGTCTTTATGGTCATTACTAATTTTACCGTTTAACTGCGCTTGTTTGTTAATGATTCCATGTTTGGAATCATAGGAGGTGACCGATGTGATTTCCATATCGAAATCCACAGTCACCTTATCAATAACCAAAGAATTAAGTGGTACAAGGCAAAGTAGCGGCATGTTGAAGGTGAGTTGCGCTCTTGTTACATAATCGGGATCCGATGGATCTTTGGTGTTGTCGATTATGCCACGTTCCAGAGACATCTCAATCATGACCGGTCTGTAAGTGGTCTCATCCTCCTCCTTATTAAAGCAATAATCCAATAGAAACCGGGTTTGGCCGGTAACCATAACCACATTGGCTTTGGATGCAGCCACCAATGGAGCACTTATTATTGATTCAATGTTTAGTTCCCTGCCAAAACTGGGCTTAAACGATTGGGTCTGAGGATCGGGCATGATTTTAGGCTAAATGATTAAATCACAACAAAAGCCAATGTTGCCATTAACTCTTGTTGTGATTACTATTTTCTGGATACACGGTATCCGCCAATCAAACGACCGATTAGGATAATGTTATCGGCTGAATGGACTGCGTGAATGCCTCTATGATCGTATTTACACCTTTGGGAAGCGGCAATTGTCCTGCATGCACATTGACGGTGTATTTGGCTGAATTGCTTTTTTGGTAATGTGTATTGTGGGTAGCAGAGTCCTTCGAGTCGTAACTCGCACTTCCTTTTACTGTGACTGAAAATGGTCCCCAACCTGCTTTTGCAGCAAAGCTTCCTGCAGTTTTTACCTGCTTTTCTGATGTGGTTGATTCCTCTTCCGAAAAGCTTGATTTCACCTCCATTTCAAAGGTGATGTCAACCGTTTCTACAGCAAGCGAGTTCAGTGGAACAATGGTCAGCATGGGCAGATTAAACTCTGTCTTTACAGTTTGGATAATGGCGGCTTGGGCCGGACTTCCAGCAACTGGTGGCGTTGCATTAGGATCAGCAGGTACAGCTGCAGACCCTGGCGTTATTACTCCTCTGGTCAGTGTCATGACAATCATAACCGGAGCGTAATTGTTGTGAGCAGGTATGGCTGGAGTCCCAATGACCTCGGCTACGGGAGGAGTGGCTGTGGGGTCTGCTGGCACTCCGGTAACTGCAGCCTGGTCGCCAACTGGTGTGACCGTGAAGCAGGTGTCCAACATGAATTTCGTTTGTGTTACAGCCATTGCCGCATTGGCTTTTGCTGCAGCTGTAAGGGGACCTCCGATAAGAGATTCCATTGGTAGCCCGGAAAATTCCTGGGCCATAGACAATAGTCCTGATTGCATACTTTAAGGTATTTGATTAGGTAATAAAGGCATGAAGCCATTGATTTTAATTCGTACATCTAGTGGGGCTAAATGAAGATTAAAACAAAGAAATCAGCAATAAAAATCTTCGCTAAATTGCTGAGAGCATTTTTTGGGGGGGACCTAAAAGTAGGAAAATATCTCTGATTGGAGATGTTGGAAGGAATAAAAGTTGTGTTAACTGATGGAGATCCTTGTTTCAGGAAGAGCCGGTTGCGCAAGACTCCGGGCAAAATGTAAGTTAATTTGGGAGGGATGATCCGATAGTCATTCTTTCAAAAGACAAGACGGAATTGGCAAATAACTGAAGGATGCATATCCCAGAAGTTTGACTACACCAGCGTTAGGGACTAACAAAGCCTTCCCGAAAAACGAGAAGGCTTTGTTAGTGGTGCCAGCTGGAATCGAACCAGCGACACATGGATTTTCAGTCCATTGCTCTACCGACTGAGCTATGGCACCATTTCCTTATTGGAAAGGTTGGCAAAAGTAAAAAAATTATTTCCATTAACAATCATATTATTCGCACACGAATGTGGAAATTTGCTTCGGCTCGAATCTTTTTAATAAAAGCATGAACCTGATTGTGGATATAGGGAATACCGCCACCAAATTGGCAGTGTTTAATTCAAATGACATTGTACACACAGAAGTCGTCACTGGAATGGCAAGTCCAGAGCACGTGCAAGCAGTGCTGGATCAGTATCCTGATATTAGCAAAGGGATCATCGCTTCGGTTGTACGGGCAGATCATGCGTTGCGCACATTTGTGCAAAATCGATTGTTCTTGTTGACCCTGTCACACCAAACAGCAACCCCCGTTGCAAACAAGTACGAATCACCGACCACATTGGGGTTGGATCGTTTGGCAGCTGTGGCGGGTGCGCAGGCAACCTTTCCCCAAAAGGACGCATTGGTTATTGATATGGGAACCTGCATTACATACGATTTGCTTTTGGCAAGTGGAGAATACTTTGGAGGAAGCATTTCTCCGGGGCTTAATATCCGGTTTAAAAGCGTCAACACTTTTACCAGTAAATTGCCGTTAGTAGAACGAGAAAATGAATTTACGCTCATCGGAACAACCACAGAAACAGCTATTCGAAGTGGGGTGCAAAACGGCATCGTTGCTGAAGTTGATGGGGTTATTGAAGAATACAAAAGATTATATCCAGGCTTAAGGGTCCTGCTGACAGGTGGTGACGGAAGCTTTTTTGAGAAGGAATTAAAAAGTAGCATCTTTGCAGACCCAAATCTGGTACTCAGAGGGTTAAATGCGATTTTGGAGTTTAATGAGGACAACTAAGCGGCCGGTAATTTCGATTTTTCTATTCTTTTTGTTGGTGGTTATTAGCGTTCAGGCCAAAGCCCAAACTGCCACAAGTTCACCATACTCTATCTATGGTTTAGGGGATCTCGAGTCAAGAGCTTTGAGCCAATACTTGTCGATGGGAGACGTGAAATATGCCATCAACAATCCTTCCGTCATCAATGTTGCCAATCCAGCGACCTATAGTCAGTTGAACCGACCCACTTTTGATGTCGGAATGCGCACAGCTTTTTTGCAACTATCGAGCAACGGTACCACGCAAAATAATTCCAACACCTACATAAGGAGTATCACGCTCGGCTTTCCGATCGTTAACTCTTCCGAAAAAAAGAGAAAATGGGGATTTAGCTTTGGGCTGATTCCTTTTACTCAGATTGGATATAGCATCAAAGACAATGTGACTGACAGCATTACCGGAGATGTTGAGTTTGATTACGAAGGAGAAGGCGGGATAGACCAGGTGTATTTGGGCACTGGCTATGAGCTGTGGCATGATAGCAACGGTATCAATATTTTAAGCGTTGGCGCCAACATCTCTTATATGTTTGGTCCGGTTACCCGAACGCGTAGAACCGTCTTTACTGATGATGCCAATGCGTTCAATACCCGAATCACCAACACCATCAACTTGTCCGATGTATATTATGATTTTGGCCTGTATTATAAACGAGTACTCACTGATAGCGCGAGATTAAAAGAGGGGAAATTGGAAGAACTATCTTTTGGTGTGGTGTATACCCCAGCATTGGATATCACGGCCAGGAACACCACTTTTGCGGCCAGCTACACAGGTGATGCTCAATTTGAAAGCATTCAAGATACCATTGTGGACTCTCAGGAGAAGGGTTCAGCTAAACTGCCTTCAAACATTGGGATAGGTATCGCCCTGAATATTAACCATCAATTAACATTGGCTCTTGATGTGAGCCAGCAAGATTGGTCGAATTATGCCTTTTTTGGTGTGAAGCAGGGCCTGGCCGATCGTCAGCAAGTTTCTTTTGGAGTGCAGTACATTCCAGATTACAAGGCGCAGCGAAAGGTGCTTAAAACCATGAACTATCGGGGAGGTATTCGTTATGTGAATACGCGTTTGAATGTCAATGGGGAAGATTTAAGAGAATATGGCATCAATTTTGGTTTAGGGGTACCGTTGATCAGTTCGTCTTCTTCTACAATGTTCAACATTGGAGTGGAGTATGGGCAACGCGGCAAAGAAGGTGTGGGATTAATAAAAGAACAATTTACCAACTTGAGTTTTGGATTTTCCTTCACTCCCCATAAATTCGATCGCTGGTTTTACAAGAGAAAAATAGATTAAGCAAGAAATCATGAAGAAAATAATTGTTGCAATAGTTGCATTTTTGTTGGTCGGAGCCTCTGCGTTTGCGCAAGGTGGGAAGTATGGAGCAACTCCTGAGGATAGTCTGGAATGCATCACTAATTTGTCCCTTTACATAGAGTTTTACAAGCAAAAGAATTACAAGGATGCCATGAACGGATGGCGCAAGGCTGTTAATATATGCCCCAAATCCAGAAAATCCCTTTACATCAATGGAGGAAAGATGTACAAGAGCTTCATCAAAGAGGAGCAAGATGGTGCCAAGAAAGAGCTTTTGATAGATACTTTGCTGACTCTTTTTGATAAGCGTATCGAAAGCTTTGGAGAAGAAGGAATGGTTTTGGGCCAAAAAGGTGGTGCCATGATGAAATACCGCAAGGCGGACCCTATGGCTGCTTATGAAGTATTGAAAAAGGCACATGAGTTGCAAGGCAATGATCTGGAAGCTGGAGCAGTTGTTTACTACTACCAGGCTGCTTACAAGAGCTACAAGAAGAAGTTGTTAGAAAAGGAAGTGTTGTTTGATTTGTTTCAGCAGTTGTCTGATGTCGTTGACTACAACATGATCAACGGAGACGAAAAGTCAAAGAAACGTTACACCACTGCCCAGGCCAACCTGGAGAAGATGTTTGGTTCTATAGCAACTTGCCCTGATTTGGTGGAAATCTACCAACCAAAGTTTGAGGCGACACCAACCGACACTGTTTTGCTAAAGGCCATTTTGAAAATTTTTGACAAGCGCGATTGTGGTGAAGAGGAATTGTATGTAAACGCGGCCATTGAGTTGCACAAAATAAAACCAACATGTACTTCTGCTTATGCCATTGCACAAGGTAAGGCCAAGAAAAAGGATTACTCAGGAGCTTTGGAGTTCTACAAAAATGTAGAAGAACTGGGCTGTGATGATGTGTTGAAAGAAAAGGCGCTGATGCAAGCATCCAGCTGCTACCTGGCGTTAAAACAATACCAATCTTCGGCCTCTTATGCTCGAAAAGTTTTGGCCATCAACCCGAATAATGGAGAGGCTTACCTCAACATCGGAGATGCCTATGGTGGTTATTCCAGCAAGTGTGCCGATACAGAATGTACTAAACGTGCTGGCTATTGGGCAGCGGTTGATGTATATGCTAAGGCGAAGTCGATTGATGCCTCTGTAGCTGCTAAAGCGAATAAAAAGATAGGTGCTGCCAAGGCACAGTTTCCAGAAAAAGAGAAATGCTTCTTTGAAGGCATCAATGCTGGCACTTCATTTACACTTCCCTGTTGGATTGGTGTAACCACCACCGTAAGGGTAAGGGACTAATTCTGGTCGCTGAATGTTCCAACACTTAAAAAAATACATGCTCTATATCCCGATCAGTTTGATCGGGATTTTTGCTTCTTGTGAGAACAGTATTGAGAAGGTAAAGCTGGTCACTTCGCATGAAGTGTTGCCCGTACAATCGATGCGTGATGCTGAATTTACTTACAGTGACTCGGCTGAAATCAAATTCAAAGTAATTACTCCATTATTACACCGTTATATAGGGGAAGGAGAAGATCCCGAGCCCTACGATGTATTTCCGGAGGGAGTGAAGGTTATCTCCTACAACGATCAAATGGAGCCTGAATCGCAGATTACAGCGAACTACGCGATAAGCTATTCCAAAAAAGGATTGATGGAAGCGGAGAACGATGTTGTGGTGATTAACAGTGAAGGTAAGAAGCTCAATACGGAGCACTTGGTTTGGAATGAAGCGGAAGGCAAAATTTTTTCTGATAAATTCGTAAAAATTACGACCCCTGAGGAGATTATCTTTGGAGATGGCTTAGAAGCCAACCAGGATTTCTCGGAATACCGTATCAAAAATATCAAAGGGCGCATCAAAATTAACGAGGCTGAAGATGGAAAAGTACAATAGAATAATGGAATATTTCTGGATGGTTGCTGCCATCCTTTCATTTCTCTATGCGATTTACCTGCTTGGAGCCACTAGCCTGGAAGAGGCGTGGGTATTCTTTATTATGCCCTTAATCGCTGGGTTCCTGTTTGCTATGAGGCGCTACATGCGCAAGAAAATGAAATAGGGCGTTGATACACTCGACCAGCGTTTATATTTTTTATATTTGAGATTATCACGTGCCTCAATGGACGATTCGGAGTTTACTCTACTTTTAATATCAGTTTTTTTTTCACTTGTCTTTTCCGCCTTTTTCTCAGGGATGGAGATTGCATTTGTGTCTTCAAACAAGCTCAAAATTGAGCTCGACAAGAAGCTGGGACTGTTGCCTGCGCGCATCTATTCCTTTTTTATCAAGCATCAGTCTAAATTTATCAGCACGCTGCTGCTAGGCAACAACATTGCCCTAGTTATGTATGGTATATTCATGGCCAGACTGCTAGAGCCTCAGATCATCAAAATGCTTGAGATGATGATGGGGCCCGACAACGAAGGGACCTCATTCGAACTGCTGTTGCTGCTCGTGCAAACGATTGTTTCCACCCTGGTCATTCTGATTTTTGCTGAATTCATCCCCAAAGCAGTTTTTAGAGAAAACCCCAACCGAAAGCTGGGCATTTTTACATTCCCGGTGGCTGTTTTTTGTGGACCTCTTTTCGCCTTGGTATCCGTTGTCTTTTGGCTGTTGGGATACCTGATGCGGTTGTTTAACGTGGATATGTCTGAAGGAGAAGTGCTTTTTGGGAAAGTAGATTTGGACAACTACCTCAAAGAAGCTACAGCAAAGGTTTCAGAAGAGGAAGAGTTGGAAACGGAAGTGCAAATATTTCAGAATGCACGTAAATTCTCGAAAGTAAAAGCACGTGAATGCATGGTGCCAAGAAACGAGATTATCGCCTTGGATGTCAATGACTCAGTAGAAGAGCTGAAAAATAAATTCGTTGAAACCGGGCTGACTAAAATTCTGATTTTCCGGGACAGCATCGACAACATCATCGGTTATGTGCACTCTTATGAGTTGTTTAAAAACCCGCAGGCATTAAAAAATATCCTATTGCCCATTGCCATTGTTCCCGAAACGATGCAGGCAACTGATATTTTAGAGCAATTTATCAAGCAGAAAAAGAGCATCGTTGTGGTCGTAGATGAATTTGGTGGGACCTCAGGTATGGTGACGATCGAGGATGTAGTAGAAGAAATTTTTGGCGAAATTGAAGATGAACACGATCAGGAGAATTTGTTTGAAAAACAACTGAACAATAGAGAATACGAGTTCTCTGCCCGTTTGGAAATTGATTACCTCAATGAGAAGTATAAGCTAGGTCTTCCAGTATCAGAGGAATACGAGACGATTGCCGGCCTGATTATCAGCGCTTGTGAGAGCATTCCGGAAGAAAATGAAAAGATTGATATCGAACCCTTTGTTTTTGAGATTAAAATGGTGAGTGACAATAGGATAGATTTAGTAAAAATGCGTCTGAAAGAAGAAACTTAATAAATTTTATATCTCAATTTTCAATCGTATATTCGCATCCCAATTTTTAATACGATAAGTCCATGGGAGTTATAGGTCAAATCCGCCAACGGTCTACATTGTTGATGGTAATCATAGGGGTAGCGATGCTACTTTTCATACTAGGTGATGTACTCAGTTCAGGAGGGGGACTTTTCGGTGGAGGTCAGCCTACCGATGTTGCTGAAATTGCTGGAGAGTCTATCAGTCAAAGAGATTTTGAAGAACGTGTTCTGCGAATACTCGATCAACGACCCGATGATCAGCCAGCTGATGACCGTGCTCGTTCATCTGCACAGGAGCAAGCCTGGAACATGTTGTTGCAAGAACGTGTTTTCGTCAGAGAATACGATAAGCTTGGTTTAAATGTGAGCAAGGAAGAGTTGTTTGAGCAGATCAAAAACACCAGTCCTAACTCTCAGGTAAGTCAATACTTTACCAACCCTCAAACAGGGCAACTGTATCAGGATTTTATGGATCCCCAAACTGGTGGACTCAATTCTCAGGCTGTGATGGGTTATTTGCAGCAAGTGCTTAAAACGGACGAGAAAGGTTCCTGGATACAATTTGAGCAAGCATTGAAAATGGATCGTTACTCGAGTAAGTACTTTACCATGATTAGTAAAGGACTTTTTGCTACGGATTTACAAGCAACAAATGATTTTCAGTCCAGCAACAGACGTTTTGGATTTTCATACGTTACCAAGCCGTATAGCGACATTGAGGATAGCAAAGTAGAACCCACTGAAAGTGAGTTGAAGGCCTATTATAATGCACATAAAACCGAGCCTGAATTTCAGCAAGAGGATTCCAAGCGTTCATTTGATTACATCGTTTTTGAAGTACTTCCTTCTGAGGATGATTTAGCTGAATTGCACACCGAATTGAAAGAATTAAAACCAAAGTTTGCTTTGGACTCTAATGATACAGTGTTTGTATTAGACCATTATGCAGGTGTTGAGAACATAACGTATACCCAGCGCGGTGAATTTCCATTGGAAGTAGATTCGTTAATTTTTGATGGAGAAGTCGGCACTGTTGTTGGACCTTTTGAACAAAATGGTTACTTAAAAATAACCAAAGTTCTCGGTGAGAAGATTTCATCAGACTCAGTTAGAGCTCGTCATATTCTGTTACCAGTACCTCAAGGTGATACGGCTGCAGAGAGAAAGCAGCTGGATTTAGCAGATAGTCTTTTGGCAGTCATTAAATCAGACGACAATTTTCCTGCAATGGCCATGCAGTATTCTGCAGACCAACAAGCGGCTAAGAACGCTGTTGAAGGAGATTGGTTTACTTCAAACATTCCGGTACCAGCTGAATTTGGCACTGCTCTTTTTGACGGAACAGTTGAAGAGATAGTAATAGTTCAATCACCAATTGGTGTGCACCTTATAGAAGTGTTGGAAAAAGATGAAGAGACACGCAAAGCTTTTACGGCATCTATTGACCGGGAGATTTTGCCGAGCAAAAACACGAGAGACGCGATTTACAAAGCCGCCAGTACTTTCTCTATCAACAACCGAGAAACAGAAGATTTTAAGGCTGCAGCAAGTGGCTTGGCGGTATTGGAAGCAAATGATGTTGGTGAATTTGACAAAGAAATTGCTGGTTTAGGAGCAGCTGGCGAATTGATTCGTTGGGCTTTTGCAGCAGAGCAAAATGCAGTTTCTGATGCCAAGCAGGTGGACAATGCTTTTGTCGTTGCACATGTTAGTAAAGTGAGCGATAAAGGAGTTTTGTCACTGGAATCTGTCAAAGACATGGTGACACAGGAGGTGATGAAAGAGAAGAAAGCACAAATGATCATCGATGAGATGAAAAGCTACTCCAATTTGGAAGAGTTAGCTCAAACGATTGGTGCTACTGTAGAACCTGTTGAAGCATTGACTTTCTCCAGCTATTTTATTCCTGGTGTAAACGGTACTGAATTGGAAGTAATTGGAAAAATTGCTGCCATGAAACAAGGCGAACTTTCTACCCCCATCAAAGGGGAGGTTGGTGTTTACATGGTACGCTTAGACAACGTAGTTGAAGCACCAAATGCTCCTGATTTGGCTTCTGCCAGAAGAGACCTCAATCAGCAGGCAGCCGGACGTGTTGGCTATCCTGTTTTTGAAGCGTTGAAAGAAAGTGCTAAAGTCCAAGACAACAGAGCGAAGTTCGGCTATTAGTCATTGACTTAACGATATTTTAAAAGCCCCCCGATAGCTATCGGAGGGCTTTTTTTTATGCGGTAAAATCGTTTTCGAATTGGCAGAGACTTTTCGGTCCTACCCCAGGATGTACTTGCGTTCACTATCCATCCGAAGAAAGGTGAATAGGAGCAAGGTAAAAGCCCAGAGAGAGGAGCCCCCATAGCTGAAGAATGGAAGGGGAATGCCAATAACCGGAGCCAGACCAATCGTCATGCCGATATTGATGGCGAAGTGAAAGAAGAAAATAGACGCAATACAATACCCGTAGATGCGGCTAAAATCGGACCGTTGTCGTTCAGCCACCCAGACTAGCCGAAACAGGAAAAACAAGAAAATACAGATGACCAACAGGCTTCCCAGAAAGCCCCATTCTTCTCCTATCGTACAAAATATAAAGTCAGTGCTTTGTTCTGGAACGAAGTCATACTTTGTTTGCGTCCCTTGCAGATAGCCCTTGCCTGCAAAGCCACCTGAACCAATGGCAATTTTGGATTGGTGTACGTTGTAGCCTGCCCCAGTTGGATCGGAAACAATTCCCAACAATTCGTTGATTCGATCTTGCTGGTGCGTGCTCAAAACATTGTCAAATACGTAATCGACACTGAGGACATATGAAACAGACAGAATAAAGGCCATCAGAACCACTGGAAGGATGCGCTTTACTTTTTTGAATAAACTGTAAATGGTTACACAAATAAGGCCGAGCACGGTGATAAAAACGACTTTCCCTGAAGCTATCAATCCAAAGGGAAGATCGATGAAAGTATCTTTGAGCAGCAAGGCAAGTATGAAGAAAGCGGCAGCTGCCAGTCCAAGGAGCAGGAAATTGCCCGAGAGCCCTTCACGATAAAGCACAAATACAAAGGCACAATAAACGAGTGTAGAACCCGTGTCGGGTTGCAACATAATAAGGGCAGCAGGAATCAGGAAGATGGCTGTAGCCTGTAGTTTGATGCTGGTTTTTTGAAACTTATTGCGGTATAGGTGCAGGAACTTGGTGAGTCCCAAGGCCGTTCCGTATTTGGCAAATTCAGAAGGTTGTAGACTGAACCCGCCCAACACAAACCAAGATTTTGCGCCCTTAATTTCAGAACCTACCACCAACACGGCCATCAAGGCAAAAACACCTATGCCGTAGATATAATAAGCGAATGAATCGAAAAAATTATGATCGAGCAGCATGATGGCCATGGCGATGATGACCGAGGTGCCAATCCACATAAGCTGCTTCCCGTAGCTCTGAGATAGGTCCAGTATGCTTTGGTGTTCTTCGTTGTAGGTAGCTGCATAGATATTGAGCCAGCCCAGAAACACCATGACCCCATAAAGGCTCAGACTAATCCAGTCAATATTCTGTAAGATATTTCTGCGTGTCCTCACGATTTGGTCAGAATTTCAGTCTCCAAAATGCGCTTTTCCTTTTCCTTGTCCCGAATCATTCCGTTGATGTATTTTTCAATCATCAAGCTGGCAATAGGGGCAGCCCAGGTGCCACCAAAACCGGCATTTTCGACATACACCGCAATGGCAATTTTGGGATTATCTCTGGGAGCAAAAGCAATGAATACGGAATGATCTTCTCCGTGTGGATTTTCTGCCGTTCCAGTCTTGCCGCACACATCGATGCTATCAATGCGCGCGCGTCTTGCTGTTCCACCAGCTTCATCTACGACACTTTGCATTGCCTTGACCACCGTTTCATAGTAGTGCGATTCTACCGAGGTGATATGTTTCTCAGTATAGATAGAAGGCAACGGAATACCTTCTATCGATTTGATGAGGTGTGGCTCATAATAATATCCGCGGTTGGCAATAATGGCAGCCAGGTTGGCCATTTGCAAGGGCACCACAGCCACTTCTCCTTGTCCAATACTCACAGAATAGATGGTGGAAAAAGCCCACCTTCCCGAGCCATACATGCGGTCGTAAAGGGCCGAGCCAGGAATGGAGCCACTTTTCAGGTTAGAGGCGTCCAGTTGAAGCCTTTGGCCCAATCCGAAACTAAGCATGTGCTCGCGCCATATGTCGAGTCCGATTTCGCTGTCTTTAAAAGTGCTGGAAGATTTGCCCTGGTTGATGATTTTACGGAAAGTATTATAGAAGTAAGGGTTGCACGAAAACTGAATCGCACGGTGTAAGTTGGAGGCGGCAGGGTGGTTGTGGCAGCCGACCAATGATTTATTACAGGCAAACCCTGTGTTGTCGGTAATCACGCCTTCCTGCAAACCGACTAGCGCCTGCACCATTTTGAAAATGGAACCTGGAGGATAGGTCGCCATCAGTGCACGGTTAAAAAGCGGGTCAAGCGAATCATTTTTTGCCAGCAACTGGTAATTGCGGCTTCTGTCCCGCCCGACCAGTAAATTGGGATCGTAAGCAGGGGTGGAAACCAACGATAGGATTTCTCCTGTGGACGGCTCAATGGCAACTATACTGCCCCGTTTATTACCCATAAGCAGTTCGCCATAGCTTTGCAACTTGCCATCAATAGTAGACACCAGGTTCATGCCTGCGGTAGCTGGTTGATCCGATTCTCCGTTCCGGTAACCACCTTGCACTACATTGTGCACATCCACCATAAAAATCTTGTGCCCCCTTTCTCCACGCAGGTAATCTTCGTATTGTCGTTCCAAACCGCTGGCACCGATGTAATCACCTGATTTATAATACGGGTCCTTGTTAATTATCTCTTGGTTCACCTCACTGACATACCCCAACGTATGCGCAGCAGATTGAAAGGGGTACTTGCGCAGGGTTCTTTTTTGGCCAAAAAATCCAGGGTACTTAAAGAGTCGCTCCGAAATTTCGGCATACGCAGAGGCAGTGATCTGCTTCTCAAAAATGGAGGCTTTGTAGCGGGAGTAATTTTTTGCCTTTTTAAACTTTTCGAGAAACTCCTCGTGTGTGATTCCCAGTAGCTCGCAAAAACTGATGGTGTCAATAGCGGTAACCTGTTTTGGAATGACCATCAGGTCATAAGCTGCTTCATTGTAAACGAGCAGTTCCTTGTTGCGGTCATAGATAATACCGCGTGCAGGGTATTGGGTGACGTACCGCAAAGCCTGGTTTTCTGCTGAAGAAATGTAAGTGTCATCAATTACCTGGATGTAAAACAACCGGGCTACGTAGACCAAGCCAATGAGGAAGAAGATGGCAAGAATGACAAATTTTCGGTCTTCCAACGCTTTCATGAGGCTCTTCCAGGTCGAAAGGTGAGGTATTGGGTGATGATGATAAGAATGACCGTTAAGGCGGTGCTGAGTAGCGCACGACCAAGGGTGGCTGCTAGTTCATCTAACCGGTAAATTTCAATGAGAAACAACACCAAATGGTGCAAAAAGACCAACACACTGGCGTAAGATAAAAACCAGGTAAAGCCCATGTCGGCAATGTTAGGGCGGGTTCCAAATTCGTAATCTTCACGCGGGGAAAGCAGGTTGAGAACATATGGTCTGGAGTAGGCCGTAAAAATGGCGGCCGCGGTATGCATGCCCAAAGTTTGTGTAAACAAGTCGACAGAAAAACCAAGAATAAAGCCAAGAAACAAGGTGGCAGTGCGCGGAGTTTCCAGTGGCAACAGGATGATGAACAGCACATACAGGTAGGGGTTTACATAGCCTCCCAGCTGGATGTTGTTCAGGATAAATACCTGAAACAATACCAGCGCAATAAACCGCCAGACCTGATTAATGATTACGCTACTCATCTGATAATTTTTCTTCCAGTTCCTGCTGTTCCTCTCTCAACATATTCTTGACAACATACACATAAGAGATGTTGCTGAAGTTGGTCGCCAGTCGTATTTCCGTATCGTAAAAGTTACTTCCTGGGATTTTTTTAAAGTCTTCCACATAGCCCACCATAATGCCCTTCGGAAAAATGGTAGAAGAACCTCGGGTAACAATTGTATCGCCTTTGGCCAAATCAACATGCCAGGGAATGTCCATTAAGCGGGCTTTGTCAGCATCATAACCCGGCCATTCCAGGATGCCGAAATAGTCATTTTTCTGGACCAGGCTGCTGATTTTGATGTTGCTGTGTAGCACCGATATGACCGAGCAGTAGTTGGCAGAAACTTCTTTCACAATGCCAACCACACCCTCAGGGCCGATAACACCCATTTCCGGCTTGATACCATTGCTATAGCCTTGATTTAGAATGAGGTAGTTGTTTCTTTTGTTCGTGGAACTGTTGACCACTTTGGCGCCAAAATAAAGGTATTGCATACGGCCAGAAGTGTCTTGTACAAAGAAATGCTCCTCGTAGTCTCCGTATTGAGAATTCGGACTAGCAGACTTTAAAGCAGCATTTTCGGCATTTAGTTGCTCGTTTTGTTCTTTGAGCTGGAAATAATCGGTGATGTTGTCTACCAAAAAGTAGGCATTGCCGCCAACCGCACTCGAAAAATTAAGGAAGTTGGATTGATGAAAGGAATTGTTTTGAACCAGTAAAAAGAAGGCAACAACTTCAAGAAGCAGAAATAATACGGTAAAATGATGCTTCCAAACGAAGTTTACAAGGTTGCGCATGCATCCAATCTGTTATTAAATCCAACAGCCGAGAAGGAAGTTTTCCCAATCGATTTATTTGATAAGGAACTGGTAGCGATCCGAATTCTTCAACGCAATACCTGTTCCTCTTGCTACTGCTCGAAGTGGATCGTCAGCAACATGAACGGGAAGTTTGGTCTTCATCGAAATACGTTTGTCCAAACCTCTCAGCATGGAGCCACCGCCAGCCAAATAAATTCCCGTTTTGTAGATGTCAGCAGACAATTCCGGTGGAGTCATCTCCAATGCACTCAATATCGCCTCTTCAATCTTAGAAATGGACTTGTCAAGTGCATGGGCAATCTCCACATAGGAAACGTGAATTTCCTTGGGAATACCTGTCATCAGATCGCGTCCGTGAACGGCAAATTCCTCTGGTGGATTCTCTAATTCTGTCAAGGCAGCACCCACTTCAATTTTGATGCGTTCTGCAGTGCGCTCTCCAATAAGGATGTTGTGTTGTCTGCGCATGTAGTCCTCAATGTCGCTGGTGAATCCATCACCCGCCACACGAATCGATTTATCACAAACGATACCGCCTAGTGCGATTACAGCAATCTCACTGGTTCCGCCACCAATATCAATGATCATGTTACCCATGGGCTCTTCTACGTCAATCCCAATACCGATGGCCGCAGCCATGGGTTCGTGAATGAGCAATACTTCCTTGGCACCAGCGTGTTCTGCTGAGTCACGAACGGCTCGCTTTTCCACTTCCGTAATACCAGAAGGGATACACACCACCATCTTTAAAGAAGGCTGAAAAATGGATTTGCCCGGATTGATCATCTTTATCAACCCACGAATCATGTGCTCTGCTGCGTGAAAATCTGCAATTACACCGTCTTTTAAGGGGCGGATGGTCTTGATGTTTTCGTGCGTCTTTCCATGCATCTGCATGGCCTGGCGCCCAACAGCAATAATCTTGGTAGTAGTGCGATCGATGGCCACAATAGAAGGTTCATCAACCACCACCTTGTCGTGATGAATGATCAACGTGTTGGCAGTGCCCAAATCAATGGCAATCTCCTGTGTTAAGAAATTGAATAGCCCCATTTGCTGTTAGTGTTTAAAATGACGGGTTCCTGTGATTACCATGGCCATGTCGTGTGCGTTGCAGTAATCAATTGACTCCCCATCCTTGATAGAGCCGCCAGGTTGAATGACGGTTTTGATGCCCGCCTTGTCTGCAATTTCAACACAATCCGGAAAAGGGAAAAAGGCATCGGAAGCCATAACGGCCCCCTCCAAATCAAAATTGAATGACTGGGCTTTGGCAATGGCTTGTCTCAAAGCATCTACACGAGATGTTTGACCTGTTCCACTCGCCAACAACTGCTGGTTTTTAGCCAAAACAATCGTGTTGGATTTGGTGTGTTTGACCAATTTGTTGGCAAACAATAAATCCGCAACCTGCTGTTCAGTTGTCTTTTTATCTGTAACCGGACTTAGGTCCGAAGCAATTTCTGTTTTTAAGTCTTTCTCTTGTTGCAACACTCCGTTCAAGGCCGTTCTAAACTGAACACCTGGAAGTGTTACCTCCTTTTGTCGCAACACAATGCGGTTTTTCTTTTGGCAAAGCAAAGCCAGCGCATCTGCATCGTAGTCTGGCGCGATGACCACTTCAAAAAACAATTGGTGCATGCCCTCGGCCGTAGCCAAATCAACAGCTTTGTTGCAAATCAAAATGCCACCAAATGCTGAAACCGGATCACCTGCCAATGCATCTTTCCATGCTTCTGACAAGGTGCCGCGAGTTGCTAAACCACAAGCATTGTTGTGTTTCATAACCGCTACCGTAGGGTCCAGGTCTTTGAAATCGTTCATCAGGTTCACTGCCGCATCAACATCCAACAAGTTGTTGTAAGACAGCTCCTTGCCGTTGAGTTTGTCAAACAAAGCGTCCATGTCTCCGAAGAAAGTGCCTTGTTGGTGTGGATTCTCTCCGTAACGCAACGATTTTGACTGAGCAATGCTGTGCTTAAAGGTGTTTGCATCTTCACCCCCATTAAAGTAGTTGAAAATAGCTGTGTCGTAATGTGAAGACAAATTGAAGGCTTCACCCGCCATGCGTTTGCGACCTTCCAGGGATGTTGCACCACCCTGCTCATCAAGTATCTCTTGTAGAAACCCATATTGATGACGGGAAGGAATGATCAACACATCTTTGAAGTTTTTGGCAGCAGCACGAATGAGGGAAATACCACCAATATCAATTTTCTCGATAATGTCTTGTTCTTCAGCGCCACTGGCCACAGTCTCCTCAAAAGGATACAGATCCACCACAACCAGATCAATCTCTGGAATGGAATACTCTTCCAATTGTTCGATGTCACCGGCCAGCTCACGTCTGCTTAGAATGCCTCCAAAAATCTTAGGATGCAACGTCTTGACACGCCCACCTAAAATGGAAGGATAGGATGTGAGATCTTCCACAGCCGTAACCGGGATGCCTAAATTCTCAATAAAGTCTTGCGTTCCCCCAGTTGAAAAAATGGTCACTCCAAGCGCATGGAGTTGTTTTGCAATGGGTTCAAGATTGTCTTTGTAATAAACGGAAATCAGTGCGTTCTGAATCCTTTTTGTTCCACTCATTCAGGCTTCTTTACTTTATATGCAAGTTTACTAATATTAGGAGCAACAAGCAATTGAATTTGGGGCATTTTAGACCATTGTTGATAAAAGGCTACAATTGTTTATAACCTCTGTATTTGCCGCTGTTCCAGAGATTTAAGAGGAGCCAAAATAAAAGCTTTCGATCGGTCCCAACGATTCGGTCATTCGCTGCGTAGAAAGAGATGAAAATCAGGTGCAATTTGGTCGCTGAAAAGAAATTTTTTTGACAAAATTCACCCATCACGAGATGCGATTGTTTTCAGGAAGTTTTGGAGCAATTCATTCGATTTATGTATTTTTGGGGCTCCGTTTTTCGGAAATTCCTCCCAGCTGGTAGATTACATCAGATAAGCGCAATCAAATCAATGCCAGAATTAGCAGTAGCTCATCAGTTATCGAAAGTCGCTCGGAATATTATTCGAACCGTGCTTTACTACGACATTTTCGATTACCCCTTGAAAGAGGAGGAATTGTTTCAAAATGTGAGTGAAGAAATGGATCTGTTGGAATTTCGGGGTGAACTAAACGAGTTGATAGCTCAGGGGTTGCTAGGCGAATCAGACGGTTTTATTTCCAATTTTCGGGGAGAAGATTTAATTGAACGCAGGATTGCCGGGAACCAAAGAGCCCAGAACATGTTGAAGCGGGCGCACCGCATTTCGCAATTCATTGGCCAGTTTCCTTTTGTCAGAGCGGTTTGCCTGTCCGGTTCTATCTCCAAGAATTACATGGATGAAGGAACGGACATTGATTATTTTGTCATTACAAAGCCGGGGCGCTTGTGGCTGGCAAGAACACTGTTGGTTGGGTTTAAGAAGGTTTTCCTTTTTAATTCTTACAAGTATTTCTGCATGAATTACTTCATCGACACCGATCACCTGGAAATAGAAGAACAAAATATTTTTACGGCTACCGAAATAGCTACGCTAATTCCTACCTATGGCCGGGAAACATATATTCCATTTGTAACAGGTAATAATTGGGCGAAAGCACATTACCCCAATTTCAATGGAACTCCTGCTGGAGATATTCCGGTAGGAAGGGCAGGAGCATTAAAAAAGTTTTTGGAATGGACCCTTAGTTTTGGCTGGGGCGATGCACTCGACCGTTATTTTATGGGACTGACCATGCGGCAGTGGGAAAAGAAGTTTGGACACTTTCAACGGGAAGATTTTGACGTGGCCATGAAATCCAGAAAATATGTGTCGAAACATCATCCGGGTAATTTTCAGCAACGGGTGCTGAGTAAGTTGGCCGAAAAGCGGGCTCAATTTGAACATAAACATGGCATAACGGTTTGATTGAACATGAGTAAGTTTTTATTTACCCATTCTTACTTCTATCGCTTTGATCCCAAACAATGGGCCACTGCGCAACCTTATGCGCCCTTAGGCACCATCACGGCAGCTGCGGTGATGCGCGAAGCGGGCCATGAAGTGAACTTGTTCGATACCAATTTGGCCGAAGACGAAAAGCCGCTGTACTCCATGTTGCAGGCTGAAAAGCCCAACTACCTGGTGGTGTATGACGATGGGTTCAATTACCTCACCAAAATGTGTTTGACCAACATGCGCGAGGCTGCCTTTCGCATGACTGATTCAGCAAGAAAGGCTGGTTGCCACGTGATTGTGTGCAGTTCAGACTCAACGGACCATTACGATAAATACCTTGACAACGGCTGTGATTTTGTCATTTTGGGCGAAGGAGAACAAACACTGTTGGAATTAGTAGCAGCTCTGGATAAAGGAGCCACTGATTTTGAAGGAATAGAAGGAATTGCCTTCCGCACTGAGAACGGGGCCACTGTCCGCACGAAGAAGAGAGCCATTCTAAAGGAGTTGGATACGCTACCCATGGCCGCGTGGGATTTGGTGAATGTGGAAGCCTACAAGACCATCTGGATGCAAAACCACGGTTATTTCTCCATGAACATGGCAACAACCAGGGGATGTCCATTCAAGTGTAACTGGTGTGCCAAGCCCATTTATGGAAACCGTTACAACACCCGTTCACCGCAAAAAGTGGTGGATGAAATAGCCTTTCTGATTCAAAATTACGGTCCCACTCATTTTTGGATGTGCGATGATATTTTTGGTTTAAAGCCAGGTTGGGTGCAGGAGTTCGGGTCCTTAGTGCGTGAGCGTGCACTGCCGTTTCAATACAAAATTCAATCGCGGGTCGATTTGTTGTTGCGCGAAGATACCATTCAGGCATTGGCCCGTTCAGGGGCTAAAACGATTTGGGTTGGAGCAGAATCCGGTTCGCAGAAGATATTGGATGCCATGGATAAAGGGACTCAAGTGGAACAAATCTACGAGGCAACACGTTTATTAAAAAAGAATGGTATTCGAGTGGCCTTTTTCTTGCAATTTGGCTACCTTAACGAAACGAAAGAAGACATTCGGAAAACGGTAAAAATGGTGCTTGATTTGTTGCCAGATGATATAGGGATCTCGGTTTCTTATCCTTTGCCAGGCACGAAGTTTTATGAGAAAGTAAAGACAGAATTAGGCGTTAAAACAAATTGGACCGACTCAGATGAATTGGCCATGATGTTTAGTGGCACTTTTAATTCCGCTTACTACAAGAGATTACACCGCTATGTGCACAAAGTCTATCGACAGGCACAAGGTCGGGAGAATTTAAAACAACTATTTTGGCAACCTTGGAAGGCCAACAAATCACAAATTCGATCGGCTTTCCTAACTTTTTACTACTTTCCTACGTCTATTATTGATGGATACCGTTTGAAAAAGCTTGAATTGACAAATTGATGGAGACGGCCTTTGATAAAATAGCTGAACGTTACGATGCAGAATTCACCTACAGTGCTGTAGGAATTCGGCAGCGCAGACGTGTGTGGCATTACCTCGACCGGGTATATCCCAAAGGGGTAAGCCTGGATGTGTTGGAATTGAATTGTGGTACTGGAGAAGATGCCATACATATGGCCAACATGGGCCACCATGTGGTAGCAACGGATGTTTCGAAGATGATGGTGCATGCCACGGAGAAAAAAGCGCGCAGAATGGGCGTGGAAGACCGTGTAATAGCACGTCAACTGTCCATACAAGACTTAACAGAGTTTGATTTTGACAATAAGTTTGACTTGATATTCTCCGATTTTGGAGGACTCAACTGTGTCGACAAAGAAGAATTACAGCGTTTGGTGCGTGTAGCATCTCGGTTGTTGAAGCCCGGAGGAAGGTTGGTTGGTGTGGTGATGCCAAAGATGTGCGCCTGGGAGAGTATCTATTTCGGAATCAAAGGAAAATTTAAAAAAGCTTTTCGCAGAATGACCAAGCGGGAAGTGTCGGTTAACATTGAAGGAAACCTGCAAAGTACCTGGTACCATTCTCCGGGGACGTTGTACTCTATCTTTAGCAGCGAATTTGAGCTCAAACGAATTCGACCCATTGGTTTCTTTTTGCCGCCTTCTTACCTCGACCCATTTTTTAGCAAACACCTTCGCACCCTTTCAACCCTTGAAAAGATGGAGAAGAAATGTGGCTCTGTAGCAATGCTGGCAACCTTCTCTGATCATTACCTGATAGATTTTGAGGTAAAGAGATGAAGGTCCTCCTGACCCACGGTTATTTTTTACAAGAAGATCCCAAGGAACAAAGCATTATGCGGCCGTATCCTCCGTTGGGTATTTTGTACGTGGCTGCCTATTTGGAGCAAAATGGCATCAATGCTGAAGTTTTTGACTCTACTTTCTCCACAAAGGACGCGCTGAAAGAACGGCTGTTGGCAGATCCGCCAAACTACCTGGCACTTTACGTGAACCTGATGACCAAGCTGAATGTTTTGGACATCATTCAGTTTGTAAAATCGACTCCTTCCTTAAAACACGTACCGTTGATTGTGGGTGGGCCAGATGTGCGTTACAACGCAGAAAGCCTTTTGACAAACGGAGCCGATTATCTGGTGATTGGAGAGGGAGAAATGACTGCGTTGGAGTTGATTCAGGCGCTGGAAGCAGGAGAAGACTTAAAAGATATTGAAGGTCTGGCTTTTTTAGGCCAGGATGGTGCGGTGCATACAACCACGGAACGCACCAAAGTGAAGGCCATTGATCAGATTCCTTTTCCTGCCCGGGATAAAATTGACTTGCAACAGTACCTCTCTGTGTGGCAAGAATTTCATGGACAAAGCACTGTCTCCATCAGCACGATGCGGGGGTGTCCTTACACCTGTAAGTGGTGCAGCAGGGGAGTGTATGGGTTGAGTTACCGGAGAATGTCCGCAGAAAGGGTGGTAAATGAGTTGGAGTTTGTGAACAAGACCTACCAACCCGATAGCTTTTGGTTTGTGGATGATGTGTTTACCGTCAGTCATAAATGGTTAAAAGAGTTTCGGGATGAGCTGCAAAAACGCAATGTAAAGGTGCAGTTCGAGTGCATTACCCGAGCCGATCGGTTGAATGAAGAAACGATTGGTCTTTTAAAGGATTCAGGTTGTTTTCGCGTGTGGATTGGAGCTGAAAGTGGTTCACAAAAAATCATTGACCGCATGGATCGGAGAGTAGACGTGAATAAGGTCCGCGACATGATTCGCCTTTCCAGAGAAAAAGGCATTGAAGCAGGAACATTTATCATGTTGGGCTATCCGGGAGAAACGGAAGAAGACATCGAGGAAACCATCAATCACTTAAAAGTATCCAATCCCGATCATTTTACGATTACGGTCGCCTATCCCATCAAAGGAACAGAGTTGTACCAGGAAATTGAATCAGATATGCTTACGGATCTTCCCTGGGAGACGTCTACCGACCGCGATATTGACTTTGTGCGAACCTACCCCAGGCGTTATTATGACTTTGCCGTGCGCAGGGTCGTCAACGAAGTGAATTATCACAAAAAGGTAGCCAACGGGCAGCAACGCAGCATGGGAGCGTTCAATTTAAAGTTAAAATCTACTGCTGCCAAGATGGGAATGTGGTGGGAAAGAAGTAAAATAAAGCGTTCTGCTTCCGTAGAATAGTTCTCTTGCTACCTTTGCAGCATGTCGGCTGTCTCTGATCGTATTCTTCAAAAAGCTAGTAAATGCACCAATGGTGTCTATTTCCTTAGTAAAAGGGCATCTGCTCCTTCCTTTGAGAAAGTGTACCTCGAATCACGAAAAGCCGAAAGCAGGGTTTATTCGGATGATTTGGTGCGCCAATTGCCGTATGTTGCAAAAGGGCATCCGCAATTCAAAGAATGGCAAAGCCGGGAAAAGTCTATGTCCCGTTTTCTTGGACACCTCCGGAAAAAGAATGCTTCGCTTACGGTGCTCGAACTGGGTTGTGGCAATGGGTGGTTTTCATCGAATCTGGCCCAACTGGTGCATGTTCAGGTCGTGGGCGTTGACATCAATTTACCCGAGTTAGAGCAGGCCGCCCGACTTTTTGGACATCCGCGGTTGCACTTTGCTTATTGGGACATCTTCGATAAGTTGGAGGAAGAGCCTTTGTTTGATGTGATTGTGCTCAACAGTTCTGTGCAGTATTTTCGGGATCTGAATCAATTGTTGGCCAAGCTCTTTCATTGGCTTAAAAGAGATGGGGAAATCCACCTGCTCGATAGCCCTATTTATAAAGGGAGCCAAGTCGAAGAAGCGAAAAAACGCTCCGCAGCTTATTACCAGGAATCTGGCTCCACTGACATGGCCGAGTATTATCACCACCACACGATGGAATCGTTGATGCCTTATCGCCCTCAAAAAATGTATGATCCGGGAGCCTTTAGTGCAAAGGTGCGATCGACATTGGGAGGTAATGACACCCCTTTTCCCTGGGTGATGGTGCAGAAAGTGGATGCTGGTAATTAGCGGATCGCCTCAAATACACCTACCTTAAAGGCGGAACCGTAGTTCGTTTCAGCCCAGATATTTCCTTTAAAATCGACAAAGTATTGCTCGTCACTGTAGCTATATACCCAATCGTAGCGCCTGACCTCTGACGGAGATTTTTTGCCAATTACAATGGCATTGCCAAAATTGTCGTACCAGATAATACGGTTCAGGGCATCGACAAAGTAAAGGTTGTCGTCTCCAAAAAACCGGCACTTAAAAGTGAAGGTGATGCGCGTTTTTTTTGACTTTGCCGGACGTTCTTCAAATGCCACGGTATTGGTGAGGCCTTCTGCCTCGTTCCAGCCATTGGTAATGGATTCGAGTCGTGCATCTTTGGGTGGATGCTTGGATTCATCCATTTCGTGACCAATGGCTTGCAAGGCGGCTTGCGTTTCCTCGAGAGTAGCGCCCATGTGTTGCAGAATAAATCCTGAAAATTTGTCGGCAGCCAACTCGTCTCCTGGGCTGCCCCGTTTTCCCTTTAGCGTATGTCCGGAAAGGTGGTGGCCAATCTCATGCGCCAACACACTCACTGCCGCCCAATCCGTTTTCGAGCGGTTGCGCACTTTTAAAATAAAATCGGGATTGTAGCCAATGTAACGCTTGTTGTCTTTGATATAAGCAATGGCCGTTGGAATGTCGCTTTCAACAATGATGAAGTTGGGTGACAAGCCGGTGTATTGGACGATTTTACTTACTGCCAGCTTTGCTTCTCGATCAGGTTCGATCGAGTAACGGTCAGATGAGAGCGTGTCAGGTGGCTGGGCAATTCCAAATAGCGCAAGACACACGAACAAGAGCGTCAAAAAAATCGATTTGTTGCCAGTAGGGGTCATTGCGTCAAGTGGCTTTGTGCCAATAATAGGGTCAATTGTATCCCTCGAATTTAGTTCAATTATTAAAGAGTCGCCTTGACCCAGCGCAAAAAATAATCCGAAACTGGCTTTTACTTTGAGTAATATCTACCAAAAAAACTCCCGTAGTATCCTGCTGAGAAGTTATCTCAACAATTCACTGCGGGAGTAGTACACTGAATTTATTTCCAGATTTTAATGTATCTCTACATAATGGCAGCCGTTCCAAATATAGGTGAAGGCTCCTGCAATATTTGGTAAGCAGTTGTTATAAGCCATCCAACAAGGGCTCAGCGTCCATCCCCAATCTGGCCCAACAGGACAGTTTTGAGAACCGCCAACCCTGTAAAGTGGGAAGGCTATGGTAAAGGAGGTCGAACCTAGATGAGGTATGCACGAGCCAACTACTCCGGAACTACCTCCAACAGGTGTGCAACTTCCTACATCGTTACCCCATTCAGCTCCGATGTCCAAAGTGACGCCTGATAAATTGACTACTGTATAGGTGCCCTGGGCAGAACAGAATCCAACCGTAAAAAGGAGGGCAAAAACTAGCATTATTTTTTTCATGACATTTTTTTTAAGTGAAATACTGAGATGAATTAAAAGTGATTAGAATGGTAGCTACCAACATTCTAATTCCAAATTTCAGAATTGAAAGGTGAAAAGGTGTCAACATATGTTTATTTGATGACAACACCTGTTATTAATGTTGTTCAAAGGGGCGGAAGAGGGGTAAAGTCCAGTCGGAAGGCCACGCTGGTAATCGGACTATTGAGGAGTTCGGTTGCCGATAATGTTCAGTAATTTTTGCTTTTGGGGAGAATCTCCTGGTACACTGTCGAGTAGCCGTTTGGCGGCTTCCAATTGGCCCATTCGAATGTGGGCCGCAGCATTGTTTAAGCGGGCTTCATTCATTTTTGGGTTGATAGCAAGGGCACGTGAATAATAGATAATGGCTTCGGAATATTGTGCCCTCTGAAAATTGACCGCCCCCAGGTTGTTGAGCACGTTATAGTTCCAGGGGTTTTCTTCAGCGGCCTGGGAAAAGTTGGCAAAAGCGCTTTCCTGATCCTGAAGGTGGTAGTCTGCTATTCCTTCATACCATTTGATGGGGAGGCTGTGCTCTGCTGTGTAAAAAAGCGATCGAGCAGCAATTGATTCTTTTTTGAGCCGCTGGTAGTCACCACTCTCCTTGCTCCCTATCATCGCTCTAAGATGTGTTTCTCCAACATAGCGATTGCCTCCTATCCACCAATTGAATCCCAACAAAGCAACTATGAGCCAAAGGCCTTTTCCGTTCATGATGTTCACATGTTTCACCCAAGACTGCTGCGGGAGTGAAGCATCACAGGTAAGCAAAGCCATCAGCACCACGAGCATAACCTGGTGCTCGATGCGCTCCATCGGGAAATCGAAAAAAGCAATGGTTAAGTACCCCAGAAAACCTGCCAGGGCGATGGAGGGAATGATCAGTTGCGGTCCTTTTCCTCGCAGTGCTTTCAGGCCTGATGACGCTGTAAATCCGAGTATGCCCAAAAATAAGAGGAAGCCAATTGTTCCAGTCTGTGACCACACTGCCAGGTAGTCGTTGTGAGGCCTTAGAAAAACAAAATCAAATTCTTCTGCCCGGTACAAGCCGGATAGGTTGTAGGAAGGGAGGTGGATTTTCCAGTTGCCATTGCCAACACCCAACAACCAATTGTCCTGAATCATGGAGAGTGATTTTTTCCAAAGCAACAACCGCTCGTTGGCAGAGTTGGATAAATTTAATTTGCCCATAATTCCGCCCAGCTTTCCCGATGCAACCAATGCGGCAGCAACCAAAACAACTGCAGTTATAGCACTGTAAACAATGGTTTTTGCAGGCAGTACCGATTTGAATTTTGGCTTGAACAAGATTAAGAGGACGAAGAAGAGAATGGCAACAGCCACGGCCAGGTAGACTGCCCGGGTCATCAACAGGAAGATGACCAGTAGCTGCAACAACAGCACCAGTTGAAAAATTCTTTTTTTCCATCCCTTAAAGATGCGTTCTCCGATAAAAAGGAGTGGCAGCAGCAGGAATAAGTAAGAGGCGAGAAGGTTTTTGTGCCCGGAAATTACATTGACCAGGTACACGGTGTTTTGATCGAATCCAAGCTCTCGGTGAATGGATAGGATGCTGAAAGCAGTCGCAACAATTCCTAGAATTGATATGCCGAGTGCACTCAGGGTCAGCCACTGAACCACTTGTTGTTTGCTCTCGCGCAGCAGATGCTTTAGCAGCACATAAAATACATAGATCGGTAGCAACTTTTGGGACTCGTAAAACAGGTCAGCTTTGTTGATGGCCCAGAAGATTCCTGTCAGGTTGATGCAGTAAAAACCGAGAAACAAAACATCTATGAGGTCCGGTTTGTATACATCTTGAGACGAACGTAGCAACAGGAGCCCTGCAATCGCTAAAAACTGATGAATAGAAATCGGGGTAAAAGAGTCGGGTCATAAATTGTTTCCACATAAACAAGGGCATTATCGCGACCATGGCGATTATGAACCATTTCCTTGTGAGGGACGTATTCATGCTTATTTGTTTCGAGCGTAGCCAAACCGGTCGATGAACCAGTGAAATGATTATTTTCATGCTCCTGTAGAGGTAACCAAGATATTTTAAAAGTTTGAAAACACCTTTTTTTAAGCACATAGTTTTTCTCACACCTGGTTTTGCTGCTGACGAGTTGGACACACCTTGCATTCCTCCTTTACAATTGTTGGTGCGCGAATTGTCCAAACATGAGGAGGTGCATGTTTCTATCATTGCGTTCCAGTACCCAGCGAAGCACGGAAATTATGATTGGCATGGAACGAAAGTTTACGCCTGTGGAGGAGACAACAAAGGTTTTCCGGCTCGGCTTACTTGTTGGAAACGTGCGCGGAATGCCTTCAAAACCATTCACAAAAAAAATCCTGTGGACCTTGTGCACAGCTTTTGGCTGGGAGAATGCGCGTTTATTGGAGCGGGGCTGGCAAGCAAATTTGAGCTCTCCCATATGTGCACCCTGATGGGGCAGGATGTACTGCCAGGCAATCGCTACCTCCGGTGGATAAATTTTAGAAAACTCTACTTGGTAGCTCTATCCCAGCGGCATGCAGCCCAATTTGAGGCAACCTCTGGAGCCAAAGCCGATGTATTGATTCCGTGGGGGGTTGGTCCGAAAAAGAGGTCCAATAACACACAACGAGATATCGATGTTTTAGGTGTAGGGTCCTTGATTCCTTTGAAACGCTATGAGCTTTTTATTGAAACTGTTGCTCCGATGATTGCCGCCAATCCGGCATTAAAAATCGTGTTGATTGGAGCAGGTCCGGATCAAGTCAAACTGGAGCAATTGGCGCAAAAGCAAGGGATTCAAAGCAATTTTACCTTCACCGGGCAGTTACCACGCGAAAAAGTGCTTGAATACATGGAGCGCAGCAAAGTGTTGCTCCATACTTCGTCTTACGAATCTTTTGGGTATGTTTTTTCCGAGGCTTTGCAAGCTGGAATGAAAGTCGTTTCCTTTTCGGTAGGCTGGGCCGAGGCATCTGCTGTGTGGACGGTCGTTCGAGACACATCACAACTTAAAACTGCACTCCAAAAGTCTTTGTCCGAATCGGGCACTTCAGATGCTGCTACTCTCTACCGTATAGACCAAACGGCCGGAGAGTATGTCAAACATTACCTGCGCCTTTCCGAATAGCAGCTGGCAACGTTACTTCTCTACGTGAAAATAGCAGGTGTCGCGCAAGGTGTCACCAAAAATAGTTTGCACCACAATCTCTGTCAGGTCTATTTCAAATCCAGTACCAGTTTGTTTTCCACTACCACTATAAGTGGTGGTCAAGCTGCCAAAAGGAAAAGTTTGCAAAGGCACATCGAATGATTGTTCATCAACCAGTTGCGCTTCCAAATCGCGGCCAAAAATCAGCCTTAGTTCTGTTGCAGCATCACCATTTATGACAGACATGTTGGTGGAAGAGATCTGGTTGGGTCCACAATCTTTTTCTCCTTCGTAAGTGCCTTCAAATTTGTCACTGACCCTGTCGGTACACTCGTCTCCAGAGTACCAGGTGGCACAGGTGCAATCGCCATCGTCACACGAACCACCATTTTCACAGGAAACATCTTTGCAGGCATCTTTACAGCCAAAAGCAAACAAAAGCAAAAACAACGGAAGGATAATTCGTTTCATAGGGTGTTGGGTTGGTTGGAATTTCGTCTAAAAATAAGTTTTTAGCGCACAAAGACCTATTTAGTGCCAATAAATTGTTCGCATTTGAATCTACCAGAATTCCTTGATAGATCACCAAACGTTTCTGCAATCATAGTCGTAATTTAGCAGTGTAGATGCTGGCAAACAAACTCAAAAATCTTAACATTCGTTATTCGCCTGAAAAACTGCACTTCGGTCCGGAGTGGTTGGTGATGGGCGTCAACAACGTGTGCAACCTGCATTGCAAAATGTGTGATGTAGGCACCAAAAACGACCAAAGTAATTTTTACGAGAATTTGGTGGGCACCCAACCCCTCAACATGCCTTTGGAACTTATCCAGCGGGTCATGGACGAGGCAGCTCAGCATTATCCGGAAGTTAAAATTGGATATGCTTTTACCGAACCCATGGTTTATCCGCATCTGATTGAATCCTTGCAGTATGCCAAGGAGCGCAACCTGTTTACAGGCATAACGACCAATGCACTCACCCTCAAAAAAAATGCGGTGGCGCTGTGCGAAGCCGGTTTGGGTGGACTCTATGTCTCCTTGGATGGTCCGCCAGAGATTCACAACCACATTCGAGGACACAAGAGTTCTTTTCAGCGGGCGTTGGAGGGCATCGAATTGATTTTATCGCAACCCAACCCGCCTGAAGTTTCCGTTTTCTGTGTGATTACAGAATGGAACATCGGTCACTTGGAAGAATTTTTAACCTATTTCTCGCATTTGCCGTTGACGCAAATAGGCTTTATGCACACGAATTTCACTCCCCAACACATTGCCGATCAACACAACCTGATTTACGGGGACCGGTATCAGGCAACAGCCTCTAACATGGATGAAATTGATGTCAACAAGATGGATCTGGACAAGATGTTCCAGGAAATCAGTGCCATCAAAAGCAGCGATACACCGTTTCCCATTTCATTCTCTCCAGAGATTGATAAGCGGGAGGTACTGGAGGATTTTTACCATCATCCGGAAAAACTGTTTGGAAAGCGTTGCAACGATGTGTTTACCAACATTATGATTAAGTCGGATGGCTCAGTCATTCCAGCGCATGGGCGTTGTTACAACCTGACTATCGGCAATGTGTATCAAGAGAACTTAAAAGAAATTTGGAATTCCCGCATCATCGGTGAGTTCCGCAAAACGTTGATGGATGCAGGAGGCTTATTGCCTGCTTGCACACGTTGCTGTAGCGCTTTTTAGTAATGGAAGGAAGGAAAAAAGTCATACTGTTTAACCCTAGAAGTGGGGAAGCAAAGCACCGTATACCCAACTCCATTTTGCAGGTAGGTGCCTCCATCTATGGCAAATTTGATTTTGTTTTTGTGGATGGCAACATGGAGTCAGATCCCTGGCAGATCATTCAAAAACATTTGCAATCTGGGGAGTTTGGATATTTTGGTTCAACCGTTATGCCTGGCCCACAGTTGCTACAGGCCATTCCGTTTACCAAGAAAATCCGGGAGCAATTCCCAGATGTCATCAATATTTGGGGAGGCTATTTTGCTTCCAACCAACACAAAGTAGTGATTCAATCGCCTTTTGTTGATTATGTCGTCAATGGCCCTGGAGACAATGCTTTTCCGCAATTATTGGAAGCGTTGGAGAACAATTTGCCCATTGATGCCATCGAAAACCTCATTTATTTAGAGGACGGCAAGATTGCTAAAACGCGCAAAGCCGCCATTCCGAATCAAGATGGTTTGCCTCAACTTCCCTACGATCATCTGGAGCAATTTTACCCGGTTGATCGTTATCTGGGCAAAACGTTTATGGGCACCAAAACCATTGCCTATCATTCGAGTATTGGGTGTCCGTTTACTTGCTCCTTTTGTGCAGTAGTGCCCATTTACAACGCACGGTGGCAGGGCAAGTCAGCAGAAGCTGTTTACCAGGATATTCGCTACCTGAAGGAGAAGTATGGTGCCAATGCCATCGAGTTTCACGACAACAACTTTTTTGTTTCGCAAAAGCGAACTGTGGAGTTTTCCAAACTGGTCAAAAATGATGGGATGCAATGGTGGGGAGAAGGCCGCATTGATACCATCGATAAATACACGGATGAGTCTTTGGCATTGATGCGCGAAGCAGGATGTCGAATGATTTTCTTTGGAGCCGAAAGTGGCAGCGATACAGTGCTGGCTTCAATGGACAAAGGAGGGACTCAAACGGGAGCCCAAATCAAGACGTTTGCAGCACGCATGCGGAAATTTGACATTATCCCGGAGTACTCATTTGTACTGGGATTGCCCGGAGATTCCCCCGAAAAGGTTATGCAGCAAATTGACGAAGACATTGCTTTCATTCGCGAAGTCAAAACCATCAATCCCGACACAGAGATCATTATTTACCTCTACAGTCCAGTGCCCACAGAAGGTTCTGAATTGTATGAAAAAGTGACTTCAGCCGGATTTAATTTTCCTCAGAATCTGGAAGATTGGTTGGACCCGCAATGGGAAAAATTTGATTTGCGCAAAAATCCCCTAACTCCCTGGTTGACGCCTGAAATGGTGGACAAAATTCAAAATTTTGAGACAGTACTCAACGGTTATTACCCCACTGTATCGGATTATAAGTTGAATCAATTTCAACGCAGGGCCATGCGCGTGGCTTCTTCCGCACGTTACAAATTGAACCTTTATTCATTCCCTTATGAATTGAAGGCCTTGCAGAAAGTGTTGAAGTACCGGCAACCGGAGATTGAAGGATTTTATTCAGAATAAGCCATGGCCAGTATTCGCAAAACCATTGTTCGGATGTTGCATCCAGTGCTAAAGCCTTTGTCAAAAGCTTACCTGGGGAAAGTACGCGACTACGAATTGGGAGGCATGCGCATCAAGGTTTTTCCAGGCGTATTCCATCCTGGCCTATTCCTGAGCACACGCATCTTGTTGAAATACATCAAAGCACAGGAACTACAAGGGAAAACATTTTTGGAACTGGGTTCAGGCACCGGATTGTTGTCCGTTCAGGCAGCTAAGTCAGGCGCTCAAGTTTGGGCTTCTGACATCAGCCAGCGGGCCATTGAAAATGTGCAGGTGAACGCCAAAATCAATGAGGTTGCCTTTACTACCGTCCTTTCAGATTTGTTTTCGTCTTTTGAAAAAGGCACGTTCGATTGGATCATTATCAACCCACCTTACTTTGCAAAAGAGCCGCAGAGCGAAGAGGAATTTGCCTGGTACTGCGGGGAAGACTTTTCCTATTTCAAGGGATTGTTTTCTCAGTTGCATGACTTTGTGCACGAAGATTCCAATGTCGTGATGATCCTTTCGGAAGATTGTGATTTGACAACCATCAAAAACATTGCTCTGGACAATGATTTTCAGATGAATGAGTTGAAGACTAAGAGATTTCTCGGAGAGGACAGTCACCTTTTTCAAATTCAGCGTAAGTGAGAATACTGATGACATATTTGTTGCTGTTTCTTTGCGTGACAGCGACAGTGGCACAATTGCCTGCTGAAATGAAGCTGCCGGATAGAGCCGCGATAGTTCAGCACAAAATGAAATCCTGGGAGGTATGGCAAATACCGCTCAATCCTCCGATGGGGCGCAGCAATGTGGACATACGCAGAAAGGCTCCAGACACAGTGTTGGTGGAGAAAAAACAGTTTGACGGGCAAGGGTGGTTGACCTACAGTGCTGAGCGGAATGATGCTGGTGTACTCGTTGAAAATTTCTACAAGGTGGAGTCCGATAAAAAAGGGGAGCACATCAAAATATTTGAAATAAAAGACTCAGAAAAGGTACTTCATCGGGAATTGACCTATGAAGAAAATCGTCTGGTAGAAGAAGTCTTTATGCTGGAAGACGGGGTAAGGAAAGCGAAGGAGATAAATTGGTATTTACCCAATAAAGGGACGAGCAATTATAGAATTGATACCAGTTATTATGATGATTGTGGAGGGGGTGGAGAATGGGGTATTTGCAGGTTAGTGACTGTTACTGCCGATTCAATCAAAAGAAAAAAAGTTAATGTTGTTCACCCCCCAGTCAACGGCCCCGAAAATGGTAAATTACAAACTACTATCTATCGTTGGGAGCAAAATGCCAAGAAGCAACTAACTCAAATGGAGGTTTCTAAGGCAGGGAGCCAAGGACAATCGTTCGTAAGCAAGGAAACCTGGCAACGGGATACAAATGGGTTTGTAACCCGACACCGTCAGCTGGATGAAAATGACGGGATTCTAAAAGAATACAACTACCAAAACGATACGTTGGGCCTTCCGCTGGTTTGTTATTTTGCTGTTCCAGGCAAGAAAGGTGTCATGGAGTTTACCGCCAATTATCAAGTGGGCGAAACAGAAAATGTGCTGGAGATACGCAAAAAAATGCCGCAACTCAATTGGAAAGAATATCAACGGTTTCACCCAGCTGGATACTTGCTCGAATGGCGCAGGGACTCTTCTCCGAAAGAAAGATACCACTACCGGGTGCATTATCAATACTACAAGAAGGACTAGCCGGACTCTTTGTTTTTCGTCAAAAAGTATCTAAATCCCCATAGGGAAACCGCAGTTTATCCAAAGGAATATCAGACGCGTAATTTTTGTACCCAATCGCCCAGGATTCATAGACTGGGAGCCTTTTTTTGAGGGCTGCGTCTAGCACGCTGTGGGGGATGAATTGAAACGTGATTTCATTGATACCCAATTTTTTGGCCAGTTTTTGCAGTTGTTCGAGAACGGCATCCAATTGTTCTTCGGTGCAAGGTTCCATGTCTCCGATAAGCAACCCGTTTTCGACTTTTAGCCAAATGGTGCATGCCCCAATTTTGATGAGGCGGTTGTTGAGAAAGGATTTGTAGTGAAAGGAGGCCTCATCGCGCAACGTACCTCCACAGCCGTCAACCGCAACTGAACGGGGCAATGCTTTCGCTTCTGTTTAAAATGGTCGCAACACCCGGTACCGTTGCATGTTTTCGGTGTGAATTCAATGCAATTTTTTGATGTAGCCGGGGTAAGAATTTTGGTTGGGAAAGCCGTAAACGAATTCGATGTTTTCCGCTTTTAACAACGCATCGGTTTTCTCTCCGAGTTGAGTGAAAAAGCCTTTTCCTGTATAGGCGAAATTGGTCATGGCATCACCGGATTGCGCAGCGATAACTGTTTTTTTCCAGTTGAACATGGAAAGGAATCGCGCCATAATAACCGGCCGGATAATTCTGCTTGTTGTATGCGATGTATCCGTAGTAGGCCTTTCCCAGGTAATTGGTGTCGTATTTCTTGTGCAGGAAATTGGCGGGCACCTGCTTGCCAAAAACATCCTTGTACAGCGGAATCAGGTCTTCAATGTTGTCAGGACTGATGCGTTCGAAACGAAAGGCCAAGGGGGCAAAGTTAATACGAACCGCGCAAAAGGCAGAGCAATTGATTGTTCCAGGAAATGTAGGGGTCGATACTGAAGCGGGGTGCCAAATCAGTTTCCTTTGCTTCCACAGAATCGTTGTAGTCAACCAACAGTTGGTGTTTGAAGCCCAGTTGCCGTGCCTGTTGCACCAACTCGCTGGAATAAGAACCGTCAGGATAGGCGATGGATGTCACTGCCTTGCCCGTGGTTTTTTCCAGAAATTGTTTGGAACGACTCATTTCCTCCACCGCGTTTTCGAGCAAAATATTGCCCAGGCTGGTGTGTAAATAGCCGTGTGAGCCAATGGTGACAAGTGGTGATGCTGTCAGTTCCCGAATTTCTTCCACGGTCAATTGTTGCCAGTAGTCACTGAGCGATTCGTCCTCTTTGAAACGCAGATTGGGCGGAAAAGCATGCAGCATCGCATCAATGAATCCATAGTCTTCTTCTTTGCAGAGAACCTTCAGGTTTTTGCCTGTTTTGGAATAGTATTCTCCGTGGCGGCCTTTCTGAAAAGTCTCCTTTTGAATGATCAGCTCTTTGTCTGTTTCCCGTGAAGCCAAATCCAGAAAGTCGGGCCACAAAATATTTTTGCTAATGGCGCGAATCCCAGTGATGAAAAAAGCAGCGGGCACTTGATATTTTTCCAGTATTGGCAGCGCGCGGTGCAGGTTGTTGGCATATCCATCGTCAAAAGTGATCGCGACCGTCAGCTTGGAAGGATGTGGTGCCTCCTCAAAAAATGTAGCGAGGTCAACCACGTGAAAATGTGATTTGAAGTAGGCAATTTGCTGCTCAAAATAAGCGGCACTGATGAAACGGCTGTTAAAGCGGGTGCTCCCATCAGCGTCAATTCCGTTGTATACCAACAAACGCTTGCCTGATCGATTTTTGTGCAGGCCCGATCCGAGGCCAACTTTGAACAGAAAATCAAAGAAAGGCCATTGTATGCGTTGCCTAATTTTTTGTACCAGCGAGAGGGATTTTCCCATCCAAAATTACGTTCAGTTTTCGGGAGAGAAAGGTAGCAATAATCTCCTGACCAAGAGGAGAAAGGTGCGGGTCATTGGCGTAGTATACAGCCCCCTGTTCCCAGTCAGCTTTGCGCAGCGTTGCCAGCGGATTGGCGATGTGTATCAGAGGTTGTTCGGCAAATTTTTTTTCCAGTTCTTCCACAAAAGGGTAATGCACTTGCAGGAGGTCTGTAGAGTTGTTGATTTTTGCGCCCAGGGCCGTCATATTTTGCTGGTACTGCTCGTTTACCTGTGCGCAATGTGGAATGACCAGAATTATCACAGGGGTATTCTCCGGCAGGCATTCGATAAGATCTTCCACCTCAGATTGCACTGTTTGAAAACTGATTTCGCGGCCGTTTTGAAGCAAGGCCGAATTGTCGATGAGTTGCGGCTCAGCTTGAAAAAGTAATTGTGCCCGCTTGTAATATTTTTCGGGGGAAAAAGTGTTTGTCAATTGCGGGTTGCCCTCAGTTGGAGCATCGTCATAAAATGAGCGCCTGAATTGCCCGAGCCGGTAGTTCACAAATCCCATGGAGCGCACATAATCCGTCATGCTCCAATAAACGTTGCGGGCCCAGCCTAGCTCCTTCCAGTTGACTGGATGATCGATGTCCAACAGGTCATTGCCCACGTAGAGTTGGTAAATGAAAAGGTCTGGTTGTTCGGATTGAATGCGTTGTGGCAACAAAATGCCTGCCTCAACAGGGCCTGTTCCCGGAACGGCAGCATTGGCAATGACCCAGGTTGGATGGAGCTGACGCAGCTGTGCCACATAGCTGTTTTGAGTCGCAGAAAAAGAATCTCCCCCGACCAGCACTTTCGTTTTTCCGGCTTTCCGGTCGGTGTTGAGCAATTCCCACTCATTCGCATAAAAATCAACCAACTGAAACCGGAAGCATATTTCCAGCAGGAAAACTGCAGCCAGTAAAAGATAGAGGAAGTAAGACGCTTTTTTGAGCCTGGTTTTCATTCCGCAAGTTCCTTTGGTTGACTGTGAAAACGATCCAGGGCTGTAAGGGCCGCAAGACTTCCAAACACGAGAATAGCCGACTTGTCCGTGTCGATGAAGGAGTTAAAAATGCCGTGCAACATAAACGTGATCAAGCCCAACAAAATTCCCAATGCCTGGAGTCGAACTTTGTCGTTAGGCGCTTTGTAAATGATCTGGAGACCGGTGGCCAGGGTTGTAAAAAGCAGCACCAAAAAAATCAAAATCCCGGGGAGACCCATTTCTGAGAGGTAGGTCAGGTATTCGGAGTGCGCGTTGCCTTTGTCCCCATTATAGGTGCTGATATAGGTCATCTCCTCCCGGATTTGGTACGGACCATATTGAAATTGATACGTTCCAGGACCAAAACCAGTAATTGGTTTGTCTAAAAACATGCGGATGGCACAGGACCATCGGTTAATGCGCTCCAGATTAGACGCATCTGATTCAATGTTGGTGGCGGAACGCAGGTGTTCTCCCACGCCTCCTTGGTTGCTGACAGCTTCGGTTTCCTGAATGTATTTAACCACCGTTCCAGAATAAGCAAAAGTAAGTGCCAGGCCTACCACGGCAATCGACAACAGATGCCACAACCTCACTTTCCAGCGCACAAAAAAGGTGAAGACCACTACCAGGGCCAGGCTGATCCAGGCAGCCCTGGAATACGATAGCAATTCACCCACCAGAATAATGGCCAGCAGTATTCCAAAAAACAGGCGGTGCCTCCTGAGCGGGAACCCCAGTTTTCCGGGAAAAATAAACAGCAATACAAGCATGGGCAACACAAAGGCGATGGCCGCTCCATAGGAAGTGTGCTCGGGAAAAAATGGCTCTGCAAGGTAGATGGAAGACTGGGCGGTTAAGCCAAATGGAATGTGTTCGATGCTTGTTGGAATGATAACAATGGCAAGGCTCACCAGGTATAGCAGGTAAAACCGGACAATGTTTTTTTGCTCCTTAAACAACTGTGTGAACAGTAGGTAGTAAACCAGCATAAAGGCTGCCCTTACCACAAATCGTTTCATAGAAACAACAGGCATGGTGCTAAAAACGGAACAAATGAACATCCAGCCAAGGTCTGCCAGGAGCAGCACAGTGATGGGATGAGACCAGATCGACCGGGGGACGGCCCCTTGCACTATCCGTATCAGCACAAAAAGGGCGAGCAGTCCGGTTATTGGCTCAGCAGGAAGTGAAAAGGCAAAGGAAGTTCCACTGCTGATGGATAGCGGAACAGAGAAAATTAACAGGTAAACCAGCAGTTTCTTCTGAAAAAGCGCCAGATCAAAAATGAAAAAGGCAGCAGCCAATCCAACCACGGTAACCATGGCAAGTTGGGGAGAGTAAAACAGTAGTCCGTTAAACCCTAGCAACAACCCCAGCAACAGCAGGTAAAACCAACCGTTTTTTATGGGGGCCGCTTCCTGCATCAGGAAGATAGATGTTTTTTTACCCGGCCGAGTTTATCGAGGAAAACAAGCAGCAGCACCGAGATAAACATTCCCCCAAACAAGCCAGCCATTGCATTGGTCAGGTAAGAAGGCCCCGTTTTCTTGTAGGAAGGTTTCGCTCTTGTTACCACATAAACTCCCGGAATAGGACGCTCGTAAGCAAACCGGGCTTCTTCGTACTGATTTTTCAGTCGAATGAGTTGGTTGAGCTCGTTTTCGTACATTTTTACCACTTGATCCAATTCAAGGCTGCCCACATGCGGTTCAAAAGTGGTGGTCATTTTTTCAAATTCTTCCCGCAACAACAACAAAAGTTCCTGTTCAGATTCTAGTTTATCCGTTAAGGAATAGTACCGTGCTTTTCCGGCATTTAATGCAGCGAGTTCTTTTTCTGCTGACTTTGCATCCAGGTCCGAAGCCTTATTCTGACGGGCATCTGACATTAACTCATCCAGCATTTCAATTTTTGAGTCCAAATCTCGAAAATTCAACTTACTCCGAAGGGCATTTAATTCTGCCCGGTCCTTTGCGATGCCCGCTTCTTTCTGTTTGATTTCCTGATACAACATATCCAATGCCGCTGAGGTGTTGTTCTTGCGCAGGATTTGTATCGTGTCCATCAGCTTTGCTACAGTCTGACTTTTCTGTAGGTATTCCCCTTCGATGGAGAGCATGGCCTGGTAAGTGTTCTTTTTGAGGATGCTACTTCTAATCGGATCGATCATATCGATGATAGCATTCACCACATCAGCTGACATTTCGGGTGTGTGCAATTCTGCGGTGATCGCCACGGAAAGGTTTTTTGTCCCCTCGTACCGAACACTTTTGATGAAGTTCATCCTTAGGTTGTCTTGCCAACCCATGGCATTGGTGTCGATACCAAAATGTTCGGTCAGGTTAAACCGGGCATTGATGCTATCCCTGATAAGGACTGATTCTAAAGTTTGTACGAGTCGATCAACGTCCAGATCGTAGCCAAACTCCTGGTGTTTGATAAGGTCAACTGAATGGTGGGAAGGGGTTGGGAAAATAATCCCGTAAGACAGATAGGTCGGCTTCACAAAAGTGGTCGCCACCAAAGCCAAAATTCCTGAAAGTAAGGCAGCGATAACAATGGTTTTCCAACGGTTGAAGATTAACTTCAGGAACCGAATGGCTGCATCTTTTTCACCTTGCAAAAACTCCATGGTGCGTTGTTTTGGCTTATTCAGAGAGGGCGCACAAGATACAAATTTAGGCAGGAATGCCGAACATGCGTCAGTGAATTAACGCATTAAATACGCCTCATAAAAACAGCGTATTTCGTCCGTTCTATGGCGTTGTTTTGTAACCAGTAATGGCCGTTGAGTGTGCTGTCTCCAATATCGGTGATGTGCAGTTGTAAACCGGCATTGGCCGTGTCATCAATGCTTTCGAAAGCTCCCAGGTAATATATGATATTACGTTCGTAAACGTAGTTGGTGCTTTTTACCACCGTAGCGGGCTGATTCGAATGGTTGCTAAAATATTCGAACGTGGCATCGGAATTGCCGCCTCCACAAGCCATGTTGAGACGGTAGTCAAGACTGGGGCCAATAATGGAAAAAACGGTGTCGGTGTCACTTACGATGCCTCCAACCAACAGTTGCGAAAAGAAAAGGCGGGTGATGGTGCTGTCCAATGTATCGCTCAAGGTGGTGATGCGTACTGAGTCGCTTGCCCAATTACCCAATAGTAAAGGGTCATCACTGCAAAATCGAAGATTATCAGGTTGGATGGGGTCACTCTGATTTTTGGTGCAACCAATTGCCAGGAGGCCTAAAAATGCTATCAGAAACAAGCGTGTCATCCTCGGTAAACGAACTTTTATTTGTTCAATTGTTCAGGAGTTGCGAAGGTACGTAATTTGGCTTTCCCTGAATGGGCTAGTCGGTGTAGACTTTCCCGCAGGTAAGTGACGAATCCAGAGGTGATTCCGGGGGATCGCAAAAGGTGAAAACGGTGCCCGACTTGTCGGCACAATCAATGCATTCTTTTTTGTCACAGGCAATCAAGGCCACAAAGCAGCATGCGCTCAGCACCAGGAGTAACCGCCTCAGTTTCTTTTTCATAACAGACCTACTTGTTTTTTAAAGGCGGTTAATCGTTCACGGTTGTCACCAATTTCCCGGTGTTCTATGCGCACAACGAATTCCGCTTCGTCAAAGTGCAAATGTTGAATGCACTGGTAATTGTGCGCGATGCCCTGATGTTCCAGGAAGTCTGAAAAATAAACGGAAACTTCCCGATCGGCCGTTTGCTTGACTTCGCAGTTACCCCATTCGAGGCGATCGAATTTCTTTCGACCTTCCAGCATGTTCTGTTCGTACATGTCGCAAATGGCCTGTGCTCCTGAAAAAGTGCTTTCTCCGGTATCGTAAATACACTGTGCATCCAGGCATGACAAAGCTGTCTCGAACGAATCGTTGTCGAGGGCTACGCCAAATTTTTTTGCGACTTCCAGTATGTTGCTTCCGGGCGTCATTTCATGGGTGGGGATAGGCGAATATACGTTAATTTTGAAAGTTGTGGAGGAGTGGATTGTATACGGTTATTGGGGATTGTTCTTCGCTTCTTTTTTGGCTGCGACCATTTTGCCGTTGGGCTCCGAAGCGGTGCTTTTGGGCATGTTGCTTGCTGGTTTTGATGCTGCCACCTGTGTGGTGGTCGCTTCTTTTGGCAATTGGGGTGGTGGTATGACCTCTTATTATTTGGGATACCTCGGCAAGTGGGACTGGATAGAAAAATACCTTAAAATAAAACGCGAGCGGCTGGATCGGTTCAAAGGTAAATTGGATCGGTATGGCTATTGGCTGGCATCTTTGTGTTGGCTGCCCATTGTGGGGGACCCGTTGGCGGTAGCATTGGGTTTTGTGCGCAGCAATCCCTGGATGGTCGCTTTGTTGATGTTTGTGGGCAAATTCATTCGCTACGTCATTTTTGCCTGGCTCACCGTCAAAGGTATGGCTTGAGTGCTGTCCTAAACTGGCGGGTCAACCGGGTACTAATCTAAACCAACAGATAATTCAATTCTTCTGTTGCGGGAGCGACCGACTTCTGTTTCATTGGAGGCAACAGGTTGTGTCTCTCCCATTCCTTTGTGGGACAGGCGTTCTTCTCCAATACCTTCATGCACCAAAAACGCAACAATAGCTGCTGCACGTTGTGTAGAAAGATCCAGGCTGGAAGCGTCTGAACCTTGATTGTCAGTATGTCCGGTGACTAATAATTGTATGTCCGCTTTCTCTTTGAGTGCTGCTGTCAGCGCTTTTAATTGGGGAAATGATTGTTCTTGAATGGCGGCCGACCCCGTTTGGAAAAGACGTTTTCTAACCTGAGTGGTTCTTTTGATTCCAACATTTTTGCAAAATCTGTTGTTTCAATGGTGTTCTTTTCTTCCACTGGAACCACAACGATGTCGTCAAAGTAATAATAGACGGTAGCGGACAGGTCGCTCATCTCAAACCGAAACCGACCAATGGTTAGAAATTTCTCTCCTCCCGTTGCTTCAAATTCGCCCGAGATCAGCATCCAGTCACCTCTATTTTTTAGTGGTTCGCCAGCAGGAGAAATCACTTGCGGCTGCATTGCTGCAATTTTTTTCAAGCGTTCCATTCCTTTTGAATTGCCAATAAGCTCGTTAAATGGGATGGAGGAGAAGTACATCCCAAGATTGTCAATAGGTTTGGGGTAGTGTTTTAAATCTTGAGTAACATACATTTCGGCATAGTAGCGTTGGCCTTTAACCAAGGGTTTAGTAAGTTGAATGCCAAATGATTCGAAGGACGGCATTGAATTGGGACGTGCAAACGTGACGTGCATGCCCATGCAGGCATCTCCTGCTTTTGGTGTGGGGTTGCGGGTTGTTTTTTCCTTGAACCTAAAGTTCCAATAGTCTGGTAATCCCGAAACCCTACGCCAGCCTTCAATGCAGCTGAAGTAGCTCGTGGATGACTTGGTGAGACCTGCCGAGTCCGTGATGTTTTCAAACCCCGAATTGGGCACCAGGTTTTGTGCCAGGCCGCTGTAAGCAGCAAAGAAAAGCGAGACTAAAGTCACTCCGATTTTGAGGCAACTACCCATTTGAAATGGTCAAGCCTTCGTGAACAATTTCAATAGAATCTACCGCCACTTCATTCCCGTCCGATTTTAGGTCGGTAGCACTAATCTTGGTGGGCCAGGCATTGGGTGCATTCCACACCATGGTTGGATTGCCCGCCTCGTCCAGCAAACTGATGGTAACGGTGATGCGGGCAATGGTATTCATGCTGATTTGATTGTACCAGTCCCAAAAGGAATTGTCGTTTACAAACACGCCCTTTTTCATAGTAATGTTACCAGATTTGTGGATTCCAGGCATGTTGATGGTCCCGTAGTCAGGCACATCTCCGTGGCGGTATTCTATCATCTGAGATTCCGTTCCCAGACCAGAGACTTCTTGGAATGAACTGTCTAAAGATCCCCATTTTACACTGAAACGAAATTTGGGCATTGGCCAGACGGCACCTTGCACTGAGCCATCATCGGCCATAACGTGTGAGTTTTAAAACGTATAATGCGGGGCAGGCGAAAAGGAACGCTTTGAAAAGATAAGAAATTCTAAAAAGGTAAAAGGGTCGAATCAATTTTGTGCAAAACTCTGCTGAAACTCGAGAATGGGCTCCAACAAGGCAATGGCCTCGGGGATGTTTTTCACCCCGTTGAAACTCAAAATCAACTTGTCATTTTTCTCCTTCATTGTAGCAATCTGGTGTGCAGTCTTCATGTAATCCAACACAGCCATAAAAGAGGTTGACTGGTAATAAGGAGAATCCTGGTCGCTGATGAAATAGCAGATGAACCGCTGGTTTTTCAGGATCAATTTTTCAAAGCCAATGTCGCGGGCAATCCACTTTAATCGCATGGTGCTAAAGAGTCGGATGACCTGATAGGGTACAGGGCCAAAGCGGTCGTTTAGCTGGGTTTCAAATTCCTCCAGTTCTTCCTCCGTGGTAATAGAAGCCAATGTTTTGTAAAGGCTCAATCGCTCGGTAAAGTTGTTCACGTAATCGTCTGGAATCATCACCTCTAAGTCGGTGTCGACCTGGCAATCTTTGAGGAAAATCTTTTGTTCTTCCTGATGGAAAATATCCTTGAATTCGTTTTCCTTGAGTTCCTGGATCGCTTCTTCCAGAATCTTGTGGTACATGTCGAACCCGATTTCAGAGATGAAACCACTTTGTTCTGCTCCAAGCAGGTCGCCTGCTCCCCGGATGTCGAGGTCGCGCATGGCAATGTTGAACCCACTGCCTAATTCGGAAAATTGTTCAACCGCCTGCAGTCGTTTTCGGGCATCGTCCGTGAGGGTAGAAATCGGGGGGGACAGCAAATAGCAAAAGGCCTTTTTATTCGACCGACCAACCCGTCCACGCATTTGGTGCACATCACTCATGCCAAACATGTGCGCCTGGTTGATAATGATGGTGTTGGCATTCGGAATGTCCAACCCGGATTCAATGATGGTCGTTGAAACGAGCACGTCAAAATCTCCTTCAATGAACCGCATCATCACGTCTTCCAGTTCAGGGCCGTCCATCTGGCCGTGCGCAAACTCTACCCGTGCTTCGGGGCAAAGCCGCCTGATCATTTCGGCCACTTCGCCAATGTTTTGCACCCTGTTGTGCACAAAGAACACCTGACCATCGCGGGCTATTTCATAATATATCGCCTCTTTGATAATGGACTCATTAAAAGCGTGCAATTCTGTTTGCACCGGTTGCCGGTTGGGCGGAGGGGTATTGATGATGGATAAATCCCGCGCTCCCATCAACGAAAATTGCAACGTTCTGGGGATGGGCGTAGCCGTCAACGTCAAAGTATCCACATTGGTTTTAAACATTTTGAGCTTGTCTTTGACGGAGACCCCAAACTTTTGTTCCTCGTCAATGATCAACAATCCAATGTCTTTGAATTTAACGTCTTTTCCCACCAGTCGGTGCGTGCCGATGATGATGTCGGTTTTACCCTCGGCCAGATTTTTTAACGTTTCTTTTTGTTGCTTGCCCGTTTTGAATCGGTTGATGTAGTCCACCGTGCAAGGAAAATCTACCAGCCGTTTTCTGAAGGTTTTGTAATGTTGCAGCGTCAAGATGGTGGTTGGCGCCAGCACCGCGACTTGCTTTCCATCGGTCACCGCCTTGAACGCAGCCCGAATAGCAATCTCTGTTTTCCCAAAACCAACATCGCCACAAACCAACCTGTCCATGGGAGCGGTGAGTTCCATGTCTTCTTTCACGGCTTTTGTTGCCTTGAACTGATCGGGGGTGTCTTCGTAAATAAATGACGCCTCCAGTTCATGCTGCAAATACGTGTCTGGTGTAAAAGCAAACCCCAGTTTTGATTTCCGTTCTGCGTAAAGCTTGATGAGGTCGTAGGCAATTTCTTTGACCTTTTTCTTGGTCTTTTGCTTCAGCGATTGCCACACCTTCGAACCCAACTTGTTGATTTTCGGTTTGGTGCCCTCTTTGCCACTGTATTTCGCAATGCGGTGCAAGGAATGAATGCTCACAAAAACAATGTCGTTGTCTTTGTAAATGAGCTTGATCGCCTCCTGCATTTTTCCGTTGACATCGATTTTTTTGAGGCCGGCAAATTGGCCGACACCATGATCAATGTGTGTCACGTAATCGCCCGGTTGCAAATCGGTTAGTTCTTTGAGCGTGATGGCTTTCTTGCTCTCGTTGAACCCATCTTTCAGGTGAAACCGATGGTAACGCTCAAAAATTTGATGGTCAGTATAGCACGCCAGCTTGTTGTTGCGATCGACAAATCCTTCGTGAATGGAAATCAGGATAGGGGTAAAATTGACGTCTTTTCCAATGTCTTCAAAAATGGTGTAGAGCCGCTCAATTTGTTTCGCGTTGCGCGAGAGAATAAGGTTGGCGCCACCCGATTTAACGGTCTTTTCAAAGTCGGCCGTCAGGAGCTCAAAGTTTTTGCGAAAAGACGGTTGCGGAATCATGTCGAAAGACACCTTGTCCGCTCCGGTGAAATGAAATTGTGACCCAAATTCAACGACTGAAAAACCTGTTACCTGCTGCTGGAAGGCGGTGTCATCGCTAAATAATTCTTTCGGAGCCAATTGAACGGTCTCTTCCAGTTTGATAAAAGCCGACTGAGCCTTTTCATATTCAGCTTTGATTTTTTCGCAAATGAGGTGGTAATCCTTCATCCAAATGGCCGCCTCTTTGGGCAGGAAGCTCAAAAAGGTATCACGAAATTCCCGCAATATTTTTTCTTGAACATTCGGGATGATCGACAGCTTGGTGTGGTGTCGAATCGACAGTTGTGTAGCAGGGTCAAAGGTCCGCATGGAGTCTACCTCGTCTCCAAAAAATTCAATCCGGTAAGGGAAGTCGTTGGAAAAGGAGAACACATCCACAATGCCACCGCGAATGGAAAATTGGCCGGGTTCCACCACAAAATCTACCCGCTCAAATTCGTATTCAAAGAGCAGTTCGTTGAGAAAATCGATGCTGATTTTTTCGCCCTTGCCCAGTGATAGGGTGTTTTGTTCGAGGTGTTTTTTGGCCACTACTTTTTCTGCCAGCGCCTCCGGATAGGTCACGATTAGGGGTGGAGTGACATTTTTTAGCAGTGCATTTAACGCTTCAGCCCGCATGAGAATGTTGGCATTGTCGCGTTGCTCTGGCGCGTATGGAGTGCGGGCAGATGCTGGAAAAAAGAATACTTTTCCTTTGGGAGTTAACGCTTCTAAATCATTCAGAAAATAAGCAGCCTCTTCTTTGTCGGAAAGTACAAAAATATGGGGATGGTTGTAAGTATTCACAACCGATGAACCGATGAAAGCATCTGCTGAACCGCAGAGTCCCTGGATTTGTACCCGACAGTTTTCCTGAACCTCTAGCAGGTTGCTGATTTTGGCAACCTGAGGGTCGTTGGCATATTTCGTTTTAAGTTCCTCGATGTCCATTAGAGGCGGTATCTATTATTATCGGTTACAAAACCCGATAATGCCAGAATTGTTCAGTTGTTTTAATTGCTGCTGATGGCTGCTTCCAGAAAAGATTCCGCCTTTTCAACCATCTCATACGACCCGACAAAAAACGGACACCGTTGGTGCAGTTCGGTGGGTTCAATATCGAGAATTCGATTTTTGCCATCAGAGGCTTTTCCTCCAGATTGCTCAGCCAGATAGGCCAACGGGTTACATTCGTAAAGCAAACGTAGCTTCCCTTTGGGAGCCAAAGTAGTGTCAGGATAAATGTAAATACCGCCTTTGATGAGGTTGCGGTGAAAATCAGCCACCAATGAACCGATGTAACGACCAGAGTAAGGGCGCTTGGTGCCATTGGCATCGTCCTGGCAGTATTTTATATATTGGCGAACACCCTCAGAATATTGGTGGTGATTGCCTTCGTTCACAGAGTAAATGCGACCAGTTCTTGGCGATTGCATGTTGGGATGCGACAAACAAAAAGTGCCAATGGATGGGTCAAACGTAAAACCATTGACTCCATTCCCGGTGCTGTAAACCAGCATGGTAGATGAACCGTAAATGACGTATCCTGCTGCAACTTGTTTGTTCCCTGGTTGCAAAAAGTCAGCCATATCAACGGGGCCACCAACCTCTGAAATGCGTCTGTAAATGGAAAAAATAGTTCCAATAGAGACATTCACATCAATGTTAGACGAACCATCCAATGGGTCCATCAACAGCACGTACTTCCCTTTTCGGGCCAGGTCCGTATCGATGGCAATAAAATCGTCCACTTCTTCTGAGCCTATGCCACTCACTTCTCCTTGTGCTTTGATCGCAGCAATGAATTGATCGTTGGCAAATACATCGAGCTTTTGCTGTTGCTCGCCCTGAATGTTCTCTGTTCCTTGTGCTCCGAGGATGTGCCGGGCCAGTCCGGCTTTGTTGACCTCACGGTTCACCATTTTGGCGGCTAATTGAATGGAACTCAGTATGCTGGAAAGCTCTCCTGTCGCATATTGAAAATCTTCTTGATTCTCAACGATGTACTCTTCGAGGGTGATAATCTTTGACATAAAATCGCGGCTTTTAAACGTCCGCAAATATCGTATTTAATTTATATATCAAATCTTTGGGTGACAGGGAGAAGTTGTTTGATTCTGTGGATTAAATTTACCTTTGTCTTCACCTAAAAAAGTCCCCCGAATGGCGAATTGGATTGTACGTAAAGGAGAGCGGAAAGATGTGCCGGCAGTGATGGCTTTGGTGCATGAATTGGCGGCATACGAAAAGGCGCTGGATCAGGTGGAGTTGACTGCTGAACAGTTGGAACAAGATGGGTTTGATGAACACCCTGCTTTTGGGTTGTTTGTAGCAGAGACGAATGGAGAGATTGTGGGAATGGCGCTCTATTACTGGAAATATTCCACCTGGCAAGGGCGGTGCATTTACCTGGAAGATTTGGTGGTGCAGGAGGCGTGGCGCAACCTGGGAGTAGGTGCTGGTTTGTTTGAAGCCGTGGCACAACTCAGCAAAACAGAAAAAGTCAAAAGAATGGAATGGCAGGTGCTCGATTGGAACGAGCCAGCCCTTCAGTTTTATAAAAAACACGAGGCTCACCTGGATGGTGAGTGGATAAATGGAAAGCTGGTGTACGAGCAACTGCAGCAGTTTTAGAAAAGGTTATCACTATGAAGGTTTACAAATTTGGCGGGGCATCGGTAAAGGATGCGGATTCAGTTAGAAATGTGTTGCGTGTCATTCAGCACCATCAGGATGATCACCTGTTGGTGGTCATTTCAGCGATGGGAAAAACCACCAACGCCATGGAAGCTGTTGTCAATGCCTATTTCGAAAAAGGTGATGCGTGGGAAAAGGCGCTGAAGGAAGTGAAAGTGTACCACCGCGACATCATGTACGATCTGTTTGGAGACTACATGCACGCCATTTTTCAAACGGCCGAAAAAATTTACGACTACATCGAACGGTTTTTGGCCCAGGAAGATTTGGACAATTACGACTACATCTACGACCAGATTGTTCCAGCCGGGGAGTTACTCTCGACTAAAATAGTGAGCGCCTACCTGCAAGCTGAAAAAGTGCCCAACGAATGGCTGGATGCCCGCAAGCTGGTGTTGACCGACAACCGGTACCGCAGTTCAAAAGTCGATTGGGAAGCCACTGAAGCAAAGGTGACAGAGGTTCTGGCAGGCTTTAAAGGGAAGAAGAAAAAGCACAAGTTGGCGATTACGCAGGGATTTATCGGAGGTGGCGAGCACAACCGGATGACCACCCTTGGTCGCGAAGGTTCTGACTTCACGGCTGCTATTTTTGCCAGTGTGATGAATGCTTCTGAAGTGACCATTTGGAAAGATGTTCCTGGAGTGCTCAATGCCGATCCTAAATGGTTTAACAACACCGAGAAGCTCGATAATATTTCCTACAAAGAAGCCATCGAATTGGCGTATTACGGAGCCACGGTTATCCACCCGAAGACCATAAAGCCTTTGCGGAACAAGAAGATTCCACTGTATGTAAGCTCATTTCTGGACCATCAAGAAAAGGGCACCGTTATCGATGAGAATGCCTCGGGTGATGGATTGGTGCCGTCCTATATTTTTAAGGCTGATCAAGTATTGGTATCCATCGCTTCCCGGGATTTTTCCTTCATGGCGGATGAAAAAATTGGAGACCTTTTCCACTATTTTGCCAAACACCGGGTGCGCATCAACGCCATGCAAAATTCAGCCATTAGCTTCTCGGCCAGTGTTGACAACGATGCCAGTAAAATCAAAACATTGATGGATGATTTGGGCGAAGATTACTCGATTCTCTACAATGAAGGACTGGAATTGTTGACCATTCGGCACTACGACAATAAGACGGTAGAAGAGCTGTTGCGCGGCAGAGATGTGCTGTTGGAGCAGAAGAGCCGCCAAACCATCCGGGTGCTGATGAAAAATGCGGTCAACTAGTTCGGGCCAAACTGCGCCCTGATCTTATCGGCCAGGTAAGCTGCCATCTTCCGATTCGACTCGTGCGTCCATCCGGCAATATGTGGCGCTAACACCACCCGGTCACTTTGAACAAGGTATTGAAATGCTTCGGGCAACCCCTCTTTGCTCAACGCTTCGAAAGAAGTGCTCTCGTATTCCAGCACATCCAGACAGGCTCCAATCACTTTGCCTTGCTCCAATTGATCCACCAGGTCGGTCGTTTTAACAACGGCACCACGTGCGGTATTGATGAAGTAGATGGGCTTGGTAAATTGGTCCAGAAAATGGGCATCAACCAGGTGCCTTGTTTCATCGGTTAGGTGCACGTGAATACTCAAAATGTCAGTGGTAGCAAAAAGTTCGGCAAGTGTCACTTCTTCGATGCCCGGTTGGGAAAACCCGGTTTTGTATTTGTCGTAGGCAATTACCCGGCAATCGAATCCGCGTAATTTCTTCGCAAAGGTACTGCCCATGTTGCCATACCCAATGATGCCAACAGTCTTACCCATGATTTCATGACCTCGATTGGCCTCGCGCAACCATTTCCCCTGTCTTACCTCAGCATCAGCGCGTTTTAGGTTGTTGAGCAACATGAGGAGCATACCCATGGCTTGTTCGCCTACAGCATCCCGGTTTCCCTCTGGAGAGTTGAAAACGTGGATGCCCTGTTGTTGGGCAAATTCTGTGTCGATATTTTCCAGGCCAGCACCCGGTCGCGCAATAAATTGCAATTGAGTCGCCTTCGAAATGATTTCTGAAGTCAGCTTAAACCGACTGCGAATGACCAGCCCCTGATACTGGTCAAGAATTTGTAGAATCTCTTCCTGACTTTTGTCAATACCCGACTCACAGGTCCACCCCATTTCTTCCAGCTGTTCTTGCAGGCAAGGATGAATTTCGTCTATGAACAATACCCGTCTCATGGGGCAAAGTTAGCCATTTAATGATCGTTGACACGGCTCATATTTTGTGCAATCACCTTCATTTTTTGCTACCTTTATCACTATGTATTGGCCCGTATTTAGAATAAACTATTTACTATGAAACGCATTTTTACTCCCTTGTTTGCTGTAGTGGTGACCTTATTTTTATCAACTTCTTTGATGGCACAAACTCCCGGTTCTGCCAGTGCCTTGCAAATGGATGGCTCCACCAATTATGTGGATTGTGGCACCATTGACATGAGCGGTGTAGAGTTTACTCTATCTGCCTGGGTCAAAGTGGATGCTTTTAAAACAGCTTTTCCGTTTATTACTTCCATCATCGGAATTGAGCAAGGCGGAAATACAGCATTGTTGCGTTTTGGAGATGCAAGCTTAGCCAGCAACCGACTGCAGTTTGTGATTGGCAATGCTCCAACACAGGTAAAACTAGATGGTATTCAAACACTGAATGTAAATGAATGGTACCATGTGGCGGCCACCTTTGACGGTTCTGAAATGCGGATATATATCAACGGTGAATTGGATGCCTCCATGCCCAATGCGATGTTTAGTAGCGCGAATGACGCATTTGCATTGGGTAGAAATTACGATAACGCCAGAATTCTCGATGGTACAATGGATGAAGCCAGGTTGTGGTTCGTTGGTTTGGATCAACCGACCATACGTGATTGGATGTGTAAAAAGGTAACGGCTTCCCATCCCAATTACAGTGCTCTTGGCGGCTACTGGAGAATGGACGATGGCGCAGGCACTACTGCTACAGACCTTTCGGGAAGTGGTAATAATGGAACTTTGACCAGTTCACCATTGTGGGTGACCTCTGGCGCTCCAATTGGAGATGAAAGTGCCCATCAATATACAGGTCCGTTTAATGTCAGCCTCAGTGGTCCTGGAGGCAGCATGATGACTGTGAGCAATTTAACGGGCACTCCTGATGGGGTGCACGTGTATCGGGTAGATGATGCTCCGAACAACACAACACCACCAGCAGGTGTGTCGTCCATGCAAATGGACCATTATTGGGGCGTGTTTGTAGCAGGCGGAACGAACCCGAACTTCGATGCTGACTACAACTATCTTGGCAATAACTTTTTTACACTCACAAATGGTTGCAAAGCTACGCTGATAGAACGCAACAACAACGCGTCAGCATTGTGGGCAACTTCAAGTGTGACAAATGTGGCGGCCGCAACTACATTGGAAACTGCTGGCCAAACCCGCATTGAATATGCCATGGCTTTGGCGGACACTTCTTCCCTCGCACTTTCTGGTGCACCATTGATTTGCGCTGGCGATACGGTTACCTTATCTACCGGTATTCCACAGTCTTTGGGAGTTACTTATGCCTGGTTTAATGGAGGAACAGCCATTCCCGGTGCTGGTAACACCGACTACGGAGCTACTACAGATGGTTCTTACTCTGCAACAGTCACAACTGCTACAGGTTGTGTGCTTAACTTTTTTCCAGTAGCTATCAGTACGAGCCCTGGCCCAATCACATTGAGCACCTTTTCAGATGTGTGTGAAGAGGGTATTCCATTTCCACTATCAGGTGGGGCACCGGCTTTTGGGTTTTATCAAATTAACGGGGTCAACAACATCTCGTTTAATCCTGCAGCCGTTGGTCCGGGAACACATTCGATTGCCTATGTTGTGGTGGATATCAACACTGGTTGCATCGATTCGGCAGTGCAGTCCGTAGAGGTCTACCCAACCCCAATTGTTGGTTTCGGTTTGGATACAGGAGTTTGTTTAGACGCTGCTGAATTTGGTTTGGTGAGTGGCACTCCAGTTGGAGGTGTTTATGCAGGCCCTGGAATAACGGGAAATGATTTTGATGCGGCTACCGCTGGCCCTGGAATTCATGCTATCAGCTATACTTATACGGATGGTCAGGGTTGTTCCGCAGATGCTTCAGGTCAAGTGCAGGTGTTTCTTTTGCCTGCAACTCCTGTCATAACCTTGGTGATGGACAGTTTGACCACAACCACTTCCGTGGGATATCAATGGTCGGATGCCAATGGACCAATTGTCGGAGCTACGAATAAAAGTTACAAACCTACTGCTGATGGAGAGCATACGGTGCAAGTAACCGATGGCAATGGTTGTGTTTCTGCCCCATCAGAACCGTTTACTTACACGTTGATTGGCGTGAATGATGTTGTAGCAGCAGCAGGAACCAGACTTTATCCAAACCCGACTACTGGAGAATTTTTCCTCGAGTACAACTTTTTAGGAGCCACTAATGTTCGCGTGAGTCTGTTGAATATTTTGGGTCAACCAATTGCACAGTTACATCAAGGAAACCTGATAGGACAAGGCACACTGGCCTTTAATGAGGCTGGTCTTCAGGTGGGCATTTACTTTGTTAAGATTGAATCAAACGAAGGGGTTGTCAGCCAGAAAATAGTGGTGCAGTAGCAACTGCCTAATCTGAAGTAGGAGTGTAGTTTACGCGACTGATTTCAAAGGTGACCCTGCGGTTTTTCTGTCGGGCCGCCTTAATTTCTTCTTCCGTTTCCAAAATATCAAACACATGAGACTTGATGGTGGGCTTGCTGGATCCATAGCTGGCAGGAACCAGTCGCTCCTCAGCAATGCCTTTCGAAATCAGTAGAGCTCTGATGGCCTCTGCGCGATCTTTTGCGATGGTCGAATCTTCCTGGCTATCACAATGTCCAGCAACTTCAATGACCAAGTTCGGATTGCTGCCGAGTATGGACAGTAGTTGATTGATGATTACTGTGTCAGCAAGCGGTTCATGTTTGCTGGTGTTTTTGTTGTAGCGGGTGTTGGTGTTGGCAAACTCTGTACTGCCTTCTTTGAAAGACAGGCTCTTCAAGCGAGAACCTTGCGCAGCAGCAGATCCGGCAATCAGAATAACTCCCAATAAAATAACAATGGATTTTAGTCGCACTGGATTCATGGATTAAATGTAGTGAAAGTTCGAATAGTTGCAGGGGGTAATTTGCCCGACAGAAGGAAAAAAACCTAGAACAAACCGGATAAAAGATCCTCTGGAAGGTCGTACATTATACGGCCAATTGCAAAGTAGATAAACAGGCCAAGGATGTCGTTGACCGTAGTGATAAAAGGGCCTGTTGCCAAAGCCGGGTCAATTTTATAGCGATTGAGTACCAGGGGAATGAAAGTGCCAAAAAGTCCTGCTACAATGATGACAGCCAACAGTGCAATGCTTACTGTCAAACTGAGGTTTTGTGAATCGCTGGCAAAGAGGTTATAGCTTAAAATGATGATGGAGCATACCAGTCCATTGATCAGAGCAACTCCCAATTCTTTCAATAATTTTTTGGGTATACTGTCTAAGTCGATGGTCTTATTGGCCAATCCTTGTACGATGATAGCAGAAGCCTGAACACCAACATTTCCTCCCATGGCCGCAATCAATGGAATGAAAAAGGCCATTTCAGGATAGATTTTTAAATCTCCTTCGTACAGACCGATTACCCAGGCACCAAGAATCCCTCCGACCAATCCAATCAGCAACCACGGCAACCGTGCGCGCGATAAAAGCCATACTGTGTCGGAAGATTCTACATTTTGCGCAATACCGGAAGCCAGTTGATAATCTTTTTCCGCCTCCTCCTTGATAACATCCAAAATGTCATCGATGGTGATTCTGCCCACTAATCTGTTCGTTTCATCCACCACGGGAACCACTACGAGATCATATTTTTCCATGACACTGGCCACCTCTTCCTCATCCATCTCAGCGGTAACTGATTTAATACCGGGTTTGTAGATGTTGGAGATTTCTGTATCAACTGGAGTGAGCAAGAGTTCTTTGACAGATAGCCGTCCGAGTAGTTTTTCGTTGTCGTCCACTACATAAACAGTATACACTTGTTCGACCTCTTCTGCTTGTCTGCGCATTTCCCGCACACATTTCATCACGGTCCAACTGGCATTGACAGCAATCAATTCCTTCGCCATCAGCGCACCTGCTGTGCCTTCTTCATAGCCTAACAGGTCGACCAGATCGCTGGCTTGCTCTGAATCTTTGATGAGGCGAATGACCTCCTCTTGTTGTTCCTCAGTAAGTTCTGAAAGTAAATCCGCAGCATCATCCGACTCGAGGTTGTCGATAATCGTTTCAGCAATTTCTTTGGACGTGAGCGTAGTCAGTAATTTTTCACGAACGTCTTCCTCCAAATGAACAAGAACATCCGATGCGTGCTCGCTTTCCAGTACATCATAGAGCCGTTTGGCCTCTTGAATAGGAATGCTGTCAAAAATTTCGGCTATGTCGGCAGGGTGGAGCTCACTAAACTGCATGGACAATTGGTCCATTTGCCCATCCTTAATGGATTGGCGAAGGTCACTTAGAAAATCTTTGGTGAGTTCGAACTGCATGACAGAGGGGTTCTGAGCCACGCAAATTTAGTATTTCTTTTTACAAGAGAATGGATGCGCTTTCCTGGACTTGTTAAGCTTATGTTAAGCGCCTGAAATCAACACCAACGTGACTTATTGTACCACAATTTTTTTGACAATTTCGGCATCATTCATTTGGATGTCTACCAGGTAAACTCCACTAGCCACATCAGACAGATCCAATTGAACACGGCTGCCATTCATGACCTGAGTAGTTTGCACATGAAGTGGCTGCCCCATCGTGCTGAATAACTGAATGGTTGCTTCAGTCGTTTGGTCCAAGGTGAAAGACACAAAATAATGTTCTCCCGCCTGATAGACGTTTATCAATTCGGACAAGCTATTTTCCTGAATGCCTGTAGGTAAGTCATCGGTTACCTGAATGCGTGTATCAAAGGTGGAAGCACAGTTTCCATCCTGGCTGGCTGTTAAGCGCAAATCGAAGGTTCCTCCGCTTGTGTAGGTGTGGCTTGGATTCATGTCCGATGAAATCGCACCATCACCAAATTCCCAGCTATAATCGTTGGCTCCAACAGTGAAATTTTCCAATTCAACCGTGGCTCCTTCTGAAAGAAACAGTCTATCCCGCGAAGGTTGGAATGATGCAACAATCGCATCGGGAGAAATAATTCCTGCCACTTTGCTCACCTCAGGGCAAAAGCCCCCTTGTGAAATCTTCACTGTGTAGCTGCCACGACCGATATTTTCCAAAGTGTCAGATGTGTAAATTGGCCCTGAAGTTCTGAGAACGGTGCCCTGAGCATCTTGCCATTCGTAAATCCATGGACTAGTGCCATTGGCGAAAGCAACCACTTTGCCGTCCTCGTTCTCAAAGCAACTTGCATCAGTAGTGGTGGTCTTTACCGGTGGCGTCATGTGCACCAGAAACCGGGTGTAGAAAGAAGTGTCGGCCATGTAAAAATCGTAAACCGTGTCCGTAAGCATGTTGGTGATAATTCCGGTCTCCAAATCTTCCAATACCAAACAAGTGCTTTGATCAAATGATTCCAGCCCATCAAACCTGAAGGTGTAGGTTCCTGAAATGCCCACTGCAGTAAACAACGGAATGGTGGTTGTCTGGGTCAGTTCCGGCAAGGAATTAACTGCCAGGTAGCTACCAGACTGTATGCTCGACAAATGCGGTACACTTGGATTGTCGCTGAATCTTTTGTATGCATCTAACTGTCCATCGAAACTGATTGTTGCATCGGGAGATACCTTGATAATGGTCTCGTCATAATAAGAAGAAACCCCTTCCATGCGCAGCTCTAAGTGGCTATAACCTGGTGCGGTCGTTTGAAAGAAGGGTTGGTTTAAATCGACCTTAACCGCTTCCGTAGCTTGCAAAACAGGACTCGCACCGTTGGCTTGCACCCAAAAAGCCTGACCTGAAGCAATGTTTCGTTCTCCGCCATTGGCGCCCACACCACCTACAAAAGTGGCATATTGACCATTTTGTGGGTCCCAAATATAAGTGGCGTCATTCATGTTTGTTTTGGTCCAACCAGCATCTTGCCAATCGATGGGGCAAGGGTAGGGGTTACCCACCATTTCCCAGCCATCTTCGCTGGCACCTGCACTGGCTGTGAAGGTAACTGGCAAGTTGACATTTCCTGTATTGACCGAACCAGTAACATCAATGATAAATGCACTGGTGCCTCCGGCAGAATCACCGCACCATACCCAGTAGCCTTCACCAGCATTGATTGTTTCAGCTGAAGTGGCCAAAGCTTCCCAGCCGTTCGGACCAAATCCCAGTTGAGTCTCATCATACTTGTAAATCGAAACGAAGGAAAAGTTTGGAAAATCAGAGCCGGTAAATCCGCTGGTAATGAAGTCATCATCCCATTCTTCGAAGTTAATGCCGGAAACTGGTGAAGATAAGAAGCGCCAATTCGTAGCTCCTTGTGCGATGTAACGTTGTACCGTCATTTCCCCGGAGATACTTCCTCCGGTAATTTCTGTCACTCGAGCAGTTTCAGAAGCGTCCGAAATAAGCAAGAAACCTTGATCAATAACATCAAAGGTTCCAGCAACAAGGCTGAGTGCTCCGCGCAATTGCTGTTGTCCGGTGGTTGTAACATCTGTTGGATTATTGACCGTGAGGTTGTAAAAGGTAGAAATACCTGTGATTCCCTGAGAAATAGAACCGTCAAATAGTACGGTGCCTGCAGACGGGTCGAAAGTTCCGAGGTTGTTCCAGTCGCCCGAAACTGCCAGTTGGCCAGATCCTGTAAAATTGATGGTAGCTCCTGCTTCGATATTCACTTCTCCCGCAGCTTCGGAGGCTGTGATGTTGGGAAAATTGCCCCCGTCAGGAGAGGTAGGGATAATTGTTTTGGTGCCTGTTACAGGCTCCCCGTTGGTCCAGTTTCCTGGAGTTGACCAATCGGTGGTATTGCCTATCCAGATGTCTGAATCCGTTCGGATGTCAATATCATCCAGATGAATATTTCTCCTGTTTGACGGGCTTGTCGCATGCCATGCCAAATAATATGTTCCTGTTGAAGGTACCGTGAATGTTTGTGTCGCTTGTTGATAGGCTGTATTGGTAAAACCAGACTGTGTTTGAAGTACAGAAGTAACACCTCCAACAGATTGATCAGTTGCCAGCACTAATTCAATCGTTTCTGCAAAACTCGCACTGCTACAACGGTAGAAGTAGCTTACCTGGTAGGTTACTCCGGCCCTAAAGTTCAGACATTCGGTAAACAAATAGTCATCTTGCGCAGAGCCATTGCTTCTGCGAAGTCGGGCACACTCTACACCAGTGTTTGGTGTATTGGTAATATCAGGATCCCATTCCCGATTGTCACCATTATTGTTGAGAATCAACCAGCCACCAAAATCGTCTGCAGGCTCAAAACCCATCATTAAGGGGCCATTGTACAAATCGTAACTCTGATTGGTGACAGTGTAGCCCGCAACTTCATCGTTGCTGGCATTTTCATCTCCTACCAATTGCGTTCTTACGTCAATGGTGTGTGTGCCTGCCCCGGATAAATCTGCCGTAAAATTGTAGGAAGCGGTTGCCCCAGTGATAATTGCCGGACCAGTGTAGCTGCCGCCACTTTGATATCCTCCACCATCAATTTGGTACTCAATAGGAATGTTTGTCAAAGAAGTAGTGCCTATGTTTTCGATAGTCACAGTCACAGTTTCTGTGCTGGAAAGGTTGCAATTGTCGGCAGGGCCATCGATGGATTGAATGCTGGCATCGAGGGCGACAATTTTCGAAATAGCGATATCGTCAATGAAAAGTTGCCATTGGTCCGCTGGACTGATAGCATGCCAGGCCAGGTAGTAAGTGCCGGTTGCCGGAACTGTAAATGTATTGGAGGATTGGGCGTAGGTTGTATTGATCAGGTTGTTCAATGTTTCGATGGTACTGACAACACTTGCAGAGTTTGGGGCGCTGGTAATAAGAATTTCTAAGTCTTCAGGGAAAGTTGCACTTTGAACGCGGTAAAAATAATCGAGGTTGTAAGTTGCTCCTGCTTCGAGTGTGAGGCACGGAGTAAAAAAGTAATCGTCTGCAGCGTTTGCTGCTGTAAATACATAACGCGCAGCACGTGCTCCGGTGTTGGGGTTGGTTGTGTTTTCAAGGTCCCAGGTGATGGCATCGGCATTGTCATCTAGAATTTCCCAACCACCAATGTTTTCTGAAGCTTCAAAACCCATGGTGAAATCGCCACTCGTAAAGTCATGTGGCGCAGAATTCGTGAACGTGTAGTCGTTGAAAGCATCATTGGCCGCATTTGCGTCCCCTGTTAGTTGAGCAGTAATGTCCAGGGTGTAATTGTTGGCGGCTGAGACATCAACGTTAAATGTGTAAGTGTCGACCCCACCAGAAGGAATAGAGCCAGAGTAAGATCCCGCGCTTGTAGAAGGTCCGCCATTGAGGCTATACACGATAGGACAGGTGGTGATGGTGCTGCTGCCGTGGTTTCGAATAGTAATGTTTACTGGTTCTGATGCACTGAGTCCACAGCCTGTGAGTGGTGCATTAACAGCAGGAATTGATGCGTCATTTGCTTGGCAGCTTCCTCCTCCAGAAACATTGAAGAAGACTTGCCCGGAAGTGCAGCAATCTGTTAGGTCGTAAACCAATACTCCTGATCCGCCACTGTTTACGGTAACGTTGCTGGTGCCATTCCAGGCATCTCCGAAAGCATCGGTGGCAATGATAAAGTAGTTGTTTTGATCCAGATAACAACCCAAATCGAAGGTAGCATTGTAGGCAGAATTGGTGGTTGTATTTTCGCAATTGACCGGGTCACAAATCGATATGATAAGGTTTCCACTGGGATCAAAAACCTCCACTTTGTTGTCGGAAGACCAGTTGGGCCAGGTAACGGAAACTTGAAGTTCTGAAACCTGCGAAAAGGCCGTTGCGCTTATAAAGAGCAACAAAACGATAAGGAGAAAAGGGCGAAGTTGGTGCAAAAGGAGCTGATGGTTCGTTCGCATGACACTGAATAATTAGGTGCTAGGTCCGTTCCTTCTACTGAAAACACTCGGAAAAGGTTACTTTCTTTCAACGGTTATTTGGTGCCGTTGAAAGAGTGTCCTGGCTAAGACATTTGACTTGCGATCCAGCGTGTCAGCTCAATGAACTGTTGTACAGAAAGTTGCTCTGCGCGTTGCCCTGAGAAAGGGTGGTCGAAAGGGGCGCCTCCCATGAGTGACTTGAGGGCATTTCGAAGGGTTTTTCTGCGTTGATTAAAGCCTTGCTTCACAACCTGGAAGAATAGCTTTTCATCACAGTCTAACTGTGGTGTGTCGTTTCTCACCAATCGTATGACTGCTGATTTGACCTTTGGTGGTGGGTGAAAGGCTGATTCATCGACTGTGAAAAGATATTCCATGTCGTAAAAAGCGCCCAGGAGCACACTCAAAATACCGTATGTTTTGTTGCCCGGAGGAGAAGTGATACGTAACGCCACTTCCCGTTGAAACATGCCAACCACTTCGGGAACATCTTCGCGGTTATCGTAGACCCGAAATAGAATCTGGGAAGAGATGTTGTAAGGAAAATTACCAATGATAGCAAAAGGAGGCGCCAGTAATTCCTGCAGGTCGGTCTTCAGAAAATCAGCTTCAATAATCCGGCCCCGCAAATCAGGGTAGTGTTCGTTTAAATAGTGTACGGATTCCGTATCCAGTTCCACTACCGATAGGTCTTTGCCGTATTTGGGCAGCAGGTACTTGGTTAGCACGCCCATTCCCGGACCTATTTCCAACACACTTTTATAGCGGTCATCAGCCGAAAGACTGTTGGCAATCTTTTCCGCCAGGGCCTCTTCCTTCAAAAAGTGTTGTCCGAGGTGCTTCTTGGGCCTAACCTTGTACTTCACCTAATCGACAGATTCAAGCAGTGTGCGGAAAGCCACAAACTTATTTTGGTAACGGGTAGTATGCTCTTGTTGGAGAGCTGGAGCGTGCTCTTTAAAATAAGTATCCAACGATTGAAGGTCGGCACAGCTATATTGTATTGAGTAAGTGATGCCATCTTGATCGTCCACCAATACTTTGTACATTGTGTTGGTTTCAAACAAACCCGTTTTCATCACATCTGGAATGTGCGCATCCTTCATCCAGGTCAGCCATTCATCGTGGGCGTCCAGTTCAATCTTAACGGTAACATTGTAAACTATCATCAGTTTCGACTAAAAAGGTCAAACAATTACTTCTTGGGCAAAAGTAGCAATTTGAAGGAGGCAGAAGAATATTGGAGGAGTTAAGGTAGAAGAGCGAGGTTGCAGCTAGTCAATGATCGCTGGTGTTTCACTAAAGTCACCGCGCAACTGCCTGAATCGCTTGCGTGCCTCTACGACAAACAAGCTGCCAGGGTAATCAATCATCAGGCGTTGATACAGTTCTTTGGCTTTTTCTTTATCGTTGAGCCGGTATTGGTACAAATCACCGAGGTTGTAGAGCGCGTTGTCTGCCAAAATATCTTCTGAATGCTGGTCAATTATCTTTTCCAGAAAAGTAGCCGCTTCCGAGTATTCGCGTTGCTTCAATTTGATTTGGTAGCGCTTGTACAGCACCTCATCTTCTACCGCGTGGTAGGGGTAGAGTTCGTTGATGGAATCCAGGGTTTTCCAGGCAGCATCGTCTTTGTTTTGAACCGCCAACAGATCCGCGCGTGCAAACATTCGGAGTGTGTTTTCTGTGGTGTCAATGCCGGTATTGTCTGTAATGAGCAGAGACAATTCCAAAGCATCGTTGGCAATGAGTTTGGAAGTGGAACCTTTTAAGACATCCAGTTGTGATTTGGCCCATTCAAAATCGCCTGTATAATAATAGATGCGGGCTTTTTTGAATTTGGACTCTTGCCCCAGAACATCGTATTTATACATTTTCTCCACTTGTGAAAAGTAGAGAGAAGCTTCCCAAATATCTCCCTTGGCGATGAGGATATCTCCCAAGCTTATTTTGCAGCGGGCAATGTGTTCCGGGGCGGCATTGCCAATGCCAATAGCCTCCTCAAGCAAAGAGATCGCCTTGTCAGTATTGTGCAGGTAATAGGCTTCCAAATGCGCCAGTTTGTTCATCAACAAGACTGTTCTGGCATTTCTGCCCAGCTCATCGATGGTGCTCATGTACTGGCTTTCCAGTTTGGTCAAATCAGCCGTTGTGTAATTGGTCGTGTAGATTATCTTTTGATTCATCACCTGTAGCAACGATACCTTGCTTTCGATGTAATAGTAGTTGTCCTCGCCCTTGGTAATCACATATTCATAACATTGAATCGCCACATCGTAAGCTTTGTTGGAGCGGCCCAACTGAGCCAATGCCATGATGCGTTCTCCATCTTCCTTTTGCCTGCGGTCCAAAGCTTTGGCTTGTGTAAATGCAGACTTAAACTCCTTTTGCTGCACGTACATCCAAATCAGCATCTCAGCGTAAACAGTTTGGTTGGGTGTCTTCTGAATCCTGCGGAGCAACTGCTCTTTCAGCATTTGATTCAGCTGCGACTCTTTTTCCAATCCTATCGTTCGGTTCAATTCATTTTGAACACTTTGCAAATAAGATTGGCGCTTTTCAAGAAGAGTCAGATATTGTTCAATCATCGCATCGTAATTCCCCATGTCACCATACACACGGGCAATTTGAAAATTGAAGGGATAATCTCCATTCATCAGCTTTTCGCCTTTTTGGAAGGTTTTCAGAGCATACTCTTTCTCCCCAATTCGGTTGAAGGCATTGCCCAGCTGAAGGATTTCATTGACAACAGGTCGTTCCAGGTTTTTGATGGATTTCTCAAACTGTTGTTTGGCCTTTTTGCTGTTGCCCTGGGTATTGTAAACCATGCCCAAATCGACAGCATATCCTGGATTATCGGGCCAGGTTTTGATTTGTTTTTTAACCAATTTTTCAGCGGCATCAAAGTCGGGTAACTCAAAAAGGCTCTTGAGGTAATAGTTGTAGTAAAAATCTGTTGGCTTCTTGTTGTAAAGCTTTTCGTAGTAAATAGCCGCCAATTGAAAATCGCCTGATTGGTAATATTGAGCTGCGAGCTGCTCGTCCAGAGACGTCTGACTCATAGCCGTCATCGTGAAAAATACGAAGGCAATACCCACTATATGTTTTACCAATTTCACTCGTCCAAACGCTGTTAGCTGTTCTTTTCTTTTGTTTCCGAAACGATGGTCTCCACAGCAGGTTTCCAATCGTTGAATTTTTCCTGCACCTTGCTGTAACCCTTGATCAACATCTCTGTGTCCAGGTGCATTTTTTGAACGACCTGCGTTTCCGCATCAATGTATTGTTGAAACAACATTCTGGTAGCATCTGCACCGGCATCAGGAAATTTTTTGTTAAAACGTTCTAAATCCTCTTTTTGTATTTTCTCGTTGCGAATATCTTTCGAAAGGGATGTCAATTGTTCGTTGGTATTTTTTAACTCATACATCAATTCGCGGTGTTTGTCTTTCAATTGCTTGATAGACTTGCGCAACCGTGCGTAATCTGAGATGATGATCGCTGATTCCCGATTAAGGGTATCGGTGAAGTTTCTCTGTAAATAGGTGATGTGTTTGGTAATGGTGTCATTGCACGCAGTGATTCCAGAAGAATCAATTTTCGCAGAAGCTTGTTTCACCACGTCCAGTTCCTTGCTCAAGCTATCTGCTTGAGACAATTCATGTGCGTAGGGCGAATTGGTGCAGGAAGTGGAAGCAATCACCAACAGTCCGAGGAGCCAGGCAGAAAGGAGCAATCGAGACATCATAATGTTGAAATTTTATCAAAGCGTGTATAAGGTCGCAATGCCTCGGGAATGTTGATGCTGTCTTCAATTTGGTTGTTTTCCAGCAGGGCAGCAACAATTCGTGGCAAGGCCAGTGCACTTCCGTTCAAAGTATGTGCCAGAGTCATCTTACCATCTTCATCTTTGAAACGAAGCTTTAAACGGTTCGCCTGGAAAGCCTCAAAATTGGAAATAGAGCTCACCTCCAACCATTTGTCTTGCGCGGCAGAGTAGACTTCCATATCATAGGTCAAAGCAGAAGTAAAGCCCATGTCGCCCCCGCATAGTTTGGCGATACGATACGGCAATTCAAGCTTAATCAACAGACCTTCAACGTATTTTACCATGTCCTCTAAAACAGCGTAGGATTGCGCAGGATGTACCACCTGAACTATCTCTACTTTGTCAAACTGGTGCAAGCGATTGAGGCCGCGCACATCTTTGCCGTAGGCTCCGGCTTCTCTTCTAAAACAAGGAGTGTAGCCTACGTTTTTGATGGGAAAATCTTCCGCCTTCACAATCACGTTGCGGTACATGTTGGTGATGGGCACCTCAGCCGTGGGGATCAGGTAAAGGTTGTCCACTGTGGCTTCATACATCTGTCCCTCCTTGTCAGGCAATTGCCCAGTTCCATATCCAGAGTCGGCATTGATCAAAAGAGGAGGTTGTATTTCGAAATAACCCTGATCGAGCGCCTCATCAATGAAGAAGTTGATCAATGCACGCTGAAGTCGTGCTCCCTGACCTCGGTAAACAGGAAATCCTGCACCCGTTATTTTAGCGCCCAACTCAAAGTCGATAAGGTCATAGCGATCAGCCAATTCCCAATGCGGTTGAGCACCGCCATATAAGTTGGGCATGGAGCCACCGTCCCCAACAATTTCGTTGTCCTCAGCCAGTTTGCCCAATGGCACGCCTGGGTGTGGTGTGTTGGGGACTTGATAAAGTAAGTCCTGAAGCTTCTCTCCAACCTTTTGCATTTCCTTGTCAAGCGCCTTGCTGCCTTCTTTCAAAACGGCAGTTTTGCTTTTCAATTCGTTGGCTTCTGACGCCTTGCCTTCTTTGAACAGGCCTCCAATTTGCTTGGCCAACCCATTGGCTTCGGATAAATTTTCGTTGAGGGCAGTTTGAAGCTGCCTTTTCCGGGCATCCAAGGTGAGAATTTCATCAATCATCCCATCGGCTTCAATGCCACGGATTTTTAATCGATTAACGACTTCGTCACGGCTCTCTCGAATATATTGAATGGGTATCATAAAGGGATGAAAGTTACGACTAAAATTAAACAGATAAGGGCGGGTACAAACAACCCTAAAACAGAAAAATCCCAATCCCGATTGTTATCGGGACCGGGATTTTAAATCATAGAATCGAATGTTTCGTTATTCAGCTACAGGCAGAACCGAAACAAATGATTTGTTGTCTTTTTTCTTGCGGAAAGAAACAGTTCCGTCAATCAGTGCAAACAAAGTATGGTCTTTTCCCATTCCTACGTTATCACCAGGATGATGCTTGGTTCCACGCTGACGAATCAGGATGTTGCCTGCTCTTGCTACCTGGCCTCCGAATATTTTTACTCCGAGCCTTTTACTTTCTGATTCGCGTCCGTTTCGGGTACTACCGGCTCCTTTTTTATGTGCCATTTTATATCAGGTTTAGAGGTTCGTTTTATGCTTTTTTATCGTCTTCAGAAGCTTCATCCTTCTTAGGTGCAGCAGGTTTCTTTGCTGCAGGAGCTTTAGCTTCTTTCTTAGGAGCTGCCTCTTTCTTGGCGGCTGTTTCTTTCTTAGGAGCTGCTTCCTTTTTTGCTGGAGCCTTAGTCGCGGCAGTTTCAGCTTTCGGTGCAGCAGCTTTTTTCTCAGCTACTGGTTTTGCAGCTGGAGCTTTTGTCTCAACTGCTTTCGCAGGAGCTTCAGCTTCCTTTTTAGCTACTGGCTTTTCAGCCTTAGGTGCCGCAGCTTTTTTCTTGGCGCCTGATTCAATGATCTGCTCGATCTGAATTTGGCTCAATTGCTGGCGGTGACCGTTCTTTTTCTTGTAGCCTTTTCTACGTTTCTTTTTAAATACGATGACTTTGTCACCTTGGAGGTGTTGGAGGACTTTGGCCTTAACCATTGCACCTGCTATAACCGGGGCGCCAACATTTACTTTACCATCCGTGTCAATCAAAAGAACATTGTCGAACTCTACAGTAGAGCCCTCATTGTCTTCCAATCGATGAACGTAAACTTGCTGGTCTTTGCGCACTTTAAATTGCTGCCCTGCTATTTCTACGATTGCATACATGATACTAATCTTATTACTGTGCTTAATTTACAAAAGGGACGCAAAATTAAAAAAGACTTATGATTCAGGCAATTATTTGCCTGTTTAATTTTGATACACCTACGCGGAGACGCGCAAGGGCTATGATTTATTGACCAGGTACACCCCACCTAAAATGGAGGCAATCAAGCCAAACTGCACGTAGGTGATGATCTCGCCATCCCACAACCCCCACAGAATCGCGACCACAGGAATTAAGTAGGTCACCGAAGTTGCAAAGAGGGTGGACGTTCTTTTGATCAGCATGTTAAACAGTAGAATGGCGAGAGAGGTACCCACAATTCCAAGAATGCTTACATATAAAAGGGCCAACCATCCTCCATCAACATGGACAACCCGATGAGTAAAATCGGTTGTAAGCAGGTACACACCCGAAATGGGACCAAGAAAAACCAAGGCCAGCCCGGTGATGTGCGCAGAATTGAGTTCTTTAAGGTGTTTCTTTATCACGTTGACACTAGTGGCGTAACACAGTGCAGCCACCACCACGAGCAAAGCATACCCAACCTGACTAAAGTCTCCGCCAATTCCACGCAAAAATATCAGACCAGAAGCTCCAAGTAGACCCAGCAGAACGCCTATCACATTGATCCAATTGGACCGAATCCGAAAAAATATCCAACCCAAAATAAGGGCAAAAAGAGGGACCAATGAATTTAGAATACCTGCAAGGCTGCTGTCTAAAACCGTTTGTGCCTTGGCAAAAAGAAAGGCTGGAATTCCGTTGCCAATAACGCCTGTCACAAGCAGCGGCCAAAAGTAAGGACCCTTTAAAACTTTGAAATGTCGCACCACAATCGGAAGCATCACGGCAAAGGCAATGAACAAACGAAAGCTCGCTACCTGCACCGAATCAAAAACGACCAGGGATTTTTTCATTAAGATAAATGAGCTACCCCATACTGCGGCCAGTAAGATCAGCGTTAGCCATTGTATCCATTTTTTATCGAGTATCACTTTGATAGGGTTAAATCGCTCGCAAAACTAGTCAAATTCAGTGCGCGGAATTGGTAGAAAGAGGTGTTCGTTTAATTGCTATTTTTGTTAGATATGTCAGAAAATGTTGTAATAGAGTTACAGGATCTCACCAAAGATTATGAGGTGGGTACGCAAATTGTTCAAGCACTCCAGTCAGTGTCGTTGAGCATTGATAGAGGGGAATATGTGGCGTTGATGGGGCCCTCAGGTTCTGGAAAATCGACACTGATGAATATTATTGGATGTTTGGATACCCCAACTGCAGGAAGTTATGTGTTGAATGGGGCCGATGTTAGCAAGTTGGAAGACGACCGATTGGCGGAAATTCGCAACGAGGAAATTGGATTTGTTTTTCAAACATTCAATTTGTTACCACGCTATTCCGCTGAAGAGAATGTGGCCCTTCCTTTGATTTATGCTGGAATATCAAAACTAGAGCGTAAGGAGAAGGCTTTGGAAGTGCTGGATCAGGTAAAATTGTCTGATCGGGTCGATCATAAACCCAACGAACTTTCAGGTGGACAACGGCAACGGGTGGCTGTGGCCAGGGCTCTGGTCAACAAGCCTTCCATTATTTTAGCCGATGAACCTACTGGCAACCTCGATTCAAAAACTTCGTTAGAGATAATGGGCCTGCTGGATGAGATTCACCAAAAGGGTAACACCATCATTTTGGTGACGCACGAAGAGGAAATTGCGCGATATGCCAAACGGATAGTTCGGTTGCGTGATGGGAAAATTGAATCGGATAAACTCAACAGCTTCGAATAACAGACCAATATTGTTGATTTGAACCAAATGCCTTCTATTTGGTTTAGTTAGAAAACCTTTCCAGGAGAATGAAGATTTACACGAAAAAGGGAGATCAAGGAGAAACTTCCTTGATTGGAGGAACAAGAGTGCTAAAAAACCATGAGCGAATTGAAGCTTATGGAACCGTGGATGAATTAAATTCCTGGATCGGATTGATTCGGGATCAGGATATTGCTGCGGAGTCGATTGCGATTTTAGTGATGGTTCAAGACCGTCTGTTCACTATCGGCTCGTTGTTGGCAGAAGATCCAGGTAAGTCGCGGATGAAGTTGCCACCATTGCAGGAAGCAGATACCTTGGCTTTGGAATTGGAAATGGATCGGATGAACGAAGAATTGCCTGAAATGCGCTCGTTTGTTTTACCTGGGGGGCATACAGCCGTTTCTTATTGCCACATTGGTCGATGTGTTTGCCGCAGAGCCGAGCGCATCGTGATTGGGTTGGCGGAGACAAACGAAGTGGATGGAAACATCGTCAAGTACTTGAACCGATTGTCAGATTACTTGTTTGTTTTGTCCAGAAAAGTCGCTCTGGACTTGAAGGCAGATGAAATTCCGTGGAATCCCAAATTTTGAATCTTGCCAGAGGCTCCGAGAATAGACATTTACGGGAAGTTTTAGACAGTTGAAAAAATGATGTTGGATAATTGAACAAAAAAATTACTTTTGCGTTTCAATAAAAAGGAGTATAGCCATGTATTGGACTTTAGAATTAGCCTCGTATCTTGAAGATGCACCGTGGCCCGCAACAAAGGATGAGTTGATTGACTTTGCCATGAGAACAGGAGCTCCTTTGGAGGTGGTTGAGAATTTACAAGAGATTGAAGACGAAGGAGAGAGCTACGAAAGCATCGAAGAAATTTGGCCGGACTACCCCACTAAAGAAGATTTCTTCTTTAATGAAGATGAATATTAGCGCCTAGTCTAGCGAGAAAATTAAATCAACCGCCTGAAGTATTTTTACTTCATGGCGGTTTTTTTGTTTTTAATAATCCGTTTCAATGTAGAAATGGGTCATAATTCAGTTATTTTTGCGAGCTATCATGTCTTTTTGGCAGTCATCCAATACCTTTTTACTGGGATTGATGATGAATGTATGACAGAATAAGACGTAACCGTTGAGGGTATGATAATTGATTCAGCCGTTGCGCAATACACATAATGAGAAATAAAACAGAATAATATATGCTTGATCAAATAACAAAGATGATCGGCAAATTCTTAGGGAATAAGTCGGAGAAGGATGTTAGGGAAATGCAGCCGAAGGTTGACCTGATTTTAGAAGCGTTTGACAAATTGCAGAACATTAGCAATGATGAATTGCGCGCTAAAACAGCAGAATTTAAGGCACGCATCGCCCAGCACATCAAAAGTGATCAAGATAAAATCGATGCCATCAAGAAAGAAGTTGATGGAGACGATAACATGTCTCTTGACCAGAAAGAAGCTGCTTATGAGCAGGTTGATGACCTTGAAAAAAAGGTGACTGCTGGAATTGAAGAAGTGTTGGAGGAGATTTTACCAGAAGCATTTGCCGTGGTGAAAGAGACTGCGCGCAGGTTCAAGGAAAGTGAAGCACTTGAGGTAACTGCCAATCAAGTGGATCGCGATTTGGCTGCCGAAAGGGAAAGCATTACTATTAATGGCGATAAGGCGAGTTGGAGCAGCACATGGATGGCTGCTGGAGCTTCCATTTCCTGGGATATGGTGCACTATGATGTGCAGCTTATTGGGGGTATGGTACTGCATCAAGGCAACATTGCTGAGATGGCGACTGGGGAAGGAAAAACGTTGGTCGCGACATTGCCGGTTTACCTCAATGCACTGCCTGGAAGAGGAGTACACCTGGTAACAGTGAATAACTACCTGGCGAAGAGGGATGCTGAATGGATGGGGCCTATTTTTGAATTTCATGGACTCACGGTAGATTGTATAGACAACCACCAACCCAACTCAGAAGAAAGACGCGAAGCTTATCGGGCCGATGTTACCTACGGAACCAACAACGAATTTGGCTTCGACTACTTGCGTGATAACATGACCAGTGATCCAGCAAGTCTGGTACAACGCAAACACAATTACTCGATTGTGGATGAGGTGGATTCGGTGTTGATTGATGATGCCCGAACTCCTTTGATTATATCAGGTCCAACCCCTGGCGGGAATGAGCATGAATTTAAACCCCTTAAGCCAAGGGTGGAAAAATTGGTGGCTGTTCAGCGAAAATATGTGGCCACAGCCCTGGCTGATGCCAAGCGGTTGTTGAATGCCGATGAAACCAACACTTCTGGAAAAAAGGAACTGGAAGAAAATCACAAAGCAGGAGGCTTGGCGTTGTTGCGGGCTCACCGAGGGTTGCCAAAACACAAGCCGCTGATCAAGTTTCTGAGTGAACCAGGCATTCGTCAGGTATTGCAAAAGACTGAAAACTACTACTTGCAAGACCAGGGGAAAGAGATGCACAAGGTGGATCAGGAGTTGTACTTTGTGATTGAGGAGAAGCAAAACTCCATCGACCTCACAGAGAAAGGGCTGGACTTGATTACTGATGCCAGTGGCGACCCCAATTTCTTTATCCTGCCTGACATTGGGATGGAGGTTAATGCACTCGAAAAGAGCGGCTTGCCAGAGGATGAATTTGCTGCGAAGAAGAGCCAGGTAATTTCGGAATATTCCGAAAAGGCGGAACGTGTGCATACTGTTAACCAGTTGCTGAAAGCCTACACCCTTTTTGAGTTGGATGTGGACTATGTGATGATGGACAACAAGGTGAAAATTGTCGATGAGCAAACCGGCCGTATCATGGAAGGTAGACGCTATTCTGACGGTCTCCATCAAGCCATCGAAGCGAAGGAGAATGCCAAAATTGAAGCAGCTACTCAAACCTACGCTACCGTTACTTTGCAGAACTTCTTCCGGATGTACAGCAAATTGAGTGGTATGACCGGTACTGCGGAAACCGAGTCTGCTGAATTCTGGGAGATTTACAAGTTGGATGTAGTTGTCATTCCAACCAACCGTCCCATTACCCGCGATGATAGGGAGGATTTGGTGTACAAAACAACCCGTGAAAAATACAATGCCGTCATCGAAGAGATTGTGACCTTGTCGCAGGCTGGTCGACCGGTTCTGGTGGGAACGACTTCAGTAGAGATTTCGGAGTTGTTGAGCCGCATGCTGAAGATTCGTAAGATTGATCACAGCGTGTTGAATGCGAAGTTGCACCAGCGAGAAGCAGAGGTGGTAGCAGGCGCTGGTAACCCCGGAGCCGTGACCATTGCAACGAACATGGCAGGTCGTGGAACGGATATTAAGCTGACAGAAGGTGTAAAGGCCGCTGGAGGTTTGGCCATCGTTGGTACTGAACGTCATGATTCGCGAAGGGTTGACCGTCAATTGCGTGGTCGTGCAGGACGTCAGGGAGATCCCGGTTCGTCACAATTTTTTGTGTCTTTGGAAGATAATTTGATGCGGCTGTTTGGTTCTGATCGCATTGCTAAATTGATGGACCGCCTTGGATTGGAAGAAGGAGAGGTCATTCAGCACAGCATGATTACCAAGTCCATTGAACGCGCACAACGAAAAGTCGAGGAGAACAACTTCGGTGTCAGAAAGCGCCTTCTTGAGTACGATGATGTAATGAACTCTCAGCGAGAAGTCATCTACAAGAGAAGAAGAAGAGCATTGTTTGGCCAGCGAATGGGAGTGGAAATTTCCAACGCCTTTTACGATGTGTGTCAAAGCATTTCAGTTGAATACCAGGATGCTCGAGACTATGAAGGTTTCAAGCTGGAACTGTTCCGAACCCTGTCAATTGAATCTCCGGTTTCTGCGGAAGATTTTGTGAAAGTGAGCCTGGAAGAATTGACAGAGCAGGTTTTCGAAGCCGTTCAGGTGCATTACAAGCGTAAGTCTGAGTTTATGACCAAGGTGGCCGCGCCTGCCTTGCGCAACATTCTGGAAAATGAAGAGACCAATTTCGAGAACATAGAGGTTCCTTTTACCGATGGTAAGAAGACCATGACCGTTGTGGTCAATCTTCGGGAGTCGGCTGAAATAGAAGGACGTAACCTGCCAAGAGCTTTGGAGCGCAATGCTACGCTGGCGATGATTGATTCTTCCTGGAAAGAGCATCTCCGTGAGATGGATGATTTGCGGCAATCCGTGCAAAATGCACAGTACGAACAAAAAGATCCGTTGTTGATTTACAAGTTTGAATCCTTCAAGTTGTTTGAAGAAATGATTGGAAAGGTGAACAAGGATATTGTTACCTTCTTGAATCGTGCAAATTTACCTACCGGAGATAATCAACCAGTTCACGAAGCACAGGCTCCTAAACGTCAGGAGATTTCCAATGTGACCACTTCACGGGCCGCAGTTCCTTTGGGTGATGGAAATCCGCAACAAGGTGGACAACCCCAACAAGAACCTGAGAAACCCAAGCCTCAACCAGTAAGGGTAGAGAAGAAAGTTGGTCGCAATGATCCTTGCCCTTGTGGCAGTGGCCGCAAGTACAAGCAATGCCATGGTAAATAGCGGAGCCGACAAAGAGTGAAGTTGGTTTAGGATGTTTTTCGGAGGATGAAAAACACGGTGGCACTACTTTTGAAAAGTGACGCCAATGCATCCAATGCAATGGCCAATGGAACGGTGCACATGGTGAGCAGCCGATGCCAGAAAATGGTAGTTGGGTTGATCGAATCATCCCCCTTCATGGATTCATAGAGTAAATCCCGTTGTCCGGTCATTTTGTTGAGCAGACTTTGACAAAAACCGAATGGGTTGTACTCCAGGGAAAAATGTCTTTCTTCAACTATCTCGAAGCCAAGCTCCAACATTTGAGTTTTGAAATCCTGCCTGCGGAACAGAAACAGGTGTCTGGGTGGATCCAGGTGCAGCCAGTTTCCTTTAAAAACTTTTGCCTGCCAACTGCCAATGTTTGGAAATGACATGAAAAGCCAGCCACCAGGTCGAAGGATTTCACTAGCAATCTGCATGGTTTCTTTTGGCTCGGTCAGGTGTTCGAAAACATGAAATAACGTGATGGCATCCAAACTCTCCGGGGAAAAGTCTCCTTTTTCTAATGCACCAATCTTTAGTTCTAAACTTTCAATTTGTCTGGCTCTCTGGGCAGAAAGTCCTTCTGGTTCAATGCCATGAATGGAATAGTCGCCCAGTTTCTGCATGTGATCTAAAAACCGGCCATTCCCACAACCAATGTCCAGTACCTTGCCCTTTCCATTTAATTTTCGATGCAGTAACGTGGCTCTTTTTTTTCGGAAGCCATCCAATATGCGTTCTACCGGTCCATCAAATTTGGTATCCCCTTCTCCGTAATAGCTATCGTCATAAGCCAAAGCCAAAACTTCAGCCGTTGGCGGTGGAGAAAGAAAGCGTGCCTGACAATTGTGGCAGTTCCTTATCGAGTAGTCTATTGATTCAAACGACCAGGTAGAAAAAGCGTGAGTGTGTGAGTTGGAATGGCAGTATGGACAAGAAATATCGCTTACCTCACTCATCAATTTTGCTTTGTCGGTGGTTGATATAGCTTAAACCTTGCCAGTCCCATGCGTTGAAGAAAATGCTTTATAGAAACCCCTAAAACACCCATGCCGTAAATGGAACTGCTGCTCAGGTTGATGCTCGATGCCTCGGCAAAATATTTAGTCGGACAGGTAATTTCTGCAATTTCGAAGCCGGCATAAAAAATCTGCGACAACATCTGATTGTCAAAAACAAAGTTGTCGGAGTTGGCGTCAAAATTGATTCCTTCCAGGACTTCCCGTGAAAATGCGCGGTAGCCCGTGTGGTATTCTGATAACTTTTGACCAATTAAAAGGTTTTGGGCGAGTGTTAGCAATCGATTGGCAATGTACTTGTAGATGGGCATGCCCCCCTTCAAAGCTCCTTTTCCTAAGATACGAGACCCCAACACAACAGGATAAAGTCCGCTGGCTATTAGGTGGGCCATGGCAGGGATTAGTCGAGGAGTGTATTGGTAATCGGGGTGTACCATGATGACGATATCCGCACCCAGGTCTAAGGCTGTTTTGTAACAGGTCTTTTGATTGCCCCCATAACCAGTGTTGATTTCATGCCTGATAACGTGCTTAATGCCGATTTTGTGGGCTTTCTGTGCAGTGTCATCCCGGCTGCAATCATCCACCAACACGACTTCATCTACAATGTCGAAGGGTATTTCCTTGTAGGTCGTCTCCAACGTTTCTGAGGCGTTGTAGGCAGGCATTACAACAATAATTTTTTTATCGCGAATCATTTTTTTTCAGCTGGGACGCCAAATTAGGGAAAATCAACGAATTGAAAAGAAGAAAATTGGAGGATTGGGGCTGGAAATAGCTCGAAAACTAATTGGATTAATTCCAACGCTGGAAACGAAACTCAGTCCTCCTGTTCTTCGCGTGTTCTTCCGCAGAACAGTCCACGCCTTCCTTACAACGATTCAGGATTTTTGATTCTCCCAAACCTTCGCTGCTCAGCTGTTCGGAATCAACCCCAGCATCCAACAATTGTTGTTCAACTGCTTCAGCTCTTTTTACTGACAGGCGCAAATTGCCCTGTTCATCTCCTCTGGAATCCGTGTGGGAGATGATTTGCAGTGAAATTTGAGGATGTTTTTTCAAGGTCTCAGCCATTCCGTTAATGGCCGATGAGGCTTCCTGAGGCACGGTCCAGGCTCCACTTTGATAGCTGATTTCCTCGACAACCTCTAATTGAGCATTGCCTGATTGCACAAAAGCTTCGAATTTATCCAGAAGAGTCACCTTCTTTTTGGGATCATCACCGTTCTCAATTAGCTTAAGCTTGGTGACGATAGGAGGAAGCAACTTGTAACTAAAGCCGTATTCTACTTGTTCGAATTCTTCTACTTCCTCTTCGTTTTTGTCTGCCAGGTAGATGGTTTCTTCTTTGGGAAGTGTCTCAGTAGGTATGAAAAGCGTGTATGTCCGACCCAATAAAAAGGGTTGTGGTAAACTGAAATAACCTGAGTTAGTGGTTAAGGCAGAAGCAATTTCCCTGCCTCCGGACTTGAGTTGCACCAATTGATTGGGGAGTGGTCTTTTATCCGTTCTGCCAACCAGCAATTTGCCTTCAATACCGCGTGCAACCCGCTTGGTTCCGGTACCTCCAATTTGCACCCAAAAAGTGGTACTAAAAGTGGTGTGGGCACGGTTGCCGGGATTCTTTTCCTGGCAAGTCATTGCGAATTTGTAGAGTACGTCTTTTGTCTCTTTGGTGAATTCAATCTCCATGGCAGCGCCTACGGCATTGTTGATTGTGCCGTATTTTCTGATGGACTTGTTTTTTATTCGGATTTTTTTATTCGAAAAGTCGTAGACAAAAATCTCAACGTTGGTTAATTCCAATTCGGGATTGGTTGACGTCATTAGTTTGTCAACTGGCAAATCTTCTTTTTGTAGGATAAACCCTCTGGTGGGGCCCTCGTCTTCAATGGCAATTACAATCTCCTGGGCATCCGGGAAATTGTCCAGAAAAATACGTTTCATCTCAGCTTGGTAGGTATTCTGACCAAAGCTGAAATTGACGAACCCAAGCAGCAAAAAGATGATTGAGGCAATAAATTGTTTTAATATTCTCATTACAAGTCTGACACAAGGCGCAATACCCTGTTATCTATAATTGGAAAAAGAACGACCGCAACAAATATAGTGATCGGCCATGGAATGGGGCCATTTTATCGGTTTTCGGCATATTTTATCTATGAAATGACATCTTCAGCGAAAAGTAGCATGTTTTACTGCGATAAGTCACTATTTCTGACCAACACTGCTTTTAGAGAAATGAAATTCAGTTCTCCTATTCACAGCATGTTCATCTTGTGAGCACTTAACTCCATCAATACAACGGTTAATAATTCTGGATTCTCCAAGGCCTTTGCTGCTCAGCTGGTGTTCTCTGATTCCCCGATCAACCAGGTAGTCTTCAACGGCATTGGCTCTTTTCATAGAAAGATTAAGGTTGTCATTGTTGTCACCCCGAGAATCGGTGTGCGAAATGATTTGCAACGAGATTTCAGGATGTTCTATCAATGCGGAAGCCAATTCACTTAACTGAGTGCTGGCATCTGCCGGAACATTCCAGGCGCCACTTTGGTAATTGATTTCTTGCACTACATCCATTTCACTGTTGGATGAGTTGATGAAATTGGACAGCTTATCCGTTAGCGTGGCTTCCGTTTTCTGCGCGTCCCCATTGTTGATGAGGCGAAGTCGCGTGACAATACGGGGCAACAATTTGTATTTGAAGCCAATTTCAATTTCTTCAAATGCTTCCAGTTCCGACCCCGAATCATTGGCCAGATAAACTTGGCCGTTTTTTGCAATTTCCGGATTTGGAATGAAAAGGGTGTATGTTTTGCCTAAAAGGAAGACATGGTCCAGATTAAATTCCCCCATTTGGTTGGTGGTAGTGGAAGCAACAGTTTCTTCTCCTGATTTGAGCATAATAGGCTCTTGTACAAGAGGAACACGTTCTGTTTTTCCCAACAACAGCTTCCCTTGAATACCCCGGGCAATTTCCTTTTCCATGGTTCCCTCAATTTGAAGGAGGAAAATCATGGTGTAAACCGAGCGGTTTTCCTTTCCGGTGGAACGTTCCTGGCACTTCAATTCAAGCTCATAAAGTTCACCTGTTGAATTGTTTGCCAGTTCTTTTGCCATCACCTCTCCAATGGCAAAGTTTTCGACTTCGATGCTGCGCAAAGGTTCCACATTGTCCGAAAGTGTTTTTTCATATCCGAAAACCCGAAGGGTCACTTGATGCAACACCAACCGAGGTTGACTCGATCGGATGATTTTATCAATCGGAATACTGGATGGACTTAGGTTATATACTTTTTTGTTTGCATGATCCACCCTTTTGATAACGGATTCCTGGGCTTCAGGAAAGTTATTGGTGAACAGTTGTTTCATCCAGGTCTGAACATCGTTTTGTGCGTGTACATTGCCAAACAGGATAGAAAAACAAACAAGCAAAATGATTTGCTTCGGGGGCATTGAAGTAATTTTAATTGTAGCTGAAAAGGTCCACACTGTAATATGGGTGCATGGTCTACGAAACTCTTTCGAAAAGGTTCTGAAAATAAATAGGCTGCATCATTTTTGTCTAAATGATGTCTATAGGAACGTATTGGATTCCGCTAATTACCTTGCTTCAGCGAGGGTGGAGGAGGACAGTTATTTTTTGAATTGAAACTCAGTTCTCCTGTTTTGAGCATGCTCCTGATCGGTGCAGGTGGCGCCATCTTTGCAGCGATTCAGAATGTTCGATTCTCCCAATCCTTCAGACGAAAGTTGTGAGGCTGCAACGCCTTTCGATGAAAGGTATTCCGCTACAACCTGAGCTCTTTTTTGAGACAAAGTGAGGTTGTTTTGACTGGATCCCTGAGCATCGGTATGCGAAATAATTTTTACCGAGATATGGGTGTTCGTTGTGAGGGTCGAAGCCATCATGTCCAGTTTGGATTTTGCTTCGTTCGTTAATTCCCAGGCCCCCGAAGGGTAATTGATGTTTTCTACAACGGCCATTTTTGAGTGGTTTGAAGCCGCAAAATTGCCCAACTGTTTCTCCAAATTCATTTCGCCATCAGCCTCCTCGATAATGCGCAATTTAGTGATGATAGGAGGCAGAAGAGTGTAATGAAACCCGCCAGCCACCTTCTCAAATTTTTCAGGGTTATTTCCGTTTTTGTCTGCCAGGTAAATGTTGCCCTCCTTGTTTATTTCAGGGTTTGGGATGATCATTTCGTAAGCCCGACCCAAAAGAAATACATGTGGCAAGATAAAATTGCCCGATTTGTTGGTTTTGGTTTTGGCAAGGGTCTGGTTGTCTACCTTGAGCAATACTTCCTCATTTTTTAGCGGAGTCATTTCTTTTTCTCCGATCAATAATCGCCCTTCAATGCCGGTCGAGATGCTGTTGTTGAGGTCTTTTTTTACTTTGACCAAAAAGGCCATTGAATAGAATTTTTTCTTTCCATCTGTTCCCTTTTTTTTCTCGGTAAATCGAAATTTCAGCTCGTAAAATTCATTGCCCTTGCCTTCACGAATTTCCTTTTCCATCACGGAGCCAATGAGGTCCCCAATGACAGTGAGTTCTTTGATGGGAGGAATGTCATCTGAAAGTTCTTTGTCAATGCCATAAATGTTGACAAGCAGAGCCGAAAGCTTTAATTTCTTTGCATTCGATTTGACCGTTTTGTCTGCCGGAAAATCAGATTGTTTAAGTTGGTAAGCGCGCTTGGTTTTGCCTCCTGGCCGTTGGAGTATGATTTCCTCGGCACCTGGAAAGTTGTCTAAAAAAACCGCTTTCATTTGAACGATGTACTGACTTTGTGCCAATGTTGCTATTGACCAAAGCGTACATAAAGAGAGTAGAAGTGCCTTGCGCATGCGTACTTTTCTAATATTCAGACAAATATAACGAAAGGGCAAGGGGGTATTCTGCGCGTGATGACTACTTTTCAACGATTGATTGTTGACCTCAGGCGTTGAGTAAGGAAATGTATTTGTCGATGTAAAAGTCCATTTTTTTAGCCTTGTATTGGATGACATAACGGGGGTGCTCCAATGCAACTACTGCATCAAAAAAACCGTGTGCCTGGTTGAGCGCGTTTAGGTATTTGTAGTTTTTGCCCGTCCCCATGCAAAAGACCCTTTCAGTGTCTATTCCGAAATTGATCTGCTTTTGGAGAGACTCAAGGATGAATGGTTCTACAGCCTTGGTCAATTCCGGGCTATCGTAATAGTTGTAATTCTTTTCCTTGCCTTTTGAATCAAGTATCACAAACCCCAGGGGGCAAACGGAATTAATGTAGAATTGGCTGTAAAATGGATTCACGCCACCAAAGGCGTCAATCATTTTGTAAACAAAAACGGAGGAAGGTTCATGCAGGTGAAAATCCACCGATAAGCCACAATGCGATTGGAGTCTTTTTGTATCGGTGAATGGAATGCCAGTAGCACCGGCACCCAGTCGCCCGGGATTGATGCCCAAAATGAGTTTCCTGGGATGACTGTCGTTGTAAAACTTAGTGTAAAATTGGGAGGAAATGATGCTTGGCTGGCCTCCATCAGCGTAAGGGTTCATTGCTTCAATACCTTTTGGTAATTGAGCCTTTAGCTTTAACGAATGATTGAATTGAATTACTTTTTCTGCGAAAGTCATCATGGTAGAAAAATAGTCAATTTGCCCTTTTCTGGCAACCTATCCGGCCCAACCCTCCCGATCCAAACTTCTAAACTGAATGGCTTCGGCCAGGTGGTTGGTTTGGATGGTCGGACTGTTTTCCAGGTCGGCAATGGTGCGCGAGACTTTCAAAATTCTATCGTAAGCCCGGGCGGATAAGCCAAGCCGTTCCATAGCTGTTTTTAAGAGCGCCTGTCCTTCCGGTTGTATTTCGCACACTTGCCGTAAAATTTTGGAAGAGATTTGAGCATTGCTGTGAATGCCGACATCGCTTTTGTAGCGTTCGTCCTGCAGTTGACGTGCAGTAATAACCCTTTGACGAACGACTTCACTTTTTTCGGCAGGAGCCCGACTGGCCAACTCATCAAAATTGACCGGTGTTACTTCGATGTGGATGTCTATGCGGTCGAGTAATGGGCCTGAAATTTTGTTGAGGTACTTGTGTACGATGCCGGGGGCGCACATGCACTCTTTTTCGGGGTGATTGTAGTAGCCGCAAGGGCATGGGTTCATGGAGGCGACCAACATAAAGCTGGCAGGATATTCCACTGTAAACCGTGCTCTGGATATGCTGACTTTTCGATCTTCGAGTGGCTGACGCATCACTTCTAAAACAGTGCGCTTAAATTCAGGAAGTTCGTCCAAAAACAACACCCCGTTGTGTGCCAGGGAAATTTCTCCAGGTTGTGGATGTCCGCCTCCTCCGACCAGCGCAACATCACTGATGGTGTGGTGGGGAGATCGGAAAGGACGCATAGTAACCAGCGATGTGTTGCTGCCTAATTTTCCCGCCACGGAATGAATCTTTGTAGTTTCCAAAGCTTCGTCCAGGTTGAGGGGTGGTAAAATAGTGGAAAGGCGCTTGGCAAGCATGGTTTTTCCCGCTCCCGGTGGACCTATCAGTAAGACATTGTGTCCTCCAGCGGCTGCAATTTCCAATGCCCGTTTAATGCTTTCCTGTCCCTTTACATCTGAAAAGTCAAACTCGCTATCGTGCAGCTTGTTGTAAAATTCATCGTTTGGATTCACCACCACCGGTTGCATCAACTCCGTGCCATCAAAGTGCTGAATGACCTCCAGGATATTGGTAGCACCCAATACCTCCAGTCCTTCTACAATGGCGGCTTCTTTTGCGTTCTGCACCGGTAGAATCAATCCTTTGAAACCGTCAGCTCGTGCTTTTAGAGCGATGGGTAAAACGCCTTTTACGGGTTGTAAGCCGCCATCTAACGAAAGTTCACCCATGATGACATAATCTCCCACTATTTCGGATTTGATTTGCTCAGATGCAGCGAGAATGCCAATGGCAAGAGTGAGGTCGTAAGAGGAGCCTTCTTTTCGAATGTCGGCAGGAGCCATGTTGATGGTGATGCCTTTGCCGGGAATTTTGTAGCCGTTATTTTTCAGAGCAGCATCAATGCGCTGTTGACTTTCTTTTACGGCACTATCGGGCAAACCAACCAGAAAAAAGTTGATGCCTCGGCCAATGTCTACTTCGACCGTTATGGTGGTGGCATCAATGCCATACACCGCACTCCCATAGGTTTTTACTAGCATATTTTTAACCGATTTTGGGACAGGGGCAACTAAAATACAATTTTAGCTGAAAAATAAAAGAAGGAGGCCGGTTAAACCTTCGTAGTGCTTTAGACGTGTTGTTCTATGTAGTCTATCAGCGAGTGGATCACTTTGATGTGTATCTCTTGAACCCTATCGGCATAGGCGCTTTTGGGGGCACGAATTTCAATGTCGCAAAGTAATGCCAGTTGGCCGCCATCTTTGCCTGTTAAACCTACCACGGTCATACCTTTGGCTTTAGCCGCCTTTGCAGCCCGAATGGCATTTTCTGAATTGCCGCTGGTGCTGATCGCTAACAAAACATCTCCAGAACGCCCTGTACCCTGAACGAAGCGGGCAAAGATTTCATCGTAGCCATAGTCGTTTGCTACGCAGCTGATGTAGGCCGGATCAGATATGGCAATTGCCGCCAATGAGGGACGGTCATCTCTAAAACGCCCGGTTAATTCTTCGGCAAAGTGCATGGCATCGCTCATGGACCCACCGTTGCCACAACTAATTATCTTGTGGTCATTGCTCAGCGCTTTGCTCATGGCTACGCCAGCTTGTTCGATGCGATCGAAGTTCGTTGCATCCGCCAAAAAGGCGCTCAACACAGCATGTGCTTCCTCGAAATGGGCTTTGATGGAGTTGCTCACGTTATCTATTTGCTCTTGACAGCAGCTGTTTGCGTTAATTTTTTATTGGCTTCCAAACCACAATTCAGAAAAGCAAGGTACTCGTCAACGTCAGGAGTATTGCCTACGGGCTTGGTTAAAAGTTGTTCATCATTGCTCAACAACACATAGTATGGCTGGGAGTTGTTGATAAACGTCTCACTTTGCATGGTGCTCCATTTGTCGCCAACCGTCCGAATTTTTCTCTTTTTCCCATTGATGTTTGTGTAAACACCCTTTTCTTCCTCAGGTAATTCTTCTTTGTCATCTACGTACAATGAAATAAGCACATAGTCATCGTTGAGGCGGTTAAAAACCTCTTCTTTGTCCCATACATTTTCCTCCATTTCACGGCAATTAACGCAGGCCCAGCCTGTGAAATCAAGCATTACAGGTTTTCCTGTTTGTCGCGCATAGGCCATGCCCTCGTTGTAATCGTGGAAACAGTTCAGGTTTTGTGGGCAGTGGTTGGGGAAAATCCAACTGTAACCAACAGGAGGTGGAAGCCCACTTAGTAGGCTAAGAGGAGTGAAGGTTTCAGTGTCTTCATTGTAGCGAAATCCTGAACCTAAGTAAACCGTAAAGGCCAAAACAATGGCAGCAAGAGAGAGGCGAGTTGCGCCTAATTTACTGACGGGAGAATCGTGGGGGAATTTGATTTTCCCCAGAAGGTAAAGAAACAACCCAATTCCAATGATGATCCAGGCGCCAATGAATACTTCAAAGGGTATGATTAACCAATGATTGACCAAGTCGGCATTGGATAAGAATTTGATGGCCAGTGCTATTTCAACAAACCCCAAAACAACTTTAACTGAGTTGAGCCATCCTCCGGACTTGGGGAGCGAATTGAGCCATCCGGGGAAGGCTGCGAACAATCCAAAAGGCAGGGCTAGAGCAAGACCAAAGCCACCCATTCCTACAGTCAGAGGGGTGGCTCCTCCATCATTGGCGAAGGAGCTGGCGAGCAATGTTCCTAAAATGGGGCCAGTGCAAGAAAAGGAAACGATCGCCAAAGTTAAGGCCATAAAGAAAATGCCTATCAGCCCGCCTACGTCTGAAGCAGAGTCCACCTTGTTCGTGAATTTGCTGGGAAGAGTAATTTCAAAATAGCCAAAGAATGAAATTGCGAAAACCACGAATATGACAAAGAAGAACACATTGAGTACCCAATGGGTAGCAATGACATTCAAAATGTTTGGAGCGATAGAGTCGAAAATGTGAAATGGAAGGCTTATCAATATGTAAATAAAGAAGATGAAAAAGCCATAGGTCAGCGCATTCATTATCCCTTTTCTTTTGTTCTCGCTTCCCTTGGTGAAAAAGCTAACCGTTAGGGGAATCATTGGAAATACACAAGGAGTTAACAATGCTACCAGCCCGCCAAGAAACCCGAGGATAAAGACGGTCCAAAGGCTTTGGCTATCTTCCGTTTCTACCGGTTCTCCACATTGGTTCAGTGGGTTCTTTAAATCGACATTGGCAATTTTGTATTTCGTTTTATTGACACCAGCATCAGATCCGTCAGTCGTTTCCAAGTCTAACTTGTCCATGCCAACACCTTTCTCGGTGTCAAAAACAAATTCTACCGTTTCTGGGGGGAGGCACATCTCGGCATTGCATACCATGAAATAGACATCGCCTTCAATTCTAGTGTCGCCAGCGGCAAGCTTTACCTTCTGAACAAAAGTGACCTTATTCTCAAAGTAAGTGAGGTCCATCATAAAGTTCGGGTCGTATTCTTCGTGCAGCTCGCCTTGCTCATCCACCTTGCCAACCACCTCAAAAGCCTCAGATTCTGTAAAGCGAAACTCGGTAGCAACAGGTCCATCGTCACTGGCAAGTTCTTGTGAATACAGGTGCCAGCCTTCCTCAATTTCTGCCATCACCGTCAATTCATACACACCGTCTTCCAGCTTGTTCATGCCGTATTTCCAGCTCACAGGATTGTGGATTTCTGTTACTCCTTCAGGAATTTCTCCTGCGCCATGTGCATCCGTATATTCTGTGGTCTCAGCTTCCTCCGTGTCGTCAGTACTTGTTTTGTCTCCGCCTAAATCAAAGGCAAATTCAATGTATTCCGGAGGTAGGCACATCTTTTCGTTGCACACCATGAAGGTGAGCTCCCCTGTGAGGTTTACTGAGCTGCCTGTAATTTTGACATTCTTGGTAAATGTCGCTTCATCCTCAAAATAGGTGAGGAGCATGTCGAATTGCGGATCGTGCTTTTTGATGCCCTTCGGCTCACTGGTTGTAGCAGATAAGTCAACGTTTTCATTCTCATTGAAAATGAACTCCGTTGGAATGGGGCCATTTTCTGGAATGTTTTGAGAATACAAATGCCAGCCCGGCTCGATGAGCGCTTTGAACTGTATTTCATATTCCTGGTCGGAAATGGCCTTGGAATGAAAGCTCCACTTAACCGGATCGTAAATTTGCGCAACGGAAATTTGAACCGATAAAAGAAACAAGGTAAGTAGGGCTGTGAATCCCAGCTTCGACTTTGATATTAACATGAGAGGAAACTATTTGTGTCTGTCAAACAAAATTAGGTAAAAAACCGGGGGATGCCATTTGCTGATTGAAAATTATTCTTGGATTTCTAAATGTCACTTTATCTCACCACCAATTTTTAGGTGATACCTTTTTCTGATGAAATAGATGAGCAAATAGGCGATTGGTGTGTCAAGTAAGGCGCAGATCACTTTGAAAACCCAACCGTCAATTATTAAGTTTTTCAACTCTGACGCTCCTTTAACACCAAGGAATAAGACCAGAACAACCAGGGTGGTGTCAATAAATTGGGAACCAATCGTGGAAGCATTGTTTCGCAACCAAAGATGTTTGCCTTTTGTAACCCCCTTCCAAAAGTGGAAAAGGCGCACATCCACCAGCTGTGCCGACAGGTAAGCGACCATTGATGCTCCTATCACCCGCCAGGAGTTGCCAAACGCTTCGTCAAACACCCTGTCGCTAACTGGAGAGGCTGTAATCGCAGGAAATTGTGCTCCGGCCCAGAGGATGCCCAGCGTGAAAATGGAGGCCACAAATCCCATCACCACGACCTGGTTGGTTTTTTTGCGCCCATATATTTCAGACAGTACATCGGTGATTAAAAAAGTGATAGGGTAAGGAAGCACTCCTGCGGAGATATAGAACGTTTTGGACCACCAATCAGGCGAAATAAAATGGAGCCCCAATTCAATGGAAATAAATTTGTTGGCGATGAGGTTGCAGGTAATTAGCGATGCGGTAAACAGCGTTGCCAGCAGCAAATAAAGCAGATCAGCTTCTCTTCGGAGGTTTTTGTTCATCTGCTACTGCTTCTGTTGTGCCTCCATTTGTTTGACCCGTTTGGCAATTTCAAGTGCCCGATCTTTTTCTCCCTTGAGGTGTAGAACGACAGCCATGTTTTTGAGCGCATTGATGTGGTTGGGATTTTTTTGCAGCGCTCGTTGATAGTATTGTAAGGCTGTGTCGAATTGCTCGTTGGCTTGATAGATGGTGCCAGCAGAAGCTTGTGCATCAGGATAGTTCGCGCTTTGCTGAGGCACCTTGTCAAAAAACGAGACGGCTTTGTTGTACTGCCTCATGTTGAAATAGGCGGCCCCTAAATTGTAAATGGCAATGTCATTTTGAGGCTCTAGTTCCAATACCAGGATAAAATTCTTTTCGGCATTCTGGTAGTCAAACAAACGCAGGTAGGTCGTGCCTATGTTGATGAGTGCGCCAACATTGTTGGGAGAGTTGAGCAAGATTTGCTGAAAACTGGACAGGGCTGCCCGGAAATCATTTCTGTCCAGATGAATAACACCTAAATTGTTCCACGCATTCGTGTTTTCCGGATCCAGAGCAAGGCATTTTCCATATGATTCCAGCGCCATGGCAACATTTCCCATGAGGTTGAGTGTAACCCCCAAATCGTAGTGAGCATCGGCATAATCAGGGTAGAGGATTACTGCTTGTTCAAACTCCGATTTGGCCAATTTCAAGTTTCTCAATTTTTGGGGGATGGATGCAAAGTTCGCAGCATTTAAGCGGTAGGTTGCACCCAAGGCCCAGTGCGCCTTAGCACTTCTGTCCGCAGTCAAAACATCTTGTGACAAGAGGGACAGGTTGTTTTTCCAGTCGCGGTTTCTGTCCACCGTTTTGTAGCAAAGCAGCAGCAGTACTGTGATAAAAATACCCAGCGTCAAAGGCCGCGGTTTAGTTTTGGCGTTGGAAACTATATGTTGCTGAACCAGGAGAATAACAACGATGCAAAACCCCAATGAGGGCAGGTAAAGAAAGCGTTCGCCCAAGGTGGAAGCAATGGGGATGAAAAAGTTGGAAGTTGGAGCCAGTGTGATGAAGAAAAATAAAATGCCAAACACAACCGGATCGCGGTGTCGGAACCGGAGCACGCAAATGCCGACAGTCATTGCCAGGCCAAGCAGAGCTATCCAGGGTATGATGGATGTAAAGTCAGTCAATTCGATGTGCTGAAGGGAATAGTCCCAGCTCAATGGATGCGGAAAATAGAAGAGAGACACGTATTTGGCAAGGATTGTAAGCTTCGTGGCCCACGTTTCCTGCCAGGTGTTGGCCGACATCAACACGTTGTGTATGGGGGATATTGAATTGTTTAGGGTCAGTGTTCCGAGCACTGCATTTCGAGCGAACAAGTAGAGTGCAGCAACAGCGGCATAGGGCAATGTCAGCAGGGCTATTTTTTGGCCATTCAATTCGCTGAAAAACCAAAGCGCAAGTGGCACTATGGCCAACCAAGTAATACCTGTTTCTTTGGAAAATGTACTCAGCGCAAATGCGAGAATACTGAGCAGTAAAAAGTGTAATTTCTTTGGAGCGTTGCTGTATCGAAATAGGGTGTAAAGCGAAACCAGTCCGAAGAGCAGGCAAAGTATTTCATCGCGGCTCTTGATGTTGGCGACTACCTCCGTGTGTATGGGGTGAACCACATAGAGCAAGGTGATAAAGGCAGGGATAACGATGGAGAGTTTTGGAAATAGCTGGCGCATGGTCATCAGTAGGAACACCGCAGTCAACCCAAATAGCAGCACATTGATGAAATGTCCAACGCGGGGCTGAGGCCCAATAAAAGTGCGTTCTATGGCAAAATTAACAAGGGTAACCGGGCGGTACAACTCCTTCAAGTTTGGGTTTTGCCCTTCGGTGTAAGAGGCACTAAAAATTTCGACCACATCTACAGAGCCACCCGAGACCATGGTGTTCTCGTTGAGCAGCAAATCGTCTAATGCAAATTCATGGTTGATGGTATTCGCGTACAGCACAAAAGCCACACAAAAAAGCATGAAGTGCAGTATTGGTGCGAACTTTGGCCGTTCAATGGATTGACGCCATGGCTGAGAATGTGGAGCGCTCTTGGTCATAGTCTTAGAGCCCAACAATTTAGCAAAAAAGAGTCATAGCGGAATGATTCCTTTTTAGTGCTTTTACTACAGAAAAACTAGACGCTCACGTAGTGGATTCGATGGATTGGAATGGTGGAGTTGCGTTTCAGAATAATGTTCAGTTCGGTCGTGGCCCAAATCGTGGTTCGGACAGATTTGATGCCTTCCTGATCTTCAAAAACAATTTGCACCTTGCCTTTGTGGTGATTGCCCAGACGTGTATACTGCTTCAAATTTGATCTTCTGTTGGCAATTTCAGCGGGTAGGTGGAGTACTTCTGAAGCAGGAAATGTCAGCGCTTCAATCTCTTCTTTTTCAATCAATAAAGGGCGTTCGATTTCAGTCAGCATGATGGTTAGCTTTTACTCATTTGTGACACAAGATTTCCGAAAGAGGGTATTCAAGTTAACAAAAAAGTCCCGCTAATCCTAATGTAACGAGGAATTTAGAGCTTCTTCCAGCTCCGCAGGGTGCTGCGTTCCGATGATGTAAATCAACCCATCTTTGTCGGTGAGTTGTATGGCATGGCTGCCTTGTGTGAAGAAGCGAATTTTGCCTTTGCGGTGTAAGTTGTAGACAGGTCGGTTGAATAAGTATCGGCTGTAATCAATGCGCTCCACAAGCGCGATACTGGCCAAATCAATCTTTACTTTTCGCGCGGTCCAAAGGCCTTCCAGTATCAAGCTGCCATTGACCACCCGTGTTTGTAAGTGCAAAACGAAAAATAGTATAACGGAAAGCACCAAAATCAATACTCCAACAAAAAAGATGAACTCCACGGATTGATCGTCCGGGTCGTTGTTGAAGAAATAAAGCAGGAAACAGAAAATGGCCAGCACCGTCCGTCTGATAATGGACAATTTGTTGAAACCCAGGTACTGTTTTTCTTCGAAAATGGCTGCTTGTTCTGACATGCTTAACCCTTGCTAACAGTGGCAATATAGACTTTTTTGGTGGCTTCTGCAATTCGGAATCGATTGTCAATTCGGTGTCCGATTACCCACACAATATCGTCTCCCGATGTGAGAACGAAAACGCGTTTTTTTTCAGGCACAGGTACTTTGGCATCAATCAATAAATCGCTGACCTTTTTCTGATTTTGCATCCCAAAGGGAACAAAAGAGTCGCCCGCCCGCCAAGGCCGTATCTGAAGGGGGAATTGCAACCGGTCGAAGTCGAGCATCGCCACATGGCTAGCCTGAATCCATTCGAGCTGCTCCCTGTTTTCTGACTTGAAATGAAGGACAAGAGGTGCCTCGATGTGGTCGGTCGTAACGGTGACCAAAGCAGTGGTTTCGGCCTCGGCTTTCTGTGCAACGAGGATGAGTTGTTCCCGATCTTTGTAGAGGATATGAGAGGGCGAGATAAATTTTTTCCCAGACGCAGTCTCCAGTGAATCGGCAATCGATAGGATGGAGCTGGCATTAAACCCAAAAGGACGCAGCCATTCGTGCAAGTATGTTTTTAATGGGTGCAGGGGGCGCAATTTTTCCAGGGGGATATGAATGTCTCCATTTGAGGTTGTTTCAAATACCCGCTGGCGCTCTGTTTCAATGGCTTGATGGTAAATGATTTCCATTTTTTTTAGCCGATTGGCATTGGCTGTAGCAGTTTCTTCAATAGCCGGGTTGATCGCTTTGAGCAACGGAATAACCTCCAGCCTCAGCTTGTTGCGGTGGTATTTGGCAGAGGTGTTTGATTGATCTTCGCGAAAATCCAGTTGTTGTTCAGTGGCATATTGTCGAATCACTTCTTTTGAAGCAAAAAGGAGCGGTCGAACTACCTTGTTGCGTTTGGGCAACATGCCCCGAATTCCTGAAATGCCGGTGCCTCGGGTAAAATTGAGCAACATTGTTTCCAGGTCATCGCTGCGTTGTGAGCCAACAACTACCCAGTCATAATCTTGGGAGGTTCGAATGGTTTCCAGCCATTCATAGCGCAAGTCGCGTGCGGCCATTTGAATGGAGGCACGGTGTTCCCGAGCGTACTTTTCAGTATCAAACCTAGTAGAGAAAAAAGGCACTTGATAGTGGTTTGCCAATGCTTCAACAAACTGCTCGTCCTGATCAGAATCAGTACCGCGCAGGCCAAAATTGCAATGGGCAATGGCAAAGTTCATCCCTGTTTGGTGGCACAATTGCGTCAATACCACAGAATCTACGCCACCGCTAACAGCAAGAAGCAGCCGGTGCTTTTTCTCAAAGAGCAGTTCCTTTCGAACAAATTCCTGAAATGAATCGAGCATGGAGTAAAATTAAGCAGACTCTTCAAACGCTTCTACCTGAAGTGTCTTTAATATCGCTGACGCCTTTAACAAACATTCTTCATACTCGCTTTCTGCGTTGGATTGGTCAATGATGGCGCCTCCTACAATGAAGGACAGGTATTCGTCAACAGCATTGTACAAAATACTGCGAATCACCACATTCAAGTCAAAATCACCTTCCGGTGAAATGTAACCCACCGAGCCTGAATACAGTCCACGTTTGGAAGATTCATAGGTTTCAATCAATTCCATGGCCCTGATTTTGGGTGCTCCTGTCATCGAGCCCATAGGAAAGGCGGCTTTGATGGCATCGATGAAATGAATGTCTTCCCGCAATTGGCTGCTCACCGTAGAAATCATCTGATGAACCTGAGGAAAAGTGTAGATACCAAAAAGTTCATCTACCTGCACAGTTCCTTTTTTTGCTGTTCGCGAGAGGTCATTTCGAACCAAATCGACAATCATCACATTCTCACTCCGATCTTTTTTACTGTGGCGTAGGGCCTCTCGGAGAGCATGGTCTTCGGCTTTTGTTTTGCCTCTGGGTGCTGTTCCCTTAATGGGCTGCGAAAGTATGGTGTTGCCGCGTTTGCGTAAAAAACGTTCGGGGCTGCCGCACATCAAATGATGATGGTCTTTCCGGTAATAGCAGGAAAATGGAGTGGGTGAAATTTCAAATAACCGCTCATAAGTGCTGGTCGGTTCGATGGGAGCATTTTTGGCAAAAAACTCCTGGCAAAAATTGATTTCGTAAATATCGCCTTCGTGGATGTGCTTTTTTAACTGGGCGATGGTCGTGAGGTACTTCTCTTTGGAGATGCGTGGGTGGACCTTTAACGCTGGTGGAGCAACCGGAGGAACCGTTTCATGGTGACGGATATCGTCAAAAATCGCATCAATTTCAGTCGGTGCATACAAGTCCGTTGGGTAGCTCACGGTAATTTGTTTCGGCCCTATCTGAAACAAAAAACGCGGCTGGAAAAAATGGAGCAGAGGTAGTCCCACGAAATCGGGATTGTTGCTTTCGAGGTCCTCTATTTCGTTCTTTAAATCGTAAGAGAGGTATCCAAAAAGCCAGTCTTTGTGCTGATTGTAGTAATGTTTTAGTTCTTCAAATCCATCGGTTCCTTCCTGCACCACAATTTCCGTCAGGCTATCTACCGCAAACAAAGAATCCTCGGGATGTGGATGCCGACTGCGATCCAGAAAACAAACACAGTCATAGCGTTTGGCCCAATGCATCAGCCGTGACTTAAACTGCGGATCGTTCATTGGGTATGTCAGGTGAGAACGCACGGGCTCTTGAGAAGTGATGCGTTGGGACTATTGATCCAACACCATTTTTTTAAGCGTTTTGACCCACAAGGGGTGGTCGTTGAGGCTTTCTACTAGTTGCAGTTTCTCGCCACCATGCTCCTCAAATATCTCCTTGTATTCCGATCCAATTTCAACGACTGTTTCCAGGCAATCTGCAACGAAGGCAGGACTGAATACCAGCATTCTCTTTACACCAGCCTTGGCCTTTTCTTCTACTATCACGTCTGAGTATGGTTGAATCCAAGGGTCTCGACCCAGGCGTGATTGGAAGGCAACGGTAAATTTTTCTGCTGGAATATTGAGCTTGGCAGCAATGATTCGTGCAGTAGCATAGCACGCTGCTTTATAGCAGAATTTGTTTTCTGACGTGACTTCATTTTCGCAGTCATGATCTGCACACAACCCCTGGTCATATACTTTGTCCAATTGTCGCACAGGCAATCCGTGAAAACTGAAGAGCACATGCTCGTATGATTCAATGTCATGCTCCCGGCCACGTTCAGCAAAGGCCTCGATGTAGCCTTCTTCCTCGTAAAATTGGCTGATGATATTGATGTTGGGTATCACCCACCATTTGGAAATAATTTCCATGGCCTCTTGTATTGCAGAGCCAGTGCTGGAAGAAGCGTAATGCGGAAATAGTGGTAGGATGATGATGCGGTCCGGGTTATGCTTTTGAATGCGGTCCAGGGCCGATTGTACCGAGGGGTTTTTATAACGCATTCCAAATTCGACATAAAAATCATCGCCCAATTCCTGTTGCAATTGATGTTTAATTTTTAGTCCATAAGTAAGCAGGGGAGAGCCTTCATCCGTCCAAAGTTCTTTGTAGATTTTAGCTGATTTAGGTGCTCTGAAAGGAACAATGATACCATTGACCAATAACTTTCGAGCGAGCCAGGGAATGTCAATCACCCGTGGGTCGTTCAAAAATTGGAACAAGTATTTGCGAACGTCAGAAGTAGACGGGCTATCGGGAGTTCCTAAATTGATGAGAAGTACTGCCGTTTTCATACTGGTAAATCCTGTGCTTTGGGGAAGTGAAGGTACAATTGTCGCAATAAAATCAAGTGCGGTTTTTACTTTAGGTTTAAACCTTTTTTACTTGAAAATGTTCGAACCAATGTCAGTAATATCAAGAGTCCGCTGAAGAGCAGGGACGTCCGGGCGATAAAATCACCATACTGGACGTAAAAAGTAATGTGAGAATTGGCATTGATGCTTTCGCGCAAGGCTGCCGGAACCCACCAATCGGTTGCCTGACTAATTTCACCACGTTGGTTGATGAAGCAAGAAGTTCCGGTGTTGGCAGAACGGGCAATGCTTCTACGGGTTTCAATGGCGCGCATTCGCGCATACGCCAGGTGTTGCTTGTAACCAGGAGTGTCGTCCCACCAGCCGTCATTGGTGATGATAAAAATCAGCTCTGCACCATTTTTGACGTACTCTCCGACATATTCTCCATATATCGATTCGTAGCAGATAACGGGTGCAATTCCACGGCCTTCGCTGGATGTGAAAACGGTACGTTCTTCCTGCGTTCCCATGCTCCCTGAAGAGCCTCCCAAATCAATTGCAAAAGTTTCCAGCGGCTTGAACAAAGCGGGGTAGGGCATGCGTTCTACTCCGGGCACCAATTTCGATTTGTGGTAGAATTGAACTGAGTCGCGCTCGTCCACCTGCATGGCACTGTTGAAATAATCCTTCCATACGTCAATACCTCTTTCCTTGCGGGAGGTGGCAGTAACTTCGTCTTTTGTGTAGTAAGCCACTTTCGAAGACAGGCCAATGACAAATTGTATTCCTGGATTTAGTAACACAAAGCTTTTGATTCCCTGATACCCTGCCGATTCTTCTATTTTATGTTCCCAAAGGGAGCGGGGCAAAGCCGTTTCTGGTGCCACAACATATTTGGTGTTGGGTGTAATCATGCTGCTTCCAAGGTTCAGGATTTTGTCCAGCTGCTCCGCTGGACTCATTCCATTGAACTTTTCGTTGTAGGGGTCGATGTTGGGTTGTATCACCACGATCTCAACAGGGTCTTCCGTTTCTTCGTAGCCGTTGTAAATGATTTGCGAAGTCACCAACGGTCCGACAAGGATGAGCACGATGGCCACTAGTATGGGCCAGGCAGTAGTCCACTTTTGTTGCGATAAGAACGTTTTTTTGATGACCAGAAACAGCAGGATGTTGATGGTTAAAGCCCACAGTCCCCCTCCAAAAACTCCGGTGTATTCATACCACTGAATCCAGGTGATGTCGTTGGCAAAACCATTGCCCAAGGTGAGCCACGGCCAGGTGAGATCCCATTGCATGTGCCAGTATTCCCAGCCAATCCAATAGATGATCAATCCGATGTAACCTTCTTTGATGCCCACTTTTCGCTTGGTCCAATGAAACAGCGAAAAAATGCCTGCCATGAAAAGCGAGTTGAAGAAAACGGCCATGGCCATTCCTCCAGCGGAGGCGTAATACACCCACCAGGTAGTGAGTAAATTCCAGGTGAAAAACGCAGTAAAAGAAAAGGGAAGTAACCTTCTGCTTTTAGCACGGCCCGTCTCGTTGCTGATAAAGTCTTCTACGTAGAGCAGTGGGACAAACCCTAAAAACAAGAGGGGAGACAATCCGCCAACCTCGGGCCAGGCGATAGACATCAGCACGCCACTAAGCAGGGAAAAAAGAAATAGTTTGAGCTTCGTCACCGTTCGAAATTAGGGGTGTTCAAAGATAGCTATTTAGTCGGGCGGACTTTACCGCATCAGGTACATTTTGCCAAAGCCCTTGCGGAAAAATTTATCTGCCTCGGTTGACCGGTGTTCGATGTTGTCGCCCGAAATTTTGGTGATGACGCGGTAGAGGTATACCCCATTGGCCAGCCGGTCACCATATTCATCGGTGCCGTTCCAGTCGTATTGGCTGATGTTACGTCCAATGTGTATAGGGCCTAACTCATCTTGCGTGATTTCGCGAACGACCTTGCCCGAAATCGTCAGGATCTGAATCTTGAAATAGTCCGGCACCGTTGCCCCTGTTAATGTAAAAACAAACCGGGTTGAAGTGGTGAAAGGGTTGGGATAGTTGAGCACATCGGTAATGGTCGACCGGTTAATGACTTCGAATGAAATATGGTAGTCCAAATCGCCAGATAGGTTTTTGGAGGCATCTCTTGCCTGGACACGCAGCCTATAAGTGCCGTCCAGGTCAAACGTTGGTTGCAGCTCAATCAATGCTTTATTCTTTGGCAATTGAGCTGGTGTAAACCGCATGATTTCCTCGCCATTATTAATGAAGGAGATGCGGGATTCAGCATTGTTGGGGTCGGTAAGAAAAACGTCAAAGTCGGCCGTATCATCCAATGCCAGAAATTGATTCTCGTCTTTTAATTCAATGGTCACTTGTGGCCTGGGCGATACGATATCTCCATCCAGTATATGCATACCATCAAAGGTCACATCCAGCAGTGGATTGGTGTTGTCATTTTCCACATAAAATGTCTTGGAGAGCGAATTGTTAAAGTGAAACTGCTCCAATTGCCACAGCGAATCTTTGGGGTTCACCTCCATGTTGAAGAAATACCTGCCAGACAAATTGCGGGAATCAAAAACGATGGTATCCAACAAGGTTTGGCCTGCCAGAAGTGGAGCCTGATCCTCGTAGTCGATATTCGTGGTGATGCGTTGTTTGTCCTCCACCCAATAAGTGATCCGCAAACTATCCATGTCATAATTGCTCACGTTGGTGACAGCTATGGCGAAGGATAGTTCATCGCCTTCTTCCAAGGTGTCTGCGTGAAATTGAAAAGCCGCAGTCTGGTTCAGGGCTGCTTCAGGAACGCCTTCAAAAATGACGTGCCATCGGTCGAGTTGTGGGGGAGTTTGATTGCCCTCATCCCAGGTGTTCATTCTTAGTTTCAGGTAGGGGAATTCCACAGCATCAACCAAACTTCCCAAATTGGATACTTCAACAGTTCCCATCGGAAGGGTTGTGATAAGTTCTTCGCTGTTGTCAAATCGAACACCGATCAGTTCGAGGTTGGCACTGTCAGTGCTATTTACTTCCAGAGGTGTCTGTCTCCAACGCATTAGCTCCCAGCTTTTTGCCGGACCAATTGTAGTGGAAGTTATCGAGCCGAAATTGGTGCTACTCGTCAGCAGCGTATCTAATTTAATCTTCTCGAATGGATCATTTCCGACCACTTCAATGGCGTTTGCCGGATCGCCCTTTCTGCAAAAGAAGATGTAAGGGATAGAGTCGCCAACTGTGGTGATTTCAGAAGCCCCTAAATCAGTAAATGCTTGAAAATGTTGTGATTGCCAGAAAGAGCTGTTTTGAAATACTCCCCTCAGGGCAGTGTACGCAAGAATGTAATTTCCATCAGGAACACCGTTTGTTAGCATGTCGGCAAGAGCATTCATTTGGCTCGGCTGATTCACATTAAAGGTGAAAAAGAAATCAACCCGGTTGGGGTCCCAGGGGCGGCATCCTCCACCATCGTTGGCATTGCCGAAATTGTGTGTTGGGTTGAGCGTGTCTCCAGTACCGCGAATTTTGCGAATACCCCAGGGCTCAAAAGTCAAAGAGTCCAATACTGCGACATAAATTCCCGGAGCTCCACCACAAACACCCCAGTCCTGTAGCTCTCCGTCCAGTCGATATTCCGTTTCGAAAAAATCGACCAGGCTGGTGCCATTTCCTTTGGTACTGGCAGTCAGTTCGCTGGAAACAGGCGTGTAAGCAAATTCTCTGGTTGAGCGGTTGTGTTGCATAAACTGCAAGGGATCTTCTTTGAATTGAAAGAAATGATCTTGCCCCCAACCTCTTTGATTCTGCAGATATTGAAAGGAAAATTCCCGCCACTTTTTCGGGGTAACATCGGGGCTGGTTCGCCAAAAGAAAACAGAACTGTCGCTGATAGCAAGTTGCGATAAGTCAGGTGTCCATTCTATCACTCCACCTGATTGAGAAATGGAAGTTTCCAGACTAGCGTTGTTGAGAACAGTCGAAAACAGGTCCGTGGTATCTACCTGAACAATGTAATTTGCATTGGGTGCCAATGGGTCTCCAGTGCTTGCCTTCAACGTAACCGTTTGATTGGGAACCACCGCATAGTTGTAAGGGAAAATAGGAAAGAGGTCGTTGGAAGAAATGAGGATCCTGATAGAAAGTTGGTTGTTGGTGATGTTGTCGATCTCATCGATAAAAGGAATGGGCAAGTCGATGTTAATATTCAAAATATTCTCTCCCACACCGTTGATGGCATCGACCGGGAAGCGCATTATCACAGTATCTTTAAAAGTGATGCCGTTGATAGAGCGGAGGTAAGTAGAGTCTGCACTATTCGTTGGGAATTGCCGCACGACCTCGATTCCAACGTTTCTTCGAAGCCCTTTCCCGATGTTGGTTACAATGATGCCTAAATCAAAAGAATCAATGTCGGTGGTGATGTTGGATGGGATAGTAAACCATCGATTATTATCCAGCACAAAGTCTGGCTTTTCGTGGGTGTAGAGCTGGATGGCTGGATCCCCATGAAGTGTCATTTCGATACAGGTTGCTTTTAAAGTGGGAGATTGTACGGCTTTTACCGCAGCTTGCATTGCATGAGAAATGGACTGACCATAACCTAGTTGAGCTAGGCTGCGAATGAAGTTGGTGGTGTAGGTGTGAAGGTTTTTGGCATAGCTCAAATCAGGAGTTGCAATAAATCCGATAGCGCCCTCTCCTGGTATCAGTACATATTCTTCCGAAGTGCTTAGCGAAAGACTCGTTGGCTGGTGAATGTCACCTGAAAAACAGGAATTCGCCACTATCAGAGGATACCTGTCTTGATTGTTCCAATCTTGTGCGTCATCGATGCTGATGTCAAAAGTATTTCCCCCCGCATGACCAAAAAAGTTCATCATGGCTACGCCATTTTTAATGAGGGTACGAATGGAGTCCGAGGTGGATTCTTCAACTGGCTGAGTGCTGGTTTTAAGGTAGGTAGTTACTTCACCTCCGAAAGAAGTATCTTCCATAATCGACTCGTAGGTTCCCAGATAGTCCCGAAAAATACCTTGCTCGGGTTGGTCATTGCCCCCACCAAAATGGAGCACTTTTTTCATCCATTCCTTATCAGCTAATGTGTAAGGGATGTTCTTTTGTGATTCGAGCTTTTGAACCTTGTTGAGGTAATCCAATACCTGATTGTTGTTCTGAGCACTCAACCTTCCTGTGGGAATGGCCGCTTCATAGAGTGTTCCATTCAGTCCGGCAGTGAGCAAATTGTCGGAAGGTGGATAGCCCATCGTTGGCACGAGGTTCGATGCGTAATTTGCCGTGTTTTTGCGGTTTTGACTGCTGATAACCGATTTACCCAACAGAAATAAATGCTGCGGTTCCGAACTCCAGGTGTCCAATAAAAAATCGGAAAAGCCCCGAATGGAATGAGGATGTTGTCCAACACCGTAGGCGAATTGGTGACTGAGTTCATTGATGTCAGCCAGCAGAACCTGAAAGCCAGATGACTCGCGGTAGCTCTTGTATTGATTCGCAGAACTCATCAGCGCTGGGTGCGATACCATCACAAAAGCGTCATTCAGATCCAAACTACCAAAGTCGGTAAAAGTTCCGTTGGAATTGATTGCAGTGAGGTTGTTGGTGGTAATTGGCTGAATGCTGGCATCAGTGGAGAGGTAGCATTCTTTAACGCCTCCATTTGGAATGGTCGCCTGGATGTTTCCTCCCGTTGCGGCTGGGTTGGTTTCAATGCGTTTGTGGTCAGTCAGGTTGTAAATATAAGAGGCACCCCCTGCAAAATTTGTGGCGTTGATGTAGGTTGAAGTAGTAGAAGCAGGTATTTCCATCAACAGTTTGGACAAACCTCCTAAGTTGTAAGTATGGGGATAACGTAAAGCCACATAGGTGCCAATACTCTTGTCAGTTGCCGGATTAAAGGGCAAGATGTTTTCGTCCGTTTTTAGGATGAAATAGGTCGAGTTGGTGCCGAGCAGTGTCGGCTGGAAAGCATAATTCTCTCGCCTTAATTCGTATCCATTGTAAGTCACATTTCCCAATGAAATGGGGTTAAAAGAGGTCGGTAAATCCACATCTTTTAATGCAACATTGACGTGGTGATTAAAATCCCCCGGAGGAGTAAAGGCATTCGAAATTCCGGTAAATGCAACTTCTACCACTGCCTGCGGAGCGTTGATGCCCACATAGGTGTTAGAGGTTAAAAGTTGTCTGCGCACGGTGTCTGTGGAAAACGGGTGGCCAAATTCGCGGCTGAACCATCCTTCTCCAGCTGTGTATTCAGGATCGCTGACGCCTTCCGCATCTCTGGCGCCAATATTATACTGGGTATTCCAAACCTGAACCTCCTCTTTGATAAAGTATTGGCCCGTGGCACCTTGCTGAGAATAACTGACGTCAGTCAGTCTCCGGTTGGTGGTGCTGTTGTTCCAGGTGAGGTAATAAACCGCTGTGTCGTTAAAAAGGCTGTAATAAGGATTGGTGTGGTTCGCTGGGGCGTCATAGATGCGCTCATCCAGCCAGCCATCATTTTTGCGGGCATAAAATTCTATGAAGCCAGTTCCACTGTTAAAGGCAACAATGTCGTTTTCCTGATGCACGTAAATGTACTGCTCCTCACCTCGACCAAATATTTGGAAGTTTTGAGGATCGATGTTGGGAAGGTTTCCAACTGCTCCTGAGATGTTTGCATTGAGGGTAGCGTAGTCGATTCGGTAGATGCCGTCTTCGACAATTTTTATGGCGAGGTATTTTTGGGAATAGTCCTCAATCCATTCGTTTCCGTAGGGCTGAGCATATACAGGTAGCGCGCAGATTACCGCCAGTATAGCGATTAGCTTTTTCACGTTTTACTTTTGTAGATGTCTAGCTTTAGGGAGAATACATTGGAATAAAGTGCCACAGACTGATCGCCAATATCGGTCAAAGCATAATCAATGGTAAAGTTCTTCAACCTGACTCCAATGCCCATATTGGGCTGAAAAGTGGTCACTTTGTGGTTGCCAATCTCGGCTTTTACACGTTGAATATTGCCCACTCCGGCTCGCAAAAACACAAAATCCAGGTAGCTGAATTCCAGTCCTAAGTTGGGGTCGATGCTGATTGGAGCACTGCTGACCAACACATTGCGTTGGCCATCGAAAGTGATGTCGGTGTTCAACTCAGCTAACACGCCTACACGTTCTTTGATGATGAATTTGCGGCCTGCTCCCAAAATCAGTTTAGGAAGGGTGATTTCCAAATCGTTCTCCGGCAATTCGTTGTTGGTAGCCTCAAATACTTCCTTGGTTTTGTCGTCTAAATCATAGCTCCACGCATTGTAAGTAGAGGTGATGTCCCGTGCCATGAGACCAAAGCGCCAATCGTTGCGTTCGTATTGCGCGCCCACATCTAAACCAAATCCCCATGCCTTGGCAAAATCTCCTACTTTTCGGTGGATTACTTTAGCGTTGGCTCCCAGGTAAAGCCCGGGAATAGAAGGTTTTTTAGCGTAGGACACAACAAATGCGTAGTCTGCCGCTGAAAAAGAGGTGATTTTATCGTAGTTGAAATTTCCTTCCGAATCAATTAAGTCCGTGGTATTGGGAATGTCATCCACCCCAAACCGAATCACACTAAAGCCAAGGGCACTGTTAGAATCAGTTGGAATGGCAATGGCACCATAGTCGTACTTGGCAATTCCCGCAAAATACTCGGCATGTTGCGCAGCAACCTGCAAATTCCCTTTCACTTTGAGCAATCCTGCTGGGTTCCAATAGCCTGATGTAACATCGTTTACTGATGCTACGTGGGCATTTGACATTCCGAGCGCGCGGGCACCAACACCAATGGCAAGAAACTCATTGCTGTATTTACGTGCCGCCTGGGCATGTGCATCTCCCAAGGTGAGAAGTAAACCAAAAAAGGGGAGTAGCTTAAGAAAGGCAGAATTGATCATAAGTCAATGGACAAATTTAAAGATATAAAGCCTGAAAGGCGCAAAAAATCGTTTCTTAAACTCCCGTTCTTCGCAAAAATTGCCTGTTTCAACGATTAATTCTACGAATTAAGGATATCTTTGTTGCCCAATATTGAATCAACAATTGGTTTCTTAAATGGGCATTAAAAAAGCTGTTCCGCACCTATTTACCAGCATGAATTTGCTCTCAGGCTGCGTGGGAATAATCTTAGCCTTTCATCAGGAATTGTTTTGGTCTTCCGTTTTAATCGGATGTGCTGCACTCTTCGATTTTGTCGATGGTTTGGCAGCGAGGTTGCTCAAAGTGCAGTCAAACTTTGGTAAAGAGCTGGATTCACTGGCCGATATGGTTACATTTGGCTTGCTGCCCGGCATCATGATGTGGCAATTCATCAACATTGGTTTTTCTTCGTATTTCGTGCCGTTTCATGAACGTCCAACAGCGGTGATTCTTTGGTCTTTGGTGGCATTGTTAATACCCATATTTTCTGCCCTGCGTTTGGCCAACTTCAACATTGATACACGACAATCTGATTCGTTTATTGGGTTGCCAACTCCGGCCTGTGCCATGTTCGTTGCTTCAATTCCATTGATCATGGAAGTGCAGTTTAACCTAAACATGTACCACCCAATTGTTGGAGATGTTTGGGCGGATGTAAGTCGCATGTACTACTGGGATGTGATAGAACAATGGGTGGTAAAACTGTTGTTCAACCCCTATTTCTTTGTTGGATTGGCGATAACCCTGTCTGCTTTATTAGTGGCTCCGGTAAAGTTGCTGGCACTGAAATTTAAAAACCTTAGCTGGGCAGACAACAAGATTCGTTACATCTTTCTGGGAACTGCATTTGTCGGTATTTGGGTAGCCATTTTACCTTTTTTCAACATAAAAGGTATTTCCTACACCCCTTTGGGTTTTATAATGCTTCCCATTGTCTTAGTTTTGTACGTTCTATTATCTATTGTCAATAATATTCTAAAGATCAGCGAATGAAATTCAGAGCAGAAATTGATGTGATGCCACTAAAAGCGTTGTTGGATCCTCAAGGTAAAGCTGTCACAGCCAGCATGTCAAACCTGGGTTTGCAGGAAATTGAAAACGTGCGCATCGGAAAGCACATTACGCTCGAGGTTGATGCTGATAACGAAGAAGTGGCCAAAGGCAAAGTAGACGAAGCTTGTCGCAAGCTGCTGGCCAATGAGATAATGGAAAGTTTTGAGTTCGAGCTTTTTGAAGCTTAATTCAGACGATGTGTAAAAGGCGCTAAACGTCTTGTCGGGCCTTAAATGTTGGCTCGTTTCAGCTCAAAGTTTTCACCCAAGTATACTTTTCGCACATTTTCATCTGCGGCCAGCTCCTCTGCTGTGCCCGATTTAAGTATGCTGCCTTCAAAAAGGAGGTAAGCTCGGTCTGTGATAGACAGTGTTTCCTGCACATTGTGATCGGTAATTAAGATTCCGATGTTCTTTTTCTTTAGTTTGGAAACGATGGACTGAATGTCTTCAACAGCAATGGGGTCAACTCCGGCAAAGGGTTCGTCCAGCAAAATGAAGCTGGGATTAACCGCCAAAGATCGGGCAATTTCAGTACGTCTCCTTTCCCCACCCGACAATAAATCACCGCGGTTGGTGCGCACATGTTGCAAGCCGAATTCATTCAACAAAGATTCCAGCTTTTCTTTGCGTTCTGCTTTGGTCATTTTCATCATCTCCAACACAGCCATGATATTATCTTCAACGCTGAGTTTTCGAAAAACGGAGGCTTCTTGCGGCAGGTATCCAATTCCACGCTTGGCCCGTTTGTACATGGGCTCAGTGGTAATGCGGGTGTCATCCATGTAGATTTCTCCACCGTTGGGTTTGATGAGCCCCACAATCATGTAAAAAGAAGTGGTTTTTCCAGCCCCATTGGGGCCCAAAAGTCCAACAATTTCTCCTTGATTTACTTCGATCGATACATCATTTACTACCGTTCGGCTTTTGTATTTTTTGACGAGATTGTCTGCACGCAGTTTCATACGAAAAGATTAAAAGGCGATTTGAAGAGCTCCGCGGAATCCAAAGGGAATCACATCGGGGTTATCCAGGTAAGAAAGCCGCCAAAGCGCATCTACCCGAATGACTTTAAATATGTTTTCAATGCCAACACCTGCTTCGTAATAAGGCTTCTTGAGCACGGTCAGCCCCTCAGGAAATAAAAGTTCCCTGCGGTTGGCTTCGCTGAAGTCGCCTGCTGCCATTCTGAAACTGGCAACTTCCCTCCATTTGAGCTTGCGCATCAAAGGGATTTTGTTGAGGAAAAGACCGTTGAAATGGTGCACGGCAAACAAGGAAACATATTCGTCACTCACAAATTCGTAAAAATTCATCAGGTTGTAAGCATAAGAATCGTAGAAGTAGGTTTCGTTGCCATTGTGTAGCTTCAACAATGGATAAGGCAAGGTTCCCCAGATTTTTCCAACTTCCAACACCACATTTGTATGACCGAAAGGATTGAGCTGAATTTTATCCTGAATGTTTATAACCAGCTTTTGGTATTCGTAGTCACTGTCAAAGGCCCCTTTGAGCCCTAAAGTCAATTGGGCCTGGATGGCTGGGTATTTTGAGCCTAGACTGACCCGTTCAAATTCTCCGGAAAGAAATTTTTCTTTGTAAGCAAACCGGGCATACAGGCCCACTTCAGCGGTCGAAATGCGGGAGACGTCAGCAGGTGTAACGTCTGATGTGGGAGTTTGAAAATTGAGGCTTCCCAGAGACCAGATATCCCGTTTTTCAAAACTTATCCGGTTGGAGAATCCGTCAAACCATTCCATCTCATAGAAAGTCTTGTATTCTTCAAAACCGTTGAGCTGATTGGCTGGATTTCTTCGGAATAAGGAAGTTAAAATGTTGTCTGTCCGCCAGGCATTGGCGCTCGTGCCCAGCTGTTCTAAATCCTTTCGATAAGACGCACCTATCCTCTGGCGGGGCGATTTTGATAAGAAGTATTGAAACCCGCCCATGTATTTAAAATTCTCGTCTTTAAGGCCGTAGGCTGCGTAGCCCTCTAAAGCAAGTCGGGTGCTGAATTTGTTGCTGGTTCTTCCGCCCAGTCGGAAACGCGCTCCTTCAACCTGATTAAAACTGACAGTGGTGAAGTAAGGCCCCAGTTCAAAAAGACCTGCTTCGTAATATCCAGAAACAACCAAGGTGATGATGTCAACATAGGTTCGGAAGGCGGGAATTTGCTTGATGGTATCCACCATCGCATAAATTTTCTTTTCGTTTTCGGACAATTCCACATGCCTGGATTGCGTCCAGTATTCATCCGATTTCAACGAGGCACTGTCATCCACAATAACATTGCTGGCGGATTTGTAAAATCCATCCTCGTGAGGTGTGTTGATGACGAAGTTGCGGTAGCTGGATTTCTTGCGTCCGTAAAATCCAATGGTTTTATTAGATAGTGTGAAGTCAACGACCAATTGGTCGTTGGTGAGCATCCACACTTCTTTCTCCACCTGGTTGTATTCCTGGTAAACTGAAAATTCGTTGATAAAGTTGATGTTGGCGTCTTTTAGGATGGTCGCCTCCACCTGCTTTACGGCAAAAGTGGTGTCTGCAATCCACAAATCTCCTTCAAAGGTTAGCTCGCTTTTTCTGCGCGGAGTGTAGCGAATTTTGTAACATTTAAATCCATCGAGTGAGACGCTGTCGAGCAAATAGTATTTGTAAGACAAGAAGCCGAAATCCGAAATGGGACTGACAAACGATTTGCCAAAAGCAGTGATGTAGTTGTCGTAGATGTTCACATTTTGATACATATCCCCTAAAAATTGGGAAACACTTTTGTTCTCCACTCCAGACACTTTGGTGGCGTGGATGACTTCGCGTTGTGCTTTTGGATCCTTTCGGTAGTAATGGTTGGAGATAGATTCCGTCATAAACAGAGGCAGAAAAGGCTTGGCCTCCGAGGAATCGATGTTGTCAAAAACGAATTGAAAAGGTTTTAACACCCGTTTATTTCGAAATTCTTCATCGATGTTGTTGACGTCAAACTCGATTTTGTTGTAGGTCTCATATTCGTAGGCACCCAGCTTTTCCCGGTTGTTTATTTTTTTGTTCGCTATCACATTGCGAATGATGGGATGCGCAGGATTTTCAGCTTTTTTGTCTGCTTTGATGACTACTTCTCTCAATTGCACTGCTCCGGCTTCAACGGTAAAGTTGATGACCTGAGTTTCATCCTTTTTAACCTTCTTGGTCTGTGGGATATAGCCTACGGAACTGATTTGTAATGAGTCAGAGGGGTAATAGGTCTCCAGGCGGTAATTGCCATCAAAATCAGAGGTCGTACCAATCTTACTGCCCTTAAAAACCACATTTACAAAAGGGAGTGGCTCTTTGGTTTCAGCATCGACAATTTTTCCACTAATGATCGTTTTCTGTGCCAGAGCGGTACTGCCTGCCAATAGAATAAGGGTGAGCATAAACAGCAAGGCAGAGAGCCATCGGGTAGCTAACTGCCGCAGAGTTCCATGCCGCAAAATGGTCATTCGAATTACGGTCATGCTTTGATTAATTCGTCCTTCAAAAACATAATTCTTCTCCGACTTATCAAAACGCTTGCCGAACTGTCATCGGTTGGGCACAAAGACCATTTTATTGCCTCGAAGATTGCGTCAGTCAATTGGAATAGGGCGTTTTTGTGCACACTTTAATGAGTTAATATACGTCAGAATTCTTCTTCTTCTTTAAGACCATCTTGGAAATAAAAATGCTCACTTCATAAAGAACCACCAATGGCACCGACACCAGCAATTGGCTGAATACATCAGGTGGGGTAATGATGGCAGAAAGGACCAACGAAAAGACAAAAGCATGACGTCTGTATTTCTTTAAAAGTTGTGGTGTAACCAAACCTGTTTTGCTGAGAAAGAAAACAATGATGGGAAGTTCAAACACGATACCAGTCGCCATTACGATACTGGTCACAAGTGAAATGTAGCTGGAGAGTTGTGGAAAAGTAGGAACCCTTGGGTCTACCTGATAGTTGAGAAAGAAATTGACGGATAGTGGACAAATGATGAAGTATCCAAACAAAACACCGCAGGCAAATAGCAGGGAAGTAAAGAAGACCACTCCGCGGGAATAACGTTTTTCTGGTGACTTCAAAGCAGGTTTGATGAACCGCCAAACTTCCCACATGATGTAAGGGAATGAAACCACCAGTCCTGCAATAATAGAAACCATGATGTGCGTGGTAAACTGGCCCGACATGTCGTAGTTGACCAAATTGGGAAGGTTCTGCCCGATGCAAATAGCATCTTCGGCAATCAATCCAGGGAATTGTGCGCTAAGGTCTTTTGAAACCTGGCAAAGCCATTGATAAGTGATAAAGTCCGCACTTTTAGGCCCCATTATAATTTTCCCGAACACTAATCCTTTGGCAACAAAGGCTGCAATGGCCGAAACAAGGATGACGATAGCAGATCGAATCAGATGCCAGCGCAGGATTTCAAGGTGTTGCAAGAAAGACATGTCTTTCTCTTCCTCTTCAGGGGGTAGGTTTGTTTGTTCGGTCACCAGCTTTAAAATGAAGGTGGCAAAGATAGCGAGAATTCAGCAAGTTAGCCGCCTAAACGCACTTCTTGGTTTCTAACTGATTTGCCTGTTATTTTTGCAGAAAAAATGTAACTTTGAAGAACGTTCACCCGTCTATCTTCTCATAATGGGCGAATTTCAAAGAATAGCGCAGTTCATGAAAAGGTCAATTTTATTTTTCTTGTTACTCTCAACTATCGTTGTTGCATGCAATTCACCTCAAACCCGGCTTGGTTCGGAAGAGTTGGCTGTAGCACAAAACGAACTAAATATATCTGTTGCGAGTATTGAAATTGATGGGATGACTTGTGAAATGGGATGCGCAAAATTCATTGAAAGCAAGTTGAACGGATTGGAAGGAGTTCAGCAAGCAGAGGTTCGCTTTAAAGAGAACCTGGCAGAAGTGAAGTTCGCTTCCAGCGTAATTTCGGCAAATGAGTTGACGGCTGAAATCAATAAAATGGCAGATAGCCGCTATTCTGTTAAGGAAATACATGTTGAAGAATCCACAATGGGTTCATCGGAGGGAGAAGGAGTTGTTTCGGAAAGGAAGCAGCTCAAAAAAGTAGAAGAGAATCAAGGGATTTCATTCCCAAACATATTTGACGCATTTGTTCGCTATTACGCGAGGTAATTAATTAAAATGTCGAGCTAAGAAAGCAGGTGCCTTTGGGACCTGCTTTTTTTTGCGATAAACTTGGCGTTGCAAAACAATTCCCATCGTTGATGTGTTTAAATTTGCACCTAGTTGAAATGCTTCAATAGTTGAGCAAAAACAATCATAAGCCCGTCATCATTTGGCTCTTTACCGGAGTCTTCCTCATTTTAGTAATGGTCATTATTGGAGGTGTCACCCGCCTCACTCATTCCGGGCTTTCGATGGTCGAGTGGAGTTTTATTGGCTCGGCCCCGCCTGTGACTCAGCAGGACTGGCAGGTGTGGTTCGATAAATACCAGGAATCACCTGAATTCAAAGAGCTTAATTCTGATTACAACCTCGAAGATTTTCAGTACATATTTTGGTGGGAATATGTGCACCGACAATTCGGACGTTTCATTGGAGTCGTTTTTCTGATTCCATTTCTGTTCTTCTTTCTGTATTACCTCATTACCGGAGGCATCAAAACAAGGTGGCGGCTTTTTAGACAGTTGCTCATCGTTTTAGGGCTGGGTGTCGCACAAGCACTGCTCGGCTGGTTTATGGTAAAGAGTGGTTTGGTAAAAGAGCCTCGGGTGAGCCATTTTCGCCTGGCAGCACATCTGGTTACTGCTTTTATTACCTGCGCCTACACTTTTTGGGTAGCATTGGATTTGATCTATGAAAATAATGCCCCTCAACAGGCGTTTCAATCCATTCGAAAGTGGAGCAAGTGGCTGTTGCCATTCATTTTGGTTCAAATAACCTTTGGTGCTTTTGTGGCAGGATTGGGAGCCGGTGGCGTGCACAATACGTTCCCCATGATGGATGGAGAATGGATGCCCGAAGCGGTGACGGCCATGGACCCCGTTTGGGTCAACTTTTTTCAAGGCCGCTCCGGTGTGCAGTTTGCCCATCGATACCTGGCATATGCAGTGACATTGCTAGTTGGGTTGGTGTGGTGGAAAAGCCGCAAATTGGATTTAGATAGCTCACAAAGAAAAGCCGTCAATGCTTTGGGGGCCACAGTCGTGCTTCAGTTTGTGCTCGGGGTGATGACCCTCCTTTTTGCAGTACCACTGGTGTTGGGGGGTGCGCATCAGATAGGGGCCTTGTTGCTTTTGCTTTCTGCGGTGATGGTTACACACCGTTTTCGTCTCGCCACCTGAAGTTTCCAATAAATCGCCTCAAATCTTCTTTGATGTAAGCTGAAACCGGAGCCAATGAATCCGGGTTTGGACTTATGTTGAAATACATCGCTCCCCGAATAAAATGATTCGCGCTGTCAGTTAAGAAAAACTGATAATCAGAAGCAGTACTTCCGATGAAGTTGTAGGTGATGCCATAAACATTTGCCCCCTCGTTTCGGTACAAACTCTCCTCGATGTCCGTGGCCTTTGGGATATGTTTCATGGCCAGCGTTCTGCTGTCTTCCATTAATTTATGCAAGTCGCCATTAACCGGATGGTAAGAAAGGTGAATCGTAGCATTGTAAGAAGGGTAGTGAAGGTTTATCCAGCAGGCATTTTTACCTCTTCCTTTCACGGGTAACGGGAAGGCGTATTTAGAATGGTCGAATTGAAAGGGGCAAGCCTCATCGTAGGTAAGATACTCGTGTGGAGGTAGTTCTATTCGAATGTATCCTTTAGGCTTCGGAAAGAATTCATCCGAACATCCAGCCAACAGCATAGGAAGCATCAGCAATGCAAGGTGGAAGAGTCTGGGTCTAATTGGATTCATTGTCTCCTTCTTGATGCTCTTGAATGGTTACTTTGATGCGTTTGATTTTTCGTTTGTCCGCAGCCTCGATGGTAAACATATATTGATCGAAGTTGATGCGTTCATTTTTCTTGGGAATCTTCCCCGTTTGCTCGAGAACAAACCCAGCTAATGTGTCTGAATCTCCTTTTCGGTTTTCAAAGGGATCTCCCTCAATGTCCAGAATCCGATACATATCATTCAACGGAGTCTTGCCCTCAAAAACAAAATTGGAATCGTCCAATTTGGAGTAGGTGACGCTCTCATCGTCAAATTCATCTGAAATTTCTCCCACAATCTCCTCCAGGATATCTTCCAGTGTCACAATACCAGATGAGCCTCCATATTCGTCTACAACAACTGCCAAATGCATTTTTTTTTCTTGAAATTCTTTCAGCAAATCATCAATCTTTTTGTTTTCCGGAACAAAGAAGGGAGGGCGAATAAGGGATGCCCAATCAAAATCACTTGCTGCGTTCAGGTGGGGCAACAAATCTTTGATGTAAAGTATGCCGGCAATGCTATCGAAGCTTTCTTTGAAAACCGGTATCCGGGAAAAGCCTGAATCCAGAATACCTTGCCGCATATCGGTATAGCTGGTGGTGATATCAAAGGACACAACATCTACCCGGGGAGTCATAATTTGTTTGACATCGGTATTGCCAAATTTGACGATGCCTTGCAAAATTTTATGCTCCTCATCAGAAGCATCCTGATCAGCAGTCAGCTCCAGGGCATGCGACAATTCATCCACTGAAATATTTTGTCCTGTGGCCCCACCGCTTTTCTTAAACCAATTGGTGCCGGCTACCAGCAGGCCACTAACCGGACTAAATAACCGGCCCATAAAGAGCATGGGGTAAGCCATCATCATTGCCAGTTTTAACGAGTATTTGTTCGCGTAAACCTTGGGAATAATCTCTCCAATTATCAGGATTAACAGTGTCACAGCAAACACCTGGACCCAAAATGCAGCAACGGCATTCCCCTCAAAATCAAACAACGACTCCATGAGGTAGGTAGACAGTACAACAATGGCCACATTGATAAAGTTGTTGCCAATGAGAATGGTTGCCAACAGTCTTTTAGGGCGGTCAAGTAGCTCCAAAACGATTAGAGTGACCCTGGATTTTGAATGGTTCAATTCCTCTTTGTCTCCTGGACCGAGAGAAAAGTAGGCAACTTCAGCACCAGAAATTAATGCTGACAATCCCAGCAAAACCAACATGATGACAGCACCAATGGCTACTTCAAATGAAAAAGGTTTAAGAATACTTAGCACCAACCAAGGGTAAGGATCGGCAGGATCTTCCAAATCAACGGGGATTGGTTAATAAATAGTCCCCACCACCGAGGGTGAGCGCAGGGTTAAAACGGTAGATCATCTTCCGCATTGTCTTGCCCTGTAGGAGTAGGGTTCGGTGCTGGCGCAGCTGCAGTTTTGGCAGCGGGTTCGGCCATTTTTTGAGTATTTTCTTGTCGTGGAGCGCTACCTTCTTCACTGCGAGGGCCTCCCAACATGGTCATGTTGTCGGCAACAATCTCTGTGGTGTAACGCATGTTTTTGTCCTGATCCTCCCAGGAACGGGTGCGTAATTTGCCTTCAATGTACACTTGATTTCCCTTTTTGAGGTATTTCTCAGTGACTTCGGCCAAGCCCCTCCAAAGCACCACATTGTGCCACTCTGTTTGGGTTTTGCGTTCACCTGAGGTACGATCCTTATAGGACTCGGAAGTGGCCAGTGGAAATTTTGCAACGGCTACACCGCCTTCGAGGTATCTGACTTCAGGATCTTTGCCCAAATTACCCACTAAAATTACTTTGTTAACGCCTCCAGCCATGGTCGAATCTTAAGATGAATATTAATTCAAAATTAGTTAAAATAAGTGGTAAGTCAAATGGACTTTTAGAGGAAGTCAGATTCCTCTAAATAGCGGTCAATTAGCCTTGGGATGGCATATTGATGCAGCTCGGAAAGAGGTACTTTGAGCCATTCTTTTTGAATTGGGTTAAATGGCGAGTTGATCGTCACTTCCACAAACCGGGCGTGAATTTTTTGGTGGCTCAAAATGTGTTTGTGTAATTCCGAAAACTGAACAATGGTGTAATTCTCTGTTCCCAAAAGTGCCTGCCAATCTTCACTATCCAAAAGCTGTTGCTCGTCAACTAACGTGGCGCTCTCAACCAGCGGAAACTCGAATAGGTTTTGCCAAATCCCTTTATCCGAGCGTTTGCGCAGGAAAGTGTTTTCTGCTTGTTTGATAACGACATAATGAAAGAAGCGGTCGCGCTGCTGGGTCTTTTTTGCCTTGACAGGCAGCTCGCTCTGGGAATTTTTGCGATACGCGATGCACTTATCTGACAAAGGACAAGTTGTGCATTTAGGTTGGTTCGGAAGGCAGTGCAAAGCGCCAAATTCCATGATGGCCTGGTTGTAAGAACCAGGTTGTTTGGTATCTAATTGTTCTTGCGCCAATGCTGCAAAAGCCTTTTTTCCCTGGGTGCTATCAATGGGAATGTCCATCCCGAAAATGCGGGAAAGTACACGGTAAACATTGCCATCAACAACAGCAAATGGCAGGGCAAATGCAAAGGATGCAATGGCCGCTGCAGTGTAATCACCCACGCCTTTCAGTTGCCTGATTTGGGCATGGTCGCCTGGGAATTTCCCGTGCCATTCGGTACTGATATACTTGGCGGCAGTATGTAGATTTCTGGCCCTTGAATAGTAGCCGAGACCCTGCCAGTGCTTCAAAATTTCGTCTTCGGAGGCTGCTGCCAATAAGTGAACATTCGGGTAGTGGTGAACAAACTTTTCGTAGTAGGCCATGCCTTGATCGACCCTGGTTTGTTGCAGGATTATCTCAGATAGCCATATGCGATAAGGGTCGGAAGTATGGCGCCAGGGGAGATCCCTTTTATTGTCTTCGTACCAGGTAATTAATTGAGGTCCAATCATCGTTCAGTAGCGGCTTGTAGCGCCCAAATTTAGAATAATTTGTTTTTTGTTTTAAATAATAGGTGTATCTTCGCACCCCAGTTTAGCGGTATAACTTTGCGAGGGATAGGGAGTTACGGATTCGGAATATAACCTATTGTTGGATTTAAAGATTTAAGAAGATGACAAAAGCTGATATCGTAGCAGATATTGCTGAGAAGACAGGAATCGAGAAGGCGGCTGTGCAAGTAACTGTTGAAGCGTTTATGAATTCCATTAAGAATTCTTTGGAAGAAGGAGAGAATGTGTTTTTAAGAGGTTTTGGAAGTTTTATCATTAAGGAGAGAGCTGAAAAGACCGGGAGAAATATCTCAAAAAATACGACTATCATTATTCCAGCGCACAATATTCCTGCGTTTAAGCCTTCAAAAGCTTTCGTAGATAAGATTAAAAAGGAAGTTAAGGTTAAGTAATGCCTGCGATTACAAAATTACAGATAGGGGTTATTTCCGGTTCTGTTGTTTTAGGTGTTCTTTTATTTTTTGCGCCTCGCGGAACAATGTCTTCCGCAACGAAAGAGGAAAACCAAAAAGCAACCGCTGAGAAAATCAGTGTAAACGCTGAAATTGATTCTGCGATTGCTTTGGTAAATGGCGCTGCGCCCATGAAAGGAATTCTGATGCTACGAGAAATAGCAGAAGAAAATCCAGATAATGCCAGAGCCCAATTTCAATTAGGAGTATTCTCGATGCAATCGGGGCAATACCCTAAAGCATTGGAAAGATTTAAAACCGTGCTTGAAATTGATTCCAATTTTGCTGAAGCCAAATTGTTCATGGGACATGCCCATGCCAGTTTGGGAGACACCACTGAGGCCATTAAGAATTTTGAACTATTTCAAACTTCTGTTCAGGATGAAAAAGTCCGTGAAGAAGTGGAAAGATATATTAAGGAACTAACAAAATAGTTTGGATATGCCAAGCGGAAAAAAGAGAAAAAGACACAAGATGGCTACGCACAAGCGGAAGAAACGCTTGCGTAAGAACAGACACAAGAAGAAGAAATAAATTTTCTCACTTGTTTCTTTAATACGCCCTCACACCCTCGGTCTTTCAGGCCCTTTCTGGCCAATTCCTTGCGTTCAGTCGTTCGAGTTCTCGTAGCTGGTGTGCTTTGTCGTATACATAAGAGCCCTAAATTTTAGTATTGCGTGAACAGGGAGTTGGTAATAGAATCCAAATCTTCCGAAGTTGTTATAGCGCTACTTGAGGACAAAAAGCTCGTTGAGCTCCACAAGGAGAAGCCCAATAATAATTTTGCTGTAGGAGATCTTTATCTGGGAAGAGTTAAAAAACTCGTTCCCGGGTTGAATGCTGCATTTGTGGACGTTGGTTATTCCAAAGACGCATTTTTGCACTACTTCGACTTGGGTCCTCAGGTGAATTCCCTTGGAAAATATACTGGTCAGGTCTTAAAGCGAAAACGCAATTCTGCCATGCTGGATAATTTTCAGCTGGAGCCGGATATTGACAAAGGTGGCAAGATCAACGAGGTACTAACAACCAACAAAAGTGTGTTGGTTCAAATCGCGAAAGAACCGATCTCTACTAAGGGGCCGCGAATTTCGTGTGAATTGAGCCTCGCAGGACGGTACATTGTATTGGTTCCTTTTTCCGATCGGATTTCAGTTTCTCAACGCATCAAAAGTGCAGAAGAACGGGATCGTCTCAAACGGCTCATTAAAAGTATAAAACCCAGGAATTTTGGTGTCATCATTCGCACGGTTGCCGAAAACAAAAAGGTAGCTGAACTCGATCGTGATTTACGCGATCTTGTGAGCAAATGGGAACGCAGTTTCAAGGAATTGAAGAAGGGTAAGGCTCCTAACAAAGTTTTAGGAGAATTGAATCGCACTACGGCAATTTTGAGGGATCTTCTCAATGAGTCGTTTAATAACATACATGTGGATGACCCTACGATGTATGAAGAGATTCGGACTTACTTGCACAATTATGCTCCCGACAAGGAGGGTATTGTAAAGTTATATAAGGGTAAGAGTTGCATCCTTGACCATTTTGGATTGGAAAAACAAATCAAAGCCCTTTTTGGAAAACACGTCACCATGAAAAGTGGGGCGTATTTGGTGATAGAGCACACAGAGGCTTTACACGTTGTGGATGTCAACAGCGGAAACACGGCCAAATCAGATGACGATCAGGAGTCAAACGCACTGCGTGTAAACCTGGAAGCTTCTGAAGAAATTGCCCGTCAACTGCGTTTGCGTGATATGGGTGGAATCATTGTCATTGATTTCATCGACATGCAGAAGAGCGAAAACAAGCGAGCGCTGCACAAGCATATTTCAGAGATGATGAAGGCTGACCGCGCCAAGCATCACATTCTGGCTCCAAGTAAATTTGGCCTGATTCAGATTACGCGTCAGCGGGTACGTCCAGAAATGGACATCAAAACTACCGAAAAATGCCCTGGTTGCGGAGGCTCTGGAGAGATTCAGGCGAGCATCTTGCTAGTCGACAACATTGAGAGTAACCTGCGGTACCTGATTCAGGAGAAAAAAGAGGAAAAACTCATTTTGTGCGTGCATCCCTTTATGGAGCCCTACCTGAAAAGGAAGTTTTATAGCTATCAACGAAAATGGTGGATGGAGTACCGAAAGTTCGTCCAGATTCGACCAGTAACGGCACAATCATTCCTTGAATACCATTTTTTGAATGGTCGGGGAGAGGAAGTGGCCAAATAGCAGCAACCGCCCGCGCTTTCAACACAATTTCTTTGTTACTTTATTGCTGTGACCCAAAAGGCATTTACGTTTGCTGAGTTGTTGTCAAAGTCCATGGCTTATTGTGCTTATCAAGAGCGCTGTACCTCGGAAATGATGCAGAAACTCGATGACTGGGAAGCTTCCGAAGAGCTGAAGCAGAAGGTGGTGAAGCGTCTTGTGAAGGACAAGTACCTCGATGAAAAACGGTTTGCGATGTTGTTTGCAGGAGGCAAGTTTCGGCTGAAGAAATGGGGCCGGATAAAGGTTCGCATGGAGTTGCGAAAACGCAAAGTACCAGCAGATTTGATAGAAGTTGGATTAGCGGAAATAGAGGAACGGGAATACTTGAAGGTCTTATCAGGCCTTTTTCAATTCAAGTTGTCCCAATTGAAAAGTCAGGATGGCTGGAGCAAAAAGGCCAAAGTCTTGAACAGCCTTCGCACCAAGGGTTATGAAGATGAATTAATTTGGTCGTTAATTGACAAAAATGAGGCTTCTTTCAAAGAGAAGTGAACAGCCAAATTTGATGTGAAAGTGCTAAATTTACACTTATGATAACAACAGATCAGATCAAAGAGATCGGTGGACGCCTGGAGGCGCTAAGGGGGTACCTTTGACATCGATAATAAGAAAGTTCAGATAGCTGACGAAGAGCAGCATACGCATGACCCTTCCTTCTGGGATGACCCGAAAAAAGCGGAAATCATCCTGAAGCAAATCAACAAGAAGAAAGTGTGGACGAATGCTTTTGCGAAAGTGACGTCCAGTTATGATGATCTCAACGTCATAGCAGAGTTTTTTAAGGAAGACGAAGCATCCGAGGAGGAACTGATGGCTCAGTACAATACAACCATTGAATCGTTGGATGAGCTAGAGTTTAAAAACATGCTCAGTGCCGATGAAGATAGCCTGGATGCGGTGCTCCAGATTACCGCTGGAGCTGGAGGAACTGAAAGTTGTGATTGGGCTTCGATGCTCTACCGCATGTACATGATGTGGGGCGAGAAAAACGGCTGTAAAATCAAACAAATCAATCATCAGGATGGTGATGTTGCTGGCATTAAAACAGCCACCATACAGTTTGAAGGTGAGTTTGCCTTTGGCTACCTGAAAGGAGAAAACGGGGTGCACCGCCTGGTACGCATTTCGCCTTTTGACTCCAATGCCAAGCGGCACACTTCTTTTGCCTCCGTGTATGTCTATCCGCTGGTGGACGAGACCATTCAGGTTGATGTGAATGCGGCCGATATTGAATGGGATACTTTCCGCTCAGGTGGCGCAGGAGGGCAAAATGTTAACAAGGTAGAGACGGGAGTGCGCTTGAAGCACAAACCATCGGGCATTATCATTGAAAACACCGAATCGCGCTCTCAGTTAGGAAATAAGGAGAAAGCCATGCAGCTGCTGAAATCGCAGTTGTATGAAATGGAAATGCAGAGACGCCTTGAGAAACGGCAAGAGATAGAGTCGGAGAAAAAGAAGATAGAATGGGGTTCTCAAATTCGCAACTATGTGTTGCATCCCTACAAGATGATCAAAGATGTTCGTACAGAGGTAGAAACTTCGAATGTGGATGCCGTGTTAAATGGGGATATTGATGAATTTCTGAAAGGCTATTTGTTGCAATTTGGTTCTGCCAATTAAGAAAGAGACATGAAAATTTACCACAATCCACGTTGTTCCAAAAGCCGGCAAACTCTGGAATTGTTGAAGGAAAGAGGGCAACAAGTTGAAATAATTGAATACTTAAACGATGTGCCAACCAAGTCAGAATTGACGGGTGTGATCAAAATGCTGGGAATTGCTCCGGTGGAGTTGATTCGAAAAGGTGAAGCGATCTATAAATCTGAATTTCGAGGGAAAGAGCTTTCTGATGAAGAATGGATAGATGCAATGATAGCTCACCCCAAGTTAATTGAGCGGCCGATTGTTGTCAATGGGAATAAAGCTGCGTTAGGAAGACCTCCCGAACGTGTATTGGAAATTATCTAGGAGGGATAGAACTGTGCCATTCATCTTCTGTCTCAACCGTAGCCTTAGAAGGCATAAACTTGTTGGCAGCCCAAAGAGAAATCCAGTAAGGAATGAAAAGGGACAAAAAGATCAACACCCAGAAAGAAAGGCCTGCAATCGCAAAAAACAATAAAACACCAAGATTTTCCATAACAAAAGGTCGTGATTTGGACACAGTAAAAGTAATTATTATTCTTTAATCAAGTACAATTCAACTGATTAAAATATCTTCGCGTTTCAAGCCGAAAACAAGTTATAAAGCCATGGAATACAGAATAGAAAAAGACACGATGGGCGATGTGCAAGTGCCCGCTGATAAATACTGGGGAGCGCAAACTGAACGGTCGCGCAATAACTTTAAGATAGGTCCAGAAGCTAGTATGCCCATAGAGGTAATTAAAGCCTTTGCTTACTTAAAAAAGGCAGCCGCTACCACCAACTTTGATTTGGGTGTTTTGGCGGAAGATAAGCGTGATTTGATTGCTCAGGTGTGCGATGAGATTCTGGAAGGAAAGTGGGATAGTCAATTCCCCCTGGTCATTTGGCAAACTGGTTCGGGCACGCAGTCAAACATGAATGTTAATGAAGTAGTTGCCAACAGAGCTCACGTGTTGGCTGGGAATGTTTTAGGTGAAGGAGAGCGACATGTTCACCCGAATGACGATGTCAATAAGTCGCAATCTTCCAACGATACTTTTCCAACAGCCATGCACATTGCGTCCTATAAGATGGTGCTGGAAACGACCATTCCGGGAGTAGAACAATTACGAAACACTTTGCAAGCGAAATCGGAGGCCTTTAGTCATGAGGTGAAAATTGGCCGAACACACTGGATGGATGCTACCCCTTTGACCCTGGGTCAAGAATTTTCAGGCTATGTATCGCAGCTTGACCATGGATTGCGTGCATTGAAAAATACATTGGCGCATTTGTCAGAATTGGCTTTGGGCGGCACTGCAGTGGGCACTGGAATTAATACTCCTACAGGTTACTCCGAAGCTGTTGCTGGCAGAATTGCCGAGTTCACAGGACTTCCCTTTGTGAGCGCTGAAAACAAATTTGAAGCCTTGGCAGCACACGATGCGATTGTTGAAACGCACGGTGCTTTGAAGCAAATCGCTGTGAGCCTGATGAAAATTGCCAACGATGTTCGTTTGTTGGCTTCTGGTCCACGCTCAGGAATTGGAGAAATCATTATTCCCTCCAATGAGCCTGGTTCGTCTATTATGCCTGGTAAAGTAAATCCTACACAATGCGAAGCTTTGACCATGGTGTGTGCACAGGTAGTTGGAAATGACGTAGCTGTTACCACAGGTGGCATGAACGGTCATTTTGAGCTGAACGTGTTTAAACCAATGATGGTTGCCAACTTGCTTTCTTCGGCTCGTTTGATTGGTGAGGCTTGTGTTTCTTTTGATGCGCACTGTGCCTCGGGAATTGAGCCTAATCGTGCAAGTCTGAAAAGGAACCTGGATAACTCGTTGATGCTGGTAACGGCATTGAATACACACATTGGTTACGAGAAAGCAGCTAAAATTGCGAAAACGGCTTACGAAAACGACACGACCTTAAAAGAAGAAGCCATTAATCTTGGCTACCTGAATGAGGCGCAATTTGACGAGTGGGTAGACCCAATGAAGATGATTGGGTCGTTGGATAGCTAAACGAAGGTATCCCCTTTGCTTAAGCGAACGTCATTGACGAATTGCTTGATTTTCTGTTCATCTTCCTTTTTACACACCAATAATGTGTTGTTGGACTCTACAACGATGTAATCGTCCAATCCTTGCAAAACGACTAGTTTGTCGTTGGGAACATTGACGATGCAATTGCTGGAGTTGTAGAGCATGGCATTGTTGCCAATTACTGCATTGTTGTGTTCGTCTTTGTTGACATGGGTATAGAGAGATCCCCAGGTGCCTAAATCAGACCAGCCAAAATCAGCGGCTAATACCACTGCTACATTGTCAGCCTTTTCCATGATGCCATAGTCAATGGAGATGTTTTGGCACATGGGATAAACCTGGTTCATAAAAGATTCTTCCTCTTCTGTATTGTATTTATCGTCACCTTCATCAAACAGTTTGTGAATGTCCGGAAGGTGCGTGCCCAAGGCTTTAAAAATGCTGCTAATGCTCCAGATAAACATGCCTGAATTCCAATAGAAGTCACCGCTTTTTAGGAAGTCCTGAGCAATGTCAAGGCTGGGTTTCTCTGTAAACGTTTTTACCCGTTTGATTCTGGAGTCATCCGCAATGGATTCTTCCTCAAATTGGATGTATCCATACCCTGTGTCAGGTCTGGTTGGTTTGATACCAAGTGTGATCAATGCATCGTTTGATGCTGCATAGTTCAGCGCGATTTGAATGGTCTCGTCAAAAGCCTCTTGGTTTAATATCAGGTGGTCTGAGGGAGCTACAATTACATTGGCATTCGGGTTGAGTCGGGCAATCTTGTGACAGGCGTATGCAATGCACGGTGCTGTATTTCTACGAGCCGGTTCGCCCAATACCTGCGATCTCTTGAGTTCGGGAAGTTGCTCCAAAACCAGATCGACATACAATGCATTGGTAACGATGTAAATATTTTCAGTGGGACAAGCGTTGAGGTATCGGTCAAACGTTTGTTGCAACAGCGTTCTTCCGGTACCAAGAATGTCCAAAAATTGCTTGGGGTAAGCCGTTCTGCTCATGGGCCAAAAGCGGCTTCCGATGCCACCAGCCATTATTACGCAGTAATTGTTTTCCATTTCAGGGGCTTTTAAAGGGCTAGGAAAGTTTTTTCAGCGCTGCTCTCAATGCGTTTAGCACATCGGGAATCTCTTCCATTTTGGAAGTGCCAACAGACAACCGAAACCAAGTTGATTTTTTGGAAGCACCAAAGGCATAAAAAGGAACCAATGCTACTTTGGCTTCATCCAACAAGTATTTGCCCACGCGCTCTGTCGTGGCCAGTTTTTCACCACCTTCTGTCGTTTGATCCAGCAGGTTAAACTGCACCGTCAAATAGATGGCGGCTTTGGGGGCAATGACGTTGACTTTGAATCCTTCTTCTTTCAAAGCTTTGAATCCATCGTAAAAGCCCATGAGCCTATCTTCCAATGCTCCTTTAAAGTCGTTTAAGAAGCCATCCACGGCATCATCGTTCTCAAAGAAGCGAGCACATCCAATTTGTTCTGCTTTCGGTGCCCAGGCTCCAATATGCCCTAACACCGATTTCATCTTGTTGATGATTTTTTGTGGACCAAATGCCCAGCCGATGCGGACACCAGTGGCAGCAAATGTTTTTGAAAGGCCATCGATGAAGATGGTGTAATCTTTCATTCCAGGGCGCAAAGTCACCGGGTCGTGGTGCACGTTATCGCCCATGCAAAGCATCCAGTAAATCTGATCGTACAACAAATAGACAGGTTTTCTGTAGTCACCTCGCTTTTTGTTCTCCTCCAAAATGAGATCACAAATCGCTTCAAGTTGCTCCTCTCCAAATATAGTTCCAGCAGGGTTCAATGGAGAGCACAAGGCAATAAGAGTAGCCTCACTGATGTGCTTTTTCAAGCTCTCAGCGGTGGGCATGAAATTGTTCTGCGCAGAAGTCTCAACATATACAGCATTTGCATGCGCCAGGTGGCTGTAGTGGTTGTTGTTCCAGGATGGGACAGGGAAAATAACCTTGTCTCCCGGATCAACTATTGTTTGATAGGTGGCATAGATCAACGGACGTGCTCCTCCGGCAATGAGCAACTGCTCCTCGTTGTATTCCAATCCGCCACGCGTGTGCAAAAATCGGGAGACAGCCTTGCGCAAGGGCAACATGCCATTGGCAGCAGGGTAGTTGGTTTCTCCTTCTTCGTATGCTTTTACAATCTCGTCTTTTAATTGGGTGGGAATAGGGAAGATACTTGGGTCAAAATCTCCAATGGTAAAATTGTAGATTTTTTCACCTTGACTTATCCGCTCTCTAATCTCTCCTCCCAATTTGATAATCTCAGAACCGACTAGCGTTTCCGCCATGTCGGAAACCTTTAAAACTTTGGTACTTTCCATTAATGTACTTTGCATTTTCAGCGGTTATTTAGGTACACTAAATTATAAAAAAAGAGCGAGGCAGCCGGGAGGGAAAGTGGCTTTATTTGTCAACAATTCGGACTTCTGCCAACGGACTGATGAGGTAGTATCTTCTGGAGTGTAACTCCTTGCATTTGAAGCGTTTTCGGAGTTTTTCGCCCTTTTGAAATAGCCGTTTATTATCGATGCAAAAAAGGGTGTTGATCGCAAGTTCTTCCAACACCACAAAGTCACTTTCCGGATCGTACTTTTTGAGTACCCGCAGCAACGGCAAATGCGTGCAACTGGAAGCCGCGGGATTGGTCATGTAATGCCGCAGGGTTTGGTCAATGTCTTCGGGAAAAACGGTTTGATCCAGGAAAGGGGTCATCAGCCGTTTGTATTCCATTTTCCATTCGCGCCCATGGGGTTTTGCAGCGCGCTCATGATTCGACCAAGTGTGCATGTGGGCAATTTCATGCACCAGCGTGATCAGAAAGGAATAAGGGTTGAGGTTGTGGTTGATGGAAATGCGGTGTCCTTGCTCGTTGTGTGGAGCGCGGTAATCGCCCAGTTTTGTTTTCCGTGCTTTGGTAATACGCAGGGTAGCCTGAGAATCGATTAACCAGCCGTAAATGCGTTCGCTGCATCCTTCGGGAAGGTGCTTCTCCAGAGCTTCTTTGAATTGACTCTCAGCTGTCATTAGGAGCAAAGGTTGTACACCAACAAGGCTGAAAAATAGGCAAGGGCGCTCATGTAAACCAACTGAATTAGCGGCCATTTTATACTCCCTGTTTCTCTAAAAACGATGGCCAATGTGCTCATGCATTGCATGGCAAAAGCATAAAACAGGAGCAAAGAAAGTCCGACTGCCAGGGTATAAACTGGTTGGCCTGTTTCGGGATTCCGATCGGCCCGCATGCGTTCTACGATGGTTTTTTCAGTGCCTTCGGCACCAACGCTGTAAATGGTGGAAATGGTGCCTACAAATACTTCCCTTGCCGCAAATGAGGTCAACAAGGCAATGCCGATTTTCCAGTTGAAGCCCAGGGGAGCGATGGCTGGTTCCATGGCTTTTCCAACGATTCCGGCATAGGAGGCTTCCAATTTCTCAGATGATTGTTGTTGCAATTGCTGCTCACTCAATTCAGCTTGACTAGCCATCGCATCGTAGCGCGTATCAATTTGCTCTAAATCGTTGCCTGGTCCATGCGAAGCCAGAAACCACAGCACGATGGAAATGGCCACAATTATTTTTCCTGCGTCCCAAATAAAGACCTTCACTTTTTCCCACACCGTTAGCGCGACATTCAAGGGAGAAGGCGCTTTGTAGTCGGGCATTTCCATGATGAAGTAGCTCTTTTCCTTTGTTTTTAAAATGTATTGCAAGGCGAAGGCGGCCAACAATGCCGCAGCAAAGCCCAGGAGGTAAAGGAGCATGAGTGTCACCCCTTTTAAGTTGAAAATACCAAATAACTGCTTGGAAGGAATAACCAGTGAAATAAGCAGCGTGTAAACGGGCAATCTGGCCGCGCAAGTGGTGAGAGGGGTCACCAGAATGGTAATCATCCGCTCTTTCCAATTGCCAATGGTGCGGGCACTCATAATGGCCGGTACTGCGCAAGCGACTCCACTGATCAAGGGAATAACGGATCTTCCGTTGAGGCCAAATCGCCTCATCGATTTATCCATGATGAAACTGACGCGGGCCATGTAGCCGGTATCCTCCATGATGCCGATGAACAAAAACAAAATGGCAATTTGTGGGATAAATACCATTACTCCGGCTAGCCCTGCTATCACACCATCGGTCAGGAGGTTGGTCAATTGCCCTGGGGGGAGTATGTTTTGTAGCCAAGTGCTCAGCCAAAGAAAGCCTCCTTCGATCCAATCCATAGGCGCTTCTGCCAGACTGAAAATTCCTTGAAATGACAAAAATAAAATCGCCAGAAAAATGACAAAGCCACCGATGGGGTGAGTCATCCATTTGTCCAAACGTTGTGTGGTGGTTCGGTCGTTTGTGGTGGCTGGTTTGCTGAGGCATTGCTCCAAAATGGAGTCGATGTATTGGTATCGGTTGGAAATAACCGTGGTTTCTTCCGTTTCAGGAGTTGGGTAGAAATCTATTTTTTTCGGAATTGTCGCATTGCTGAGGGCAGTCAGCAGTTTTGGGAAACCTTCCTTTTTTCTGGCGTTGACAGCAACGACAGGAATGCCCAAAGCTTTAGCCATCTTGGCTGGGTCTATCTCCAGCTGTTTTTGCTCGGCAACATCCACCATGTTGAGGGCCAGGACCAACGGTATTTCCTTGTCGATGAGCTGGGTGTATAGCAGAAGGCTGCGCTTGAGGTTGCTCGCATCAGCTACGTATACAATAGTGTCGGGGAAATCTTTGTTTGTTTTGTCGGCCAGCATTTTCGCCACCACCCGTTCGTCTTCAGAGCGTGGGTTGAGGCTATAAAGTCCTGGAAGGTCGGTGATGATGGCATCAATTTTATCCGACCCCTTGGAATAGTTGAGTTTTCCTGAATGTTTTTCGACTGTTACGCCAGGGTAATTTCCCACCGTCTGGCTGAGTCCCGTTAGGGCATTGAACAGGGTTGTTTTACCTGAGTTGGGATTTCCCAACAGTGCTATTTTTGCCTGCTGCTTGCTCATCTTTTAGCTCCCAACCGATGGATTCAGTTCGACCAAAATGCTGGCGGCTTCTTCTTTCCGGAGACTCAAATGGTATCCTGCCACCGCAATCATCATTGGATCGCCCATAGGGGCAAAAAGTTCCACTGATACCACTTCTCCGGGTAAGCATCCCATCTCCATCAGCTTCAGCGATAAAACCGGATCGTTAAATCCCGTAATGGTTGCAGATTGACCTATGGTAAGGTCCGAAAGGTGTTGCTTGTTTTTGTCCAAAAGAAAAGAAGGTTATCCAGCCACATTTGTGGCAGTCTGTTCTCCTGATTCAGGAGGGGTTTGCCCCCAGCTGGGACAAGAGTCGCACCGGTTCTTTTTCCTGAAAATAGCGCAACCTGAGCCGACTATTGCCAAGAAAAAAAAGAGAAGAATACTACTAATTGTGCGTTGCCGGTTCATGTTGTGGTCGTGAATAAAAGGCTTGCCCAAAATTAAGAATAATAATCAGGAGCAGCCGGTCATTAAAAAACGGTAAAATGGGCTGCCAAATTATGATTAATTTAGACGAAAATTTCCACTTGAAAATCCTCTTTCACATTGGCCGCTACTTTATCATGCTTACCAAGGTTTTTCGTAGACCTGAGCAGTGGTCAATTTATGTGCGTCAAACTCTGAAGGAGATGATGGAGCTGGGAGTCGGCTCCCTGGGGATTATTTCGATCATCTCCATTTTTATGGGGGCGGTCATTGCCATCCAAACAGCTTCAAACATTGACAGCGCGTGGATTCCTTCTTATACAGTTGGATTTACCACACGGCAGTCGGTCATTCTTGAATTTTCACCCACCATTATCGCCCTTATTTTAGCCGGAAAAATTGGCTCAAGCATTGCTTCAGAGATCGGTCAAATGCGGATAAGTGAGCAAATTGATGCGCTCGAAATTATGGGTATTAACTCCAGAGCATACCTCGTCTTGCCTAAAATGGTTGCTACCGTTTTCATCCTTCCCTTTTTGATCATTATCAGCATGTTTATGTCCATTGGCGGTGGATATGTGCTTTGTGGAATTACAGAGGTGATACCCGCATCTGATTACATCTACGGAATACAGTACGATTTTAAGCCTTTTAGTGTCACCTATGCTTTGATAAAAACAGTGTTTTTTGCTTTTGTGATTACTTCTATTCCAGCTTATCATGGCTACCATACCAAAGGTGGTGCGTTGGAAGTGGGTAAATCGAGCACACAAGCCGTGGTTTACAGTAGCATTGTCATTCTAATACTCAACTATGTTCTCACTCAGCTGCTTCTAATATGATTGAGGTTCGAAACATCGTCAAATCGTTTGGAGAAACCAAGGTGTTGAAGGATATATCGATGGTTTTTGAGCAAGGTAAAGCCAACCTTGTGATAGGCGCCAGCGGTTCTGGGAAAACAACACTGACCAAATGCATTGTTGGATTGTTGGAGGTGGACAATGGTCAGGTCCTGTACGATGGTCGGAATTTTACGGAGATGACTTTTAAGGAGCGCAAGCAAATCCGTGTCGAGATAGGGTTCCTTTTTCAAGGAAGTGCTCTGTTTGATTCACTCACGGTGGAAGATAACGTGCGCTTTCCTTTAGATATGTTCACGGCCATGACCGATGCCGAAAAACAGGAGCGGGTTGATTTTTGTCTGAGCCGTGTGGAATTAAGTCATGCTGCCAAATTGTTTCCTGCCGAATTGAGTGGTGGAATGAAAAAACGGGTGGGCATTGCACGTGCTATTTCTGCCAATCCAAAGTACTTGTTTTGCGATGAGCCCAACTCTGGACTGGATCCCCAAACGTCCATTACCATAGACAACCTTATCAAAGAGATTACCGAAGAATTCAACACCACGACCATTATCATCACACATGACATGAATTCTGTGATGGAAATTGGCGACAATATTTTCTTCATCCACAAGGGAGAGAAATGGTGGGAGGGAAGCAAAGAGGAAATCCTTAAAACCGAGAATCCCGAAGTGGTCAATTTCGTTTATGCTTCTCAATTCATGAAGAAGTTGAGGCAATAAAAAGCCTCCTCCTCAGTAGAAAGACTCAAATCAACTACTGAAAAGGAAGGCTTTAGTGCTATCGCAAATGGCAGGTTATCTAATCACCACACGCTCAGACTTCTCCGCGCCTGAATTGCTGAGGTGTAGAAAATAGACGCCCTTGTCCATTCCCGACAGGTTAAGAACTTTAGTAGTATTTCCATTGACTGAAATTACTTCGTTGTGAACCGTTTGGCCCAACATGTTTTTAACATCGATGGTATAAGCACCGTTGCTGGCATTGTCAATATCTAAAGTAAATTCTCCACCGCTTGGGTTAGGAAATACCTTGAATGAGAAGGCATCGTTTTGTAATTCGCTGACGCTCACATTTCCACCAGTAACCTGTATGTTTTTTGTGGCGGTGCAAAAGTTGCCATCTGTGACTGTTACCGTATAGGTTTGCAAAGCATTAACCAGTATACTGTTTGTGGTGCTGTTGGCAGAATCATTCCATTGATAAGAGAATGTTCCTGTTCCTCCAACCGCGATGGCCGTGATGTTAGCTGTGTATGCAGCCAAGTCGTAGGTTACATTTTCGTTGATGGTTATATTGGCCGCAGCGCACAAGCTGGCCTTGGGTTTTGTTATCAAACGGATAAATGGAGTGACGTCAGAATATCCGATGTTGGAGTTGTCGTTATTTCCCACATAGGTGATGAAGGGAGGAGTGCAATTCAAATCGTCATCAATTGTATTGACATTCAACCAAAAATCATCCGACCCATTGAGTACCCGGAATCCTGCGAAAATGTCTCCTGGAGTTAAAACCTCGTAAGGAGTATCAAACATGATTATTTTTTCCGCGTTGAGGTCTGTGCTTAGCACTTCAACAAATTGTTGATGTGGAGTTAGTGCATCAGGTGCAGTGCCAAAAACAACGTCAAAGAAAGCTCCTACTGTTGTTCCATTTCCACTGGCGGAATTATCAAAGAATTCAATGCACATTCCGATAACCGAGTCCGCTGTAGGGAACTCATATCGAACGGACATTTGATAGGCACCGATGCTGTTGGAAAACGAAGAACCTCCGCCACTAAAGCCTTTGTCGCGAGAATATTTGGTGTTTGTTACTTCAAATTCATGCACTTTGGTGTTGCGACCAGAAGCCACATCCGGCATTGAATCGGTCATCATGGTAAATTCTACGGAGTAGTTTCCAGTGCCTTCAGCAGGGGAGTAAGTGCCTGATGTTGCGTTGGTAGAATCTGCAACTGTTGTTATCAGAGCAACTGCTGAAGGAGATGAAAACGACTGAGTTCCGGTTGGTTCAGTGATGTTTACTTCCAGTCTGGCATTGGTTTGAGTCAATGTACCTTGATTTTCATAAGCACCGCCAAAATCCCATAGGAGTCCATCAGCTTGACGTTCTGGAATGAGGGTGTAGGTTTTGGTTTCAGAAGAATCAGCATACTGATTAAAGTAAGATTCAACCAAAGTCATATTGTTTTGTGGAGTTTCGATGAGTTGCACATCATCGAGCATCCAGCCGTAACCAACGTTTCCATTGTAGCCGAATCGGATCCAAATGTCAGTTGGAGAGCCCATAGCAGTTAACGCATCCCTTAAGTCGTAGCAACGCAGATCGGGATTGTCTGTGGGAAACTGACCCGTTCCCAGAGCAGTAATCTCTACATGCTTGTTGCTTCCAACTTCCGTCCAACTGGTGCCGTTAGAGCTAATCTCGATGCGTGTATCTTCATTAAAGCGGGCGTAGTATTGCTCGAAAGTCAGGGCTACATTAGGCGTTTCATTCGAAATGTCAATGGAAGCACTTGTGGTAAGAAGAATATCATATTGTGTTGTTCCGGTAAGTCCATTGGGATCCATGTAAGCCATGTTGTCACCGGAAGAAGAAGCGATGGGATTGGCAAACCAGGATATTGTTGCTGTTCCAGCGTCTACAATCGCCCAGGGAGCAGCTCCAGGGGCCGTTGGTGAACTGGTTGAAAGCCATTGAGAAGGTGTGTCAAAATCACTGGACCAGATCGTGTTAAAAGCTTCAGGGGAGCCAACAGGAGTTGGGGTAGGTACTTCGTTGTCTGGAATCAGAACTGGAAGCATTTCGTGGTCGGCCTGCTCGAAATCAGGCTGAAAAGGAGATTTTGCATAGCTGCTTGGGTCAACTAAGTTGGACTGAGAAAATACCGAGCCCGCAATGAGGCAAACTCCAAACAGAGTGTAAATTTTCTTCATAATAAATCAGTTGATAATTAAATGAATTGATTGGGATTATGATTCCCAATTTCCCATAAAACAACTGATTTACATATTCAGAATTAGATAACGGTAGGATTGGTTAAGCGAGAGGGGAGTTGAGCATTTTTTTGGCATAAAAAAAGCCCTGCAGCATAGCTACAGGGCTTTTTATCAGAAGCGTTTTCCTTACTTGATAATCACTTTTTGTGACTTTTCTGAAGAAGCATTGCTTACATTCAAAAAGTACACGCCTTTATCAAGGTTGTTTAGATTCAATACTTTGGTTGTGTTTCCATCGATTGAAAGAACTTCATTGTGAACGTTCTGTCCAAGGATGTTTTTAACCTCGATAGTGTATGCACCAGAAACAGCATTTTCGATGTTCAAAGTAAACTCACCGTTGTTAGGGTTAGGGAATACTTTGAAAGAGAAAAGGTCTGCACCCAATTCATCAACACTAACGTTACCAGGACCTTGGTTGATGTTGTCAACAAGAATGTCTGAAGTAGAAGAACAACCGTTTGCATCAGTAACAGTTACAGAGTATGTTCCAGTTTCTGTTACAGTAATGTCTTTCGTGTTTACGTTCCCAGCGTTTGCTCCCCATGAGTATGCGTATGGAGAAGTTCCACCAGTAGCAGTCAAAGAGATGTCAGCGTCAAAATTCAACAAGCTGTAAGTGATAACATCACCAATAAAGATGTTTGTACCAGCACACAGGTCGATTTTAGATTTGGTCAACATTCGAACAAATACTTCACGTGTAAAGAAGCTAGTTTGAGCAGCACCATTTTCACGGATGAAGTAACGTTGTGTAGGCACTTCGTAGTCATCATCGATAGACCCTGCATTCAACCAGAAATCATCACCAGCACTCAAAGAAGTGTAGCCAATGTAGTAATCTCCTGGAGCTACAGGAACCGGAGAGTTGAACAATACAACTTTGTCAGCATTCAGGTCACCTGAACCAACTTCAACGAATTTAACTTCAGCAATCGGAGTAGCTGCAGCATCCAATGTGTTGAACAATACAACATCAAAGAAAGCACCAACAGAAGTTCCGTTTCCAGACTGTGAGTTGTCAAAGAAGTTAACGTTCAATCCAAGGATACTATCCTGAGTAGCGATTTCATAGTGCACCAACATTGTGTGTGCTCCAAGGTTACCACTGAAAGTGATACCACCGTTGCTACTACCGTTGTCTCTGGCGTAGTAAGTGTTAGTTACTTCCATCTCGTCAGTAATGCCTGACTGAGAAGTGTTTACATCACCTGAACCTGAATCAGAAACAGCTTGAAAATCAAATTCGTACGCACCTAACAGGTCAATTCCACCAGACCAGGACATTCCAGTCATTTGAGTTGTATCGCTAGCACCAGTTAAGGAAGTGTAAGCAGAAGAAGAACGAACTTCAGTAGTTCCATTAGGATCAGTAATAGTTACTTCCATTTGAGAGTTTGTTTGAGTCAAGCTACCTTCGTTGTTAATCAACGCAGAGAATTCAACCGCAACAGCTTCTGCTTGACGCAAAGGCATAGAAGCATACCATTTGTTAGAAGTAGAATCGGTAACACCAGCATCAATTTCAAAGAAATTTTGAACAGTTACCAAATTGTTTTGAGGAAGCGTACTGAAGCTAACGTTATCGATCATGATACCGTATCCTAAGTCTCCAGTATAGTTAATACGGAAAAATACACTAGAAGGAGAGCCCATTGATGTCAGGGCAGCACTCATGTCGTAGTAGTTGTTGTCAGGGTTTGATACCTTGATGCCAGGATTCTGTTGTGAAGTGATATCAATGTGGTTGTTGTTTCCAACTTCTACCCATGACGTACCATTTGAACTGATTTCGAAAAATACTTCGTCAGTAAAAGCAGCGTAGTATTGGTCAAAAAATAAGCCAACATCAGGCGTGTTTGCTGTGATGTCAATTGCATTGGTAGTAGTTAACGTGATAGTGTAAGTAGTACCACCTTGAACCAGGTTGTTGACGTTCAAGTAAGCAAAAGCGCCACTTGTAGCGATAACATTACCAAACCATTCAATTCCATTTCCGATACCGGCTTGAGTTGTAGAATCGCCAATAGACCATGTCGCAGGTGCTGGAGGGACTGGCCCTACTGAGCCCGCAGTCCAATCTCCGGCATTGTCGAAATTGCTAGACCAAATAGTTGTTACTGCTTCAGGAGTTCCAACGATTGGAGCTTCCAAAGGTTCCCAGGCTGGTCCTTCTTTAACAATGGTGCCAGTTCTTTCACTTCTCTCCGACATAGGCTCGATTGGCGACTTTTCTGTCGATTTCCAATCGGACTGGGCGAAGGCGGAAGTACTAAGCAAAAGCACACCAATTAACGTGTAAACTTTATTCATAACGCTTCAGATTAATTTATTTACGAATTACAATTTATATGCTTCGAATCCTTTAGTTAGGCTTTCACTATAAAATTAAAGCAAGCGGAGCAAATTTAATGATATTTTTCTCAAAGATACAATACGCGAAAACTGAATTAACAGTTGGGGTGACGCATAAATCAGGACAAAGTTGTTTTCCTAATAAATGATTAGTCGATGGGAATTGGATTCCTGCCCGTTGGAGAGTAAGAGGAGGTATACACCTGAAGAATATTCACTTAGGTCTATTTGTGATTTCAAGTTATCAGACGAAGTAGCACGTCTTGTGAAAACGGGGCGTCCGGTGAGATCAACTACTTTGATGTCGAAGTCTTCTACTTGATGCTGAGTGCTTTCCCATTCAATCTGGAATATTCCAGATCCTGGATTTGGAAATACTCTAACATTTCCAAAAGAGGAAGCCTGTTCATGGATTCCAACCGGGTGGCCTACGAAAACAAACAGTGTGTCTGAACAGCCACTGCCATCAGTTACTGTCACGGTGTAAGGGCCACCAGAGATGCCGGCTAAATCTTCTGTAGAAGCTCCGTTGCTCCACGAATAGCTATAAGGTGGATTGCCACCAGTCACACCAATATCAATAGCTCCCTGGTTTCCTGGAAGTGTATCTTCCCGTGTCACCGAAACGGTATCAATAAGAATGGCAGTTGGTGCTGCGATTACAGCAGAAACAATGCGCTTGCAGTTGTTGGTATCTGTGACAGTTAGCGCATAAGCACCAGCCACTAAATCGGAAATGTTGGGGGTTGTGTCCTGGTTACTCCAAATATAGGAGTATCCGGGATTGCCACCGGAAACCTGTGTTTCAATTGTTGCACCGGTATCTCCAAAACAACTTAGGAAAGAAGGATTCAATCGAATGTCCATCGAGTCGGCTTGGTCAATGGTGTCGGTATGAATACCAACGCAGGATTGGTCATCAGTCACTGTTAGAAAATAGATGCCCCCTTTGGCAAAAACCAAATCCTGGTCGGTGGCTGCTGAGTCATCACTCCACAAATAAGTATACGGGGCTGTTCCGCCTGCCACGCTTACATCAATGCCACCTAAAGCTTCACCAAAACAGATTGCATCGGTTACAGAATCTGTTGTAATCACAGGAGCATTTTGACTGTTTAGTAACACTGAAAATACCCTGGAGCAATTGTTGGAGTCGGATACGGTGACTGCATAAGCTGCTGGCGTAAGGCTTGTTGCATTACCAGTTAGTAGTCCTGGATTGTGACTCCAGGCGTAACTATAAGGTGAAGGTCCGCTGGATGGTGCTACGTTGATAACTCCAAGACTGGTGCCGCAGCTTGGCTCGGAAAGAGTAACCACGGCATCAACAGCTGGTGTGCCGTTTACCACAGCTGAATCATTGTGTAGACAACCCCGACTGTCAGTGACGGTATAATAATAAGTGCCAATGGTTAAATTTCTGGCCACTGCATTGGTGTCGCCATGCGCCCATGTGTACGTGTGAGGGGCAGTTCCTCCCAAAGCATTGGAGGTAACACTTCCTTCACCACTGCCGCAATTTTCATCCGCAATGATGGGCTGTGAAACCAGCGAATCCGGTTCCAGGATGGAATAGGTTGCCATTTCAGAACATCCGATGCCGTAGGATACTGTGACGGTGTAATTACCGGCTGACAATAAGCTGATTGAGTCGGCAGTTTCGCCATTGGACCAGGCGTAAGTATATGGTCCCGTTCCGTTTAAGCTCAAAGCAATGGAACCATTGGTGTCGCCATAGCAGGCAATGTGTTCAATGACTGAACTCACCACATCAGGGCATAAATCAGTAAAAGGTTGCAGGTTCATTCTCAGAAACGGAGTGAATCCGATGGTCGACCAGGGGCCTGTGTTGAGAAATACTGTTGAGTCTGCGGTTGGTTGAGCAATGTCCGATGCCAGTACTACTGTTCCCGAAATAACTTCCATGGTGGTGATGTAGTTGCCAGGAGGAAGTGGTGTAGCAGGTATGGAAAAATGACTCCATTGACCAATTTGACCCAGAGTGATGTTTTGTATTCCACTCGAAATGACCGGTGTCGTCAAGTTGGTATCACTGTAAATATGGAATTCTATGGCAGAATTTTGAATGGAGCTCCCATGAAACCAGGTCGAAATAGAGTTGACCGTGTCTAATGCGTTGATTTCATACAACACGCCCAATTGGTAGTAACCAGTTCCCAGCCATAATCCCGCACCGGTATGATTTCCGTTATCCCGGGCATAAACTGTGTCGGTTACATCAAATGAAAAGGTGGATGAATTGTTGGTTGGAACCTCGTCAGAAGCAGAAGAACCAACATTAAACGTCACCTGGTAATTGCCGCTGTCGCTTGGAGTGAAAAAGGGCGCAATCAGGTTAATGTCGGCTTGCCCTTGTGAAGGGATGAACGCGGAGGTGGCTCCATTGCTGTAATTTCCCGCACCGGTAACGCCTATTGTAAACAAGACATTGGATTGGTCGTTGCTACCACCATTAAAAGCGGTTGCACCAAAACGCAGGGCGTCTTCCTGTGCCTGCCGTTTTGGTATATAGTTGTAATAGGTTGTTCCCTTGGAATCGGAAGCGCCATTGAAGTAAGTCGTTCTTAGTTCCAGGTCATTGCCAGCAAGTGGATCTACAGTGATGTCGTCCAGGGCCAAACCCGAAGAATAATTGCCCCCGTCATCAAAACTGAACTTGATGCGGACCGAAGCGCTGTTGTCTGTTCCGGGAAGCGGGATGCAGATGTGCTGCCAGGCTTGCGAAACGGGTAAAGTATAAATGGTGTTCCATGGGCTGTTGCCGACTTTAATCGACACGCTGGCAATGCTCTGGGTGTTGTTGTGAAACGCTGCAAAGGACAAAGCCATGTCTGTCAGTTGCGAAAAGTTCAGCACAGGTAGTTCAAGTGAGTCAGCTGATTTATCGCAGTCGTACACATCGTCATTGGTCATCGCAAATCGCGAACGGGCAGGCACAGGCCAGAATCCATTTTCATTGGCTTGACCAGCCCCATTTCCAGCTGTTCCTGAATAGAACCCCGTGGTGCAATTGGACGATGAAGTCCAGCCAGAGGGTAAGTTTGGAGCACTGATTGTCTCGAAATTTTCGTGAAAGAACGCAAATCCACCAGATGTAGCTGCTGCTTGTAATGGTGTAGTCGCATCTATCAGGACCAGGCCTGAAGGTGCGGCCGGAACCTGTGCCTGCAACACCTGCGTGGCGATCAAACAAAGAGCGAGGATGTAAAAATGACGAAGCATCGTTTTGGAAAGGGATACTAACGGTTGATTATAAAAAGAATTGTTAAGCCCTTTCAAAATTTTAATGGCCGCCCACCATCTCCTCTTCGTAGCTCTCCAGGGGAGGGCAGGTGCAGATAAGGTTTCTGTCTCCATAGGCATTGTCAACCCTGGCCACACTAGACCAAAATTTCGCTTCCCGAACCCATGGAAGGGGATAGGCTGCTTTTTCTCTGCCATATGAATGGTTCCAATCATCACTCACTACTGAATGAGCCGTATGTGGTGCATTCTTTAAGACGTTGTCTTCCTGATCGGCTGCCCCTGATTCAATTTCTCTGATTTCATTTCGGATGGAAATCAGGGCTTCACAGAAGCGATCCAGTTCTTGCTTCGACTCACTTTCGGTTGGCTCAATCATCAGTGTTCCCGCTACAGGGAATGATACTGTAGGTGCGTGGAAACCGTAGTCGATGAGGCGCTTGGCGATGTCTTCTACCTCCACATGGGCGGTGCGTTTAAAATCGCGGCAATCCAAAATCATTTCGTGAGCTACCCGACCATTCTTGCCTTTGTAAAGCACGTCAAAGTGTTCGCTCAACAATTCTTTCATGTAGTTGGCATTGAGGATCGCATATTTGGTAGAATCTGTGACTCCCTGTCTGCCCAACATTTTAATGTATCCGTAGGAAATCAACAAAATCAAAGCACTTCCCCAGGGAGCGGCAGCCACAGCTGGAATGCCACTCTCACCACCTGTTGGCGTAATAGGGTGGGTTGGCAAGAAAGGAGCTAGTCGCTCTACTACACCAATTGGCCCCATTCCAGGGCCGCCACCACCATGAGGGATGGCAAAAGTTTTGTGCAGGTTGAGGTGGCAAACATCCGCACCAATATTTCCTGGGCTGGTCAGACCAACCTGTGCATTCATGTTTGCTCCGTCCATGTAAACGAGTCCACCGTTGTCGTGGATAATGTCCGTCATTATGATGATGGATTCTTCAAAAACACCGTGTGTTGAAGGATAAGTCACCATCAAGGCGGCTAAATTTTCTTTGTGCAGTTCGGCTTTGGCTTGCAAATCTTCCAAATCTACATTGCCCATCTCGTCACATTTTACAACAACGACTTTCATGCCAGCAACCACAGCACTGGCGGGGTTTGTTCCGTGGGCCGAAGCTGGAATCAACACAATGTCTCTTTGGTGATCATCGTGGTGCCAGTGGTACGCTTGAATGACACGTAATCCGGCATATTCGCCTTGTGCACCTGAGTTTGGTTGAAAAGAGATGGAGTGAAATCCAGTGATTTCGCACAGTGATTTTCCAAGGCCATCAATCATTTCCATGTAGCCCTGAGCTTGTTCCAGCGGCACAAAAGGGTGCAGCTCAGAGAAACCTGGCATGGTGATAGGATATAATTCAGAAGCGGCATTGAGTTTCATGGTACATGAACCCAAAGAAATCATGGAGTGTGTGAGCGAAATGTCTTTGTTCTCCAAACGCTTCAGGTAGCGCATCATTTCTGATTCTGACTGGTAGCTGCTAAAAACTGGATGCGTGAGGTATGCAGATTTACGCACATAGCCAGCATTGATGTGCAGTTGGTCGCTGCCATTGCTGGAGGGGATGTGTGACTTTCCGAGCACTCCTGCAAAAATGTGGGCGATGTTGTTAGTGTCTTCTGCTGTGGTTGTTTCATCCAGGCTAATGAGTATTTGTCCTGAATCTGCATAGTAGAAATTGATGCCAGCAGCATTCGCAGCCTCTTTTACTTGAGCCACCTTGTCACCGTCCATCTGGACACAGATCGTATCGAAAAAGTCCGTATTGACCTGTGTGGCGCCCAACGTTTTTAAGTCATTGGAAAGGTGTGCGGCTCTTTGGTGGATGTCCAGAGCAATTTCCCGAATTCCATCAGGTCCATGGTACACTGCATACATTCCAGCCATGATGGCCAACAATGCCTGTGCGGTACATATATTTGAAGTCGCTTTGTCTCTTCGAATGTGTTGCTCACGTGTTTGAAGGGCCATGCGAAGGCCTCTGTTTCCATCGCGATCTTGGGATACACCAATGATGCGTCCTGGGATGTGTCGTTTGTTGGCTTCCTTGGTGGCGAAGTAAGCAGCGTGCGGACCACCAAAACCCAGGGGCACACCAAAACGTTGCGTTGAACCAACCACTACGTCAGCTCCCCATTCTCCCGGAGGAGTGATCAGCGCAAGGCTCAAAAGGTCAGCTGCTACCACTACACGGATGTCTTTTTCGTGTGCTTTGTTGGTAAAGTCAGCATAATCTTCGATTTGACCATTCATGTCAGGGTATTGCAACAAGGCTCCAAACATGTTGTCATTTAGCTCCACAGTAGCCGGATCGCCAAAGATTAATTCAATTCCAAGAGGAATCGCTTTGGTTTTGAGCACGTCCACTGTTTGAGGATACGTCTTGTCCGAAACAAAAAAGCCGTTAATGCCAGCTTTTGCAGCAGCCCTGGATCGGGTGTGGAAAAACATCAGCATGGCTTCACTGGCTGCAGTGGATTCATCCAACAAAGAAGCGTTGGCGATTTCCATTCCCGTTAGGTCACTGACCATTGTCTGAAAATTCAGCAACCCTTCCAGGCGTCCCTGGGCAATCTCTGCCTGATAGGGCGTGTAGGCCGTGTACCAACCTGGATTTTCCAGTACGTTTCTTTTTATGACAGCAGGAACATTACAATTGTAATAGCCCAATCCAATATAGGACTTGTATATTTTGTTCTTGGCCGCCAATCCAGAGATATGCCTGGCATATTCTGCTTCTGTCAACCCATCTTCCAGATCCAAAGGAGCCTTCAGTCGGATATTTTGTGGGATGGTTTTATTGATCAACTGATCCAAGCTGGATGCACCGGCCACATCTAACATGGTGTTAGTGTCTTTTTCTCTGGGGCCAATGTGGCGCAATTGAAAGGCGTTAAGTTTCATCTGTTCCAATTTATTTATTTCACTGGATTAATGAGCAAACCACAAGTTCAACCGTAATGGATGAGGTTTGAAATGCATCATTAAAACCATCATATTGACTGTCTCTACAATTGTAGCTGCAAATATAGAACACAACAATCTATTCCTGATCAAGTTCATCGACTTACTTTGGTAGCACGTTCCTAAAAGGAATTTATGTATATATTTGATTCCTCAATTCAGCTAATTCCGGGTTTTTCATGTATCAGAAAATTGTTTTTTTGGCAGCATTGCTTATTGGCATTCAGTTTGCTGGCAGTGCCCAAAATCTGGGTGAAATTCTTTTGATGTCGGGCAAGACAATCGAAGGCAACATTCTTAGTGTAGACAGTGTAGTGGCTTATGAGCACGTCAAAAAGAATGGTTCGACCAAAATGCGCTACATCGATTCCTACCGCATTTTTTCCGTAACAGACTCGACTGGCGAAGAGCAAATCATCTACGAGCAGGATACCCTTGTTGGCAATGATTTCTCTGCTGAGGAAATGCGTTATTATGTTTATGGAGAGCAGGATGCCATGGCTGGGTACAAAGTTCCGCATTTGATAGTCAGCTCATTTATTTTGTCTGGAGTTGGAGGGTATTATTTGTCTGACAACTTTGTAATTTTTGCTGTTCCCTTTTTCTCAGTAGTGTTGACGGGTACACCACGGCCAAAGATTCAAACCAAGTCAGTACGAGATCCCAAATACTTGTCCGAACCAGCTTATGTGCTCGGATATGAGCGCACCGCCAAGAGCAAGAAGATTCTGTTGGCCATTCCAGCCAGTTTGTTGGGAGTTATCTCCGGGGCTGCCGTTTACAACCTAACTAAATAGGTTGCTTAAGAAAGCGCTGGCTGTTGCGACCTTTCAAAAAAATCATTGATTTTCTGGTATTCTCCAATGTGATTGTGGCAACGCCCATCACGTGTATGGCCTATGAAACCTACCTCATAGCTGGTGCATCTCCAGACACTCCTTTACTTTGTTTCATCTACTTCGCTTCGTTGCTGCTCTATGGCTTTCACCGCATCCATGGGCTTTTTGATATCGACATCGAACTGTACTCTACCCGGCATCATTGGGCACGCAGGCGCTATAGTTGGATGGTTGGTGTGTTGGCAATCGCCTTGACGGGGACGCTCGTAAGCGTCTATTTTTTGGAACGATCCCTTTTACTGGCACTTATTCCTGCAGCACTTATTTCAGTGGCGTATTCTGTTCCGGCTTTGCCGCTGGGCCAACGCACCATGCGCTTGCGCGACATCCCCATGGTGAAGATATTCTTAATCGCAGGGGTGGTAAGCTACGTCACGGTGATGCTTCCTTTTTTGACATTTCCTTCGGGGAACGATCTCGTTTCTGCCGACCTGTGGATGCTGGTAATAAGCCGTTTTTTCTTCCTGCTGGCAATCACGATTCCCTTCGACATACGCGATGTGCGTTTTGACCGGGAGTGGGGCGTGCAAACCATGCCGCTTAAGTATGGCATCAAAAAAGCCAAACGGATAGCGCTGGTTTTTTTATTCCTGTTTTTGGGCGTGGCTGGGATGCATTACCTGCTTGGAACCTGGATGAGTTTGCCCATATTAATGGCTTTGGCGGCTTCGCTGCTGGCTACTGTGCCGGTTATTTTGCAAGCCTCTCCCAAACGGTCAGAATATTATTATTCCCTGGTGTTGGAAGGAACCATGGTGGTGCAATTTGCCTTGGTTTATGGTTCAGTGGTTTGGTTGTCTGACCTTTTGTAGCATCGGCTAACAAGCAGTCCATTTACCCATTTTTTTTCGGCTACTGCCTCATAGCCAAGTTTCTTGAAAGCCGATTGGAAATCGGGTAGTTTGAAAATGCCCAAGCCACAAACAAGGTGGAAACCGATGTACAACACTTTAACCACTGCCCCGAAAAGTAGGTTTAGCATGAATGGTTTGGCCGGGACATTAAAATCGGTAAATAGAAATTGTCCGGTTCGGTGCAACGTGCTGTCCAGCTTTTGAAGGACCTGGTATAGTTCAGCTTCGGAGAAACAATCCAGCACATAGGCCGTGATAATGGTATCAAAACGCACATCTGAAGGAATGTCTCCATAGCTGCCTTCGATGAAGGTGATGTGGCTTGATTGTTCGGGGAACTGGTGGTGTGCTTTCTGCCGTGCCAAATCAACCATGCTGTTGGAAAGGTCCACATAACAGTAGGTCCCTGCCAGATTAAGGCGCAGCGCTTCTACCAATATATCTCCGTTGCCGCCACCAAAAATCAATGCCGATTTTACCGGAGTAGCGGTCCGTAAAAAATGATGCTGGGAAGTTTGAAGCAAGCCGCCAAAAAACAGCCTGGAGAAAAAACCATAAGTCGAAGAAAGGAGGTTAAAACCGCGCTTAATTCTGTTATGGCTAGGCATGGCCCAGTACGCTATCCAGGCTTTCGCAAAACGCGGTTGCTGCCTTTTCTAAATCTGCCTCAGAATGGGCATGCGATACAAAGCCAACTTCATAACCGGAAGGGCCCAGGTAAATGCCACGCTTCAAAAGAGCCCCATACATGTGTTTGAACAAGTCCATGCTTTGCGGATCAATTTGGTCAGAACGCCTGATGGCTTCCAAATCGGAAAAGGCCATCCAGAAGATAGAGCCAACTGAAAACATGCGGAAGGAATACCCTTTTTCTTGGCTGTGCGCCAGAATAGTACCCACAAACTGTTTCGTTTTTTGCTCCAGATTCTCGTAAAATCCAGGTTTCAGGCATTCTGTCAATTGGGCTGCCCCAGCTGCCATTGCTACTGGATTTCCAGACAAGGTGCCGGCTTGATAAACAGGTCCGTCAGGAGCAATATTTGACATCAGTGCAGCGCTGGCACCGTAAGCGCCAACGGGCATTCCGCCACCAATAATTTTTCCGTAGGTAACAATGTCGGGGTGAATGCCATAAAGGCCAGCAGCTCCTTCAAAACCTACTCGGAAACCGGAAATAACTTCGTCAAAAAACAACAGAATTCCTTCGCGGTCACAGATGGTGCGTAAGAATTTTAAGAAGGATAAATCTTGCAACAACAATCCGTTGTTGGCAGGAATGGGTTCAATAACGATGCAAGCAATGTCGTCTTTGTAATCGACCACAGCTTTTTCAATCGCAGCTTCATCGTTTAGTGGCACCACAATAGTTTCGTTCACATAAGCCTCGGGAATACCAGCCGAAGTGGACGTGCCCAGGGTAACCAAACCAGAGCCTGCTTTTACCAGCATTGAGTCTACATGGCCGTGGTAGCAGCCTTCGAACTTGACAATTTTATTACGACCTGTGGCGCCACGTGCCAGGCGAATGGCAGACATCACTGCTTCCGTCCCCGAATTAACGAACCGGATTTTTTCTACAAATTGGTTGTTCTCGATAATGAGTTTGGCCAATTCATTTTCCTGGCGAGAAGGAGCACCAAAAGAAAGACCGTTGGCAGCCGTTTTGGCAACACTATCCACAATGGCCGGATGCGCATGGCCTAAAATAAGGGGACCATAAGAGCAACAAAAATCAAGGTAGGAATTGCCGTCTGCATCGTGAATGCGGGGTCCAGCACCTTTTACCATAAAAAGAGGAGGACCATCAACGGAACGAAATGCCCGAACCGGAGAACTGACACCACCCGGAAAATATCCTTTTGCTTCTTCATACAACGCTGCTGATACAGCCCTGTCGGTCGTTATCTCGCCCATCTTAAATCACATTAATTTGTACATTTGATGCTTCGGCAAAAGTACGTCACCCAACGCGATAAGTAAAATATAATATGGGATTTGAATTCACCAAAGCATATGCTCAAGGCAGAGACAACTCTGATCCATTAGCGAGCTATCGAGATCAATTTTTTCTGCCACAGCACGACAACGAGGATGCTGTTTATTTTACCGGGAACTCCCTTGGGTTGCAGCCCAAAACGGCACAAGCCGCGTTGCAACAAGAGTTGGATGATTGGGCGAAGTATGGCGTAGAAGGGCATTTTGAAGCTAAAAATCCCTGGTTTGCTTACCACGAATTTTTTGCTGAATCTCTTGCCAGGTTGGTTGGTGCCAAGCCCGAAGAGGTGGTGGCCATGAATGGCCTGACAGTAAATTTGCACCTCTTGCTGGTGTCTTTTTACAAGCCCCGTGGCAACCGATACAAGATTTTATGCGAAGCCAAAGCTTTTCCTTCTGACCAATACGCGTTGGAAACACAAGTGAAGTTTCACAGCTACGATCCTGATGACGCGATTATTGAAGTAGCTCCACGCGAAGGTGAACACACCGTTCGATTGGAAGATGTGCTCGCAGCCATCGAAGCCAACAAAGACGAATTAGCATTGGTCATGATTGGTGGGGTAAATTACTACACCGGGCAAGTATTTGATATGAAAACCATCGCAGCAGCCGGACATGCTGCCGGTGCAATGGTCGGATTTGACCTGGCCCACGCGGCTGGCAACCTGCACCTGCAATTACACGATTGGGAAGTAGATTTTGCCGCCTGGTGTTCTTACAAATACTTAAACTCCGGACCCGGAAGTGTATCAGGAATCTTTGTGCATGAAAAGCACCACCAATCCGATTTGCCACGATTTGGCGGTTGGTGGGGGCACGACAAAGACACCCGCTTCCTGATGGAAAAAGGATTTCAACCCATTCAAACAGCCGAAGGATGGCAATTGAGTAATGCGCCCGTTTTTGCCATGGCCATTCACAAAGCCTCCCTCGATATTTTTGATGCAGTAGGCATGGAAGCCCTCCGCGCCAAAAGCCAGGAATTGACTGGCTACCTTGAGTTTGTGGTCAACACTGTTTCGGAAGGGCTGGAAGGTACCAGCTTTGAAATTATCACACCAGGCGACCCCGACCAACGCGGTTGCCAACTTTCCATCTTGGCCCACGGGCAAGGCAAAGCATTGTTTGATAAACTTACTGCAAAAGGAGTTATTGCCGACTGGCGCGAACCCAATGTGATTCGCATTGCACCAGTGCCACTCTACAACTCATTTGAAGATGTGTACCGTTTTGGCGTAAAGCTGGCCGAGTCGATTGGGTAGGCATTAGTCGAATTGAGTGTTTTATTCGATTTTCGATTATTTCTAAATGCGAAGCCTCCCGGGTGATTGCTGTGAAGTAGACAGTTAAATTGCCTGTTCAGCCAACTCTAAATAGTAGGAAGCCGTATTTTTAATCGCTATATTTGGGTAGCCCCTTCATTTAATTTCCCCTCTTATGAAAGCAATTGTTACCTGCCTTGGGCTTGTTGTGCTTTTTGCAATGAATGTGCGCGCGCAATCTGCACTGGAAATAGAGAATTTTACTGGATATAGTTTTGAAGTAGACATGTATCAGTTTGATCCGAAAGTTTGTGGTGGTTCTACTATTATTACGTATTCAATACCAGCAGGCCCTGGCATAACTACGGTAACCAGTGCCGTGACCACCGTCTGGCGTTTTGCTGAATTTCGTGAGCCTTCTGCGTTGTGCCCAACTAGCCCGTTCGCTATTATTGTAGGACCATCAACAAGCGGTTGTTTTAATTGTGGGGTACCTGGGTCAACGGGCAATAGTCAATTGGAACCCGGTTGCCAGGTTGTACCGTTTCCCCCAGTTTTCGCTAATGCAAATTGGAGCAGCTGCCAATATCTATCGCTTAATTAAAGGTTTATCCATCCATAAGGGAGGTGCATGAAGCCTCCCTTTTTTTTATCTCGTAAAGAAATGATGAGGCCCAAGATACTAACGTTTATAGTCTGGCAATTTTGTTTTATGGTGACTGGAATTGTTGCTGCCCAATCTATAATGATGGAGTGGAGTGAACAAATTGGCGGAAGCCTACAGGATGGTGGAACCGATCTTTCAATGGATGCCAGTGGAAATGTAATAATTGCTGGTATCATTCAAGGAACAGTTGATTTTGATCCTGGACTGGATTCCCTCAATTATACTGCTGCAGGAAGTTCTGATGGATTTATACAAAAACTGGATTCGGCAGGCAACTTATTGTGGGTTGGAACTTTAGGAGGCGTTGGTCTTGATGTCGTTTGGTCAGTTACAACAGATGCTGCTGGAAATATTTTCGCAACGGGCACATTTGAGGGGACAATTGATGTCAACATGGAGTCGGGTTCAACTCAGCTAACCTCTTTGGGATTTGCTGATATTTTTGTTCTCAAAACTGATCCTTCTGGTAATTTATTGTGGATTCGCTCGATGGGAGATATAGGTGTCAGTGATGGCAGGTCCATTTACTCAGATGGAGAAGGTGGAGTTTTCATTACTGGTTCCTTTTCGGGAACAGTGGATTTCGAACCAGGAATTGGTTCAACCACCAAGACCTCATTAGGATCAATTGATGTTTTTCTGTTAAGGCTAAGCACTTCAGGAAATCTGAATTGGGTGCAAACCTATGGTGGAACCTCTGGTGACAGAGGGGAAGCACTTGTCGTAGACGCCTCGGGCAATGTGTATGTTACTGGAGTTTTCATCGACACTGTGGACTTTGACCCAGGTTCGGGAGTTTCTAATTTAGTTTCTAAAGGAGGTCGGGATGTTTTTATTCAAAAATTTGATCCTACTGGCATTTTGGTTTGGGCTCGGTCTGTAGGTGGAACAAATGTTGATGAAAGTGAAGCCATAAATGTAGACGACCAAAATAATGTTTACGTCACCGGTCAGTTTTTGGATACGGTAGATTTTGATCCTGGTCCGAACGAATTGCTTCTTTCATCGCAAGGAAGTAGAGATTTTTTTGTTTTGAAGCTAGATGAATCAGGCAATCTTAGTTGGGCTAATTCGGTAGGTGGGCCCGGAATTGATGAGAGTGCGGCCATTTTCATAAATGCGTGGGATGAAGTATACGTTACCGGAGCATTCTCAGAAACTGTTGATTTTGACCCCGGAGTCGGAGTAAGTAGCCGAACTTCTGCCGGAGGATTTGACGCCTTTTTCCAAAAATTGTCCGCTGATGGAGATCTAATTTGGTTGGAAGTTCTTAGTGGCGCAGATGGAGTAGGAGTAGGGTCTATGACTCTAGACAGTGAGGGCTTTCTTTACTCTACCGGAAATTATAGTGGCACAGTAGATTTTGATCCAAGTTCTGCCACTAACAACCTCACTTCAGCTGGATCGTCCGACATCTTCGTACTCAAACTAAAACCCTCCGAAGTAGGCGTGAATGAAATCGACAATTTAAATGCCGGCTACCGGATTTATCCCAACCCTGCCACAGACGAAATTTGGGTAGAATCGCTCAACGAGTCGATTCGTTCCATATCCGTGCTCGACATCACCGGGAAAGAAGTGTATGTGCAAGCAGGCCTCAACCAGGATAAGGCAAATTTGTCGCTTCAGGGATTAAGCCCGGGCATTTACTTTGTCCGAATTACTGGCGAAAAGGAAGTGCATGTGGCCAAAGTCGTGAAGCGGTAGTTTCAATGGGACTTATCGTTAGCAAGCACCCTTTCTTATTGGCACCGGTGTCAAGACTTCCGGCATTGCTTCAGAAGGAGTGCAGGCTGCAATTTTTTATTTCAGATTTCAATAAATAATTCTTCCAACGACTTTCTGGTCTTTGTCCTGAATTGATTGTGATCTTCTTTTGCTCTGTAACCTACTGCCACGACTACTACCGGGGTCAATGTTGTCAGGTCCAGGATTTCTATATACCGTTGTGGGCTGAAGCCCTCTATAGGACAGGCGTCTATCTTTGATTCGGCACAGGCATTCAACAAATTGGTCATGGCCATGTATGCTTGTTTTGCAGACCATTGCAGTGTAAAATCTTCGTCCCAACCAATCACTTTTGATTTTACATACGATTCAAAAGTCGCAAGGCTTTCAGTTGTTACGTTATTGGCTTTGGCCGTTCGGTGAACGTGTTGTTCGACTGCTTCTTTGGTTACTTGCTTTTCGACACAAAAAATGAATAAATGCGAAGACTGGCTTACCTTAACTTGGTTGTTGGTTGCTTCAACCAGGGAAGCCTTTAACGCGTCATTATTGGTTACCAGTACTTTAAAAGGCTGCAAGCCAAAAGAACTGGGTGTTAGTTGAACCGCCTCTTTCAGGCGATTCAACTGCTCTTCTGTGATTTTTTTGGAAGGATCGAATTGTTTTGTGGCGTACCGCCATTTTAGGTGGTCTATCAACATCATGGTGCATTTCAATTAATTCATGGGAACTTCCATCAACAATAAATGGCTTCCTTTTTTTACGTCAATGGCAACTTCCTGAGTATCCCAAATGCCGAAGCCATCTCTGCGATCTAAAGCCTGGTTTGCTATGGTCGCGGCTCCTTCCAGTAAAAAGGCATACACGCCATTTCCTTCCTGATGAATTTTGTAATTCAACGATTTGTCTGCATCAAATTTTCCAAGACTAAACCAGGCATCCTGATGTATCCAAACCCCTCCATCGTGTTCGTTGGGAGATAATATCTGATGCAATTGATTCTTTATTTGCTGAGGGTCTAGTGTAATTTGGTCGTAACGCGGTTGAACGTTTTTCTTGTTGGGGAAAACCCAGATTTGCAAAAATTTGACAGCCCGATCGGTGTTCTTATTGTACTCACTGTGAAAAACTCCGGTGCCTGCGCTCATTACCTGAACATCCCCTTCTTTGATAACCGTGGTGTTGTTCATGCTGTCTTTGTGTTCTAAATCTCCCTCCAATGGAATGGAGATGATCTCCATGTTGTCATGTGGGTGTCTTCCAAATCCTTTTGCCTGCTCTACAAAATCATCGTTCAATACCCGGAGCATTCCGAAGTGCATCCGCTCGGGATTGTAGTAGTTGGCAAAACTAAACGTGTGTTTCGATTTTAGCCATCCGTGATTGGCATCGCCTCTCGTGTTGGCTTTGTGTAATACCGTGTTCATGATTTTATCGCTTTTGACGGGAAGGTGGTTAAAGCCAACGTCCTTCATTAATTTATCATAAGTGGAACTTTGGGCAGTAGATGCAAGTAAACTGCTGGCCACTGCCACTCCTGATGCTCCTAGAATTGATCGCTTGATAAAGTCTTTTCTCTCCATTATTTCTAGATTACAACTACAAATTTACTGTAGTTGTGGTGTGCAATTGTTATGAAAAATGGGGCGATACTTATGAAAAAGTGACACGGGTAGGCAACCCAAAATTGGCACCAGCTTTTGGGAGCTGCTTGCGACATGAAATCAATGATTTCTAATAAATTCGGTAGGGGTCTTGCCGGTATTCTTTTTAATAAATGCACTGAAATTAGCCGGCTCTGAAAAGCCCAGTTCGTAGCCAATTTCTTTGGAAGAAAGGTCGGAGAAATAAAACAGGCGTTTTGCGGCCACTACAATTCTTGCTTGTATAAATTCTTTGGCGGTTTTACCGACCATCTTTTTTACAGTTCTATTCAAATGCTCACTTGAAATGTGGAGCATTTCTGCATACTCTGAAGTATTGTGTGACGTGGCATACTTCTCGTCAACCAATTTTTTAAACCGCTGCAAAATCGAATTTCCAGAGCTGGAAGTAAACTCTTCAAGCGGGTCTATCTGGCAAATGTTGTTGCAGCAAATCAGGAATAGCCTCAGGTAAGATCCCAATGCTTCCGTTTTTAAGTTCAGGTCAGATGAAAAGGTCTCGATCATCTGTTCACAAAACAATTGCAGAGAAGCCAACTGTGCTTCGTTCAAATCCAGAGGCGGGTTGTAACTGTGGTCGTGAAAAAGGTTTAGGTTTTCAATGAAGGCTAGAGGGATGTTACTCTCCAATAAGAATTGAGTAGAAAACACAATCGAGTACCCGTAGCTTTTTTCTTTTTCCACCACTTGGTGCACCTGTCCGGGGTTGACGAAGAATACCTGATTTTTCTTTAAATCATACTTTTCGAAATCAATCAGGTGTTCTCCTTTGGCACTTTTTACCAGTATAACAGTGTAATAATTATGGCGATGCGGAGAGTCTGTTTCCCCATTTCTTTTGTCATAAATGTCTTCCATTCGGGAGATTCCGAAACTTAAACTTTTATCCTCTTGGTTGACTTGTTGGTAGATTTTCATTTGTTGTGTACTGTGCCTAAATGGAAGCAATGCCTAACCGAAAATAAGTGTAAATGTATGATTACAATGTACGGAGGTGTCTAAAATAAACAGGAGACTTTTTGTTTTAAGAGCATCGAGTTTTTATCGCATAGGCTTAAATTTTTCCAACGATAAAATCATGGTAACTTCTCTTTGCTTTTTTCTTGTACGAAGATTTTTTTAATAGACGGTCAAAATGGTAGGTTAGAATAGGGTCAATATTATGCTGCCACTGACCAACGTTGCCATCTGATTTTCCGTTGAGTAAGGTAGGAAGCATCCTTCTTCGTATATTTCTTTTTTGAAGAACTAAGCGAAGTTCAATTTTTCGGACCCACAAAAATGACCCGCTTTCAACTATCTTCTGTTTTAACGTTGCTGTTGCTTTTGTTGGCCGTGCCTGCCCAAGCACAATACTGGATGCAAAATGGCGGAGGCGCGACCATCGATGAAGGGATGGACATTGCCATTGATGCCGCTGGAAATACCTACACAACCGGTTATTTTACTTCAACATCCACCTTTGGCGGCACCACGTTAATGTCAGATGGTTCATCCGACATCTTCATTACCAAAACAGACGATCAGGGCAACATTCTTTGGGCGCAGCGTGCCGGAGGATCGGGTTCAGACAGGGGCCTTTCGATCTATGCCGATGCTGCTGGCAATAGCTACATCACCGGCTTTTTCTTCAACACCGCCAATTTTGGAGGGCAATCTGTCACATCGCAGGGCCTTCAGGATGTTTTTGTGGCCAAATACGACCCTAATGGCAATGTGGTGTGGGTAACCAGTGCGGGTGGAGTTGCAGCAGATTTGGGCGCTGGCATCAGCGGTGATTCAACAGGGCACATTGCCTTAACCGGAGAGTTTCGGGAATCGGCCAGTTTTGGTGCAACCACCTTGACCGCAGCAGGCGTCATTTTCCCAGATGCTTTTATCGCCCGCCTGGATGACAATGGAAACTTTATTTGGACAGAACAGGGGGCAGGCGAAGAAACGATTAAAGGCGTGGACATTGCCTGTGACCCAAGTGGGAATATCTTCGGCATCGGCAGGTTTTCGGATACGGTCACGTTTGGAACGGTGCACAACAATCAAATGCTCAACGTAATTTACGTCATTAAATACGACACGGCCGGGCAAGAGCAGTGGTTTCGGGTGATTGGTGCCGGGGCGTTTAATGTGGCCAATTCCATCATCGTGGGTCCAGCATCCGATATATACATTACAGGTGATTTTACCGGTAGCATTTTGTTTTTGGGGCCACCTCATGTCGGCTTAAGCAATCCTTATGGCAGCAAGATATTTTTGGCGAAATACAACACTGCGGGTACCTTTCAATGGGCAGTTGCCAACGGTTCTGATAATGCCATCACAGCCCAAAGTTTAACCAGGGCGAGCAACGGGAACCTTTTTGTAGGTGGGCAGTTCCGTTGTACTTTATCCGAATATTCTGACACTTACGGAGAAGCTACTTTTAATTCCGTTGGGTTCACCGATATCTTTGTGAGTTGCTTTGATTCTGTGGGTAACTGGCTCTATAGCAGACAAATTGGAGGAATAAAAAATGACTATTGCCGGGGGCTGGTGTCCAGCGCTAATGGAGATCCCATCATGGCGGGTGGTTTTACAGATAACATCAACATTCCTGTTACTCCGAACTTTCTAGCCTCGAGCCTGGCGAATTGGAATGCGTATGGCTGCCCAGGAAATTCTCCTTACTGCAACGACCCTGAATACGGTAATTTTTATGGAATCGATGCGGTAGGAAATACAGATGTTCTCATTGCTAATTGCATTGATTCAACCCGCGCTCCGTATGATTATTACCTGCGGAGTGGCGCTAGCTGTAACCTCCCTTTTGTACCTGGCTGCCTTGAGGCAGGCTGCCCGGATACTGTTCATATTTGCCCTGGCGATACCATTTTTGCCCTGACATTTACTTGTCCCGATATTGGGCCTGAGTATAGTTACATCTGGTCAGTGTTTGACCTATTTCCTCCTGAAAATGATTTAATTCCTTCAGTTGCTGACCAATATTCGGTTACTGTAACAAGCATTGATGGCTGTTATCATTCCTTTACAGACACCATCGAAGTTCTAATGGATAGTTTATCCGTTTTGTTATCTGATGATGTCGGTGTTAACGTAAGCTCATCGGCACCGCAGCACATAGAGGTTTGCGCTCCGAATACTGTAACGTTGTGGGTTGATGCGGTGCCTGGTGCTACTTATCAATGGTCAGGTCCGGGGCTTGGGACGGGCGCAACCAATGACACCGTGACTGTTACAAATTCAGGTAATTATTTTGCCAATGTGACCGACTCGAATGGATGTACGTATGGCACAGGAGTGTTGGTGAGTATTTATCCGCCATTGCCTACGTGGGACTTACGGTTAGATGTGGCTGATACCGTTACTATATGTGAAAATGAGGTATTTGAAGTTCAGATTTATGACACGTTGGGTAATCCATCCATGAACTCAATTTGCCTTCAAAACTTTTTAGCGTATACCCTTCAAGATTCCTGGTCGATTTCTCCTACTGCCTCGTTTACAGCCAATTGTGAAACCTACGGTCTTTTTTCAATACCTACTACTGGGTTGTATACTATTAGCGTAACGCTTATCCGTTTCAACGTGTGCCAAGCCGACACCTTTCAGTTGAGCAAACAGGTTTACGTTAATTTATTGCCAGCTCCGGTAGTGCCACCGTTTACCATCAGCATAGCAGAGAGCAATTATTTTTGCCCGGGCGATTCCGTGTTGTGGGTAGCAACCGGAGGTTCAAATTATCAATGGACCGGCCCTGGATTGCCATCTGGTGGGGTCTACGCTGATAGTTTGTACATTTCCCAGGAAGGGTTTTACACCATACACTCCATCGATTCGATGAGCAACGGTTTTGGTTGTATAGATGTAAAAACCTCGACCATCGTAAATCGACCGGCTTATGAAAAACCGCAACCCCAACTTAGTGGCAGTCCGTTGAAAATTTGTCCAAACGACACTGCTTTGTTGTTTGCTTCGAATACGGGAAATTTCTCTGGTGGGACGTATAGCTGGAATGGTCCCAATGGTCCTATAAATGTGGATACTACGATTGTTCTCGCGACCGAACCAGGCGTGTATTATTTTGAATTCACAGATGGAGACAGTTGTAATTTGGTCAGCAATACCCTTTTGTTGGGACAGTTTGCAACACCACAATTGCTGGCTCATGGTCCCTCCGTTCTTTGCGAAGGAGACTCGCTGTTTGTTTCGGTAATAGCAGATACCAGCAGCCTCATTGCATGGCAGCCTCCGTTGAGTGGTTCCAACCCCCTTCAAATAATTCACAATCCCGGAATTTATGCTTGTAAAATCACCTCCTGCGGGGAAGTGGTGACGGTTAGTGTGGAGGTGTTTGAGTCGGTAGTTGCTTCTGTCATCACGCCCACTGGAACATTGTGTATTGGCGATTCAATTGATTTGGACGGAAGTCCCGGAATGACCACTTATTCCTGGTCTCCTGATGGGCAAACAACTTCGTCCATTGTCATCAATCAGCCTGGAGTTTATCAATTGACCACCACCGATTCGAATGGATGCAGCACGGTTTCTGACCCTTTAAACATTGTCATCACCCAAGATACAACGCGTGTCACGGTCAGTGGGGATTTGATTTTTTGTGATGGAGATTCTGTGCTGCTCATGGGGAATGATGACATGGTGCAATACCAATGGTTTCCCGATGGAGTTATTAGCCAAAATTTGGTGGTGTACGAGCCAGGGTTGTATGCGTTGGCAACGACAGACACCAACGGCTGTGTGGGAATATCCGACTCTATCGTGGTGGTGGTGCCTTCTTCCAATGCTCCTGTAGACACGGGGGAACTCTATTTCTGCGAAGGGGATTCTACCATCATTTTCGCGGATGCTCAAGGATTGACAGGATATCTCTGGACACCTGGGGGAAGTACTGGCAGCAGTTTGGTGGTTTATGAAACCGGGACTTACCTGCTGCAAACAACGGATACGCTGGGTTGTCTGGCTTTTTCGGATACTATCTACGTCAATGCCGAGCCAAATTTGCTGTCACAACCTATTGTTTCGGATACGGTCATCTGCATTGGCACATCTGCGGAGTTGCGGGCTTTTTCTTCTTTGGGAACCATCAGTTGGTACGATCAGCTGGGCGGGATTTCGTTGGCTACAGGAACTGACTTTACAACTCCGGTGCTATCGGTGCCAACGACCTATTACGTTTTAGCGGAGTCTGCGGTATGCCTGAGTGATAGTACGCCCATTCGAATAGACGTTGTGGATTGTGATGTCATCAGTATTCCGAATGTTTTTACGCCCAATGGAGATGGTGTAAACGATCTGTTTTTGGTGGATTTTCCTTATCCAGACTGCTTCAGTTGCAAAATTTATAACCGCTGGGGAATTGAGCTTTACGAGTTGAATCAGGTCGGTGCGGGGTGGGATGGAACAACTTTTGTGTCGGGACAGGCAGTGCCAGATGGGACTTACTTTTATTACGTTGATTACTGCACTTTCAGCGGAAAAAAGGGGACACTAACGGGAAGCTTTACGTTGCTCAGAAATGCGGTGCGGTGATTGAAATTCCGTTGTGGTAGCAGTGTCAACAATTCATCGTTGAACAATTCTGATGAACATCATGTTTTAACTCATTAGTATTTTAAACCTTTGTGAAGGTTTAGTCACGTACAATTCAACTAGAATTTTGGAAAAGGTAGCAGTCGTAGGAGCTGGTTTGGTAGGCTCGTTGTTGGCCATTAAGCTGGCTAAAAAGGGATATTCAGTAAGTGTTTTTGAACGCAGACCAGATTTGCGCAAAGCCGAAATTATTGCGGGACGTTCCATCAATCTTGCATTGTCTAATCGCGGCTGGAAGGCCATCGAAGGAGCTGGCATTTCAGACGAGATTCGAAGCATCGCTATCCCCATGACAGGGCGCATGATGCACTCCGTTGAGGGAGAGTTGACCTACCAGCAATATGGCAAGGAAGATGAAGCGATCTATTCTGTTTCAAGAGGAGAATTGAACCGAAAATTGTTGCTGGGAGCCGACACTTATTCCAATGTCGATTTTTACTTCAATCACCGGTGTCTGAATGTGGAACTGGACGCCAACGAATTGACGTTTCACAATGGAGAAACCGGCACAGAGGTCACCCATCAGTTTGACCGGATTTTTGCTACAGATGGAGCGTTTTCAGCTGTTCGCGCCAAGATGCAGCGCACCGATCGATTCAACTACTCGCAATTTTACCTGGACCATGGTTACAAGGAATTGATGATTCCTGCCAATGCGGACGGTACACATAAATTGGACAAGAACGCCTTGCACATCTGGCCCAGAGGAGAGTTTATGCTCATCGCTCTGGCCAACCTGGATGGCAGTTTTACCTGCACCTTGTTTTTCCCATTTGAAGGCAAATCCTCCTTCTCTTCTTTGAAAACCGAGGCAGACGTGACGACATTTTTTAACGAGGTTTTTGCAGATGCAGTGCCCTTGATGCCAACGCTGGTAGAAGATTATTTCAACAACCCGACAGCCTCATTGGTGACAGTGCGCTGCGAACCCTGGAATTACAAAGACCAGGTGCTGATGCTGGGAGATGCGTCTCACGCCATTGTGCCGTTTTACGGTCAAGGCATGAATTCGGGGTTTGAAGATTGCACGGTGCTGGATGAATTTATGGAACGGTTTGAAGGTGATTGGGAAGCTATGTTCCACAATTATTCGAAAACCCGCAAACCTGATGCGGATGCAATATCCGATTTGGCCTTGCGCAACTTCATCGAAATGCGCGATTTAGTGGCCGATGAGTCATTCCTCCTGCGAAAGCGCATTGAAAAGAAAATTTACAGCAAGCATCCCGAAAAGTGGATACCCCTTTATTCGATGGTAACGTTTAGCCACATTCGCTATTCTGAGGCCCTGGAAACCGGAAAGCAGCAGGATGCCATCATGGAAGAAATCATGGCGATGCCTAATATTGACGAGCAATGGGACAGCCCGGAAGTAGAGGCCAAAATATTGAGTAAACTCTAGCGTTTTATAGTTATGATTCGGATATTTTATTTGTCACTGGCTGCACTTTTCTTGTTGAGTTCGCCCGCGCTTGCTCAAAAGCGAAAAGTCAATAAGAACCAGTTTCAACGGAAGAATCAAAGTGTTTTTCCACCGTATCCGCAGTTCAAACAAAAAGGGTGGATTGTTGCTCCCGGAGCGACTTATATGCTGACCACTTTTGTGAAACGCAACAAAACATTGGTTGAAAATGATTCGCTGTCTTACACCGCTGGCCTCAAACCAACAGGAAAAGTAGGTTTGTATCTGGAAGGTGGGCGATACCGGATTTTGCAGTATTCCAAACTCGTGAAATACATCGATTATGGGTTGGCTTACAAATGGCTTCGAGGCAAAGAAAAGTTTGATGGTGAGCTCACCAACAACCTGGACAACTCGGTCATGCTTGCCAATAGCGGACTGAGTAAATACAGTAATCATTACTTTATGGGGCATTTTAATCTGAACAATGTCATCAAAATGTCCGACCGCACCTTCTTGCAAAATACGCTTGGAATCAACCTGGATTACAGTTTCATTAGTTCGCGTTCAACGGAACAAACTGTGGCTAGTGTGACGCAAAATACGCCTCCCAATTTCATCGCTCAAATTCACTACAAGTTGGGCTACGGCATCAAGGTCAACAGCAAGTTGCTCATCATTCCTTCGGTTGAAACCCCCATCTTAAACATCAATCCTTTTGAGACGGGACAATCAACTTTGGGGCATTTCAACACCCGGCACCGACCACTGATTTTTAGTCTGCGCTTTTTGTTTCTCAGGCCTTACGTAGAGCCACCCTGCAAGCCAGTCAAAACTCCCGATGGTTTTAAAATGCCCACAGATATGGACAAGCAGAACCAAATGGATGGTGGTGTAAAGTAGCCTAAGACAAGAAGGGATTGTTGGCTTTTTCGAAACCAATCGTAGTAGTTATGCCGTGTCCCGAGTAAACTCTGTAATCGTCTTCCAGTGTAAAAAGTTTGTTTTTAATGCTGTCTATCAGCGTTTGAGTGTCACCTCCTGGCAAGTCAGTTCTTCCAATACTGCGGTGAAATAAGACATCTCCTCCAATCACAATTTTTTGGGCATGCGATACAAAAGCAATGTGCCCCGGAGCATGGCCGGGAACGAATAAAATTTCCAAGCTGGTCGTTCCGAATTCAATGGTATCTGATTCATCCAGAAATTTTGTTGGCTCAGGCGATGCCTCGTAACCATGGATGCCGTACATGTCGGCAGAGCGCTGTGCCATGCCCAGTGTCGGTAGGTCGGCCCGGTGCATTTCCAGTTCCAAACCATAAGTGCTGGCCACAAATTTGTTGCCCAAAACGTGATCGATGTGGCAATGTGTATTGAGCAACCGCATGGGGTTGAGGCCGTTCTGAGCGATGTAAGATTCCAGTTCTTGTTGCTCATTGCGCTGATAGCAACCAGGGTCAACGATGATGCATTCTTTTGTATCGTCACTCAATACGTACATGTTTTCTTGAAACGGATTGAACGTAAAGTGCTTTATGTTTACCATGGTTCGGCTATTTTGAGGTGGAAAAAGTTAGTGTCAAAAATAATAAGTTTGGTCTAATTTAGTTACTTTTACATGGTAACAGAAATTGCTGTCTTGACGGGTAACCCACGTAAATACAAATGGATTTTTCCTGCGGCTTTTTCTCTCCTCTTGCTCTTGTCGTTTTTTCCAGCTCGCGCCCAATTTTATCACGGGATGCACCAAAGCTTCGGCAAAAATAGAGTCCAGCATGATGAATTCATTTGGGCCTATTACAAATTCGACAAGTTCAACATCTATTTCTACGGGGAAGGGAAGAAGATCGCCACCTATACGGCTATGACAGCTGATAAGGCGGTGAATGATTTGGAGCAGGTATTTGACTACTCCCTGAACGATGAAAAATTGTATTTCATCATTTACAACAAACTCGAGCACTTCCGACAAAGTAACATCGGCCACGATGAAACCGATGAATCCAATATTGGCGGTGTCACCCGCATAGCAGGCACCAAGGTCTTTATCTATTTTGAAGGAGACCACGAGAAACTCGAAAAACAGATCCGGCAAGGAATCGCTCAGATCATCATTGGACAAATGATGTTTGGAGAGAACTGGAAGGAGATGTTGAAAAATTCTGCACTGCTCAACCTTCCTGAATGGTATACTGATGGATTGACTTCCTATGCTACCGACCCCTGGAATGTCTACATCGATGATAGGGTGAAGGATGGTGTGTTGACAGGGAAATACGACAAATTTAACCGTTTGGCTGGTTTGGATGCCCGTTATGCCGGCCATTCTTTGTGGAACTACATTGCTGAGGTTTACGGTAAAAATGTGATTCCAAACATTGTGTACATGGCCCGTGCCAGTCGAAATGTGGAAAGCGGATTTCTCTATACGCTGAATGTTTCGCTGAAATCCTTGATGGAGGAAAGCATTGCTTATTACAAGAAAAAATACGAGATGGACGAGGCAATGCGGCAAGCTTCAACCGTAGAACCCATCTTCCGCAAAACCAAAAAGAAATACAATTACACCAATTTACGCATCAGTCCGGATGGGCGATATGCTGCTTTCGCGACCCATGAGCTGGGGCAACAGAAATTGTGGTTGTATGATTTTCAAAAGAAGAAAAAGAAGCGCCTTAAGAAGTGGGAGCACAAACTGGATCGTGTAAACGATGTGTCGTACCCCCTAATGGCATGGCATCCTTCCGGAGACGTGTTGGGCTTGATTCGAGAGAAAAAAGGCGAAGTGCAATTGCAACTTTACACCGTTGAGGACAAGAAGTGGGAAGTGCAGCCCATCTTTAAGGTCGAGAAGGTCCTCGATTTTAGTTTCAATGATAATGGACGGGAGTTTGTGATGTCGGCCATGGAAAAAGGGCAGTCTGATTTGTACGTTTACAATGTGGCTTCCAAGTCACAGCGCAAGTTGACAGACGATATCTACGATGATTTGCAACCCCGGTTCATCGACAACTCGAATTCAATCATCTTCTCCTCCAACCGGCAGAGTGACACGCTGGCAGTGGAAAAGAAGCGTTTTGCCCTGGAGGATCAACCTTCGGAGAAAGACATTTTTATTTTCGACTACGCGACCAGAGACAGGGTCCTGCGAAGAATTACCAATACTCCCGATGTCAACGAAACGAACCCTGACATTTTTGACAAAAAGAATTTTAGCTATTTGAGCAATGCCAATGGAATTGTAAACCGCTATGTAGGTTACGTAGACAGCACCATCAGTTTCATCGATACCGTCACACATTACCGGTATTTTACCAACGGATTTCCCGTTACCAACTACGATCGCAATATCCTGGAACAAGACATTGACCAACGTTCTGGGAAGTATGCTGAAATTATTTTTAAGGATGGCCGCTACCAATTGTACGTTGCCGACATTCCTGAAAATGTTCAGTCGGTGTCAACTGACATGCAAAACACCGAATACCGTGACATGCTGTTGCGACCCAAAAATGAACCATCCATAAAAGGGAAAGCGGATGCAGTGACTCCTAAAACCAGGGATAGCCGGGATATTTCTTACACGACAGTGGACGTTTTTGGAGGGCAAAATCAAGAGGAGCCAGCCCAAAAAACTGAACCAACGCCAACAACGGCTCCTGACGATTCTGCCAGGATAGACATCAACAATTACTTTTTTGAAGAAGAAAAGAAAGCAGAGCCAGCAGTAGAAAAACCGACCCCTGCTGCTCCACCAACAAATTCGAGGTTCATTACCCTGCGTTCGGATACCGTTTTTGAAGAGAAGCTGGACAAAGATTTTACCTTGCCCGAGCAACGGAACTACAACATCGCTTTTGCGGCCAGAGACGTGGTGACACAGTTCGATTTTGACTTTTCCAACGACCTGTATCAACGGTTTAATGGAGGGCCGTATGTCAATCCTGGAATGGGATCGTTCGTTAAGTTCACCATTCTTGATTTGTTTGAAGATTACAGCATGGAAGGTGGATTCCGCTATTCGTTTAACAACAGCAGCACAGAATTTTTTGTAGGACTGGAGAATCGCATCAAGCGGTTGGATAAAAAGTACATCTTCCAGCGGCAGGCGTTGACGTCAATCAATGGATTTCAGGTGCTGAAAACGTATATCCATCAAGGAAAATATGTGTTGCGTTATCCGTTTAACGAGGTCACGAGCGTCAAAACCTCTTTTACAGTCCGGAATGACCGCGTGGTGACAGGCTCGACTGACCCTGTTTCATTGGATGTGCCCGATGAATACATTACGTGGGTAGGTGGAAAAGTGGAATACATATTTGACAACACCCTCAGCAAAGGACTCAACCTCTACAACGGTTCACGCTACAAACTCTTTGCAGAATATTATCAGGAGGCAGGAACACCCGAGACAGACATTGCAATCGTTGGGTTAGACGCCCGGAACTACCAAAAGATTCACCGCGATTTAATCTGGGCCAACCGCCTCGCAGCCAGCACTTCTTTTGGCAATCGCAAATTAGTTTACTACATGGGAGCAGTAGACAATTGGATTGTTGCTTCCAGCCGACCGAGGTTTGATAACGACACAGAAATTGCTACCGACCAGAACTATTATTTTCAAACCATTGCCACCAACATGCGCGGCTTTATTCAAAATGCGCGCAACGGAAATAGTTTCGCAGTTGTGAACAGTGAACTGCGTTTTCCCGTCTTTAAGTACTTCATGAACCGACCCATCAAATCGGATTTTGTTTCCAATTTCCAAGTCATCGGATTTGGTGACGTTGGTACTGCCTGGACAGGAAGAGATCCCTATTCTGACAACAATTCTTTCAATACCGTGGAGAAAGTATCAGGGCCGTTGAGGATAACCTTGAAGAATCAAACCGATCCATTGATTGGTGCATTTGGCGGTGGACTTCGCAGTAAAATCTGGGGCTATTTTGTTCGATTTGATTTGGCTTGGGGTGTTGAAGATGGAATCATACAAGACCGTACTACACACTTTTCTTTGGGACTAGACTTCTAACCATGACCATCGCTGAAATCGGTATTCTTGTGATAATTGGTTTGGCAGCGGGAATGCTCAGTGGCCTTTTTGGGATAGGTGGTGGAGTGGTAGTCGTACCAGCTCTCATCTTTTTTGTAGGAATGACACAACACGAAGCTCAGGGAACAAGCTTAGGGCTGATGCTGCTGCCCGTTGGGATTTTAGCAGCCTACAATTACCACAAATCTGGAAACCTCGACATCAAAACAGGGGTCATCATTGCCCTGGCCTTTGTGATAGGCGGATATTTTGGATCAAAACTATCGTTGGGTATCAGCGAACATATGTTAAAACGTATCTTTGGGGTGCTAATGCTGCTCATTGCGCTGAAGCTCATCTTTTTCACCAAAGAAGCGGTTTAATGTTGAAAGACCGAATCAAAGAACTGGCAGCCAATTACCTGGATGATACCATCGCCATCAGGCGCCACTTGCATGCTCACCCCGAACTTTCTTTTAAAGAATATCAAACCTCTGAATATGTTGCGCGTCAATTGCAAGATATAGGCGTTCGGTTTGACAAAGGCATTGTAGAAACCGGACTGGTAGCTTATGTCGAAGGCAGAAATCCTGAAAAAAAAGTGATCTCCCTGCGTGCCGATTTGGACGCACTGCCGATAGTAGAGGAAAATGATGTTCCTTACAAGTCACAAAACGAAGGCGTTATGCATGCCTGTGGACACGATGTGCACACCTCTTCTTTGTTGGGAGTCATCCGAATTTTGAACACGCTTCGTTCGGAATTTGAAGGCACGGTCAAATGCATTTTTCAACCCGGAGAAGAACGCCTGCCAGGCGGAGCATCGTTGATGATAAAAGAAGGGGTGCTGGAAAATCCAGCACCGGAACTTATGTTTGGACAACATGTCTACCCGCAGCTTGAGGCAGGAAAAGTTGGCTTTCGGCCCGGAATGTACATGGCTTCAGCAGACGAAATTTATGTGACCATCACAGGTCGTGGAGGGCATGCCGCCTTGCCGCACCTCAATGTGGACCCAGTGCTGATCAGTGCTCATCTACTGGTGGCCCTGCAACAGATAGTCAGCAGAAATGCACAGCCCAATGTGCCAACGGTGCTGTCGTTTGGAAAAGTCACCGCCAACGGAGCCACGAATGTCATTCCTGAAAAAGTGTACCTGGAAGGAACCTTCCGCACCATGGATGAAGAATGGCGTGCCTCAGCACATGAGAAGATGATCAAAATGGGAACACAGCTGGTCGAAAGCATGGGGGGCAGTTGTGAATTTGAAATTCGCAAAGGCTATCCATTTTTGGTCAATGATACTGAGTTGACTACCAGAGCCAAAGATTGGGCAACGGCTTACCTGGGTGCCGAAAACGTAGTGGACCTGGACTTGCGCATGACGGCAGAAGATTTTGCCTACTTCTCGCAGCAATTGCCGGCCTGTTTTTATCGGTTGGGAATTAGCAACAAACAATTGGGAATCAACAGTGGATTGCATACTTCCACATTTAACATAGACGAAAAATCCTTGGAAACAGGGATGGGATTAATGGCTTGGATGGCTTTAAACGAACTGAGGGCATGAAAATGACAAGAATACCGTGGGTAATTGGGCTGGTAATGTTGGTTGCTTTAGTCGGCTGCTCCAACCCTGAATTGGAAAAATTGACCCAACTGCGGGCAGAGATGATGGAGGTGCATGACGAGGTGATGCCAAGAATAGGAGAGATTTATACCCTAAAAAAAGACTTGCAGGCACAGCACAAAACTATGGCACTCGATACCTTGGCAGATTCCTTGGCTTTGCAAGGATTGCAGATGGTTATTAGAGACCTTCAGGCAGCTGATTCACTGATGATGGATTGGATGAGTGAATTGGACATGGAAGCGGAGCATTCGCAAGAAATGGCTGCTGCCATCGCTTACTATGAAGAAGAGAAAAAGAAAATTGATGCTGTCAGGGAGAAGATGCTGCAGAGCATTGAAAATGGCCAATCCAAATTGAATAAAGGAGAATAGTTGAGGCATGAAAAATAAGATGAGGTTGTTGGCTGGGGCGATGCTGTTAGCAGGACTGTGGTCATGTACCAACGAAAAAACGGAATTGCCCATCATGGGACAGGAAGAAGTTGTGCGTGTGGATCGTGATGGAGAAACGGCATTTGACACGATTGTGCATGCTATCCCTGACTTTGCCTTTACCGATCAGGACGGCAACAAGGTGACTGGTAGCACATTCAATGGACAAGTTTACGTAGTGGATTTTTTCTTCACCTCTTGTCCAACGATTTGCCCCAAGATGAAAGCACAGATGTTGCGCGTCTACGAGGAGTTTGAGGATGAAAAGAACCTGTCCATCTTGTCGCATTCCATTGATACGCGACACGACTCCGTGCCAGTGTTGAAAAAATACGCCACAAAGCTTGGCATCGAATCCGATAAATGGCACCTGGTAACGGGCGATCACGATGAAATCTACAGCATGGCCGAGGAATACCTGGTCAATGCGGCCATTGACGATGGCGCACCCGGAGGTTACTTACACAGTGGGGCCTTTATTTTGGTGGACCAGCAAAAGCACATTCGGGGTTATTACGATGGCACCGTGACCGAAGACGTAGACAAAATGATGGACGACATCAAAACCCTCCTCGGTGAAAGTAAATAAGCAAGGGTTTGTTGTGCTGCCGACAGTTTTACTCTGTCTGGTGCTGATTCTTGCCAATTGCGATCTCATTTCTTCTGATTCCAGCAAAGGCAAGGTCACCTATCAACAGCATTGTGAAAGCTGTCACATGGCCGATGGTGAAGGACTCAGAAAGTTAATCCCTCCGTTGTCTGGAGCTGATTACCTAACGACACATCGGGAACAGTTGCCGTGCATCATTCGCTATGGGATGAAAGGGGAGATAATGGTCAACGGAACGATGTACAACGACTCCATGCCCGCCAATTTTCAACTCAACGAGATTCAAATCACCAACCTGGTGAACTACTTGTTGGAGAATCTGCAAGACGGGAAAGGAAAAGTCACAATTGAGGATACGAAAGAGGCGCTGAACCAATGCGCTGAAAAAAGCAGTTAATCTTTTCTAATACCAAAAGGGTGCTCTCTCATCCACATCGGGTGTGTTCGTAATATTTATTACGTTGGACCCATTACTGTTCATGATGTAAATGTCGTAGTCACCACCCCGATTCGACAGAAAAGCGATTTGGGTTCCATCGGGTGAAAATGAAGGGCTTAAGTTGTTGCCCAGGCCATTGGTTAGGTTGGTAAATTCACCATCACCACCTGATAAATCGACAATTCCAATATCATTGTTGCTGAACAAGAATGTTGCGGTTGCAAAAGCTATGTAGCGGTCATCAGGCGAAAACTGAGGTGAAAATAGATTCCACTCACTGGTAAAAACTTCCCTAGGTGGCGTTCCCTGAGGCTCATAACCATCGGGACTGCAAACTACCAGTGTGTAGGAGTCATTGGACGTATTGTAAGGACTACTGATATAAGCGATTCGATCTTCGGTTTTGGCAAATACAGGATAAGATGCGGTGTGACCATCTTTGTTTTTAAAAGCAGAACCATATCCTTCTTGTTTGGTGCCAGTGGCTCCACTATAAAAGGAGTGCAGGTAGAATATTTTCCTTTCGTCCTGGGCAAGGAAAAAAGGCAAACAGAAATACAGGCTCTGGTAATGCCAAGTGGGAGTGGTACCAGTTGATAAAGTGGAAACTTTATAATCTTCCTCCCCCTGCAAGTCACTGTAGTGTAATTCGTCTCCATTTATGAAAGCAACCCGTTTGCGGTCTGGAGAGGTAACAGGCGAACCCTCATTGGCGAACCCTGACTTGGTAATGTTACTTTCCAGAGTGCCGTCTGGAGCTATTTTGAAAATATCTTGGCTAAAGGAGCTACTATCGTATTTGGCATATACGATGAAATTGTTACTATACAAATATCCCGAATTGGCATAAAGTTCATCTTCCGCTTTTGCCTTTTCATTGTCCAGCACACACGAGCCTAATGCAACAATAGAAAGCAGTAGTAGTAATAGTTTTTGAAAGTGATTCATCGTTGCTACCGTTTTAAATTTTTGTTCCCCATGTGTACATAATTCGCATCAAACCATATATGCGTTTACCAAATACAGCATCCCTAGTCCTGAAATTTGATATTCCTGGTTTTATGCCCATTTCGTAGTTGACTGAAAAGGCGGAATGATGGGTGAAGTAAGGAGTATAATAAAATCCGATTCGATACCCGGTTTTGCTTATCTCAAACCCGCCACCATTATCGTGGGCAACGTCATGAGCAGCTATGATTCCCGTATCAAAATCCCTGACCAGCATATCTTCTATCATAACGGAGGGGTTTACAAAAAAGTCAAAGAATACATTCCACCGATACGAGTAATCGATATCTCCCTTTTCAGTTTTGATGAAAATATCCTTTACATTTCTGAAATCAGCGCCCACAAAAAAACTGTTCACTACCATGTTCGTGTGAAACTTTTTTTCTTCAGGATCAAAGCCGGTGGATGGTGTGTAACCTCCGCGTCCTATCACCTCCCCTTCCTCCGATATAAGCGAATCAGCATCAAGGTAGAGGTTGCTTAGAATTGACTGATATTTGTGGAACCCCAGCCGCAGAGAGAACACATACCTTTGAGGTAATTTCATATGGGTGACATAATCCGTTTGGGAATTATGACCGTAGCTGGAAGCTAGAACAATGCGTGTGTTTGTTGTGATGGCCTTGTCAAGCAATGAAAATCCGATGAGTGCTTCAGAGTAGCCATGAGGTCGAAAATTGCCTGTTGTTTCCAAAAAGGAATCGTCTGCAATAAACCCATACTGCTCATCAAATTTTGACAAGATTGGAATGTCCGCATTGATACGGAAAAATGCCCAGGGTGCCAAGTTGTATTCGGCCTGGACAGGGATTTCAATGTCCAGCACATTTTGAGGAAAAGTACCGAGGTTTAAACCTGTCGAAATGGATAGGTTCGGGTATTTGTATGGGTCAGCTGCAATACTCTTCACAATAACCGTTGTTCCATCGTCAAAACTGAGTTCAACACCTTCCTGCTTATCTTCCTGGGCGCAAAGTCCAGATGAAATCAGCGTAAATAAAAGCAGAAGAACTGGGCCAATTGGGTGAGGCTTCCTATTGTAAACAGGGTAGTTTCTTTCCATAGTATGTTTTTTACTTAGGTGCAACTGGACTAAAATCAAGCACATCCTTCGTTCGAATGCCCCGTAACAACATGCTCTTCTTTTGCCCCATCACGTTGACATGGATGATGTTGGTCTGTGTCTCGAAGGTTTCTGTCAAGAGTTCGTTGCTGATTTCCAGTTGCTCAATACTGGCAACATTTTTTACTTCAAGGTAGATCCACGTTTCATTGAGTTCTACTTCTTTTCCTAACCATTCCAGAGTTACTTTAGTGCCATCTACATCCAATTGAAACCGGCCTTGCACGTAGGCAAAAATGCTCTGGTCAGCTTCTGGAGCTTCCTTTTCCGTTCCCAGAAATAGCTTCTGTCCGTCCTTGGACTGTGCCATCGCATATTCCAGGTCATCGGTAAAAAACTTGATGGAAATCTCCAGCGACTGCGATTGTTCGTTGTAGTCAATTTGCGTGATCGTCACATAGTATTCATGGGCGACCACCTGCGTGAAAAGCAGCAAGGAGAAACAATATGTCAATAGAAATTTCAAGGGGTGTGGGCGAACATCGAAAATAATCAAAAATTAAGAGTCGAATGCACTTCTGTGTAAATCTACGTTTGGGCAAGCTTGAGTGGCAATTTGCAGGTGTCTTTTCACACCGTTTATTTCATTAATTTTAGCGTCCATTTAAAATTGGCTTAACGTGCAGCGTATTAAAATCTTAAAGTTCCTTCTGGTAGTATTGGCAGGAATCATTGTATTTCCTTCGCAAGGACAAGAGGAGAGTGTGAACCGTAGTAAATTCAGACAACTGAAGCAGGAATTGCCCACTCCCAATGTATATAGAACGGCTTCAGGAGCTCCCGGTCATGAATACTATCAGCAAAAGGCTGACTACGACATGAGCATTGAGTTGGACGACAAAAATCAACGCATTTCAGGAGTTGAAACGATCACTTACCACAACAATTCGCCCGATGAGTTGACCTACCTCTGGGTGCAATTGGATCAGAACCGGAGAGCCAAAGATTCAGATACCTATAAAATCACAACGAGTAAGATTTCTGATCGCATGTCCTTTTCAGATATGCGCTATATTCAGCATGATTTTGACGGTGGTTTTAAGTTGGAATACGTGCAGGATGGCAGCGGAAAGAAGCTGCCGTTTGCAGTGAATAAAACCATGATGCGTGTTGACCTGCCCCAGCCTTTGAAAGCGGGAGGCAAGTACACCTTCAAAATAAAGTGGTGGTACAACATCAACGACCGCATGAAAATTGGAGGCCGTTCAGGCTACGAGCATTTCGCAGAAGAAGATAATTACCTCTACACCATTGCGCAGTTTTTTCCCCGTATGGCGGTTTACAATGAAGTAGAAGGTTGGCAAAACAAGCAGTTTCTGGGACGTGGAGAATTCACCCTTCCCTTTGGAGATTACCGTGTTCGCTTGACTGTTCCTTCTGACCACATTGTTGGTGCTACCGGAGTATTACAGAATTCCAGCCAGGTACTGACTTCTGAGCAACGCAGTCGATTTGAAAAGGCCAAAACGGCTGATAAACCGGTGATCATTGTTTCGGAAGAAGAGGCCCGCGAACGGGAAAAAACAAAAGCGACCTCCACGAAAACATGGGAGTTTAAAGCGGAAAATGTGCGTGATTTTGCCTTTGCTTCCTCTCGAAAGTTTATTTGGGATGCAGTAGGTGTGAAAATTGGAAACCGCACCGTGATGGCAATGTCCTATTACCCAAAAGAAGGAAATCCATTGTGGGAACAGTATTCAACGCATGCGGTGGCCCACACCATCAAAGTTTATTCAAAGTTTACAGCGGAATACACCTATCCCGTGGCCATTTCTGTGCACTCCAACCGCATTGGCATGGAGTATCCGATGATTTGCTTCAACGGAGGACGCCCCGAGGCGGATGGCACTTATTCAGAGCGCACCAAATACGGCATGATAAGCGTCATTATTCACGAGGTAGGACACAACTTCTTTCCGATGATCATCAATTCAGACGAGCGCCAATGGACCTGGATGGATGAAGGACTCAACACTTTTGTGCAGTTTTTAGCAGAGCAGGAATGGGACCGCAATTACCCCAGTCGAAGAGGACCAGCTTACAAGATAGTGGACTACATGAAAGGCAACAAGTCGGGAATTTCTCCCATCATGACGAATTCGGAATCTATTTTTCAGTTTGGTAACAATGCCTACGGAAAACCGGCCACAGCGCTCAATATCCTGCGCGAAACGGTGATGGGGCGTGAGTTGTTTGATTTTGCATTTAAAACATACTGTGACCGTTGGAAGTTCAAACATCCCACACCAGCGGATTTTTTCAGAACCATGGAAGATGCTTCCAGTGTCGATTTGGATTGGTTTTGGAGAGGGTGGTTTTACGGCACCGATCATGTAGACATCAGCATTGATAATGTTACTGTTTACCAGTTGGATGCTGGGGACCCCAAAGAAGAAAAGGCACGTTTGAAGGCCAAAGCTACCGGTCCTAAAAAAGACATCAGCTATGAGCGTAACCTGAAAGAGATTCCGCAAACGGTGTTGGAGCAAAATCCTGAACTCCATGACTTTTACACCAAAGACGATCGATTTGAAGTGACCCAGCTGGATGAACGTGATCACGAGGAATACATGGGCCGACTAAACGATCAGGAAAAAGCCTTGATTGAGGCCGGTTCCTTCTACAACCAGGTTCAATTCTCCAATGTGGGTGGATTGGTGATGCCGCTCATCGTGGAATTTGAATACACGGATGGCTCTACTGAGATTCAGCATATTCCCGCAGAAATTTGGCGTTTTGACGCGAAAACCGTGACCAAGGTATTTGTGACCAACAAGGAAGTAAGTGGCATTAAGTTAGACCCTTACCGTCAAACGGCCGATGTGGACGTCAGTAACAATGCGTGGCCTACACAACCGGAGGTCAGTCGTTTTAAGTTGTACAAGCAACAGCAACGCCAGTCGGGTGGAAAAAATCCGATGCAACGGATGCGCAAAGCGAATGAACTGGAATAAGAATCACAAAGAGTAGTATCAGTTTTTTCGTTTGAACTGATATACCAGTCCACCGGCTATGTTAATTGAGTTGACTTTCTGCTTGTAAGTCCCTGTCTCGAAGCTGACCAACGCATTGTTGAGGTAATAAGAAGTACTAGTCTCAATTTCTGGCTGTGCAATAACCACGTCCAAATTAAGCTTCAAAGCCAGTCGGTCGTTGAAGAGGGGAGCACGGATTCCAATACCGGGCATAAAGCCAATCGCAGTGCCAATTCCTTGATCGCCAACCACTCTGATTTCATCGTTACCATCAAATATCACCAATTCAAATTCGGGTTCGGTGGTAGTTACAGTGCCAATATACAGGCGAAAATCCAGGAAGATGGGCTCCAGCGGGACGGCAATGGTGGGGCCCAATAGGATATAGCCAGTTGCCCAGGGGCCAGAAGTCAAATTGTATTGTAGACCTGACGAATCGAGTTGTCCAAAATCAGCCAGGGCATCAACATCTGTGGGGTTGGCGTAGGCTCCCCAAACAAAACCAAGTCCAACGTTTGATGGAAAAAAGTAGGTTCCTTCAATGTTGAAAGTAGAACCCGCATCGGCAAACCCCGCTTCCTCATCATCTTTTTGGCCATAAATTCCGATAGGTACACTTAAGCCCAAATTAAGTCCAAGAAAAGAGGCCGCCTGTATTTTTGCAGCAGTGGGAGAAGGTATTGCAGAGGATTCACTTTCCGCAAATACAATCTTTTCCCCATTTTCCTTCTTGATCATAAAAACATCCGACTTTCGCACAGACAACACCTTGTTCTCTTTGGAATCGTAGAGTTTGTATTTAACATCACTGCCTGTGATGCCAATGAGTCGAATGTTGATCTCCGTTGTGTTTCGAAGCACCAGCACATCCTGCCCAAAAGAGGAAAGGCCAGGGAGCAAGAATAGTAGAAAGAGAAGCAGTCGCATCATCGTTTGTGACCATTGGGTTTTGGTAAATATACCAAGTTTAGAAACAAGTTCAACGAAGAGGAAATCCTGAAAATGCTCAAAAATAGCTGTTCCGGGCTTCCCAGCCGGTTGTGTTATTTTCCCATCAACTGAAATCCGGGAATGATGGCGTTTGATGGTATATTTGTAAAAAGATAATTTGAAATCACTTTTTTCGATAGAATCCCTCGTGGCATTGGTGCCGATCATCCTGATGGTGACTTACCGCACGGATCTATTTGACCCTGTTATGGTCCCGCGAACTTTGGTGCTGGCCTTGGCGGTTGGCTTGATGGGAGTACACATTTTCGGGCAGGCATTTCGTGGTAAGTTGGTGCTGGCACCCATGCATCGGACTTTTTTATTGATTTTGGGTATTTACACGCTGCTCACGGGCATTTCGGCCTTGTATGCTGTCAACAATGCAGAGGCAATTTTTGATTTGAGTAAAGTCGTGTTGATGGGAGCTTTGTGGGTTGCCATGCATGCCTTTTTGAAAGATCGATACCGGTTCGCCAAAGGAGTGTTGGTGGCTGGAATAATTGTTCAACTCGCTGGTTGGTTTCAAAATGGTTTGGGATTGCAGGAGTTGGCAATGGATGCAGGAGGGCTTATTAATTCTGGTGGAGCGCTGATGGCGAATAAAAACCTCTTTGCTTCATTTGTCTTGCTGACACTTCCATTTGGACTTTTAGTTGCAATAACTTTTCGGGGCTGGTGGCAAAAATTGGCTATTGGATATTTGCCTTTTAGTTTGGTCACCTGTGGTTTGCTACAAACAAGAGCCGTATGGATGGCGATTGTATTGGCAGGTTCGGTGACGGTCCTTCTATATCTGCTAAGTTTCAAGCGCTCAGAGGCGAAATCATTTTTTGTGAAGAGCAAGGTGGTGCGTTATGCGTTGCCGCTGGGTTTGGCTGCTGTTACAGTGATTGCCGCTCTGTTTATCAGCAATCAAAAGCTTGCCTCGATGGCGTTCGGTAAAACATCCTACCTCATTCAAAACCCAGGGTCTTACGAGGCCCGCAACGGTAGCGTAGGCAACCGAATCGATTTATGGCAACACACCCTGAGTATGATAAAAGAAGATCCTTTTCTTGGCAAAGGGCTGGGGTCTTGGAAATTCAAGCTCCCTGAGTACGGACAAATTGGCCATAAAACGGAGCAAGGTCGAGTACACTTTCAACGGCCCCACAATGATTTTTTATGGGTTGCCGCTGAATCAGGCATCCCAGCGATGTTGGCCTATCTGGCCCTCTTTGCAATATTGTTGCTTGGTCTGGTCAAGCTAATTTTTAGAACAACGTCTCCGGAAAAAAGAAAAGAGGCCCTTTGCATTGTGCTGGGACTTTTAAGTTACACTACGGTGGCGCTGTTTAGTTTTCCGCATGAACGCATCCTGCATGGTGTGTTGCTCATGGCGTTGTTTGTATACGGCAGCCAGCTGTTGGTGGAACAATCTGGGGGACTGCAATGGGGCAAAAAGAGTAAGCTACTATTGGGCGGAACCTTGGCAACAATGGGTGTGCTGATTGCGGTGGTTGCAGCTAACCGAATGCAGGGAGAAAAATTGACAAGGGAATTGTACGTTCTGAATGAGAAGCGGCAATATTACAAGATGGTGGAGCTGGCCGACCAGGCTCAATCTATATTTTATTCGGTGGACCCAATGGCCACACCGGTGTATTGGTATCGGGGAGTGGCTTCTTTTTCTATGGGGCAGGTGGCTCAGGCAAAGGAAGATTTTGGAAAGGCGATGGAATTTCATCCCAACCATTTACACGTGCTAAACAACCTGGCCAGTTGTAATGAGGTATTGGGAAAGCCCGACCAGGCTATCCTGTATTATGAAAAGGCTCTGTCCCTTTCTCCCGGGTTTGCAGAATCACTTTGCAACCTCAGTGCCGTCTATTTCAACCTGGGCAGGAATGCCGAAGCATATGCCACCATTTCGCGGTGCGATATCAAAGGCGTTTTACCCAATTCGTATGAAAGTTACGTGATGGCCATTTTGAAAAGGGAAGCACAGCCCATTGAGAATGATGTGCTCACAGCTGCGCAGATAGAACGGCTGAATTATATCCTCAACAATGCGGAACAGATGATTTCTCTCCATCAAAAAGTGTTGCGCGAAGAACGCTCCTTCTTGACAACGCTTCGATCGAGTCTCGCCATAACTAATCAGTGAAGTACTGGAATTTAAATACCTGAGTAGACTCGTCTGTTCGCATTCGGACCAGGTAAAGCCCTGATTTAGATAGTTGATCCAACGGAAGAGGAAGCTGGTATTTACCAGCAGACTGCTGGCCTCGCTCAATGGTGTTGAGAATTCTGCCAGTCAAGTCAATCAGCTCAAAAGTCACTGAAGTTGTCCCCGACAAGGAGTAGCTGATTTGCGATTGATGGTGCACAGGGTTTGGATATACGATCAGCGACTGGTCTGCATCCAATTCTTCGATGCCGGATTCTATCCAAACTTCAAATCCATTGGTCAACGGGGAAGAAACTCCAGAAACCCAAACATCATAAAAAGCAGCGAATGTCCCGATTGGGATAATGATTTCGGCTGAAAGTGAGTCCGTGCTGATAACATTAACATTGGAGCCTGCAATGGCCGAAAGGCCGGAACCGATGACTACGCCCACAGGGCCTGCTGAACCGAAGGTTGTCCCATTTCCGGTAATAATAACCGTCAAACTATCTCCGGGTTGGCCCCAGTTAGGCGAAATACTCTGTAAAACTCCTGAACTCGGAGTGAGTACCGAAAACCCAGCGGTCAGAGGATTTGGAACCCCGCTGACAAACAGATCATAAATTCCTATATCTGCTTGTGTCGGGATATTAAATTCCACATTTAGACTCGTGGCATTCAAGACGGAAACATTGGTTCCATTGATAATATTCGAGCCTTGCTGAATGAAAACTACAGGTGGAGGTCCAACATCAAAAGCAGTCCCAAACCCTTGCACATTGGCCTGGATCAATTGGCCTTGTTCTCCAAAATCAGGAGAAATTTGTGTGAGGTTAATGCCTTGGTGTACTTCAAATCCGTTTACCAGAGGCGCGGCAACACTGTTGACCCAAACATCGTAAAAACCCGTAGGAGCAAAGGCGGGAATATTCAGGTTAGCCGTCAATTGGGTGGGGGATATCCCCAGCTCAGCCGTACCTTGGATGGTGACACTTCCCTGGATTAACCACATGTTGGTGGATGTTCCCGAGTTAAAAGCAGTGCCCATTCCGGTAATTGTTACGGCCAGCGTTTGGCCTTGTTCTGCGTTGTCTGGGGTAATGCTGACCAAATTTCCAACGATACCTGGTGGTGAGACATAAAACCCATTCACGAGTGGGCTTGGCACGGTACTGACACCCACGTGGTAACTACCAATAGAAGCATTGGCAGGTATTGAAAAACTGGTCTGCAAGTAGTTGGCATTTAACGGTATTACGGCATTGCTGGCGATGATTGATGATCCTTGCTGAATCCAGACTGTTGGCGGGTTGCCACTGAAATTGGTTCCTACCCCGGCAATGGTCACAAACACGGTGTTGCCTGCCTGCGAAGTAGCTGGACTGATGCTCACAAGGCTGGGAGTACTCGGCACAATCACCTCAAAACCATCGATCAGCGGATTGGTGACGCCCAAAGCATGCACATCATAAAAGCCTGGTTGCGCATTGATAGGGATGGCTAAATTCCCTTGCAAATGTGTGGCGTTGATGCCAATTTCTCCGGTTAAGTGTATCGTGCTGGTGCCTTGGGTGAGCCATGCGTTGGTGCTACTTCCTGCCACAAAACTGGTGCCCAGCCCGGTGATCGTAACATTTAGGTTCGCTCCCTGATTGGCAGTGCCCGGGTTGATGTTGACAATGTTTGTAGCCGGAGGCACCGTTACCTCAAAACCATCGATCAACGGATTGGTGACGCCCAAAGCATGTACATCATAAAAGCCCGGTTGAGCATTGATGGGGATGGCTAAATTTCCTTGTAAGAGCGTGGCGTTGATGCCAATTTCTCCGGTTAAGTGTATCGTGTTGGTACCTTGGGTGAGCCACGCGTTGGTGCTACTTCCCGCCACGAAACTGGTACCTAGTCCGGTGATCGTAACATTCAGGTTCGCTCCCTGATTGGCGCTGCCCGGGTTGATATTGACAATGTTTGTTACCGGAGGAAGAGTCACCTCAAAACCATTGACCAAAGAGTTGGGAACACCGTTTACGTGCACATCATAAAAGCCGAGGGGCGCACTGGTCGGCACGGATAGATTGCCAATTATTTGAGAGGTGCTTGTGGCCAATTCATTCGACACAAACAAGGTATTGGTGCCTTGCGTGAGCCATACATCATGAGCCGTTGGACTACCCACCACAAAAGAAGTTCCAAGTCCCGTGATAGTGACATTTAAATTATTGGTGCCTTGGTGCGCACTAATGGGGTTGATGGATTGCACACTTTGACCAAAACTGCTCGAAAGCTGGAAGGTCAATGCAATGAGGAAGAGCAACAAATGTTTCATCAGAATGGGTGGGTTCGATAAAGGGTTCAGTAAAAATACGGTAAGAAATGCTATTTAGTTGGCTCCATTTATTGAGCAAGAGGCAATTATTTAGTGAATGGTTGCAAGTCCCATTTGATTGGTTGGTTCCAATGATTAAAAAAATACTGTCAAGGCGCATGGAAACTCCTCGGCAGTATCTCGCTAAATTTTAGTTGAAAGGACTATTTGTTTGGCTGCTACTGGGGCTGGAAGTAGAACCTCGAAACGGTATTGCCCTGGTCGGTGGTCATGCGTAGAAAGTACAACCCAGCATGCGAAAGTTGTTTTGCTGGCAGCGGCAATTCGTGTTCTCCAATTTGTTGAAGCCCTTGATTGTAAACGCCACAGTTTCTACCGGTGATGTCTATAATTTCGAAGGACACATCAGTCGCAATTGTCAAATCATATTTTATTCTGGAGCTGGAGCTGGCGGGGTTGGGATATATAGATAGTTCAGTATTGGCTTGTAATTCGTCCAAACCAACATCCAGTAATTTCACTTCAAAGCCATCCGCCAATGGCATAGAGACCCCGTTTACCCGCACATCGTATAAACCTAGTGGTGCTGAACTGGGGATGTTTATGTCAGCAGTAAGGAGAGTCGGTGAGACAGCTACAACATTTGTCCCAACGATGGTATTAGAGCCTTGGGTCAATTGTATGCCCGTGCTTGAACCAGTGTTGAAGGCTGTTCCCATTCCCGTGATAGTAACCGTCAGAAATCCACCCGGAGGACCAACATTGGGGGCAATACTTGCAATGGAACCTGTCGAAGGCGCAGTCACTTCAAACCCATTAATCAATGGGGATGGAACATCGTTAACGTGAACGTTATAAAACCCAGGTGGGGCAGAAGCTGGAACGGACAATGTACCTTGAATTTCGGTGCCGCTGATGGCAACTTCACCAGTAACTTGTAACGTGTTCGAGCCTTGCATTAGCCAAACATTGGTGCTGGTGCCGTTGGTGAATGCTGTTCCCAGGCCCGTAATAGTTACGCCCAGGGTACTGCCTTGAGCCGCACTGGTAGGGTTGATCGATTGGATGCTTTGCCCAAAACTGAGGGACGTGAGCAAGCAGAACATGAAAGCAAAAGGTAAAAATGTCTTCATTTGAAAGGGATTAAGGGTCATTAATGGGTTTATAATACAATACGCCATATTCGTTGTGCTGGTTGGCCTGTTTTTTAGAAATGCTCAACTAACCCATTTAGTTGCCCGCATTTTATTCACTAAAAAAGATACATGTGGTGTCTCATTCGTTGCATGGGAAGTGTCGTAATAAAAACGAACCAATATTCTAAAACAAAAACCATGGAGATTACACACCAGTTTGAACTCAATACAAGCAGCGACAAAGTATACGAAACCATTGCCACCCAGTCGGGGATGGAAGGCTGGTGGTGCAAAGATTGCCACATTGGCACCGCCCCCAATGAAGTTTCAAAAATGCGGTTCGACAAAGAAGGCACTATTGTAGAAATGCATTTTCGAGTCGATCAACTTCTAGTGGGCAAAATGGTCAGTATGACTTGCGTGGAGAACCCCAATCCAAGTTGGATTGGGACGGAGTTGATTTTTGAAATGACCCCCAAGGGCTCCAGCACGGATTTTAAGTTTACGCATGCAGGATTTGATCCCAAATGGGCGGGGCAAGACCCGTTCGAAATGACCAAAGGAGGTTGGGAACATTTTATGACCAGCTTGAAAAGCTATTGCAATGATGGGGTAGGAGAACCCTGGTAGCGATTGCAGGGGCAGACGAAGCCAATTGTCTGTCCCTTTAGTTTAGCTCTGGCAAGCTGCAATTTGGCGATCGAAGAAATCGATTGCTGATTGCGCCAGGGTAAGTTCCCTGGCTTTTTTAAAGTAAAATTGAGCCTTCATCCGTTGATTCGTTTTAAAATATAGCGACCCAAGCGTGGCAGGCAACAAATAATAATTCTCCAATGCTTTGTCATGGAGCAGCTGTTCAAGGCGAAGTATGGCATCTTGTGTAGTGGATATTTGGCTGTAGACAATGGCCAAATTCAGTTGGATAATTGCTGAGGGTTTTAGTTGATATAACCGTTCATATTGGTTGTAAATACTGGGCCAATTCGTTGAAGCAAAGTCGGGAGCAGTACAATGTTCAGCAGCAATTCCCGCTTCCAGGTGGTAGGACGTGAGCAGGTTGCCCGTTGTAGCCTTTTTTAAACAACTCATGCCCGTAGCGATAAGCTGCTGGTCCCACAAATTCCTGTTTTGTTCTTCGAAAATAACGATGGCTCCATGTCTGTCGAGCCTGGATTCGAAGCGGGCAGCGTGAAAGCACATCAAGGCCAGCAGTGCTTGTAGCTCAGGGCGATGATCAAAATGTTGCGTTAACAATCGGGTCAAACGCATCGCCTCAGCGCACAAGCTTTTACGGATGAGCACTTCATGGTGCGTAGAATTGTACCCTTCGTTAAAAAGCAGGTAAAGGGTGAGACAAACTGCGTTCAGCCGAATGTCGAGATCACTTCCTGATGGTATGTCAAATGGGATGGATTGATTGCGGATTTTCTGTTTGGCGCGGTACAACCGTTTGTTGATGGTTATTTCCGAGGACAAAAGGGCCCTTGAAACCTCTGGAACACTGAACCCGCAAAGTGTTTTTAAGGTCAACGCAATTTGAGACTCCAGAGCAAGAGCCGGGTGACAGCAAGTGAAAATCATGCGCAACTGGCTGTCGCGGATTTCCGAATCCATGAAAATGGTTTCCACCTCTGTGGAAGTAACACCCTGTCCAAGGGTGAGATCGTCCTGGTGTTTGCGCACAGTTTGCAGTCGCCTTAACTCGTTGAGTGCTTTGCGTTTGGCTACCTGCGTAATCCAGGCTGCCGGATTGTCGGGAATGGAGCCCGATGTCCAATCGAGCGTTGCAGCGAGCAACGTGTCTTGCACAATATCTTCAGCAAGTTGGATGTAGCCGGGGCCAAAAAGTCGGGTCAAAACAGCAACCAATTTACCCGCCTCCTGTCGAAAAAGGTGTTCAGTGAGCGCATTGACCTGCTTAGGGGCTGGCATCGGTCAAGGTTTTCGCATTGTGGGTTGGGCCAAAGGACGCACCTCGATTGTATACAAACCGGCATGTGGAGAGCTTTGAGCAATCGCGTTGGCAGCATCTTGATCGGGCGCCATTATCACGTAGAATCCGGCAATGATTTCTTTGGCTTCCAAAAAAGGACCATCGGTCACAATCGTGTTTTTGTCTTTGACCTGTGCACCCTTATTTTCCAGCCGTTGCCCATCGAGGTATTGATCGCCTAAATTGGTCATCCAGGCCTTGTAATCCTGAATTACCTGTTGCATTTCCTGCGGAGAAAGGTGCTCCAGTCCATCTCCCTTTAAAATGAATAAAAATTCGCGCATGTATCTTCTTTATTAATCGACACCTGAGCCGCAGAAAATGAGACATCGGCCAGCCGCTTTTGAGAAAAACTGTTCTGTCAGCATTGAAAACATCCTGCATACCAAGCAGTGCAATTGTGCCAGTCAATGATACAAAAATCAGTCGATGAGGAGGTATTTAAGGGCGCACTATCTAGTGATAATCACTCGCTCCGTGTGTGGTTGTTCCGAACCGATGATTTGCTCGTAGTAAAATGCCATTGGGCAAGCTGGAAGTGTTGCCCGTGATTGGAGCCTTTATATTAAACGAACAATTAAAAGCCTTTTTTCAAAGAAAATGAGATGTAAAAACGTTCCACAAAGGATTGTTTGCCTTCGAACGGATCTGTATAAGTGACGTTGCGGGGATTCATGCCCATCATCATGGAAATGGAACGGTCGCTTTGAAAGGAATAACCGGCAAGTGCCATTGGAAGGCCCCAGTTTTTATGGTATTTTCCACCTTCTGATGCCCAGCCGCTGCTTGGTACCAGTCCAGAGACTAACCATCCGTAACCAAGACCACCGTAAAAGCCGGTTGGAAGGTCCGAATGCTTCTGACTGTTTGGACCAAAATTGGCTTCCAACAAAAGTGGAAGCAACACACTTCCATAAGCCGCGCCATCTCCTAATTGAAAGTTGCCAGGTGTTACCATAGTCGCTCCGAATGTCACGGGTGCATTCAGGGAAAGTGAAAAGTGATTATTCCTTTCAAGGATGTTGAGGTGGAATTCCATGCCAAAACTAAAGGGAGTATAGCCACGTTCCCAATGAATTACGTTGTAGTTGCGACTGTTTACTTCGACCACCTGGTTCCGCATAACGACACTTTGGAAATAGCCCACACCAGGAACCAGGGTTTCAACCCAAAACGCATTTTCAAGCCAGGAAGTGGACGCAGTGTCTGTTGTTGGTGATTGCTCCTGGGCATTGATCACGCATGAAAACAGGACGAAAATTATGACCAGGTAACGCCTCATCAAGGATTGGGGAGTAGTTCAGAAGCCGTTGTTTCGGTGCCAAAATAATGGAATTGACCTTTGTCGGTGATAATAAATACTTCACCGTTGTCACTTTCAGTATATTGATAGATGTTCATTGGTGGCTCAAATGGTGCTGTAATTGTGGTCACTGTCCCGCTGTTATAACGGTAGATATTGTCGAAGTCATTGAACAGCACTTGTCCGTCTTCAGTGGAATAGATTTCCCCGCTTATCCATTGAGGAACCGCGATTACCGTGTCCATTTTGGCCAGGCTGCTATCTCCGATGTTAAACCGGTAAAGACTATAAGTATGGCCCCCACTATCACTATTTCCAACTACTGGTAAACCGGCAAACCAAATGTTTCCTTCAAGGTCAAAAGCAAGGTTTCTAACGTGCTCAACTTCTGGAAAAGAAAATGCGGTAAACTTTCCGGTGCTTTCGTCCAACGTAGCCAACCCTCGGCCTCCTACCCAGATTCTGTTTTGATGATCAATTCTACACGGAACCCTAATGGCATAATCGCTGCGGATTAAGTTCGTATTGGTGACATACCTGGTGGTTGAGCCATCTGAAATAATGGAGACATGCACATCGTAACTGTCTCTGTTGCCCGGGTAAACATAACTAACGATGAGGCGATTGTCTCGATCGAACGAAAAGTCCCTGTTGTAACTGGGCCGGGATGTAAACTGGAGGGATGCACCCAATTCCCAACCTACACCGTCATATTTGAAGAAGTTAAGCCCCTGACGCACCCAAAAGTTCCCCTGACGATCAATTTTGCCGAAGTAAAATCCTGGAGGGTACTCGCCTTTGGTACTGGCCATCTCTGGGTATTCAAATGACCAGCCATCATCTGATTGTTGATACAACCCATTGTTCCTGAAGTCCCTTCGTACCAGCCACAAACCAATTTTTTCGCTTTTACCTACGGCTCTTATGCTCATTCCAGAATGAGGTTCATTGAACTCAACGGGAAGTTCTTCTTTGGTGCAGGAAGCAAAACCCAGCAGAAGGAAGGGGAAAGCCACGACAAGACAACCTCTTAAACTAATTGGAAGAAAAGAGGTGCTGCGCATCTTTTGGGATAGGGTGTTTGCTTATTCTACCTGGGTCACTTCTGAGAAGTGCAGGCCCCATTGCAACGGGTGAATGTCGTTGCGGGTGAAGATGATCATGCCCGGTTCAAGCAAGAAATGAACAAAGGTGAATTCGTCAATTCGAACGCTGTATTCGACTGAAACTTCGCCCATCGTTTCTTCAATTTTCCAGGTGAGCTTGTTTTTGAGCAGGCTCTTTATTTCGGCATTGCCCGTCTCTACTTCCAAAACATTGGCAGCATGATCGACAACAATAACCGTTGGTTTTTCTGTGGTAGTCTCTTTGCGTTCTCCCTTTTTACTAATCATCACTTTGGGAGAAGAAAACGTGTACTTATCTGATTGGGCCATGGTCATGGCACTAGTCAATATACCGGCAATCAGAAGGATAACAAGCTTTTTCATAGGCGTAAATTTACAATTTTTTACCAACACCCAAATGTGCGGTCCGTTTGATTTAATGAGCCTTGCACCCGTTGGCCAAATTGAATTTGCTAATTTCATGCCATACACTGAATACCCGATTTTCAATTTCAGTTTCCAGCCGATATTTTGCTCATATACCGTTGTTTGCATTTCTTTTGGTGGTAGCTGGAAAGGTGGGCGCAATTGTTGATGAACACCACAGTCGCCAGCCTTTCGACTAAAAAGTAACCGCATTCATTCCATTTGGAACCAACTGCTGTCAATACCTTTGTTATGGCCACAGGGGTAATGCCCTCCCAAAAAAAGTGTAACAACATAGACCTTGTCGAATTACAAATAATAGTGTGGACAAGGCACCAAAAATACTATAGTGCAAAGAAAACAGTTTGGCCGATGTAACTTTTTGAGCAGCTCGTGGCACTAGTATCTGAAGCGATTCATTAAAGCATGTCCAACCCAAAAGAAAAACAAGCCCGATTTTTAGCACTGTACAACCCGGTGCATGTGCCTTTATTGCGCTATTGCGAGGCATTGTGCCGTCACTCTGAAACGGCTAAAGAATTGGTGAGTGAGGTCGTGTTGGAAGCATTTGAAAATTTGGACAAGCTGCGCAGCGAAGCAGCATTTGCCGGATTTCTTTTCGGTATCGCCAAAAATAAAATGCGCAGAAAATACCGGATTTATGGCCGCGAAATAAGCTTGGATTCATGCACTGAAGATCCAAGCGACATCGCTGCTGGGCCTGAAATAAAAGCGGAAGTTTCCTTGCTTTATGATGCTTTAGAAAACTTGCCCGAAAAACAGCGCGAAGCCCTGATTCTCTTTGAAGTTTCCGGTCTCTCTTTGAAGGAGATCAACGACATTCAAGGCGGTTCGTTGTCGGGCGTGAAGCTTAGGCTAAAGCGAGGTCGGACCAAACTAAAACAACTGCTGGGAGTCGCAGAACCCGCTCAAAAACTGTCATGACATGGAAGCAAATTTGAATAACTATTTTGATGCCTTGCGTTCTTCGCTAACAGCTGAAATGCCAATAGCAGAAGTACAAAGCTTGGTGGCACAGGCAGCTGCTTCTGGCAGTGCACCGAATACTAACACTGGAGGCAACGGCTTGAGCTTGGGCTCTGGGGCCATGATGACTGTAGCGGTAGTTGCTATTGCCGCGAGTGGAGCATTTTATTGGCTGTTAGGCAGTAGCCAAGTAGAGCAAGCGATCGTGGTGCAGAAGGAAGAGGTGCATGTTCAATACATAGAGCAACCAGTCACTGCCTCAAAACCATTGGTGGCCACCTCCGAAAAAAGCATTGCATCTGAAAGCTCAGAGTTCGGTTACAATGAACCTGCTTACCAGCATAAAAATGCGGCTTTTGAAGAGGGAGGAATTGCTCCTATTGATACCATACCAGATTCAGTTCAAAATCAAAAAAATCCATTGGTTCAAGAATTGCGGCAATTGGTGAGGCATCCAAAACCGTTGACGGTTATAAAAGGGGAAGTGTCGGAGCCTTCCGGTGGAGGCATAAAGCTCATCACTGTGCATTCCACGGATGCTCAAAGCAGGCTGGATTCCATCGAAAATGAGTTAAAAAAACTGGGGATAAAAGCGCATTTTAAGCCTACTTACCAAGGCAATTCCATCGTAGCTCTTCGGGCGTCTTTGAAAAGAAAGCGGAATATAAGGGTGTTGAAAATCAGTGGTTTTTCTGAAATGTTTATTCGCTTAAGGTTTAAGGAGAATGGCCGGTTGGAAGATTTTCAACTTTCCAGCAATTGCGATAACAATGGGGTATTCGAAGAATTGTCGGATACCGATTGTTCGAAGAATTTTGTCTCGGGCTTTGGAGTGTTCCTTGAAGATTGGGCCCTGATCGAGGAAAATGGCTTGTTTGGCTTTGTCAATTGGCAATGTGAGGAAGTGGTTGTACCCAAGTATGATAAAATAAAATCGTTTAGCATTTACCGTGAAGGTTGGGCAATGGTTGAACTTAGGGGCTTGCAAGGTTTTATCAATGACTCGGGTGAGGAAGTCATAGCTCCGAAATATGACAATATCTCAACATTCGACAATTACAGAGTGGGTTGGGCAAAGGTTGAACTTGGGGGCTTGCAAGGTTTTATCAATGATTCGGGTGAGGAAGTCATAGCTCCGAAATATGACAATATCTCGACATTCGACAATTACCGGGTGGGGTGGGCAGTGGTTGAATTGAACGGCTTACAAGGGTTTATTGATGATCACGGAGGAGAAGTGGTGAAGCCACAGTACGATCACATTTCAACTTTTGACAATTACAGGGTCGGGTGGGCCAAGGTAATGATTGACGGCAAGGTTGGTTTTATCAGCGATCGTGGAATTGAAGTGGTAGCTCCCAAGTACGATAATGTTTCACATTTTGATGACTACCGCGAAGGTTGGGCGAGGGTTCTAGTGGATGGCAAGCTTGGGTTTATTGATGACCGTGGTAGAGAGATCGTCAATCCAAAGTACGATCACATATCACAATTTGATGTCCATGCAGAAGGGCTGGCCCGTGTGACGATCAACGGGAAGCAAGGATTTATTGACAGGCAAGGGAAAGAAGTGGTTAAGCCAGGGTTGAGCAACTTTTAGGTGGACATATTCCATTGGGTTACTTGAAGGAAAACCTGGTCGGTGATTAACCATTCCCTGGATTAACTTTTGAAAGGAGTTAATCGCAATCGACTGACCAAGCCACAAAAATTACTATTTTTCAAAAAGAACGCGTCCGTTTTACCCCCTGCGATGCGTTGATGAATGAAGGCCTCCAACCTGAGCAGTTGGAAAGCTTGCCCATTTAATTGTATTTATTGATCTGATTGAAGTGCTGCAATACTCACGCCTGGCCATTGCCGGAGCAGGAGAACAGATTTTCGGTCCAAATAAAACGGTTATCGCGTCATTCTTCAAATCCAAGGTGAGACTTTTTCTTCAGTATGGTTGTCTACTGTCACTGGGTATGGTTGTTTTTTGTGCCCATGCGCAATCGACCCGTCCAATAACGGATGCATTCATCACCAAAATGCATGCAAAAGGAGCGGTAGCCGACATCGATTCTGCCCTAATGCTGGCAGATAGCGTTTACAAATACGCTCAAATAGAGGAGCCAGCAGAACGTGACGAGTGGAATATTTGGGTGTCTCGTTGGCGGGCACGTTACTATTTGTTGACGAGTCGGATAGAAGCCAGTGAAAATGTGCTGATGGAATTACTGACGGAGTATGAATCCCTCGAAAAGGTCGAGGGGCACCATGTCGCGCGGATTTATACGGAGCTAAGTGCTTTGCAAGGGGAGTTAATGGATTATGATAAATCGTTGCACTACCTGGATAAGGCATTGGCGCTGACAGATACATCGAACCACACGATAAGCTGGCGAATCTACAGCGAAATGCAATGGGATTTTTTGATGCTTACCAAGCTGGACAGTGCTCAAAAATACAATCGACTGGCACGTTATCATTGTGAGCGCGATACCCTGGCAAACTCTTTTTTAAGGAGCTGGTTGATAATGGACCAGGCCTACCTGCATGCCAGACTTAAAAACTTCGATGAAGCAGAACGATTGGCGCAAAAGGCCACGTCTATGGTGGAGGCAAATCACTTGAAGGATAGGAGCTATGGGCTGATGTTGCGGATTTACGCACAAATATTCATACAGTGGGAAAAATACGATCGCGCCCTCGGCCTGCTCGATGAGGTGTTTGATATTTTTGGCAGAGAGCCCGTTCAGGAAAGTTGGTATTTTAACCTGGTTTGTTTGAGCAGTACGTGCCACATGGCACTTGGCAACCTGGATTCAGCACATCAATTGTTGGCTTCCGTTCCGACCGAAATGAGGGGATTCATTTATTCCAACAGCCATGCATTGTCCATTCGGGAAAAGGAATGTTTTCTCAACCGCAACCAACTGGTAACCGACAACCTGTTGACTTTAAACAAACATGTTGGGGGTAGATTATCTGACCACAACAAAGCTGTTTACGATCACCTGGTATTCATGAAAGGTTATTCCCGCAGATCGCAAAAACACATGATGGACCAGTTGATCCGACAAAGTTCATCTCCACAGTTGGCGCAAATTAACACCTGGGAAAAGACGCGAACATTGTATTACGATCAAGTGGCTGCAAAAGGAGTACCCAAACAAGTAAGAGATTCGGTAGCGTGGGAGTTGGAAAAGATTGAAAAAGAACTGGTGCGGGGACTAAACGGGCATAACCCGAAACGGATTGCCGAGTTTTTGGGTTGGGAAAATGTGCGCAATGCATTAAGCCCCGGAGAGGCTGCTGTCGAGTTCGTGCGATTTAAAGACAAGGTACTGAAAGATGAAGTAGTGTACGGTGCTTTCCTGATTACTGCCCAGGATACCTGCCCCCGATTTTTGACCGTGTGTTCCGCCAGTGCTTTGCAAGGTGTGCTCAAACGGCAACTGGGCGAAACGGATTTTGAACACGTGAAACGCATCTACAACAGCTCTTCTGAGCTGTTCGAATTAACCTGGCAAAAAGTGCTGCAGGAGCTGCCGGGTGCGCACCACCTCTATGTCTCCTATGCCGGATTGCTGCACAACATTGCCCACGAAGGTTTACAATCCCCCTCAGGCGAACTGTTGTTTGATTTGGTGAACATCACTGTGCTGCATTCTACGGTGGATATTGTCAACCTAACGCCTTATGTGCTGGAAGATAACGACCGAGCGGTACTATTGGGAGGAGCAGCATACGATTTGCCAACTTCCTCCACCCGATCGGAGACTGACCTGGCCGCCAACATTTTTACCAGGTATGGAAAAGAAATTCCGGGTAACTGGAGTTACCTGCCCGGCACAGAAAGGGAGGTTGAAAAGATTGCCGCATTGTTCAAACAGTCAGGAAGAGAAGCGCTTGCCTTTGAAGGATTGATGGCCTCAGAACCGCTACTGAAAGAGGCCGTTGAGCTTCCTGCGCCAGAAATTATTCACATTGCGACCCACGGCTTTCGGCTAAAAACAAACGGTGATTTTGCGGCACCATCAACAACTTCTCATTACGCTCGTTCAGGGTTGATTTTGGCTGGAGCTAACACCTGCCAAAGTGAGCGCAAATCGTACGAGCAATTTGGAGACGGTGTACTCACTGCCCCTGAGATAAACAACCTCCACCTGGCAAACACCCGATTGGTCGTGCTCTCTTCTTGCCGGAGCGGACTTGGAATCGTTAGCCGCACCGAAGAGGTGTATGGTTTGCAGCGCGCCTTCAACATCGCTGGGGCAGAGCATGTCATCTATACATTGTGGGACATTCCAGATGCGGTAAGCACGGAATTTTTCGAACATTTTTACTCCAATTTATTGGGAGGGATGGAATTGAGAGGCGCTTTTAAGGAAGCCAAGAAATCGATGCAGCAAAACTATGACACTTACTATTGGGCTGCATTTCAACTAATCAGTTGAGCTGTGGTCGAGGGTGAATTTGCCCAAATGAACTACCTCCTCTTCTTGAATTAATTTCCAGTAATAAGTGCCAGGAGACAACATCTTTGCCGCGATGGAATAGTCTGGTTGAACACCTTCCTTGATGTGCAGCGCCCAACCGTTGTTGTTGTAAAGGATGATAGAATAGGAGGCATCACCGCTTTGATTCCAGCTAAATGGAATGGGGTGCCCCGTTTGCAAGTGAGCGTTTTTTGCCGGAGCATTAATTTCGACAGCTCCACCCCGAACGGATAAATTCAATTGCTCTTCAAAATCTTTATTTGGAGTAAAGGCCGCTGCCAGAAGCTGTTTTTGCGAGTTAATCTGGCTGGCCAGTTTTTGCATAGAGTCCTGCTGCAACCGAACCGTTTCATTCAATTGCTCGGTTAGTTTCGAAGACTGAAGTGCATTAACGGGCAATGGTTGAGTCTGTTTTACGGTGTTCAATTCCTTTTCCAGGTCCACCAATTGATTTTCCAAAGAAGTGGCCCTGGACCAGATCCAACCGGAGAAGCTCAACAACAAAATGACCGAAGCAGCAGCTAACCAAAGGGCCGGATTGGTGCTTGTTGGTTGCTTTTTGGAAATCGATTCCGTTGGCAAAATCGATGATCCTACGCCCGAGTATTGTATGTCTGCCTGTGCAATTTCCACTACTTCCAAAATCGCTTGCCGACACTCTTGGCATTCAATGAGGTGTCCCTTTAATTTCGCAGGAATATTGTTCATGGAAGCGTCCACCATGGCATCGGCTACAATCGCTTGCTGTTCAGGTGAAAGATGATATGTGGTGTCAATGGCCATGCAACTCTTCGGTCTTTTAGGATACAGGTTCTACAGGTGATACGTCCAACAGTATAGATAAGGTTTCTTTGGTGTGTTGGCGTCTGCCATTTTTGCCATTGAGCAGTTCTAACACCTGCTCTGCTTTTCTTGCGGTCCATTTACGGGTCGCATCCACCGAATTGTTTTTTTTCTCCTTCGCATTAAACAGCTGACACAACACCGTAAATCGCTCGGCATCTGTTTCCTGTTCCAGGTAGTTGATTTGTTCCAGAAACCAGCTTGCAAGCGCCTGACTTTTGTGGTGATTGCCCGTATAGCCTAAAACACAATCCATGAGAATTGGGGACCGAAAATACGTTTTTAATGCCAGCTCAACCTTGGCTTGAGTCGGCCCAAATAGCAACAAGATGCGCTGAAAACGGGCTACCTCCTCCTGGATGTAAATGGAGTCAAGTCCATCTTTTTGGACCAGTTGACCGTGAAATCGGTTGTCTCCTTCAACATCCATGGTGACACTACGTTCCTGTTTTTTGCAGTTTTTTCGAATGAATTCCAAACATAGGTTGCGCATAACCGCGCCAACATAAGTGCGCACCTTAGCCCGCCCCTGGTAATTGCCTTTGATTGCAGTAAAACTTTCAATGAATTTTAAATGAACATGCTGCTCCAGATCTTGCGTGCCATAGGGCGAAATACTTGGGTCACGACTGTATTTACTGGCCACAATTCGAACAATGCCTTGAAATCTTTTGATAACAACGTCAGGAGATCCGGTCGGAAAAATGTAGTCATCTGAATGGTGCATAGACAACCCCTTGCATAATTGTTTAGGAGCAAAATACATAAAAAAAATGGCGCAGGATGCTGGTAGTAAGAAATGCTCCCGGGTACTATTGCGATAAATTCCCGTAGCCTGGAATAAATTTTAATGTAGGGTAATTGTTTGGTAACTAGGTTTTTGTGCGGTTTTTGAATTTTTCTTTCTTAAGAAATGTCCAAAAGCGAAGTGGGATGGACACTAAGTAGATGGCTCGGATAAACCGCGCCTGAAAAATCACATCATCAAAAAAACATCGCTATGAGACATTTAGTCATTTTAGTCATGATTCTCATGACAACTCCTTTGTTTGCCCAGGTTAAATGGGTGGAAGTAACCAATGCGAACATTGTAGGGAATGGATTGCAAAAGACCTCTCCTTCAGGGCAACGGGCTGGGGCCATTACCCACGAGGTTATTCCGGCCGGCAGCAATGGGTATTTTGAATTTACTGTTGCGGGCAACTTCATTCATGGTCGGTTTGGAGTTTCTCATCAAAACAACAATGCCGAAGAAGATGACATCGATTATTCCATTGATGTTTGGTGGGCGTTGACAACTATCACCGTGCACAAGGCGGATGACCAGTTGTTTCTCAGTACCGGGCATGCACTTCCTACTGCTGGTAACCCCATTACGTACCGTGTGGAAAGGTTGGATGACGACATTATTTTTACCCACATCAACGGAAGTACCGAAACTGTAATCGGTACCATCAATGCTCCTGAAACGGGTGATTTGGTCGGTGATTTGACATTGGCCGGTTCGTACGGTGAAATTACGGGTTGTTCTGTAAACATTACCGGACTCCGTGGAGGCGGTGGTGCGGATGGAGATTGGCTCGTAGCTCCTTCCGGACAACAACCTGTGAATGTTGGAGAAGAAATATTTACCGATGGCCGGGTAGGCATCAATACCAGCCAGATGGAGGCGATTTTGCACACGCGTTTTCCATTTGCATGTGGCAGCTTCCACCAGGGGAATTACAACGCTTTGTTTGATGCAAGAGATGGTGCCTTCGATAACGTAGTCTCTCTCAATGGATTCTTCCCTGCTGGAACCGGAAATGAAGGCACTGGATGCAGTGAAGGTGGTTGGAATGGAGCGTACATTGTTCAGGTAAACGATTTGGGTACTGGCGGAGGAATTACCGAAACGGCTCGAATCCATGCCAATGGGAATGCCATTTTTAACGGAGTATGGGTTGGTTCCGATAGTCGCTACAAGTCCAACATCAAGCCGATTAAAAATGCCTTGGATATTGTGACCCAACTCAATGGTAAATCGTACGATTTTAAATTTGCGGAATACGCCAGCGCTATCCCATCCACCGGATTTATCGCCCAGGAAATACAAGGAATTGTGCCTGAACTAACCCGATTGGGTGAAAATGATCGTCTGGCTGTGAACTACGATGGATTCATTCCAATTTTGACCGAAGCCATCAAAGAGCAGCAAGAAATGTTGGATGAAAAGAACATGGAAATCGAAGAACTGCGCATGGAAATACAGGAAATTCGTGAGATAGCTATGGCTATTTGTACCGATGGTTGTGACGGAGTGCAGTCGAAGATGGGGACGACCAACAACGGCCCTTCTGAAACGAATGGAGCCAACTTAGAAGGGGCAACTGTTTTCCAAAACGTGCCGAACCCGTTTAATTCAACAACCGAAATTTCTTACTTCCTGCCTGCCACTGTGCAGAGTGCAACGATGTATGTCTACAACCTGCAAGGGCGCCAGGAAGCAAAGTATCCTTTGGCACAGCAAGGCAACGGCACTCTGACGATTAAAGCGCAGTCATTGCCCGCTGGTATTTACTTCTACACATTGATTGCCGATGGAGAAGAGGTTGCCACGAAAAGAATGATTTTGACGGATTGATTTTTAACAGACACTTTTGTTGAAGAGCCATCACAGCTACTGTGGTGGCTCTTTTTGTTGGTTTTGAGCACTAAAAATGAGTAATTTAACCCTCCTATTGGCCTCATTAAAATTGGTTAAATGCCAGATGTGATAAACGTTTTAATTGTTGATGACGAGTCGAGTGCGCGATCGAACCTACGGCTCTTGATGGAAAATTATTGTGAAGGAGTACAGGTCGTAGGCGAGGCCGCAAATGCTGTTCAAGCACTGGAATTGATAACAACGCTAAAGCCCGAAGCACTTTTTTTAGACATTCAAATGCCTGGAATGAGTGGATTGGAACTGGCCGAACAATTGGCCGAAAGCAACATGCGCATCGTCTTTTGCACGGCTTATGAACATTATGCCATCAGAGCGTTTAAGGCCAGTGCCGTAGATTATTTGCTAAAACCCGTTAAAATTGCGGAGTTGCAGCAAACAGTTTCCAGGCTTGGTCAGGCTATCGCGTTGCACCAACATGCGGGGCATCTGAACGTATTGGCTGAAAATCTACAGCAAGAAGGTCCGCGCAAAATAGCCTTACCCTGGAAGGGAGGGTTTAAAGTGATCGATTCAGAAGCCGTGATGCGCATCAAATCGGATAATTCTTATTCAACGGTGCACCTCAAAGACGGGTCGGAACTGGTGGTCACTAAGAGCATTGGTGAGTTCGAAGAAATTTTGAATGATTTCCCCTTCTTGCGCATTCACAATTCACACCTGGTGAACCTTGATTTTTTGGATGCATTTTCTTCCAAAGACGGTGGATTGGTGGTGCTAAAAGATGGTTCTGAATTGCCCATTGCAAGGAGACGACTCAAAGAGTTTAAAGAGATTTCCGCTGTTTTTCTTGGATCGATATAAATGAATTTTCGGCACTTTCTCTGGTTGCTTGCCATCTTCCTTTTGCAGGAAGGGGTAGCACAAACTTCCAAAAGTTTTTCGACACTTCATTACCAGGATAGAAATGGTTTGGTGGTAGATAACCTCTATGGCATCACGCAAGACAAGGAAGGGTATTTGTGGATAGGTTCGAGTCAAGGACTTTTTCGGTTTGACGGAACTCAATTTGTACAGATTTCAAAGGAACTGAACCTTCATTCCCGGTTGGTGACCAGGGTCAATGCAGAAGCTGATGGTTCCTTATTGATTATTGGAGAGCAGCCCTCAGGCATTTACAAGCTTAAAAACGGTGTACTGTCGGTGATTGATTCTGACGAACGCAGACAATTCAATGGCAATGCGCTGGCTAGCGGAGCCACTCCGGACCGGCTTCACATCAATCATTTTTCAACCAAATCCATCATGCTGCTGGTGGATGATTCTTTGCAAGAGACAAATTTGGTTGCTCAGGTTCCGATGTCATTGCATCAAACCCGCAATGGGGGACTTTTTGCCATGGAGCTGAGAAGGGGCGGAGTATCTCGTTTTGTGTCGGACACCTTGGTGCAAGAGGCACCGGAAGTGTTCAGGGGAGAACCCATTCAACAGATGGTGGAATCTGAAAAAGGAGAGCAGTGGGCCTGGGGATTACATCACCTCTTTTACCGGCCTCCATTGGGAGAATGGGAAAGGTTAGAGACGCAAGAGTTTCCGTCTGAAGTAGAAGTTATGCACCTGACGCTTGATTGGCAAGGACGGATATGGGCGGCAGGCACGCATGGAGGAATCTATCTTTTTGATCCGGCAGCAAATGAGGTAGAGCGCCTGGACAAGTTGTTGGGACTTGAAAATGTGCAAGTTACTTACCTGTTTTGTGACAGAACGGGAAATCTATGGATATCAACCAACGGTCAGGGGCTGCACTGCATTTTAAACAGCGCCTTCACCAACTTTACCGTATACGATGGCTTGCCCGGAAATTACATCACCAAATTAGGAGTTGACCCAAAGGGAGATTTGTTCATTGGCACCAACTCCGGATTGGGAATCATTTCTGGCAATGACGACTCCGGTGGCATTGAACGTTTTGACGGAACAGGGTATATAACGGGGATGTCGGTGATGCGCAGTGGTCGGGTGATGGTTGGGAATTCGAAAAAAGGACTGGTTGAGAACTTTAAACTAGGCGATCATTTTTGGATGGCACCATCCATGACTTGCGCCTATGAAAGAGAAGATGGCGCAATTTGGCTAGGCAGTTGGGGGCGCATGAAACTCATTGATGTTCAGAAGGGCACTGAAGAATTATTTTTTTCAAGGCAATTCATCGGGAGGTCAGTAAAAATGCTGGAGCATGAAAATTCGCTGCTCTTGCTGGCCTATGACAAACTGTTTCGTATCAACAATTCAGAAGAATTGGCAGAAATGAAAACACCATTTGCCCTGGAAGAGCAGTGGGGAAAGCGAATCCAATACTACGATATGCAGGTAGATAACCAGGGGCATTTGTGGTTAGCAACCTCTTTTGGGGTTTTTCAATACGATGGAGCATGGACACGCCTAACGAAAAAGAACGGACTCAGTGCAGACCTCTGTTTGAGTTTAGAATTTGACGGGGCAGGAAGGCTCTGGGTAGGAACAGAAAAAGGACTGAATTGCCTCGATGGAGAGCGGTTTTTAACCTACACCAAAGGTCGGGGACTGTTGTCAGATCAAATCAATGCCCTGGAATTCGATAGTTTGAGGAATTGCTTGTGGATTGGAACAACAGCTGGTTTGGCACAACTAAAACTGGATGCATTAAGCTACGATGAGCCAGGCCACATCCCACTTTACATAGAACGGTTGGAAATTTTGGGCGATACTGATTTAACCAAACCGACACTGGTCAACCTGAAGGCCGATCAAAACCAGCTTCGAATTCATTTTTCTGCCTTGAATTACAACAACCCCAACGAAGTTTCATTTCAATACCGGCTTAGAGAAGAAGAAACCTGGACAGAAACCAAAGAACAGGTTGCAGAATTCCTATCACTTTCTCCGGGCACTTATCAGTTTGAAGTGCGAAGCAAGACCTATAGCTCTGTGTGGGGGCCCACAGCGCAGCTTCAATTTACGATAGAAGCTCCCTTGTGGCAACGGCCTTGGTTTTTGGTTTTTTCGGCAGGTATTCTCTTGCTCATTTCCGGTGCTATAGCCTGGTGGCGCATACACCTGGTTCGCAAGGAAGAAGGGGTGAAACGAAATGATTTGGTACGTGTCAATCGATTGGAAAGGCAAGCATTAAGTGCCAGTATGAACCCGCATTTTATTTTTAATTCACTCAATTCCATCCAGCATTACATGGTGCGCTACAAAGACCCGGAAGCGATCGACTTTGTAGCAGAATTTGCCCATTTGGTGCGGCTCAACATGGAGGCAACCCGGAAAAGCAGCATTCCGCTGACCGATGAGGTAGAGCGGTTGGAGCGTTACCTGAGGCTGGAGAGTGTGCGGTTTGACGGTAACCTAAGCTTTGAAATACAGCTCAGTGATGCGTTGCGTGAGTACCAGGTGGACATCCCTTCCATGTTGATTCAGCCCTTTCTTGAAAATGCCATTTGGCACGGTATTGCACCTTTGAACGGACCTGGAAAAGTGCTGCTCCGGTTTGACTTGGAAGCAGAAGAAATTATCCGGGTCACCATTGAAGACGATGGAGTTGGTTTGCCCGAAGAGGCGAGTCAGCCCAACGGACATATCTCACGTGGGATACAGTTGACAAAAGAACGGTTGCAATTATTATCGCAGCACAATGCACTCGAGTTGGAAACCTTGAAAAACAGTTCGGGAGCTCCCGTTGGCACGAGGGTGACCATTCGTTTGCAGATGGTTCAACCCGAAGTTGTTTAACAACTTAGCCAAAAGTCACGCTAGTGTATCACCAACCCCTGTGTGTGGCTATCGCCATCAAATCATGGTGAAGGGGAGATTTGTTGGTTTTTGAAATACACAACCTTTCATCGAGTACCAATAACGAAAAACGGTCGCTGCTTTGTTGCAGCGACCGTTTTTACTGAGACTAGGTGGAGATTCTTATTGGATAACCATCTTCTGAACGGATTCCGATGTAGCTGAAGTTACTCTTACGAAGTAAATGCCTTTGGACATACCTTCCAGGGAAAGGTCGTGTTGCGTGCCATTCACTACATCGTTGTAGATAACACGGCCCAATTGGTCCAGAATGTTGATTTCCAAATCGCTGTCCTGAGCTTCGTCAAACCGAACGGTAAATGCACCCGCATTTGGATTGGGATAAACTTCAAAAAGAGTAACAGCTTGTTTTGTGTCGATACCAGTAGGGTAGTTGGTTGTTTGGAAATTCACTAAAGTCACTTTGTTGGTCTCCAAAGTAATGATGTTGCTGCCAGTTGATGAAGCATAATCCCAGTCGAGGTCGTCAACAGCTTCTATTCGGTATTGCCCAGGTACCAAATCCATGAAGAAATAGTATCCCGCATGGTCGGTGGTGGTGCTTTGAATAAAAATATCTTCTCCATCATACAGGCGCACTTCGCGTTCAGCCATCAACAAATCGTTGGCGTCCTTTAAATTGTTACCGTTTAGGTCTTCGTAAATGAATCCAGCGAGCGAACCCGTTTCAGAGCAAATAGGGTCAGAGACAAGCGCAGTGCTGGTCATCACACCATCCAGATTGACACCCATGTCAACTAACCTGTTTCTGTGGTAGAGTTTCAAGGTGTAAGTGCCAACGGAAAGATTCAATGTAACGTTTGCAGTGGTTGGGTTGCTGTCAAAATTGGCAGTCGAATAAACATAGGGCTGAGAAACGAGGATCGTTGGATTGCCCTGGTCATCCTCCAAAATCAATTCGGCCCAGTTGTCAGCATTGAGTGCCAGGTTAAAAGTCACATCAGCCGATTGAGGACCTTGCTCATCGGGAAGGCACACACAAAAACTTCTTTCAAAGATATAAGGCGTAGAAGTCGTTACCCAGTTATCCGTCAACGCAGCGTTGGTCGGGTAAGCATTGATGTACTTGGAGTTGGAGCCTGCAAAGTTCCAGGCACTGGAGATTGGAATAACAATAGCCGGGCCGCCAATGTTGGAAGTCCAACCAACAGGATCTGGTGGAGCTTGTGTCAGTCGCCACATAGGGTCAAGTGCAAAATCTGCGACCAGGTTGGAACCGGCAGGGTTATAGCCTGTGCTGATGATCAGAGAGTTGACCTGACCAGCACATTGAGCTTGTAGATAGCCAATGCTGCTAAAGCAAATGGCAGCAACAAGGAGTAGCAGTTTTTTCATAATGTTGGGTGCGATTATTAATAATGGGTACTGGAAAATGGACGAAATTAATTCCCATAGTTGCCTGGAAAAGTCAAATTTATTGGTTTGATGCATCAAGCATCGATGGTTCTTTAGAGTACTCGACCATTATTCCGGGGTCCTTTTTTTTACCCTTCATCCACTTCTTACCTTAAGTCAACGAGGAAGGGTTTTTTGCCCGCTAATTTTGCTTTTGTTCTTTTCGGTGGGCGCAATTCCACCGGATAAAAATGATCATTCAAAAGCAATTCGATGGTAAAAAAAGGAATTCTGGCAACACTGATTTTGATCCTGTTCGCATCGCAGGCATTCCCTCAGGAACTCACCCAAACCGTAAGAGGCCGGTTGACAGATACGGACAGTAAAGTGCCGCTTGCGGGGGCTGGTGTAGTGTTGTTGGGCTCCGATCCATTTGTGGGCACCGTCACCGACATGGACGGGAAATTTCGGCTTGAAAATGTGCCCGTGGGTAGAATTACCTTGCAACTTTCTTATTTGGGATTTGAAACAAAAACGATTCCCAACATCTTGGTCAATTCGGGCAAGGAAGTGATTTTAGAGTTGAACTTGCAGGAATCGATTATTAGTATGAAAGCGGTGGAAATTACTGCAACACAAAACAAAGGTGAAGCGATAAATGACATGGCGCTGATCAGTGCCCGTTCCATTTCGTCAGAAGAAACCAGCCGGTATGCAGGCGGGTTCAACGACCCTTCGCGCATCGTGTCTGCATTTGCAGGTGTTGGAACCACCGGAGACGGAGGCAACGACATTATCGTGCGTGGCAATTCGCCCAAGTACATCCAATGGCGGCTGGAAGGGGTGCAGATAACCAATCCCAATCATTTTGGCGATCAGAATGCTGTGGGTGGCTCGGTGAGTACGCTGAATAACAACCTGTTGGCGACTTCTGATTTTTACACAGGAGCCTTTTCTCCTGAGTTTGGCGATGTGTTGTCTGGAGTGTACGATGTCAAGCTGCGGGAGGGAAACAACGAGCGATTTGAGTCCGTTTTTGGTTTTGGAATTTTGGGACCAGATTTAACCCTGGAAGGACCATTTAAAAAAGGGTATGCTGGCTCTTATCTGGTCAACTATCGCTATTCCACTGCCTCCTTCATTGAAGATATCGGCTTGATTGATGCAGGAGGTGTACCCAGATTTCAGGATGCTACTTTCAAAATTGCGTTGCCCACCAAACACTTTGGCAAATTTTCCTTCTTTGGGTTGGGAGGCTTGAGCAGTTTTGTTTTTGAAGACATCACTCCGGCCATTTGGGATACTCCCGGAAACCGCGGCCAGAATGCAAACATTACCGAAGATTGGGACAAAGGTGCTTACCTGGCCAATACCGGTATGAACCACGTTATTCCCGTTTGTAAAAACGGTTTTATCCGCACGTCACTTTCCTATTCCAATGAAGGCATCAAAGACGATGTTTTGGAGTCACAGTCCATTAGATTGTTTGACGATGGAGGCGATTTTCTGAGAGATTCAGTCGTAAATGAAAGGCTCAACTTTCGGAGTAGGCTCCATAAATCAACCTATCGGGGAGCCGTTACTTACCACCTCAAAGTAAATACAAAAAACACGTTTCAGGTGGGAAGCAAATACGCGTTGTTTGGATACAACTATCAGCAAAGCCAATTGCAGGATAGTGCCATAGGTTTGACAACGGTTGTTGATTTTCAGGAGAATGTGCGCACGGTACGAAATTTCATCAGCTGGAAATACCGTCTCAACGAGAACGTTACCCTCGTCACGGGAGTCCACAACATGAACGTTTTGTACAACCAAAAGCATACCCTCGAACCACGGGTTGCCGTCAACTGGAAACTGAACAGTTCCAATTCCTTCCATGCGGGGTATGGCAAACACAGCAACATGGAAAGCATCCACAACTACTTTGCTCAGGTACAACAGGCCAATGGTACAATGGCGGAGCCCAACAAAAATCTCGGATTGTTAAAAGCACATCATTTTGTGGTGGGGTATGAAAAACGTTTCGCTGAGAACCTAATGGCCAAAGCGGAAGTGTATTACCAGGCGTTGTATGACTTGCCGGTAGAAAACAACGACACCAGTTTTTACGCCACCATCAACGAAGGCATCGAGTTTCGATACGTTGATTTGGTCAATGAAGGAACTGGAAAAAACTACGGAGCAGAGGTAACGGTGGAACGTTTCTTCAACAAGGGCTATTACTTTTTGATAAATGGCTCCTTATACACTTCTAAGTATACTCCGTTGGACGGGGTGGAGCGAAACACACAATACAACGGAAATTATCTGGCCAATCTGCTGTGCGGAAAAGAGTTTGAAGGATGGGGTAAAAAACAAAACAAGATCCTGGGACTTAATGCCAAAGCATTTTTCGGAGGGGGTAAAAAAATTATTCCGTTGTTGCGCGATGAGCAAGGAGAGTTGGCTGTAGATCCAACCAGCAATAGCTTCTATGATTACGAAAAGGCCTACGAGAAAAAGATCGAAGACATCTATCAGATTACTATTTCAGTCAGCTACAAAGTGAACCGGCCCAAAGCCACCCACGAGATTTTTGTGAACCTCGACAATGTGACCAACACCAAAGGGAGATTGAATGAGTTTTACGATGAGAGCGAATCCAACTCCATCGGTTATGTGACCCAATTTGGCCTCTTTCCTAACCTGATGTACCGGGTGTATTTTTAGTCAGCTGATTGTTGGGGAGAAGAATTGAAGGCAATTTACATGGGGTGGCTTCCGGCCACAAAAAAGAATGCCGCTGCTTTTAGAGCAACGGCATGGACCTGGGAGTAAAGTAAAAAAAGAGGTTCTCCTAACTAGAGCATCAGAACACCTGAGCCTGGGAAGTAAGTGGCCGTGTAACCACCACAGGGAGCACATGGAACTGCCATTGCGCCAGGAAAGCCACACAAAGGATTGAAGATGTCGAATACTGGACACAAATTGCCCACATCAACGCCTTTCACTTGAACGAATGAAGTTCCAAAAGGCGTCACAGCATTGAAACTGGTCATAGCTGGAACAATCACAGTACCAGTGCCAATTACAGCACAGGTACCTGTGATAGCATAACTCCATTTAACTTGAATTGGACATGTTGTTGCATTTTTTAGGCCTTCCTGAGCCTGAATGGTGGATGCGGAAAAGACTAAAAAAAGTCCTACGATAGCAGATAAGATTATTGAGCGTTTCATATTTTTTGCTTTTTAGGTTGAATAATTGAATGCTTTCCCCGGTCTAAGCCAAAAATAGTCGAACGCACTCCGATTTTTTCGGAGTGGAATTATGAAACGTTTCTGTAAGTAAACTCCAGCAACACGTTTTCGTGGTAGCAGTAACTTTGTTTGTTTCGGCAATAATAGATCGGACCGCCCAAATCTTTCATCAGACGGATGAGCTCATAAAGGGAGCTTTCCGAAATGTTGAATGACTCAGCAAGTTCACAAGGCGAACCAGTGGCCTGCATTCTGATTAAGCGATCCATTCTTTGAATGCGCTGCAAATAGGTTAAGAACTTCATCTTTCTTGGTTTGGTGCCAAAAAAGGGGGTGCGGCATATTTTTATAAAAGGTCGGGGGGACATTAAAAATAGGTGATTTCGGTTGAATTCACAAGATTGGAATTGTGCAGAAGGCATTCTGGAACCTCAGAAGAGTTATCTATTTGTAGGCTCTTGAAAGGAGGGCGTCAAAATGGTGGACTCCCAGAAAGAAGACCGCCACGGCTATCTTTCCTTCTTGCCGAAACGACCCCACCAAATAATTACAACCCCACATTTTGGACCACCCAAAGATAAAGCGGCATTCCAATGGTGATGTTAATGGGGAAGGTGACCGCCAATGCCATGGGAAGAAAAAGTCCGGGGTTGGCCTTGGGAACCGCTATTTTCATGGCAGCAGGAACGGCAATGTAGGAGGCACTTGCCGCGAGAACTGCAAAGATAAAACGATTGGAAACATCGTCTGTCACAATAGAACTCAGAATAGCAAAAACACATCCGTTGAAGGGCGGAATAAGTATCGCAAAGGCAAAAGGGAACCAACCTTTACTGACCAATGCGTTGATTTTTCGACCACTTACAATACCCATGTCCAGTAGAAATACAGCGAGAAATCCTTTAAAAATATCATCCGTGAAAGGCTTGATGCCTTCGGCTTGTTGCTCGTTGGCCAGAAATCCGATGAGCAAACTGCCCATAATGAGCAGCACGCTACCGTTGGTTAAGGAATGCCTGAGAGCAATACGTTTTTTGATTTGAGTGGTTTTCTCCTTGTTGCAAACGGAAATTAAAATGAGGCCACCAATAATAGCGGGAGATTCCATCAATGCCATGATGGCTACCATGTGTCCATGCAGACCAAGTTGTTGCGTTTCGAGGTAAGATACTGCTGTGACAAAAGTAACCGCACTCACCGAACCATAGGCGGCAGCAATGGCGCCTGAATCAAAAACATTGAGTCTGCGCCTCAGTACTAAGAAGGTGTAAACTGGAATGACAAAGGCAATCGCCATCCCCATCAACATGGACCAGCCAATTTCTGCGGTGAAGGCTTCGTGAGACAGTTCTTGTCCGCCTTTAAAACCGATGGAGAATAAGAGGTAAAGCGAAATGAATTTGGACGAGTTGGGAGGTATTTCCAAATCGCTTTTGACATAAACTGCAATGATACCCAGGATAAAAAAAAGCAACGCTGGGTTAGTCAGGTTGTCAATCAGTAAGGTAAGGTTCATTCCTTAGAAAAAAATGATGTTGGTTGGGGGGAGGTTGGTTGGGAGGTTAGTTGTAGACCATTTTGCCCGCCCCAAAAAAGAAACCTTTTTTGGGGCTAAGAAGGGTATGGCAGCTTCTTAAAAGACAAATGGTGGCAGCGGAGAGTTGGGGTTACTCAGGGATTTGTGCGTTGATTACTGAATTTAGATGAATGGGCTCGTTGAGGTCAGTAAGGTTGTCAAACAGTTCGATGATTTCCTGACGGGTTTCTCTGAGCTCGGCAATGCGTTCTGTGGAGTGTTCGTATTCACAGCCAAAACGTTCTTCACCACTAAAGTCTTTCAATTGGTGGAAACGTATTTTGTAATCGATCACATTCAACAAGATTTCTTTGGCATCTGCTGCGATGAAGGAACCGTCAATGAGCTTAAAAGAGTGGGTTATCTTCGATAACAATGCAGTCGGAATATCTTGCAGAGCGGCTCCGGCTCCTGAAAGGTCATTTGTTGCTTTCATGGTAGATTGGTTTTTGAGATTTGGAGAAAATGATAATTAGAATGATGATGGACATGGCCACGAGTAGGTGACCGCTTACTGGGCTGTCTGACCAAATAGATAGCAGAAGTATCAGGCTGGCTACCACGAGGCCTAGAACCGGGGACATTTTTGGTTTTTTGAAAGTCATGGTTAATTATTTAAAGTGATTATTTGCAGTATTTATTGACCTTGGGCCATGGAGTAAGCTTGTTTGCCGTTGAAGTCATACAAGTTTTCCGTTTTGATTACATCCAAGCCGATGGCTTCGGCTGTACGAAGCAGCTCAATGATTTCCGTTTTTGTCAATATACTGTTGAGCACAGGTTTGAAGCGGCAGCGCCAATGGTCCGTGCAGAATGTTTCCTCAAATCCTTTGGGCCATACCATAATTCCTCGGTTGGTAATCATGCTCAATTGCACGCCTTCAGGTGCGATACTTTGCAGTTCTGTGGCAAGGTCGTTGGTGATTGCTCCATTCCAATGCACAAAAAGGTCTACTCCAACCAATTCCTTCAACAAGGGCGCTTTGCGCTTGTATTTGGGCAGTTTCAATGCCTCTTGGTTGGCAAATTCAGAGGGCTTTAGCTGGGTAGGCAAATGACCCAAATGGGCAATTACTGCCTCAGCGAAACCTTTGGTGCTGACCAACTGCTTGCTGGTGCCCTCTTTGTAAATGTCATCGGTGTGAATGCCGTTTTCAATGGTAGAGAGCCAGGCATTTTGGATGTTGTTGGCAACATCATTTTGACCCAGGTGGCGCAACATCAGCACGGCACCTTGCAGCAACCCTGATGGATTCGCCACGTTTTGACCAGCAATCATAGGAGCTGAACCATGAATTGCTTCAAACATGGCGCACTCTTCTCCAATGTTGGCAGAACCTGCCAGTCCAACAGAGCCGGTTATTTGAGCAGCAATATCAGAAATGACATCTCCATAAAGATTGGGCATTACTATCACATCAAAATCTTCGGGAGTGTCGGCCACTTTAGCCGCGCCAATGTCTACAATCCAGTGCTCGTTCTCAATGTTTGGATACTCTTTGGCCAAATCGTTGAATACCTCATGAAAGAGTCCATCCGTTTGTTTCATGATGTTGTCTTTGGTGAAACAAGTCACCTTTTTGCGGCCATTTTGTTGGGCATATTCAAAGGCATAACGAATGATTTTCTCGCATCCAGGGCGACTAATCAACTTCAGGCATTGAACCACTTCATCTGTTTGTTGGTGCTCGATGCCGGCATATAAGTCTTCCTCGTTTTCACGAATAATGACCAGATCCATTTCCGGGTGTTTTGTTTTCACAAAAGGATGCATGCTAAAGCAAGGCCGAACGTTCGAATACAAGCCCAAAAACTTACGGGTTGAAACATTCAGGCTTTTGTAACCACCACCCTGTGGAGTGGTAATGGGAGCCTTTAAAAATATTTTGTTCTTTCTGATGGTGTCCCAGGAAGCTTCTGAAATCCCCGAGGCATTTCCCGCCAGGTATACTTTTTCTCCAATTTCTATTTCATCAAATTCTAATTGAGCTCCTGCAGCTTGTAAGATGTTTAAAGTGGCCTCCATAATTTCTGGCCCTATTCCATCTCCCTTGGCAATTGTAATTTGTGTCATAGTGATGTTTTTTTGGTTGGATTGTTGTGCTTTCGCTGGTACAAATGTGGGGACATTGTTTCATATAATTTTATTTATCTTTGATATGAAAGACATAAAAATAATTTATGAATTATACGCTGAATCAATTGAATATTTTCTTAAAAGTGACTCAAACAGAGAGTGTTACAAAGGCTGCTGAAGAGTTGCACTTGACTCAGCCCGCAGTGTCAATTCAGCTGAAAAATTTTCAGGCACAGTTTGAAATTCCGTTGACAGAAGTGGTTGGAAGACGGCTTTACGTGACAGATTTTGGGAAGGAAATTGCTCAATCAGCAGAGAATATTTTGAACCAGGTCTATGCCATCAACTATAAAACGATGGCCTTCAAAGGGCAATTGACCGGACGGCTCAAAATTTCAGCCGTGTCCACAGGAAAATATGTGATGCCTTATTTTTTAGCTGAATTCCTGAAACTGCACCCCGGTGTGGAATTGGAAATGGATGTCACCAATAAAAAGAGAGTCATCCAAAGTTTGGAAAACAATGAAGTCGACTTTTCACTCGTTTCGGTGTTGCCGGGAGCTTTAAACATCGAACAACTTGATCTGTTGCAAAACAGGCTTTTTCTGGTTGGGAACAAAGACCACAGCGCTAAAAAAACACAGAATGCCATCAAAGTATTCAACGAACTGCCCATGATTTTTCGGGAAGAAGGGTCCGGCACCAGGGTGACGATGGAGCAATTCATTAACAGCAACAACATTCCTGTCACCAAGAAGATGGAATTAACTTCCAACGAAGCAGTCAAGCAAGCTATTTTGGCTGGTATGGGGTATTCGGTGATGCCACTTATTGGAATCAAAAATGAACTCTTGAACGGAGAGTTACAAATCGTTCCTGTAAAGGGACTTCCGATTCAAACTGTTTGGTCGCTCATTTGGCTCAAAGGCAAACGCCATGCACCCGTGGTGAAGGCTTACCTCAATTATTTGAACCAGGAAAAGTTGAAGATTCGAGAGCACCATTTTGATTGGTACGAGCGGTATTGATGCCTCTGAAACCGCATTGGAGAATGGTTTCAAAAATGGGGGATAGGGAGTGTTTTTACTTTAGACTGCACGCTTCGAACACTAGCGAATGTTGGATATCGTTTTTTTGATGCTGTCCTTGCTGAGGTATTTTTTAAGAATTCCTCCTTTTATGTTGTTGACGTCAAACTCGATGATAAATGCGTGTTTGTCGATGGTGTCAATGAGGAGGTATGTTCTCCGGATATCAATTCTATTGATGACAGTATGAATGATGTCTCTTTCAGTTTGAATTCCGCGTTTACCATGACCTTTTGCTCCTTTGTATAAGGTCATTCCAACCCTTATTTTACTAACAAGTTCTTCCTCAATTGTATCGACTTTTGCCGAGACAATCATCAGACCCACATAGTCTTCAAAACCCTCAATCATTAAGTCGATTACCTTGGCTGTTACCAGAAAAGTCAGAATGGAGTACATGGCTACCTCAATGGATAATAAGAAGGTAGTGATGCCGAAAAGAATAACATTGAAAAATAATATTGTTTTTCCGATGCTTATGCCCAATCGGTCGTTGATGAAAATGCCTAATATTTCAGAACCATCTAAAACCGCACCATTTTTAATGGTTAAGCCTATTCCTGCTCCTAAGAAGAGACCTCCAAAAATGGCTATAAGAAGCTTGTCGTCAGTTACAGACTGAAAATTTTCGTAATGAATAAAAATGGCCAATGCGATAATCGATAATACAGATTTTATAAGGATTCGTTTTGTTAAAGTAAACCATGCCAAAATGAGGAATGGTAGGCTCACTACTATTAATATCAAAGAAATGTCGACATCGTAAAGCCTGCTTATCAGAATAGCGATTCCAGTAGCCCCTCCGTCTAAAAAGCTATTTGGTAAAAGGAATCCTTTTAGGCCTATGCTGGCCAGAAGAATGCCTATACTGATTTGGAAAATCTCAGAAAAAAGGCGTTTAAAATTATCCATATTCATAGGTGTGGGTTGTTTTTAGGGCACAAAAAAAAACTCCCGATTTTTCGGGGGAGCTTTTTAACTGTGAAGCGCACTCCGTTCCTATTTAGGGGTGGAGCCGTCTACTCGATTACCAGCTTTTATTTTTCTAGCCATCCTATTGTACCACCACACAACCATTGAGAAATTAGATTATATTTCAGTAGTATCTCTGCTGCTTTGATAGATCTTCCACCACCTTTACCACAAGCTGTAATGTATAATTTACTTTTTGGAAATGCAGATAATTTAGTTTCTAGTTCATCAATGGGGATATGAATAGAATTTTGAATATGACCATTGTCACGCTCTTCATTTGTTCGAACGTCAATTATTAAATAATTTGATTTACGTTGCAATTCTTCTTTTGAAGCACATCTAATTGTTGATTCCATTTATTTTTTAACTAAGGATTGCATTCTTATCTTGATTATTAAAGCGGAAATTAATGTTAGGACTCCAATCATAATAATTGCACTATTAATATTGTATAAATCGGCTATTATTCCAGTTATAATAGCTCCAATAGCATAACCCAAATCTCTCCAAAGTCTAAATGTTCCAATACTCTTTGCTCTGTCAATTGGGTTGGTGTTTTCGGCAATGGAGGCTAAAAAAGTAGGGTAGACCATTGCTGTTCCCCAACCTAAAATTGCAGACAGAATGATGTATTGATACATTTCTTTGGCGAACACAAATAATAAAAGAGTAATGGCTTGCAATAACATTCCCCAAAACAACATTTCTTTTTTAGGGTATTTGTCTGCCATTTTACCTGTGAATAATTGACCAATTCCCCATACTGCTGGATATATTGCTGTAATTATTCCAATTTGTTCTAGGGTGAAATTTTTGCTAACTAATAATAGTGGGAATATCCCCCAAACCATTCCATCATTTAAGTTGTTTATTAAGCCAGCTTGTGAAACAGAGCCTAGATTTTTATTTTTCCAAGTGGTATCCCAAAAAGAATTTTTCAGTAAAGGAATAGTGTTTGATTTTGATTCTTTAGCTACGTGGTGTTTTGTATCCTTAATAAAGAAGATGCTAAAAATCAATCCTAAAATAACAAGTATGATTCCAATGTAAAAAGGGTACGGTCTTAATCCATAATTACTAGCAATCCAGCCTGTTAAAAAAGCAACAATAGCAACGGATAAATATCCTGCAAATTCATTTAATCCCATTGCGAAACCTCTGTTTTTTTCGCCAACCAAATCAATTTTCATTACAACTGTGCTACTCCAAGCAAGTCCTTGATTAATTCCAAGTAAAACATTGGCAAAAATGATCCAATTCCAACTTGGTGCATACATTAAGATAAATGGAATTGGGATTCCAATAATCCAGCCCAATATTAATAAATTTTTCCTGCCATATTTATTGGCTAAAGCACCGGTATAGTAGTTGGTAATAGCTTTGGTGATGCCAAATATTATGATAAAAGATAGAATTATAGATTTTACGATTAAACCAAATTCTTTTTCTGCGATTTCAGGTAAAATGGAGCGTTCCAAACCTACCATTCCACCAACAAATGCATTTACGATTACTAATAGTGAAAACTGGTTCAAGTTTTCTTTTAATCCCAATTTTACTTCATTCATGTTTTTGTTTTTTCTTTCACAAAGGTCAGAATGAATAGTAAGAAAATATTTTACATTTGTTAAATAATCACCTTTTAGCTCTAATTCTACTTAAGCTAACTTGAGTAATTCCTAAATAGGTGGCAATGTGTTTTAAAGGGACTCTTCGAACAATATTCTTTGATTGATTTAAAAGGTTAGCGTATCGTTCTTCTGCCGTGTGAAATTGCAAACTTTCTATTCTGTTAACCGTTTCTACATATGCATTTTCAAATATTTTTCGAAACAACCGTTCTATATCAGGAAAGTCATCATATAATTTAAATAATTGAGCCGAATTAATAGCTACCAGCTCTGAATCTTCAATCGCTTGAATACCTTTTTTTGAAGGGTTGGCATTAAACAAACTATCTGCTCTTGCTACGATAGCATTTTCAAATTCAAAACTTTCTGTCACATCTGTATCATCTTTGAAGTAATAGATTCTTAAAAGGCCTTGTTTTATAAAGTAAATGTTTCTGCAAGTATTTCCTATTGGATGTAAGTCTTTGCCTTTTTTGACAATAGTTTCTTTACAAATAGAAACTAATGATTCCTCAGATTCATTTGAGAGGCTCTGTATTTGATTAAAATAGGTGAGTAATTCGGTCATTTTGGGAATTGCTGGTAACTAGGAGATAATCTCATTTTCTCAATTTGTGAGATTGACAACTTGACTGAAGATGGTTAAACAGTATTTTCTAAAATTGTCTTTACCCAGTGACATTCTTATTCCTTTTCTATTAAGCTGAGTTCGATATTAAAACACGGCCAATTGAGTTGAAATAACGGGATTGTATTTGATAGCCGGTTTTTTTAGGAAAAAACGAATACGCAATCAAAGTGTAGGCTTCCCCCAAAATCAGACAGTTTAAAAGAAGAAAAGTAATCTTAAATTTAAACTGTTATGAAACGAAGCAAACTCAGTTCGTCCAACAAATTGTTAACCTGTGCTTCGGACAGCGGTTTTTGCATGAAATCATGAACCGCATCGTATTTGCGTGCTTTTTCAGCATCTTTTTCATTAATGGAGGAGGTTAGCATAATCACCAATATTTCTGCCTTTAACGAGGAATCAAGTTTATCATACTTTTCCAAAAACTGAAATCCGTCCATAACTGGCATGTTGATGTCCAGAAAAATGAGATTGGGGGAAGGTGATACCCCAAATTCATTTTTGGATGTCAGGTAAGTTAGCCCCTCCTGGCCATTCAGTTTAATAGTGATTTTCTCCACAATATTCATCTGCTCAAGAAATCTTCGATTCAATGTGTTTGTTGCTGCACTGTCATCAATCAGCAGAATCTCTTTTAGCTTCATCGTATTATTTTTTAAAGTAGATGTAAAATGTAGAACCTTTGTCTGTTACGCTTTCAACTTCAATTTTTCCGCCCACGGCTTCAATCATTTTTTTGGTCATATAAAGGCCCATTCCAGAACCTTCCACATGATTTGAGAATCGGTTAAACATGCCGAAAAGCTTGTCACCATTCATCTCCAAGTCAATTCCAATCCCATTGTCTTCAACTTTCATCTGGAAATGCTCTTTGAGCTCTTTTCCTGAAATTTTAATTTCCAATTTTCGTTCAGAAGAACGGTACTTGATCGCATTTCCTATGATGTTTTGTAAAATACTCGTGATGTATATTCCATTTCCCCATACATACGCTTTGGAATCGATACTGATGTTCAATACGCCTCCTACTTCTTTTGCTTTTGCTTGAAGAGTTGGTATTATTACTTCAAGAATATCAATCAAATTGATTGCTTCGAGTTGCACTTGTGATTCTCTTAGGCGAATAGCTTCAATTAAGCCATGAATGGTCTGTTTATATTGTAGAATGGACTCATCAACAAAACCTATCGATTCTGCAATGTCTGCGTTTTCTTTCGGCAGTTTTTCCTTTAAATATTGGAAATGACCCTCAATGTTAATGATGGGCAGTTTTAGGTCGTGTGTTGCTACATAGGCAAGATTTTCCAATTCTTCCTTGGCAAGGTTTAACTCTTTTGTTTGCTGCTCCAATAGCTCATTTCTGGTAGCTAGTTCTTTGGATAAGGCCACCGCATCTCTTTTGGTATCGAGAAGTTGCTGTTCGTATTTTTTTCTTTGCGAGATGTCAAAAATGGTAGATTGAGTAAAGGCGGGTACTCCTTTTTTATCCTTGACCTCAATGGAATTAATTAGAATTGGAAATTGAGATAAATCTTTTCTGACGAATGAAAAATTCACCTCTTTCACCTCTCCCTGTAGCTTTAGGACAACCTGGTAGTTGGTTTCGTGAAAAATTCGCCCGGCAACAGTAAGGAAATCGGTCAAATTCTTAAGCCCTATAACTTCTTCACTTGTATAGCCTACAAAATCCAGAAATCGTTTGTTGGCTTCAATAATTTGGCCTGAAGGAGAGGTGCATAAATACCCGCAAGGAGCGGTATTGTACAACTCCTGAAGGTCAGTTTTAAAATTACCAGTCGTCACGATGCCGAAAAGAATTCTTTCATTACCTCAATGGTTTCTTTAGGTGCACTTAAGTGAGGACAATGCCCATTTGTGTCTAGAATTGAAAGTACACTTCCTTTGATATGCTCATGAACAAATTGGCCAACCGCAACAGAGGCTAAATTGTCGTTTTCGCAATGAATAATTAAAGTTTTGGTGTCTATTTTTTCTAAATCTTCACGATTGTCACATAGAAAAGTAACCCGGGCAAAATGGCGTGCAATATCGGGATTGTTCCTACAGAAGCTTTCCTCAAGTTCCAAGGCCAATTCTGGCCTTTCCGGATGGCCCATTATAACAGGAGCAATCCCCTTTGACCAACCGAGGTAGTTGGAATCTAATGTTTCAATCAGCTCATCAATGTCACTTTGCATAAATCCTCCAACATAATCGTTGTCGTTGATGAATCTTGGAGATGGACATACCATCACCAATCTATCTATAAGTTGTGGGGATTGAATGCTCATGAGCAATGCAATGTTGGCGCTAATGGAATGTCCAATGATGGTTATGTCTTTCAGATAAAGTTCGTTACAGACTTCTAATACATCATCAACATGGCCTTGAAGGGTATTGTACTTTTCATATTCATAAGCGTTGTCGTCAGAATTGCCGCAACCAACCAGATCCAATTGAACAAGTTTATAATCCTTCAAAAATGCCGGATTGATAAACCTCCACATGGATTGATCGCAGCCATATCCATGAATGAATAAAAGGGTCTTGTCACCTTCTCCAATAACGTTGACATGATTTCTCATCAAAATTTCACTACTCATGATTGCATGTTTTCAGTTAAACACATAGTTGACAACTGAACTCTATACGCAGTTAAGGACTAAGTGTTTAATTTTTAGGGGTAAAAATTTGATTCGATGGCACATTGGCATAAATTGCTTTCAGGCCAGAAGAAAGAATACTATGGGTGCTATGATAGATAGCAAGCGCCATTGCGATTTGTTCATTGCCAATTCGGATGGTGAGGATATTTCATTTTCCTGTCACAGGTAGCTTAAAATCCAGGAGAATGTTATGTTCTTATTTCTAAGTAATTCCTCAATATCTGATATTATTATAGTCTTAACCAGCCGGGTTAATGGAAGTGTATGGCCTAAACGAATATTTTTTTCGTTATCATTGAACTGATTATGAGGCAAGGGCAACTTGTCCGATTTATTTGGTCATTTGTCTATTTGGAAGAAGAACCCAGCTTTGATACTCGTACCTTTGCCAGAAGCAAATGAAAACAATTTTGTTGCATTTAACAATCAATGAGTAGCCCCATACTTTTACATGTTGATGATGACCTATTGGCAAACAAGGTCATGGAGAAATGTCTGGAAGTTGTCGAATCAAGCGTACGGCTGATTCATGTTTCCACAGGGTGGGAAGCAATTGAGTTTCTTCGCACCAGAATGGAAGAGTGCGCGGGTGAGAATTTCATGCCGGAGGTGATTGTGGTTGACGTAAACATGCCTTGGCTAAATGGGATGGAGTTTGTGAATACCTGCGAATTGCTGCTAGGGCGAGGTTGCTTTGAACATACCAAGCTGGTTTTTTGCACTTCGGAATGGACTCCAGAAAGAATCGCTGGATTGAAACAACTCGAAATTCAATTGAAAGTTTCTTGCAGTTCGATTCAAAAACCCATAACTCCCGCCAAATTGGAAAAGTTAGTGGGGCCTGATAGGAAGCTTAATATAATTACCTAGATAGTCCCGTGTCAAATTCCGCAACTGGTTTGGCCAGACAGAGTTTTTTTTTGCATGTAAAGGTTGTGTCAGGAACTTCCTGAAATATTGTTTTCATTTACTCAGAAATTTAAAACTTTTGTTAAAATGGCGTCAAGCAAAGTTCTCCTATGAGCAATCAGTCGCCCCCTCTGGTTAATGCTGTCCTGCCGGAAGATTTATACATCGATATTTTGCCTGATTTCATTAGGGAAATAGATGAGATGATCAATCAAATCAATCAAACATTCGAAAATAGAAATGAGCCTGATTTGAAAGCTGCTGCTCACAAAATATTTGGCTCCGCTCTTTCTTATGGTGCAGGAGAGCTTGCCCGGCTTAGTCAGGCAATAGAGAAATTGGACGGATTGAAAAATATAGAAGATGAAGGTTTAATAGAACTTCTGAATGATGAGTGGTTGAATGTTCTAAGGTTTTGTGAGCATCGCTATGGAATCAAGCAGAATGGCCAATAGTCTTTGTTTGGATTTCCTTTATTGCTCCTTTTTGTCTGTCGAAAAGGGCTTAACAGGATTCGAACCAACTCAAGTGCTTGGTATAGAATAGCCTAGAACATATTGTATTAATTCGGAAGTTTATTTTCGACAGGAACGAACCAATAGTTCGAACCACTTCAACTAACTGTAGTAAATCAAAAGAAAACGCCCCGCAGAAACTGCGAGGCGTTTTGTCTGTGGACCCTATGGTCGAAACTTCGAGCTTTTTTAATTCAGGATATTGAGTTAACAATTAACCTCGGAACCTTGGTGCAAAAGGGCTTTATTTATTTAATAACCAAATTTTCAAAAGAGGGGAAATGGAGCCCAAAGAAAAGTATACAGGGTATGCATTTAGTGGTCTGGCACGGAAAAAGCTTGAACTATGACAAGATTTTTCTCGTAACCGATACTCCCAGCTGTTGTTTATAGCCTATGGCGGATTAGTTTATACCTTGGTTAAGGTAGTTGGAGCAACTCTGGTCAATGTACTGTTAGAGAAAGAACCGGGTCGGGGGATTGGATAGTTTAATTGATGGTTAGGAAATTAGTGGCACTGCCAATAAAGTACCGTAGCCCGGCATTGCAATTTCCATACGAATTTATACCTCTGGAATAACCGCAAAAGGGATCTCCAACAATTACCAACTGGTTAATGCCCGGTATCGTTTCCCGGACCACGGTGGCAATGGGAAATTCTCCACTTGGGCAAGGGACAATTACAGTGCTGTTAGGTGGAACTGTAACAGTGGTAAGAGTGCTAACCGTGCAGGAAAATGGAGCAAAAAGTACAATTACCTGGTATGTGCAAGTTGTGTTGTTGGTAATGGACTGGTTGGCATTGACTGTGGTAAATGCCAGTAAACAGCAAAGGGTTAGTGTGATGGTTACAAGATTTTTCATAATGCATATTATTTAAGGTTGAACTAATCAGGTCCGAAACGAACCTGAATTGGATAAGTAAACCGACCCGGTCCTGTACTCAAAATTTAAGAACATTTCACTATCATACAAGCGTAGAAATACGTTAATAAATTTTGGAGGTATAAATACTTAACTCAATGGGTAAATTATGCTATCAGAACCCATAGGCTCAAAGAACATTCACAATACGTGGCCGTCAGGTTCCCTACCCTGCCGCAGTAAAGCCCAGGCAATGAACTGCATATGAGGCAAGAAGCAGCTCTCCAGCATAACTGTGCTGGGTAAGGGCACCCGGCAGGCGTTGGTAGCCGATTCAACTGGTCGGCATACGATCTTCTGTTGCATTTTCAGGGGGATATTGTTTGTTGCAACTTTTTGATCGTAATCTTTTGTTGCACTTTTATTACCCTCCTTTTGGGGGGTATAAATACATCTTAATTCTATGTATTAGTTTTTAATTTTCTTCCTCGATGGCCAACGGAAGATCGGTCGAGGACTTGGGGAAAGTAGGTAGGTGTGGTACAATTCCTTACGCACATATAAGCTCCGTAAAAACGGATATAATTCCAAGTTCAAATTGAAGAACACGTGTCTAACCCTAAAAATGCCTTTAATATCAGGAACCAGTTTTTTTGAGAAATTTTATCTTCTGAGTCCTGTTTAAAACTTCTGACAAAGGCTTTTTCTCCAAGGTTTTGTCAGAAGTTTTTAAATAATCCCCAACTGGAAATAATCTGAGAAATGCTAAAAATGTTTACCGAAGTTCATAGCTCATAAGTGTGGCCAATGCGGAATAATAATCTTGCTCAACCATAAGATGATCATCATACATGGCATAGAAATAAGTCAATTCCATAAAGTATTCGATGCTTGAAATTTGACCCAATTGCAACGCTCGATTTAATAATTCTTCATTGTTTACATTATCCAATAGTTTACGATAAGCGTCCATGCTTTGTTTTAAGCTACCAACTGTGTTGTACAATGCTTCCAATTCATTGTGGTGCTGGTTAACATGACTGGCTTCCAGCAAAGAAAAGTATTGTGTTTGCTGCTTTACGGATTGAACTTTATTCCTATTCTCAAATAAAGGAATGCTGATTCCCGCATGAAAGCCGTTGAAGTTTTGCCCCAAAATAGATTGATAACGATAACCAGCCTCCAACTTGGGCAGTGCCAATGCCTTGGACAATTGCTCTTCCTTTTGGCTGATCTCTTGATCTTGTTGAATGGCTTGCAGTTTATAGTCCCCTTTTACAGCTTCGGTAAAAATGGAATCCAATGAGGGAGCTACGTCAACCAAGGGATAAATGGAATCTGCCACAACAATGTCGATGCCGCCATTCAGTTCGGTTAGCTTTTGATTTAGCTCCGCTATCCTGTTCGCGTTTGATCTTAAATTATTTTGAAGTGTAATCAGGTTCATTTTGCCTTTATTGATGTCAAGCAGTGTAGCATCTCCTTTTTCATATTTCTGTTGAATGGCCTTTTGAAACTGCTCTGCATTTACCACCCGCGTCCTCAATTGATTTTGGTATTTGTTGAGATAAACAAGTTCCAGGTAAATCAATTTGGTCTCCAGCAGTATTTCCTGCCGATGGGCATTTGCCAGTATGTCTAATTTGTCAATACTGGCACCAGATACCCCTTTCCGCTTCCCATAAGCTGTTGGAAAATCGAACGATTGGATGGCTGATATGTCCGTCTGATTTCCAGCATTGGCAGGAGTCCCTTTCATATAGTCATATTGGAGAGTGGGGTTAGCCAAATACAAGCCGGTTTTGTATTCCAACTTTTTAGCTTCGAGTAATTGATTGTAAGCAACAATGGATTTGTTGTTTTTGGCAATCCCTTCCAATAGATTGTCGAGGTTATTTTGAGACCAGACTTTATTGGGGAGCAGCAAAATGCTTCCAATCAATCCTAACATTATGATGAGATATTTCATTTTTTTAATTTTTAATAATGCTTTCTGTTCATCAAATAGAAGATAGCGGGAATAACCATGATATTGAGCAGTGTGGCACTCAATAGCCCTCCCAATATGACCAATGCCATCGGACTTTGTATTTCATTTCCAGGCTGTTCTCCGGCAATAGCAAGTGGAATAAGTGCCAATCCCGTAGTCAACGCAGTCATCAGGATGGGATTCAGTCTATCCAGGGAACCATAAACGATAGTATCGTGCAGGTTTTTGCCTTCTTTAAGTAAGACTTGATAGCGGGAGACCAATAAAATCCCATTTCGTGTGGCTATTCCGAACAGACTAATAAAGCCAATAGTTGAAGCAATGGAAATGATCCCACTTGTGAAATAGACAATAAACACACCGCCAATTAACGCCAGGGGCAGATTGAGCAGAACAATGCCCGCCAACCTGAAGTTTTTAAATTCCAGGTACAACAAAAAGAAGATGATGAGAATGGCTGCAATAGAAGCCAGTAACAGGAGTTTGGATGCTTTTTCTTCACTTTCAAACTGCCCGCCATACTCCAAACGGTAATTTTCAGGAAGTGTAATGTTCTCCGACACCTTTTGACGAATGTCATTCACAGCTCCTCTTAAATCCCGACCCGAAACATTGGCTGAAACAACGATCTTCCGTTGCACATTCTCCCTGTTGACAGTATAGGGGCTGCCAGTAATACTTACATCCGCGACATAATACAGCGGTATTTTCTGCCCATCCAACGCATCGAGTTGAGCATTGCGAATTTGATCAATCGTTGACCTGCTCTCGTCTGCATAACGAAGGATCATGTCAAAACTCTTTTGACCTTCATAAACCTGAGAAACTGGCTCGCCAGCTAACGCAACGTCAATAAAATTCATCAGTTCGTTAACCTTTATGCCGTACTTCGCCAGCATTTGCCGTTTGGGTTTTATCCTAATCTGTGGTACTTCAATTTGTTGTTCAACGTTCAGATCTACCAGACCCTCAATAGCGTTTATCTCTTCCTTAATCTGGTTGCCTACGGTAAAAAGTTGGTTCAAATCAGTGCCAAAAATCTTAATGGCAATGTTGGCCCTTGTGCCTGAAAGCATGTGATCAATGCGGTGCGCAATGGGTTGACCAATGGTGATGTTCACTCCCGGAACAATGCTTAATTTATTTCTTAATTCATCCAAAAAATCCTCTTTTGATCCGTCACCCAATTGGAACGGTGCATCAATCTCAGCGGCATTTACTCCTTGCGCATGTTCGTCTAATTCTGCTCGTCCGGTTCGCCTGGAAACCACGTCAATTTCGTCCATTGACAACAAGATGTTTTCGACATGCCTTCCCGCTTTATTGGATTCCTCTAAGGAAATTCCCGGAGGGCTAACTACGCTGACTACCAACGAGCCTTCGTTAAATTCCGGCAAGAAACTTCTTCCCAATTCAGGGACCATCCAGGCTGCAACCAAAAACGTAACAACAGTGAAGCCTATTAAGAGTTTTGGAACCTTTAAGACTCCTTTCAGCAAACGTTGATATTGTTTTGCCAACCACCGTTCGACAAAGCTTCCATTGGACTGTTTGACCAGCCTTTTTTCATCGGACAGAAGAAAGCTACTCATTACCGGAGTTACTGTTACGGCAACGATCAAAGAGGTCAAAAGTGCCACGATAAACGAAACTCCAAGCGGTTGCAGCAATCGACCTTCCATTCCACTCAACAGGAATAAGGGAATGAAGGAAACCACGATAATCAATGTGGCAATTAGGATGGAATTGCGAATTTCTTTCGAGGCTTCATATACAATTGTCAGCGTATTCTGCTTTTCATTTGCTGGTTTTAGCGCATTTGCCTTGAGCCGTCTAAAGATATTTTCTACATCTATGATGGCATCATCGACCAATGCTCCAATGGCAATTGCCATACCACCAAGACTCATCGTGTTCATGGTAAATCCCATCAATTTCAGCGCAATGATAGTCACCAGTAACGATACTGGAATGGCCACCAAAGAAATGACTGTTGTCCGCCAGTTCATTAAGAAAAGGAATAGAATCAAGCACACGAATAGCGCACCCTCCAGCAGTGTCTTTTGTAAATTGTCAATAGAAGCCTGTATAAAGTCAGACTGCCTGAAGATGTGGGCATTGATCTTTACCCCCACAGGGAGTTGTGTTTTAATTTCAGAGATTGTCTGGTCAATGGCTTCCGTTAGCGTCAAGGTGTTGGCATTCGGTTGTTTCAACAGTGTCATAATTACCGCATCTTTCCCCATGTAAGAACCATCACCAATTTTTGTTGCCTCTCCAATTCGGACAATGGCCACATCTTCTATTTTAATGGGAATTCCATCCACTACCTTTACCAGGGAGCTACCAATTTCTTCCAGTGAAGTTGTTTTTCCTTCTCCACGGATGATGTATTGGTTGCCGTGTTCGCTAATGACTCCACCCGAAGCGTTTTTATTGGACCCTGCTACCGCTTCCTCCAATTCAGCAAGTGAAATGTCATAGTATTTCATTTTGTCAGGTGAAGCCAAAATTTGGTACTGCTTGTAGCCTCCACCGATGACAATTACTTGCGATACCCCACTGATCGCCAGTAACCGCTGGCGAATATTCCAATCAGCCAAAGCGCGTAATTCCATCGGATTAATGCTGTCGGAAGTGACACTTAGCAGCATAATTTCTCCCATAATGGATGAAACAGGAGCCAAAGTCGGACTACCAATATTGTCTGGTAGGGCGTCCTTGATGGTGCTTAATTTTTCACTGACAATTTGCCGGGCTTTGTAAATGTCGGTTCCCCATTCAAATTCTGCCCAAATAATAGAGATGCCTCTGGCCGAAGATGAACGGATGCGCCTCACATTCGGTGAACCATTCATTGCAGATTCAATGGGGTAGCTTACCAACCGCTCCACTTCTTCGGTAGCCATACCATGCGCTTCAGTGACGATGGTCACTGTCGGGGCTGTCAGGTCTGGAAAAACGTCTACATCCATTTCGGAAGTAAGGAACCCTCCTAACAGCATTATTAAGCCTGTAAAAACCAACACTATCATGCGGTTCTTTAAGGACAGGTCTATGATTTTGTTTAACATGTCTCTTCTATTTAAACCTATGGTTAGTGACTGTGTCCGTGTGCGGGAATGGTCGATGACATCGAGGCCATTTTTACCTGATAGGCTCCGGTAGTCACTACCCATTCGCCTTCACTTACTCCTGAGATAACTTGTACCTCAATACCATTGTTTACACCAAGTTTCACGTCCCTTTTTTCGAAAGATTCGCCTGAAATCTGGACATAAACGTAGTAGTTGCCGTAGTCTTCCATTACAGCAGACCAAGGTATCACCACTGCGTTTTCAATCGGAATTGTTTTCAGAAACACTTCTACAAAGGCCCCGGACAGAAGTTTGCCTTTGTTGTCAATTTCAAAGTACACGGGCAGGTAATTGGCTTTATTCCCGACATTTTTACCAAACGTCAACAGTTTGCCGCCAAATTCTTCGAGGCTGTAAACGGTGGGATCATAAGCCAATTTAAAGTTAGCGGAGTTGATGGTTGACAGTTGTCTGAAATACTTTTGAGATACGTCTGCCTTGATGACCAGCTTTTGGTTTTTAGTAATGACAGCCAATGGAGTACCACTTTGCACATACTGTCCTTCACTTACCAGTATGTCTTTGATAAATCCTGTGAACGGAGCTTTAATTTGCTGGCCTCTGCTCCCGTAATTGGCTACCATATTGTTGTAACCTGTGCGGGATATTTCAAATGGCAGTTTTAACTCATCCAACGCTTTTTGCGAGATGATTTTGTCTTTGGCCAACTCCACTCCTCTGTCGTAGTCCACTTTCGCTTTCTCATACTCTGCTTTGGCTATTGCAAATTTAGATTCAATGTTATCCTCCGTTGTTCCTGCTCCCGAAAGGGTAAAAAGCGAAGAGCCTGATAGCACTTCATTACCCGTTAACGTGCTGGTCCCATTGAAAATTACCACCCCATTTGTTTTGGCTGTTAGCATAATTTCATCGCCTTGCATTGCTTCAATCTGACCTGATGTTCTGATCACCTGATGAATGGATTGTCGCTTGGCTTGTTCAATGGCGAAATCAATTTTCCACGCCTGTTCTTTCAGAAAGGATATTTCGTTCCCTTCCGGCTCGGTTGGATTAGCTGCGAGTGCTTCTTCAACGTTAGGGTAAACCACCACATTTTCGATTACAATTCGGTCTGTGACTTCAATTGTTTGAATATCAAATATGAGTTGAAAAGTCCCTGCTTCGGTCGGTTGTAGTGCAGGCCTGAATATGCCGGGAGAACTTGGAGCCTCCACGCTGTGCCGGATTCCTTTTTGATTAAGGACAAGGCTTGCAGTTACTTTTCCTTCTTCAAATGCCTTGAAATTGCGCATGTTGCTGAAATGGACTGCAAACGTGCTTTTTTGTCCCACCACCAGCGGTTTGAACTCCACAAAAAGCTCCGTTTTATCGGTCCAAACCGTATATGTAATACCTTCGAGTTCAACACCGTGGTCATGTTCTCCATCACCGTGCGCATGGTCTTGCTCGTTCGTACATCCCGCTGCAAGTGTTGCAAGGGTGATGACTGCTATGATTAACTTTTTCATTTTACCGCAGTTTATTTAATGTTGGTGTGGACTGTCGTGTTTGTGATCCGAATGCTCGTGGACCGCATCAGCAGTATCCTGCCCCACCACGAATTCTTCTTGTTCATGGTGATCGTGAGTGGCATCATGCTCATGCGTGTGTGTTTCCGAAGAATGCGGATGGTCATCCTGGTTGCTTTCGGTTGAATTATTGGTACAGGCTGTGAATAAGCCCATGATAGCTATGGCAAACAATGTCTTTTTCATTGCTCAAGTTTTTAGTTAAGAAATAAATAGGGTACGTGCCATCGATCCCGGTAATTACAGGACAATGGAAAGAAACTGTATGAAACAGTATTTAGCTAAGGGCTGGGGGGGCTCTCAGAGGTAAAGCGGTACTTAAAAGCCGCTCGAAAGGTGGTACCGGAGATTCGGGTAGTTTTTGTACTTGCCCGGTTTCAATTGGAGGCAATACATAAGAAAGTAAAATAGCAACAGCTACCTTGAGTTGGACATTGCCAACCTGACTGTCCGTAGCAACATGAACAAGATGGGCTTCTTCCTCGGAAGCATGTGGCAAGTCACCCAATAAGTGCCCAAAAGAATGCAATATCTCATCATCAGCATGTTGACCCGAAGTGGAATGTTCCTTATTGTGGTCCTGCTGATGGTTATGTTGGTGGCTATCCTCGTGGCTGTGATGATGATTTGCCAAAGTCGCTTGCATGCCATCAACATGAAAATGTGGTACAACATTATGAAGCAATACCAAAAGATAGATGCTTAACAAAAAGAAGCTGACAATGTTTCTATGCTTTTCCACTGGAACAAAAGTACTCACTTAGTTGACAAATTGAAATTTATCTTTGATTTTTCATTTTGTCGAAAGTTAAGAATGAAGGTGGGAAAGGTCTTGATTCTGTCGCAAGTGGAGCCCCAAAATTCTGAGTTTGTATTTTAGTGGAAACCAATTAACGCTCTATATGGAGACCAAAGGTTATTGCTTTCCCCAATCCATCATCCTTCAAGCTGTTTACTTCAAACTGAGATTTACCTTGAGCTATCGGGATGCTTGGACTGAGCTTGCCGAAGTGTAGAGGAACTGATGAGGATAAGAGAGCAAGGGTGGATCATGCAACCATTCAACGCTGGGTTTTCAAATTCAGTTCAGAGCTGGATCGACAAATGCGCAAGAGAAGGAAGGCAGTTGGAATGAGTTGGCGAATGGATGAAACTTATGTCAAGGTCAAAGGAGAAAGGCGGTATCTGTATCGTGCAGTTGACAAGGAAGGGAAGACTGTTGATTCTCTATTGACCAGGCGCAGAAAGCGGATGAGTGCTCAATCGTTTCTCATCAAAGCCATTGAAAACACCGGTAAGCCGAAACTCATCAACATCGACAAGAGCGGCTCCAACAAGAGTGCAATTCGCGCCTATAACAAATGCTCCTGTTCACAGATTAAAATCAGGCAATGTAAATACCTGAATGACATAGTAGAACAGGACCATCGGTTTGCAAAATGGCGGATCCAACAAGGATTGATTGGGTTTTAAGGAATTCGAGTCCGCTCGAAGAACATTAGCAGGGATCGAAATTGTAAGAATGATAAAGAAGGATCAAATCAAAAACTTGCTTAAACATCCGGCAGCAAGGATAGCAATTGTTTGTTTCATAGCACTAAGTTATTAGGGCAGCGTCTCTTCTAATTCTGAATAATTGTCTATCCCCTCGATGATGGTTCCAAAAAAGCTTTCACCCTCGGCACTCAAAAAGTAAAATATGGTTTTACCTACCTTTTGGTTTTCGAGTATACCCCCGTCCTTCATTTTGCGTAAGTGCTGGGAGACAGCAGGGATGGTCATTTGCAGAATGTCGCTCAAATCACATACGCACAATTTTTGTTGCGTTTTGAGAAGAAATAATATTCTTAATCTGGCCTCGTTTCCACCCAAACTTAGTGACTTGGCAATGGTTTGAAATAAAGCCTGTCGCTGGTTAAGTTGGTCGATACAATTGTTGATTTGACCTTCATCCGCGTACACGCGAATGCAGTTGCTTTTCTGTTTTTTTTGAAGTAACATAGGGCCTACTTGATTATTTGCATTTTCTTAATACCGACTGTCTCTGCCCCATCTTTCAATTGATAAAAATAGGTGCCAGAAGGTAGATTTGTCTGATATAAGATAGTTGAGTTGGATACATTAACCGATACGCGTTCAACAACCCTCCCGTTCATATCTGAAACTACCAGGCTTGGATTCGCCAGGCTTAACCCTGCAACATTAATGGTTGTCTGTGAAGAGAATGGATTCGGGTAGTTCATAATAGTAGTTTCCACCCGACCAATTGTAAAAATGGAGGTAGGACTTCCCGTAGTATCCGGTATAGCTTCCTGTGCTTTGATGGTTATTTGTAAAGTATCCGAATTCGTGGGGTTTCCTGGTTCGTAAACTCGAAAACTTAGATAGACTATGCCAGTGTCCCCACCCGCATTAAGGTTGATTTTAAAAAAGTCTTTTTCACCTGGGGCAAGAGATTTAAGAGATCCCGACCCAGGCATACCTGGAAAGCAATGTCCCTCTGTGCATAAAAATGCATTCCAGGAGGAAGGAATGGTGTTGGTAAAGGTCTCAAATTGAAAGGTCATAGTGGAACTAGAAGTGTTCTCTACATAGAAATAATGACCATAATGCCCAGGGCTCGTTATTGTAGTATCGTATGGAGTGGCATCCAAAAAAGTAGGGGACTGTGCAGACAGCGACAAGTGCGCACCAATAAGAAAAACCAGCGTAAAGAATTTTGAATACATAGCAGATTAAATTGATTTAGAAGTCAAATATGTAAACTGTTCATTAATTAAGCAAATGATTTAATGTTTGGTTTGTGCGATCCCGTGTCTTGAAATTCCAAGGGGGCATATTGGTTGTTAGGGGAGTTGGGAAATTCTTTGGTAGCTACTGAATATAGTGAAGCAAAGTCAGTTTCGCTCTGTTTTGTCTGCCGCGAGGAAAGGAGACCTAAATTTTAATATAGTGACTTCACGGCTAGTGTTGCTAAAGTATTAACAGGTGAATTGGACGGATTAGTTCGTTAGTCTTCCATTCCAATAATACCCATACAAATTAGCAAAATTCATCATTTAAGAATTTGCTTAAATAAGCAAACAGCCTTACTTTTGTGACGTTGGACAAGGAATTAACAGAAGGTTAAGTCGTTTTTTTTTGCACCACTTATTTTGGTACTTGCTATAATGAACAAGGATGATAATATGAATGAAAATCAATGTATCCGCGCACTTGCAGACATCAATCAGATCAACACCTGCAAGGACGTGCTGAAGAGTATGAAATCGGAAATAACTGATTTGGCTGCTGTATTAAACCTTGCGGGAAATGAAGTTAGATTAAAGATACTATACCTTATTAGCAAAGAGGAAAAACTGTGCGTATGTGATTTGAGTGATATACTCGGAATGAATGTCGCTGCGGTTTCTCAACATCTTCGGAAGCTAAAAGATGGCAGACTTCTGAATAATGATAAAGTGGGTCAAACCATCTTCTATTCTTTACATCGAGAAAAGCTGCACATGTTGAAGCCCTTGTTTGAACAAATTGAAATGGTAGAATTGGTATAAACATGAGGATACTAACCTTTATAGGATTCTCTTTGTTGGTTACGGCATTCGCTTGTACCAAAAACAAGGATCAACAGGAACAAACGGAAACTCCTGTACCGACTAATCGCTTGACTATTGCGGTTGGCAAAGGCCCCGATGCGATGTTCCTGACACCAGATGAAAAGAAACTCTATATCGCCAATGTGGAGGATAGCACCATTTCGGTAATAAGTACAAAAACCGACAAGGTCGTTAAGACGATTTCCCATGTCCGCAATCCTTGGGGGTTTGCACAATTGGGAACTTCGAATGAAGTTGCAGTCAGTGCCTATGGCAACCAACTGGTTGTTATTGACTTCTTGACTGACCGGGTAATCAAAGAAAAGTCATACAGCTCTCACTTGGGAGGAATCACCGTAGATAGTATAGGACAATACTTGTATGTAGTAGCTATTGATGCAAAAAAAGTCATAAAAATTGATGCCAATTCATTGGATAGCCTTGACAGTTATGATACGGGTAATGGCCCGGATGGAATCGGAATATCCAAAAACAATCAGAAAATCTATGTAACCAATACAGAAGATGGCACAATTTCCGTAATCAATGTGGCTACAAAACTCACTTCTTTGATTAATACCGGAGGCAAGCCAGAACTTGTACACGGCAACCGTGATCATTCGCTGCTTTATGTCAGCAATTTCACGGAGAATAAGATCCATGTTATCAATACGGTAGATGATAGCATCTTCTACGAAATCACCGGACTGGACGGCCCGGAGGAAGCTGTTCTGTCGAAATCGGGAGAGATTTTATATGTCGTGAATTTCAATGCTTCCAGGGTCTTTAGCTACAATGGCGAGACGTACGAAATGCTAAATGAGACCTATAACACCGGGAGTAAACCAATTGGAGTTATCACAATGAATCAGAAACTATACGTAACCAATTACGGGGACAATTCCGTTGATGTAATTACAAAATAGACCAATCTATGAACACAGAAAAAAAATCATCAAGAGGAGCTGTAACAACGGGTCTTCTGGCAGCCATTGCAGCATCGTCTTGCTGTATTCCTCCGGTTATTGCGGCCGTTGCGGGTGTGGGCGGTATCGGGTCTGCATTCTCCTGGATGGAGCCATTACGACCATATTTAATAGGACTGGCTGTCGTTGCAATAGGCTATGCCTGGTATGCCCATTTGAAAGCCAAAAAAGAAGATGATTGCGGTTGCGACATAGAAAAACCAAAGTTCTATCAAAAAAGAGGATTCTTAGTTGGGATCACCATTTTTGCAGTCGTCTCCATTGGTTTTCCCTATTATTCTGGTATTTTTTTCTTTGGTGATAGTGATAATAAAACCATCATTGTTCAGGAGGGTAATATAGTAGAAGTCAGCTTATCCATTGAAGGAATGACTTGCACAGGTTGCGAACATCATGTGAATTCTGCTTTGAACAACAGTGAGGGTGTGGTAGAAGCATCATCCTCCTACGAAACGGGAGAAGCATTGGTGAAGTTTGATAAATCAAAGGTTTCCATTGACAAGCTGGCAGAAGCCGTTGAAAAGGAAACGGGCTATAAAGTAATCGACAAAGAGATTAATAAATAAGGAACCTTAAATTCAACGATTATGAAAAAACGGGAGCTTACAAGATCATTCGCCAATTTGTTTGAAGAAATTGGCGAGAACAACTGGAAGGCTTATCTCCAGGTGCAGAAAGAACTACTCAAAGGAATTCCTTTGCACGTAGAGCAGGTGGCCAAAATACTTGCAACTCCGATTGGGGAAGCTCAACGAGTGGTAGACAAATTTGGAGAGCTGAACAATCAGGGGGAGGTTGTTGCATTTGCAGGACTTTCTCTTGTTCCTACCAATCATCGCTTTGAGGTAAACAATAAGTCCTTTTATACCTGGTGTGCAGCAGACGCATTGTTGTTCCCCTCAGCATTGGGTATTACTGCGCATATCTACTCGACCGATCCTGTGAACAAGAAAGCAATTGAACTAATTGTTAGCCCGGATGAGATTGAAAAGATAGTTCCTGAATCAGTAGTGGTTTCCATTGTGGAAATGGCAGATTCCTGCAACATCAGATCAAGTTTATGCGACAGGGTTCATTTTTTTACATCGAAAACAACTGCTGGTGAATGGAAAATACAAAACAGGGATGCCAGTATCTTATCCGTTGAAAAGCTGTTTCAGATACGTGGAATTTTAAGTGGCTCCAACTGTTGCTGAAACAAATTCAAAAAGTAGAACTTAATAATGATGAGCATGGTGAAGAAAATATTTGGTGGAAATGATGGAGTGGACTGGCCGGGTTCAAAAACGGAGGAAATTCAGCTTGAAATAACAGGTATGACCTGTGATCATTGCGCCACCGGTATAGAGAGAAAGTTTGCAGATAGAAAAGGGATTATTGATAAGCAAGTGAGCTATCCAAAAGGAAATGGAACATTTGTTTTTGATCCCAACAAAATCTCAAAAGGCGAAATTGTTGATACCATCAATGCTACCTCCAATTACAAAGTGGTTGGACAAAATGGGGCTGTGCCGGCAAAGAAAAATACAAGGGATATTGCAAGTGTGAATGGTGGGAACTTCCAATATGATCTGATTATTATAGGAGGAGGTTCGGCCGCTTTTTCGGCCGCAACCAACGCCAGTGAATTGGGCAAAAAAACATTACTCATCAACGGAGGGCTACCTATTGGGGGAACCTGTGTCAATGTGGGATGTGTGCCTTCAAAAAATCTGATTCGTGCTGCGGAAAGTGTGCACCATTCCTCCGTATCGCCCTTTAGAGGGATTAAGCCGAATCCGCCCGAAATAGATTTTAAAGCAATAATCCAGCAAAAAAAGGAATTGGTTCGGGTAATGCAACAAAAAAAATACCTGGATGTAGCGGATGGAATTGAAGGGTTGACCATTCTGGAAGGTTGGGCTACATTCAAGGATGAACACACTGTTGTCGTTGATGAAAAGGAGTACACAGCATCAAACTTTTTGATAGCTACCGGAGCCACGACCAATATCCCTTCTATTGATGGGCTGGGAGATGTAGGATATTTGACCAATGTTTCTTTATTTGACCTGGAAGAAAAACCGGAAAGCCTGACCATATTGGGAGCTGGTTATATTGGGTTGGAAATTGCAATGGCCTACAATCGCCTGGGCGTTAAGATTAGGGTATTGGAATTTACAGACAGAGTTTTACGAACTCAGACACCGGACATCAGTGCTGAATTGGAAAAACACATGAAGAATGAAGGCATCGACTTCCAACCAAATGATAGAATTGAAAAAGTAGAAAAGCAGGGCAACAACATTATCATTAAGGGGGGAAATGCCAAAACAAAGGAACCTTTTGAACGTGTTGAGCCAGGTTATTTGGTTATAGCCACTGGAACCAAACCTAACACTGGTAAGTTGGGTCTTGAAAACATCAACCTTGAAGTCGAAGAAAAGGGCTATATAAAAGTGAACGGCCAAATGCAGACTTCCCTGGCACACATTTACGCGGCAGGTGATTGCACCAATACACCGGCATTTGTTTACACCGCAGCTAAAGAAGCTAAAGTAGCTGTTCGCAATGTCTTTGCGGGAGAAAGTAAAGAGGTGGATTATACCGGACTTCCCTGGGTAGTCTTCACAGATCCACAAGTGGCCGGTGCAGGAATCGATGAACAGGAAGCAGCAGCAAAAGGAATACCCCATGACGTAAGCGTGGTGCCATTGAGCGAAGTACCCCGATCAGCAGCAGCTTTGGATACACGCGGCTTTATCAAACTCATTCGCAATCCGGAAACAGATAATCTTATTGGCGCAAGAATAGTTGCTCCTGAAGGTGGTGAACTGGCCATGCAAGCTAGCCTTGCGATCAGATATGGTATTACCGTATCTGAACTCGCAGAGAGTTTTCATCCGTACCTGACCTTATCGGAAGGGATAAAACTAGCTGCGATTACCTTTAATAAGGATATAGCTGAATTAAGTTGTTGTGCTAGTTGATTGAAGGTAAAATTCATCCAGTGGAAAGGACAGATGTGCGGATAATTGTAAATATAGAAAGAACCCTGTAAGTAGTTGTTCCTGAACAATCTTATATTACGCTGTTTTTCAACACAGTGTGTTGAAAAAACGTCTTTTTTCCGTGGTTTATATTGCAAGCTATTGGTTATCTTGAGTGTAAAACCTTGCAAAAAATGTT